>Ga0256830_1000026_pt1 | contig 131336 bp, 92 predicted proteins | sample 128326metaG_FD_190537 | JGI IMG/M metagenome (GOLD analysis project Ga0256830, IMG submission 190537) | Hydrothermal vent microbial communities from Lau Basin, Pacific Ocean - 128-326 | ecosystem: Environmental > Aquatic > Marine > Hydrothermal vents | place: Pacific Ocean: Lau Basin...
CTGGGAAACCCCCCGGGGGGGGGGGGGGGGGGGGGACACTGGGGAAAGAAGAATCATTCAAGAGGAGGGGGGCTCTCAGCGCCGGGTGATTCGGGCAGTGGAACCCGGGCCGAGGCGATCGAGGGCCCGCAGGACCGGACCGAAGGCGGGCAGGACCCCGAGGATCCGGAAGGAGGAGGATTCGAGACGGTATACGGGCTCCCTCGACGGCCGCCAGAAGGCGGACCGGGGGGCCAGTCCCGCCATGGGGGTCTTACGCGGGGGAGCGGCCAGGACGGCGAAGGTCCCCGACCCCTGGATCCCGGCCACGAGGCGGAGCCCTTCTCCCGAGGGCTCGATGCGGAGCCTCTCGAGAAAGGCCCGGGGGGCGGGAGGGCCGGGGTAGAGAAGCGCCTCGGGAAGGCGGCCGAGACCTTCCCGGGAGAGACGGTCCGAGGGCCAGGGACGCCCCCGCTCGGAGACGGCGACCCGATCGGGGACCGGTTCGAGAGCCAGGAGATCCTCGAAGACCATCGGGACCCACCGGGCCCTACGCCAGGCGAGGACCGGAGTCTGTAGGGGCCAATCCCAATCCTCGTCGACCTGGGCCTGAGCGCCGAGGTCGAGACTCTCGAGAAGGACGAGATCGCGCCCCGGTTCGGAGGAGATCCGCCAGCGCAGGAACGGAACGAGCGCACGCGGAGGATTCCAGGCGAGGAGTCCGCCGAGGGGGGGCAGCTCCGCAAGCGCATCGACACAAGAGGATTGCTGATTCCGGAGCCAGACGCCGACCCGCTCCAGGGCGCGGATCCTGAGTTCAGCGGCGAGGACGACGAGGACGGCAGGACCCAGGAGCAGGACTCGAAGAGGAACCCTCAGGCGGTGGAGGAACAGAGGGGTTCCCAGCAGGAAGAACCCGAACTCCCGGAACCAGAAGTCGGTCGCCGGGCCCGAGGATCCGAGGTCGCTCCAGAAACTTCGAGGACGGCCGATCCAGGACGGAAGGTCGGGATGCAGGAGACGGCCGCATAACCAACCCGCGCAGAGCAAGGCCAGGGCCGGAAGAACGCTCGTCCGACCGCGGCGTCCGGAGAGGCCGTAGAGAAGGAAGAACAGGAACTGTCCCCAGGGGATCCCGGAGACGGGATCTGCGAAGCCCGCGGCCAGACCTGCGACTGGCGCGAGGAAGGGCAGGAGTCCCGGCCTCGAGGACCCGAGGAGCAGGAGCGGCCCGAGCACCAGGGGGACGCAGAGCCAGGCCTCCTGGATCGTCGCCGGAGAGGCTCCGAGCACCCATGCCCAGGCCCCGAGGGTGAACCCCGCCGCGAAACCGCCGAGCGCGGAGGGCGCCAAACGCAGCACGAGAACAGAGAGAGAGGCGGCGAAACCCGGCAAGGCGAGGGCCGCGAAGACCGCCCGCTGGACATGGAGATCGACGGCGAAGCTCCGGCAGAGGCCGGCGAGGGTGGAGGCGAGAGCGGGAGGGTCGAAGGACTCCCCCCCCGTCGCCCGGATGAAGAACCAGTCCTCGGGCCAGGCGGAGAGTCCCGCGGTCCGCCATGCTCCGAGCATGCTGGAGAGGACCAGCCCGAACATCCCGGCGAGGAAGGCCCCCGTGGGGAATCTCTTCTCTCTCCCTTCGGAGTCCGCCTTCCTCCCGCCCTCGCCACCGTCCATCGACAGGGATCCTACCGCCCCCTCCCGGAGTTCCCTACCAGGTCGGATGCGATTCGCGGCTTACCGGCAGCGTGAAGTGGAAACTCGCACCCCCGAGTTCCCCGGAGGCTCCGCACCAGATCCGTCCACCCATCTTGTCGAGGATCTCCCGGCAGATCGGCAACCCCAAGCCCGTTCCCTTCGGTTTCTCCGTCAGGGAATCCCCGACTTGCTGGAACTTCTCGAAGATCCGCCTCCTCTCCTCCTCCGGGATCCCGGGGCCGCTGTCCTCGACGCGGAAGAACACCTCCTCGTCGCGGACCTCGACCGAGAGCTTGACGGTCCCCTTCTCCGGAAGGAACTTGCAGGCGTTCCCGACGAGGTTCGTAAGAACCTGATGCAGGCGGTCTCGATCCGCGTGCACAGGCGGCAGTTTCTCCGGGAGGTCCAGGACGAGTTCCCCCTTCTTCTCCTTGAGGAGGGGATCGAAGACCGCCCCCAGGGTCCGTAGGGCGTGCTCCACGTCCACCGGCCCGAAGTTGAACTCCATCTTCCCCGCCTCCATGCGGGCGAGATCCAGGATCTCGTTCACGAGGCGGGTCAGGCGTTCCGCTTCCGTAGAAACGATGCCGAGGAACTCCTTCCAGGTGTCCTCGTCCTCCGGGGTCATGTGGAGGAGGATCTCGGTGTAGGAGCGGATCGAGGTCAACGGGGTCCTGAGTTCATGGCTCACCGAGGACAGGAACTCGTCCTTCATCCTCGAGATCTCGACCGACGCCGTGATGTCGAGGAGAACGATCGCGACCCCTCCCTCTTCCCCGACCTCGTTCCCCCCGATCCCCGTGTCTTTGATCGGAGCGATCGAGACGTGGAAATGGCGGTCCTCGATCACGACCCCATCGACGAACTCGGTCCTTCCCCCGCGCCGGGCCCGGGAGATCGCTTCCTGAAGATCTTCTCGGGATTCCCTCGGAAAGAGATCGCAGACGGGTCTCCCCTTGAGGTCGGAGGTTTCGCTTCCGAGGATCATCGAGGCCGAAGGGTTCGCGAGCACGACCTCCCCTCCGCGGTCCGTCACGAGCACCCCCTCGCCCAGGGAATGAAGGACGGCCCGGATCTTCTCGAAGGCCATTTCGAGGGCGAGATAGTTCGCCTGCGAGGTCCGGTTCCTCTCGACGAAATGGGCGGCCAGCCCCTTGATCTCCCGGGCGAGTTCCTCGATCTCCAGTAGTGACATCTCCGGGAAATCGATCTGCGCGTGATCCTCTCCCAGCCTGGGGATCATCCTCCTTATGAGATCGAGGGGCCTGCGGACCCTCGTCTTCAACCAGACCAGGAAGGCCAGAAAGACCGCGAGGGCGCCGGCCGCGGCATGGGCGGCCCGCCTCCACCACGTGGACGGGCGGGGGCGTAGGAGCGCTTCGAAACGGAGCCCCTTCGGGAGTTCGACGGTCTGAAGCCCTTCCTCCCCCTCGAACTCCAGATCTCCGGGAACCTGCTCGACGACGAGACCCTGGCCCGCGAGCAGGCGGACTCCGCGGATCCTGGAGGCGAGGGAATCGACGAGCGCCTCCGCCTCCTGCACGAAAGACGCTCGGTCCCCGGTCTCCACGGCCTCCACTCCCCGCAGCCGGAGCGACTCGAGCGCGACCTCGAGCCCCGGATCCTTCCCTTCCTCCGGAAGCAAGGCCACGAACAGGACGCCCAGGAAGGCCCCGAGGATTCCGACCCGGACCCCCCCGGAAAGGAGGCTCCACGAGAACATCAGAGCCCTCCCCCTCGGAACGCACGGAGGTCCCGGTCAGGGTCAGGGTGATCCGACATGTACCGGACCGCCCATGGTCTCGGAAAAAGAAGAACCATGGTCATGGAAGCGGCTTCGAATCGGGCTCGGATAAGGTTGACGGTTCCGGGTCCTTGGCCCCGGAGTACTTCGGCCGCCCCGGGGCCGGACTTGCGTCCGAAATCGAGAATCCCCGGTCATCCCCCCTTCTCCCCCCAGCTCATAATCCCCAGCGGCCGGAAATCCTTACTCCGCCTTTCCCTCGCTCCCAAAGGCTTGAAGTTCTCGGAAGCCCCCGAGCCCGGGACCGGCCCGCTTCCTCGCTTGCGCCGGAATCGGAACTTCCGGTAGCATGGGATGTTCCTGCCATGGTTAGGGAGTCGGAAGGCAGGTCCGTCCCGCGAAGGACCAGAGTCTTCGATCTCGCGGCGCTCCTCCACGAAGCGGCGGAGCCCCTCCCGATCGAGGTCCTGACCTCCGCCTTGGGGTTGGGCCCCGCGGAGTTGGAGGCGGCCCTAGGGCGCCTCCCCGCCCTCCTTCCCGGCGCCAGGATCCACAGGACGCGCGGGGGGATCCGTCTCTTCTTCCGCGGAAAGGACCCGGAGGAACTCCGGCAGCGGGGAGGACGCATCCGGAGGATGCTCGGACACCACCACCCCGACCCCGCCCGTCGTCTCGGTCTCCTTCGGGAGGCCGGGGACCTGAGGCGTGCCAGGGCCCTCCTCAAAACCCTCCCCCCTCCCCCTCGGTGCAGACCCGAGACCAGGATCCGATTCCTCAGGGAGGCTCTCGAACTCGCCGGAGACAACGGTGAGCGCAGAGACCGCGCCTGCAAGCTCTCGGAGGAACTCTGGTCGGAGGGACGGATCGCGGAACTTACCGATCTCTGCGGACGCCCCTGGTTCCGGAGGAGCCGCGACCCGAGACTCCGTCTCTGGCGCGCGCGCCTCCTCCACCGCCTCGCCAGGTATTCCGAATCCCTGGAACTCACGACCTCCCTCCTTCGGTCGCGGGACGAGGCGGAGGACCTTCCCGAACTCCATGCCCGGAATCTCCTCTTCTGCGGGCGCGGGAGACGGGCCCTCTCCTACCTCGAGGCAGCCCTCCACCCCCCGTCCCCGACCTCGACGAAGGCCGAACTAGCACTCCACCTGGCCTACGCCCGCTGCCTACAGGAAGTCTCCCCGGGACGGGCCGCGCACCTCCCGGTCCTAGCGAGGATCGTCCGCGAGGCGAGACGCCGCCGGGATTCCGAACTCGAGGCCAGAGCCTCCCTTCACGTGGGCCTCGTCCTGGCGGAGCGGGATGCGGGTCCCGCGGCGGCCCGCTGGTTGGGGAGGGCGCGGCGGGCCTTCATCACGGGAGGGGACGCGTTCTATGCAGGAGAGACCGAGAACCATCTCGGCCTTCTCTTCCACCGCTCAGGGAACGGCCGTCGGGCGCGGGAATTCTTCGAATCCGCAATCCGCCGCCTGCAGGAGGGAGGGGAAAGCCGGGCGATCGCCCTGGTACGTCTGAATCTCGCGTCCCTCCTCCTCGACCTCGAGGATTTCGAACGGTCGAGGGAGACCCTGGACCTCGTCCTGGAGACCCTGGACCCCGGCCTCCTCCGCGTCCGGGCGGAGGCGCTCGGTCTCCGCTGCGACCTCGGGCGGGGCGCCGCGCCGGACCGGATCCTCGAAGCCCTCGATCGTCTCGAACGGAGAATCCCCGAGCCCGAATCCTCGCCGGTCCTCGCCTCCATCCGGGGAATCCGCGCCGAGGCCCGGATCCTCGCCGGGGATCCTCTCGGCGCCCGGAACGAACTCGAAGGGGCTCTCGAAATCCTCGGCCCCGAACCCCCGCCGAAGCTCGAGGCCGAGATCCTCGCCGAACTCGCCGGTCTCGAATCCGATCTTTACAGGGCGAGGACGAGACTCGCCCGGGCCTTATTCCGGACGCGGAGCGACCCTCCCCTCGCCGTCCGTTCGGCCCGCGCCGCCCTTCGCGGGAAACCGCCTCTCGAGGGCGGGGCGCTCCCTCTTCCCCTGCGCCGTGCCCGGGAACTCCATGCACGCCTTCTCGCCCTCCGCTCCGGGGGCCCCCCGCCCCCGGTCTTCACGAACCGGCGCCTCCCCCTTCTCGAATCGATGTGCCGCACCCTTCTCGGCGCCGACCGGGGACTCCTGCTCAAAGCCCTCCCCGCGTTCTTCCGATCGGCCTTCGAGGCCGACTCCTGGCTCCTCCTCTCGAGGGGGCCGGCCGGGAGTTGGCGGCGGACGGCCGGGGGCGGGAACCTGGATCCCGCCAGAGTCCTCCACTGGAATCGTTCCGGATTGCCGGAGGCGGGGGAGGGGAGCCTCCTCCTCGTCCGGAGTCCGGGGGGCGGACTCCTCCTCTGCCTCGGAAACTCGAGCCTCCGGTATCGGTACGGGACGGCCGAACGCGAGGCCCTCGTCTTCCTCCTGTCCATCCTCGAAGAACGCGGCATCTTTCTCTCAAGGACTTCCCAGGAGGCTCGCCCGGCCCCCGCCTCCCGAGGGGCACCCTCTCTTCCCGCAGCGGAGGGCGCGGAGCCCTCGTTCCTCCTTCCCCGCCCCTCGGTCCCTCCGGCCCGGGGAAGGGAAGGGAGCCGTCTCTCGAGCCCCCACCCCCCCCTCGACGGAAGGGATGCGAGGATCCGGGCGGCGATCCGCCTCGCGGAAGAGACCGCGGCCTCCACCCTTCCCCTCGTCATCCTGGGTGAGACGGGAACCGGCAAGAGCCGTTTCGCGGCCTGGATCCACGAGACCTCCGACCGCCGCGACGGGCCCCTCATCGTCCTCGACGCCGCGACCCTGCGCAGCGGACTCGGCGAGGCGGAACTCTGCGGGCATTGCAAGGGAGCCTTCACCGGAGCCGAGCAGGACCGTCCCGGTCTCCTCGAACAGGCCTCGGGCGGAACCCTGATCCTCGACAACCCCGAGATGCTCCCGGAAACCCTCCAGTCGATCCTGCTCGGCGCCCTCGAACGGAAGGAGATCCGGAGACTGGGCTCGACCCGGCCCCGCCCCCTCGATCTCCGCTGCATCACGACGAGCAGGGAAGCCCTCGAGCACTGGGCCCGCCGGGGTCTCCTCCGCCAGGACCTCCTCTTCCGCCTGCAAGGAGTCGTCTTCCATCTGCCCCCCCTCAGGGAGCGGATCCAGGACCTGCCCCTCCTCCTCACGGCGATGTGCCGGGAGGAATCCCCGAACGACCGCCCCCGGGCGGTGGATCTCTCCGCCTGCGAGGCCTTGATGCGGGAGGATTGGCCGGGGAACCTCCGAGAACTGCGCAACCGGCTCCGGAGGGCCCTCCTCCTCGACCCGGACCGTGAAGTCCTGGGTCCCTCCCTCCGGAACCCGGCGGGGCCGATTCCTTCCGGTCGCCCTCCCTCCCTGCGCGCGGCCCTGGAACTGGAGGAGCGGCGGCTCCTGTCCGAGAGCCTCGCGGCCTGCGGGGGGCACAGGGGAAAGGCCGCCGAAGCTCTCGGCATTTCGAGGCGCTGGCTGCAGGAGCGCTTGAAGGCCCTCGGACTCCAGGACCTTCCCCGGGACCTCCGAGTCCTCGCGAAACTCTGAGGAGGATCGGAAGGATCCTTCCGATTTCCCGGCCCCTCCTGCGGGTGGGCAAGGATTCCGGGGCGGATAAGACTCAAGAAAACCCTACCAGAAAAGGGGTTACGAGCTCAACCAGGAAGCCACTCCATTGATGGCACATCCTTTGCTCTGTCTCGGTCTGCGACGGTCCCCCGTCGCTGTGGAGAGAGAGAGCAGAAGGGTCGTTCCCCGTCACCGTGGATCGGCCGCTTCTTGCCTTCGGATGTCCGTTTCAGAGGCACGCAGGGCCTTCGGACGACCAGATGGAGGTCGCCGAAGGTGGACTCCGGAGGCATGTCCCTGATGGCAGACAGGGACACCCCCCGGAGGGGTGGGGCGGGAAGCCGCAGGCAGGGCTTCCATCCATCCGACCCCACCCTTCCACCTTCCGCCCGCGCCAGGGCGCCTTCGGGACTCCGTCAAGATCCCCACTCCCCCACCCGATAGGGCACCTGCCGTCGGGTCCGGAGCCCGGACGGTCGGAGGGGGGAGCATCCATGGCGCTGAAGCATATCCGACGAATCGCCTGCGCGATCGTTCTGGTTCCGGCCCTCGTTCGAGGAAGCCTGGAAGCACAGGACCCGGCCGGGCGGGAGTCCGCCCTCGAGGCTGCCCTCGAGATCCTCGACATCTCCGAATCCCTCGAGGGCGGCACGAGAGCAATCGAGGAGGCCTACCGGCGAAAGGACCCGGAAGCCATCCGGCCCTATCTCACCCACGGACGCAAGGAGGTCCGAACCCTGGCCGTCCACCGTCTGGGCGACCTCAAGGACGGGGGGAGCGCCGGCGTTCTCGGCGCCCTCCTGCGGACCTCGAAGGACGAGGACCTGCGCGCGCAGGCGGCACGTTCCCTGAGCCTTCTCGAACGGGGAGCGGGACGGCCCTGGCTCAAGAAGGTCCTGACCGACAGGAATCCCCGTGTCCGCCTGCACGCCGCGACCTCCTTCCTCGGCGGAGCGGCCGGGCCTTCCGAGATCCAGGGGCTGCTCGAGGCGATCGACGCCTACGTCTCCGACGAGGCCGGGGCCCGGGCCCAGGCCGTCCTCGCCCTGCACGACGAAGGGGACCCCTCGGTCCTCAAGCCCCTGGCCGCGACCCCGGCCGGCGGTCCCCGCTTCCAGCAGGCCCTCGTCTATACCTTCCAGGATCTGAGTCCGCGCCTCGAGGAGGAGGCACGCCTCCGGATCCTCGGCGCGGCCCTCGCCTCCCCGAACAAACCCCTGCGTCGTTACGCGATCCAGGCCCTCGGGGCGAGCCATGATCCGAAGGCCCTACCCCTCCTGCGCGACGCGGTGGCCCGCGAACGGGATCCCGGGCTCGTCAAACTCTGCGAACTTGCGGTCCAGGCCCTCGCCCCGAAACCGCGCGGCAAACTGGGCGAGAGCTGGGCCCGATTCGTCGCGGCCTTCCGGGCGCAGCTCACATCCGCGAAGACATGGTTCGCTAACCTCCCCAGTGGCCTGCGCCTCGGCCTGCTCGGGCTCCCCGCCGGTCTGGCCCTCCTCTTCCTCGCATTTCGGATCCTGCTGCGGAGAGCGAGATCGCGGCGCTCCCGCGCCGACCTCGAGGCGATGCTCCTTCCGAGCGGGGAGGTCGAGGAGGGAACGCCCCTCTCGAAAAGAGGACTCGAATCCGAGGACCCGGCCGCCGAAAGCATTCTCGACCCCGAACTCGAGGAACTCCCGGGGCTCGCCTCCCTCTACGAGGACGAGGAAGAGGAAAGGGACGAGGAGCGGGCCATCCCGGCCGATGGCCGGAACGAAACCCGCTCCTGACCACCGCCAGGAACCGGGGGCTCCCGGCCGGCGCCGCTCCCCGGCCTCAGACCGAGGAGAAGAAGAAGATCAGGCCGAAGTTCCGCGTGACGCCCGCGGCGGTCGTGTAGTTGTCGGGATTCCCGGTAGTGGATCCAGAACGAAAGAGGCGGGTCGCTTCGGTGCCTCCGGACGCTCCGCGTCCCACGGTCTGGATCAGGCCCCTCGAAGTCGTCAGGCCGAGCTTGTTCGCCCCGGGCTGGACCCAGAGCATCTGGGTGAACAGCTTCTTTCCGGCGAGGCTCTGGTTGTTCGGGATCGGCACGGGAATCCTCGTGAACCCGCTGGCCCCGGAGGAGACCCCCGTGAGCAGGAAAAGGATGTCCTGGACCATGTAGCAACTCGTCCCGGGGAGTTGTCCGCTCATCGCCTTCGACCCCAGGAAGATGACGGAGGGGAGATTCGCCGCCCTGCCGTAGCCATAGAAGTAATGGGACGGGCTGTTGACCTTGAAGAGAGAAGTATTCCCGTAGTGGGAGACCCGGGCTCCGCTCTTCGAGAGACATCCGGCATACGTGCCGTTCTGCGTGTAGCTTCCGTTCCCTGCACTCCGCCCCCACCAGGCGTCGAGAGGATAGGTGAAGGGGCGGTTGTTGCTCGTGTTCCCGTAGGTCCTCGCCTCGAGAACGAGGGACCGCTTCCCCTTCAGTCCGAGCCACACGAAGATCGCTCCGGTGTCGAAGGGGAGCTTGAAACCGAAGTTCTGGTTGTTGAGCTTCGGGAGCAGGATCTTCTTCTTGTTGATGACGAGCTTCGTCGTCGTCGAGTCGAGGTTGTTCGCAAAGGTCGAGGAATAGTTCGCCGGGGTGACGGGAACGCCGTTCAGGCTCTTGTTCGCGAGCGACAGGTAGAGGGAAAGAGTCACGGTTTGCCCTCCATACCTCCCGTTCGCGAAATTCTTGTTCATCCGGAGAGCGACCGAGCGCATCGGGATCAGGTTCGTCTTCGTGAAGGCGTCGGGGGCGAAGATCTGCTGATAACGGGTCGGATACCAGGAGAAGGGGATGTTGTTGTTCGTGTTGCCTCCGGGGGCGCCGCTCTTCGGGGCGATCGCGGTCAGCGCCTGTGCAGGCAGGATCGGAGCGGCGGCACCCGTCACGAGAAGGAGGAGGGGGATCAGTTTCGACATGGCGGACTCCTGGGGTCGGGGAAAAAGGAATAGAAGAAGGCTCGGGAATCGGGGGAAGAACCCGCATCAAGAGGGGCTCCGATTCTACAAACATGAGGACGGTCCGGGAAGCCTCCACGCCTCCAGCCCGGCGGATAAGAATAAGGAATGTCCTGTCCGAGGCGGCGACTCTGGGCATGGAGGCGGGCCCGTTCTCCTCCGGAGGTTGGCCCCCCGGCGACCCGCCGGGTACCTTGCGCCGAATCCGCGGGCCTCGTACCCGCAAGGAGCGATCCCGCATGGCACCGAGAATTCCCAGCCGAATCCAGACCCGCAGCCCCGAGTTCCGGGCGAATCGGGAACACCACCTCTCGCTCGCGGGCGAACTCCGGGAACGCCTCGCGAAGGTCCGTGAAGGGGGGTCCCCGAAGGCCGTGGCCCGCCACCACGCCCGAGGGAAGCTGCTCCCGAGGGAGCGCATCGACCGGGTCCTCGACCCCGGCAGCCCGTTCCTCGAACTCTCGCCGCTCGCGGCGAACGGGCTCTATGACGACAAGGCGCCTTCAGCGGGAATCGTGACCGGAATCGGACGGGTCCACGGACAGGAGGTCATGTTCGTCGCGAACGACGCGACCGTGAAGGGAGGCTCCTATCTCCCGATGACGGTCAAGAAGCACGTGAGGGCCCAGGAGATCGCCCTCGAGAACCGGCTCCCCTGCGTCTATCTCGTCGACTCGGGAGGGGCCTTCCTCCCTCTCCAGGACGAGGTCTTTCCGGACCGGGACCATTTCGGCCGCATCTTCTACAACCAGGCCCGGATGTCCGCGGCCCGCATCCCCCAGGTCGCGGTCGTCCTGGGTTCCTGCACGGCCGGGGGCGCCTATGTCCCGGCGATGAGCGACGAGACGATCATCGTCAAGGAGAAGGGGACGATCTTCCTCGGAGGCCCGCCGCTCGTGAAGGCGGCGACCGGAGAAGAGGTATCGGCCGAGGAACTCGGAGGCGGAGACCTGCACGCCCGGAGATCGGGAGTCGTCGACCATCTCGCCCCCGACGAGGTCTCCGCCCTCGCGACCTGTCGCGACATCCTCGAGATGCGGAACCGCCCGGAGAGGACGCGGCTCGACATCGTCGAGCCCGAGGAGCCATGCTACGATCCCGAGGAGATCTACGGGATCCTGCCGAGGGATCCGCGGCAGACCTACGAGGTGCGGGAGATCATCGCCCGCCTTGTCGACGGCTCGCGCTTCCACGAGTTCAAGGCCCTCTACGGGACGACCCTGGTTTGCGGCTTCGCGCATCTCCACGGGATGCCCCTGGGCATCCTGGCGAACAACGGCATCCTCTTCTCCGAGAGCGCCGTCAAGGGGGCGCACTTCATCGAACTCTGCTGCCAGCGCGGGATCCCCCTGCTCTTCCTGCAGAACATCACGGGTTTCATGGTCGGCTCCAAGTACGAGGCCGGCGGCATCGCGAAGGACGGAGCCAAGCTCGTGCAGGCGGTGGCGACGTCGCAGGTGCCGAGGTTCACGGTCATTATCGGAGGCTCCTTCGGGGCCGGGAACTACGGCATGTGCGGGCGGGCCTACCAGCCGAGGCTCCTCTTCATGTGGCCGAACGCGCGGATCTCCGTCATGGGGGGGGAACAGGCGGCCAGCGTCCTCGTCACCGTCAAGCGGGACCAGTACGCGGCCGAAGGCAGGTCCCTGAGCCCGGAGGAGGAGGAGGCCATGCGCCGCCCGATCCTCGAGAAATACGAGAGGGAGGGGAACCCCTACTATTCCACGGCCCGACTCTGGGACGACGGCATCCTGGATCCCCTCGAAACCCGAAAGGCCCTCGCCCTGGGCCTCGCCGCCTCCCTCAACGCGGGCATCCCCGATTGGCGCCCCCCGGTCTTCCGCATGTGACACCGTTTCGGAATCGAAATGACCCGAAAAAGCCTCCTCCAAGCCTCGCCCCCCTACGAGACCCTCGAGATCTCGGCGCGGGATCCCGGCTTCCTCGTCGTGGCTCTGAACCGCCCCGATCGGCACAACGCCTTCAACGAGACCGTCGTCCGGGAGCTGCGGGAGGTCTTCGACCTGGCGGGCGGGGATCCCGAGATCCGCGGCGTGCTGCTGCAGGGCCATGGCCCATCCTTCTCGGCCGGAGCGGACATCTCCTGGATGAAGGCGAACGGGGAAGGGAACCGGGAGGCAAACCTCGTCTCCGCACGCAGGATGGCGGACATGTTCGAGGCAGTCCATTCCTGCCCGAAGCCGGTCGTCGCCCGCGTCCACGGTGCGGCCCTCGGAGGGGGGGCCGGCCTCCTGTCCGCCGCCGACATCGCGATCGCAACCGAGGACGCGAAGATCGGTTTCACCGAGGTGCGACTCGGCATCCTTCCGGCCGTAATCTCCCCCTACGTCGTCGAGAAGATCGGAACGGCCCGGGCCCGGGCCCTCTTCCTCCTCGGGCGCCGGTTCGACGGAAGGGAGGCACGCCGCTTAGGTCTCGTCTTCGACGCCGTCCCCGAGGCGGAACTCGACGCCTCGATCGACCGCGCACTCGCCGACCTCACGAAGGGCGGACCTCACGCCCTTCGTGAAGCCAAAAGGCTCGCACTCTCCTTCCTCGGGGAATCGTATGCGGCCCGCAGGGAGGACACCGCCGCGCGTATCGCCGACATCCGGCTCTCGGAGGAGGCCCAAGAAGGCCTCGCGGCCTTCCTCGAGAAACGCCCGCCGAACTGGGTCCGGAAAACGGAGGGTGGACGGTGACTCCGAAGCCTCTCGAACGCATCCTGGTTGCGAACCGCGGAGAGATCGCCGTCCGGATCCTCCGCGCGGTCCGGGAGGCCGGAGGCGTCGGGCTGGCTGTCTACAGCGAGGCCGACGAGGAGGCCCTCCACGTCCGCATCGCCGACGAGGCGCGGCTCCTGGGCCCCCCCGCCCCGAAGGATTCCTATCTCGACATCGACCGCCTGCTCGAGGCCGCGAAGGAGATGAAGGCCGAGGCCGTCCACCCGGGCTACGGCTTCCTGGCGGAGAACCCGGAGTTCGCGCGCCGCGTCCGCGAGGCGGATCTCGTCTTCCTCGGCCCGGATCCCGAGACGATGGAGGCCCTGGGTTCAAAGCAGGAGGCGAAGGCGGTCGCCGAGGAGGCGGGCGTGCCGGTCGTCCCCGGCTTCCGGAAAGCGGGGGCGACGGACGAGGAACTCATCTCCGCGGGGGATCGTTGCGGCTTCCCCCTTCTCGTCAAGGCCTCCGCCGGAGGCGGCGGCAGGGGCATGCGGCTCGTCGAGAGCGCGACGGAGCTTCCCGGCGCGATCCGTGCCGCCCGCCGCGAGGCCGAGCAGGCCTTCGGGAACGGAGAACTCCTCCTCGAACGAAGGATCCACCCGGCCCGGCACGTCGAGATCCAGATCCTCGGAGACGGTAAGGGTGGGGCCCTGGCCTTTCCCGAGCGCGAATGCTCGATCCAGCGCCGCCATCAGAAGATCCTGGAGGAGAGCCCCTCCCCCGCCGTCGACCCGGATCTGCGCGGACGCATGCAGGAAGCCGCCCTCGCCCTGGCGCGGCGCGTCGCCTATCTCGGAGCGGGAACCGTCGAGTTCCTCCTCGACGAGGACGGCGCCTTCTACTTCCTGGAGGTCAACACACGCCTCCAGGTCGAACACCCCGTCACCGAATGGGTCAGCGGCCAGGACCTCGTGCAGGCCCAGATCCGAATCGCCCGGGGCCGGGCTCTCGAGGAAGCCGTACCCGAGCACGACCCCACCCCCCGCGGCTGGGCCCTCGAAGCCCGGATCTGCGCCGAAGACGTGGAACGCGACTTCCTCCCCTGCGCCGGAAGGATCGAACTCTGCCGCGAGGCGACGGGACCCGGAGTTCGGATCGACAGCGGCGTCTACGAGGGCTTCACCGTCCCGATGGAATACGACTCCCTCCTCGCGAAGGTCATCGTCCACGCGCCCGATCGGCCCTCCTGCCTGCGTCGGATGGAGGACGCCCTCCGCCGCTCCGCCTGGCTGGGACTCCCGACGAACCTCGACTTCCTGATCGACCTCGTCCGTCACGAGGACTTCCGGAAAGGAAGGCTGCGCACCGATTTCCTCGGAGTCCACGCATCGGATTTCACCGGGCGCGCCGGGACTCCTCCCGAGGAGGTCGGAATCGCGGCTGCTCTCGCGCCCCTCTTCCGGAAGGAGCCGAACGGAACCGTCTCCGTACCGGGTCGAACGGCCCCCCCCTCTCCCTGGAACCTCGCCGACGGCTTCCGTCTCGGGACGGGAGGTCCGGCCTCATGAATCGATTCCCTGAGAACCTGAAACTCGGGGACCGCGAGGTCCATCTCTCCGCGATCCGGCTCGACGGGCATCGGTTCCGGGTGCGGGTCGGGGAAGCGACCTTCGAAATCGAGGCACGCGACCTCGGGGAGGGAGCCTTCGCTTTCCGGGACCCTGCGGGCCGCAGGCATCACGCTACGGCGGCCGTCGTCGAGGGAAGGGTCCAGATCCGCCTCGACGGGCGAACCTGGATTCTCGACTCCCCCGAACGTAAACAGGAGAGCGGACCCGGGGAGGACGCCCCCGGCAGGATCCTGGCTCCGATGACGGGAACGATCGTCAAGGTCCGGGTCGAGGAGGGAACGGAAGTCGAAGAAGGGGAGGAACTCTGCGTCCTGACTGCGATGAAGATGGAGCACAGGCTGTGTGCGACCTTCGCGGGCAGGGTCGCGGAAGTCCGCGCCCGCGAGGGGGAGACGGTCGAGGCGGGAACCCTCCTAGTCCTCCTCGAAGCCCCGCAGGGGGACTGAAACCGCCCTCCTGTAGGAGACGCGGGGCCCGCGGGCTTTCCCGCGGACCCCGCGTCGAGATCCTGGCCCCGCGGAAGGGATGCCCCTCCGCGAAGCACGGGATCACAGATCCTGCGGTCGCAGAGTCGCGCGCTTGTTCGCTGCGGCCCGTTCGGAAGCCTTCTCGAGAAGCTCCCGGACGGCGTTGTCGAGGGCGCCGTAGAAATCCGAGGAGACCTTGAGGTCCACCGCGTTCTTCGTGCGGCTCTTCGAGATGATCAGGTCGACCGGCTTGGCCTTCCGGCTGGTCTTGCGACGCGCGGTCTTCTTCGTGGCCTTCTTCTTGGCCTTCCTTCTTGCAGCCATGTGAAACCTCGGTGCGTTTGAGAACAATCGAGTTCGGGTTACCCGGAAAGAAAGGTGACGAACCGGCGCACGCGTCCGAACCGCTCCTCCCCATCGAGGGGCCGGAAACGGCCCAAAACCCGTCGAAACCGCCGAATTCGACGTGCTAGATACGGAATTGGAGGCAGTGCTGCAACGGAAAAGCGGAGCTTTCTTCACCCTCGTTTCCCGCCCCATCTGCCCGATCCCGCCTCCCTCTGCTATCCTCATCCCTTCCGGAGTCCCGCCCGGTGGCTCAGGATCTCTCTTCCTCAACTTCCTTCCCCGCGAGTCTCTCGTACCGAATCGGAGGTCATTCGATGCGCATCCCTCTCCTTTCGACCGCTGTCCTCTTCGCCGGCCTGCTCCCGGCCCAGACCCCCTATCTCCAGGCCGACTCCTCCCTCGGAGTCTTCGCGAAGGACCCCAAGAACCTCGCCCACCAGAGCACGAAGACCGGCACCAAGATCCTGAGCGCTCTGAACCTGCAACAGAACACGGTCACCGGCGTCCGGGCCTCATCCCAGTTCCAGATCCGTGACACCGACGGATTCGTCGTCGTGACGATCGCCGACCGGGGAGCGGCGACGAGCCAGAACCCGACCGCCTTCACGGAAGCCGGGACGACCGCCACCCCGAAGGGCACGAATCCCGTCCAGGGGGCCAATGTCGTGCTCCTCGTCCTTCCGGTCAAGGCGGGATCCAGGGGCAGGGTCCGTGTCCGGTATTCGGGCGTCCTGACCGGCAACGGCTTCGGAAACGCCCTCGTCGACATCGGAAACGACGGACGGGTGGAGTTCCGGGCCAAGGCGGGCGCGGAGGTCCAGAAGGACTTCCGAGCCGTCGCGGGCCCCAAGGGCGTGACGATCAAGATCTCGAGCAGCTCGGGGGCGAGCCTCAAGGGTAAGGGCACGTCGAGTTACGAGAACGGTCTCGTCGTCATGTGGATTCCGGAACCCAGCTGCTCCTACACGAACTACGGCAAGAGCTGCGGCCCCCTCCTCAGCGGAAGCGCGAAGGCCACTCCGGGCGGGGCGATCGTCTTCCTCAAGTTGACGAAGGCTCCGAAGGCCTCGCCCGTCGGACTCTTCCTCGGAGCCCGGGCAGTCAACAGGTCGATCCCCGGAACGGCCTGCTTCCTGCTCGTCGACCCGGTCATCTTCTTCCCCTTCTTCACGAACAGTCTCGGAGAAGCCACGATGGTGCCCGGGGCGACCCCCTTCACACCGATCAGTTTCTACGCCCAGACCATCATCCTGGACCGCGTGACGCTGAAGGTCTCGAGCAGCCAGGGTCTCCTCGGCGACTGCCGCTGATCCCTTCCAAGGACTCCGGCGGACCCGCCGGAACGGAATGCGAGGCCGCGCCCTCCCGGGGCGCGGCCTCGTCCGCATCCCGCCCTCCCCGGCGGGATCCAAGGGAGGCCGCGGACCCTCGGGTCGGTATCATCCCCTCCCCCGATGAAGCGCCCGAAGATCCTCCGCACGACCCTCCTCTTCCTCATCCTCCTGGCCGGAGGCACCTGGGGTCTCCTCCGCTACAGCGGAATCCCGGCTTCCCTGATCCGGGATACTCTCTCCCGGCTCCTCCGCGGGGAGTTCGACCTCGGAAGTGTCTCCCTCGACCCCCTCGGAGGAACGGTCGAGATCCGGAACCTCGAGATCGGGGAACGGAACCCCGTCCGGAAGAAGGGGGACCGGAAGGTCCTCACGGTCCCGAAGGTCGTCGTCGGCGTCTCCATGAATCCCCTGTCCTCTCCCGGCCGGATCCGCAGGGTCCTCGTCGAGCGCCCGGAATTGGATCTCTGGCTCGGAGACAGTACCCCCTTCGACCTTTCCCGGATCCTCGACCTGAAGAACCTGGAGGGTGATGAGGGCGGGAGGGGGGAACCCTTTCCCGTCCTCGAGATCAGGGACATGGTCGTGCGGCTCCATCTCCCGGGTCTCGAGAACGGCGTCCTCGTCCTTTCTTCGATCCACCTTCTCGCGACCCCGAGTCGAGAGGAACCCCAGAGAATCCTCCTGGAAGGCTCCTGTCCGCACCCCCTCGGGGGAACCGTGACGATCAAGGGAACCGGAGACGCGGAGAAGCGGGAGTTCCGTCTCATCGCGGAGACCGGAGGGTTTCGGATCTCCGAGGAACGAGCGAAACCCTTCGGCGAGGCGATCCAGAGACTCGTGCGGAGACTCGGCCTGAAGGGGTGGGTGGAACCGACGCTCTGGGTCCGGTATCCCGACGGGCGGGGAGGGTTGGCGGTCGGCGTCCGAGCGAAGGTAGCGGAGTTCTCCGTGCGCCCCCCGACCTTCCGCTACCTCTTCACGCACCTGCAGGGCGAGGTCGCCTGGATCCCCGAGGGCAGGGTCCTCCAGGTCCGAGCGGAACGCACCGGCACCGACATGAGCCTGAAGGGATCCTTCCGCCTCGAGGATCTCGGAACCGAGAACGAGACCCTCCGCCTCTCCGCCGAAGCGGACGGGGTCCTGATCGACAGGAGGATCCATCGCGCGCTCGAGGGCATTCCGGCGACCCGGCGCCTGCTTCGGGCGCTGAACCCGGAGGGGGGACGCGCGAGGGTCGCGATCCATCTCGTCTCGGGACGCCCGAGGAACGGAGACCTGCCGACCCTCCAGCTCGACCTCGGCCTCCGCGACATCTCGCTGCGTTTCGACGGCTTTCCTTCCGGGGAGGAAGGAGGCCGGAGGATCGCCTTCCCCTATCCCCTGCGGGAGGCCTCGGGCGAGGTGCGGATCCGGGACGAGAGCATCCGCTTCACGGATTTCCATGCAAGAGGAGGGAATGGAGGCCGGATCCGCGGAGAGGGATCGATCCTTCCCGGAACCGGCGAGGTCCGACTCTCCTTCGAGGCCGATGACCTGCCTTTTTCCCCGCTCCTGCGTTCATGTCTCGACCGGGCCGTGGTCCGCGGGGCGGAGATCTACGACGACTACGCGCCCAGGGGACGGACCTCGCTCAGCCTGGACCTCGACCTCGGTGGGAACGGCGGGGAACCGAAACTCGATCTCCGGCTCAGGCCCCGGGGGGCAAGCGCCGCGTGGAAGGATTTCCCCTACCGCATCCACAACCTGACCGGGGAGGTCCGGATCACGACGAAGGAGGTCTCCTTCCGCCTGAACGGCAACCGGGGCCCCGAGACGCCGATCCGCGCCCGCGCCCGCTTCGTCTTTCCCGGCGAGGGAAAGGACGGCTCGGACGAGATCCACATCACCGCCAGTCGCCTACCTCTCGATGATGCGTTGCGGCGGGGCCTCGTCGGCTTCCGCGGATCCTTCGGAGAACGCTGGAAGACCTTCTCCCCCGAGGGGACGGCGGACCTCGACTTTCTGGGGTGGCGCAAGGGAGGCGGAGTCTTCCAGTACGACCTGCGGGCGGATCTAAAGGACGGGAGGATCTTCCTCGAGGCCTTCCCGACTCCGGTGACCTCCCTCCGGGGAACGATCGCCCTCCACGGGGACGGGGAACGCTCGCGGGTCGACCTCCTCGGTCTCGAGGGCCGCGGTCTCGGCGCGGACCTCCTCTTCGAAGGAGTCGTCAGGGAAGGCCCCCCCGGGGACCCGGACGACCGGAGCCCGGCCGCGGATCTGACGATTGCCGCCAAAGGGGTCCGCGTGGACGAGAACCTCGCAGAGGTCCTGATCGCGAAAGGGATCCTGGATCGCGAGGTCTGGAAGCTCTGCCGCGCGACGGGCAGGGTCGACGCGGTCGACCGCATCCGTCGCGCCTACGGAGAAGAGGAGTTCCGTCACGAAATCCTTCTCGACCTCCGGGAGGCGGAGTCGACGGCCGCGTTCCTCCCCGACCGGCTCCATGGACTGTCCGGGCGGGTGCGCATCGACGAAGAGCAGAGGATCCGTCTCGAGGACTGCAAGGGCTACCTGGGGGAGGCCCTCGTCCGCTGCCACGAGGGGACGATCTACCGAAAGGGCGAAAGGACGATCCTCGATCTCCTCCTGAGCGCGACCGAATACCCGGTCGACGAGCGGCTGGCCCGCCTCCTCGAGGGGGAAGTCAAGAAAGCCTACCTCGCCCGCAAGCCCCGCGGGAGGGTCTCGGTCGCGGATTGGAGGATCCATCTCGAGATCCCGTCCACCCCCCCTGACGGCGTGGAGGGGCTCGGGCTCGTCGCACGCTTCGGCGAGGGGGAGTTCCTCGCGCACAACCTGGCGATGGAAGTCGGCATCCCCCTGACCGGAATCCAGGGGCGGGCGCGCTTGAGGAGCGGGTTCTTCAACCCCTACGGCGCGGAGTTCCGAGGCTCGTTCAACGGTCTGAACCTCCAGGCCCTGGGCCAGATCCTGAGAGACACACGGGGCCGCTTCCTCACGACGCACGAAGATTTCGTCATCGAGGAAGGGAGTATGCGGCTGGGCCGGGGACGGATCCGCGGTCCGGTCCCCCCTGCCGAGGGGGATCGGCGATCCCCTCTCCTGCGTTACGGGTTCGGAAGGAAGGGGCGCCTCGACCTGAACCTCGCCCTCGACGACCTGCGCCTCGCTCCCCTCCTCAAGGACTTCTCCAGGAACCAACGCTACGACGGCTTCCTCAGGGGAACGATCGATCTCGGGGTGGAGACGGAGGACCTGTCGACCCTCCGCCTCGATGCGAAGCTCGGCATCTCCAAGGGGAAGCTCGGCGACGTCCCGATCTTCCGGACGATCTACTCGTTCCTAAAGCCGAGCAAACGCCAGAACTTCAACGCGGCCGCCCTCGAGGTCCGGGGGAAGGACGGGGTCTTCCGGATCGAGCACCTGATGCTGAAATCCCCGATCTTCAAGATCGAGGGGCGCGGAACGCTCGGATACGACGGCTATCTGAAGCTCCACGTCGATTTCCCCGACCTCTTCCCCCAGGCCGAGTCCTATTTCATCCTCCCGGGGATCTACCGCTTCCTCGCGAACAGTCTCGTCAGCTACGAGATCTGGGGCTACATCGGGAACACGAGGACCGGTCCCCGCTTCCTCTTCGAACGGAACCCGAAACACCTTCCGATGGGCCCCCTTCCCGGAAGCCCAGTCCCCCGCCCCCCCGTCTTCCGCTGAACCCTCCGAACCGGATCCATACGATGAACAAGGCCCTGCATCTCTTCATCATGGCCGGAGGCGCCGGCACCAGGCTCTGGCCCTTCGGCCGGAAGGACCGGCCGAAGCAGGTGCTCCCGATGCCCGACGGCAAGCCCCTGCTGCAGCGGGCCGTCGATCGCGCGCGCAGGATCGCGGACCGCGGTTCCTTGAGAGTGATCGCCGGACGGAGTCTCGAGACCCCGATCCGGCGGGCGGCCCCGGGGCTCAAAGCGGAAGAGTTCCTTCCCGAACCGGAAGCCAGGGACACCGGGCCTTGCGTCGTCCTCGCCCTGGCCGACCTCGGGAAACGCGCCGGTCCGGACGACCTCGTCGTCTTCATGCCCGCCGACCACCGCTTCGTTCCGGAAGAGCGGCTCGCGGAAGCCTTGAAGACCGCCGCGGAAGCCGCGGCTGCGGGAGAGCGGCTCTGGCTCCTCGGGATCCGCCCTACGAGGGCCGCGACCGGATTCGGCTGGCTCGCGTTGGGGGACGACCTGGGCCTGGGGCGGTTCGCCTGCGAGGGTTTCGTCGAGAAACCCGGGCCCGACCTGGCGCGGACCCTCCTCGAGGGAGGGAAGCACCTCTGGAACGCTGGCATTCTCGTCGCCCGGCGCGATCTCCTCGAACGCGAACTCGCAGCCAAGGCTCCCGACCTCGGGAAGGGCCTGCGTGAAATCCGGGAGTGGAAGGCTTCTGGAAGGGACTGGACGGCCCGTTTCCGGAACCTTCCCAGACGCTCGATCGACCATGCCCTCCTCGAACTCGGTCCGCCCCTCGGCGCGGTCGCGGTCGAGGTCGACTGGAAGGATGTCGGGGGCTTCGAGGCCCTCGCCTCCCTTTGCCGGGAGGAGGACGGCGGGAATCGACGCTGGTGTCTCGAAGGAGGGGTCGCGCGGATCTCCGAGGGGGGGGACAACTTCGTTCTCGTCGAGGGGAAGCACGAGGTCCTGCTCCACGGGGTCGACGGCCTGGTCGTCGTCCATTCGGGAGGCAGGACCCTGATCCTCCCCAAGGAGCGTTCCGAGGAAGTCCGCAACCTCGCAGCGGAGTCGGTGGATTCCGAAGGGGACCGGTGAAGGAGAAACGTCGTTTCCTCGCCCTCGACCTCGGCGAACGCCGAACCGGCCTCGCCGCGACGGACGAGACGGGAACGATCGCCCTCCCCCTGCCCCGCCTCGAGCATTCCTCGATGGACGAGGTCCCCGACCTTCTCGTCCCGATCCTCGAGGAGCGCCGCCCCGAGGTCCTCGTCGTCGGCCTCCCTCTCGCCCGTGACGGGGGCATGACGGCGATGGCCGCCCGCATCCTCGAAATCGTCACCGTCCTCAAATCCCGCCATCCCGGTCTCGAGATCCGCACCGAGGACGAGGCGCTGACGACGGACCTCGCCCACGACCGCTTGAAGCGGAACGGCTTGAAGGCGGCGAGGCGCAAGCGCCTGGCCGATTCCCAGGCCGCGCTCGCGATCCTGGAACGCCACCTCGGGTGGGCCTGATCCGGAAAATCAGGAGGGGCCGGGCCGCTCCATCTCCGGTTCGAGATCGACGCCGAGGGCGTCGGCGACGCGGTTGATGTAATTGAAGTAGGCGGCGACCTGCACGGTGGCGTGGATCTCGACATCCTCGGCCCCCGCCTCCCTCAACCCCGCGACGTCCGCTTCCCGGCACGAGGCCGGGGCCCTCGTCAACTTGAGGGCGTAGTCGAGCAGCGCGCGTTCCTTCACGGGTCGGGGGAGCAGAGCCCTTCTCTCCGATCTTCGGGGGCCTCGGCACGGAGGTCCGCCTCATGCGCCTTCGTTCAGTAGAAACAATCGTTCGCGCGCGAGACCTCGACCGCGACCAGTTCCCGGAACCAGCGGGGCAGCGGCGAACGGGGACTCGTCGTCACGGCCTGATAGAAACCCATCGAGGCCTGGAGCACGTGGGGTTCGAGCGACATCAACCGCACGATGCCGAAGACCTTTCTGGCCCGCCCCTTCGCGGACTCGTAGATCTTCGCGAGCCTGCCCTCGGCCTCCCCGTCCGCCACCTGCCGGATCCACGCCATGTTCAGCCTCCTTACGCCGCGCCGCCCGGGAACCATCCCGAGCCCCCGGACCGAAGCCGCTACAATGCCGCGGGGAGGCGTGGAAAGTAAGGACGATGCATCGACGACGGATCCAAGCCGCGGGAACCTGGCTCGCCTGGAACGGAAGGCAGGCCCCGATGGTCGTGATGGACGTCGATCCGCTCTGCCGGCCGCCGAACAGTCCGACCGTCTCCACTCTCCGCCAGTGGCGGGAGACCGGTCTCCACGGACTGGTCGTCCGTGACCCCACCCGCATCTCCCCCGAGATCCTCGACGCCCTCGGGCGGTCCTCCTCCGAACTCGGTCTCGCCCTCGGGATCGCTCTCGACCCCGACCGGCCCTCGAGCATGCCCGACCGTTCCCCCCGGTTGCGGCTCGTCTTCGAGGGACTCTCCCGCAGCCACCCGGGCCTCTTCGCCCTCTGTACGATCCCTCTCGACTTCGACCAGGAAGCCTTCGACCACCGGATCGACGACGGACTTCAGCCCTTCCTGTCGCGCCTCGGAGTTCCGTTCTGCGTCCTGTCGAGCGATCCGCTCGGCCCCCCCGGGACCCTGCTCCGGGGGTCGGGCTTCCTCGCCGACATGACGGGCACGGACCTCGACCCCGATCTCGAGACCCCCTCGGGCAGACTCGCCCCCCTCCTCGCGGCCCGGCTCCCCGACCGCCCCCTCTGCGTGCGGATCGCCCCGGGGAAGGGACTCGACCGGCGCCGTTCCGACCTCGCCCTCGCGACCGCACTCGGGGGGGGGGCCGCCCTCATCCAGCTTCCCTGGAACCCCGACCCGGACTTCCTGAAACGGTGCTGCGCCCCCTTCCGCGAACTGCCCCCGCAATGGCCGGACCGCAGGCCCGAGGAGGCCGCCGTGCTCTGCCGCGAGTTCCCCGGGGGGATCCCCCACGGCGCACCGCCCCGCGCCCTCCACGGCGCCCTCGACCTCTGCCACCGCGCCGCCCGCATCGAGGCGGGTCTCCGGCCCGAGACCCGGCCCGCGGCCCACAAGGCCCAGTCCTTCCTCTGGATCCCCGCCCACGGCCCTCTTCCAAACAACATCTGGAACCTCGCCTGGAGCCAGGCGCGCAGGGGCGCAACCGTCCTGATCACCGGGCTCTGCATCGACGAGACCCTCGACCGCAAGAGGATCTCCCTCCTCGGCATTCCCGAAGTCGCGGTCCGCGGCGCCCTGCGCGGCGAACTCCCTCCCTGGTTGCGCGAGAACAAGGTCCTCGCGACCGGGCCCAACGGACTCGAACTCCCGATGGAACTCGGCCGCCTCGTCTTCCGGCATCGCTGCCCCGAATGTGAACCCGAGGACGAAGAATCGGAAACCCTGATCCGCCGCCTCTGCCGGACCGCGGGCCTGGAGGTTCCCGAAACGGGATCCGGCTCCCCCGGGTTCCTCTACCCCAGGAGCCTGGACACCGGCGAAGGAAGACTCGAACTCGACCTCGAACGAGGAGTCTGGAGGGAAATCCCCGCTTGAATCGATCGCGGCGGGTTCAGCCGAGCATCTCCCCCGTCCGTCGATCGCGCACGTAGCCCTGGAACGATACCCAGAGCTTCCGGGTCCGAGGGCCGTCGAACTCGCAGAAATAGATCTCCTGCCAGCGTCCGAGTTTCGGTCGCATGTCCTCGACGAGGACCTGCACCGAGGACCCGAGGAGGCTCGCCTTCGCGTGCGCGGCGGTATTCCCCTCGAAATGCCGGTAGTCGGCGTGCTTCCAGGGGATGAGGCGGTCGAGCAGCCTCGACAGGTCTCCGGTGACGTCGGGATCCGCGTTCTCCTGGATCGTGATCCCGGCCGTCGTATGGGGGACGAAGAGGGTCAGGACCCCGCTCATCCAACCAAGCGAGCGGCAGCGCTCCCCGATTTCTCCGGACAACGGCAGGAAGGCGCAGCGTTCCGGAGTCCGGACCTCGACCTCGATCATCCGGCGGGGACCCCGGCCCCGGACGCCGCGCGGTAGGCTTCGAGGTCGAAGCCGCCGTCCGGGCGCAGGTAGCGTCCGAGCCGGCGGGGACGGCGGGCGGTTCCGGCCCGCCGCTCGAGCAGGGCGCAGACCAGGAGCGGGAAGGTCACGGTCGCCTCCCCGTAGACCATCTGCTCGAAGGTCGTCGAGACCTTGCCCCAGCTCGCGGCCTCCCTCAGGGTGCTGCCCGAAAGGGCGCCGTCGCGCTCGTCGGCGACCGTCAACTGCACCGCGTACTTGTGCATCGGCACCTCGTCGCCGAGGACCTCGGCCGCGACGACCGTGTCCTGCGCGAAGTTCTTCGGAACTCCCCCGCCGACCATCAGGAGGGCGGACTCCCTCGCGGCGTGCATCTTGAGATAGGAGAGTTCGAGGAAGTCCCGCGCCGTGTCGAGGCTCACCGGGTCCTGCCCCTCGAGACGGCGCCGGTGCTGGTGCAGGACGAAACCGAAGCCGGCCGAGGAATCGGACAGAGCGGGGACGAAGACCGGGACCTCCTTGCGCGCGCAGGCCTCGACGAATCCCGTGTGGTCCTTCCCCTCGACCCGGAGATACTCGCCCATCGCCCGGACGATCTCCCGGCTCGAATGCGGGCGCGCCTCGAGCCCGTCGAGCAGGCGCGTCATCGTCTCGTCGCAGACCCTCAGTTCGTCCTCGTCGATGTAATGGTCGTAGATCCGGTCGATCCTGAGTTCCCGGAGGAGATCGTCGTCGGCGGACGGACTTCCCTGGTAATGACGGAACCCCAGGCCCTCGAAGAAGTCCTGGTCCACGACGTTCGCCCCTGTCGAAACAACCGCGTCGACGAGGTCCTCCTCGATCAGGGAGGCGATCACCCGCTTCAGCCCGGCCGAGACGAGGGAACCCGCGAGACACAGGACGACGAGGCAATCGGGCTCCGAAAGGGCGCGCTCGAGGATGTCGGCCGCGCGGGCGAGGTTGCGGGCCTGGAAACTCGTCCCCCCCATCGCCCGCAGGAGGGCGTCGATCCCCCGGTGCTCTCCGGGTTCGAGATGCCGGATGGCCCGGTCGGGATTCAGAAAGTCGGACTTCTCCATGGCGGGTCTCTCGGGAAGAGGATCGTCGGACCTGAGCCGGGATTCTACGGAAGCGTGAAGCTCTGCGTGACCCCGGACACGGCCTCGATCTCCATGTCTCCGAAGCGGAAGCTCTGCAGGTTGCCGAGGATCCTCTGGTAGGAGTCCTGGAAGGCCCGGAGGATCGACCCGGACCCGTAGCGATAGGCCTTGAGGGTCATCACGTAGGTGCGTCCGGATTTCAACGGATTCGGGGCCTCGGGAACGAGATCGCCGAAACGGAATTCCCCCCGATCCCCGGGAAGGAGGACGCGCCAGACGAGGCGGTCGGCCGTCCCCTCGCTCTCGATCTCGAGCGTCTGGAAATGCGCGCCCGGGGGAGGGGTCCACCGGACATCGACGAAGTCCGCGGAGGGAGTCTTCGAGCCCGCCGCCGGCAGGGCGGGGAAGGGAACGGCGAGGAAGGATGGGGCCTTCGCCTCGCTCCCGTTGCTTTCGACGAAGATCTGCTGGAAGAAGTCCGCCCCCCCGGGAGCCGAGCCTCCAGCCTTCACCGCGCAGAGGAAGGCGGCCCCTCCGAGGAGGGGGCCGTTGCGGTCGGGCACCCGGAGGGTCAGGTCCCCCCCGCTCACGGTGATTCCTCCCGATTCCGGCAGCAGGGTCAGGACACTCCCGTCCTTCCTCCGGGCCGCCAGGAGGTAGCGGTAGGCGCCGGAGTTCAGGGAGGGATCGAGCCCCCGGATCCCCCGGATCCCGATGGTCTTGTCGAGGGGGAACGAAAGATCCAGGTCCTTCGAAAGGACGTTCCCCGCGGAGGCGACCAGGTCCCCGAGCAAGCCGAGGCGTTCGGGGAGGAAGACGCCGCCGCTCTCCGTTCCGAGCACGGCCGTGACCGAAGCCCTCCCGGGAGGGATCCCGAGGTCGAAGGGAGGAGACCCGCTCTTCCCGGGCTCGACGAAGCGAGGGAGTCGTCCGAGGTCGGCACTCCCGCTCAGGACCTCCTGCCGCCACCCCCCCCCGTCTAGGGCGCCTCGCACGAGGATCCGGACCTCCTTCCCGACCAGGGCGGCCCCCGTCAGGGATCCCCGCAGCCGGGCGAAGGGATCGAAGTTTCCGAGCGGAGGGCGATGCGCCGCTGCGAGGGGAAACTCCGGACTGTTGTGATCGACGAGGACGAGGGAACGCGCGGCGACGACCTTCTTCGATCCCGGAAAGCTCGATTCGAAGGCCGCGGTCGAAACGCCCCCCCTCTCTCCCCCGACGAAGACGCGCCCGTTCTCGTCCGAAGTGCCCTTGTCCCCGGTGTTCGCATCGGCCCTCCCCTGGAGGATCGCCCCGGACAGTGGCCCGCCGCCGTCCTCGTCCAGGAGCGTCGCCGACATCCTCCCCCGGAATTCCGCGGGGCGGAGGTTCTTCGGACCCGCGAGCGTCAGGAGGTCTCTCAGCGGATCCCGGCCATCGATCCGTCCCTGGTTGAACCCCGCGAAGAGGTCCTTCGCCTCGATCCACGAGATCCGCGAGGCGACCATCCCATACGGCAGATCATGAAGGACCCCCTTGCCGGCGGCGTCGGCGGTGACGGTCATACCGAAGCCGGAGGCCGAGCCGACCTCCACCCGGATCCAGGGTTTCGACCTCCCCCGGGACGCGGTCAGGAAACGCATCGACCCGACCGGCCAGGTGTCGAGGTCCTTCGCCCCGGCATCGACCGAGGAGGAGTCCATCGACACCGAGAAATCGAGGAGCTTCGGGGCATGGTCGAAGGGGGCGAGGATACGGACCGCGAGGGTGGGGCTCCCGCCTCCCCCATCCCGGAGCGGAAGCCCGTCCACCCGGAAGCGGCCCGCGGCGTCCGTGAGAGCCGAGAAGCCTCCCTGGACGGTGACGACGGCGCGGGCAAGGGGGCGTTGGAGCGTGTCCCGGACCACCCCCGTCAGGCTTCCCGTCACCGCGACATTGACCGCGAAGACATAGAGGCCGCCGCCCGGAAGGAGGGCCTGATCCTGGACGAGTTTTCCTCCCGAGGTCTCGACCGTCGCGCCCCCGACGTCCTTCCAGGTCCCCGTGTAAGGATCGAGGCGGTAGAGCCGCGCCTTCCCCCCCGCCGGAAGGCCGAGATCGTTCGAGGCCTGGAGGCGCGCCCCCGAACCGAAGGAGAGCGTGATCGGGGAGAGCAGCAGGGGAGCCCCGGCCAGCCGCGCGCCCGTGGAGGGCGGCGGAAGGGGCCGGGGGAAGCCCGTCTTCGGAAGGCCGACGAGGTCCACGCGCACGATTCCCTGTACTGCCCCCTCGAGGCCGATCGCGGTCCCTGCGGCGAGATCGAGCCGTCCGCCCGAGTTCGGGCCGTCGTCGAGGACCCTGGCCCCGGGAAGGACGCCGAGGTCCAGGGTCGACCCGCTGCCGGCGTTCAGGTCGGGGAGCACGACCGGCAGGGAGAGCCGATGCTCGCCTCCCGGGTAATGCAGGCGGAAGCGGAGGAAGGGGAGGCGGTCCGTTCCGTCCGCGCTGCCGCCCCTCCCGTCGACCGAGAGGAGCAGATCCCCGCGGATCGGATTCTCGAGACGGAAGCGGCCGACCCGGTTGCTGGCCGTGACCGGAAGCGTGCGCCCGTGCATCCGGATCTCCGCGGAGACGACGGGGGTCCCCGAAGCGTCGAGCACGAAGCCGGCGAGCACCTCTCCGGTCGGGCGCCGGAGGGCGGGATCGATCTCGCTGCCGTCCCCGACGCTGCAGGAGAACGGGAGGAGAAGCAAGGGGAACAGGGTGGAAAGGTATCCGCGCACGATGGGCGGAAATCCTAACTCCTTGTCCTCGTCGCCGCACCCCCGAGCGGCACAGACCGGCCTCCGCGGCCGCCTCGGCGTCCGCGGCCAGGCCCCGGGCGGAGCTCCTTCCCGGGGAATCGGAACCCACGCGGCCGGAATCCCCCCATGTTCGAGGTACGAGAAGAACCGCACGTAGCCGTCCTCCCGGCGGCCGTCCCCGACCCGTCATCGTTCGCCCCGTGGGCGTCCCGCGTCCCGTCGCGCCGCTCCTCGTTCCGAGAGTCATAGTGGGCGGAGACGAGGAAGAAGTGAGCGGAGCGATCCCCGGATCGTCGCCGAGATGTTGACAACCTCGACCGGCTCCTCCCTCCCGCGGATCACCGAGCGATACCGGTCGACCTCCACCCTCATGCGTCCCCCGCTGCGCGCGGCCGCGGTCCGGAGGCGGGATTCGATGAACCTCCTCTCCACTCCTATCCCGCGTTTCCCCGGACCCGGATCCTAAAAGCTGTTGCGTGTGCAGGAGGAGACGAGATCCCTGATCGTTCGCTCGAGGGCCTCGGGACGGATCCTCGCGGGGAGAGGGAGGAGCACTTCCATCCGCCGCGGCGGCCCGCAGCGGTCGGAGGGCGCTTGGGCCGGGCGCGGCCGGTCTCCACGGCATCCGGGGCTCCTCAAGCCTCGAGGACGAGATCCCTTCCCGTCATCGCCTCCGGCGGGTCGAGCCCGAGGAAGGGCAGGAGGGTCGGGGCGATGTCGGCCAGGGACCCGCCCTCCCGAAGCCCCCGGATCCGGGATGCCCCCTCGCCATAGAGCAGGAAGGGGACGGGACCCGTCGTATGGGCCGTCATCGGTCCTCCGGTCTTTGGATCGATCATCTCCTCGCAGTTGCCATGGTCGGCCGTCAGGCAGACGAGTCCCTTCCGTTCGACGACATCCGGAACGATCCTCTCCAGGCAGCGGTCCAGGGCCCTGACGGCCTCGATCGCGGCCTCGAGCACTCCGGTGTGCCCGACCATGTCCCCGTTCGCGAAGTTCAGGACGAGGAGCGCGTGCCGGCCTCTCCGGATCTCCTCCAGGAGCCGATCCGTGACCTCGAAGGCCGACATCTCGGGCTTCAGGTCATAGGTCGCGACCTTCGGGCTCGGCACGAGGATCCTGTCCTCACCCTCGAAGGGCTCCTCCCGCCCACCGTTGAAGAAGAACGTGACGTGCGCGTATTTCTCGGTCTCGGCGATGTGGAGCTGCCGCTTCCCGGCCCTCGAAACGACTTCGGCGAAGAGATCGGGGATTTCCTGCGGAGGGAAGCAGACTTTGCAGGGAAAGTCCTTCCGGTACTCCGTCATCGTCAGGAAGTCGACCTCGGGACGCCGGCCTCGCTCGAAACCGTCGAACTCCGCGAAGAGGAAGGCCTGCGAGAGTTCCCGCGCCCGATCCGCGCGGAAGTTGAAGAAGAAGCAGGCGTCCCCGTCGTCGATCCCCTCATGACCATCGAGAACCGTCGGGCGCACGAACTCGTCGTTCTCCCCCCGCGCATAGGCCGCCTCGAGGGCGGTCCGGGCGTCCGGGGCCCGCGGACCCTCCCCCTGCGCGAGGGCGGCCCAGGCGAGCGCGACCCGGTCCCAGCGCTTGTCCCGATCCATCGCGTAGAAGCGCCCCGAGATCGTCGCGATCCGACCGCCGATAGCTTCGAGTCTTCGATGGAAACGCTCGAGGAACGGACCCGCGCTGCGCGGCGGCGTGTCCCTGCCGTCGAGGAAGGCGTGGAGGCGGCAACGCGGACCCAATCCCCGTTCTTCGACCGCCGCGAGGACGCCCTCGAGGTGCCGGTCGCTCGAATGCACGCCGCCGTCCGACACCAGCCCCATCAGGTGCAGCTCCCCTCCTCTCGTGGCGACCCCGTCGAGCAACGCGGCGAAGGCGGGGTTCCGACCGAAACTCCCGTCCTCGATCGCGAGATCGATGCGCACGATGTCCTGATGCACGACTCTTCCCGAGCCGATCGTCAGGTGTCCGACCTCGCTGTTCCCCATCTGCCCCTCGGGCAATCCGACTCTGAGCCCAGAGGTCCGGATCGTCGTCCATTTCCCTTCACGGCGCATCCGTTCATAGAAGCGCGGCTCCGCAGCGGTGACAGCGTTCGACGGGGACGGGGGAGCCTCCCCGAAACCGTCCAGGATGGCCAAGAGCACCGGACCTTCGACCGTTCGCATCTCTTCCTCGGATTCCTAGCAGGACATGGCCGTCAGGGCCGTGTCCAGGATCTTCTTGTGCGCCGCCCGGATCGACTCCTCGATCCGATCGACCTCCTCGATCGCCCCGTCGGCATGGTCGCGGTCGGCCATCTGCACGGCATTCGAACGGATGGCGAGCGCCGCGCAGGACCCCGCGGCCTCGAGAAGGCAGGCGCCAGCGGCGAGGTCCCCGATCAGGTTCGTATTGCTCTGATCGGCGATCGCGGCCATCGAATCGAGGGCGTCCAGGACGAGGGAAAGAACTTCGAAGGGGACCGCGATGGCCTCCTTCAGGACCTCGTCCAGCCGAGGGCGGGGCTCCAATCCCTCCTTCCAGGCCTCGAGAACCCCCCGATAGGCCTCGGCGTCCCGATCCGCAAGCTTGGTGCAGAGTTCTCCGACCCGGGCGAGGTCCGTCTCCGCCCGGTCGAGTCTCCGATCGGTCTCGAGCAGCACCTCGCTTCTCCCCTTGCGACCGCGGGAATACCGCACCGCCATCGAACCGAGAGCGGCCCCGAGGGCGGCCGCCAACGCGGCTCCGGACCCGCAACCCGGAACGGGCCGCCGTTCGGCGAAGACCCGAAGAAGTTCGATGAAGGGCAGGGATCCTAGGGGTTCCATCGGGGCTCCGGCAAAGGTCGAGAGCGCTCCAAGGTCCCCTCGCGCCTTCCCGAACGCAAGGACCTTCGGGAGATAAGGGCCGGCCGGATCGGAGAAACGGAAGTTCGGATCTTCCGTGTCATCGGGCGGAGAGACGAGGGCGGATTTTTTCTCAAGTCGGAAAGGCCTGCCTGACGAACAACCGATGCCCCGCAAAAGGCGCGGAAAACGCCCGGCGCGGGGCCTCGGGATCCGGGGGATCCCGGAATGCCGAACAGGCATAGCTCTGCGACAGGCCGGTTTCGACGTCTCCGCCCTCCCGGATCGCCCGCTGGGCTTCATGCAAGCCCGACGGATCCGCACTTTGGCACGACCACAGGGAGGGAGCCATGAGGAAGCCGGTCCTGGCATTCCTGCTGGCGCTCGCGCCGCCCCTGGCGGCGCAAGGGCACCCGTTCGGAACGGAACGTATCGTCCGGGGAAGCAGAAACTTCCCCGGTTCCGTCCAAATCGCGGATTTGGACTACGACGGGCGCTCGGATCTCCTTGTCGCCAACGCCTTCGGCTTCGACGTGTTGCGGGGGGTGGCCAGCGCCTACCTGCTGGATGCGAACTACAAGATCCGCAACGAAAACGACCTTCCTCCATCCGGCGAGCCCGGACTCGTCGCGCAGGCCGGAATCCTCCTCGAAGACCTGAATGGGGACCGGCTCGTCGACCTCGTATCGATCAGCGACCGAGCCGTTCTCACGGTCTTCCTCCACGACGGAATCGAGTCGAAGAAGAGAAAGGGAGTTCCGAGATACCGGAAGAACGGCAAGTCCTTCGTCCTGAAGGTCGGAAAGAACCCAAACCTCTCGGTCGCCGGGCTCAAGCTGCACGGAGCCCTCCTCGTCGACCTCGACGGACTCCCCCCCAAGGAGATGGTCTTGACCGGCGACCTCGTCTCGTTCTTCGAGATCGTCCAGAGTACGGGGATCTCCCTCGTCAAGTTCGACAAGAAGGGCAATCCGGTCTCGGAAACGGTACTCCAGCCCGGGCGATACATCGACCTCGCCGCGGGGGACCTCGACGGGGACGGCGACCAGGACCTCGTCGCCTTGAACTCCTCGAACAAGGTCACGGTTCTCAGGAACATGGGATCGGGGAAGTTCATCCCAGCCGCATTCAGTCTCGGCGGATCGGGGCGCGGAAAACGGATCGAGCTACGGGACCTGAACCGGGATGGAAGGGCCGACGTCCTCGTAGGATCGACCGGGCCCGTCCCCCGTCTCCGGATCTACCCCGGGACGCGCAACGGGACCCTCGCGAGCGCCGTATCGGTCCCTCTTCCCAAGTTGCCAAAACATGCGATCGAAGGAATCGTCGCCCGTGATTTCGATCGGGACGGAAAGCAGGACCTCGCCCTCCTGATGTCCTCCGACACATCCCAGGCCGCGGTCCTCCACCTCGCCGGACGGGGCAAGTTCGTCTTCACCGGCGCCTCGGTCCTCGGGTTGTCCCAAAATATCCCGACCCACGAGACCCCGACCTTCGTCAACCTGATCCAGGCCGCCGACCTCGACGGCGACCTGGCCGAAGAACTCGTTCTCGGGTCGATCAACGATCCAAGAAACCAGAAGATGGTTCAGATCCTCTTCCCGAACCTGACGAAAACGGGAGTCGGGGTGCGCTGGAGGGGGAAGGGAGTTCGAGGAAGCGACGGGATCATCCCGGCCATCGCGGTCCGGAGCGGGCGGCCGGTGCTCGGCGATGCCTCCTTCGCGGTAGGTCTCTCCTATGCAAAGGGTGGAGGAAGCCACGCGATCCTCTTCCTGAGTCCCCGCTACATCCCCCTGACCTACATGGGGTTGACCTGGCAGAGCTTCCCCTCGTTCGTTCTCGTGACGAAGACGACGGGCGCGGGAAGAGGAGGAGGAATGGCCTTCGTTCCGATGAGCATCCCGAAGGATCCCCGTCTGCCCGGGATCACCTGGTTCATGCAATGGGTCGTCGCGGACCGGGGGGCGGGCAACCTCCCGAGGCTCGCGCTCAGCCCCTCCCTCGAGGTCAGGGTCGCGAAGTCCCGCTGAAGGCCCGACGGCGAAGCCTCCGGCTGTCGGGCCACCCCTCCGGGGGCCTCACACCCCCCGGCGCAGGATCCGATCGAGCCACGCGTAGGCGCGGCTCCCTTCCTTCAGCTTGCGGACGGAACGCGCCCCCAGGAACTGGGCGAGGTTCTGGGAGAAGGCGTAGGGGATGACCTTGCTCCACCAGAGGAGCCTCCCCGGAGGGCTCAGCCCGGGGTCCCGGGCCACGACCTTCAAGAAATGGCCGATCCCGTGCAGGCTGCAGTTCCAGACATCCCTCCAGCGGGGGATCGTATGCACCCCGAAGAGCTGGTGGAGGTTGTGGTGGTCGAGATAGATCCTCTTGAACTCGTACCAGATCGAGTTGTTGTGCGAATGGACGACCTTGGATCTCGGTTCGAAGACGACCTTCCAACCCGCAAGGACGACCCGGTGCCCCCAGTCGAGATCCTCCCCGAATCGCCGCTTGCGGAACGGGATCTCAAGGGCGGTCGCGCGGCGGACGCTCGAACTCACGTTGTCGAAAGCGACCCGCGCGAGTTTCTCGAGCGGGGGAAGGGCTTCGAAGCTCGAGGGATCCTCGATTTCCTGGACCCGCGGCTCCTCCCGGGACGCGACCCAGCTCGAGAGGCGGTCCTTGATGAAGGGGTTCGCGTCGGGACGGGGCAACTGGCGGCTGTAGGCCCCCGCGACGCGGGGATCGTCGAAGCAGTCGACGAGACGCTGCATCCAATGTTCGTCGAAGGGCATCGCGTCCTGCGTCGCCAGGATGACGATTTCCCCCTTCGCCTCGCGAATGCCCAGATTCCTCGTCAGGCCATGATCGAACTCGTGGTTCGGGATCCGGATCAGGCGCACGGGCCGTGATTCCAGGAACTCCACGGTCCCGTCCCCGGATCCCGAATCGATGCACAGGATCTCGTAGGGCCGGTCGCAGTTCTGGGCCATCATCCGTTCCAGGATCGCGGGGAATTCCTTTCCCGCGTTCCAGGTCGGAATCACGATGCTGACTCCGGGTTTATCCTCGGGGGCGAACGGCATGAACTACCCTCCGGCCCTCGCCCGCAGCTCCTCGTAGAGGGCGCAGGTCTCGGCGGCGCACTCCTCGATCGAACGGACGAGCCCGCCCTTTCCGGCCATCTCCCTGCGGAGTTCGCGGTCCCCGCAGAGCCGCTCGAGCACACGCGCGAGGTCCCCGGCGTTCCCGGCCTCGAAACCGAGTGCGAGCCCCTGTTCGACGGCTTCCCCGACGCCCCCCAAGCGTCCCGCGACGACCGGAAGACCGGCGAGGGCCCCTTCCCGGGCGGTCAGACAGAAGGTCTCCCACCAGATCGAGGGGACGACGAGGAGATCGAGCCCTTTCAGGATCCCGGGGAGTTCCCCGCTCCGATATCCTCCGTGCAGGCGGAGTTCGATGTCATCGCCTGCGAGTTCCCGGAGCCGGTCCCCGTATCCGCGGTCCCCGTGGTAATCGAGCAACTCTCCGTGGATGTCGAGGACTATCCCCTCCCGTTCGAGCCTCTTGCAGGCCTCAACGAGGACGTGGACGCCCTTGCTCGGAATCACCGAGCCCAGGAAGCCGATGTGCCGGACCTCATCGCAATCGTGCGGAGGGGCCTCGAGCCCCTCACGGGGCAGGCCGTGCTCGATGAAACGACAGCGGGCCCCGTCCAGCCCCCACTCGAGGAAACGGTCCCGGTGGAATCGGGAGGGGGCGATCGTCGCATCGCAGAGGTCTAGCATGCGTTTCACGAAGGCCTCGCGCCAGGCGTAGTTCTCCTCGGCCTCCCCCGGACCGTGGAACCATGCGCGGATCCTCCCGAGGAGCCCGCCCTGCGGATCGCCGCCCGGGAGGAGATGCGGCCAGAGCCTCCGCAGGCACGGAAGGCAGCGTTTCCGCTCGATCCTCGTGCAGATCTCCAGATCCTCCGGGCGGATCCGCTGGCCCCGCGGGCATTGGAGCCAGTAATCGTGGAGGGTCATGACGAGGGGAAGCCCCCTCTCCTTGACTTCCCGGAGGATCGAGCAAGAGAGGCAGGTCAGGTGATGGACATGGACGAGATCGGGCCTGCATTCCTCGAGGACCTCGACGAACTTCGCATCGATCCCCGGGTGCTCGAAGAGAAGGGAGAAGCGATCGACATCCAGGAAGTTGTTCCGGAGGCGGTGGACGGGTACGCCCTCGAACTCGTCCCGCTGGATCTCGAACTCGGGACCCTCCCCGTCCTGCCGCGTGAAGATCACCGGCTCCCAGCCGAAGGATCCCTGCGCCCGGCAGAGATCCCGAAGATGGAGCTGCGTGCCCCCCGCGTCCCCGGGGAGGTAGCCGCTGACGACGTGCAGGACCCTGCGGGGGGCGCTCATCGTTCGGGAAGCCCCCCGTCACGGAGGATCCGGTACCTCTCCTCCATCAGGTCCGTGTCCTCCCCGATGGTCTTGACCTTCGGAAATCGGCCCCGCAGGGACTCGAGGAGGCCCGGCTCTTCGAGCAGTCGGCGGATCTTCCGCGCGAGGTCAGCCGCGTTCCCCATCTCGAAGTGCAGGCCGTGGACTCCGTCCTCGACGAGTTCCGCCATTCCTCCCCGGTCCGCGGTCAGGACCGGAACTCCGGCGAGGAAGGCCTCGTGGATCGTCAGTGGGCTGTTCTCGAACCAGAGCGAGGGGACGACGAGGACATCGAGCCCGGCGAGCACCTCGCCGATCCTCGCATTGTCGAAGCGCCCTTCGAAGCTCAGGTTCGAGGGCCGCTCCATCGCCTCGAGTTCCTCCCCGTAATCGGGGAAGGTCCGCATGTCCCCGTAGATCCGGCACTCGATCCCGGGAAGATCGAGATCCCGGAAGGCCTCGACGAGCAGGTGTACGCCCTTGTAGGGTGCGATCGTTCCGATGTAGCCGATCCGGAGGCGATCGGAGGGGACCCGCTCGACCTTGTGGAAATGAGCGATCTGGAACCCGTTGTCCGAATGGAGGATGCGCTCGGGAGCCATCATTCGGTTCTCGAGGAAGAGCTTCCTGAGGAAGGCGGAGGGAGATAGGAAGAGATCGACCTTGGAGAGCCGCCTGCGCACCTCGACCAGCCTCCTCGAGACGGCCGCGACATAGGGGTCCTCCCCGTTCCCGGGGACCGGGGGGGCGGCCTCCCGGCGGAAGAGCCCGCCGATTCCGCTGCGGAGCCCCTTCGGAAGGAGGCGCTTGGCCCATCGCTCCAGGGGACCCGGGGGGGGAACCGGCGGGGCGTCGGGCCGGGGGAGGAAGGTCGCGCAGGCGGCGCAGAGTCCCGGATCGGGGGCCTCGCAGACCCCTCCGTCAGGCCGGAGCAGCTGTCCCCCGCGCAGGCACATCAGGATGTATTCATGGAGGGTGTAGACCATCGGCAGCCCCCGGCGGTGAACCTCGTCGATGTAGCCCAGGCTGTGGAGATGGAGATGCTGGAAATGCACGAGGTCAGGGGGGAACGAGGCAAGGACCTTCCGGAAGTTCTCCTCCTGGCGCGGATCGAGGTAATGGGCCTCGAAACGATCGAAGGCGTGGTTGTGCACGGCCTCGTGGATCCAAAGGCCCTCGTGTTCCCGTTCCCCCAGTTCGTATTGGGGACGTTCGGGATGGATCTCGGTCGTGAAGATCCGCACCTCGTGGCCGCGGGCCTGGAGTTCCTTCGCGAGCACGAAGGTGTAGATCTCCGTGCCGGCGGCGTGCCGGGGGAGGAACTGGTGGACGACGAAGAGAATCTTCACTTCGCGAAGCGTACCCGGATCGCCGCCCCGAGGTCGAGGACGCGGTTCAGGGGCCAGGTTAGCGGAAGTAGGATGAGGTGCACCCTCCGGTAGCGCCGGTTTTCGCGTTGGGTCGCGGCCAGGACTTCCCGGGTCGCCCGGATTTCCTCGGCCAGACGGTCGCGCTCCTTCGTCCGCAGGGCGAGATCGGCCGCGAGCCTGTCACGCTCCTCCGTCCGCAGGGCCAGTTCCGATTCGACACGTTCCCGGGCCTCCCGATTCTCCCTGAGAGCTTCCTCGACCTCGGCGTATTCCCTCCGGACGCGCGCGAGTTCCCGGCGGTGCTCCGCCAGGTCCTCCCGGTGCTCGTCGAGGCTCCTGCGATGCTCCTCGAGACTCTTGCACAACTCGGCCCGCTCGGCCTCGTAACTCTCCTCGAGGTCGACCAGCCTGCGCCTGTGCTCTGCGAGATCCGCTTCCTGGTCCTCGACCCGTTCCCGGTATTCCTCGACGCTCCTCTCGAGTTCGGCCAGGGCTTCGGCCAAGGCCGCCCGTTCCGATTCGGCCTTTTCGCGCAAACCGTCGAGTTCGCGGCAACGGTCCTCGAATCTCCGGGCCGTATCCTCCCATCTGGCGAGTGCTCGCATGTCTTCCTCCGATCCCGCCACGGGCGGGGGGGGGCCGCCTTCCGTCTCCCGGACCGCGGCGTACAGGGTTTTTAGTTCGTTCCAATGTTCGGCCATGCTCCGGGGCGCGGGCAGCCTCTCCCTCCAGGCCTCGAGCCTTGCCGGGTCCTCGAGCACGGATTCGAGCAGGGCGGCCAGGGCGCCGGCGTCCCCGGGAGGAAACAGGGCTCCGGCCCCCCCGATCCGCTCGGGCAGGGCGCCCCTCTCCGAGCCCAGGACGGGAAGGCCCAGGGCGAAGGCCTCGTCGAGGACGAAAGACCAGCTCTCGTGCGCGAGGGTCGGAAAGACCGCGAGGTCGGCCTCGAGTTCGGCGAGGTCTTCCCTGCGGAAGGCGGACCTCCGCCGAACCTCGATCCCTTCGAGGAGGGAGGCGAGACCGTCACCGTATTTCGCCTCGACCGCCTCTCCCCAGAGTTCGAGAACGACCTGTCCGGGACGTTCCAGCCGGTGGAGGGCCTCGAGAAGGAGATGTACCCCCTTGACCTCCTGGAGATGCCCCCAATGGGCGATCCGCAGAGGGCGCCCGGCGTCGAAGGCCGGCGGGAGGGGACGGGTCGCGCGGCGCTCCCCGTCGAAGAGCGCTCCGTGCGGCAGGACGGTGATCCGACCCTCGAGGTCGGGCCGGAATCGGGTGAGGAGTCGGGCGTGAGCGCGGCTCGGAGCCAGCAGGAGGGAGGCGGCCCCGGTCTCGGCCGCGAAGTCCTCGTCGAACCATTCGAGAAGGGCGTCAAGATCCTCCTCCCGCATCCAGCGCTCCCTAGGAACACAGTCCCGGCAGCCCTCGGGCCCGAGCGGCCTCATGCAGAAGGACTCCCCCTCCCTGATCCGGACGATCCGGGGACAGGTCGTGAAGAGATCGTGAAGATGGAGGACGACCGGAAGCCCGGCATCCCGGCAGAGGCGGACCAGGGAACGCGAAAGGCGCAACCACTGGTGCACATGGACGAGGTCGGGCCGTTCCTCCTCGAGGATCCCCAGGATCGTCGACTCGAGACGCGGGCAGGGTACGTGGTCCCAGCGTTCGTGGAACATTCCGGGATGCAGGCAGCGCCAGACCGAGATCCCCCCTTCCTCCTCCCTTCGGGCGAGGGGGATCGTCTCACCCTCCGGCGCCCCCGCTCCGCTTCCGGCGGCGACCGCGACTTTCCAACCGGAGGCCCGCTGCTCCTCCGCGAGGAGACGCACGTAGGACTCGGTGCCCCCGACGAACTCCGGCGGGAATCCGTGACAGAAATGGAGGACCTTGGGCCGGGGCGGAGCTTCTTCCCCCTCCGGTTCCGGTGCGCCTCGAGGTTCCGGCCGGGTCCCCCAGGAAAACCGGACCTCCCGCCTCGCCGGGCGGCCCTCCTCCCCTTCGAAGTCGAGGACCAGGGCCCCGTCCCGAATCTCCGCCCCCTCGACCCTTGTGGGCCTCTCCCCGCGGAGGCGGAGACGGACGCTCCGGCGGCCGGGCGGGGCCTCGAAGAGGAAGCGGCATTCCCGTTCCCCGAGTTCCCCCTCCCGTTCGAGGAGACGGACATCCCCCTTCCCGGCGGTCTCGACGAGGATCCGGGGGCGGATCCGGAACTCGAGCCCGAGTTCGAGCCCCGGCCGGAGTTCCCGATCCCTGAGCCAGAGGAGGCAGCCCCCCGGAAAGGTCTCGCATTCGTTAGGCAGCGCGCGATCCCCCTCGAAGACGCCCTCGACCTCGGAAGGGGCGGGCGCGAAGATCCCCAGGTCGGCCACGCCCTCCCCCTCCCCCTCGACGGTGAGCCGCAGGAGGAATCCTTCCTCCTCCCTCTGGATCTCGCCCGAGAGTTCGAGATCCCTCCAGCGGAGACGGCGGAAGGAAAGGCGGTCGAGTTCGTCGGGCAGCCGGGGAGCCAGTTCGAACCGGCCCCCATCCCCCGGACGGGCGCCGAGAAGGCCCGTGACGAGGGGGCCGAGCAAGGCGGCGTGGCTCCAGGCCTGGTGGGGACAGACACCCCGCGGTTCGTAGCGTTCTCCGTCGAGTACCTCTGCGAGAAGCCCCCGGTCGAAATCGAGGACCAGCCGGAGCAGGGCCTCGGTCCTGAGCCAACCGAGGTCCGGGCGGCCGTAGAGATAGGAAGCGAGCGCCGCGAAGCCCCCGAACAAGGGCCAGACACTCCCGCCCTGGTAGGAACGAGGGTCGTAGCGCGGATCCCCCGCCGGGAGCAGGCGCTGTCCCCAGGGAGCGAGGGCCGCCAGGGTCGAGGCCTGGGCAAGCGCTCGGGCCGCTCTCCGCCCGTCCCGCCCGGGGAGGAGAAAGGGTTGCAGATGGAGGGCCGAGGGCGAGGGGTCGAAGGACCCGTCGGTCTTGAGCGCATGCGCATAGCGGCCGCGCTCCTCGTCCCAGAAGCCCTCCTCGATCGCCTCCCGGATCCGGCGGGCCTGCGCGGCCCATTCGGCCGCGCGCCCCGGTTCCCCGAAATCCCCGGCGAGCCGTGCCCCTGCCCGATAGGCCTCTTCCTGCCGGACCGCGTGGTAGAGCTCGACCCGCACCCCGTCACGGAGCGGCCCCCCCTCGATCCAACCGTGCCCGACCCCCTCGTTCTCCGAGAGACCGTCACCGTCCCGGTCCCGTTCGCTCAGGAAGGTGAGGGCGCGTTCGACGGCCGGGAAGAGTTCTCGGGCGAGATCGCGGTCGCCTGTCCAGTCGAGATGGTCCGCGACCCCGGCGACGAACATCGGGGTTGCGTCGGCCGCGTCGTAGTGTGCGGTGCCCGCAGGCGTGATCTCGTGGGCGATCTCCCCCCGCGGTCCCTGCGTCCGGGCGAGCAGGCGCAGGTGATCGGCCGAGCCCTCGCGATCCCCGAAGGGCAGGAAGGCGCGGGCGCACCAGAGGCCGTCCCGCCCGAACCACCAGGCGTAGCCGGGCCTCGCCGCGTTCCAGCCCGGACGGCAGAGCGCGAAGCCCGCGAACCAACCCCGGGCGCCGGGCAGGACCGGGGCGTCCCCGGCCGTGCCAAGGCGGAAGTCCCAGCTCTTGTCCAGCGCGAAACGCAGTCCTCGGTCGCGCCGCGGATCCCCGAAGGAGATTTCGAGCCTAGCAGACCGCCTCTCCCGGACCCGCCGGCGATGGGCCTCGAGCATCGAGTGCATTGGAATGGACCGGAGGTCCATCAGCGCGCGGACCGCCCCTCCCGCCTTCCGTCCGGCGGCCAGCCTCCAACCGCACAGCTCCCCGGCCGGGAGGTCGACCTCGAAACGGATTTCGACCCCCGGTCCTCCGTCCTCCGGTTCCCCGGCCTCGAGGGACCGGAGCAGGTCTTCGCGGTCGAGGGCGAGGGCGAAGGCGCCGAGGCCGGACTCGCACTCACAGAGAACCGCCCCCCCGCCCCCATCCCCGAGGAGGAGCCCCCCCTGGGCTCCTTCCGGATAGGGCCAGTAGAGCCTGAGATCGGCTACGAAGCGGAACCGGATGCGGAGATCCCGTTCCGCGTGGAGGAAGCCCGCGAGGCTCCGGGGCTCCGACCCGGGAAACCAGGTCTCGACGAGCCCCGCTTCGCTCCTCCTCGAGGCGACGAGGGGATGCAGGTCGAGCCTGCCCCCTTCGAGTGGAACCGGCTCCCCCTCCCCTTCCGCCGCCTCGACCGACAGGGCGCGCAGCAACCGCAGCGGAGGAGCCCAGACCTCGGCCAGCCCAAGGTCGGCCCGCCCGAGCGCGAACAGCTCCCCCTCGGGGTCCACTAGGTCGAAGAACTCGTTCCCGGCCCCCTCGCCGGGAAGGCCGTCCTCCCGGAACAGCGACGAACGGGTCTCGAGCAAGGCCTCGGGATCCTCCTCCGCGCAGGGGCTCGCAGCGAAGGTCTCCCCTCCCCAGCCCCCGAAGGCCTTTCCCCGCCGCATCCTCCAGGCCGGACCCTCTCCTCCCCGTCCCGCCATCAGGTAGTCGCAGAGGTCTCCTGTGAAGCGCAAGCGGGCTTCGAGGAACGGATCCTCGACGACCTCCCCGGGATCGAAGACGAGATGCGCCCCGACCGACAGGACGAGACCGCGGCCGGGACGGTGTTCGGCCAGGAGCCCGGTATGCGCATCGATGCCGAGGAAGACCCTCTCGACGGCGAGCAATCTCCCGTCCTCGGGGCTCTCCCCTCCCCACCACCCGGCCCCACCGACCCTGCATCCTCCATACGGACGGCGGAGGTCCACTCCTCCGGGAAAGCGGTGGAAGAGCGGCGCTCCGGGCATCGGTGCGAGGCCGAGCCGGTCCTCGGGCCGGAGCGGGCCCTCCCAGACCCGGACCCTCGGGACCGGGGGGCGACGTTCGAAGCCGAGCGGACCCAGGAGGGCCGCGGCCGTCCCGCTCAGAAGGAGCCGCCCTCCCTCCCGGACCCAATCGGCCAGGGCCTCGCAGGCTAAGGGATCCGGCGTGAAGGGCTCCTCCCCGGGTCCGAGATGGATCCAACAGAGATCCAGCTCCGCGAACTCGGCCGGAATCCCCGCGGCAAGGCCGAATTCCTGCCTCTTACCGAAATCCCGAACCAGGGCCCTCCGTTCGGGGCCCTCTCTGGCGACCAGGAGGATTCGGGCCGTTCCCATCTCGAGGCGCGAGACTAGCCCGGGAAGCCCCGGAATCCACGCCGGTCCCTTTCTCCGGGCCTCCCGGTTCCTGTCCTATACTTCTCCACGAATCCGCCGTCCTCTCTCCTCTTCCGTCGCGATCCGACGCCTCGCCGATGCGCATCACGCTGATCCACCCTCCGGTCTTCCTCAACGTCCACGCGATGACGGCCCTGCGGCCCGCCCTCCCCCTGGGACTCGCCTACGTGGCTGGCAGCCTGCGCGCGGCCGGCCACGAGGTCTCTCTGATCGACGCGGTCGCGGAGGCCCCCGACCGGGTGACCCGCGACGACCTCGACCCCCGAATCTTCCGCCTGGGCCTTTCCCCCGAGGAGATCTCCGCCCGCGTCGGGAAGGACTGCGACGCGATCGGACTGACGAACATGTGGTCCTTCTCCTGGCCGCTCGTCCGCCGGATCGTGAAACGCCTGAAGGCCGACCACCCCGAACTCCCCCTCGTTTGCGGCGGCGAACACTTCTCGGGGCTTCCCGAGTTCTCGATGTCCCAGGCCCCGATCGACGTCATCGTGCGGGGCGAGGGCGAGGAGGCCGCAGTCGAGGTCTTCGCCGCCCTCGAGAAGGGACGCCGGACCTTCGAGGACATCCAGGGGGTCGTCTACCACGAGGGCGGAACCCTCGAGGGCCGGCCCGTCCGGACCCCGGATCGGACGCGCCGCCGCGAACTCGACGAGATCCCCTGGCCAGCCTGGGACCTATTTGACGTCAAGGCCTACGACGAACACGACCTCGTCGCGGGCTTGCACGCCGGCAACACGATCCCGATCCTTGCGACCCGCGGCTGTCCCTACCAGTGCACGTATTGCTCCAATCCCGGCATGTGGACGACCCGCTGGTACGCCCGCAACCCCGCGAAGGTCGTCGACGAGATCGAGTACTACGTCCGCCGTTACCAGGCCCGGAACTTCCCGTTCCAGGACCTGACGGCCATCCTGAAGAAGGATTGGATCGTCGCCTTCTGTGAGGAACTCCTCCGCCGCAACCTCCGGATCACCTGGCAGTTCCCCTCGGGCACGCGCTGCGAGGTCATCGACGACGAGGTGGCCCGCCTGCTGCGCCTGACCGGAGGTCGTTCGCTGGCCTTCGCCCCCGAAAGCGGCAGCGAACGGACGCGCAAGCTGATCCGCAAGCAGATGAAGGAGGAGTCCCTGATGGATGCGGTCCGCGCCTCCGTCCGCCACGACCTGAACATCACCTCCTTCACGGTCATCGGCTTCCCCCACGACACGAAGGAGGACCTGAGGGAGACGACCCGCCTCGCCCGACGTCTCGCGGCGGCAGGGATCGACGACATCGCGATCGGCTTCTTCTTCCCGATCCCGAACACCCGGCTCTTCGACGAACTCCTGGAACGCGGGCGGGTCGACCTCTCCGACCGTTTTCTGCTGACTCCGATCTTCGCGAACGACGAGCGCTGCGAGGAGGAGAACAACTACTGCGACCACCTCACGGCCAAGCAGCTCACTTCCTGGAAATACCGGATCCTCCTCAACTTCTACCTCGTCTCCGTCCTGACCCATCCCTGGCGGGTCTTCTCCCTCCTCTGGAACGTCCTTCGGGGCCGGGAAACGCGGAAGATGGAGACCTTCCTGATCGAGTTGAAGCGCAAGGGTTGGATCTGGATCCGCTCCAAACTCGGTCTCGAGGGCGTCCCCGCCCGGAATTCGGGAGCCGAGGCCTCCGCTACCTAGCGAAGACTTGGAGATCGGCGCAGTCCGGGCCGATCAGGAGGTTCTCGAGCCTGTCGATCCGGAGCGCGCAGTCCTCCCCCCCGAACCGGAACGAGACCTCCCCGCCTTGACGGATGGAGCGCGGGGGGAGGAGGATCCGGCCCTCGCCGTCCACCACTCAGAGGAGCACCTGCCCCCTCGTGATGTCGTCGAGCACGACGCGGGCCCATCCGCGGAAACCCGGAATCTCCGCCGTGTGGCGCTGTTCGACGAGGAAGGTTCCGGTCGCCTTTCCGAGGTCCCATTTCCGGGGCCGCCAGCGGAGCACGATCGGCTCGAAGTCCCCCCCTCGGATCTCGAGACGGCCCGCGGCCTCCCAGGCCTTCCGGATCTCTCGGGTCAACGCCAGGCGGGCCCGGCCCTTCCCCTCTCCCGGGCGGAAGCTCCAGGAATCCCCTTCGGCCCGCGCCTCGAAGCCCCCCCGCGGGGGCACGGCCCCCGGCGCCTTTCCCTTCCCGAAATGCAGTTCGAGGCGCAGGACCCCTTCCCCCTCGACCCAGCGGTGGAGGCCCGGAGCGGGAACCTACTCGGAACCGCCGCCGGTGACGATCTCGAGCGAAGGCTCCCCCCTCCGGACGTCCGGCCAGGGGAGGAAGGTCGGATCCTCGATCTGGAAGCTCCCGTCGGGATGGAGCCGGTGCATCTCGAGCGAGATCCCCCCCTTCTCGATCTTTCCGCAGATCAGGTGGCGCGCCGGAACGGCGGCCAGCAACTCCGCGCCCGCGGGCAGGCCCGGGCCCTTCGTGAAGTAGAGGGGAGCCCCCCCTCCCCCGGTGACGAAGGCGTGACGGCCGTCGATGCGGATGTGCTGGTAGTCGTGATGATGCCCGCTGAAGACCGCGACGACCTTCGAGAAACGCATCGCGGGATCCCAGAAGAGCCGGCGCACCCGCTCGTTCCCGCCGCTCATGTGCGCCGAGAACGGAGGGTGATGGACGACGAGCATGACAGCGCGCACCTCACCGTCGCGTTCCGCCTCCTCGAGGCTCCGGACGAACCACTCCTGCTGGACCCGGATCTCTTCGGCGCTCATCTCCCCGAAATTCGAATCCAGCATCAGGAAGGCCAGGGGCGGCCGCCGCAGGAGATAGAAGCGCCGGCCCTTCAGCCTCGGATGGATCGAGAAGAAGGAGGCGAGGGCGACGAGGTTCGACCCGAAGAGGTCGTGATTGCCGAGAACGGGCCAGAACGGCAGGTCTCGGTACTCCTTCCGGTAGGCCCTCCAGTAGATCCGGAGCCCCCCGTAGGTCACGATGTCCCCCGCGTGCAGGCGGAGGTCCGGCCTCAGTTCCCGGATCCTCCGGCGGATCCTCTTCCGCTCCAGGGGTCCCCCCGCCACGAGCTTGTCGACCACGGGCAACTGCTGCGTGTCCCCTACGACGACGAAGCTCGAGAGCGGAGTCCCGGCCTCCTCCTCCGTCAAGGATACGGCCCGCTCGTAGGCCCGCCGCTGGAGGACCGAGGGATCCGTCGTCGAGCCGCCCGCCCCGAATCCCACGCACAAAACCGTGATCACAAGGGTGATCTTCATCGTCCCGCCGGGCGGATCAGGGAAGGGGAGAGCGGCCTCGTCCGAGGCCGTCCGAGCCCGGAGGGTCCTCCTTTTCAGGGGCGCGGTCAACCCCTCCCCCGTCCTTCCGTCCGAGGCGGAGGGGTTCGGGTTTCCGTCCGTACATGCGAACGGCCGGACGCGTCCGGCCGTCGGGGGGAAGCGGAGGAGGGGAACCGCTTCCGCTCGGACTCAGCGGCCCTCGCCGGTCTCGACGTCGCCGTCTTCCCCGGGCTGCTCGTCGAAGAAGGTCCCGGTGTAGATCTGCAGGGGCTGGATATCCGGACCGTTCGGATGCAGCTCGGCGAGCCCGTAGAGGGGCGTGGCGACGAAGTCCAGGGCGTGCAGCGCGCAGGAGAACGTATGGTCGACGAGCCGGTAGGCGAAGGTGAAGGGGAAGAAAACGACCTGGGTCGCGTCGCTCCCCTCGAAGCCTTTCTGGATGTTGGCCGCGTCGGCGGCCCCGTCGGTCCCGGCCCCATAGAGGACGATCAGCGGGGAGCCGGCGGTGATCAGGAGGTCCTTCCCCGCACGGCGGACGGTTCCGCAGCTGGTCAGGGAGAAGAGGAAGGATCCGAGCAGTGCAGCGAGGAGGAGCTTCTTCATGTCCTTGGATTCCTGCAGAAGGCTTGAGCCCAACGGGCCTTAGGGGCGTCTCCGGTCGGGGTCCGGGAGAGGAGTCCCTCTCCCTTCCGACGTGGAAGGCTCATATCAAAGGGGGGAGGCGGATCGGAGACAAGTACCGTTTCCCCTCCAAGTCGCCTCCCGGCCGGGCGGGAACTCCGCAGGAAAAGGGATTCCCTCCCTGGGGGGACCTCAGCCGCCGACGACCGTGCAGCGGGGCTCGACCCGGTCCTTGGAGAGGAGGGCCGGCCAGTAGCCGACGACTTCCTGGGGTTTCGGCCGTCCTCCGGCGAAGCCGGTCACTCCGGGTGGCCCCGAGGTCACGAGGGGGACGATCTCCATGCCGAAACGGGCGACCTTGGCCCGGTCGGGGTCCCGAACCCCGATCCGGAGCACGACTTCCGGGGGATCCCCGGGGGCCTCAACGATGCCCCGATGGCAGACTCCGGTTCCGAGGAACTCGACCGTCTTCCTCTCCTCGGGGAACTCGACCCCGTCCATCGCCGCCCTTTCGAAGACGATATCCGCACAGAGGCGGGCCTTGGCCAAGGCGTCGGGGCCCGAAATCACGAGCTGCCCGCTCGCCTTCCAACCGTCCCTGTAGGAAATCGAGACCTTGTAGGTATCGGTCGGCGGGCGGCCGCGGACTCCGTGCACCCGTACCCGGTCGGGTCCTTCCGGATCGAGCCGGATGCTCGTGAAGTCCGCGACGACATCGGGGCCGATGTAGGCGGAAGGATCCCCCATCTCGTAGACGAGCTGGGAACTCACGGTCTCGCGGGTCACGAGACCGCCGGTCCCCTCGTGCTTCGTCACGACGAACGAGCCGTCCGGACGGGCCTCGATGATCGGGTAACCGATCCGGGCCATGTCAGGGACCTTCCTCCAATCCGAGAAGTTCCCCCCCGTGCACTGCGGGCCGCATTCGAGGATGTGCCCCGCGACGGTCGCGGAGGCGAGTTCATCCCAGTCGTCCATCGACCAGCCGAACTCATGGATCATCGGAGCCATGACCAGGGAAGGATCCGTCAACCTGCCGCCGACGATGATCTGCGCGCCCCGCCGAAGACATTCGACGATCGGAGCCGCCCCGAGGTAGACGTTCGCGCTGCTGATGCGGTCACGGATCGCGTCGAGAGCCTCTCCATCGTCCATGTTCCGGAGTTCTTCCCCCGAGGCCCGCAACTCGTCGAGCCGATCGAGGATATCGTCGCCCTCGATCCTCCCGACCTTCAGCCCCTTGCACCCGTGACGGGCCGCGACCTCGAGCACGGCCTCGACACAGGCTTGAGGATTCACCCCCCCTGCGTTCGCGATGACCGTGACGCCCTTCTCGACGATCTCCGGAAGGAGACGGTCCAACATCCGGATGAAATCGGTCGCGTACCCGGCCTCGGGGTTCCGGGAACGTTGCTTCTGCAGGATGCTCATCGTGACCTCGGCCAGGTAGTCGAGGGTCAGGTAGTCGAGGGGGCCCTCGCGAAGGAGGCGGACCGGACCGAGGATCGAATCCCCCCAGAAACCCTGCCCGTTGGCGATGCGCACCAGGTCCTTCATCTCGACGATCCCGCCGCGGCGAAGTCCGCGGCCACGAGGCCGTGCATCCCTGCAACCCGGAATGCGAAGGGGCCGACCGCCCGAACGATCGACCCTGGGAACCTAGCCCCCGCGCGTGGAACGCGGAAGGGCGGACCTCTCAGCGCCGGCGCAACGGTGTGTGTGTGTGGCTCCCGAGCCGGGTCGGCCCCCTGTTCTTCCAGACGCCCGAACCCCGCCCTTTCCCGGGACGGTTCGTCTCGATCTTCCGGCCTCTCGACGGGGCCTGGCCCCGGGGCGGCCGGGCCTTTCGGTCCCATCCCGGCAGATTCCCGGTCGCGCTTTCCGCCGGAGCGCTCCGTCTCCGCGCTGAGGTGCCCCGCCCCGCGACTTCGACCCTCGGCGGCGCCTCGACCGGGAGGGCCAGTGCCCGGATCAAGGCGGGGCGGTGCGCGTAGAAGAGCCGCCCGAGCATCCGGGAAAGAATCATTCCCTGCAGGACAAAGAACGGTCCGGCCATGCCGATTCGCAGAAGGATCGGCGCATTCCCGAGCAGGAGAAAAACGAAGGCCACCGGCAGAAGGCTGAGGGCGGTTCCGAACGCAAGGAGGAGCGATCCGCCGGGAGCCGCCCGATAGGCGGCGAAGATCCGGGTCGGGATCACCGCGTCGAAGGTTCGACCGACGACCAGGCCTCCGGTCGCCATTGGAAGCCACGCGACGCCGAGGGCGGCCAGGGTGATCCATACTCCGGGCGCGAACCCCGCGAGGGCCGCGAGGACGGCAGGGACCCCGGCGAAGGAAAGCAAGGTCGAGAACCCGAGAAGAGCCTTCCAGGTCCCATCGGTGAAATCCCTCGTCAGGACCGGAGCATCCTCCATTCCCTCGGAGGACGCCTGGAGGACCCTCCGCATGCAGTGCAGGCTCATGCCCAGCGCAATCAGGGTCGGAAGGGCGCGCAGCATCTCGTCCAGCAGGGGCATGCCCGGCGCCGGGTGATAGAAGCTGAGAGCCGCCGCGAAGGGGAACGAAAGGATCAGGCAGACCGAGGCGAAAGGCATGTGCTCGACGAAGAGATAGTGCACGCCGTCGAGGATGCGGGCCGCCGCGGACTCCCGCGCGACCTCCCGCCTCCGCGACTGGATCCTTCTCGCCCGCTGCAGGGCCGAGGAGATCCTCGTCCGGTTGCGCCGCTGCGGTTCAGGCGAGGCCGGCCGACCCATCCCGGACGATCCGCGCGGCGCGGGAGCGCCTCCCCGCTTCCGCGAGGGCGGGGCGGCCGGCCTTCCGGGAGGTCCCTCCTTGCGCTCCAGCAAAAAATGAACGCCGCGCTTCTCGAGCTTCCGGGTCAAATCGATCGCAAGTTCGGGAGAAGAGATATGGCGGAGGGCCTTTGCAGCCTCACCGAGCCGATCGGTCTCGAGGCAGACCTCGCAGTACGCCGCCCAGGTCTCGTCCTTCGCGAACCCCTTCTCGATGTCCTTCTTGAGCTTCGCATAACGGACCTCCGGCTGGACTTCGGCCCGGAAGTCACCGAGTGCCTCGATCTCGAGGTGTTTTCCGACCTCCCCCATTCCGTCCTCCCTCGTCGTTTCCGGACCGTGGTGTCGCGGATCTCGTCGATCCCTCCCTCCTGTGTCGGAATTCCCTACAGTCGACTTGAATCGGCGCCCGATACGAAAGAAGCGGACGGCGCGCCGGAAACTCCGTGGCCCCGGTCCCACGGCGCCTTCGGGCCTGGAGCCCTCCCTTCCATCCTTCAGAAGATGGGCCCTTTTTTCCGATCCCAGCGGAAGAAAGGATCCCCTCCGATGCCGAAACGAGTCCTCATCCCCGTTCTTCTCTTCGCGGCGGGACTTCCGCCGCGTGTCCCCGCCCAGGGCGGCAGCCTCGTCTACCCAAAAGAGTTCCGCGGGCAGGAAGGAATCGGAGGCACGAGCATCCCCTTCGGCCTTTCCGGTCCGGTCCGGCTCCAGACCCTTTATCAAAGCTGGGTCGTCGACCAGGTTCCCCGGACGATCACTTCCCTCGCCATCCGTCCCGATTGGTCCCCGGTGAAAGGTCAAGACGTGATCCGGGGCAAACAGTGGGTACACCTACAGATCTACATGTCCCACAGCCGGAAGACCTTCGACACGGTCTCCAGCGACTTCGGCCTGAACCGCGGCAAGGACGCGGTCATGGTCTTCAAGGAGAAAGCCGTCGCCCTCCCGACCCAGGGGCGGCTCACCCAGGGCCCGCGCCCCTTCGGCCTGGTTTTCAAGCTCGACACGCCCTTCGTGCACGTTCAGACCAAGGGCCCCCTCCTCATCGAATACGTCATCACGAGACAGCCGGCCGGCGACTACCGGCTCGACACGACCCTGACCTGCCGCAGCGTCGCCGCCGATTTCGGCCGGCGCGGACCCCGCTGCGTGCTCTCCTCCTCGAAGAAGCCCCTCCTCCTCGGGAACGGGCCGAGCTTCATGGTCGGACAGCGCATGGATTGGCGCCTCTCAGGCGCGGAGGCAGAGGCGGTCTGCGTCTTCACTCTCGGTTCCCACGAGCCTCCCGGAAAGGCCCTCGGACTCCCGACCCCCCTGGATCTCGGAAAGTGGGGCGGAACCGATTGCTACATCAACACCGACTGGCTCTTCGTCACCGGCCGGGTGGCCTCGGCCGCGGGTACCGCAGGCTTCACCTTCCCGATCCCGAAGGGACGGGAATTCTGGAGACGGTGGTTCTACTGCCAGGCCCTGACCGTCGACGTGAAGGCCAACAAACTCGGGTTCGTGACCAGTCTCGGCCGGAAAGTCCGCTCCTGCGGTCCGATCCGGACCGCGCGGATCTTCCGGATCGGGGACCTCAAGGCCAGGACCGGAACCGTCCAGGTCGGCGCCGCTCCGGTCGTTTCCCTGACCTGGAAGTAAGCCGGAACTTCCACGGAACGACGCGGAACCCGATACTCCGGAGAATGACGCCCGGGGAAAAGCGGCTGCGGAGGATCTTCGAAGCGGACCCCGAGGCCCTCCGGGAACTCCGGGCCCTGGCCGGGCGCTTCCTGAGGATCTGCGCCCATCGACTCCGGGACCGTGACCTCCAGGAGATCCTGCTCGCCGTCGACGAGGTCGTGTCCAACATCGTTCGTCACGGAGACCTTCCGGAGGGGGGAAGCATCGAACTACGGATGCGGGCCCTCGAGGACGGCGTCGAGATCGTCCTGATCGACGAGGCTCGGAACGCTCCTCCGCGGACCCTCGCGATCGAACCTCCCGGCGGTTGCGAGGAGAGCGGCAGGGGGCTGCCGATCATCCGCGCGACCTTCGACCTCGTGGAGTTCCGAAGCCTGCCCGGAGGAGGGACGCATTGCCGATTGTTCCGCAGCTTCTCCCACCGCCCCTGGACCCGGTCCGGAAGGAACCCATGACCCCGCCCGTCATTCTCTCGGTCCTCTTCGGGATCCTGCCCGGAACGGGAACCGGACAAGCCGGTGGGGAGGCCTGGCGCATCGACCACAGGCAGCTCCCCGAGATCAGCGGTCTCGTCGCCTCGCGCCGGAGGAAGGGTTGGTTCTGGGCCCACAACGACTCCGGCGACGGCGCCTACCTCTACCTGATCGACCCCGCGCACCGCCTGCGCTGCCGGTTCAAGCTCCAAGGAGCGAAGGCCCTGGATTGGGAGGACCTGACCCTTGGGATCGGACCCGGCGGACGTCCCTGGATCTACGTCGCGGACACCGGAAGGAATCTCTTCCCGAAACAATCCTTACCCGTCCCGAAGGTCTACGCCTTCCCTGAACCGGATCCCGGGGCCCTCGCGGCGGGGCTCCCCCTCCCAGACGGCGGGGATGCACCGCTTCCCGTCCTTCGCGGCCCCTATGTCCATACTTTGGAACTCCGCTTCCCGGATCGGACCTATCCTCCGAACATCGAGGCCGTGACGCTCTCTCCGGACGGGAGCCGCCTTTGGCTGTTCCAGCGACGGGGGGCGGACCCCTCGGCGATGTACGAGGTCCGCCTCTTCGAGAGCCCGCCGCCGGCCGCCCCCCCCTGGAAGGAGGACCAGGTCCTCACCGCGCACAGGCGTGGCCGGATCCGGACCCGGGCCTCCCGACCCCACGGACGCCTTATCACGGCCGCCGCCACCCTCGGAGATCGGAAGCTCCTCGCGATCCTGACCTATTCGGAAATCCTCATTCTTCCGTTGCCGCCCGGCCCGGACTCCTCCGGACGCACGGAGTTCTGGGCCTCCCCGAAAATCCTTCGGAGGATCCCCCTGCCCCCGATGCCCCAGGCCGAAGCGCTGGCCTACGTCGAGGAAAAGGGCATCCTTTGCGCGGCCAGCGAGGGCCGGCCCGTCCTCTTCCGGACCTTCCCGCTCGAGGAAAGAGAGAAAGTCGATCGGAAGCGGGAAGCCCCGCGGGGAAAAGGACCGGAATCCAAGAAGGAGCCGGAGCAGGGCTCCCGGGGAAGCCCGAGGGGAGGGAGAAAACGGTGAGGGCGACGGTCCTCTGCGGTTACGGTCTCCATCCACCGCGTTCCGCGGGACATCTCGCGGTCCTCGCGCCGCTCCTCCGGCTCGCGGAGCGCGGACATGTATTCGAGATCTGCAGCTTCGGGTGGCGCCGCGGTGACGGAATCTGGCCCCGATCCCACCGCAGGGAGATCGCCCCGGGCCTGACCGAACATCGTGTCGTCGACCGGCGTGGCCTCTTGCGCTCCTTCCTCGGCGGAAGACTCCGCCTGCCCCCCCTCGGTCTCTCGGAGACCCTCGAGGCCCGGATCCCCCCTTCCCTCCTCCGGGAACTCGAGAAGGCGGACATCTGGTGGTGCGAAGGCCCCTGGGGCTACGCCTTCGCTCGGAAACACGCCGGCGGACCGGTGGGCCTCGTCGCCCACAATGTCGAATCCGACCTGCACGGAGACGCGCTCGAGGCCGCGGGCGGCCCGGGGATGCGGGGTCGCGCGTTCGAACTCGAGGGGCGGGCCTTCCTCGAGGCGGATTTCGTCTGGGTCTTCCACGAGAACGATGCCCGGAGGCTGCGCGAACTCCACGGGAAGCCGAAGGGTTTCCTCGCGGTCCGCCCCCTCGGGGCCGATCTCCCCGAGGGCGCCCCCTGGGACCCGCGGGTCCGCGCGCGCGCGCGCCGGAGCCTGGACCTGCCCGAGGACGGTCGTTACGCCCTCTTCCCCGCCTCCGCCCACGCTCCGAACCGCGAGGCCGCGACCTGGATCGTCGAGGTCCTCGCCCCCCGGCTCGCGGAACGAGGCGTCTGGACCGCAGTCCTCGCGGGCTCGGTCCTTCCCCGTCGCGTCTCGGGAAAGGGCTGGCTCGCGACCGGTCCTCTCCCCGACCTCCTCGAAGCCTTCCGGGCCGCCGACCTCGCCCTCAATCCGATGACCGAGGGCAGCGGCATGAACCTCAAGGTCGCCGAATGCCTGGCCCACGGGCTTCCGGTCCTGTCCACACCCTTCGGCGCGCGGGGATACGCAGCTCTTCCGGAGCACGGCATCCTCCTCGCAGGGACGGACGGGGAGGAAGGGGGATCCCCCCGGGATCCCGAAGCCTTCCTCGAGATTCTCGGGGACCTCGAAGACCCCGCGCGGCTCGCCGAGGCCGGACGGGCCGCGCGGGCCTACGCCTCCCGCGCCCTCTCCTGGGAAAGCATCGCCGAGGGGCGCCTCGCCGATCTCTCGCGCTGGTTCGAGGACCTCAGGATCCCCGCGCCTCCCGCTCCCGCCGCCGCCGGATCATGAAGGCCGCCGCGGCCCCGACCGCCGCGCCCCCCAGGGCGTGGAGCACGGCGGTCAAGGCGTCCCCGTAATGCTGCAGGAAGACCTGCGCATCGAGGAGTTCCCTCAGCGCCCGGGCTCTTTCCTCCTCCCCGAGGCCCTGGAAATACCCGAGACGTTCGAGGGTCTCCCGCGCCCTCTCTACGGCCTCGTCGAGAGGGATCGACTTCCAGGATCCGAGCCCGAAGGCAAGGGCGAGCAGGACACGGAGCACCGCAGCCCCTCCGCCGACCAGGAACCCGATCCTCGCCCCCTCGAGGGGGACCGGGCGCTCCCGGGTCGCGACGAGCCGGGTTGCAAGGATGACCCCCGGCCAGACGCCGAGCCCCATGCAGGCTCCCCCCATTCGGAAGCAATCGAAGAACAGGATCGGGAACAGCGCGAAGAACAGACCGATCGTAATCGCCGCCCGGCGGACGAGCCTGGGCGGCGGCGGGTCTCCGGTCTTCCTTCCTTCGTCCCACATGATCCGATTCCCGCTCGAACCCGGAAGACCTGGAGCGCCCGCGGTCGGAGCGGCAGGTTCAACCCGCCCTGAACACGGCGATCTTCCACGACCAGGACCCGAGGAGGACGACCGTAGCGGTCACCAGGATCCACGACCAGGGCCAGAAGGCCATGCGGGCGAAGAGGCTGCGCCCCCGGACGACATGCCGGAGGGCCAGCAGCCCGAACCAGATCCCCGCCAGCGTGAATAGGGCCCCGAAGGGCTGGATCCGGAAGGCGGTGAGGGGATCGAGATGCAGCAGGGCCACCGCGGAGGTCGTCACCCCGCAGGTCGGGCAGGGCATATCGTATTGAATCGGCCAGGAACAGGGGGCCATGCCGAGCTGTTCGTGCGTTCCCATGCCTCGGGGGTCCGGCTCCAGCGAAGCCAGCAGGGAAAGGACGTAGACGAGAACCGTCACGAGGAGCAGTAGGACGAGACGCTCCCAGAACGGCATCGGAAAGGGCAGGTCTTTTCCCGGAACCTCCATCGGCCCTAAGCCTAGGGCGGAGGGCCTTCGCTTTCCTCCCGCCTTCCCCCAAGGCTTCGATCTCCCTTCTCCCGCCTGTCCCCCGCCGGCCCGCCTGCTATCCTCTTCCGCTTCGTTTCCCGGGAGGACGAGCGCTGGCCATGGCCCGACAGAACTACAGACCCTCCGAAATCGAACCCCGCTGGCAGGCCTTCTGGGCCGAACGTGAGGTCTTCCGCTGCCCGAACCCCGGGGATCCGGATTTCGACCCGGACCGGCCAAAGTTCTACGTCCTCGACATGTTCCCCTATCCCTCGGGGGCGGGTCTCCACGTCGGCCATCCAGAGGGCTATACGGCCACCGACATCATCGCCCGATGGAGGCGGATGCAGGGATACAACGTCCTGCATCCTATGGGCTGGGACGCCTTCGGCCTCCCCGCCGAACAGTACGCGATCCAGACCGGCACCCATCCGGCCGAGACAACCGCCAGAAACATCGAGGGCTTCAAGGCCCAGCTCCAGAGGCTCGGATTCAGCTACGACTGGAGCCGGGAGATCACGACGACGGATCCGAAGTACTACCGCTGGACGCAGTGGATCTTCGCCCGCCTCTTCGAGAGGGGTCTGGCCTACATGGCGGAAGTCCCGGTCTGGTGGTGCGAGGCCCTCGGAACGGTCCTGGCCAACGAGGAGGTGATCGACGGCCGGAGCGAACGGGGAGACCACCCCTGCGAACGGCGGCCGATGAGGCAGTGGATGCTCAGGATCACCGCGTACGCCGATCGGCTTCTCGAAGATCTCGAGGAATGCGACTGGCCGGAGTCGGTCAAGGCCATGCAACGGGAATGGATCGGGCGCAGCGAAGGGGCCGAGGTCAAGTTCCGGGTCGCGGATCGCGAAGACCTCGAGTTCGAGATCTTCACGACCCGGCCGGACACCCTCTTCGGGGCCACCTTCATGGTCCTCTCACCCGAGCATCCCCTCGTGGATCGGATCACGACCGGCGAACGACGCGAAACGGTGCGGGCCTACAAGGAGCAGGCGGCCAGGAAGAGTGACCTCGAACGAGCGCAGTTGCAGAAGGAGAAAACGGGGGTCTTCACCGGAGCCTACGCATTGAACCCCGTCCATCCCCCCGAGGACCCGAAGGCGAGGATCCCGATCTGGATCGCGGATTACGTGCTGATGTCCTACGGGACCGGAGCGATCATGGCGGTCCCGGGAGGCGATGAACGGGACTTCGACTTCGCGATGCGATACGGCTTGCCGATCCTGAAGGTCTGCGACGGCGGGCCGAAGCCACAGGATCCCAAGGAGGCCGAACGTCTCGGGTTCCTTCGCGAGGCGGAACGGGACGGAGAGGTCCTCGAATGCTTCGTCGGCGAGGGCCGCGCCGTCAACTCCTCGAACGCGGAGATCTCGCTCGACGGTCTCCCGAAGGCAGAGGCGGTCCGGAAAATCACCGAATGGCTCGAATCGAAGGGACTCGGCAAGGCGAAGGTCAACTACCGCCTCCGCGACTGGTTGTTCTCGAGACAGCGCTACTGGGGCGAACCCTTCCCGATCCTCCACGACGCGGAGGGGAACCCCAGGCTCGTCCCCGACGAGGACCTGCCGGTCACCCTTCCCGAACTCGACGACTTCTCCCCCTCGGGTTCGATGGAGCCGCCGCTCGCAAGAGCGAAGGACTGGATCGAGGTCGAGGACCCCTCCGGCGGCCCCCCGCTCCGCAGGGAGACGAACACGATGCCCCAATGGGCCGGATCGTGCTGGTACTACCTGCGCTTCATGGACCCCCGCAACGAAGAGGAGGCATGGTCGAAGGAGGCCGAGGATTACTGGGGACCCGTGGACCTCTACGTCGGCGGCGCGGAACACGCGGTCCTGCACCTGCTCTACGCGAGGTTCTGGCACAAGGTCCTCTACGACCTGGGTCTCGTACACACGAAGGAGCCCTTCAAGAAGCTCTTCAACCAGGGGATGGTACTCTCCTTCGCCTACAAGGACGCCCGCGGCGCGCTCGTTCCGACCGACGAGGTCGAGGAACGCGGGGAGGGGAGGTTCTTCCGGAAGGGAAGCGACGAAGAACTGACCAGGATCGTCGCGAAGATGTCCAAGTCCCTGAGGAACGTGGAGAACCCCGACCGCGTGATCGACGCCTGGGGCGCGGACACGATGCGGCTCTACGAGATGTTCATGGGTCCCCTGGAGGCAAGCTGTCCCTGGAACCCCGACGACCTCCCGGGCGTGCATCGCTTCCTGAACCGATCCTGGAGACTCGTCGTGCCCGAGGACGAGGAGGACGGCCGCGCGCATCCATGGCTCGGCGGGGAGGGGCCCGACGACCCCACCCTCGAACGGGCTCTCCACCGCTGCATCGCCAAGGTCACGCGGGACCTCGAGGAAATGCGGTTCAACACCGCGATCTCCGCGATGATGGTCTTCGTCAACGAGGCCACGAAGGACCCCGAACGGCTCTCCCGCTCCCAGGCCGAACGCTTCGTGAAGATCCTCTCCCCCTTCGCCCCCCACCTCGGCGAGGAACTCTGGAACCGCCTCGGTCACAAGGATTCGCTCGCCTACGAGGATTGGCCGGACTTCGATCCCGAACTCCTCGTCGAGAACGAGATCGAGATCGCGGTCCAGGTGCTCGGCAAGGTCCGGGGCCGGATCCGGATCGGCTCCGACTGGGAGGAGCGGCGCGTCCTGGAGGACGCCCGCCGGGCCGTCTCGAAACATCTCGAAGGAAAGCGGATCCTGAAGGAGATCCTCGTCCCCGGAAGGCTCGTCAATTTCGTTGCGAAGTGAACACCGCCCCCCCCGGGGGCGCTGCCGGCCTGCGGCCCCGCTTTTCCGATGGCACCGGAGTTTCCGGTCTCCTCCGGGATTCCCGTCGATTCCCCGGCCTTCCGAGGGAGGATCGGGGAAGCCCTGACACCCTCATCTTTTCGCCCCGGGAGGGTTCCTCGCCGCCGATTGGCGTATCCTTGTTTCGGACCCCTGCCGGCCCAAGGGCCGTCCCCACGACCGATTCTCCGGAGTTCTCCTACGATGCGAATCCCCCTGACTCTTTCCGCCGCGGGCCTCCTCGCCCTGCCCTCGATCGCCCAGACCCGCACCGGTCTCAACGAAAAGATCTTCCACAACGCCGCTCATACGAGCGCCACGACGCGCGTGAGCGCCAACGCGGTCGATACGATCTACTTCATGCAGCCCGGCGCCTTCCATACCGGTTACGGAATGGTTTCGGGATGGCGCGGAATCTTCCAAGATCAGAACCAGGCCACGAGCGAGCAGGTCTCGATCGCCGTCGTCAAGTACGCCGCGAACGGGGTCTCCCCCGACATCACGCCGGCGGGAACCGTGACCGGCAGCAAGACGACCTTCACCCTCTTCGGTTCAGGGACCGGGGCGGCCGCCTACTCATGGACCTTGACCATGCTCAAGCCGGTCACGATCCCGGCGAAGGCGGGCATCGCCCTGACCCTTGCAGCCCCACGGGGCTGGCCGAACGACGGGGTCTCGATCCACTATCAGGCCGGCACGACCTTGAAACTCCCGGCCGGGGTCTCTCCCGCCCGCTACACGTTCTACAAGACGACGACGAACACCCTCGGTAACTTCGCGACAGCGGGATCGACCCTCGCCCTCGGGTTTCTGCTCGAACGCCCGATCCTCCAGGTCTTCACGAATTCCTCGGCCTACGGGACCGCCGAGAACCTCTACGGCCCCGAGTCCCTGTTCCCCGGTCAAAGCCGAGGCGACAAGATCGGCTTCCGCTTCGAGGGCGACGCCTTCCCCTCCCAATTCGTCATCCTCATGCTCGCGAAGAACATTCTCTCGAAGGGCATCACCTCCCCCTTCGGAATGATCCTGATCGACCCCCTCTCGGTCGTGTCGGTCCCCCCGATCGCGCTGGACAAGAAGGGGAAGGCCGTGACCCCGTCCTTCGCGATCCCAGCCCAAACGACCCTGGCGGCCCAGTCGATCTTTGTCGATGTCAAGAACCTCAAGCTCGTCACCTCCGACGCACAGTCCTTCCAGGCTCGCTGAAACAAGTCCCGCTACTTCCCGGATGTCCCCCCCGAAGCTCCTTCTCCTCGCCCTTTCCGCCCTGACCTTCCTCGGGATCCGGGCCAGGGGACACGGTTTCTTCGAGAAGCCGCTCTGGAACCAGGGCAAGGAGAACGGGACCTCCCGCGGGCAGGCGGGAACGAATGCCGTGAGTCTCTGGATGATGCAGCCGGCGAGATACAGCACCGGCAGGCACCAGACCGTCGGCTTCAAGCTGACCGCCCAGGACGAGGAGGCCTCGACCCCGGAAACCGTGACGATCGCCTACGTCCCCTACGCGAAGAACGGGATCCTCCCCGATCCCTCGCAATCCTTCGCCCGTTCGACCTTCCGGCTCTTCGGAATGGGGGACAAGGGGATCAAGGCCTACGCATTCCTCGTCACGATCGGATTCCCGAAGAAGGTCCCCGACCGCTTCGGCATCCAGGTGGACCTCCCCCCGGCTCCGAAATGGCCGTCGGACGGCATCAGCATCCACGGCCAGTTCAATCTCCCGAAGGACTCCCGCAGGCCGCGCGTCCCCCCTCCCTGGGACAAGCAGGTCTTCGCGTTCCAGCGCCCTTCCGGGACCAAGAGCCCGGCCCCCCATCACGGACGGACTCTCGACGTGCTGCAGATCACGGGGGTCTACTTCGAGCCCGCTCTCAGGACCTATCTGCGCTCCCCGGCCTACGGCCTCGGCACCGAGACCCTGCACGGACTCGAGGCCGTCCATCCGGTCGCCTCGAGGAAAGACGCCTTCGGCTTCGAGTTCCAGGGCGGGCAGATCGGCTCCTCCGGTTTCGGCTTCCTCTTCCTGTCCAACGCCCTGAGCCCGAAGCCGATCCCCGGACCCGTCGGCGCGTTCTTCCTCGCGATCAAACCCCCGTTCCCGATCCTCCTCGACGTCCTGAAACTCGATGGAATCGGCAACGGGAAGACCGGGACCTGGCCGGTCTCTCTGCTACCGGCCGCACTCGGCGATATCTGGTTCCAGATCATGGTCGTGAATCCGGTCACCCGGGAATACGAGTATTCCGACGCGGTGGCGATCCGCAGGGTCTGAGGCTCGGGAGGAACCCCCGGGAAGGATCGAGGGGGCCCGCTGCGGGGCCGAGGGTCCGCGGCGGTCAAGCGGAACCGGAACCGAAGAGCGAGCCTTCCCCACTCGCCGCCCGTTTGGCCTCCTGTCCTTCGCGAAAGCACCGAGCACAACGGGGCTCGTAGTAGTCGCCGGCGCCGACGAGCACCCGTTGGACCCTTTCGGCCGGGGCTTCCGCCCTGCGGAAGGTGAAATACGCATCGGCCTTGCAGACCGCGCAGACCGCGGGACACTTGACGACTTCTTCCGCAATTCCCAGGAGTTCGCCGACGCTCTCCCAGACCTTTCCCTCCGAATCCATGTCGAGGGTCGAGACGACGACCTTGATCCCCAAATCGTTCATCGTTCGGACGGCCCCGAAGGCTCCCTCGATCATGAAGAACTCGTCGATCCCGACGACCTTGGGCCGCTCCTCCCTTACCGTCTTCAGGATGTCCGCGCCCTTCCCGACCGGGACCGCCGGGAAACCCGCCCCGGAATGGGCCCGGATGTCCCTCGTCCCGAACCTCGTGTTGGAAACGGCGTTGAAGGCCAGGGTCGGGATCTCCTGGATCCGGGCCCGGACGAGTCTCGAGACCAGGGCCTCGGTCTTTCCGCCCCACATTGGACCGCAATAGACGATCGGCGAACGCATGGGACCGTTCTACCAGAGGCCGGCCGGCCTTCCAGGCCGAGGGAGGGATCCTCCCCCTCCCAAGCGGGTCCCTCTTCGGAATTCTCCGGCGGATACGTTAGAGTGTTCCGCTGGGATGCGTCGCGACGCGTCCCGAATCTCCGGATCCGGCAAGCCCTTGCCTCCGGAACCGGCCCCGGTCGCCGGCAACCGGGCCCTCGGTTCCCCTTCGGGATTTTTCCATCCTTCCGCGCCGGCTCTCGTATGGAAGGGGCTCCCCCGCCTTCCGCCCTCGACGAGGCTAGCGATGAGGTCGAACCGTCTTTTCGTTCTCCCCCTCCTGTTCCACCTCGGGTCCGCCCCCTCTCTCCTCCAGGGACAGGACTCCCGGGAACCCGTCAATATTGCGGTCGGGATCGCATCCCCGAATGAGCTCCAGAATCTCCTCCGGGACGAGAACGTCCTCTTCATCAAGACCTCCGCCTTCTTCGACCCGACCAGCGCGGGCAAAGGTTCCCGCGAGCCCGTCTGGCTGGCCTTTCGCGGCAGAGAGAGGGTCGGCGTCTTCTCGATGGACGAAGTCCCCCCCCGGGGAGAGGGGGAGGAGGCGAAGCGGATGGACTTCACGAAGGACGCCCCCGGCTCCTGGCTCACTCCGGGATTCTGCGACGCGCTCAGCGCCTGGTTCCTCGACCCGGCTTCCTGGAAGGAACGGGGCCTCGATCTCTCGGTAAAGGCCCGGGAACGACTCCAGCCCTGGCAGAAAGGCTGGGACGAGCTTCCGCTCGGATCCGGCATCACGACCGTCTACGTCCCCCCATCCTTCGGGGCGGATCAGGCGGGCCCCGGCGCCCTCGTGAAGCTCGATTCGGGCGGGGATCCCGAGGCCGGACCTGGCGGCGCGCTCTTCCTGCGCCTGGCCTCCCCGACGCGCAAGGCCACGAACCTCGACCGGGGCAAGGTCGCGAAGACCCTGGCCTCCCTCCTCGACGCAGCCAAGGCCTACGAGAAGGCCCGCCGGAAATGGAAGAAGGAACGGAAGGAATACGAGAAGAAACGGAAGGCCTTCCTCGACTGGTATCGGAAGAACCCCTTGAAACCCGGGGACAAGGAGCCCTCCGGCGCGACCCCGGCGAAGAAGGGGAAGGGCCGTCGGAGCGGAAGACGCATGGCAAAACTGACGCCGGAGCTGATCGAGAAGATCCTGAAACGCTACCCTCCTCAGCTCCGCGACCGGATCCGCAAGCAACTCGAGGCCCAGATGAAGCTGCAGCAGGCCCGCGCCGCGAAGGCGAAGGCCGAGGCGGCTCCGAAGGACGGGAAGAAGACGGCGTCGGCGAAGGACCCCAAGAAGAAGACGGCGCCGAAACGCCCCGCGTTCCCGAAGGAACCGAAGCGGGACCCGGTGAAGGAAGCCCTGCTCGAGGTTCTCGCCGGCAAGCGCCTCCTGCGCGTCGAGGTCCATCGTGCCGAGGAGATCCGCGCGGTCCTAGCTCTCGCAAAGGAACGGAAGATCGGCAAGATGGTCCTCGTCGGGGCGAGCGAGGCCTGGAAGGTCGCGAAGGAGATCCGCCGGGCCGGGGTCTCGGTCCTTCTCCTACCGGAGACCGTCAAGCAACCCGGCCTCGAACTCCTCCCCGATCACGCCGCGGCCAACGCCGCGGCCCTCGCCCGCGAAGGGGTCGAGTTCTGCTTCGGCTCGGCCGGCCGGGAATCCGCCCGTCTCCTTCCGGTGCTCGCGGCGGCGGCCGTCGCCCGGGGCGCGGACGAGAACGCGGTCCTGACCGCCCTCAGCCGAGCGGCCTACGAAAGTTCGGGACGGGACTGGAAATCGGGGGCGACGGGCTGGGTCGTCTGGTCCGAGGACCCCTTCGCCCCGACGGCCCGGGTCCTGGGGCTCTTCGACGGACGGAAGCTCCGGTTGCTCGGAGGTGGACGATGAAGGCCGGCGCCGTTGCGTTCCTCGTCCTGCCCTTCCTCCTCACCTCTCTCCTCGATGCGCAGCGAAGCCTCGCCCTGAGGGTCGGACGCGCCTGGCTCGGCCCCGACCAGAAGCTCGAAAGGCCGGTCTTCCTGATCGACGGGGGAAAGATCGTGGACGTCGCGCAACGGGGGAAGGACGGTTCCTCGTCCCCCTTCGCCTCCCAGGCGGAACGGGTCCTGGACTTCGGGGAGGCGGTCGCGACCGCGGGTTTTCTCGATCTCCAGAACCTGACGGCGCCCCCGGGCGAACTCCATGAACGCGTCGAGTCCCTGACGCCCAGGCTCAGGGCCGAGGACGCCTACGACCCCTTCCTTCCTTCCTGGAAGGAACTCTGGCGACGGGGCGTGACCTCGATCTGCCTGAGTCCGGACGACCAAAACCTGGCCGGGGGACTCGCCGCCTTCCTCAAGCCCGGACCGACCGAATGGAAGGCCCGCGAGGAGGCCTTCCTGAAGATGAGTCTGACCCGCTCGATGCTGAACCGGGAACGCCGGCCAACCAGCCTTCTCGGCGCCGTCGACTATCTGCGGGAGGTCTTCGAGGGGATCGGCCGGACGGAACCCCCGGCGTGGGACCCCCTGCAGCGGGCGATGGCCCCCTGCCTCGAGGGCGGGAGGACGGTGGGGATCGCGGCCTCGACGAGGGCCGAGATCCGCGCGGCCTTGAACCTCGTCAAGGAGTTCCGACTGCGCGCCTTCCTGATCGGGGTCGAGGAGGGGGCGGACGAGATGGAGGCTCTCCGCGCCGCGGGGATACCCGTCGTCCTCAGGGCCTTCGCCCCCTCCGCCCCGAAACGGGCCCTCGAACTCCCCGCCCGCCTCGCGAAGGCCGGGATCCCGGTCGCCTTCTGCGGCGAGAGCACCGACCGCTACGGGCTCTCTCGCCTACGGACCTCGATGTATTTCGCGATCCGGAACGGACTCCCCCCCTCGAAGGCGCTGGCCGCGGTGACCTCGGTCCCGGCGGAAATCCTGAAGCTCAAGGACCGGGTCGGGGGCCTGTTCAAGGGGAGAGACGCCGACGTCTGCATCTGGTCGAGAGCCCCCTGGGACCCCCGCGCCCGCTTGCTCGCGGTTCTCAGGGACGGGACCCTCCTGTGGAAAGCCCCCGGGAAGGACGCGACGAAGGTTTCGACCCGCACCGGAGCACGCTGAACATGATCCATTCGAAGATCCCCCTGGTCCTCTCCATCCTTTTGGCTCCGGCCTTCCTCCACGGCCAGACCTCGCCGCTCCTGCTGCGCGGAGCCCGGGTCTTCACCGGAGAAGGCCCGTTCCGAGAGGGCCTCTCGATCCTCGTCGACGGGGGGAAGATCCGCGCAGTCGGCAAGGACTTGCCCGCCCCGAAGGGGGCGCGGATCCTCGACCTCGAGGGGACCTGGATCACCCCGGGCCTGATCGACGGCAACACGAGCCTGGGCCTCCCTTCCCCCCACGAGAACGAGGAATCCTCGGAGGTCACCCCCCAGATCAAGGTTTCGGAGGGCCTGGACCTGGGTTCGGCGGACTTCCGCTTCGCCCTTCACGGCGGCGTGACGACCGCCTGCGTCTCCCCCGGCGGAAAAAACGTCTTCGGCGGCCTCGACGTCCTCGTCAAGACCGCGGGAGGCCCCGAGGGGGCGAGAATCTTCAAGGACGCGGTCGGCTTGCGCATCACGCTCGGAACGATGCCGGGAATGGGCAATCTCGCCTTCCGCGGTGGAAGGAGCGACAGCATGTATTTCCGGCGGCCGACGACGCGCATGGGGACGATCTGGGAGATCCGCAGGGCCTTCTACGAGGCGCAGAAGAACCGGGAATCCTTCACCGGGAAGGAACCCGACCGCGCGACGAGGGTCCTGCTCGCCGCCCTCGACCACAAGATCATGGTCCGGATGACGGCACGTTCGGACGCGGATCTGCGGACCGCCCTTCGGCTGGCCCGGGAGTTCAAGCTCCGGCTGGTCCTCGACGAGGCGGTGGACGCGTACTACCTGTGCGACGTCCTCGCCGCAGCGGGTTTTCCCGTCATCGCCGCCCCACCCTCGGTGCCGCAGGCCGGGGACCAGGCAACCCCCCATCTCGACACGATCGCGCTGCTCGCGAAGGCCGGAGTCAAGGTGGCCCTCCAGACCGGACAAGGCCTGGGCGCCCAAGCCCTGATCCGCGAGGCCGCCTTCGCGGTTCGCGGAGGCCTCCCGAGAACGAAGGCCTTGGAAGCCGTGACCTCCGTCGCGGCCGAGGTCCTCGGTGTCGAGGACCGGGTCGGCCGGCTCGCAAAGGGTCTGGACGCCGACATCGTCGTCTGGTCCGCACCTCCCCTCCGGCTCGGCAGCCGCCCGCTGCGAATTTACATCGAGGGGAACCTCGTCCATTCCGAAGCCTCCGGCGGAGGGAGCGGACGATGAGCCCCGCGCACCCCGCTCGAACCTCTTCCCCCGTTCCTCATCGAAGGACCCTGAGAGTTCCGAACATGGCACGAAGTCTGACGATCCCCGCTCTCCTGTTCTGCACGACGGTCCTCCCCTCCCAGGACATCCTCGCGATCAAGGGCGGAACCGTGCGTCTGGATCCCCTCACGATTCTCGAAAAGGCGACGATCCTGATCAAGGACGGGCGTATCGAGAAGATCGGGAAGGATCTCGAGATCCCCTGGAACGCGAAGGTTCTCGATGCTTCCGGAAAATACGTCATGCCGGCCTGGATCCTCGCCCAGGGTTCGGGCGGTCTCGACCGGGAAAACGAGAACATGCCGGTGACGCCCTACCTGAGCGTCCTGGACTCCCTCGATCCGGTCTCGCTCTACTTCGAAACCGCGAGAAGAGCCGGTTTCGGGGTTCTCCACATCACCCCCGGAAACAACTGCGCGATCGGCGGGCAGGGGATGGTCCTGAAACCCTACGGAAAGACCCCGGAACAGATGGCCCTCCTCGAACGGGCGGGCATGAAGATCTCCCTTCAGGCCGGAAGCGGGGGAAGGACCAAGCATCTCGCCACGATCCTGAAGGCCTTCGAGGGGGCGCTCCTCGCGAAGCAGGACTTCGACCGCAGGAAGAAGGAATTCGAGGAGGAGAAGAAGAATGGAGCGACGACCAAGACCGAATGGGAGGAGGTCTTCGATCCTCTCCAGCAGCCCCTCCTCGATCTCCTGGACGGGAAGATCACAGGCTTCGTCTACATCCCCTCCGCAGCCGACGTTCCCGCGGCGATCAAGCTCTGCCGGAAGTACCGCTTCCCGGCGGTCTTCATCCTCGGAAACGACTGCTACAAGGCCGCCGACCTTCTGGCGCCCTTCGTCCGGAAACGGAAGATCCCCCTGATCCTCGACTGGCAGATCGAACGAATCGAAACGGACCCCGTGACCGGGAAGAAGAAGATCGTCTGCCCCCCGAAGGTCTTCGCGGACAAGGGACTCGAGTTCTGCCTGACGACGGCCTCGGTCTCGGGGAGGTTCCGCTCGTCGCCGAGCCTCGCCTACGTGCTCCCGCAGTGGCAGATTGGCGCGGCGGTTCGGGGGGGCGTGCCCTTCGAGGAAGCCCTGGCGGCCTTCACGACGAGGCCCGCCTCCGTCCTCGGCCTGGGAGACCGGGTCGGAAAGATCGCGCCCGGCTTCGACGCCTACATCCAGGTCCTCTCCGCCGCACCCCTCGAGCCCGAAAGCGTCGTCGAATACCTGATCCTCGAAGGAAAACAGGTCTACGACCGGAGCAAGGACCCGAGAGTCAAATACTTGACCGGGAGGAAGACGACCGCGAACGACGAGGGGAACCACTGATGCACGCGCGCGCCCTCGGGCTCTGCCTCCTCCTTCCGCCCCTCCTCGCCTCCGGACAGGGGAGGGAACCCTCGAAGGCTCCCGACGGCCGCGAGGGGAAGATCCTGCTGCGGGTCGGAAAGATCCTCGTCGGAGACGGCCTCGAACTCGGCGGGAGCCGGATCCTGATCGAGAAGGGGAAGATCCGGGAGATCGGGGACGACGAGGGCCCTCTTCCCGAGGGGATCCCGGTCGTGGACGCCTCCGGCCTGACCGCGATGCCCGGGATCCTCGCCGCGCTGACGGACCTCGCCGCCGCCGACGACCGCTACAACCTCACCCCCGGCCGCCGCGCGGTCGAGAACTTCGATTTCTTCGCGAAGCGAGAGAAACTCCTCAAGACCGGCCTGACGACCGTCTACCTCTCCCCGGGCAGGAGCCGCCTCCTCCCCGGCCAGGGTTCGGTCGTCAAACTCGCCGGTAAGGACCCGGATTCCCGGACCCTCAGGGCCGGGGGGGACCTCCGGATCAACCTGACCCGCCAAGCCCGGGGACGGGTGCCCGCCGTTTTCGAGCCCACCCCGACTCCGACCAGCGACAACCCCCTGAAACCCGCGCGCCGCCAGAAGGGTTCGAGCCTCATCAGCCAGATCCAGGTGTTGCGCGGGATCTTCGCCGAGGCCCGCGAGAGCCGGGAGGAACGCGGAGGCGAGGGACCTTCCTACCTCCGCTACGACCTGGAACCGTTGCGGAACGTCCTCGCAGGAACCAAGGCCCTGCGTCTCGCCGCGAGCACCGTCCCCGAGATCCTTCGAGGGCTCGCCCTGGCCGAGGAACTCGGCGCCCGCGTCATCCTCGAACGCCCCGCGCACGCGGTCGAGGCCGTGAAGATCCTCGCCGAGGGGTCGGTTCCGGTGCTCCTTTCCCTTCCCCTGGATCCTTCCCGGAAGAACCCCGGCGACTGGCTCGAGAAACCCGAGCGCTTGGGACTCCAACCCGACGCCCCCGCGAGACTCGCCGAGGCGGGGGTGCCGGTGGTCCTCGTCCCGAATTCGGACGCCGAACTCGGACGGCTCCGGCTCCTCGCCGGTCTCGCCGCCCGTTACGGGCTTCCCCCGGACAAGGCCCTGCAGTCGATCACCCTGGAGGCCGCCCGCGCCTGCGGGGTCGCCGACAGGGTCGGCTCCTTGACGACCGGAAAGGACGCCGATCTCGTCCTTCTCTCCGGATCCCCCTTCGACGCCCGCAGCCGGATCGAGCAGGTCTGGGTCGACGGGCGCCGGGAATACCTGGCCCCGGACCCCGAGGAGACCGTCGCGATCCGCGCGGCCCGGGTCCTCCTCGGTGACGGCGGGGAGATGGCCGACGCGACCGTCGTTCTCCGGGGGAAGCGGATCCTCGACGTCGGCCGGAACCTCCCCGTCCCCGCAGGGGCGCGGAGGCTTTCCGGCGAGGGTTGGGTCCTGATGCCGGGGCTCGTCGCGGCCGCCTCGAGGCTCGGCCTCCATTCCGACTCGGGCTCGGGGGTCCGGGCCGGCCCCGAAATCGACGTCGCGAAGCACCTGGACCCCGAGGATCCCGTCTTCGAACCCGTGGCGCAGGCCGGGGTCACGACCGTCCTCGTGACCCCGGAGGACGGCGGTTTGGTCTCGGGAAGGATCACGGCCGTAAAGCCCGGGGGACGGGACTTCCTCCTGCGTCGCCTCGCCGGACTCCGGCTCCGGCTCACCGCGGGAGGCAAGGCCGGCAAGGCCCAGATCCTCGGCCTCCTGAAGAAGGCGAGGGACTACTGCTTCCCGAAGAAGAGCGAAGCCGAAAAGAAGGAGAAGAAGGAAGAGCCGAAGCCGAAGAAGCCCGCGAAACCCGACCCCGTCACCGGGCTCTGGAAGGGGACGATCAAGGGGGGGCCGATGCCGCGCCCCGTCCCCTTCGAAGCCGACCTCGAACTCTCGGGGAAGTCGGTCAGCGGGACCTTCAAAAGCCCGATCGCCCGGAACCGGCCCTTAGATGTCGAGGGAAGCTTCGAGAACGGCATCCTCAAGCTCTCGGCCGAGGTCATGGGCTCGTCGATCGTGATCGAGGGGAAGGTCGTGAAGGACTCCTGCGAGGGCAGGATCACCGGCGCCCCCTTCCCCCTTTCCTTCCGGATGCGGCGCGTCGAGGGTCCCGAGGCGACCTCCCCCGCGGAGGGAGACGGAAGCTCCCCGGCCTCCTCGAAGAAGAAGGGGAAGGAGGACCCGAAGCTCGAGCCCTTCCGGCCGATCCTCGAGAAGAAGACCCCCCTGGTCTGCAGGGTCGCGAACCGTGATGCGGCCCAGGCCGCCGTCGACGCCATCGTCAAGGAATCGGGCCTCAGGCTCGTCCTGACCGGAGCCGCCCGGGAGATCGCGGAGAAGCCGCTCGACCTCCCGGAAGGGGCCGCGGTCGGTTTCCTGATCGGCCCGGAGGAGATCGGCTACGAGGAGAAGGGGGAATGGAAGGATGTCGCCGGCAGGCTGGCCGAGAACGGACTCCTTCTCTGCCTCGTGACCCGCAGCCAGCTCGGCACGCGCTATCTCTCGGCGCACGCAGCCTGGGCCGTCGCCCAGGGCCTCGATCCGCGGCTCGCGTTGCGGGCCGTCACCTCGAACCCCGCCAAAGTCTTCGGGCTCGACAAGAGGGTCGGCCGGATCGCGCCCGGCCGCGACGGGGATCTCCTCCTCCTGTCCGGTGACCCCTTCGACCTGACGACCCGCGTTCTCGCCGTGTGGAACCAGGGGCGCCTCGTCCTCGACGCAAGGAAGGAACGATGATGCATCCGCGACGTTCGATGGTCCCAACCGCTTCGTTCCTGCTGGCCCTCTGCCTCGCGGCCGTTCCGGCTCCGGCGCAGCAGGGAGGGGGGACCCCTCCGGCGCAGCAGGAGAAGAAGGCCTCCCCGCCCCCCTTCCGGATCGACTACGGTCCCCGCCCGGTCCGGGAAGAGGACTACAAGGTCGCGAAATGGGGCCCGAAGGAGTTCGAATCGAAGGACTGGGCGCTCCGCGCCGCGAAGATCCTCCCGATCACCTCCCCCCCGATCACGAACGGGGTTATCCTCGTCCACAAGGGCAAGATCCGGGCGATCGGACCGGCCTCGGAGATCGAGATCCCCGAGGGCTACGAGGTCGTCGATTTCGAGGACGGGTGGCTCCTCCCCGGCTTCATCGACCTCCACTGCCATATCGCGGGGTCCGGCTGGGACCTGAACGACATGGTCCATCCGACGAATCCGGAGTTCCGCACCCTGGACCTCGTCGGGCTCCACCATCCGCAGATCAAGCGCGCCCTTGCCGGAGGGGTCACCTCCGTCCTCTACATCCCCGGTTCGGGAACGAACTGCGGGGGCTTCGGGACCTTGACGAAGACGGCGGGCCGCAGCGCCGCCGAAGCCCTGATCCGCTTCCCCGGCAGTCTGAAGGTCGCCCAGGCGGGGAACCCCGAACGGAGAACCGGCGACATGGGGGCGGGCCGCATCGGGATGAACTTCGGCCTCCGCGCCATGTTCGAGCGCGGAAGAGCCTACTGGAAGGCCTGGGAGGACTACGACGCAGGAAAGACGAAGGAACGCCCCGAGCTCCGGCCGGACCTCGAATACCTGCGCGGCCTCTTCCGCCACGAGTATCCGGTCAGCGTGCACACGCAGTTCTACCAGGTCTGCCTCGAGACCCTCCGCCAGCTTCACGACGAGTTCGGACTCTGGGTCTTCGTCGACCACGGGACCTTCGACGCCTACCGCATGTCCGGGGAAGCGCGCAAGCGCGGAGTTCCTGTCTGCCTGGGTCCCCGGCAATATCAGTTCGATTACGACGAAAGCCGCTTCATAGGCCTGGCCGCCGGATGGGCCCTCGGGGGTCGCCACAAATGGGACCGGGACGTCCCCGGGCTCGGAATCGACGGGATCGCGATCAACACCGACGCCCCGGTCGTCCCGCAGGAGGAGCTGACGGTCCAGGCCGCGATGGCGGTCCGCCTCGGACTCCCGGATCGCTACGCGATCCGGGGTCTGACGATCAACCCCGCCCGTTTCATCGGCGCCGACCACCGGATCGGAAGTCTGGAGGTCGGCAAGGATGCGGACATCGTCTGCTGGACAGGCGACCCTCTCGACCCGAGGCGCTGGGTCCGCCGGGTCATGGTCAACGGCTCGTTCTACTACGACGCTGATCCGGGCGGCAAGGACCACGACCGCCGCAAGCTGTGATACGGAGACGATCATGAGGATTCCCCTCTCCGCGCTTTCCCGCGCCACGCTCCTGGGAGCGGCCCTCCTCGCTCCCCCCCCTTCGAGCGCCGCCCAGGACTCCAAGAAGACCCCGGCCGAGGAGATCTGCGCCGAAGTCGAGGACGTAGCCTTCACGAACGTTGACGTCTACACGGGATTCGGGAATGTTCTGAAGGGGGTCACCGTCCTGGTCGAGGGAGGAACGATCACCGGCATCGGCAAGGAAGTACGGATTCCCCCATCGGTGAAGAGGATCGACGGAGGCTTCCTGATCCCCTCCTTCGTCCACGCGGGGATCGACACGAGCGGCTCCTCCTCCAGCCGGCCCTCCCGGCACCCAATCCGCATCCGGGGAAGGCGTTTCCGGAGATCCCGCGGATCCTCCTCGTCGAAGCCCGTCTTCACGCCGACGAGGAAGGGTTCGGACGGACTCGATCCCCGCGCCGAAGTCTGGAAGGATCTCCTCCGGGCCGGGGTGGGGACCGCCTTCCTCTTCCCCCGGACGAGCGGGGTCTCGGGGCAGGGGAGCCTCGTCCGGACCGTCGGGCGGACCAAGGAGGCCATGATCCTGAAGGACGGGATCTTCCTCTGGATCGGCTGCGCGACCGGGACGGATTTCAAGAAGATCCTGAAGGAGAACTTCGCGAAGGCCAAGGCCCTCCTCGAGGCGCGGAAGAAGAAGGCGGCTCCCCCCCCCGCCGGGAAGGCGGCGCCTAAGACCGCTCCGAAACCGACCGGAAAACCGGCTCCGAAACCCGCTCCCGCACCGAAGCCTTCCCCGAAGCCGACTCCCAAGCCGACTCCTTCGCCGAAACCGAAGCCGACCCCGTCGCCGAAGCCGACTCCGAAACCGACACCGAAACCCGGAGAAAAGCCCGCGCAGAAACCGGCGACCGCGAAGAAGGAAGCCCCCAAGAAGGCCGAGAAGAAGGAAGATCCGAAGATCGTCGTGCTCGCGGAGGTCCTCGAGAAGAAGCGCCCTCTGGCCTTGCGCGTCGGCAACCTGGCTTCGCTCCTCCACACCCTCCAGGCCCTCGCCCCCTTCCTCGAGGAGTTCCACCCGGACTTGATCCTCTTCCACGACTTCCCGAACCAGAGCCAGGAGACCCTGGATCGCGTGATCCCCCTGCTGAAGAAGCACAAGGCCAAGGTCGTCATGTCGAGCCAGCTCGGCTTCCTTCCCGACACGAGGTACTACCACAACCCGATGGCGGCCCTGCGGAAAGCGGGGATCGAGGTCGTCCTCCTTCCCGGCCGGAACGCGAAGGAGATCCGGGAGATCTGGCCCCGTCTCGCCCGCATGACGCGCCCCGGCCTGAGTCGGGCGGCCCTGATCGAGGCCATGACCGGAAAAGTCGCGGACCTCCTCGGCGTTTCGAAGACGAGGGGGAGGATCGCGAAAGGCATGCCCGCCGACCTCTGCCACTTCACCCGGGACCCGTTCAGCCCCGCGTCCTTGATGGACGGGGTCTGGATCGGCGGCGCGCGTGTCACCCTCCTTCCCCGAGTCCCTGGAACCCCAAGCCGTTGAGGTGGCCGAGATCATGAATGCGACGATGCGCAGCCTTTCGTGGAAGCTCCGGATCCTGCCTCTTGCCGCGGCAGTCCTTTCGGCAGCCGCGCCCCTTCCCGCCCAGGGTTCCCGTCCGGGCTCCCGCAGGGTGCGGGCCGCCCCCCCCACTCCTTCCCTGAAACCGGCGAAGAAGAAAACGAAGAAAGGCGAACCCCTCGCCTACGTCGGGGGAACCCTCCATCTCGGGAACGGGACCGTTCTCAGGCGCGGGACGATCCTAATCCGCGGATCCAAGATCGAGGCCGTCGGGAGTCGGGTCGAACTTCCGAAGGGGACGAAGGTCGTCAAGGTCGAAGGAAGGCACCTCTGCCCCGGGTTCATCATCGTCCAGGACTCCGCGATCGGGCTCCCCAGGAAGGTCAAGGGCAAGTACGCCGATTCCTACAATCCCTTCGACCCGCAGATCCGAAGGGGCCTGGCCGCCGGAATCACGAGCTACCTCCACTCCTCGAGCCGGGGAGGGTCCACTCCGCAGGCCGGCTCGGCCCTCGTCAAGCTGATCCCCCGCGAACTCGAGGACGGCGTCATCCTGAAGGAACCTGTGATCCACAGCCTGACCGTCCCCCTGGGACCCAAGACCTGGAAGACGACCCGGGAGACGATCGAGAAGGCGAAGAAATACCTGACGGAAAAGGCGGTCTACGAGGCCGCAAAGGCTGCAGGTGACGCAAAGGCCGCCGCTCCGAAGAAGGAGAAGGGCCTGGAGGCCTGGCTCTCGATCCTGCAGGGAAAGACGAGGCTCCGGATCACGGGTTGCCGAACCGTCAAGACGATCCGGGAGGCGCTCGAGATCTCCCGCCTGATCGGCCGGGGAGTCCTGCTCCATGGTCCGGTCGAGGCCTGGATCCTCCCCGACGAGATCGCTGCCACCGGTTCGGCGGCCGTCATGCAGCCGCGCCTGCGCATCGACCCGCTGCGGACGAGGGAGTTCGAAAACGGCTCCAATATCGCGGCCTGCCGGATCCTCCACGACGCCGGGGTCCCCGTGGCGGTCATCCCCCCCCCGGGACGGTTCGGAGGCAGCGGCCTCGGACTCGGGGGGCTCCTCGGGCGGGACCTGAACACCCCGTTCATGGACGCCTGCTTCGCCGAACGCGGGGGGCTCGACGAGGAGGCCGCCCTGGCCACGATCACCCTCGACGCCGCCCGCTGCCTCGGAGTCGAGGACCGCATCGGCTCCCTGGAGCCGGGGAAGGATGCTGACCTATTGATTCTGGACGGCCCTCCGCTGCACTATAAGACCTTCGTCGAACAGGCGATCGTGAACGGGCGGGTCCGATACGACCGGAGCATGGAGCCGTTCTACCCCCGGTCGCCCCGGCGTTGAGCCTTCGCGGACCCGACGACCAGGGGTCCGTCCCGAACCTGGATCCTTCGGGATCCGCTGGAGAACCGACCGGACCGGATTCCCTTCCAGCCCAGCCCCGGCCCCAGGGGACGGACGAAGGATCCGCCTCCGAGGGGAACCGTCCGGAATTCGGAGAGCAGAACATGAGCCCTGAAACCCTTCGAGAGATCGAGAACCAGTTGCGCGATCTCCGGCAGGCCTTCAACAACCAGGACCTGAAGACCTTCCGTGGCTTTTTCTGGACCAACCCCCGTTTTCTCCACCTCGATCCCTCCGGACGCCTGGATCAGGGCTGGGGCGCCTTCGAGGAAGTGCTCGATCAGGAGTTCCGTTATCTCGACCGGGTCCAGCTCACGTTCCGCAACCCCCAGATCCAGGTCTTCGAGGAGCGCTTCGCGACCATCACGACCGAATGGTCCCTTCTTCAGGTCGACCCGACCGGGGAGGAGCGGGAGAGCGGGGGGCGGGCCTCATTTTCGATGGTCCGCTTCGGCAAGGACTGGAAGATCGTCATGGCCCACTACAGTTCCCTCGAAGGGGTCCCCGACTGAGCAACGGGCCCCCCGTCGGCGGGCAGAATCCCGCTCGAGGGAACTTCAATCCTTCTTTTCGGGGGGCCAGGTCGCCCGCAGCGGCAGGCCGCGCAACGGATCGAGGCAATCGAGTTCCAGGCGGAGGAGTCCGGACCGATCCCCTGGAACGAAACGCGCGCGGCCGCGCAGATCGAAACGACCCTCGAGGCGGAAGAGGGGAGGAAGTTTCGTTTCCCCTCGCCCGGTGACGAGGAATCCCCTCCCCGGAGGACCCCGCAGGAGGAAGGCCCCACCCGGGACCTCCTCAATGTAGGGGAGGGCACGCCCCAGCGGGAGCAGGTCCCCCCGGTTCGCATGGACGGCCCCGTCCCGCGCCACGATCCCGATCCGGTCCCCGGGACGGGCGTCGATCTCGAAGCCGAAGGAACCGTCGCCGGAGACCGGAAGTCCTCCAACCGGGGGTTTGCCCTCGACCCGGACCTCGAGCACGATCGGAGGGGTCTCGTCCCGCAAGGCCCCGGGAATCCCTCGGATCTCGACCTTGCCGTTCCAAGAAGGGGTCATCTTCACGCGTTCGGGGCGCCACCTCGGAGGCTCGCGGTCCAGAAGGCGCCCTGCGGGAACGGGATGCCCCCGCAGCCCGAGCCCGTCCTCCGCCCAGAGGGAGATCCGGCCGTCCATGGGCCTCGGGGCGAGGAGTTCGAAGGAGCCGTCGGCGGCGGTCTTGGTCCGGGCCCCACCCAGAGTCCCGACGAGGGCCGGCATATGCGCGTCCCGGACCGCTCCGGGCAGCCCCCGGATCTTCACCCGGTTTCCGGGGGCGAAGGACAGGCGGATCCGCGAGGGATCGAGGCGCGGGGGATCACGGTCCTCCCTCGCCGCCGCTTCGCTTTCGACCGGCAGGATGAAGAAGGGCTCCCCCGCCCCGGTCGGTCCCCGGGCGAGGAAACGGCCCCGTAGAGCCCCCGGGGACGCGAGGCGCAGGACGACCTTCTTCCTCTCCCCGGGACCGAGGATCAAGGAAGGAGGAAGAACCTCCAGGCTTCCCGACCGGAGCCCCTCGATCCGGAACCGCAAGGGCAAGGGGAGGCTCCCCGGATTGCGGAGGAAGAGGGAGAGTTCCCGGGCCTCGCCGGAAACCTCCGGGCCGAAGCGGAGCGTGTGGAGGTCGCAGACCGGAAATGCGGCCGAGGGATGAAGGAAGACCGTCTCGGATCCATCCGCCGCGACCTCGTGGAAATCCTCCTCCCCGGGTGCCCGGAGCGAGACCCTTCCAAGTACGACCCGGACCCAGGGGTCTCCGAGTAGGGATACGAGGGCGAAGCGCTCGGGAGGACGCGCGAGCCGCCGAGACAGGAGGATCCGCGGGCGCATCCCCCGTAGTTCGAAGACCCGCAGGCGAACGCCCTCCTTCCCGTCATGGAGGAGGGCGAGAACCGTCCCCGCCTCGTCGACGATCGGACGGAAGCTCCCCCGGAGAAGGCGACTCCTCGGCAGGCGGATCCCCCAGCGCCGCCCTTCCGTGTTCAGTATCTGCAGCGACAGGTCCTCGCGGACCCCGCCCGCGAGCATGCAGAGGAGCCTCCGCGTCCCGTAGACCGCGATCCGGCCGACCGCGCGGGAGAGGGCGATCCGTTCCCTCCCCTCCCCCCCGCCGGGCAGCAGAGAGCGATCGCATTCGATGCCGAGGAGACCCCGCTCGTCCCGCAGGACGTGGAGACTCTCCGTGGGGATCTCCTCGGGAATACGGAAGCGGAGTTCGGGCGGACCCTCCGGAGCCTCCTGCGCCCGGCCGTTCCCCGCGACTGCGAGGATCAGGAGGCAGAGGGCGGTGGGATTCCGGAGGGAGACCATAGGAAGGATCTTACGTCGCCCTCCCGGTTCGGGGCCCGGGGGACCCTCGTGGAGCGCCCGGAAAGGGCCCGCGCCCGCTCGAATCCGGGTCCCCTCAACCGCGGTTTCCAAGCAGCGCCGGATAGAGGCGCTTGGAGAGATCCGGCGCCGGACGGAAGGCCGCGTGGACGAGGCGCTTCCCTTCCTTCCAGAACAGGTGGACCCCCGAATCCTTCTCGAGATCGAAGGTGTTCCAGAGAAGTAGTCCCGCGAAGAGCCCCGCCCCTTTCGCATCCGTCGGCGAGGCGAGCAGGAGGTCCCGCAATACGAGTCGGTCCTTCCCGGCGGGAAGGACGAGGAGCATCGCCCCGAGTGGAGTCGCGACGACGACCTTCCCGCCGAAACCCTCGCCCAGCGCGAAGGAGGCCGGCTTCCCGATCGAGGAGGAAGGGGCTAGGTCCTCCGCGCGTAAAACCCCTTCGAAGAAGAGCCGCGAAGCCTCAAGGGGGGCTTCCTTCGTGACTTCGGGGACCCGGAAACCTCCGGCCGTGACCTCCAGGTATCCCGGCAGTCCGGCGAACCAGGTCTCGGGGATCGGCCGCCCGTTGGGCAGGAGGGCCCGGAGACTGACGACGTCCCGGGCCCGGGCGGCAGGAACGAAGGGCGGGCGCCGGACGGCTCCCAGTCCCCAGAGGAAGCGCTGGGGATGGCAGGTTCGTTCGACCTCGCCGCCGAGGAGGATCGGAAGCTCGAGCGCGGGATCCCGGCGGCCCTGAGCGGCCGCGTCGTCGAGGCGGGAACCGGCGGCCTCCATCGCCTCGAGCCCCGAGCGCACGAAGGCGTCGTGCCCGTCGAGGATCCGGTCCTCCTCTCTCCAGGAAGGATGCAGGAGGAATGCGAGGACGAAGGGGAGGGCGAGGACCGGGATCTCGCCCGGGCGGAGACCGAAGCCGGGGAAACCGGCTCCCCGCCGGGGGGAAGGGCCGGCCTCCGCAGGTCGGTCTTCCCGCTCAGGCTCCCCGGCCCCGAGGAGGACCAGGAAAGTGAAGAGGAGGAGACCGAGGGGGAAGAGAAGGACGAAGTAGGCGTAGCGCTGATTCCCCGGATCCCGCATCGACGGCAGGAGCGGCAGGAGAGGACCGTAGAGTCCTCCGGCGAGGAGGAAGAGACCCGAGAAGAGCCGAAGGCCCCGTACGGGATCCTTCCGGAATACGTGGAGGATCCCCGCCGGCAGCAGGAAGGGGAGCAGGAGCCTCAGCCCCTCGAGCCAGGGCGGGGTCCCCCCCGGCCCGTTCTCGAGGGGGAAGCGCGGAACGAGGGCCATGCCGAGGTGGTTCCAGAAACCCTCGAGCATCTCGAGAGGGTCTCCTCGGGTTCGGCTCAGGAAGCCGTAGCCCCCGGTCACCTCGCCGAACATCCAGACACGCGCGAGAAGGACCGGGGGGATCACCACGAGGAGGAAAAGGCCCGGGAACCGCCGCCCCCTCGCATCGGGGCGGGGGTCGAGGACGTCGATGCCGAGCGCCAGGAACGGCAGCCCGAGGGCGGATTCTTTGTGCCCGAGAGCGACGGCGAAGGCGAGCCAGACCGGCCAGGAGGCTCCCCCCCGGCGCCGGCGTAGATGCAGGTGCAGGGCGATCAGGATCCACAGAACCGTATGCGTGTCGACCCGCCCGACGACCCACCGGAGGGAGACGAGGACCGTTGGATGCAGGAGCCAGAGGGCCGCGAGCACCCAGCCGAAACATAGTCCGCGGCGGCCGGGAACGAGGCGGACGCAGAGTCCGAGGAGCAGGAGGGCCGAGGCCAGGAAGGCAAGGACGTTCATCCAGAGGAAGCCCGTCGCCTCCAGCCCGAACAGGAGCCGGTCGACCGCGAGGGAGAGCGTGATGAAAGGCCTCCAGAAACGGAAGAAGATCAGGTCGTACTGCGCTCCGTAGAAATCGTGTAAGACCCGCGCGGGATCGGAAACATAGCGCAGCGCCTCGAAGTCGTCCGCCTTGAAGACCCCATCCGCGACCCAGTGGAGCCAGAGTCCGAGCGCGAGCAGGAGAAGGCAGGCTGCGGGGAGACCCCGGGTCTTCGGAGGACTTCGGAAGGGCGGGGACCCGGTTTGCAGGTCTGGCACGGATCTCAGTTTCGCGGCGCGCCCGAGCGGATCCAGTCAGCAAGCAGGGCCCTCGTCGCAGGATCGACCGGCGGACGGCCCAAGGGCATCTGGACTCCGAACGGGGGATTGCGCAGGACGAGCTTCATCCAGAGGAAGCTCGCGCCGGGATTCCCCGGCACGAGGATCGGGATCCGGTCCCGGAAATCGCCCCCCCGGAAGAGTTCGTCGAATCGATCGAGGGCGAAGCCCCCCCTCCGCGCACCGCCCATGTGGCAGGCGCCGCAGCGGGGGAAAAGGCGGGGGAGGAGGTCCCGGCTGAACCTGGGCGGAAGAAGGGGGAAGCCGAGTCCCCGCGCGGAGGCTTCGTCCTGTACGAGCGGGGCGAAGAGGGCCGGGCGCAGGTCCGTTCCGACCTCGGGGATCCCGTCACGGTCGCTGTCCGGATCTCCGTCGCCGAAGACCTCCCCCGAGGCCGGCCACTCGGCGAGCAGCCCCCCGTGCCCGAAGAACCAGGACACGAGGCTCTGGGCGCGCGCGCCCAGAGCCGCGGGTCCCCCCGTCCGGCGCCAGGAGGCCAGAGCCTCGAGGGCCTCCGCCAGGTCCTCCGGATCCAGGCGGCGTCCTGAGCTGCTCCGGAAGGGGCGGACGCCGCCGTCCGGATCGACGAAATCCGCCCACCACCGCCGGGCGGCCCGTTCCGCGGCCGCCCGGAGCCCCGAGTCCCCGAGGACCCCGGCCGCGGCATGCAGGCCCGCGACGATGGAGGCGGTCGCCCGGAACCCGGCGCGGGCGCCCTCCCCGGTCCGCCCCCCGAGGCCGACCCGATCGAGGATTCCTCCGTCCGGGAGCAGAAAGCGCTTCTCGACGAAGGCGGCGACTTTCGGCAAGAGCCGCAGCGCCTCTCCGCGCGCGGGCAGGGCTTCGCGGGTCGCGGCCAGGGCGGCGAGGGCCTCTCCGATCGAATCGGCGGAAGCCTCTTCCCCCGGCCCCCCGAGATCGGCCCGGTCGGCGAGCCCTCCACTCGACGGATCGAGGAAGAAAGCCTCCAGGTTTCGGAGTATGAGGACGACCCCGTCCAAGCCCGGTCGCGGATCCGCCGCCCCGGCCCCCGGATCCTTTTCGATCGCCCCCCCGTCGATCCAATCCCCGACGAGATCGATCTCGGCCTTCGAGAGGTAGGGGCCGAACTTGGGCATCCTGTTGAAACCCTTCGGCGGATTCGAGGTCAGGATGCTCCAGAGGAGACTGCGGTTTCGCTTCCCCTTGACGACGGTGGGATGGGTCTTCGCGCTGCGGCCGCCTGCGAGCACCGAGCGGTACGTCGCGATCGAGAAGCCCCCGCTCGGGAAGGGCGGAGAATGGCAGCCCACGCAGCGGGATCCGAGCAGACCCTTGATGTGCTTCTCCCAGGAGACGACTCCCACCGGGCTCCCGGCGCTTTCCGGGCCCTTGCCGAAGGGATCGCCCTCGAACAGGCGGCGCAGGAGGTTGTTCGTCCGGGAGGGGGAGGCCAGGGAGGCGAGCGCGGTGAAGCCCCGGAGCAACCGCGCCTGGTCCCCAAGGCTCGCGCCTCGATCCGCGGCGCGCAGCCCCTCGGGAAGCGGCCCGAGGCCGTCCTTTCCCGGAACGAGGACCCCGGCGACCCTCGCCGGAGAGAGGCGCGGCGACTTCCTTGGATCGTAGCGCTCCGGGTCGGGGGTCCCGCCCAGGGTCCGCCCGTCGAACCCGAGTTCCCGGACGGCCAGCCGATCGAGGGCAAGGGCCTGCTCGAGGAGCAGGAGTCCCCGCATCCCGGAGTCCGCGTCCGCCCCGTAGAGGTCCCCGCGGCCCCGCGCGAGGAGGGTCCCCGCTCGTTTCACGAGAGCCTCGATCGCCCGGCCGAGATCGCCCGGCCTGAGATCCAGGGCTCGCCCGTCCGGAGGCGCGAGCCGCAGTCCGGCGAGGTCGTTTCGGCCCCGAGGCCTTCGAAGGAAACGCCCCTCGACTCTCCGGGGAAGCAGGAATCCGTCCCCCGAATCCTTTGGAAACCCGGCTCCCGTCCGGAAGGCGTAGGCCTTCCGGAGGCGATCGCGGACTTCGTCGCGCACGGTCCCGTTCGCGTTCGTGTCGGGAATCCAGGGGCGGGCCCCGGCCCGCTCGCCCATCCAGGGAGAGCGCAGGGAGGACAGGCCGAGACCCGATTCGAGGAACAGGCAGCTCAGGGCGGCCTCCCCGATCGCGGACCATTCCTTCGCGACGCCCCCCGGCAGCCCCTTCCAATCCGGTCCCCCCAGGGACGGGAGGAAAGGATCCGCGGTCACGAGCACCCCGGCCAACCTGCACTGGGCCCCGACGTCCAGCGGCCCTTCGACCGCCCGGACCCCGGAAGCGCCCCCCCGGAGCCCGGGACCCGCACTTCCTCCTCCCCCCCCGCAAGAGGCGAGCAGACCAAGTAGAGGAAGGAGGTGACGAGGGGGAAGGAAACGCATCCGAACAGGATACCGCCTCCGACCCTCCACCCGCCCGCCGGCGAAAGGGAAACCCTCGACGCGGGCGCCCAGTCTCCCGGGGCGATTCTTTTTCCCGATCCCCGAAAGCAGCCTTTCTCCCCCTTCCACCGGCGCTTCGCGCCGCGAAGGCCATTTCAAGCGCCTCGTGGGTCCACCGGAGCCTCGCTCTCCTCTTCTTCGGGGATCAGGACCTGGAGCACCCTGTAGCCGCCCTTCCAGAGCGAATCGACGAAGGCCTCGACGCGCCTTCCGCGAACCCGGATTCCGACGATCTTCCGGCCTGGATCCGCCCGGCGCCGGTGCACGACGAGGCTGTCGACCTCGAGCCCGTAACCCTCGATCAGGTCCGAGAGTTCGTGGAGCCCGTGCCCGTCGTCCTGCATGTCGAAGGTCAAACGCACCGAGGGCTCCCCCGCCTCGAGAATCGACATGAAGGCCCGAAACGCGTCGGTGTCGGTCAGGATGCCCTGCACTTCCTCATGGTAGGTGACGACGAGACAGCCAATCTTCTTCTCGTACATCCTCCGGACCGCCTCCTCGATCGGCGTGAAGGGGCTGACTGTCTCGACCTCGGGGACCATGATCTCCTCGACCGGATCGCCGGCGTGGATCGCCGGAAGGGTACGGACATCGCTCTCGCAGAGGAGCCCCCGGAGTTTTCCCTCCTCGACGACGGGCAGACGCCGGAACTCGTTGTCCTCCATCAGGACCCGGGCCTCCTCGATCGGCATCGCAGGTTCGACGCAGACCGGATTCCTCGTCATCCACAGGCGAACGAACATCGTTGTCTCCTCAGCTCCCGACGCAGGGGGTCCCGGAGGTGGGATCGAGAGTCGGATTCTCCCCCTTCCATCGGCTTCCCGGGATGCCGTCTTGACCCCGGCTCTCCGAAAGACGGGGAGGACTCCCCAGGTGCACCCGCCCCGCGCCCTTCTCCGCGGCAGCCCGCGCTTGACCCTCCGCGACCCTCACCGAAGAATGGCCGCCCTTCGTCCGGCAAGCCGGACGGCCCCCCCGGGCGCCCGTAGCTCAGCAGGATAGAGCGTCGGTTTCCTAAACCGAAGGTCACAGGTTCGAGCCCTGTCGGGCGTACCACCGCATCTTGGGGGCTGGAGACGACTTCGCCGGTCTCCTGTCCCGACTTGCGTTCACGCCGGCACGGGCGAGGTCAATCGTGCGCCACGCCGAACAGGACCGACTCCTCGCCCGCAAACCGAAGCAACAGCTTCCCCAACGCGTCGTAGACGGGGTGACGCTCCGCTCGCATCAGACTCTCGGCGAACCGCGGTAGCCAGTCGCCGAGGTGTGTCCTCCAAAACCGAGCAGCACGGTCCATCCAGATCGGGTCGCCGCTCCGTGCCGACTCAAACGCGAGGAAGTACATGAACTCCAGCTCGTGTGTGACGTGGTCGGGAGCATCCCTCGGACCCTCGGCCGACGGTCCCAGACCGGCCTCCGCATAGAACTCCGCAACCGCGAGGCTGACGGGCCCCATCAGGCGGCGTTCGGGATCGAGGTAGAGCGAAGCGTAAGGTGGCGCGTCGATCTCGAAGGGGCCGATAAACAGCTTGGCAAACGCCACGGATACCGGTTCGCGATCGCTCCACACGTACTGCATCTCGTTCGCGACATTCGAGGCGAGGTCGCCGAGCTCCGCCCCAAGCGGTTGGAAATGATCTCGTAAACCCGCCAGCAACCCCTCGTCCCAAGTAGCAGGCGAACAGAGCGTGCGGGCCAGTATGCAATACGAATTCGCCCGCGCTACGAGACGTTCGTCGGCCATCGGTCCAGTTACCGTGTCCATGGCTAGTAGTCCCGGATGTAGAAGACCTTGGGCTTGGTTCCCTTGTCCTTTTGAAGTACCCGTGGTGCGTGCTTGGCGAGGGCTCGACTCAGTGGACTCTCGGGATCGTTGAGATCCCCGAAGATCCTCGCGCCAGCAGGACAGCTCTCGACACACCACGGCAGCTCGCCCTTGGCGAGGCGGTGGTCGCACATCGTGCACTTCTCGGGGAGCCCGACCTCACGGATCCCCGGATAGGTCTCCGCTCGCGCTGGGTTGTAATTCGGGATCGACTCGCCGGACTTCGCCGCTACCTCCCGTCCGCTTGAGGTACAGCCGGGAATGGCCGCCGACTCGTCACGCCACTCTGCGTGAGGCGTCACTTCGTTGCGGTAGATCACCCCATAAGGACAGCTGACCATGCACGTCATGCACCCGATACAGAGGTCGGGATCGTGAAGCGTCAGGCCTTCCTCCGACTTGTGCATCGCGGTCGTCGGGCAGTTCGCGACGCAGGGCGCATCTTCGCAGTGGTTGCACAGAGTCGGGATGTATCGGTAGCGGACGTTCGGAAACGTGCCCGACGTCTCGATGATATGGTTCGACCAGTGGAACCCTTCGGGAACGTTGTTCTCGGTCTTGCACGCGATGTCGCACGCCGAACAGCCGACGCAGCGGTGCAGGTCGATCACCATTCCGTATCTCTTCTTGGCCATGATTCGTCCTCCACTACGCTTTCGCGCGCACCACCTTGACCCGGGTAACGCCGCCGTGCCGTGCCGTCGAACCGCTCAAGCGGTCGTACTCGGGGGGAAGGATCTGGTTGTTGTTGCCACCGCGGGGAATCCGGCGCTGGAAGTCCAGCGTGGCCACACGGCCGTAGGCCCAGTGGCCCTGGCCGTAGCACTTGGTGACCGTACCGGGCCGCACGCCTTCCCACAGCTTGAGTCGGGCAGTGATCTCGCCGGTCGGCGACACGATCTTCACCATCTCGCGGTTCTTCAACCCAAGCTTCTTAGCGTCAACTGGGTTCATCTTGAGCACGTCGTCCCAGTTCTCGTCACCGGGGTCGGCATTCTTGTGCTCCTGATACCAGGTGCAGTTTGCGGATCGACCCTCGCGGTTGAGACGGCTCCGATGCTCGAAGAAGACCAGCGGATACTCCGCCGGATCACCCCAACGGAGCGCCTCCTCGAAATGCGGCACGAAGGCAAGCTCCCCGCGCGCCACGTACTTCGTCGCCTCGAGGACCTCGTCGATCGTCTTGCCGTGCTTGTCAGCGTGGGCCTTCAGCGCCTTTTTGAGCGTTTCACTGTAGAACTCGAACTTCTTCGTCACGGTGCCGAAGGAGCCCCACTTCTTCTTGCCGTGTTTGTATCGGTGCGAATTCCAAACGCCCTTGGCGACAAAGTCCTGCCAGCCATCCAGCTTGTCGCCGTACTTCCCGTAGTCCTTATGGCGGCTGTCCCAGCAAGGCCGCGTGAACAGCTTCGTCGCGGCAAGGGCGAACTCCTCCGAGTTGCTCGGTTCCTTGCCGGTCTCCGGATCGGCGAACTGCTCCTTGAAGTACCGATGCAGGTTATCGAATCCCTTGGCCGCCAACTTCTCCGCGAGCATCCATGGAATCTCGGTCTCGTCCTGCCGGACGTCCCACATCGGCTCGAGCACGCGCTGCGTCAGACTCGAGTATCCGTGGAGGTTCTGTTTCGACTTGAGGAAGCTCCACTTCTCGAACATATGATGAGCTGCGGGGAGCACGACGTCCGCGAAATGAGTCGTCTCGGACGCGTGTGTCGTGATGTGCACGAAGAACGGGAGCTTGGAGAGCGCTTCCTCCCAGCGGCTCGTGCCCGAACACGAGAACGCGAAGTTGGCCCAGTACGCGATCGCGACCTTGATGTCGTAGGGATCGGCGGCCAGCATCGCGTCCGCCGCGTTGTTCGTGACCACTCCACCGCCACTCTTGCCCTTCTTGAGGGCAGGAAACGCGAGCCTCCCACGCTGGTCCATCTTCGGGTACTTGGAACCTTTTTTCGCGAGTGCGTCCTGGTAGGCCGAGTAGTCCGGCAGTGAATCGGCGGGCACCTTGGTCTTCTGGGTCGTGCCGCCAAGGCTGTCGGCCGAACCGACGAGGCCGTTCAGCGCATGCGCGGCCATTGCGGCGTAACCTCCCCGGACCTGCATGCTTGCGCCAGGCGACACCCAGCTGATCGCTGCCGGCGCGGCCTTGGCGAAACCGATGGCCACACGCCGAATCTGATCGGCGGGAATGGAGCACCGGCCTTCCGCCCACTCTGGCGTTCGGTCCTTGAGTTCGAAGTTCCACCACTTGACGACGCCGTGCGTGAACTTCTCGTCGAATGCGACTTCGTCCACGGTCTGCCCCGCGACGAACAGGTTCTTGCCGTCCTTGAAATCCCCTACGACCTCGCGGCTCCAAAGCCCCTCGGTGAGGATGACGTGCGCCATGGCGACGGCGAGTGCACCGTCTTCTCCCGGTAGGACCGGGAGCCACTCGTCGGCCTTCGCGGCCGTCGCCGACAAACGCGGATCGATGACGGCGATCTCAGCGCGGTCGCGGACGTCGCCCCACACGCTGATCGCATGCGGCACCTGGCGGTTCGACGCGAGCGGATCTGCACCCCAGCACAAGACGTAGCGGGTGTTCTCGAGGTCGTAGTCGCGGTAGCCCCAGTAACCCTCGGTGAAGTAGGCGCCGAACTTCTCGGCTTCGGCGCAGATCGCCGAGTGGCTGATACCGTTCGGCGAACCGAAGACCTTCGGAACCGCGGAGTAAAGGATGTCGCGCAGATAGCTGTAACGACCGCGGAAGAGGACGAACTTGTGCGTCTCCTCGGAACGGCGCAGTTCCATCATGCGTTCGGCCACGAGATCCAACGCTTCGTCCCATGAGATCGGGACAAACTTCGGATCCTCACCGCGCCCCTTCTTCGGGTTGGTCCGCTTCATCGGGACTTTGATGCGGTCGGGGTCGTACAGCTGCTGTAGCGCGAGGTGAGGCCGGGGGCAGATCTCGCCGTGGTTCGCCTTAGAGAACGGATTGCCGCGCACCTTGACCGCTCGGCCATCGACGATCTGGATCTGCACGGGACACCAGCTCGTGCAACCCTGGCACGTGGAGGCCCGCCACTCCTCCGTGATCCTGCTGGCTGGCGAGCGAGACAACCGCGCGAAGTGTGCCAGCAACGGGCCGCCACCGGCGGCGGTCACGAGGCCCAAGCCGGTTCCCTTCAGGAATCCTCGCCGGGAGACCACGGCCGAACCCCGCGAAGCCGAATCAGCGATCGTCGTGTGATGCACCATGGTCGGATCTCCTCAGGAAAGCGTCGGGACGGGAAGCTGCGCTTGCCCGCCGAGGACCACGGCGAGCCGGAAGAAGTAGCCGCCGATGAGAATGAGCAGGCAAGAGACAAGGATCGCGCGAACGTGGGTCAGGCGGTTCCTCTCTCCGTTTCGCCATGTGATAAAGGCCAACAACGGCAGCGGCACGATCAACCCCAGCCCGATCCCAACGGTCCAGAACATGGTGCCGTAGCTCTCATTCGCGGCGGCCAAAGCCTGCTGATCCTGGAGGTCTCCGAACGACAAGCTGAGCCACCAGAGGAAGAAGGTGCCGAGCTGCAGTGTCAGGGCTGCCAAAAGAATGTTCCCGACCGGCCTCATGTCGGTGAGAAACGTGTCGAGGTGCTCCCCGGGCACGAGACGGCCAGAGACCTTCATGCGAATCAGGTGCGTCAGCATCACGGCTGCGATACCCGTTGTGATGAAGGCCAGAAGCGCGGCCACGACGGTCGGACCGGTGTTCCACAGCGGCCGGGCCGTCACCACGGCCAGAAGCAGGCCGTGGTAGGCACCAACGATGATCGCGATCGGCGTGAGCACCCAGCCGAGCCGGCGCCGTCCCGGGTCCGGCTCCTCGATCCGCCACTTCCACGCGTGCCAGATACTTCCGATCACAAAGAAAGTCTGGAAGATCCCACCCCACCAGAGCGGGGAGGTCGGTGCGAAGCGCGTGAACGTCAGCCAGAGATGCATGGGCCGCCCCAGCTTTGCGAGCAGGAACAGCAACCCGCCGATCACGAGAATCGGCGCCAACCACGCTGCGGTTTGCGTGATGCGCCGATAGCGAGCGCGAAAAGCCTCGTGGAGCCCGATGGCGAATAGGAACGCGCCAACCCCGGCCCCGCCGAGGAACAGGTCCATCGCGACCCGCCAATCCCAGTAGGGCCCTGCCTGGATGTTGTAGACGACCTCGGGATCCATCTGTTCCTCCTACGTCGTGCGTTCGCTCGCGTGACCCACGGCCACTGACCCCGAGATGAGCGCAAACCCCGTGCCAAGAGGAGCAGACCAGGCGTTACTCACCCGAGTCACGGAGCTCGATCACGCGTGCCCCAAGCCGGTAGAGCAGGTCGGGGGCCAGACCCGAATGCAGGATCTCCGGAAAGCTGCTTGCAACGATGCGAAAGTGCACCGGCTCCATTCGATTCGCTTCTGGCTTCCAGTACCGGCCACTCTCCAGCACGGAGTAGAGCTGGCGCTGCTCCTGGGAAGACAGGGCATCGACTTGATGGAAATAGAGCGTTCCACTGTCGGCTCGATCGAACAGGCTGGCACAGCGTTCGGACAGCGACCGCAATTGCCCCTCTCGGGGCGTCAGCGGGCGGCACGTGTACCGTATGAACGGCCCCTCTACACCGGACAGCGCGTGAATCTCTTTCGCGACGGCGTTGCACCGCGTCATGGACTTGCTGAGAACCAAGACTGGGAGCCCCTCACGGGCGATGCGCCGGAGCTCCTCGGCGGAATAGGCGCCTGAACCGGTCTTGCCTTCAGTCACGGGTTTGCGATCTCTCCATTGTGTTGGCGATCCCCGCGCAAGAAGCCTGCCACCGCCGGTCGCCCCGGCCACTGGCGGTCATTCCAAAGCTCGAGATCGTCAATCGAAGTCATCGAGCCGGGCAACACGCTCCCCTCCTTTACGACCCGGGCCCACTTACTGGGTCACATATGGCACTGGCGTTAGGCCTCGAGTGCCACATGCGACACTCGAGACCTCGAGGTCGCAGGTCTCGCGTCTAGCTCTACGGCTCGGTCTCGGAAGAGGCCGATTCGGCCGAGCGTCCTAGGCGAAGCTTACGGTAGAAGCTGCTACGCGAGATCCCGAGTTGCTTGAGCGCAGTCTCGACATCGCCCCCGGACTCGTCCAGCTGGGCTTCGAGCAGTCCTCGCTCGAAGCACTGCACCCTCTCACGCCAGGACCCCCGTTCGAGGACTTCACGCCTCGGGCATCCGTCCAAGATCCAGTCTGGAAGGTTTTCCAGCGCAACGGTGTCGGCATCACTCAGGAGAGCGGCATGCCGGACGACGTTGCGAAGCTCCCTGACGTTGCCGGGCCAGTCGTGACACAGGAGCCGTTCCAGTGCCCGAGGCGCCATGTGCAGCCCGCTGCGGACCTCGCCAAGGAAAAGCGAGACATAAGCCGGGAGCTCCTCGAGTCGCTCGCGAAGCGGAGGGACCGTCAGGATGAAGACCCCGATCCGGAAGAACAGGTCCGACCGGAACGAACCGTCCTCCTTCGCCCGAAACAGATCACGGTTCGACGCCGCGATCAGGCGGAAATCGGATCTCGCATGCTGCGTGCCACCTACCGGCAGGAACATTCCGGTCTCGAGCACGTGAAGCAGCTTCGCCTGCATCGACAGCGGCAGCTCGCCGATCTCATCGAGGAAGAGGGTTCCACCGTCGGCGGACTCGAGAAGACCCTTCTTCGGCTTGTTCGCGCCGGTGAAGGCGCCGGGCCGGTAACCGAACAACTCGCTCTCGATCAACGACTCCGGAAGGGCTGCGCAATTGAGTTCGAGGTAGGGCCTCTTCGATCGAGTCGATGCTGCGTGGATCTGACGCGCAAGAACCCCTTTTCCTACCCCAGTCTCCCCGAGGATCAGCACCGGTTCGCTGGTGTGGGCGATACGACCCGCCCGTGAGTACAGCGACTCCATCGACTGCGAGTTGAGGACCGGTCGTGGCGGAGGTACGGGTTCGGAGGAACTCAAGAGGACGGTCCGAGTACGCGAGGCCCTGGGGATATACGATGGCTTTCGGTGGGTGTCAAGGTAGTCGCCGCCGGCTCGTCAGGCCGGCGGCGCGTGGGCGGCTTCGACGCGGCGCGGTGGGTCAGTCAGCCTTCCTCGCTGAGGATCCGGTATATCGAGGGTTCCGAAGCGATGAATTCCCTCCGCTCCCCAGGAGGAAAAACGAGAGCGCCGGATCGCGCGTCACGCGAGCCTGACCACCGAGCAACATTCCGGTGCAAGCGATGCTGGCTCGGGAAGGGAATGCTTGCCGTGAATGCACACATGATGGCCCGTCGCCCCCTGGATGGTACAGGATTTGCTCCACCGGTTCGTGAATGAGAGCAACCGAGCCCATGTCGAAGCTTCGCAGCCGAACGCGAAGGCGCCGCAACGATTCCCACCAAAATCCGCGACGGCTCGTGAGCCTCGGCTTGGGCAGGACCTTTCTCACGCTCACGGCGCTCCTCGCCGCCAGCGGCGTATCACCGTCGCAGGATCCTCTGACGACGACCGAGTCGACCTGGGTTCCACCCGCGATCCGAAGCAACTACGGAGTCCGCTTTGGTGGGCAGTACCGAATTAACGGACAGGCAACGAACTTCGATCGGCACTCCGTGTTCCTCACAAACGATCAGTCCTCGGTGAGCTTCGGTGCCTTGCGGCTCAGACAGTGGTTCAACCTATTTCACGAAGAGCGCAAGGATCACGGCGTCTACGTCCAGCTCGAGATTGGGCACGTCTTCCTCGGAGAGGACGAGGACTTTCCGAAGGCCTTCGACTCCGGTGGTGACGAGGTCGGGCTGGAGCTCCGGCGTGGATACCTGTGGGTCGAGCCATGGCGGGATGCGACCCTGCGCGTCGGTGTGGTCGACTGGCAAGACCGATTCGGAGATCGCCCGGGATTCGATGCACAGCTCTGGACCGTCGACGACTATGCGAGCGCGCGCTCGGTACTCGCCAATTCGGTATGGGACTTCAACGTGTCAGGGCTGACGCTCGATGGCTTGTTCGCTGAGCGGATCCACTATCGCGGAGGTCTGCTATGGCTCGCCGAGGGTGACGACACTCTGACCGGGACCGGCGCAGCATTTTTGGCGACGGCGGATGTCGACGTGGAAGTCGGCTCCGATTTGTTCGGTGCGAGCCTCTACTATCTGCGCGACAACGGCGACTACTCGTACGGGACCTTCGGCGGTCCCCGAACGATGTATGACTCAAGCTGGGACCTCTGGGCCGGTGTTCGCGGCTACCTCGACTGGGGAGACGTCAAACCCAGTGCGTACGCGATCTTCAACTACGGCGAGACCGAGGAACCGAACTGGAGGCACCACGGCTGGGCAGCGCGGCTTGCCGTGGACAAGAAGCTCGACGAAGCGACGATTTCGGCGCAAGTTCTCTACTCGTCGGGAGACGACGGATCGTCCGCAACACGGTCCGACGAGTTTCGCACCATCGCACAAAGCGAACGCGACAACTTCGGAGCCCAAGGCTACTGGAGCTTCATGGGACTGACATCGCCTCGTGGACCGACCGACGTGAACGACCTCGGTGTCGGTCTGCAGAACCGAGGCCTGGGCCTGTTGACGGCTCAACTGGCGGCGGAAGTGCCATTGTCCAACCGATGGCGCGGCTACGTCTCCACGGCTTGGCTGCGTTCCGCCGAGGACAATCCGGCGAATGGCAGCTCCGACATCGGTTGGGAAGTGCTCGGCGAGATGCGTTGGAAGCTCGCAGATTCCCTCGCGATCGACTTCGGAGGAGCTTTCCTGCGGACCGGAGATTTCTATCGAGCACCCGGCGGCTCTTCGCCCGACGACCTGTTCTCGCTGTTCGCGCGCATGCAACTGGAGTTCTGACACCCTTGGGCATGTGCATGTACGAATCAGAGGATCACACCACGACTTCCAAGCCCCTGGGGTTCTCCCTCCGGCACCTGACCATATGGGTAGTCCTGTGCATCGTTGCCGGCATCGTGCTGGGGGAGGTTGTGACCGGAATTGCGACAGCAACACGCGGAACGACTACGGAATCCTCGGCTTCGACCTGATCCTCCGACCTCCATCCCGGTAGCTCCGACTCGCAGGGAGGAATCTCCAGGGTTCGAAAGGGCGACCCGAGGGAGCCTTCCTTGTACCTTCGGTCCCCGGCGGTCGTTCGGAGATTCGGGCCTACGGCCGGCGGGTCGGAGACGAGGAGGAAGAAGATGCGCGGATTCCGGAGGGAAGGGGTCTTCCTGGTTCTCGGGATCCTTCTCGGGTGCAGGGGGACCCCTCCCGCCCCGGAGGGAAGGATCGAATGCCTGCGGGACCGCTACGGGGTCCCGCATGTCTTCGCCGCAACCGACCGCGGGGCGATGTTCGGCCTCGGGTGGGTCACCGCGCGGGACCGGGGCTTCCAGATGTATTACAAACTCAGGATCGCCCAGGGGAGGTTGGCCGAACTCGTCGGGATCCGGAGGCATGGACGCCGGCGGATGACGACCCTCGACAACGACCGCAGAATGAGGATCTTCGGTTTCGCCCGTAAGGCCGAGGAAGCCGCCCGGCTCCTGGATCCGGAGACCCGCACGCTCCTCCAGGCCTACGCGGACGGGGTGAACGCCTGGTTCCGCAGGCCCGGGAGCCGGAAGGGCCTCTTCGAGACCTACGGGCTCGATCCCGAACCCTGGACCCCCGCCTCCTGCATCCTCAGCTGGTGGTACCTCGGCCAGTTCTTCGCGACCGACGGCACGAGGGATTTCCTCGCCTGGAGGAATCGGGGCAGGACCCGCCTCGCGGGCCGCAAGCCCGAGGCTCCGGCCCCCGACGACTCCGCCGCGGTCGTCCGGAGGGAGGATGTGAGCGAGGAGTGGATCCGCGAGGTCGGCGACTTCCTCAGGAGCAAGGGCTACGGGTCCCCCCCTTCCGAAGAGGGAGGAGAGCCCGGTCCGAAGTTCAGCCACGCATGGGTCGTGGGCGCGAGGCGGTCGGCGACCGGCTCCACCCTTCTCGTCAGCGATCCGCAGACGAAGGTCACGAACCCCTCCCTCTTCTTCGAATACCACGTCAAGGGTCGGACCTTCGACGCCCGGGGAATCGGAGTCCCCGGATGCCCGATGATCCTGATCGGTTTCACGGACAGGGTCGCCTGGGGCGTCACCGCGCTCGGCGCGGACCAGGCGGACCTCTTCCGGTTGAAGACCGACCCGCGGCATCCGGACCGGTACTTCTTCGACGGAAAATGGAGGCCCTTCGTTCGGAGAACGGAGCGGATTCGAATCAAGGGCCGGAAGCCGGTGGAACTCGAGGTCCTCGAGACCCGCTTCGGTCCGGTCGTGAACTCCCTGGCCTTCGCCGGGCCCGGCGCTCCCCTCCTCGCCCTGAAACGCGTCCCCTTGAGCGACCTGAGAAACCCGACCTTGCGCGCGGGTTTCGGGATGATGCGGGCGAGGGATGCCGCGGCCTTCCTCGACGCCGCCCGTGGGTGGCGTTTTCCGAGCGCGAACCTGCTCTTCGGGGACCGGGCGGGGAGGATCGGCTACACCCTCGTCGCCGCGATCCCGGTGCGCTCCCCCCTCTCTCCCGCCGGCGGCCGCTACCCCCAGGACGGAAGCGCCTCCCGCTTCGACTGGAGGGGCTTCCTCCCCCCCGAACTCCTCCCCCATGTCCTGGACCCGAAGCGCGGCGCCCTCTATTCGGCCAACCACCTCCCGGTCGGCTCCTTCTACCCCGCGGACCTCGGGATCGCGACCGGGTCGAAGGGCCATTCCCTCAGGTCCTGGAGACTCGCCGAACGGCTCGAGGGCGGCGGCAGACTCGGGCCGGCGGAGGTCTTCGGGATCCACTTCGACTGCGTGAACCCCGCGCGAAGGGAGCTCGTCCGCCTAGCCCTCCACTGCAGGGATCTCGGCCTCCCCCTCTCCCCCGAGACCGGGATGGCCCTCCTCCTGCTCGAAGACTGGTTCGCGAACGGCGCCTCCTCGGATCTACGGATCGAAGGCGCGGCGCTCGCGACGAGGATCCCGCTCAGGTTCCGCGCGGGGAACACCCCCCTCGCCCTCCGCCACGGCGGCGGCCTTTCGGGCCTCACCCGGTGGCTCCGGGGAGTGCGGCGGCGGATCGCGAAGGATCCCCGGGCCCCGGTCCGCGAGGAGGAACGGCGCTACGTCGACGAGGGGCTGGCCGAGGCATGGAACTCGGCCCTCGAAGCCTACGGGGAGGATTTCCGGCGGTGGAGAGACCTCGCCCTCGAGGCCGTGAAGCGCCGGCCCCTCCCCTATTTCCAGAGCCTGGAAGGCTTTCCCGGTCTCGGCCCCGCCCGCGACCTGCGGACCCCGGGACTCTTCTGCGTCGACGGATCAACGATCCAATCCTAGGCGGCGCAGTCCTATTCCCGGTTCGTCGACTTGAGCGACGCCGACCGCTCGATGTCGATCCTACCTCAGGATCCTCGGAGAGACCCGACGATCCCTGGCGCCTGCGCGCGATGGATTCGTGGGCGAAGGCCCGCCGGCACTCCGTCCCGCTTTCCCGCGGGGCGGTCGGGAAGATCGCGGTCGATCGGATCCTGTTCGTGATGGACCCGCCCTCCGGAGGGGCCTCGTCTCAGCGCAGCGTCAGATAGGACCGCGTCGACAGGCGGAGTCCGGGTTTCAGGGAAGCCTGTGTAGCGAGCGCCTGGATCCCGAGCCTCCCTCCCTTCAAGCTAGGATCCCCCGGAATCGGGAGATCGATGGTCGCGACGTTGCGCGCGGTCGTCCCCGTCCTGCCCAGATAGAGGAGGGGGGGACGGATCCCGAGGACCCCGAGCGAGCCGAGGCTCAAGCCCTGCGCGAGCGGCAGGCCGACGAACCAGAAGACCTGCTCGCCGGGCTTCCACTGGGCGACGAGGCGCACGCGGCTCCCGACCGCGAACTTCCCGCCCAGACCCTCGGTCCAGGTCACCGGATAGGCCGAGGCGGGGGAGAAATCCTTCCCGTCCGCGAGCCCGTCCCCGTCGCCGTCGCGGCCGACGTATTCGACGAGCCGCATCATGCCGGCCCCCATGTGGTAGATCTGGTGGCAGTGATATGCCCAGTTCCCGGGATTGTCGGCGAGGAAATCCACGTCGAGCCGGCCGGGGAAGATCATGGACCCCGGGGGAACGAGTACCGTGTCCTTGACCAACGGAGCGGTGGTCCCTCCCGCGGACCCGTGCACCCGCATGAAATGCCCGTGCAGGTGCATCGGGTGGTACATCATCGTCCGATTGAACGCGCGGAAACGCACCTTGTCCATGTAGGAGACCGGGATCGGAGAGGCATTAGGAAAGGCCTGCCCGTTGATCATCCAGACGTAGCGGAACATCCCCCCCATCGTGAAGCTCAGGTCGTAGGTTCTCGTCGGCCGGGCGAAGAGCCCTCCGCCGGTCCCCTTGTTCTTCAACTGGGCGTAGGTCAGGAGCGGAGCCGTGCGCAGGGCGACCGGAACGTAATTCGGGGGAGGAACATTCCCCGTGGCCGAGGCGTAGGCGAGGACGGCCCGCACGAGGGTCCGGCTGCGGTCCAGGAGGTTCGCGAAGGCGATGCTCCACTTCCCGGGGTTGTTCGCCGTGACGTAGACGTCATAGCGCTCTCCGGGGCCGATCGGAATCGCCTTCGTCGTGACCGGGAAGAGGGGTTGTCCGTCGGCGTGCGTCACCCGCATCGTGTGGCCGTCCACCGTGAACGCGTATGCGGTCGCCCCCGAGACGTTCAGGATTCGGAGCCTTACCGTCTCCCCCTTCTTGACGAGCATCGGAGTCTGTCCGGCGCTGGTCTTCCCGTTGATCAGATAGTCGGTATAGACCGGATCCCGGCCCGCGACCGGCGCTCCCGGCAGCCAATCGTCGACGAGGAGGAGATACTCGCGGTCATAGGGCGGATCGGCCTTCGAATTCTTCGGGTCGACGATCAAGGCTCCGACGAGACCCCGGTCGATCTGCAGATCGATATGTGGATGGTACCAATAAGTCCCCGGTCGCTTCGCGAGGAACTCGTAGTCGTATTCCTGCCCGACCCCGATCAAACCCTGGCTCACCCCCGGAACCCCATCCGCTTTCAGATCGACGGGAAGTCCGTGCCAGTGCACGGTCGTGGGTTCCGCGAGGTCGTTGAAGACCTTGACCCGGACCCGGTCCCCTTCCCGGACCCGGATCAACGGACCCGGAAGCTTCTTGTTGTAGAGCCAGCCGTTCGTCACCGTCCTCCCGGGGGCGATGACTGCCTTTCCAGGAGCGGGACGAAGGGTGAAGCTGCGCGTCGTTTGCGCGGGGAGAGAGAGCCGCGTGACGCAACAGGCGAGAAGGAGAGCGGCCGGGCAGGAAAGGATCGTGGAGTTCTTCATCGGAAGGGCCGGAAAGAAACGAAAAAACTCGCGAAGGGCTCGAGGGGGTGAGTGGGAATGCTGCGGAAACCCCGCCGGGTTCCTGCGAATGCAAAAAAATGAGGAGGCCCAGGATAGCCCGGCCCCCCGAAAACACGAAGGGGGGCCCGGAATCCCGGGGGAAACCTCGGCCCGGGGGAGATCAGGAGGTCCGGATCCGGATCTTTTCGGCCCGGGCTTCGGGTCTCGCCTTCGGGAGGCGGACCCTGAGCACCCCCTTCTTGAATCGGGCTTCCGCCCTGGAGGCGTCGACCTCGGCCGGCAGCGGAACCCTCCTCTCGAAGGCGCCGAAAGAACGTTCCGTGCGGTAGAAACCCTCCTCCTCGGTCACCTCCTCGAAGCGCTTCTCTCCGCGGATCCGCAGGGTGTTGTCCTCGATGTCGAGTTCCACGTCCTCCGCGTCCATCCCCGGGAGTTCGACCGTGACCTCGAAGAACTTGCGCCGATCCGCGAGGTCGAGCTTCGGCAGGAAGAAGGAGGAACTGAAATCCCCAAACCATGGGTCCCAACCCTCCTCCGAGTGTAAGGGGGCGGAGAGCAGGGAACCGAATCCGAAGCGGTCCAGCATCCGCTGGAACTCGCGTTCCATCCTAGCGAGGGGGTGGACCGGTTCGAGTTCTCCGCCCGCCTTCCCGGCCCGTTCCCTCTTGAACGGCAGCAGCTTCTTGACTTGCTCCAGCATCCTGGCCTCCTTTCTCCGTGATCCTCACGGCGTCGGAGGCGAGGCAAGGATCATGCCATTTCGACCAACCATGGAACGGCTTGAAAAAAAAGCAGTTGCAGAGATACAAGAAAGATTCCCTCAAGCCACAGTGCCATTTTGGCCTTGAATCGCGCCACCCTGACAGCCTGTCCACTCCTTTCCGAAACCCGACCCGGCCATTGGGACCCTGCCCCCGATTCGAGCCTTCGCAGGAATCCCGCTCTGCGGGGATCAGTCGGGCTCCGTGCGGTTCGGCCTTCTCGGGATCGGCAGGAACTCGACGCTCTGCTGGCGGCGTACCGGCTGGGGGAACATGTTCATCAGGCTCAGGATCTCGTCCGGGATGTCGGTTCGGACCGGCAGCCCGAGTTCCTTCGCGTGCTCGGCGGTGATCGGGTAATCGTGCGTCCACCGACCCTCGGAGAGCATCCGGGACAAGTCCTCCCGCCGCTCCTCGGGGAGCCGACCCTCGAGAAGCTCCGCGACGCTTTCCCTGAGCTGGTCGATCGCCTTCCGCCCCTGGTCGGCCAGCATCAGGGTCCGGTCGTCGATCTCGGCCATGGGTTTCTGCTCGAGAACCTTGAGCACCGAGGCGGCCGGCTGCTGCCCGAGCTGCGGATCGACCGGTCCAAGGACGGCGTGTTCGCTCATCACGATCTCGTCCGCCGCGAGGGCGATCAAGGTCCCCCCGGACATCGCGTAATGCGGAACGAAGACCGTGACTTTCCCCGGGTGCCTCTTGATCGCCCTCGCGATCTGCAGGGAGGCGAGGACGAGTCCCCCCGGAGTGTGCAGCACGAGATCGAGGGGAACGCTCGGATCCGTCATCTGGCAGGCCCTGAGGATCTCCTCCGAATCGTTGACGTCGATATACCGGAAGACCGGGAAGCCCAGGAAACCCATCGTCTCCTGGCGGTGCACGAGAAGGATGACGCGGGAGCCCCGCATCTTCTCGATCCTCGCGATCAGGCGCTGCCGGGAGGCCTCGAGCATCTTCTGCCGGAGGACCGGCTGCAGGGTGATCAGCATGAAAAACAACCAGAAGAAATCGCCCATCGTCTCGCTCAGCCGAAGTTCCGGAAAGTGGGCCCGCGGGAGGGAGACCATCCCGCTTCGAAACCGAATTCGTCCCGTTCGAATCTCCGGGTATGCCGCCCGAGGAGGAACAAGGGCAGCAGCAGGATCCCCGCCGCGAAACCGCCGACATGCGCCCAGAATGCGATCCCCCCCGCCTGCTCGGGACCGACGAGCGCCATCGAACCGCTGACGAGCTGGAGCAGGAACCAGTATCCCAGATAGGCGACCGCGGGAATCTCGAAGAAGAACGGTAGGAAGAGGATCGGGACCATCAGGATCAGCCGGCTGCGGGGGAAGAGAACGAAATAGGCCCCCATGACTCCGGCGATGGCCCCGGAAGCGCCGACGGCGGGGACCGTCGAATCGTGATTCACGAACCCGTGGACGACACCGGCCGCGATCCCGCAACCGAGATAGAAGAGGAGGAAGCGCGTCGGACCTAGGCGGTCTTCGACGTTGTCGCCGAAGATCCAAAGAGTCCACATGTTGCCCAACACGTGCATCCATCCCCCGTGCAGGAACATGTTCGTCAGGAACGGCCAGTAGTCGTCCGCCGGGAAGCCGACCCAGACCGCCCAGTCCGGATGGGAGTAGCGGGCGGGAACGATGCCGAAGAGATGGAAGAGGGCCTCGAGCTGCGCAGGCTCCAGCGAGAGTTCCAGGAAGAACACGAAGGCGTTCACCCCGATCAAGGCGTAGGTCACGACTGGGGGAGAGCGGTGGGGAATGCTGTCCTGGATCGGGAACATGCGCGTCTCGGGAACGGGTGAGGAGCCCGAACCCTCTCCGGGATACGCGGATCATGCCTCCGGAAACCTCCGGGCGCCAGGAACGGGATCTTCCCCGGAAGTCCGCGCATTCCCTTCTCCCCGCTCCCCCGGCAGGATGAAGGGGGCAAGGCCCCCTCTTTCCGAGCCAGGCTCCTCGACCTCCCCCGGAGGTCACGACCAGGGACCCCGCCTCATGGAAGCCCCGAAATCCGATCCCCTCGACTTCCCGTTCCTCCGCCGTTCGATCCTCGGCTCCGACGCGGCCTTCGAGACGCCCTTCGGACGGCGGTTGATGGTCTACGCCGACTACACGGCCTCGGGAAGGGGACTGACCTTCATCGAGGACTACCTGAAACGCCTGCAACGGACCTACGCGAACACGCACACCGAGGACGATGTCTCCGGGCGCAGCATGTCCAAGCTCCTGCATGAGGCGGAGCGGATCATCAAGAACGCGGTCCACGCTGGGCCCGGGGGGCGGATCCTCGCGGTCGGGGCGGGATCGACGGCGGCCATAGACCGATTCCAGCGCATCCTTGGCGTCCAGTTCGCCCCGGCCACGAGAGCCCTCCTGCTCGGCATCCTCGAGTCGGGGCTGGATCCCTCGCGGATCGAGGAGGTCCGGCGCCTCCTCGCCGAACGCCGGCCGGTCGTCTTCGTCGGCCCCTTCGAGCATCACTCCAACGAGGTCACCTGGCGCGAGGGGCTCGCCGAGGTCGTCGAGGTCGGTCTCGCCCCGGACGGAGGGCTCGACCTCGCCGACCTCGAACGCCTCCTCCGGGAAGACCGCTACAAGAACCGCCTGCGCATCGGCTCCTTCTCGGCCGCCTCGAACGTCACGGGCATGCGCACCCCGGTCCACGAGGTCGCCCGCCTCCTGCACGCCCACGATGCCCTCGCCTGCTTCGATTACGCCGCCTCGGCCCCCTATGTCCGCATCGACATGAACCCCGAAGCGGGCCCCGAGGGCGGCGACCCCTCCCTCGACGCGATCTTCCTCTCGCCGCACAAGTTCCTCGGGGGCCCGGGCGCGGCCGGCATCCTCGTCTTCCAGGAGCGGATCTACCCCAGAGACCTGCCTCCGACCGTGGCCGGGGGCGGAACCGTCGCCTACGTCGGCCCCGACGACCACGACTTCCTCGACGACATCGAGGAGCGCGAGAAGGCGGGCACTCCCGGCGTCCTCCAAACCTTCAAGGCCGCCCTCGCGATCGAACTCAAGGAGAGGATCGGGGTCGAGCGCATCGAGGCGCGCGAGCGCGAACTCCTCGAGGCCGCCTTCGCCCAGTGGAGGAAGAACCCGAGGATCGAGATCCTAGGCAACCCCGATCCCGCCCGCAGGATCGGGATCGTCTCCTTCAACCTTCGTTGTTCCGGAGGGCTCACCCTCCATCCCCGGTTCGTGACCGTCCTCCTGAACGATCTCTTCGGGATCCAGTCCCGGGCGGGTTGTTCCTGCGCCGGGCCCTACGGCCACCGCCTCCTCGACATCCAGGGTGAACTGGCCGAACGCTACCGCCGCCAGGTCCTCGAGGGATACCAGGGAATCAAGCCCGGATGGTGCCGCGTCGGCTTCCATTACACGATGGACGAGGTCGAGGCCGCCTACATCCGGGACTGTGTCGACTTCGTCGCCGAACGGGGCGAGCGCTTCCTCCCTCTCTACGATTTCGATCTCGTCAGCGGCGCCTGGACGCACAAGGCGCAGAAGGACTTCGAGGAGGTCTTTTCGCTGGACGAAGCCCTGAAGACCCGAGGGATCCGGGAGGAGAGCCTCCCCGAGGGGGAACGGAAGACCCTCTACGCATCCTTCCTCGAGGAGGCGCGGACCCTAGCGGAGAGCCTTCCCGAGCCGGAGGTCGGCCGCAGACTCGAGGGGGAATGCGGCGAGCTTCAGTTCTTCCCTCTCCCCTGAGGAAGCGGGCGGCGGGGGAACCCCTGGAGCAGCCGCCCGAACCAGGGGAGGGTCGAAAGCAGGAGGAGCGCAGAGGAGAGGCCGAGCCAGAAGGGACCGCGGGAGGGATCCAGGGCGAGAAGGATCCGGCCGAGCGCCGCCGAAAAGAAGAAGAGGCCGAAGAGGACCGTAAGGAGGCTCGGCTTCCCGACGAGTTCGGAACGCGGCCCGTGGGCCAGCGTGACATGGAGGCCGATCGACAAGGCCGGCAGGGCGAAGCCCAGGAGGAAGACGAGGTGGAGCCCCGCCTGGAAACGGTCCCCGAGGGACGCAGCGAGGAAGTAGCCCACCGGGATCATCCAAGTTCCGAACCACAGGAAGCGGCGGTGGAGCCCTGGTTTCTCCGGAAGGCGGAACAGCTCCGCCGACCAGAGGAGAAGGAAGAGGGCGAGAGCCCCCCGGAGCCCGAAGGCGACGGACCGCAGGAGTTTTGGCTCCGCCTCGCTGCTTCCGAGCAGCAACCCGTGCTGGAGGAAGAACGAGGCGACAAGCAGGAGGATACAGGCGAGATGCAGCCCTCTCCGCCCCCAGGTGGCAGGGCTCATGTCGGGGACCGGGGCACCGCGCATCAAGAGCGGGAGGACCATCCCCCCGAGTCCGAGCACGAGCCCGAAGAACATCCCCTCGAGAAGGAGACCCCGGCCGAGATGGACCCAGGGATTCGCGACGAGGAGGCCCTCCGCCCCTTCCAGGAAGGAGGGGGCGAACCCCAGGATCGCGGCCCCGGCGAGCCCCGCCCCCAGGGAGGCCGGAATCCAGACGAAGCAGTCCGGAGCCCTCCTCCGCGCAAAGGGGGGCCGGAGTCGGCGCAGGCTAAATCCGAGGAGGCAAAGCGCCAGCGCACTCCAGACGGCCAGCCCCGCGTCCTGGAAGCCGAGCGCGGAAAGGACGGTCGCGAGGGGAGGCGCGGCCAGACCGAGGAGGACCAGGAAAGTCGCGGGCGGGGGGCTCGAGGTGCGCCGAGGCAGGGCCGTGAAGAGGAACCCGCAGGCGAAGGCGCTCAGGAAACCCTGGACCTGGGCGGAGGAATGGAACAGCGGCCGGTAGCGCGGGGTCCAGCCCAGAGCGAAGAGGAGCCAGTGCAGGATGCCGGCCCAGAGGAGGAGCCCCCCCAGGGGGAAGAAGAAGAGATAGGGCTCCCTCCGCAGGAGAGGCAGGTCTCCGTACTCCTCCTTCCAGTCCGCCATCGTCCGCTCTCCTCTCCCGTTCCTCTCTCCGGACGGAAACGAGGATTCCCCGCTCTCCCCTTCCGCGCAACCGTGATCTCCCCCGAGCGGCCGTGGTTCCGGGAAACCGCTCTCCCGGAACCCCGCCCTACCCCCTCCCCGCGTCGGCGGGCGAGGGCTAGCATCCCCCTTTCCCGACCACGGGTCCTCGAGGACCCGGACTCCACGGAGAGCGCGACATGCCTGAAGCCGACGACAAGCAAGCAAAGAGTTTCCACACAGACCGCCCCCAGGAGACCCCGGGTTTCTTTCTCAAGGGCTGCGGCGCCCTCGACTGGGGCATGCAGAACCGGCTTTCGCGGATCTTCGATCCGGACTCCGGCCGGACCGTCATGCTCGCCGTCGACCATGGCTACTTCCAGGGGCCGACGACCGGCTTGGAGAGGATCGATCTCGACATCGTGCCCCTTCTCGGATGGGCTGACACCCTGATGTGCACCCGGGGGATCCTGCGCAGCGTGATCCCCCCGACCTTCGCCAAGGGGGTCGTCCTCAGGGCAAGCGGCGGTCCGAGCATCCTGAAGGAACTCTCCGACGAGCATCTCGCGATGTCGATCGAGGAGGCCGTGCGCCTCGACGCCGCGGCCCTCGCGGTGCAGGTCTTCATCGGGGGCGAGCACGAGAGCCGTTCGATCCGGAACATGACGAGGCTCGTCGACGCGGGGAACCGGCACGGTATTCCTACCCTCGCGGTCACGGCGGTCGGGAGGGAACTGACCCGAGACGCGAAATACATGCGTCTCGCCGTCCGCATCTGTGCCGAACTGGGCGCGACCTACGTCAAGACCTACTTCGTGCCCGAGGACTTCGAGACGGTCACCGCCTCCTGCCCCGTCCCGATCGTCATCGCCGGAGGCAAGAAGCAGCCCGAACTCGACGCCCTCCGGATGGCCTCCCTCGCGATCCGGCAAGGCGCATCCGGTGTCGACATGGGCCGCAACATCTTCCAGTCCGAGCATCCGGCCGCGATGATCCGGGCCGTGCGCGCGGTCGTCCACGAGAACGCGAGCCCCGAGGAGGCCTACGACCTCTACCGGGACCTCCGGGAGGAATCCTGACCGGACCTCGGGACCTGACCCGCCCCCCCGACGGCCGGTCCGAAATCCCCTCCCCACCTCGGGGAGAGAAAGGTCTCAGCGGCCGACTCGGAAGCGCATGCCCTCACTCAACGCGAAGGCGCGGAAGAAGCCCCCGCCGTTGTCGATGACGACCCACTGGCCATGGAAGACCGCGCCCAGGATCTTCGGATCGACGGGGATCGGCAGCGGACTCGAGGCATCCCCGAAGCCATCCGTCAGGAGGCCGGCGACGTAGAACGGCGTGCCGACCTGGATCTTGCAGGGGAGGGTGTTCGGGGTCCCCCGCGTGGAGAGGAAGAGCCCCGCGATCGAAAGTGGGCGTCCGTTCCGGAGTCCGATCCGGAAACCGGAGGCTCCGAGTTCGGGACGGGAGGGCAGACCGCCTGCGAAGATCGCGGGCACCCTGCCGCCGCTCCCCGCGCAGCCCGCGCCGTATTCCCGGGCCAGCGGAAGAGGATCCCCGAGCAGGACCTGGACGGCGGCGGCGCCCTGGTTCAGGACGACCAGGTCGGGAAGGGCGTCGCCGTCCAGCCTCGCCCAGGCGAAGGCCCGGGGGCCGAGCCCCGCCGGGACCGCGAGGACGTCCTCGAAGGCTCCCCTGCGGAAGTTCCGCAACCTCGTGACCTTCCGTTCGGTCGCGTGGAGCACGACGACGTCGCGCGCGGCGCGGCCGAAGCCCGTATCGTCCTGGAGTTCCTCGATCGAGACCGCGACCGCGTCGGCGTCGACGCGGAAGGGGGAGTTCGCGACCTGGGCGAATCCGCCGCCGCTCCGGCCGAGATAGACGTGGAGGCCCCCCGGGGCCCCCGAGGTCACGGCGACGAGATCCACGCGTCCGTCGAGGTCCAGGTCCCCGGCCGCAAGACCGCTTCCCGACTTGCCGATCGCGTAGCCGGTCGGCCCGGTGAAGGTCCCCGCGGTTGTTCCGGGTTTCCAGATCTGGATCCGATCCGAGGTTCCCCGGTTCGTCGAAACGTCCAGCCCGCAGAGTTCGAGCTTCCCGTCCTTGTCGAGGTCCACGAGAAGGACCTCGCGGATCTCGCGCAGCACGCCGGGGACGGCGGCCCCCGCGCTCAGGACTCCGGCCTTGTTCGTCAAGACGACGATGCCTCCGTCCTTGAAGACCCGGTCCCCCTGGTAACCGACGGCAAGGTCGTCCTGGAAGACCCCGTCGATCTGCCCCGAGGCGAGGGAGGTCGGGACGGCGTCGTTCTTCGTCCCGTCGAGGTCGAAGGGCGCCCCCGCGGTGAAGCCCCCCTTTCCGTCGTTCTTGAGAACCCGGACCGTTCCGTCCCGGCAGGCGACGGCGAGGTCGAGGCCCTTGGCGCCGCTGAACTCCCCGGTCGCGAGGACGAGGGGGCCGCCCGGGACCGTGACGCTCTTGGCCGGAATCGACGTGAAGTCGGTCCCGCCCGATCCGAAGCGGACCGTCACTCGATTCGCCCCGTTCATCGCGATCGCGAGGTCGAGCTTACCGTCCCCGTTGAAGTCGCCGGTCGCCATGTCGGCGGGTCCGGTTCCGGTTCCGAGGGAGACGGGGACCGGCACGGCGAGCCCGGGGAATTTCTTGGATGGGGAAAGGTCCTGGATCGCGGGGTTTCCGACGGCGATGAACTTCGAGGGCCAGCCGCTGTTCGTCCGGAAATCGCTGAAGGCGTTCCCGCTCATCGGGAAACTTCCCGCCGAACTCACGTAGACGCTCGTCTGCGCGCCGATCACGTTCCCGGCGGCCGAACCCCCGTTCGTCCAGACGTTGAGCCCCCACCCGCATCCGCCGATCCGATTGGAATCGAATTTCGTCGTCCCCCCTCGGGGGGTGTAGAGATAGAAGCCGGTCTTGCAGTCCAGGATCCGGTTGTGCGTGATCAGGTTCAGGCCCGATGAGGCGGTCTGGTAGACGAGGACGCCGACCGCGTTCCAGGAGGAAGGGGTGTACCAGATGTCCCGGATGAGATTGTCCTGGACGACGAAGCCCCCTCCCCCCGTTCCGAGCTGGATTCCGTTCTGCGCGGCCTTGCCCGACCCGAGGGGGCCCGCCCCCTCGACCACGCAATGCCGGACCGTCCCCTTCAAACCGTCGCCGCCGAGGACGACGCCGACCTTGTTCCAGTCGTGGATCCAGCAGGACTCGAGGAGGATCGTCGAGGGGTTGGCGGCGTTCTTCCCGACCGCGATGAATCCGACGCGGGTCTGGGCCCCGTTCGGAGGATTCGCGCCGGCATTGCGCAACTCGCAGCGGACGAGACTGCCGGAGGCCCCGTCACTGTAGAGAGCGCAGGTCAGGTAGGCAACGCCCGCCCCGAGGCGCATCGCGTCCAGGGTCAGGTCTCGGAGATCCACCCTCGTTCCGACTCCGTGCACGAGGATCGGACCGGACCAGGTCCTCGTCCCTCCCCGGTAGGGAACGGTCCTGCGGAAGGAGGCGTTCGCCTGGAGGACCGTTCTTCCGAGACCGCTCCCGAGGATCGTCAGCTTCTTCCCGGCCTTGACCTCGATGCCCTCGAGGAAGCCGGCGGTTCCGAACACGCCCGGGCCGACATGGATCCTCGCCCCGGAAGGAGAGGCCGAGGCGGCATGGGTCACCGTGCGCCAGGGACTCGCTGCGGTCCCCGGATTCGTGTCCTTCCCCTGGAGGGAGACATAACGATCTTGGGCGCAGAGGGGCAGACAGAACACGAACAAGGCGGGGATCGCGAACTTCATGGCAGGCTCCCTTCAGGAGTATCGGGTCGAGAGCCGCAGATCCTAGCGCGATCCCCTCCTTCTGTCCGTGCCCCCGGGGAATCCCCTTTGCGGCCGTCTACATCACGGCCTCGATCCCGAGGTCTCCGAAGCCCTTTTCTGCGAAGTTCTTGCGGAACATATCCCGCAGCTTGACCGCCTGCGTGTCGTAGGCCTCCTTGTCCTCCCAGGTGTTCCTCGGGTTCAGGATCTCGGACGGGATCCCGGGGCAGGAAACCGGCATGCGAAGCCCGAAGACCGGATGCTCGACGTATTCGACCCCGTCCAGGGTCCCGTCGAGGGCGGCGTTCAGCAGGGCGCGCGTATGGCGGATCGAGATCCGTTCCCCGACTCCATAGGGCCCTCCGCCCCACCCCGTGTTCAGGAGGATGCAGCGCGTCTCATGCTCGGCCATCTTCGCCGCGAGCAGCTTGGCGTAGACGGAGGGATGCCTCGCCATGAAGGGCGCTCCGAAGCAGGCGCTGAAGGCGGCGACAGGCTCGGTGATGCCGACCTCGGTCCCCGCGAGCTTGGATGTGAATCCGGAGACGAAGTGGTACATGACCTCGCGGGGCGTCAGCATCGCGACCGGCGGCAGCACGCCGAAGGCATCCGCCGTCAAGAGGACGATCGTCTTCGGATGGGGACCCTTCGCTCCCTCCATGACGTTCGGGTTGCAATCGAGGGGATACGAGAAACGCGTGTTCTCGGTTATCGAACGATCTGTGAGATCCAGCTCCTGGGGATCGGTCTCCTCCAGGGCTTTTCCGGGAAGGGGGGGGACGTTCTCGATGATCGTGCCCTTCATCGAGAGAGCGGCGGCGATGACGGGCTCCGCTTCCTTGTTCAGGTCGATGAGCTTCGCATAGCAACCGTCCTCGAGGTTCGAGATTCCACTCGAGGTCCAGGCATGCTCGTCGTCCCCGATCAGCCTCCGGTCGGGGTCCGCGGACAGCGTGGTCTTGCCCGTCCCGGAAAGACCGAAGAGGATCGTGCAGTCCCCCGACGATCCGACGTTCGCCGAGCAATGCATGCTCAGATGGCCCATGCCCGGAATCAGGTGGTTCATGACCGTGAACAGGGATTTCTTGTTCACTCCGCAATAGTCCGCGCGGCCCACGATCAGCACGAGCTTCCCCTCGAGATCGAGAATGACCGCCCGGGCCGATTTGCTTCCGTCACGCTCCGGAACGCAATGGAAGGAAGGAACGTTGAGGATCGTCCAGCGCTTCCCGTCCTCGTTCTCGACCCCTTCCACATTCTTGGGGAACATGTTGTGCACGAACATCGCGTGGGTCGCGTATTCCCCGACGAAACGGACGGGGACGGCGTATTCGGGATCCGCACCGCAGTAGACGTCCTGGACGTAGAGTCTCGCCTTCTTCGCGTTCAGGTGGGCGATGACACGATCCCGCAGGCCCTCGTACGAGGCCGGGTCGTACTTCTGGAAGTCTTTCTTCCACCAGACCTCGTCCGCGATCCCCGGCCAGGCGACGGCGAAGGTATCCTGGACCGGCCGGCCCGTGCAGCTCGGATCGGTGTAGAAGATCAGGGGGCCATCCTTGCCGAGCTTCGTCGCGTGCGCCTTCGGCTCGTCGTCGGGCCCCCCGGGCCGGACCCGGCCCCGGTCGTTCGCCAAGGCCTCGTCGAAGAGCCTGTCCTTCGAGAGGCCGTACAGGTATTCGACCGATTCCAGGCCGAAAGCCGTTCTCAGTTGTTCTTGGAAGGAAGTCATCGAACTGAACCCCGTCGTCGTAGTCATGGTCACCCTCTCCCCGGCCCGTCCAAGGCCTGCGAAACCGGTTTTGGAACCGCGGAACACAAAAGATTCCGCGCGGCCTCCCTCCTTCCCGCGCCCCGAGAGGGGAGGACGGAGAAGCGATCGACCGGCCTGGTCTCCCGGCTGAAGGGAAGGATTCAAGAGGAAGGGGGAGGGGAGCGCAACCAAAGGAAACGGAGATCGGAGGTCGGAAGCCGGAGGCGGGGAGATCGAAGGGAACCCGCGGGTCCTCATCCCCTCCTCGAAGCTCCCGCTTCCAGAAGGTCGTAGCCGCCGGGTCTTCCCGGGGGATCGGCAGAATGTTCCGTTGCAGGTTTCTTACCTGCGGACGGGTGGGGACTTCGCAGGAACGCCTTCCCCTCCGTATGCATGTTTTTTGGGCGCTCCGCCTGCGACAAGGAACCGCAATGAACTGGAAACGCCCCCTCGCCCTCCTCCTGGCCCTCGCCCTCGCCGCCGGCCACTTCCTCTGGCTGCGCTCCGACTGTCCTCCCGCCTGGACCAGCCCGGACGCCAACGGGTACTTCGCCCAAGGGGCTTTGATCGCAACAAGGGGAACCGACCACATCGAACCTGAGAGTCCGCTGATCCACCTCGGCATCCATTGGCTCGAAGCGCCGAACGGGGATTTCTACAGTCGATATCCCCCGGGAGTCGGCGTCCTGACCGCGATCCCCTACCGCCTCTTCGGTCCTCACACGGCCGTCTACTTGCCCCCCCTCCTCGCGAGCCTTTCGGTCCTCCTTCTCTTTCTCCTCGCGCGCGGGATCGTCGGGGATACCGCCGCCCTCGGCGCATCCGTCCTCCTCGCGATCCAACCCGACCTGAATTACCACGCCCTCAACTGGGGAGCGCACACCCACGTCGAGTTCTTCCTCCTCCTCGGCCTCCTCCTCCTCGTCTCCTGGAGTCGGAACCCCTCGAAGGGAAAAGCCTTCGCCGCGGGCCTCGTTCTCGGTGTACTGCCCTCCCTTCGCTACGCCGAGGCCGTGGCGGGCCTCGGCGTCGGGCTCTTCCTCTGTCTCGAGGCTTGGAGACGGAGAGGACGGGTCCCGGACATCTTCCTCGCCCTCGCCGGGGCCTTGATCCCCGTCGGTCTCCTGATGTGGCGGAACGCCGGGGCCTTCGGCTCCCCCTTCGACACCGGTTACGCCCTGACCGGCGAACAGCAATACGGCTCGGGTTTCCGCCTCGAGTTCCTCGAGAGCAAGTGGACCCCGTACCTCGAGGCCTTGATGGGTCCCGGAGTCGGTCTCGTCTTCGCGTTCGGCCTCGGGGGGCTCGTCCTGATGGCGGCGCGGAAGCGGACCCGGAATCTGGCCATCCTCCTCCTCGGAACGATCCTCCCGATCTTCCTCGTCTACTCCGCCTACTACTTCGGCGGAGGGGGGAACAATCTCTTCAGCGGACTCCGCTTCCTTCTTCCGACCGTCCCGCTCTGGTTCCTCGCGGGGTTCTTCTTCCTCCGCGAGATCGCCGTGACGCGGAGCCTGCGCGCCGCGGTCGCAGTCCTCCTCCTCCTGCAGGCCGCGATCTGGGTCCCCTCCACCCTTCGCCGGAACCGCGAGGCGGGCAAGGGCATCGAGCGGATCGCCGTCGCCCGGGACTTCCTGAAGGACCGCGTTCCGCCGGGGGCCGCCCTGGCCGCGGACCGCCGGCTCCAGGAGTCCCTGGCCTGGCATCCCGAGTGGACCCTCCTGGACGACAGCCTGCTCGCCTCGGTTGGAACGACCGGGCGCGGGCGCTTCGGGCGTTTCGGCAGGCCTCCCCGGCGGAGCCCACCCTCCCCACCGAGACCCGGAGCCGAGGTCCCGCCGGGGGCTCCGCCTCCTCCCGTCCCCCCCCGCGCCGGGGATCCCTACCCCCGTTTCCGCCGCGCCTCCCCGATGCAGCGGGAGAAGGGCGCTAAGCTCCGCGCCCGCTACAACGTCCCCGACGTCGAACTCAGGGCCGTGCGCATCGTCGAGGATCTCTACGACCTGGCCGACCGCAAGGAGGGGATCTACTGGCTGACCTCGAGACCCGAAGCGCTCGATCGAGTCGAGGACTACCTGATCCCCGGCGATCGCTTCGTCGAGATCGGGAAGATCCGCCTGCCCCGGGATCTCGAGGCCGAGGCGCGCCGCAGGCGGCGCGGAATGTTCGGGCGGGGCTTCGGTAGGATGGGAGGGCGGGGCCTTGGAAACTTCTTCAGCATCCCGGCGGGCCAGAGATTGACACTCTTCAAACTCGTCCGCGCGGGCCTCGACGAGGAGAAGACGAAATAAGACCTCACCGTCTCGAAGGACGGCGGCTCCTCAGTCCCCTCCCGAGGTCGCCGTCCCGGCCCCGCAGGACCTCATCGAGGAAGCGGTCGATCCAGACCGTGACGGGATCCCCGGGGACTCCAATCCTGGAGTTGACGAGTCCGTGCGAATAGGGCTTCGCATGGATCGTCGTCGCAACCCCGCCGATCGCGCGGAGGGCCCGGGCGAAGGCCTCGGACATGTCCTTCGCATCCTTCCGCAATCCGGTGTGGAAGATCAGGAAGGGCGGATATCGACGGCCCTTCGCCAGGTGCCGGATCGGTGAGGCGTCGGCCTGGACCCGCTCGTCCCGCCCGAAGGGCCGCAGGTACAGGTTCCTCGCCCAGGCGGCCTTCTTGTAATCGCGCAGGAGGACGGGGAGATCGAAGGCGGCCGTGTCGAGGACGATGACCCCCTTCAGGATCGAGAGGTCCTTCCCGTATTCTCCGAGTCTGCGGGCGTCGGTCGCGACGAGGGCCGCGAGATGGGCCCCGGCCGAATGGCCCATCACGAAGATCCGTTCCGGATCGCCGCCGTATTCCACGACATGGTCGTGGAGGAAGGCGAGGGCCGCCGCGACGTCCCGAACATGCTCCGGATGCCGGACCTCGGGCGTCAGCCGGTACCCGAGACTCGCGAAGCAGAACCCCCGCCCCGTGAAATACCGGGCCTTGAGTCCGGAGACCGTCAGGGAACGTTTTCGTCCGAAGGCCCACGCCCCCCCATGGATCATCACGAGGACCGGAAGGAGACGGCCTCTTGCGGCCTCCGCCTCCGGTTCGCGACCGGTCTCCGCCGGAAGGTAGAGATCCAGGGTCCGCCGATCCCCGGGCTCGGTCCGACTCTGCCCGGCATAGGGTAGGTCCAGGACGCGCCGCATGGAGGGCCGCGCGGGGGCCTTCTCCCGCTTCCCCGTAACCTGCGGGTACGCGGGGGCGAGCGGAAGAAGCACGGAAAGAAGCAAGGAAAGGGCCTTCCGAGAGAGACTCATTTCGTGATCACCGGGGCGACGGAACGCTTGAGGAAGAGAAGGGCGAAGCTCGTATCGACGACTCCGCCGCGGCTGCTTCCCTTCGAGTTCCAGGCGCCGCTCCGCCCCTGGAGGAGAAGGAGCTGCATCGCGCCGTCGAAATACCAGTCGAAGGGTCCGAGCCTCGCGATGCCGGAGAGTTCGCAGGTCCGCTCGAGCGAATAAAGGTAATAGTAGTACCAGGCCTTCTCGCGGAACGGGTTGTGCCGGACGTCGTAGTGCGCCAACAGCCAGGCGAGCCCCCGCCGTCTCGCCTCGTCGATCTTGCCGAGGAGGCGGCCGTCCTTCGTCTTGGCTCTATTGAGGGCGTCCTGGACAATCGCAAGGCAGGTGACCCCCGCGCAGGTCATCGAACCGTAGGCAGGGAGGATCCTCGGCGCCGCGCGACGGCGCGTCCCGGTCGTCCGCTCGGGCTTCCGGTAGTTGAAGCCCCGGGGCTTCAACTTCCGGCCCCGGGCACGCGTCCGCGCCTTTTCGCCCTTCCCGTCGGCGAGTTCCTTGTAGGTCGTGATCGAGAGACGAATCTCCTCCCGATCGGCCGGAAGCTGCTCCCGAAGAAAATGCCGGCCGAGCCCGACCCATGCTTCCTTCGGGACTTTCAGGCCGCAGCGTTCGGCTGCCTGGAGGCCGAGGACGGCGAACTGCGTGTTCGAGTTGTCGAATCCCTCATCGCCCTGATAGTGGAACCTCCAGCGGTCTCCGCCGCTCCGGCTCCGATTCGCGAGGAGGGCGGTCAGCCAATCTTCGAGGAGTTTCCGGTCCTTTTCCGGGAGGTTCCGTTTCCCCGGTCCCGGAATCAGGCCCTCGCGGATCTGTTGCATCTCGTTCGGAGGTTCATACAGGGCTTCGAGGGCCTGGATCGCGACCCCGATCTCGTAGGTCTGGGGAGGCCGCTCCTCTCGGACCCGCCGAAGCAGGGCTCGGATCCCGGGCGTATCCCGATCCGGATTGGATTTCAGGAGGGCGAGCAGGGCGAGGGCCGCCCGGCCGTAGGAGAGGTTGCGGCGCCCGGCGAGCCAGAATTCCCCCCGTTCGATCGCTTCTCGGACCCTCCGCCGGAAAGCCGGACTCCCGGGTCGGATTGTCCCCTGGAAGACCCAGTGTTCTTCGATCTCGAATTTCCGCTCCCCTTCTTCCGGGATCCGGATCCTCCCCTTGAAGACCGCGTCGAACCCCAGGACCCGCCCCCGGATCGCGTCGACGAGACGGGACACCGTAAGACGCCCCTGGAGGAGGACCGCCTTTCCGAGGAGACCGGGAAAACCCCGCGCACGGACGAAACGCCCGTTCCCCCGCCCCTTGCTGCTTCGGGCCCGGGCCTCTCCGGAGAACACGAAGAGCCCCTCCTGTCGGATCTCCCGGGGATCCTCGAAGGCTCTGGTCTTGAAGCCTCCCTGCACGATCACGGGATCGGTGTCGTAGAGATCCGCGAAACGGCGTTTCGCCTTCAGGGTCCGCCCCTTCACCGGTTCCTTCCCCGACAGGGTCAACGCAAGCGCGGGAACGAGATCCAGCAGGCCCGGACGGCGCGGAAGGAAACGCGCACCGTCCCGGAGTTCGTAGGCGTAGAAACCGGGGACCGCCATCCCCGTGAGACCCGCGACCTCGGGAACCTCCCCCCTCCGGCGGAACTCGACGAAGGCGTCCTCAGCGACCCTCCACGAAAGGCGCGGGGCCTTCGCCCCGGCCGGAGGACCCTCGGCCTGCCCCGGCAGAGCCGCAGCGAGGACCAGGGCCGCCGACAGACTGGAGCCTCGATGCATGCGGACCTTCGGTACTCTGGAAAGGAAGGGGGGCGGGACAGGCTTGCGAGTTGCTCGCAAGGTATCGTCCAGGGCGAGGAGAGTCGCCGGACCTTGTCCCGATTCTGTCAGGAAGTCGGGCACGAAGGTCCGAGAATAGCTCCGCGGGGACGGTCGAGCCGGGGACATCCACCCGGAAGGCCCGAGGAGTCTCCGGAACAACGTTCCCGAATGGAGGGCGGACATGGCATCGATCCGAGAGGAATACCGGAGCAAGTGCTGCAGCGCGGACGAGGCCGTCTCGCGGATCCGGAACGGAGACCACGTCGTCAAGGCCATGGCCGTGGCCGAGCCTCCGGCCCTTCTGGAGGCGATCGCGCGCAGAGTCGAGGAGGGGACCCTCGACGACCTGCATTTCTACTATTACCACGCGATGGATCACGCCGCCCGCACGATTCTTCGCTATGAACTCCTCGACCGGATCCACATCAAGTGCGGCTTCTTCCACACGACGGAACGCCGGATCGCCAAGCGGGCCCTCGAAGAAGGACGGAAGATCCTCGAGTTCATTCCGAACTCCTTCTCCGAGTTCCCGCGGCTCCTCCGGAGCTCCGAACTCCATGTCGACGTCGCGATCCTGACCGTCAGCCCGATGGACCGTTTCGGCTACTTCACTTTCGGAACGAATCACGACTATGGACCGGCCGCAGCGCGGGCCGCCCGTGCGGTCCTCGTCGAGGTCAACCCCAACATGCCGCGCATCAACGGGCGCACCCTGCTCCATATCTCCGAGGTCGACGCCGTCGTCGAGAACGAAACTCCGCTCCTCGAGGTTCCGGACGGAAAGATCCTTCCCGAGGCCGAGGACATCGCCGCACACGTCGTCGACCTCATCCCCGACGGCGCGACCCTGCAGATGGGCGTAGGCTGCATCCCTGATTTCGTCTGCCGCATGCTCGAGGACCGCCGCGATCTCGGCATCCACAGCGAATGCCTGACCCCGGGCCTGGTCGAACTCGCGAGAAAGGGGATCGCGAACGGAGCACGGAAGAACCTTCACCCGAGGAAGGCGATCTTCTCCTTCACCTGGGGGGACCGGAAACACTACGACTATCTCGACGACAATCTCTACTTCGAGGCCCATCCTGCCGACTACGTGATCAGCCCTGAAGTCGTCGCCCGCAACGACGACTTCATCTCGATCAACAGCGCGATCGAGATCGACCTCTACGGGCAGGTCAACGCGGAGTTCCTGAACAACCACCAGTACTCCGCGACGGGCGGCCAGCTCGATTTCGTCCGGGGAGCGCAGCGGAGCAAGGGGGGAAAATCGATCCTCGCCTTTCCTTCGACCGCGGCCGGGGGGAAGGCCTCGCGAATCGTTCCCCAGCTCAAGGGTCCCGTCACCGACACGCGGCTGGACACCCAGTGGATCGTCACCGAGTTCGGAGCGGCCAATCTCAAGGGAAAGAGTTCGACCGAGCGGGCGAAAGCCCTGATCTCACTGGCCCACCCCTCCTTCCGGGAGGAGTTGGCGAGCGAAGCAAAGCGCCTCTACCTGATCTGACGGCCGCGGGAAGGTTTCGGGATCCCATTCTTCTCCGGGTTCCGGCGGGGCTCGGCGGTTCGACTCTCCGTCCGGAGGAGTCGAACCCTCGATGGGAAGGGAAGCAGGACGATCTTCGAATCCCGATCCGGATCCATCCTCGATCGGACTCCCCCCGCCTTGCTGTTCAAGTCCTCGCGACATGGGTATTTTGCCTGGAACTCGTCTCCCACCCCCGGCGGTCATCGCCATTCCACGCCGGCGTGGGCACACCGTTTCGTTTCCACGTTCTGGAAGGAAACATGAGACGCACACTCTCCCTCTACACCTCTCTCCTGGTCCTCGCCTCTCTCGCGCATGCCGGAAATTGGAAACTCCGGGTTCCCGTGAAGTTCAAGGGTCCGGCCTACCCGGCCATGATCCAGTCGGTCGGTGGAGAGGTCGACTCTCCTCTGGCCGGGGACATCCTCGCGGTGTGGCTGAGTTCGAGGGCGCTCGCCGAACTTCGCATCCGCCCCGAGATCCTCGTCGTCGAACAGGACGGCATCGTGAGCCTCGACGGTGGGAACAAGGACAAGAAGAAAAAGAAGGGCGACCTTATGGAGCGCCGGCAGGCCCCTTCCTTTCTGACACCTCGCCGATGGTCCGAGTCCTCTTGAGTCTGGTCGGACTCCTCCTCGCCTCCGGGATCGCCTTGCTGATCCTGGGGATCGAAGGGGGCGAAGACCTGGTCCGCGCCTCCCAGCGCTCGGCGACCTCCCCGATCCGGGAGACCGGACCCTCGACGGAACAAGGGGAGAAGGCGGTCCCGCCGCTGCGGATCCCCGAATCCGGGAGGGCGCCCCGGAAGAAAGTCTCCGGCTTCGCCGCCACCCCGGAATGGACGGCCTTCCTCGCGGCCGCCCGCTCGGGGGAGGTCGAGGCGGCGAGGAAGTCCGCCGCCGCACTCCGCGCCCTCCTCCGAAAGGACGCCGCCCTACGGAACCAGGCCTTCGCGAAACTCGCCGACACCGACTTCGACCTGCAGTTCCGCATGGCTCTCCTCCTCGTACTCGCGACCCTTCCGAACCCGGGGGTCGACGCGTCCCTCTGCGAAGCCCTAGGACCGCCGCCCGTCGACCCCGCTCTCGCTCCCTGGCTCCTCCTGGCCCTCGGAGCCTCGCGCAGCTCCCCGGACCGGGACGAGATCTTCGACATGGGCGACCAGCCTTGGGGAGAGCCGGGTCCCTTCGGCCTCGGGATCACGATTCGGCGGGAGATCGCGGATCCGAGGACCCGTTCGGTCCTGATGGGGCGACTGCGCTCCTCCGGGAACCCCGACGAACGGCGCGCCGCCGCGATCGCACTCCGCCATTCGCTGGCCGATCCCCTCGTGAGGGACTCCTTCCTCTCGGCCCTCGGAACCGAGGGGGAGGACCGGGTTGCCGCCCCTCTCGGCGAGGCCCTGGCCCAGACCTACAGAGAGGAGGGAGGTAAGGACCCGAGGATCCCGGCCCTCCTGATCCGGCGGGCCCGGGATCCGTCCCTTCCGGTCTTCCGTTTCCAGATCCTGGACGAACTGCGGGGCCTTCCGCTCGCCGCTCCCCAACGACGCGACCTCGCGGGCCTCGCGAAGGCCAGAGCCCCGGCGGAAGCGCGCCGCTTCGCCCTCGAAGTCCTGACCGACGCGCGGAACTCCCCGGAAGAACGGAAGGAGGTCGGAGGACTTCTCCTCGACCTGATGCGCAAGGATCGGGACGCCCTCGTCCGCGACCAGGCCGCCCGTCTTCTCCGAAGGCTCCCCCCCGGCAAGGAGATCGACCGTTGGCTCGAGTCCTCGGCCCGCACCGACCCAGCCTGGAACGTCCGCTGGTCGGCTCTCGACAGCCTGCTCAGCCGCCGGGGGCCCACCGCACTACGGCCCCTGCTGCGCCGCGCCGCGAAGGATCGCGACCTCCGCGTCCGCGCCCGGGCCCGGCAAGCGCTACGGATCGCCTTCGACCGGCGATAGGGGGACGCTTTCCGCGGAAAAAGTCGGGGGACGCCGCCCTCTCCAAGCGACGCCCCCCATTCCTCCGGAGTTTCGAAGTTTCCCGGAACGAACACCCGGGACGGAACCGAGCCGCCCCAGCGGAACCCGCCGACTCTTCCGGGAAGGAATTCCGTGTCATCTGCCGATCGATCCGGCCCCTCCGTTCGAGGTGGCCCATCGGATCGGCTTCGTATGGGGATTCAAGACGATGAACTGGTTGAAGAAGCGGACTCCGAGCAGGCTCCGCAGGCGCGGGAGCCTCACGGTGAAGATCATCGTCCGCGGGGTCGTCGGCATCGGACGCACGGTGAGTTCGTTCGTGCAGTAGATCGAGCAACCCTTCAATCCATAGGGGGTCAGGTCCAGCGGGAGCCGGATCGACCCCCAACGCGTGTTCGAGGCCCCGAAGTGGAGGACCGCCAGCGGATGCCGGGGCGGCCGGACGGAATGGGCGAGGATCAGCGAAAAGCTCGCTCCGATCGTCGGGACGCCGCGGTTGACGAAACTCACTCCGTTGCACCCCTTGCCGAAGAGCCGATAGGAGCCGGCCTGGGCCGAAAGGGCGGGGGCGAGACAAAGAGACAGAAAGAAGGGAAGGATGGCCTTCATCGGGACCTCCGTGGGATGAGATGTGGATGAGAGATCGGGAGAAGGCAAAACATTACCGTATAGTAAGCGGGAGATCAATACCCCCCTGGCGCGCCGGGCCGAAAAGGGTAGATTCGAGGAGGCTCCGCGTATTCCTCGAGGTCTTCCCCGGTCTCGTCGAGACCCTTCCCCGAATACCGGCTACCCGATGTCTCATTCCACTCCCCTCTCCTCAGTGACCATCCTCCGCCCGCGTGAAATCAACGAGCCCTACGGACCTCCTGGCCTGGAGCATCCCCGCTCGACGAGGCGGCGAATCCTCTCCACCCTCGGTATCTTCTGCGGAGGGTTGAGCCTCCCCCTCTTCGCCCCAGGACTCCTCTCACGAGCTTGGAGGGGGAACGGGGAGGCGAAGGCCGCCGAAGCACCGCCGAAGCCCGTCCCTCTCCTTCCCTCCTGGGTCCGGGAACTCGAAACCGCCCCCACGACCCGGATCCTTCCCCTCGCGGGTGAATACGAACGCCGCAGCCTGCGGGACCGGGTGGGTCCCGCAGCGGGACCGGCCTTCGAGCGCTTGCTCGCCCTCGCTCTTAGGAGTCCGGGGCCCCAGGCGGACCCAGCCGCGGCCTGCGCGCTCCGCTGCCTCGAACGCCTCGGACGTGAAGATCTCTGGACCTCGTGGATCCTCCCGATCCTCGAAGCCCGCGGCTTCGAGGAGACCCGGAAGGAACTGAAGGGCCTCCTCGCGCGTGCCCATGAACGGCGCAAGTGGATCCACCGGAGATAGACATCGATCGATGACCAGGACGAACGACAGAAACCGGACCCTCGGGCCGGGAGGTGGAAAATGAGCGGCCTCCTCCAGGGAGCCGGCAGTCGCTTCCGGATCGAACCGGATCCCCCGGTCGCCGGGAAGCCCTTGAAGGTCTTCTACCTCGGCCCGGCCACGACTGTCGAATGGCAGGTCGACGGCAAGGATCCGATCCGCGTCAAACCGAATACCGACGGGGGGTTCACGATCCCCTCGGTCCCTCCCGGAACGGAAATCATGTTCTCCGATCTTCTCGGACTGCCCGGCTACCTCCACCGGCGCATCGTGCATCTCCAATGAAGAAGCTCTCTCCGCACCACCCCCGTCCCCCCTGGAACCACTCCCGCCGAGGCCTCTTCTTCTCCACGGCTTTTCTCGGGCTCCTCCTCCTACCGGGCCCCGGTCTCTCCGCCCAGGAACTCGTGATCCCCAAGGCCTACGCCTCCTTCGAGGCCCCGGGGGCGAGCCAGTTCGCCCTCTCCGGTTTCTCCGCCCGACGGCAGCTCTTGATCGACGGGAACCTCCTCGCGACCCGTAAGGGGCAGATCCTCCGCGGGCTCACGCTCCGGCGCAGCACCGGGACGCACGGGACTTTCCGGGGAGGCATGGTCTGGATCGAGATCGTGATCTCCCACGCCGCCCGCGGGCCGCTTCGAGCCTCCCCCCTGTTCAAGATGAACGCGGGCTCCGACCGGACCCGCGTATACCGCCGCCTGCTCCGGCTCTCCCCCCCTCCGAAGAGCCCCACCGTCCCGGCGCCCTGGACCTCGCCCCAGGCCGTGACCTTCGCGTTCTCCACCCCGTTCCGGTACCGGGGCGGCGACCTCTGCCTCGAGGTGTTTACGCGACCGATGGGAATGAGCAGTGACCGGCTCTGGTGGCCGGTCGACACCTGGGTCCAGAAACCCGGGGGCGTCGAAACACGCTTCGGCACTTCGTGCCTCGGCGGAACCGACCCGAGACCCGCAGGGGTCGAGGCCGCGACCCTCCATCTCGGCGGGACCGCGGTCTTCCACCTGCGATCGAACGTCCTGCCCCCCTTCGGTCTCTTCGTCCTCGGAGGCAGCCGGACCCGCTTCGGCCTCCTGACCCTGCCCTACCCCCTCGATCGCTACGGCGCGAAGGGCTGCAGCCTCTACACGAGCTGGACCCTGCTCCTGCCGACCAGACCGAGGACCCTCCAGGTCAGCCGCAACCAGATCTTCCTCGCGGACATACCGATCCCCTCGTTCCGCAACCTCGCGGGCCGGAAGATCTACGGCCAGTGGATGCTCTTCGCCCCCCGGGCCAATCCGCTCCACACGAGATTCTCGAACGGGATCGAGGGGACCGTCGGGACACCCCCGACCGATCCGGGAGTCACCTGGATCGAAAGCCCCTTGCTCCTCGGCGCGATCGGACGCATCCTGCGCGGAAGGGTCCCCGTGATGCGTTTCGTTTTCGCCCGGAAATGAATCCGGACCTTCTGCTCCCTCCAAAGCAAAGGAGTCGAAGATCGTTTCCGATCCCCGACCTCGACCGAGCCGGCTCGCCCTCAAGATCTACTTCTTGAGGACACGGGTCCGTGGATGGAGCCAGGCCGAAGTCGCCGAACTCTGCGGGGTCCGCCAGGCGACGATCTCCCACATCGAACGCGGACGCTCGCTCCCGAACCTCGCCCTCGTTCTCGAGTTCTGCAAGCACTTCGATGTCAGTCCGACCTGGCTCCTGGATCCTAAGGCCCCACTCGTGCCGCGTCCCTCGGACGCCTGGAACACCCGGGAAGAGACGGCTGGGCCGGGCGCCTGGATCGAGATCGATCCCGAAAAGGGCATTCACACTCCGGACGGGAAACTCCTCTGTCCGATCGACACGGAAGCCCGGATCTGGAAGGACGAGGATCTCCTCCGCCGCCGCGCCGCCCTCAAGCAGGGCAAGTGCATCGCAGAACTCCGCGAGGAGGCGGAGAGGCGGCGGGTCGAGGAGGAAGAACGCCTGATCGAGGAACTCGTGCTCGAACTCGGCCTCCACCCGCGGAGACGAAGTCCTTCTCCTCCCTCCGGAACCGAGCCCCTCGGCGACCCGGACCCTTCATGGAAACCCGCCTGAATCCAGGAACCTTCCTGCTTCTACTCTCCTGCCTCGCGCCGGCCTGTGGAGGCGGGGTTCCCGCCCCCCCCGAGCGGACCCCCTGGCAGAGGAAGTTCGCGGGGAGTCCCGCCTGCGCCGAATGCCACCCGGAGGAAACGGAACTCTGGCGGGGAACGATGCACGAGAAGGCCCTCCGGCGTGCGGGACGGGGAACGCCCGAGGGGGATTGGAAGGCGCGCATGCCGGAGGAGATCCGGCCCGAGGGGGAGATCCCCTTCCTCCTCGGAGTCGCCCCCCTCGCCCAGCCCCTCGTTCGGGGCGAGGGCGGCCGGCTGCAAGCCTACGAGTACGCCTGGAGTACGAAGCCGAAGACCGAGGGCGGGCAACGGTGGTTCCCCCTTCATCCCGAGGAGAAGCTCGTCCCCGGCGATCCCCTGCACTGGACCGGGCGCCTGCACACCGCGAACACGATGTGCCTCGAATGCCACGTGACGGGCTTCGAGAAGGGCTACAACCCCGAGAAGGACCGCTATCGCTCGACCTGGGTCGAGGACGGCGTAGGCTGCGAGGCCTGCCACGGCCCGAGCGCGGAGCACGTCGCCTGGGCCCGAAACCTGCCGGCGAAGGCAAGGCGCCGGATCACGAAAGCACAGCGTGACGAGGCCCCGAAGGACCTGGGACTCGGAAGGCGTACCCCGCCCTGGCGACCCGGAGCCTGGAACCTCAAGACCGCGATCGCAACGCGCGACGTTCCTCCCGACCCGGATTCCGGCGCTTCCTGCGCACCCTGCCACGCGAGGAGGCGCCCCCTGCGCGCACGCCCCTCCGGCGGCGCCTTCCTCGACGACTTCAGGCCCGACCTCCTGGAAGAAACCCTGTATTTCCCCGACGGGCAGATGCGGGACGAGGTCTTCGTCTGGGCTTCGTTCCAGACGACCCGCATGCACGCGGCCGGAGTGACCTGCGCGGACTGTCACGAACCCCATGGACTGAAACCGAGGGCGGAGGGGAACGGGCTCTGCGCCCGCTGCCATCTCATGGAGGTCTTCAAGACTCCTAAGCACGACCATCACGGACCCGAGATCCTCGAGGTATCCCCCGAGGAATACGCCCGGGGGGGGCTGCGCTGCATCGACTGCCACATGCCCTTGCGCACCTACATGAGGATCGATCCCCGCCGGGACCACTCGTTCCCGGTTCCCGACGCCGAGACCGCGCTCGATCTCGACCTCCCGCTCGCCTGCCTCGGCTGCCACACGGCGGCCGACCGGAAGTGGGCGGCCGAGGCCATGCGGGACTGGAAGCCGCGCAGGGGCGCCGTCGCCCTGCGCCCCTTCACGAAGTTTCTCGCCCGCGGGAGAGCCCGCGAAAAGGGCGCACGCAGGGCCCTCCTCTCCCTCGCCGGGAACCCCGATCAGCCTCCGATCGTCCGCGCGACCGCTATCGAACTCCAGGGCCGTTACGAGCCCAGGGGGAACCCGATTCCCCAGGCGGTGGAGAAGGCCCTCTCCTCCGAGGATCCCCTCCTCCGCATGGCCGCGGCCTCGTGGATTCCGTTCCTTCCCGATCCGCTCGAGGCCGGCAGGCGGCTCTGCGCCGACGAGGTTCTCGCCGTGCGTCTGGCCGCGGCGCGGGCCTTCCTCTCCGAGCCCCGCTACTACGGGGACCCCGTGATCTCGAAGGCCCTGGCCGAATCCGAGGCCGCGTTCCGGGCGACGGCCGAGCGGCCCGAGGCCGCCCTCGGGCTCGCCGAACTCGCCCGCGCCCGCGGGGAGTGGACGAAGGCCGAGGACCACCTGCGCCGCGGACTCGAACGCGCCCCGGACCATGTCCCGCTCCGGGTCAACCTCGCCGACCTCCTCCGGGAACGCGGGCGCGACGAGGAGGGCGAGCGGCTGTTGCGCGCCGGCCTCGCGGGGGAGGGCGTCGCGGGCGCGGCCCGGGAATGGTTGCGGAAGTCCCCGGCTCTCCACTACGCCCTGGCGCTCCGCCTGATCCGCGCCGGGCGCCTGGCCGAGGCCATCCCCCACCTGCGGAAGGCGGTCGAGGGCGCCCCCCGCGATCCCGTCTACCGCCGCACTCTCGAACTCGCAGAGGAACGCTGAGGCCTCAGAGCCTCCGCAGGGCGTCCCGGACAGCCTCCTCCCCGGCGATCCTCCGGATCCGCAGGATCGGCCCCCCCTGCACCCTCCATTCCCGGACGACGGGCGCGGGGTAGGGAGGCTTGGGGACCGCTCCACGCTCCGCGGGCCAGCGCCCCTCCCGTTGCCGTTCCCAGGCGTGGAGCCAGGAGAGGAGTTCCCGGTAGAACGGGAGACGGGTGATGTACATCACGTAGAGCACGGGGGCGCGGACCTCGCTCTTCGGCAAGACGAAGCGCAGGCGGCGGCGGATCCGGACCGGCGCCGCGCTCCATGCCACGTGCCCGCAGATCGGGACGCAGACGACCGCCTCGGGTTCGACGTGGGCCTCGAGCCAGCGGAGGCCGCGCCAGTAGGAGTTCCCCCAGTAGTCCGTGGCCTCCGGAAGCTCGCGCCGCTGCGCTCCTCCCAGCCCCCCGATCCAGGCGTCGTACCAAGCGATTCCGTCGGGATGCCAGCGCAGCCTCGCGTAGGCCATCGGACCGAAGACGAGCCCCGAAAGGACGAGGAGGGCGAGGCCGCGCGCCGCCGGCCGGAGGCGCCCCCCGCACAGGCGCCCGAGGTCCCCCGCCATCCCCGCGAAACCCAGGGCCCCGAAGAGGGAGAGAGGAGGGTGGAACTCGAGGAAGTGCCGGAAACCGTCGAAGTCCCGCATTCCCGGAAGACTGACCCTTAGGATCGGGAACAGCATCCAGGAGAGGAGGAACCAGCGGAGGAAGGGAGGAAGCCTCCCGCGAAGGATCCCGTAGAGCGCACAGACCTGGAGGGGGATCGGCAGGGCGGTCGCGACGTGTAGGAGCCCGTTCAGGTTCGCCTTCGCGCTCTCCTCCGCGAGGCCCGCGTACTTGACGGTCGTCAGGGCGCTCCCGATGTCGAGGATCTCCCTGAACCTCGTCCACGCGCCCTCGATGGGCCGGGCCCAGAGGTCGGGGGAGCCCAGGTAGAACGCGAGAAGCGCCGCGAGGAGAGCGCTTCCGAGCCCCTTCCAGGAGAGCCCGGGCAAGGCCTCGCGGCGCCCGCGGCGGAGCAGGAGGGGCAGCGCGAAGAAGAGCCCCTGGAACGGAAGGAAGAACGCGTTGGGCTTCGCCGCCAGCGCGAACCCCGAGAGGACGCCGCAGGACATCCAGGCGCGCGGGCCGCCGCGCCGCAGGGCCGTGAAACCCGCGAGGACGGCGAAGGAATAGAGCGCGCATTCGACGATGTCCTTCGCGTTCTGGAAGGCGTGCGCGAAGAAGCGCGGGGAGCCGAGAAGAAAGACCGGAAAGAGGAGGGCTGAAAGGAGACCGAGCCTCGGGGCGGCCCAGCGCACGAGGACCGCGAGGAGGAGGGCCAGCAGGATCCACTGCGGCAGGCGGTGCGCCGGAAGGGCGGGGATCATCCCCAGGCCGTCCCAGAACAGCCGGCAGGAGAGCCCCGAGAGGACGGCCGTCAGGGGCTGGATCTGGTACCAATAGAAATCCCCGTAAAAGGCGGGATGGGGCTGTCGCAAGGGCACGAGATCCTCGTGCCAGGAGGCGACCGGACGCTCTACCTCCCCGAGCCCCTTCGCGACGAACCAATCCCCATAGGGAAACTCGCCGAGGGACGTATCCCAGGTCGGCCCGTAATCCCCGGCGACGAAGAGCGCGAGGAGGAGGAAGGCGGCGGCCCAGGCGAAAGACGCCTTCCGGGCGATCCCCTTGTCCCTCGACCCGGGGACGATCAAGGCGACTCCGTCTTGGGAGATTCCTTCCTCGACCCCTTCAGAATCCGGCGGATCTCGACCAGGACTTCGTAGGTCCAGTATCTCATCATCCAGGATTCACAGACAAGGCGCCAATAGAACGGTCCAACGAAAAGGACCAGGACCCCAAGCCCAATTTCGAAGGCTGAACGATCCAGGATGCCACCGAGGAGATATAGAGCCCCGAGAACTAGAGTGAACAACAGGCCCAGCAAGTAAACCGGCTGGGCCAGCTTCGGAGTCAGAAGGGTCCGTTCGCTCAGCCCCATAAAGGATTGAATCTTCCCCGGCGAAGGCCGGGGGCGGCGGGACTTCCGAAGCACGGGACGATACGAATTCGGGTGCATGACTTCGTTCCTCCGATCAACAATAGTTCGACGAACTCGGGACAGGAACCGGGCGGCGTGCTTCGATCCTCCGGGTGGAACCCAGCACGGGATTCGAGCGGAAGAGGTCCCGATCTCTGAGAGCGATGCCGCCGCCCGGCGGAACCCGGGAGCGGATCAGGATCATAGGAACGGCCGGAGACGCCGGGAAGCCCTCCGCTCTCGAGGAAGGACTCCCCGTCCCCGACCAGCCCGGAATCCCGTATCCTTGAAGAACGCGGCTCGTCCCCGGCCCTTCCGGCCTCCTCCCGCGGCCCCTTCCCCCCCTCCTTCCTCGTAGACCTCCGATCCCCGGAGATCCCTCATGGTCCCGCACGCCTTCCGTTCCTCACCCCTTCCCGCCCTCCTCGCGGTCCTGCTGCCGATCCTCCCCGCGGCCGCCCGGGCCTCCGGGGACGAAGCCTCCTTCCTCCGGCGATACGGCCCCGGGTGGACGATCTGGAACGGACCCGGCGGCGTCCCCTATCGGGTCTTCGGGCCCGGGGCCGAACTGGTTCCCGGGGGGATCGATTCCGGCGCCCGGGCCAAGGCCGCGGTCCGGAACTTCGCGTCCCGCTTCGCCGCCTGGCTCGGCCTGGGGGCCGGGGACACCCTGCGCCTCGAGCAGCGCGCCGAACTCCCGAACCTCTGGTTCTTCCGCTTCCGCCAGGTCCACGCAGGTCTTCCGGTCAGGAACGGCTTCGTCGAGTTCTGCGTCAGCCGTCGGGACGGGAAGCTCGCGATGTTCGGTTCCGAGGCCCTACCGAACCTGCCTCCGTTCCCGAAACCCGCGCTCCTCGAGCCCGCGGCCCTCGAACGTTTTCGAATTCGGACAGGCTGGAAGCAGGAAGCCGGACCTCTCGTCGAGAAGCCGGCCCTCGAAATCCTCCGCGACGCGGGGGGGACCCCGCGCCTCGCCTGGAGGATCGCCGCCGCCTTCGAAGGACGTCCCGAGGCCTGGCGCCTCTGGATCGACGCCGTCACCGGAGAGGAGATCGACCGCGAGAGCCTGATCCACGAGTGCGCGCTCGGCGACCTCAAGGGAACGGTCCTCGGAATGGCGAGCCCCAAATCCGGCGGCCTGTCCTCGACCCGCAACCCCCCGAAACTCCTGCCCCTCCCCGGCGTCCGGGTCAACGTTCCCGGGATCGGCTCGGCCTGGACGGACGCGAACGGGGCCTTCGTGATCCCCTACGCCGGAAGCTCGAAACCCTCGGTCACGTTGAACCTCGCCTCGGGACGATGGGTCTCGTCCCTCATGGACCTCTCGGGGACTCCGATCCAGACCCTGAACGCGCGGCTCGACCCCCTCGCCCCGGTCAAGATCGTGTTCAACAACCCGCCGGTCGAGTTCAAGACCTCGCAGACGAACGCCTTCAAGTACGTGAACGAGGTCCACGACTTCGTGAAGACCTGGGTCCCGACGATGACGGTCATCGACCGGGCGATCCGTGTAAAGGTGAACTACAACCGCGCGTGCAACGCCTACTTCTCCAGCGCCTTCGGCGGCACCTTGACCTTCTTCCGCAAGTCGGGGAATTGCAACAACACGGCTTCCGCCAGCGTCATCGCCCATGAGTACGGCCATTTCGTCGACTGGCGCAACGAGGGGATCGGCAGCCCGGCGAGACCGCCGAGCGAGGGGATCGCGGATATGCACGCGATCTACTTCTGCGACGACCCCGTCGTCGGCAGGGACTTCCGTACGAACGGCGGAGCCGTGCGCACCGGGTTGAACCGCCTGACCCATCCCTTGACCGGCGGTTCGCAGCGCGTGCATGTCTTCGGACAGCCGTACATGGGTTTCTCCTACGATCTCCTCGTGAACGCGAGAAAGATCTACGGCAAGAACCAGGGCACGCAGATCGCCGCGAAGGCGATGTTCCGCTCCCTGCCGTTGAACGGCCGCGACATGTTGGACGCGATCCTGAAGGTCTATCTCGCGGACGACGACGACAGTTCCCTCTCGAACGGCACCCCCCACATGGACGCGCTGGCCCTGGCGGCCTGGAAGCGGCACTTCATCCGGCCGGTCTTCGGGAACCTCAAGTTCGCGCACCGCCCCCTCTCGGACCGGGCCGATGCCTCCAAGGGGCTCGAGCTGCACGCTTCGGTCCGGGCCGTCGTTGGGCAGGTGCTCTCCGTCGGGCTCTTCGTCGATCCGGGACTCGGGTCCTTCCGGAGGATCTCGATGACGAAGGACGCCTCCGGGGACTGGGTCGCGAGGACTCCCTCGGTTCCGAATCCTGGGATCCTGCGTTACTACTTCGTAGCGACGGGCGACCGGGGCAACGTCGAACGCCTTCCCCCCGAGAACGGGGACGCCTTCCTCGTCGCGATCGGGCGCAAGCGAAGGGTCTTCTTCGACGACTTCGAAACCTCCGGAAAGGGTTGGACCGCCAGCAACGGCGCCTCCCCCCCGGGCTGGATGCACGGATCCCCCTTCGGGCACAACTACGACCCGCCCCGGGCCTTCTCCGGAACCCGGGTCTTCGGCGTGAACCGCAGCGCGACCGACGAGCGTTTCTACCGCAGCGGCACCTGGACCCTGACCTCCAAGCCCCTCTCGACCCTCGGACGGACCGGGATGCGCCTGCGCTTCCGCCGGTGGATGACGACGGATTCGTGGAGTTCGGGCAAGGTCCTGGTCAACGGCGTCGTCGTCCATCAGGGCACGCGGACGAACGACCAGGCCTGGCGGACCTTCGACCTCGACGTCTCCGCGCAGGCCGACAACAGGGCCTCGGTCGTCCTCGCGTTCCAGGCGACGAACGCCACCCGCGACCCGGTCGGCGGCATGACGATCGACGACGTCGAGCTGTATGCCCTCGGCAAGGCCTCGCCCGGCTCCTGGACGACCTACGGGAGCGCGTGCAGGACGAGCGCCTCGACCCTGCCGGCCATCGGGGGGGCTCCCGCCTCCACCGGCGGTTCTCTCCAGGTCTCGCTGCGCCGCGCACCCGCAAAGGGCGCGGTCCTCCTCACCCTCGGGGCCTCGAGGACGAAGTGGTTCACCCTCACCCTCCCGCTCCCCCTGCGCGCCTTCGGGGCTCCCGGCTGCTCGCTCCTCGCATCCCCGGACCTCCTCCTTCCGGCCGCGACGACCTCAGCCGGCGCCGCGTCCCTTTCCCTCCCGATCCCGAACGATCCACTCCTCGCCGGGAAGACCCTCTATCTCCAATGGTGGCTCCTCGATCCCAAGGCCAACTCCCTCGGCCTCGTCACGAGCGACGCAGCCGCCGCCCTGCTCGGAGGTTGACCCCCGGTTTGGAGAGCCTCGCAACGGAGGCTCCCTGAAATCCCCGGCGGGCCCGCTTTTTGCGGAACGTTCCCCGATGCGCCAGAGATTCCAGTCGGTCCTCGTGACGGCCCTCGCGGCGGTCCCCCTGCGGGCCCAGACCCTCCGCCTCCCCGGAGGACTGTCGATCGCGATCGACGGAATCGGGGGGCGGCTCGTGGAACGAGGGTCGAACGAGCCCCTCCGCATCCACGGCCGCCTCGGCGCACACGACATCGTCCTCGTCGTCCATCGGGTTCCAATCGACCGCTTCTTCCTCGGGGAGCCCGAGAGCCTCCTCGAACTCCTGCGCATGACGCACCGCGCGCCGATCGGGTGGAGGTGCTCGAGGTATCCGTTCGAACCCTATGCGAAAGAACTGGCCCATTGCATCCGGGATCGGGGATGGACCCTCGACCTCGGACCCGCGCGGACCTGGACCGGCCCCTACGGCGGCGCTCCGATCGCGGGCTTCGCGAGCGGAATGACGAGGGACCTAAAGACCTCCCGCGTCACGGGGCGGCTGTTCGTTCTCAGCGGCCTACTCCCACGACAGGGCTACCTGGTCGAGGCCTTCTGTCCGCCACGAGGAGGCGACCGGCTCGCCGAGCGGGTGGAGGACTTCTTCCGCCGCTCGATCCGCTACCGGGGACCGCTGCGCGATCCCCTCTGGACCGAGGCGGAGGCGCTCGAACGCTGGCGCCGATCCGTGCCCTCCTCGTTCCCTCCGAGGCCGAGACACTTGCTGCGTTCACGCCGTTTCCTGGTCTTCACGACGGGTCCGAAATCGAGGGCCCTCCTCCGCGCCCTCGACCGCATCCACGAGAGGACGCGGAAGCTGCTCCCGTTCCGGGAGGTCCCGGGAAGACGCCTGATGCCGGTCTTCCTGTTCCGGAGCCACCAGGAATATGAAGAGTTCGCGGCCGAGTACAGCTCGCGCCCGACCCTCGGATTCGCGAAGGGGGACTTCTGCGCGGCGCCGTACTTGGGCCCGCGGGATCCGGTGCTCGCACACGAAGTCACCCACCAGATCCTCCAAAACCGCCTCTTCACGGTCGGTGGAGGACTCTGGCTCCAGGAGGGAATCGCGGAGTACGTCGCCCTCGGCGGCAAGACGCTTCGCCGCCGGGGGCGGATCCGCCTCCCCTCCAGGCCCACCCTCTCCTCCCTGCTTCGCGCCTGGAGATTCGAGTTCGGGGACGCGAAACCCGGGGAAAGGGTCTCCCCGGGATACCTCTATTCCGGCCTGTTCCTCGCCTTCCTCGCGGAGGGGCCGTCCTCCCGCGGGCGCCTCCCCGACCTGGTGTCGAGACTGGGCGGATTCGGACCCGCCGAGGGCGGGAGGATCGAGGCGACGTTGACCGGGCTCCTCGGAACAACCCGGGACGAACTCGAACGCTCATGGCTCGCCTGGTGCTCGTCCCACTGACCTCCCTCGGCTTTCCCCGATCCCCGCCTCTCCTCCCCTTCCTCGTTCCGGGAGGTTCAGAGGCCGGTGATCCGATCCGATTGGAGGTTGGTGAAGCGGAGTAGGAACGCGGATCCCACCCGCCGGACCAGGCCCGCCTGGAAGTGCATCACGGCCCCGAGCAGGGAGACCGACTTCGGCATCACGAACGAGACCTCACGGGTCCCCCAGCCTCGGAACGAGGCCGCGCCGAAGAAGACCAGGGGACCCGGATCCAGGAACCAGAGTCCGACGCCCCCGATCCGGAACGGAGGGTTCGAGAGCCTGGGACTGAAATAGAGGACCGCCAGAGCGTTCCGGTTCGGGGCCGGGTCGTGGGAGAAGATCCGCAGCCTGTAGGTCCTCCCCGTCCGCGCGAGATGGGGAGCGTCTACCTGGCGCAGCAGGTTGCGGCGGAGCCGATTCCGGTTCGCGTTGCCCGCGATCCAGTCGAGGTCGAGGTCCCCGTCCACGTCCGCCAGCGCCACGGCGCGGGTGAAGTCGGCCTCGAGGAAGGTCTTCCCCGAGGTGAGGTCCGTGAAGGTCCCCTTTCCGTCGTTCAGGTAGAGGCGGTTCCGGCCCGACCCCCCGAATACGAGGTCCGGATCCCCGTCTTCGTCGACATCCCCCAGGGCCACGGAGAGGGTGAGGTCCTGGTCCTTAGGGAACTTCGTCAGGGTCGTGTCGGTGAAGCCGCCCTTCCCGTCGTTCAGGTAGAGACGGTTCTGGGAGATGGTCCCGAGCACGAGGTCGAGATCCCGATCGCCGTCCAGGTCGGCGAGGAGGACGCAGGTCGTCCAGTCGAGCCGTTTCGGCATCTTGGCGGCGGTCGCGTCCGTGAAGGTCCCCTTCCCGTCGTTCAGGTAGAGACGGCTCTGGAGCCAGTTCCCGCAGACCAGGTCGAGATCCCCGTCGCCGTCCACGTCCCCCAGCGCGACGGAACGAGTCAGGTAGGCGGCCTTCGGCATCTTTGTTGCGGTCGCGTCGGTGAAGGTCCCTTTCCCATCGTTCAGGTAGAGGCGGTTCCGGGCACCGGTGAAGAGGGACGCGTTCCCGCAGACCAGGTCGAGGTCCCCGTCCCCGTCCACGTCCCCCAGCGCGACGGAATGGGTCAGGTCCGTGTCCTTCGGCAGCTTCGCGGTCGTCGCGTCCGTGAAGGTCCCCTTCCCGCCGTTCAGGAAGAGGCGGTTTTGCCCGTCGTTCCCGAAAACGAGATCCGGGTCCCCGTCTCCGTCCACGTCGCCCGCGGCCGCCGACTGGGCCGAATCGGCGTCCTTCGGGAGTCCGGCGGAAGTCGCGTCGGTGAAGCCGCCCATTCCGTCGTTCAGGTAGAGACGGTTCTGGCCGCTGTTCCCCTGGACGAGATCGAGGTCTCCATCCCCGTCCACGTCCACGACGGCGATCGACGTCGTCCGGTCGAGGTCTCCGGGCAGGCCCCCGGCATTCCCGTCCGTGAAACGCCCCTTCCCGTCGTTCAGGTAGAGACGGCTTCGCGCCCCGAAAAGGAGGGAGGTGTTCCCGCAGGCGAGGTCGAGATCCCCGTCGCCGTCTACGTCGCCCAGGGCCGAGCCCTCGGTCGAATCCGCCCCCTCCGGCAGTCGGACTGAGGTCGCGTCCGTGAAGGTCCCTTTCCCGTCGTTCAGATAGAGGCGGTTCCTCGCCTTCGCAACGACCGAAGTATTCCCGAAGAAGAGGTCCGGGTCTCCGTCACCGTCCACGTCCCCGAGGCTCACGGTCGCCGTATCGTCCGCGTCCTTCGGCAGCTTCGCGAGGGTCGCGTCGGCAAAGCCTCCCTTCCCGTCATTCAGGTAGAGACGGTTCTGTCCGGTGTTTCCAAGGACCAGGTCGAGGTCCCCGTCGCCGTCCACGTCCGCCAGCGCGACGGCCCGTGTCGTGTCCTTGTCCGCGGGAAGCTTCGTGGCGGTCGCATCGGTGAACACGCCCTTGCCCCCGTTCAGATAGAGGCGGTTCCGCCCGTCGTTCCCGAAAACGAGGTCGAGGTCCCCGTCGCCGTCCACGTCGCCCACGGCGACCGCGTTCGTAAAAGCCGTCAGCAGGGGGAATCTCTTCAGGGTCGCGTCGGTGAAGGCGCCCTTCCCCCCGTTCAAATACAAGCGGCTCAGTCCGGCGTTTCCGAAGACGAGATCGAGATCCCCGTCCCCGTCCAGGTCGCCCAGCGCGACGGCGCGGGTCGAATCCTTGTCCTTCGGCAGCTTCAGGGCGGTCGCGTCCGTGTAGCCCCCCTTCCCCCCGTTCAGAAGAATGAGATTCTGCCCGCTGTTTCCGAAGATGAGGTCGAGGTCTCCGTCGCCGTCCACGTCGCCAAGCGCGACGGCGCGGGTACGGTCCCCGGTCTTCGGCATCGCCGTCGCCGTGACATCCTGGAAAACGCCTTCTCCGTCGTTCCGATAGAGGCGGTTGGGTCCCCCGTTCATGAGCAGGGTGCTTCCGAGCACGAGGTCGAGGTCCCCGTCGCTGTCCACGTCACCCATCGCGATCGCATGGGTCCAACCGCGATCCGGCGGCAGGTGGCGTTTCCCGAGGGGATGGAAGAGGTAGGGATCCTGGGAAGGGCAGGAAGGGGCGAGGAAGGGGAGCGAAAAGGCGGCGAGGAGGCCTCGGATCCATGGGAGGAGCGGCCTCCTCTCCGGGATGGGACGAACGGCATTCGAACTACGGGCGGTTCCGGGTCTCGGCATGGCATGCTCCGGTCGGGGTCCGAGGATACCGCGCTCAGAGGGCGCCGCAATCGACCCTCCGGCTCAGCCTCCGGCCTGCCCCTTCTTCCGGAGCTTGGCCCACTCGTCGCGGAGAGTGACGGCCCGATGGAAGCGCGGTCTCACCCCCCGATGCTCCTCCTGTTCGGCGCAGAAATACCCGAGCCTCTCGAACTGCCAGCGCGAGCCTGGAGGCGCTTCGGCAAGGGAGGGTTCGAGCCGGCAGTCCTCGAGGATCTCGACCGAACCTTCGTTCAGGACCGAAAGGATGTCCTCCGCACGGCCGGGTTCGGGGGTCGTGAACAGGTGCCCGTAGAGACGCACCTCGGCGGGGATCGCGTGCTCGGCCGAGACCCAGTGGATCGTGGCCTTGACCTTGCGCCCGTCCGGGGACTTTCCGCCTCTCGTCTCCGGGTCGTAGGAGCATTCCAGGGCGAGTACTTCCCCGTTCCCGTCCTTGACCACCCGATCGCACCTGAGGAAGTAGGCGTAACGCAGCCGGACCTCACGCCCCGGGGCCAGACGGTAGAACTTCTTCGGCGGGTCCTCCATGAAGTCGTCCCGCTCGATCAAAAGCCTTCCCGTGAACGGGATCTCCCGCGTCCCGGCCGAAGGATCCTCGGGGTTGTTCACGGCTTCGAGCCATTCGACCTTCCCTTCGGGCCAGTTCGTGATCCGGACCTCGAGGGGCCTGAGCACGGCCATCGCGCGCGGCGCGACCTTGTTCAGGTCCTCGCGGAGACAGTGCTCGAGGAGTTCGATCTCGTTCGTGCTGTCGGCCTTCGCGACCCCGACCCGCGCGCAGAACCCCCGGATCGAGGCGGGGCTGTAGCCCCTTCGCCGGAGCCCCGCCAGGGTCGGCATGCGCGGGTCGTCCCAGCCCTCGACGGCCCCCGCCTCGACGAGGCGCAGGAGTTTCCGCTTCGAGGTCACGGTGTAGGTCAGGTTCAAGCGGGCGAACTCGATCTGCCGCGAGGGGAAAAGCCCGCATTCGCGGATGAACCAGTCATACAGCGGGCGATGGTGCTCGAACTCGAGGGAGCAGAGCGAATGCGTGATCTCCTCGAAGGCGTCCTCGAGCGGATGGGCGAAATCGTACATCGGATAGATGCACCACTTCGTACCGGTGCGCACATGGGGCAGCTTCCGGATTCGGTAGATCGTCGGGTCGCGCATGTTCATGTTGGGATGGGCCATGTCGATCCTGGCTCGGAGCACGCAGGCCCCTTCCTCGAACTCGCCGGCGCGCATCCGCTCGAACAGGTCGAGGCTCTCCTCGACCGGACGGTCACGGAACGGGGAGTCCCGCCCCGGCTCGGTCAAGCTGCCCCGGTATTCGCGGATCTCCTCGGGGGACAGTTCGTCCACGTAGGCCTTCCCCTTCCGGATCAGATGGAGGGCGCATTCGTACATCCGCTCGAAATAGTCCGACGCGAAGTAGAGCCGATCCCCCCAATCGAAGCCCAACCAGCGGATATCGCGCTGGATCGCCTCGACGTATTCCATCTCCTCCGCCGCGGGGTTCGTGTCGTCGAAGCGGAGATTGCAGGTCCCTCCGAAATCCTCGGCCACGCCGAAATCGACGCAAACGGCCTTCGCATGCCCGATGTGGAGGTAGCCGTTCGGTTCGGGGGGGAAACGCGTCCGAACCGCTCCCCCGTGCTTCCCATCGGCCACGTCCTTCTTGACGATGGCCCGGATGAAATCCAGGCCGCTGGTATCGACTTCGCTCATGTCCTCTCCGGGCCCCCCTGCATCGATAGCCCCGCCGGAACCCTCGGCCCCGGCCGCGGCCCAAGGCTAGGCGGCCTCCACCCGATCCGCCATCCCGGAGCCCCATTCCCGCCCCGCGGCCGGATGTATGATCCCCTCCTTGCAAACCAATCCGACCGCCATCCGCCCCCTCTTCCCCAGAGTCTCTCGCTGGACCATTTGCCCTTCGGGAAGAGCACGGCCTCGCTTCACGCGCAGAATCTCCTCTGGCGGATCTCCGCCTCCCGGCTCGTCTTCCTCCTTGTCCAGGATCTCCGTTCGTTCCCGGAACGGGGGCGCTGCCTCGACCCCACCGAATGGAGCCTCGCGGTCGATCCGACGCAACCCGCGGCCCATGCCCTCCTCGCCCGCCTCTATGCGAGGCTCGGAGATCCGGAGCGGGCGGAGAAGCACCGCCGCCTCGCGAAGTGAACGACCCTGGGATCCCGATGAGATCGGGGAAGCGGCTACAGCCTCCCCCGCGGCCCGGCCGATAGGGAAAGCCGAGCCGGTCCCCTCTTCCCCCCCCTTGGATCCGATCCGGAGGGGGCCGGCCCCCTTCGTCCGGAGGAAGGCC
>Ga0256830_1000027_pt1 | contig 131316 bp, 117 predicted proteins | sample 128326metaG_FD_190537 | JGI IMG/M metagenome (GOLD analysis project Ga0256830, IMG submission 190537) | Hydrothermal vent microbial communities from Lau Basin, Pacific Ocean - 128-326 | ecosystem: Environmental > Aquatic > Marine > Hydrothermal vents | place: Pacific Ocean: Lau Basin...
ATTTTGGGAATACCCGAGGAGATGACGCTTATTACCCTCGTTGTTTTCGGAAAGAAGGATGAAATGATAAACGAGCTTCTCACCGAGAAGCAGAGGGATATAGAGAGACAGAGGCCGGAAAGGCTTCCCTTCGAAGGCTATGCGTTCCTCGATGAATACGGAAACTCCCTGTAGAGACAAAGTTGAGATGGCAAAAGCAAGGGTTTCACCCCGAATTTGACTCTTTGTCTCTTTGGCTTGCGGGGTGAAACCCTTTACGGTTGTTTCCCGGTCTATTTCCCGTACTTTTCCCAGTACTTTCCGAATATCTCTTCCTCTTTGGGAACAACGGGATCGATGGGCTTGGCAACCCAGGTGTAGTTCAAGAAGTGTTTCCACGTGATGTTTTCCGATGTTATGTTTCCTCCCCAGGTTCCGCAACCGAGAGTCATGGAGAATGGCATCCCGTTGTCGTAGTTGCCGCTGTTCCCGTAACTCTGTGGCTGCCTTACCATCATCCTGCTAACATGATTCTTCAATGCGAGTTCCATTATGTGATCCTCGTTGAAGGAGTGAATACCACATGAATGGCCATATCCGCAGAACCTCGTTATCCTCTCCACGTAATCGATTGCCTCTTCGAATGGGCCGTACTTCCAAAGCGTGAGCACAGGCGAGAGCTTCTCGCAGGAGAAGGGATCTTCCGGGCCTACCTTTTCACCTAGTACCATAAGGAATTCTGTTCCCTCCGGTATATTGATACCTGCCATGCCGGCAATCTTTTCTACAGACTGGGCAACGATCTCCTTGTTCAGGTGAGAGCCATCCGGCCACATCACCTTCCTTAAGTTTGCCTTTTCTTCGGCATTGCAGAGGTAACCCCCGTTCTCCTTTAGGGCTTCCAGCATCTTGTCCCAGATTGATTCTTGTATTACTACTGAGTTTTCAGAGGAACAAGAGGTAGCGTGATCGAAGGTTTTTCCGAGGAATATCTTCTTTGCAGCATCCTTTATGTCTGCAGTTTCATCGACTACGACAGTTGCGTTACCTGCCCCTACTCCGTATGCAGGGGTACCGCTGGAGTATGCGACCTTTACCATTGCAGAACCTCCCGTTGCCACAACGAGGTCCACTTCCTTCATAAGCTGCTGGGTCAGTTCCGGAGAGGGCTCCTTGAGGTACTGTAACAGGTCTGCAGGTGCACCAACCTTTTCCAGGCCCTTTCTCATATATTCGATTGCCAGGCCGGAGCATTTCTTGGAGCGGGGATGCGGTGCGAATATAACCGCATTTCTCGTTTTCAGTATGGGAAGGCCATTTCCTGCAGGAGTTGACGTGGGGTTCGTTACCGGTGTCAGTGCGGCTATTACGCCAACCGGTTTTGCTATCTTTACGATACCCTTTTCAGGAATCTCCTCTACGACACCAACGGTTTTTACACCCTGCAGGTCGCGAAGTGTGCCGAGGGCCTTTTTCTGGTGCTTTATCAGCTTATGTTCAAAGATTCCCATGCCTGTCTCTTCTATTGCCATTTTTGCGCATGCTTCGGCATTCTCTTTCTTGTAAATCTCCCAACCGGCAGCAGCGACCATTTCATCTACCTTCTCCTGGGGCCAGTATTCGACAATCTTCTGAGCTTCCCTGGCTCTTCTGACCAGTTCTTTGATATTATCAGCCATATCTCCTCCTTAAAAATTTATTTTCACTTATAAGTAAAATACGGTAGTAGTATATTATATTTTAAAATTGTTTTTGAAAAGAGATTTTAAAATTTTTCTCTGAAATTTTATGCTCGAAATCAATGCTTGTGCGTTTATGTGTTGTAATGGAAGATTTACTGCTTATCTTCGGGTTTCTCTATCTCGGTAATCTCGTAGAACTCCTCGAGTTTGCCGCTCAAACCCTTTTTCTCCACTTCTATTTCATTCCAGTAGAGACTGCGGAAACCGAAGGACATGGGAAGGTTTGATATTCTCATACTCTTCTCTTTTTTTTCAATCCTGTAGTATCTGCCACAGGAGTTACACCTGACAGTTGCAGGTTCGGAATCCTCAATCGTTTCCAGATCGGTGGAGCCGCACCTGCATATGAAATCTTCCATATCGTATACGATTACCTTTCTCTTTTTCACAGGATCATATAATATACTTATCTTCGCTTTTGTAAATGGCAAAGATACTTGAAAAAGATGAATTACGGGCTATTAATATAGGAAAACCATTATTATAAAGGAAATCTGATTATGAAAAAACTAGCATGGGTGCTTACACTGATTGCAGCAATCTTTCTTGTTTCCAACTGTGAAAATCCCGTTCAAGGTTACATCCTTACAAATCTCTACGGTCCAAAGTACAACCTCGAGGTAGAAAAGCTTACGGTGGCAGGTGCAATAGATTTTGGTTTTTCAGTCGATACATACGGTGATTACATAATTGTTGGTGCACCGGCAGATAAAAATAATACCACTGTTGAAGAAAAGGCGTACATCTACCACAGAACGGGTGTTGACAGCTGGGAAGGGCCCTTTGCCTTGTCGCTGCCTGCAGATTACGTAAAAGGTGACAGGTTCGGGTATTCCGTTTCCATTTACGGCGATTTTGCAGCAGTGGGTGCTATCGACAAGTCGGTGAATGGAAAGCCGAATGCAGGTGCCGTTTATATCTATAGGAAAAAGGCAGGCACTGTAAATCAGTGGGAAGAGGTAAAGAAGCTTACCAAGGCGGATCAGACAGGTTCTACGGTTTATCCTGTAACGGGGAACGAGGAATTCGGTAGATCTGTCAAGCTGTACAACAATTGGCTGCTGGTAGGTGCGCCATATGACGGTTTTGATGGTTCCGGCTCCGATCTGGGGGCTGTTTACAGATTCAAGTACAACGGTAGTGACTGGCAGTATGATTACTTCTTTTCACGTAACACTGTTTTGGACGGTGCAAATTTTGGCATGGCGATAGATGTGAACTCGAGTTATGCGGTAATCGGTGCTCGGGGAGAGGACATAAACGGCAAAAGCAATGTGGGCTCAGTTTATATCTACAGTTTCAACAATGATAAATTCGAGTTCAAAGAAAAGATTTCCAATACAGCCTACTATACGGGAAACGACGATTTCTTTGGTGGGAGCCTCTCTCTGTCGGGTGATTTCCTTGCTGTCGGTGTGGCAGGTGCGATTGTAAATGATATCTTCATTGCGGGACAGGTGCAGGTGTACATGCTGGAGAATGGAAGCTGGAACAGTACACCTGCCTTGTTACAGCTTCCCGAACCTGCAGCTTACGATTTTTTTGGATTTCCGGTGGCTTTAAAGCAGACTGCAGAGGGCGATTACATACTGCTTGCCGGATGCATCGACAGGGATAACGGTGACCTTGCAGATGCAGGTGCCGTATATATCTACACCAATCCGGGAGGAACAAATACATGGACATTGCAGAAGGAACTTCGTGCCTCCGATTCATCGGCCAATGCCTATTTTGGTAACTCCATTGCCCTAGGCGATGAGTATGCGATAGTTGGTGCATCTACACTGCGGGATGATACTGTCTTTGAGAACGGCAGAGTCTATATTTTCCGGTAGAATCGTACCTTCCGGATAGCATGAAATCGGTCGCATAAATAATCAATTCTTTCATAAAAAATCACTTGACGTGTAATTCAAGGTAGGTTAAAATCGAAGTCAAAATATCAATTTAAATTATAATGAAGGAGTATTGGTATGGCGAGAGTTGTGAAATGTGGGCTCATTCAGGCATCGAACCCGAAACATGAGGGTTCACTGGAAGAAATCAAAGAGGCCATGATAGCGAAACATATTCCAATGATAGAGGATGCCGGTAAAAAGGGTGTCCAGATACTGAGCCTTCAGGAGATCTTTTTTGGTCCCTATTTCTGTGCCGAGCAGGAGACAAAGTGGTATGGAATGGCCGAGCCTGTTCCCGGGCCGACTACCGAGAGGCTGGCAGAATATGCGAAGAAATACAGAATGGTAATGATAATACCTGTTTACGAAAAGGCAATGGATGGTGTCTATTACAATACTGCTGCAGTGATAGATGCAGACGGAAAGTACCTTGGCAAGATGAGGAAGATTCATATTCCGCATACCTGGCCCGGCTTCTGGGAAAAATTCTATTTCAAGCCCGGAAATCTCGGGTATCCCGTCTTTGAAACGGCCTATGCAAAGATAGGAATTTTCATCTGTTACGACAGGCATTTCCCCGAGGGAGCGAGGATTCTTGCACTGAAAGGTGCCGAGATTCTTTTTAACCCCTCTGCTACGACAGCAGGAAAATCGAGGTACCTCTGGGAACTCGAACAGCCTGCACAGGCAGTTGCAAACGGTGTATTCATCGGGGCGATAAACAGGGTTGGAACTGAAAAGCCATGGGAATTCGGAAGGTTCTACGGTTCAAGCTACTTTGTAGATCCTCGTGGAAAGATTATCGCACAGGCAAGCGAGGACAAGGATGAGCTTGTTGTAGCTGATATAGATCTCGATCAGATAAGAGAGGTAAGAGACGGCTGGCAGTTCTTCCGGGATAGAAGGCCGGAAATGTATACGGAAATCTGTAAACAGATGTAACTATTAGCTAATGGAGTTGATTTCCGCTAACCTTTATGTTATAAAGGTTAGCGGAATACTTTTTTTTGAAGTTCCCTCTCTAAGGGGGGAAGAAAAAAAACAAAGGGAGGTCAGTGTATGAGCGACCAGGAACAAAAACAAGCTAAAGGCTGGGTAATATACCCGATCGGAAGCCGTCCCAAGATGGGCTTGGCATTCCTTCTCGGGTTCCAGCAGTACCTTACGATGTTCGGTGCAACAGTACTGATACCGTTCATAGTCGGAGGAGCCCTGAAATTTCCTCAGGAACAGTTGGCTCTTCTTATTGCAACAATGTTCTTCGTATCGGGTATAACGACCCTTATCCAGCAGTCTCCTCTTGGAAACAGACTGCCTATCATTCAGGGTGGTACCTTCTCTTTCTTGGGGCCGATGTTTGCAATAGTAGGAATGGTTTCCGCACAGAAACTCGGATGGCAGGTGGGGATACAGCAGGTTTCCGCATCTGTTATGTTTGCATCGGTTTTTGAAATAGTTCTCGGATATTCCGGTTTAATGGGTATCATAAAGAGAGCGATAAGCCCGATAGCAATCGGACCTACCATCGCAATGATCGGTTTGGCTCTCTATGGAATCGGTGCTCCGTGGATGGCAACCAACTGGGTTGTCTCGCTTATAACGTTAACGGCACTTGTTCTTTACTCTCAGGTATTCGCAAGAAAGTCGAGAATATTCCTTCTCTTCCCCGTACTTCTTGCAATTATCACAGGATGGCTGGCAGCTTTGATCGGTACACTTGCCGGTTGGATTCCTGCAGGTAACGAGGCAAACCTTACAGGGAAGCTCGATCTTATAAGAACGGCTCCTTGGCTCTGGATCAAGCCTGCTATTCCCTTTAAGTGGGGCGTACCTAAGATTACCAGTATAACAGTTGCCGGTTCCTTCGGAATGCTTGCCGGTTACCTTGCATCGATGATAGAGTCCATCGGTGACTACTATGCATGTGCAAGAATCGCTGAAGGACCAGTTCCCACTGCAAAGATGATATCCAGAGGTCTCGGTGCAGAGGGTCTCGGATGTCTCGTTGCAAGTCTCTTTCAGACAGGTAACGGTACTACATCATATTCGGAGAATATCGGTGCAATAGGTCTTACAAGGGTCGCAAGCCGCCGTGTAATAAGGGCTGGTGCGGTGATAATGCTTGTACTGCCGCTAATCGGTAAGTTTAGTGCCACATTGGCAACTCTGCCGAAACCTGTAGTAGGTGCAATGTATGTCGGCCTCTTCGGTTTGATAGCTGCTGTGGGACTTTCCAACCTGCAGTTCGTGAACCTGAACAATGCAAGGAACCTCTTTATAATCGGTATCTCATTCTTCGCAGGTCTAAGTTTCCCTGCCCATTTCAATGCAACCCCGATCAATTTGGAAGCTGCAGGGCAGACGGCCAAGGTTCTCGGTGATATTCTTCAGGCAATACTTACAACGGGTATGGCTGTAACAGGTATCATTGCAATATTCCTCGACAACGTACTTCCCGGAGCTACGAAGGAAGAGCGTGGTATTGCTTACTGGGAAGCAGAAGCAAGCGATGAAGCCTGGGAGAAGGCCGAGGAAGAGTGGAAAAAGATGAAGGTTGGTGAAGAGAGAAAGGTTTTTGTCGAATAGCCTTTGCCTTTCGATTCATCCAGAGTATAGAAGAGATGGCATGGAGGATGATTCCTCCATGCCATATTTTTTAGCGGAAGTTTAAAACATGATAGACAAGAGATTCAGGAAGCTGCTCTACTATGTCCTTGCAATACTGGTGGTTCTGGTATTCTACTTGATTTTCAATGCGGGAAACCCCAAATCCATAATCAGATTCCTGGTTAAGGACCCAGCCTACGATGTTACCGTGACAGTCGTCCTTTCGATAATAATTGTAGCCATTTCAATCACCCTTACATCGGGCAGGCAGGATGACCCGTTGAAACACATGCTGGAGATAAACAGGGAACACATACGAAAGCTGCGCTCAAAGGGTAAGAGTGAATCGGAGATAGCCGATTCCTTCCTGAAGGAGATAGGGGTAAAGAAGGGCCTTTTCTATCCACTTGCGAAAAGGCGAGTTTTGCGTTACCTTTCCAGGATAGATTGAGGGGAGTGAAGTATTATGGAATTTCTGGAAGGTCTGACAAATCCGGGATGGTTGACATTTGCCCTTGTTTTTCTCGGTATAATATTTTTTCTCGCATTCATAAGGCAGAGGGAGAGCAAGAGGATACTGGAGAAGTTCGACGAGGATAACATCATAATTACAGCTTTCGGGGTAAATTATTTCGGACTGGAATCGGAAAAAGGTGGCCCCTTGAGAAGTTCGGGGGCTCTGGTACTCTTGAAAGACGGCCTTTACTACAGGGCAAGGTACTTAAAGAGGGAACTATTTATAAAGGGAAACTCCATAACCTACATCGGAATATCCGATGTGCACAAGGGTAAACCTCTCTACCAGAATGCAGTGATAATTCAGTTTCTAAATGATGAGGGGAAAGAGGATAAGGCAGCTTTCAGGATGCCGTATCCGAACCACTGGCTCGTTGCTATCAGGAAAAATCTCATAGGTGCAAGCAAGAGGAACCAGGAAAAGAGTTAGTCGGACACTCCGAGGCTGAATATTCCAATTTTTTCAGGTTTATAGAAGGAAACAGAAAGTAAAGTGATCGAAGCAGGTCTCAAAGGAGAACTCGTCGGAAGCCTGAAGGGTGAATTGAGAATCGTTTCCCTGTACAGCAAGGTTGTAAATCTAATCACCAAAGAGGGGTTGCTGTTCTCCCTGGTAGCGAATGAAGGTTTGATGAGCGGCCTTGCCGTGGAGGCAGAGGGATTGTTCGACGAGGCCGTTAGAAAACACTTAAGAGAGGGTATTCCAGGCAGGATTACAGAGGACTCCGTTACACTATTTACCCCTCACAGCGGTATCGTAATCTCTCTGAAAGATGCTTCCCCCTGGTCGGGGAAAGTAAATACAAATATGGTTATCACTTTCAAGCAGGCAGATGAACTCGGAGAGAAGCTTGTCAAGCTTCTTGGCCGGCATGGAAAGAGGGGAGGATTTCTCGATGTAATCGGGAATGAATTGGATGAGAAGAATTATTTTCTAATCAAGGCGGATAGAATTCTAAAAGGGATTCTCGAAAGAGCAGGGGAAGATAAAGCGGGGGTTAAGAGTGCAAAAATAGGACTTTCAAAGAAGCATCTTTTACTTAGAGGGCTGGAGAAACTGGTGGGATTGGGTATCGGTTTTACCCCATCGGGAGACGATTTCATAGCGGGGTGTCTCCTCGGAGAAACACTGGTTAATGAAAGAGAAGCGAGTATAAAGATCGAGAGAGAGGGCATCGAAAAGGCACTGGTCAGGACCAATGACGGAGGAAGGTCCCTACTATGGCAGGTTTTACGGGGGATATTTCCTGCATATATAAGGGACTTTCTTTCCCAGCTGGAGAATGCCTGCTTGGATCATGAAAGAGGCCTGTTTGATAACGAGATGCTCGAGCAGGCGGTAAGGGACGCTGTTTTACATGGTGAGACCTCCGGAACGGATACGCTAACAGGATTTGCCTGGTTTCTGAAAGTTCCCGGAAAATTTTTACTAAAATATTGACCTGTTTTCAAAAACATGTTAAAATCCAATTTGAATTAATATTTGCTTTAGGAATTGAAGCTGGCAGTTTGACAACATCAGGGTAAATGATAAACTGCCAGCTTAATAAATTCATGAACAATCCTGAGAGGAGGCTATTGCGTATGATTAAACCGGTCGCATATTTCAAACCGGGTTCCCTTAAGGAAGCCGTGGAAGCCCTCCAGACAGAAAATGCCTGGCCGCTTGCAGGAGGGACGGATCTGCTTGTCAACATGAGGAATGGCGTGGAACATCCCGATCTGCTGGTGGATATAAAGGGGTTGGAAGAGTTGAATGTATTTGAAGTCGATGGAAAGATCATCATAGGAGGTAACATCAATCTCAATTTCATAATCGACGATGCAAGGCTGAGGAAGGTATGCCCCGTGCTGGGACAATCTGCACTGACAGTAGCGACTTACCAGCTTAGAAACAGGGCAACGCTCGTTGGAAACATCTGTAATGCATCACCTGCAGCGGATATGGCTCCGGCCCTCTATGTGATGGAGGCGGAGGTGGTTGTTTCCGGCCCGCAAGGTGAGAGGCATGTTCCCATAAATGAATTTATCACGGGCGTGAAGAAAACTTCGCTCAAGAAAGGTGAAGTGGTTTTGAGAGTCGAGATACCCAATCCGAAAGTGGGGAAAACGGCTTTTCTGAAAAAGCAGCGCTACAGGGGACATGACCTTGCAACGGTAAATGTTGCAGGGATCGCCAATCCGGATACGGGAACTCTTCGTGTATGTATTGGTGCATGTGCTGTGACTCCCGTGCTTCTAAAGGGGACAGATGAACTGTATAAGAGTATCAAGGATGTCGACGAACTCGCTGACAAGGTTTCTGAACTTGCATTGCAATCGATTTCTCCTATCGATGACGTCCGTTCTTCGGCTGAATACAGGCGTGACATGACAGCTGTCTATGTGAAGCGTCTTGTCAGAACGATATGTTCTTAGAGTATTGAAAGGAGGGATTTGAGATTATGAAAGAATATACCAAAGAATTGAATATAACAGTAAAAGTCAACGGCCGTGAGTACCATGAGAGTGTACCTGCAAATATGACTCTGCTCCAGTTCCTAAGGAATAAGCTTCTTCTTACCGGTACCAAAGAGGGATGCGGAATAGGAGAGTGTGGAGCCTGTACGGTGGTGATGAACGGCAAGACCGTTACTTCCTGCCTCGTTCTTGCAGCAGAGGCTGACGGAGCCGAAATTCGTACCATCGAAGGAGAGGCCAAGGGAGAAAAACTTACAGCTCTTCAGGAATCCTTTATAAAGTATCATGGAGAACAGTGCGGTTTCTGTACACCCGGAATGATCATGTCTGCACAGAATCTTCTCGATCGGAATCCCAAACCCACAAGGGAAGAAATCGTGGAGGCTATATCGGGTAACCTGTGCAGGTGCACCGGTTACGAACCCATTATCAAGGCTATCGAGGCGGTAGCTGAAAAGGGAAACAGGTAGAGGAGGTATCGAGCGATGATAGTAGAAGACAAGAGCAAATTGAGATACGTAAGTAAGGATATCCCCAGAAAGGATGGTGTAGAGAAGGTAACCGGGTCAGCCGTCTATGTGGCAGACATGGTACTTCCGGGAATGCTCTATGCAAAAGTGGTAAAGTCTCCCTATGCATATGCCAGGATAAAGAGCATAAATACCAGTGAAGCGGAAAAAATTCCCGGTGTCCGTGCCGTTATTACGGGAAAAGAGCTGAACTACAAGGTTGGGCTGTATGTTGTTGACAAGGATATCCTTGCCAAGGATTTTGCGAGGTATCAGGGTGAACCGGTGGCAGCAGTGGCTGCGGACTCGGAACTGATAGCGGAAATGGCATGTGAGAAGATAAAGGTGGAATACGAGGAACTGGAACCCGTGATGGATCCAAGAGAAGCCTTGAAACCCGATGCCCCGCTGGTACATCCCGACCTCGGTAACTACAGCTACATGAAAGGGGTTTTTCAGCCAAGGCCGAAGACCAATATCCCCCATGTACAGAAGATACGCCACGGTGACATAGAAAAGGGATTCAAAGAGGCCGATCTAGTTGTGGAAACTAGTTTCTATAATCCTCCGGTACAACATGTTGCCCTGGAGACGCATGTTGCAATAACCCAGGCACTTCCGGGAAACAAGGTGCTGATATACACATCGGCACAGTCACCCTTTACCGTGCGAAGCCTCTTCTCCGTTTGTTTCGGAATACCACTGGAAAACATAAGGGTTAAGGTTCCTTATGTGGGAGGCGGATTCGGAGGGAAGGCCGGAATACACTTAGAGCCATTGACATACGTTCTTTCAAAGAAAGCTGGTGGAAGACCTGTAAAATTGATGATGACGAGGGAGGAAGAGTTCAATACAATACCCTCCCGCCAGGGACTCTACTCTGATTTCAAGACCGGCGTTACGAAGGATGGAAAGATAACGGCCTTAGAGGCAAACTACTACTGGGATGCCGGTGCCTATGCAGACTACGGTGTAAATGTCGGAAGGGCAGGTGCCTATGCCGGGGCAGGTCCCTATGAAGTGCCCAACTGTAAGATTGATTCATACATAGTGTATACCAACAAGGTGTTTGGTACGGCATACAGGGGATTTGGTCACCTCGAGGTGCTGTGGGGTATAGAGAGGAACATGGACATAGTGGCGAGGAAACTCGGTATGGATCCTGTTGAATTCAGGATGAAGAATGTCCTAAGGCAGGGGGCTTACACTATAACTGGTGAAAAGATAACCCGCTCCCACGGCCATGTTTATGACTGCCTTGATGCCGTTGCAAAGGATATCAAGTGGTCGGGTTACAAGTCGGAGGAGGAGCGTGAGAAAGAGAAAAAGACAGGTAAGGTGAGAGGTAAGGGTGTTGCATTGCTTCACAAGGCTCCTGCAATGCCAACCTTCACAAGTACCGCAATAATACTGAAATTCAACGAGAACGGGTCGGTGGACCTTATGACATCCCTTACCGACTATGGCCAGGGTACCTACACTGCACTTGCCCAGATAGCGGCGGAAATTCTAAAGATGCCCATAGAGAGGATTAATGTTCCCTGGGACAGCGATACTTCATTCACCCCGTACGACTGGCAGACCGTTGCAAGCAAGGGTGCCTTCATGTCGGGCAATGCAACAATAGCAGCGGCAGAGGATGCACTTCGACAGATAAAGGAGATAGCAGCACAGGTTTTAAAGTGCGATGTGGCCGATCTGGTCTGCGAGGATGAGAAGGTTTACCTCATTCACAATCCGGACGAATATTTGGAATACAAACAGATCGTGAATGGTTATGTATATCCCGACGGAACTTCGATTGGAGGGCCGGTAATAGGAAGGGGACGATACATAGCTCAGGGCCTTACCAACCTGGACCCGGAGACCGGGCAGGGCCTCCCGGCACTGGACTGGACCTACGGAGCCCACGGTGCTGAGATCGAGATAGACATTGAAACGGGAGAGATTCACGTAATCAGACTCGCATCGGCATTCGATGTCGGGCAGACCTTGAATGAGGGGTTGGCACGTGGCCAGATAATCGGCGGCGTGATACAGGGACTTGGAAGTGCCCTGACCGAGGAGTTCAAATTCTCCAAGGACGGAAAGTTCCTTAATGCATCCTTTGTTGACTACAAGATACTAACGGCGAAGGACCTTCCCGATTCCATGGAGCAGTACCTCATAGAGAATCCCCAGCATGACGGTCCCTTCGGGGCAAGGGGTGTTGCAGAGCACCCGATGATTTCAGTTCCTTCTGTAATAGGTAATGCCCTCTACGATGCCCTGGGAATAGATTACTTCAGGTTGCCACTAACATCGGAGAGAATCTACTTCGGGATAAAGAGCGGTAAGAAGGAATATCACGATTGACGAACAGATAGGGTGATGAAAACAGATAAGGCTCACCGGTCGCCATCGTGATACCGGCCAGGATTTACCTTAGGCTGGTGAGCCTTGATTTCCTTTTACAATTTCAAGAAGCTTTCATTAAGAAGCAGACGGTACAACTGTTAGTTGATATTTTTGTTCAATACGATTTGGAGGTAAAAAGGTGACAAACCAGGAGGCGGTGCAAAGGTTCAGGGAAAAACGTTCCCGGATGCTAAAAGGGGGAGGTGAAGAGAGAATAAAGGCACAGCATGATAAGGGAAAACTCACCGCAAGGGAGAGAATAGACCTTCTTCTGGATGAGGGTACCTTCATAGAACATCAGCCATACATCGTTCCGAGATCCACGGATTTCGGTATGGACAAGAAAAAATTCCTGGGCGATGGTGTAGTGAGTGGTACGGGAAAGGTGAACGGAAGGCAGGTCTTCCTCTTTGCACAGGATTTCACCGTGCTGGGAGGTTCCCTCGGCGAGATGCATGCAGAGCGCATAGCAGAAGCCCAGATGCTTGCAGCAAAGAACGGCACACCTTTTATTCAGATAAACGATTCGGGTGGTGCAAGGATACAGGAAGGCATACTTTCACTTCACGGTTACGGTAAGATTTTCAGGGCCAACACGTTGAGTTCCGGCGTTATACCACAGATTTCGGTAATCCTTGGTCCATGTGCCGGAGGTGCCGTCTATTCACCGGCAATAACGGATTTTACATTAATGGTTGACGGCGTGAGCAACATGTATATAACGGGACCGGAGGTAATAAGGGCAGTCACCGGAGAAGAAATAACACATGAGGAACTCGGTGGTGCCCAGGCACACTGTGTAAACAGCGGGAATGCGCATTTCAGGTTCAAGACGGAAACCGAGTGCATGAATTTCTTGAGAAAGCTTTTAAGCTATCTTCCCTCTAACAACATGGAATTACCCCCTATTGCAGATACCGGTGATCCCGTTGACAGGGAGACCCCCGATCTAATTCATTTGCTTCCCGACAATCCCAAGAGACCCTACGATATAAGGGATTTCATATCAGAAATATTCGATCGCAACTCTTTTCTGGAGGTCCATGCGGAGTATGCCATAAATGTCGTTGTAGGATTTGCAAAACTCAACGGGAGAACTGTGGGGGTATTTGCAAACCAGCCGAAGGTACTTGCCGCTGCGCTGGATATAAACTCGGCAGACAAGGCTGCCAGATTCCTGCGGTTCTGCGATGCATTCAATATTCCGATCATTTCACTGGTGGATGTGCCGGGATTTCTTCCGGGTGTATCCCAGGAGCATGGGGGAATAATAAGGCACGGTGCCAAGATTCTCTATGCGATTGCCGAGGCAACGGTACCCAAGATTGCTCTTATAATAAGAAAGGCATACGGTGGTGCATACATCGCAATGGCTTCGAAAGCGCTTGGCTACGACCGGGTTCTTGCTTACCCGACAGCGGAAATCGCCGTGATGGGAGCGGAAGGGGCGGCAAATATCATTTTCAGAAGAGAGATAAAGGCTGCGGAGAATCCGGAGGAAAAGAGACAGGAGAAAATAGCCGAGTTCAAGGAAACCGTGATGAACCCCTTTATAGCAGCCGGTTTCGGTTATGTGGATGACATAATTGAGCCCCGCTATTCCAGAATCGAGCTGATAAGATCGCTGGAGATGAACATAAGGAAGAGGGAAGAGAGGCCCTCCAAGAAGCATGGGAATATCCCACTGTAGGGAAGTACAGTCAGGAGTGATTTTATGAATACGGAAGTTTACATGTACAGTGTTTTTACCACTATTCTCGGGATGTCCATAGTTTTTCTCTTTCTCGGATTCTTGTGCCTCCTGATGGTATTCCTTAAGAGTTTTTTCCATGATAGAAAAGTGGCTCGCGAGGAAGAGGTTTTGCAGGAAGAAACCACCTCTGAAAAGGTGGTGGAAGAGAAAAAGCTGGACTGGCTTATAGCAGCCGTATCTGCCTATCTAACAGCCGAAGAAGAAGAGTTGTACCCGCATTCGGCAAAGGACTGGCAGCCAATTGCCAATGAGCGGTTTGATCCGTGGGTGATAGGCGGAAAACTGTTACAGAGATGGAGTGGAGTGTAGATTATGAAAAAGACAATAAGATTCCAATTTGAAGGAAAGAAATACACCGTTGATGTCGAAAGGGAAGGAAACGAATTAATTGTGGAGCGGGAGGGTGAAACCTACAGGGTGACCCTTCTTCCCGAAGAAAAACCTGCTGGTCTCGCAGAAAGACCTGCGGAGATTGTACAGCCACAGGCGGTAGCACCCCCGCCCCCGCCGACAGTACAGCCTACGGCAAAACCGGCCGCAAGTCCGCCACCACAGGCAGAAGCTGGAAAGGGTGTGCTTCCCGCCCCGATTACGGGAGTTATCAAGGAGATAAAGATTGCCCAGGGTCAGAGAGTACAGAAGGGACAGGTGATACTGGTTATGGAAGCTATGAAGATGGATATAGATCTATATGCACCTGTCTCCGGTATTGTTCAGGAGGTTTTCGTCCACCAGGGTCAGAATGTAAAGGCAAACGAGATTCTCTTGAGGATAGAGTAGGGGGGACAAATGGGATTGATAGCATCTTTTTTGGGGAGTACCGGACTTGTTGCCCTTACATGGCAGAATATCGTTATGATAGGTGTGGGAAGCCTCCTCATCTATCTTGGAATAGCCAAGGAATATGAACCTCTCCTGCTCATTCCTATTGGTTTCGGAGCAATCCTTGTCAATTTGCCCCTTGCAGGTTTAATGGAAGACAACGGTCTTCTTCATTATTTCTACTTTGGGATAAAATCCGGTATTTTTCCGCCCCTGATCTTCTTGGGCATTGGAGCAATGACAGATTTTGGTCCCCTTCTCTCCAAGCCTTCCACCTTTCTTTTGGGAGCTGCTGCCCAGTTTGGCATATTCGGTACGTTGCTGGGAGCAAAGGCCCTCGGTTTCAATTTTCCGGAGGCCTCTTCAATTGCGATCATAGGAGGAGCCGATGGCCCTACTGCCATATACCTGACTTCCCGGTTGGCAGAGCATCTGTTGGGTCCTATTGCCGTTGCGGCATACTCGTACATGGCACTGGTACCAATCATACAGCCTCCTATAATACGGCTTCTGACAACGAAGAAGGAAAGAATGATTGTCATGTCGGAGATAAAGCCGGTTTCAAAGAGGGTAAAGATACTGTTTCCAATTTTAACGGCAATTGCTTCTGCCCTCCTTGTGCCTGCATCCACTCCCCTTATCGGGATGCTGATGCTAGGAAACCTCTTCAAAGAGGCCGGTGTCGTTGAGAGGCTTTCAAAGACTGCCCAGAATGAGCTTATAAATATTGTAACAATCTTTTTAGGTGTTGCAGTAGGTTCCAAGATGTCTGCAGAGGAGTTCTTGACTGTGAAGACACTTATGATTCTCGGGCTTGGCCTTATTGCCTTCTCCATAGGGACTGCATCGGGAGTACTTCTTGGTAAGCTTATGAAGGTTATTTCCGGCGGAAAGGTAAATCCGATGATTGGAGCAGCAGGAGTTTCTGCCGTACCAATGGCTGCCCGCGTGGTTCAGAAGGTGGGGCAGAAGGAGAATCCTACGAATTTCCTCTTGATGAATGCAATGGGCCCCAATGTGGCCGGTGTGATTGGTTCTGCTGTAGCAGCAGGTGTTCTGCTGTCACTTGCAGGGTAATGGTGTAGGAATGCTGTAAAAATGCTGCAAGAATGTTGCAAGTTTAGGTGCGGTAATTTGACGAATTGGAAACGAATTGGAAATATTAACTGTCAAGGAGGTAGATGATTTTGAAAAAGATACTTGTTCAGAAAGACTCCTATTACGATTCTGTTTTTCTCATGCTGATAAACAAGGAGGTAAAACAGTTTGATGGAGTAAAGGATGCGGTGGTTTCCATGGGAACGGATGTCAATGTGGAACTACTGAAAGACATGGGCCTTGCAAACGAAGAAGTGGAAAGTGCAACCGCCAACGACCTCATTATTGCGGTGGAAGCTGAAAGTGAAGAGGTTGCGGAGAAAGCAATAGAGGCTGCAAAGGAACTTCTTAACAAGAAGAAGAGCGAATCGGCTGAATCGGATGAGTACAGGCCGGTTAGCCTAGACAAGGCCGTTGAGATGCTTCCCGATGCAAACCTCGTCGTAATTTCTGTACCCGGTGCCTTCGCAGCGAGGGAGGTGAGGAAGGCGCTGAATATGAATCTTCATGTAATGCTCTTTTCCGACAATGTTTCCCTGGAAGACGAAATCGAGCTTAAGAAGCTTGCAGAGGAAAAGGGACTTCTCATGATGGGGCCGGATTGCGGTACCGCGATAATCAACGGAAAGCCCCTGTGTTTTGCAAATGTGGTAAAGAAGGGAGACATAGGGATTGTCGCAGCTGCCGGAACCGGTTTACAGGAGGTTACCTGTAGCATAGAGAAGTTCGGCGGCGGTATTACCCAGGGAATCGGAACAGGAGGTAGGGACCTTAAGAACAGTCAGGTTGGTGGCAGGATGATGAGAATGGGAATCGAGGCACTGAAAAACGATCCCGAAACAAAGGTCATAGTGGTAATCTCCAAGCCTCCCGCAGAGGATGTGGCAGGCAAGGTGATAGAGGCCCTAAAAGAAACGGGAAAGCCCTGTGTCATCCACTTTGTCGGTCTCGGGGCAGGAAAGCAGGAGGGAAACCTCTACTATGCGGAGAATCTCGAGGAGGCTGCCGGAATGGCCGTGGCTCTTTCCAAGGGTGAGAAGTATGAAAAACGCACATTTACCATTCCGGAAGAAGAGGTGGAGGCAATTGTAGAGAGAGAAACGCAGAACATGGCACCCGGCCAGAAGTACTTGAGAGGTCTCTACACCGGTGGTACACTGGCTGATGAGGCAATGATTCTCTTTGAAAGGGAGATAGGTAACATCTATTCAAACAATCAGACGAAACCTGAACTGGTGTTAAAGGACCCCCATACATCCCAGGGACATACCATAGTGGACCTCGGAGATGATGTCTTTACCGTTGGAAGGCCACATCCCATGATAGATCCTTCCACCAGGGAAGAGCGTATAATCAAGGAGATGGAGGACCCCGAGGTAGCCGTAATGCTTCTTGATATCGTTCTCGGATACAGTTCACATGAGGATCCGGCAGGGGCAATCCTCGACAGCCTTAAGAAGGCCAAGGTAAAGGCAAAGGAAAGGGGAGGCTATCTCTCCATTGTTACATCCATAACGGGAACCAAGGGTGATTTTCAGAACATGGACGAGCAGAAGAAGAAGCTCGAGTCCATCGGATGTGTCGTAATGCCTTCAAACTATCAGGCATCGATGCTTGCATTGAAAATTATAAGAAAGGTGGGATAAAGATGAACGTAAAACCTATCAATGAACTTTTCAAGAAAGAACTCGTTGTAATAAACATGGGTCTCGAATCCTTTGCAGATAACCTGAAGGACGTGGGAGTGAAGGTCCTTCAGATGAACTGGAAACCACCAGCCGGTGGCAATAAAAAGATTTCTTCCCTTCTTTCGAGACTGGGAAGATAGGAGGTGTAGTGATATGAAAGTGGATATAGAGAAGGCGAACCAGGAGGGCGCCTCGAGAATCCTCAAAGCAAAACCGACTATAGTGGATATATCCACAGCCGGCGAAGCTGTTCCCGGTATGAAGAAGAACATGATACTTCATGCAGGGCCTCCCCTCACATGGGACAGGATGTGTGGGCCGATGCGGGGGGCAGTAATTGGTGGGCTTATCTACGAGGGTCTTGCAAAGAACCAGAAAGAGGCAGAGGAACTTGCAGCATCCGGTGATATCGAGTATTCACCCTGGCACCATCATGCGGGAGTAGGCCCGATGGCAGGTGTTGCTACCTGGAGCATGCCCGTATGGGTTCTTGAAAACAAGACTTTTGGTAACAAGGCATACTGTACCCTGAACGAGGGCCTCGGTAAGGTATTGCGCTACGGGGCATTCTCCGAAGAGGTTATAGCACGCTTGAAATGGATGGAAACTGAGCTTGCTCCAATTCTTAAGAAGGCCCTCGACAAGCATGGTGAGATAGACATGAAGAACCTCATCTCCCAGGCTCTCCAGATGGGGGACGAGGGACACAACAGGAACAGGGCCGGAACGTCACTCCTTATTCGCGAGCTTGCACCATACCTGGTAAGACTGGACGAGGACAGGGAAAAGATAGCAAAGGTATTGGAGTTCATGCATTCCAATGACCACTTCTTCCTGAACCTAACAATGCCTGCGGCAAAGTGTACCGTCGATCCTGCTGCGAATATCGAGGGAAGCTCGGTGATATACACGATGGCCAGGAACGGAACTGATTTCGGAATCAGGGTTTCAGGGCTTGGTGACAGGTGGTTCACCGCTCCTGCAACCATGGTGGATGGACTGTACCTTCCCGGATTCACGGCGAAGGATGCCGCGCCGGATATCGGAGACTCGGTCATAACTGAAACATCGGGAATTGGCGGATTTGCAATGGCTGCAGCACCTGCAATAGTAAAGTTTGTCGGTGGAACACCAAAGGATGCAGTGAACTTCACCAAGCAGATGTACGAGATAACTGTAACGGAAAACGATACGTATCAGATACCATTCCTCGATTTCAGGGGGACACCGACTGCAATAGACTTGATAAAGATAGAGGAAACTGGCATCCTTCCGAGGATAAACACAGGTATAGCACACAAGGATCCCGGCGTTGGAATGGTCGGCGCGGGGCTTGTAAGGCCGCCTGAAAAGTGTTTCCATGATGCCTTGGAAGCATTCGTCGAAAAATACGGCGACTAATAGTACTAATAGTGATAAAAAATTAAAATTTTTTAGGAGGAGCAAAAATGAAGATTATCGATCTTACCATTCCCCTTGGAATAGGAACCCCACCATGGCCAACCTACGAGCCGTTGCAGGTAAAGTACTTTAAGCGTTTGGCACCAAACGGTGCAAATGGCCAGGTTCTTACTCACTCGAACCACCTTGGAACTCACCTGGATGGTGAGATTCACTTTTACACACCTGGAAAGGATATTGCAAGCCTCGACATGGACTTTCTCGTGCATGAGGGTGTTGTTGTAGACCTTTCCGACTGCACGGAGGACTACGATGTTTACACATCCAAGCAGGTAGAGGAGAGAGTAGAAGTAAAAGAGGGCGATATTCTTATCATACATACCGGTTACCATCACTACGGATGGGATCAACCCACCGCCGACGAGGTAAGGTACATGGTAAAGCATCCCGGCCCGGACAGGGAGTTTGCAGAGTGGGCAAAGAGAAAGAAATTAAGATGGATCGGCGTGGACTGCGGAAGCGCGGACCATCCGATGAACACGATAATAAGGAACTGGATGCCGAGACAGGCAAAGGAGGCAGAGGCCTTCTTTAAGAAGAAATTCGGGAAGAACCTGGAAGAGTTCTTTACAGATGACAAGTACCAGTTGATGCACATAGAGATGTTCGATCATGGTATCATCCATGCAGAGTGCGTTGGCGGAGACATCGACCTTCTCCTTAACCAGAGAGTAACGATCGGGTGTTTCCCCTGGAGATTCGTCGACGGTGAATCGAGCATTTCCAGAATAGTGGCAATGGTTGATGACGAGAAGTATGATGAACTTATGAAGAAGAAGGAAAAGGCAAAACTCACCAAGTTCGGTGATGTTGCCGGTGCCTTGAATCCGTGGCTTCACGAGGAAGCAAGGAAGAAATGAAGTTTGTCGTACCCGAACACCTTCCATGGCAGGAAATGAAGGAAGGTGTGCGGCTTAAAGCTGCCTGGGGTGAAGACATAATGGTTACCATAATGGAGATGGACCCTGGAACGGAAATCCCCGAGCACAGCCATCCCCACGAACAGGTAGGCACCGTAATGAGGGGTGCAGCCCAGGTAACCATCGCCGGCGAGACCCACGTGGTGGAAGAGGGACAGTTGTACTTCGTAGGCCACTACGAGAAACATTCGATAAGGGCAATGGAGGCCGGTGCGAGAATTCAGGATGTCTTCTATCCGATAAGGGAGGAGTTCAGAAGACCTCAGACGGCAAAGACGCATTACTTTCCAAAATATTTCTCCACGAGAAGGTAGGGAAAAACAGAAACTCAATAACACTAATCGCAATGGAAGAAAACGGGGGCCTGCAACGTCAACACAACCCATTTGGGTAAAACCGTTGCAGGCACCTTTCTCTTGAATCACATCTCTCTTTGACTGTACTATCACAGTTAGATGTTCTTTTCCCCTTTAAAAAAGATAGGGCCCTTCGTATTTCTCTGTTTTCTCATTGCAGCCCCGGCTGTCCTACCCGCTGAAATTGCCTGGAAATTCCCCACAGGCGGGGCCATTGTCTACCGGCCAGCTGTTGACGGCAGTGGCACTGCCTATTTTCCTTCTAACGATGGCAACCTCTATGCCGTTTCAAGCGATGGCAGGGAGCTGTGGCAACTTCAGTTGCAAGATACACCATCGACACCGGCTGTAATTTACTACGATAATTCGATTCTACTCGGTACAGTATCGGGAAAGCTTCTCCGTATTGCTGCAAACGGCGTCCCTAAGTGGGAGCTTGAGCCTGGAAAGCTTGCCGGTGACGTTGGCGGAAGGGTTACCGCAATTGCAGTGTCGGGAAACGGCGACATCCTTGTAGCGTCCTCCTCTTTTCTCTACTGTATCGATTACGGGGGCCGCCTGAAGTGGAGGCATGGCTTTGCCTCTCCGATAGAAGCCGGCCCCGTAGTTGGCAAAGAGGGAAAGATTTTCATCACGCTGGGAAACAGGCTGGCAGCCTGCCTGGATAGTGACGGGAGGAATCTCTGGAGTTACGATTCCCATTTCAATGCAAGGACAATTTTTCTTACATCATCAAATATGTTGATACTTGCCGGCCGCTTGATCCTTGCCCTTTCCACAGAAGGGGCTCCGGTTTTTACCGTTGCCTCCAACCACCCCATTGTCTCCGGAATCGAGGGCCAGGATGGGAACCTCTACTTTACCTCGGACGACGGTTTCCTTGTCTCCTACAGTGTCTCATACAGTTCAGGCGGGGAGATACTCTACCAGGTAAACCTAGAAGGCGGAGAGAGGCACATCTCCTTCATGTCGGAGGAGGGACTTATCGTATTAACGGGATTACCCGACGGTTTCCAGACCTTTGATATTTCAAAGCGCTCACTTAAAAGGGTAAGGTTCTCCGGGGTGAGAAATCCTGAGGTCGTGTGGGCCGGCAAGAATCAACTTTATATTGCCTCTGAAGATTGGAACCTCTATGCGCTTCACTTTGAAACGGGTGATGTGGATTATAAACGTTGGAGCTATTACCTTCACGATCCACGGCACACATCGAGGAGCCTTGGCCTGGCAGACGGAGAAAGCGGGGATTACTATACGCTCCTGGCATTGGCGTCTTCCCCTGAGAGACAGAACAAACTTTCAGCGCTGGAACAGGTAAGGGATTTTCTCGAGGGCAGGCAATTCATGCGCCTCTATGCCGTAGGTGTCGAGGAGATTGCGGGGAGATTACTCCGTGAATCGGTAGAAGAGAAGAGTTACTTTCTTATGAGCGAGATTAACGATTATCCCGAGGTGAGGTCCCTTGCAGCCTCCGTGCTGGGGTTGCTGGGAACAGAGAATGCCAGGAGGCTCCTTGTCGGGCACCTTGGCATGGAGGAAAACAGGGACGTTGTGGAGGCGTGTATCGGTGCACTTGGCGAGATTGGCTATGATCCCGATGGGAGCAGTGTCAGTGCCATTGTGAAGCACCTGGATGAGGGAGGAGTTAAGCTGCTGCTGGTTGCCGTACAGTCTCTATTAGAGATTGCAAGGAGGAATCTTGGAAGAGATTCCGGAGCTGATGCATTGATGGTTCTTGCAAGGGTCGAGGCTGGAAAGTATCCGTACCCCGTTAAAAAGGCTGCAGGCGATGCTATAAGGGAATCCCTGAAAGGGAAGGAGCATACTGAATAACACTCGTTTTAAAAAAATATAGATGTAAACCAGTCAACTGTTGTGGTACAATATCCTTTGAAAGAGGGTTTCAGGTTATGAAAATATTTAAAATTTATGAGGCTTTTAAGAATGTTAGAATTGTCGAAAGAAGGTTCCTTTTCTTTCTCTTTCTCATCTCGATTTCCTCGAGCATTTTTCCGGTTTTCGGTGAAAAAGTCGATATTGAAGAACTCAAGAAGTACATGAATAAAAAAATTGAGTTTATAAACTACACGGGAAAGCATACTGTCATTCAGTCAGCGGGTGAGATAGAAAATATCGGGAAGCTTTTGGCACGGGAGAGAAGGGTTTCGCTCAAGTATTCACTCTTTCAGGCAAGAGGGCCTAAATCGGAGAAGGGACTTGATGCTGATATAATCTCCATCGACAGAGATGCAACGGTTGACCATATAGACAATGTGAGAAGGATAATATCGGGCTACCTCAAAGAGGCATACGGGTATAAAGAAAAGGATGCCCATACACTGGCAGTGTTTGTGACGATTTACAACGCAGTATTTAGGGGAAACCTTGATTACTTTAAGGCCAAGTACAAGAAGGCGGTTCTTACATACTTGAACAAGGAAAATGCCGGAATCTCGACGAAATACTATGAATGGCCGGGAAAGACAAGGCTTGTTATACCCCTTACAGGAGAGGCGAAGAAAGGAGAGGTGTCTTCTGTAAGCACAACGGAAGTAACCGAAAAGAAGGTAATAGAAAACATGCAGGCAGAAAAAGGGAAGAGGCTGGAAGAACGGAAGGCCATGGTTGAGCTTAAGGAAAAGGAGATAAAGAGCAAAGAGGAGAAGAAAAAAGCGGTAGAGGAAGAAATCAAGGCAAAGATGGAGGAGCTTGCAAGGTTACAGGAAAAACTTGCCAAGGAGAAAGCACAGGGCCGCAGCGAAGAGGGAGCAAAACTTGCAGAGAAAAAGGCCCGGGAAGAGAAGGCAGTTACGGAGCTGGAGAAAAAAAAGAAAGAACTGGAAAGTGCCATTGCAAAGAAAGAAGCAGAGGTAAAGCAAGAGAGGAAAAGTATTGTAAAGGATGAAAGGGCAGTTGCAACCGAAAAAGGAGTGGCTGAGAAAACTGAAAGGGGGAAAATTGAGACAACATCTATATCTGATGTGTTGTACTTTCTGGAAAAAACGGGCAGTTCTGCTTCCGGTGAAATTGTCAGACAGAAACTTGTAATGATAGATCCTATTGAGAAAAGATTAAAACAGATTTCTTCTGTAAAAAATATAACATCCAGGGAACTCTATTTTTACAGAGGAAAGATACTCGTCGTTGGCCTTGAAAAACCGAGCAGTCCTTTGGGAAGGATTTACCTTCTTGAACCTGGTAACCTCGAGCTGAAGGCAAGGAGTGACAAGCTTGTATATCCCGCTACGAGAATACTGCTTTCGGGGGACAGCATATTTGCCGTAATTTCGACTGGTAACGGCTACAATATTGCCAGGTTCGACGAGACACTTAAGGTTGTTGCCAGGTCGGAGATACTGGTAGATAAGGATACATACATAGGCATATTCGGAAACTCGATCTATGTTAACTCTGACAGGGAAGATATAGATGTATTGAACTCGGACAATCTTCAGCTTGTGACGAGAGTACTTGAGCAGTAAGCTCTAATCGAGCTTTGACCAATCTCGAATTGAGCATTAATCTACATTAATCCATTTGAACCTTAATCTATACTGAATCCGTCGATTCCAAGGCTCTCTTCGCCTATGGTGGGAATCTCCGGTTCCTTCCATGGTTCCAGGATGCTCTTTACCAGAGAGTCGTTTATTATCCTCTGTATCAAATTGGAAGTTTTTTCACTGAGGTTTAAAAACCTTATGCTGAAACCCGGAGAGAGGGTGCTGGAAGCATATCTTGCATCGAGAACTTCAAATCTTGCCATGAGCGATGCATCCTGGAATCGAATCTTGATGAGACCTTTTGTACCTCTTGCCGGGGGCGGTTCGTTACTGTAGAGGTAAGCCCCGCCGGCACTAAGGTCAGCCATTCGATAGCTCTTCCATTCAACTTCAGGAGGAAGCTGTATTTCCTGCAGATTTGAATCCTTAGATAGATTTATCGGCTTTTCCCGGAACTTTTCTTCAAAATCGAAAATGACCCCGGAAGTGATGGGCCAGGAAAACCTGTGGCTTTCACGCCTGTCGAATCTAATATTCTTGTCAATCTCGGAAATAATGAATTGAATGGATGATTGTTGTAGATCCTTTGGTTGAATTTCGTATATCTTTAGAAGAGGGAAACTCCTTTTCAAAGAAGACAGGAAACCGGTCTTGTCACTTTTAACGGTACTTTCTTCCATTATAAGTGCAACCGCTGCATTGTTTTTCACTATCGATTCCACAAGCTCCTTTCTGGAACCGGCGAAGAGAAACGAATAGTCAATTTTTTCTCCCTCTCTCTCTTTCAGGTTTTTGAGTATATCTAAAAGCTTCTTGCTTTCCGTAAAAACAATTATATCCTTTTCCATTACTTTCTCCCATCTTACAGGATTTCATCAATCGGTCACCATTGGTCGCCCTTCAAGTTAGAGTATATCACAGGTAATTCGGAAAAGCGATAGATAGGGTTAAAAAGATACACTGTATCATAATAGACCAGTATTGTGAGAAAAAATGTGTCAGTATTGCACAATGAGTGATGTAGAAGGATATGGCTGTGATTGGTGTAATCTAATTATTTATACTACCGTAAATTATAAGCTTATTTTTGGCATTTATTTTGATACGAGATTAGTGAAGCTTAAAAAGTTATCAAAAACTTAACCAAGGAGGTGTGTTATGGATCTTGTAAAGTGGAATCGAGATGTAATGGATCCCTTTAAAGAGCTTGACAGGATTCAGGATGAGATAAACAGGTTATTCGATTTCCCTCGCCTCATTGAGACGGAAGGTATTTTTGACAGGACCTTTTCTCCGGCCGTGGATGTGGTGGAGCATGCCGATGACTACACGGTTATATGCGACCTGCCAGGAGTAGATCCGAAGGATCTTCAGGTCTCTGTCGAAGGAGACGTTCTTACGATAAAGGGCGAGAAGAAATACGAAACGAAGGAAAAGGATGCAAAGTATTACAGGAACGAACTGTTCGAGGGATCATTCCAGAGAACCCTTTCGTTGCCCTATGGTGTAGATGCCGATAAGGTAGATGCCAGGCTGAAGGACGGAGTTCTTACTATCGTACTTCCCAAGAAGGAAGAGGTAAAACCGAAACAGATTGAAATCAAGACAAAGTAAGGAGGTGGAACCATGAAAGGAAAGGAAATTGAAAAGAGAGCAGAAAAAAGAACAGAAGAAAGGTCTGAAAGAAGGTTAAGACCCCTCTACAGGGTTCATGAAACAGATGGGAAGGTGATAGTGGAACTCGAAATGCCGGGAGTAACCAAGGACGGGCTCGAGATAAAGATAGAGAACAACGAGCTTCACATCCTCGGAAGGCGAGAGCCTGCGACGAAAGAGGGCGAATACCTGATAAAGGAAAGGAGGGAAGGAGATTTCTACAGGGTTTTCACTCTCGACAATACGATAGACCAGGACAAGGTGGATGCTTCCTTAAGCAATGGTCTGCTTACAATCACCCTTGGCCTTAAGGAGAGTGAAAAACCGAAGCTGATAACGGTGAAAACAGGTTAGTTTAACCTGAAAATGAAATAACGGAAGCGGAAGGAAAAAAAGGGTTGCACAGTAAAATGTGTCAACCCTTTTTATTTTCTTGTTGTAACTGCACACACATTTATTCGACAGATATGTTAACGCCAATCTAAATATTCCGGAGTGTCAAAACTATACCAGCGGTTTCTCCGGGAACTTGATTTTCTGGCTCTTTTCCAAGAGGTCCTTCGGAACGGGTCTTACCAGTTCGGAACCTACGACCTGCTTGATGTATTCCTTTACCGTTGAATGCCAGTAGTCCTGGTCTACATAATAAACACGTGCTCCGCCAAGTTCATGCTGGTATTCTGGCCATGGATAGGAGGGCTGTGCCATCCCGAAACCCCATCTCTTCCAGCCGTTGTAGCTTTCATATGTTGCCCAGTATTCCTGCTGATTTAATACCTCAAATACGTAGTCGCACTTTGCATAGTACATGGCAGCTCCTGCTCTTCCGCCTCTCCTGAAAGCAAGGGTATGAAGACTGATATTGATCTCCTCGTCTCTCTTTCTTCCATTTGCGAAGGCTGCAAGTTCGCCATCCACAACTCCTACCAGCATGTACGGGTCTTTCAGCCTGTTTCTGAGCCATCCTAAAATTTCAGCATAAACCCTGACACCTACGATGTCATAGAAGTCGCGATCTATGTCTATAAGCTGCTTTACAACCTTAAGAAGTTCGGGGGCTTCGTCCTTTCTGAGTTCTCGAATTACCATTGTGCTTCCGTCTCTCAACTTTACCATTGCAGGCTCGAAAGGGGGAAGCTGGCTCTTTGGGCCGGAAAGAAGAGGCTCAATCTCCTCTACTTTAAAAGTAATTTGATCCTGTGATACCTTTTCTGGTACTTCTGCTATCATCGTTAATCCTCCTTGGATATTTTGTGATTTTTTGAAAAAAGAAATACTATTATTTTAGGTATTTTTTGTCAACTTATATTTTGAATAAATTTTTAAGATTATTTTGGTATGAGCTTGCACGATATTGACATTATATAGCCTTTAAACTATTCTAATTGCTAATAAAAAAAACAAAAGGAGGAAGAAATGAAACGTTTCTTCACGCTACTGTTATTGCTTTTCGTTCTTATCGGTTTCACCTATGCAACCGGTACGAAGGAAGAAGCTGTGCAGACACTGGTCTATGGTACCACGGAAAAGGTAACCGATTTAGACCCGGCCAGTGCTTACGATTTCCATACATGGGAAATCTTTCAGAACATCTATCAAGGGCTTTTGAGTTATCCGCCCGGTGAGACAAACATAGTACCGGGCTTAGCTGAGAGCTATTCTGCAAATGCCGCAAGCGATCAGTTTACCTTCAAACTGAGAAAGGGGCTTAAGTTTACAGACGGAACTCCCTTTAAAGCCCAGGCTGTCAAGTGGTCGATAGACCGTGTAATGGCATTAGGCGGCGATCCTTCATGGCTAGTTACGGATTTCGTAAAATCCGTGGATGTGCTTGATGACTACACGGTAAGATTCAACCTTAAAGGGCCCATTGCGTACTTTCCCGCACTTGCAGCGACCGTTCCGTACTTTCCTGTAAACCCAAATGTATATCCCAAGGATAAGATTGTACGTGATCCTTCCGAGTTAAAGGGTGGAGCGCTTGTAGGATTAGGCCCGTACAAGGTTGTTTCCTTCAAGAGGGATGAAGAGGTTGTACTGGAGGCAAATCCCGATTACTACGGTGCACAGCCAAAGATTCCAAGAATAGTTATCAGGTACTTTGCAGATGCAACAACCATGAGGCTTGCACTCGAAAAGGGTGAGATAGACCTTGCCTACAAGACACTTAACCCCTCAGATATAGCAGACCTTTCAAAGAATCCCAATTTCAATACTTACAAGTTGAGCGGTCCGTATATTAGATACATCTGTTTTGAAACATCAGAGAGTGTATTCAAGGACAAGAGGTTAAGACAGGCTATCGGTGCTTTAATCAACAGGCCGGAGATTATAGAAAAGGTATTTCTTAATCAGAATGAACCCCTCTACTCTATGGTTCCAAAGGGTATGATATACCATACCGATGATTTCAAGACTACACTCGGAGATGGCAATGTAGCCCTGGCAAACAAGCTTCTAAAGGAAGCAGGTTACTCTGAATCTAATCCACTAAAGTTTGATCTCTGGTATACTCCTTCCCACTACGGTGATACCGAAGTTAATATGGCAGAGGTTATGAAGGCCCAGTTTGAGAAATCCCCCCTTGTAAAGGTGAATATCAAGTCTGCAGAATGGGCAACATACAAGGAACAGTGGAAGGCAAAACAGATGCCTGCTTACCTGTTGGGTTGGTATCCGGACTATATCGATCCGGACAACTACACTGCAGCTTTTGCAGGAACAACCGGTTCAAAGGGTATGGGCATCAACTTTTCGGATCCTGAATGGGATGCTCTCTTTAAAAAGGAGCAGACCAATACCGATCCGAAGGTTAGGGAAGAGGTTTTCAAGAAGATTCAGAAGATGTGGACAGATGAGTGTCCCACTGTACCTATCTTCCAGGGTAACCTCTATGTATTTACAAAGAAAAATGTAAAGGGTGTAAAGATAGGCCCAACCCTTATATTCAACTACAATTCATTGTACTTTGAAAAATAGCTAATGCTATATCAGTAAAAAGAATGATTGCCCGGATGAATCTCATTCGGGCAATCTTTATTGTTATCTTTATTGTAAAATAATATGAAGAATCTCCTAAGGTACATAATAACAAGAATATTTCTCACTATTCCCATGCTGTTCTTTCTGCTTACCCTTGTTTTCATTATCCTAAGGATAATGCCAGGCGACCCGGTTTCTGCAATGCTTGGGGCTCATGCCCCTGAATCTGTAATAGAGCAGAAGAAGGAGGAGCTGGGCTTGAACAAGCCGATAGGTGCTCAGTATATAGATTACCTCAATCAGCTTATTCATTTTGACCTCGGTGATTCGATGATTTTCAAGCAGAAGGTAATAGTTCCCATAAAGGAGAAGCTTCCGGCTACCGTTGAACTTACCGTTTTCGGTATGCTCTTTACACTTGTCTTTGGGGTCTTCCTGGGTGCCTATGCAGCAAGCAAGCGGAGAACGGGAAGGGATTTTTCCATAAGGCTGTATGCCAATGTCGTTTACTGTATACCAGTCTACTGGATGGGGCTCATGCTGCAGCTCGTTTTCGGCGTGTGGCTGGGCTGGCTTCCGATATCGGGAAGAGTCAGCCCAAGGATACTTGTTTCCACCTTTGAGAATACGGGTTTCTATACGATAGACACCCTCTTAAGCGGAGATCTTCATGCTTTCATAGATGTAATGATTCACCTGATACTTCCCTCCGTCACGCTTGGAATCGTTCTTTCGGGGATTTTCGTAAGGCTCACAAGGGCAAACATGCTTGATGTCCTTAGAAGTGAGTATATCCTTGCAGCGAGGGCAAGGGGAATCCCCGAGAGAAGGGTTGTTTACAAGCACGCACTCAAAAATGCCTTTATCCCGATCCTTACAATGATGGGGCTTCAGTTTGCCCTTCTTCTTGCCGGGGCAATCCTTACCGAGATGACCTTTTCCTGGCCCGGCATGGGAAGGCTTCTCATGGAAAGAATCTATCTGCGGGATTATCCGACAATACAGGGTGTAATAGTTGTGTTTGCGCTCTTTGTAAGCCTTGTTTCACTGCTGGTAGATATCATATATGCAATTATCGATCCGAGGGTTAAATATTGAGGAAGGAAATGGAAAATAGTACAGAGGCTTCAAAATACTCGCTATCTTCGAGGGTGGGAAGAATCTTCAAATGGTTCATAACTGCCAATAAGAAGTATGGTGCAGAGTGGTGGATACTTATAGCCGGCGCACTTATAATTCTATTCGTTACCTACATGGCACTTTTCCCACAGACACTTGCACCCTACAGTCCCCTCGACCAGAATACAGGGCCTCAACTTATGCCACCGGGCCCTGGACATCCCATGGGCACTGATAACTTAAGCAGGGATATACTCTCCAGAATGATATATGGCTCGCGGACCATCCTCGGTGTAGCCTTTGCAGCAGCCCTGCTTTCATCGATAATCGGTATTCCCCTCGGGTTGATATCGGGATTCATCGGCGGCATAATAGACAGGATTCTCTCCCTTATAATGGACTCGGTATACTCGTTTCCCGGCTTAATACTCGCCATTGCCTTTGCTGCAATGCTCGGCCCCGGGGTGGTAAATATCACCCTTGCCGTTGCCGTTGTTTACGTTCCCACATACTTCAGGCTGGTAAGGGGGCAGACATTGAGCATTAAGGAGGAGCTGTACGTAGAGGCTGCAAGGGCAATTGGTGCAAGGAGGTCCGTGATACTGGGAAAGTACATCTTTCCCAATGTCATTGCCACGGTTGTCGTTGTCTTTTCCTTGAATATCGCGGATGCAATAATGACAGAAGCAGCGCTCTCCTACATCGGGCTGGGGCTTCCTGCAGGGATTCCCGACTGGGGGATGGACCTCTCCATGGGAAAGAAGTTCCTGCCATCCGGGACATGGTGGATGATAACATTTCCCGGATTGATGATAATGATACTGGCTCTCGGTTTTACGATGCTCGGTGAGGGGCTTTCCGAGATACTGAATCCGAGGTTACTGGAGCGATAGGTTGAAAGAGACGATTCTTGAACTGAAGAATGTACATATCCATTACCCCATAAGCATAGGCACCGTTCGGGCCGTGGAAGACGTGAGCTTTTCACTGTACAAAGGTGAGGCCCTTGGCCTTGTAGGAGAGTCGGGGTGTGGAAAATCAACCCTGGGTCTCTCATTCTTAAAGCTCATAAGGCCTCCCGGTAGGGTAGAGAAGGGCGAGATACTCTACAAGGGCAGGGATCTTCTTAAGATGTCAGAGGGAGAGGTGAGAAGGCTGAGGGGCCAGGATATTGCGATGGTCTTTCAGAATCCCCTTACATCCCTCGACCCACTTTTTAAGATAAGGGACCAGTTCCTTGAAACCATAAAGTACCATCGTGGGGATATCCCCAGGGATGAAGCCATTAAGATGATAGAGGATATCCTTGAAAAGCTTGGAATCGAAAGGAAGAGGATGAACGAGTATCCCCATCAGCTCTCCGGCGGCATGAGACAGAGGATAATGATTGGCCTCGGCCTTATAATGGACCCGGATATACTAATAGCTGACGAACCGACTACCTCCCTCGATGTAATAGTTGAAGCCGGGTTTATTGATCTTTTAAACCGCCTAAGAAAGAAGTTTAATCTAACCATTGTGCTCATTACCCACAACCTTGGCCTTGTTGCCGAGATTGCAGACAGGGTTGTCGTTATGTATGGCGGAAGGGTGATGGAGATAGCATCTTCGGAAGATATATTTGGCAATCCGCTTCATCCGTATACCAAGGGGCTTATAAACTGCATACCTAATATAGAACTGGAGCAGGAGAAGCTGGTAACGATGCCTGGTAATCCGCCCGACCTTGTAAACCCGCCCAGGGGGTGCAGGTTCGAACCGCGCTGTCCCGTTGCAATGGAAATCTGCAGGGAAAAGACGCCGGATCTAATTGATTACGAGGGCAGAAAAATTGCCTGCTGGCTTTACAGAGGATAGGTAATGTCTGAAAAGATATCTGACATGATAAAGGTAAGAAACCTTACAAAGAATTTCCCGGTACAGAAGAATCTGATAGACCTGCTCCTAGCGGGGAGCAAGAGAAGCTATGTGCATGCTGTCGATGATATTTCGTTTTCTATAGAGAAGGGCGAGGTTTTAGGCCTTGCAGGTGAGAGCGGCTCGGGAAAGTCCACTACGGGAAGGCTGCTTCTCCGCCTTATTGAACCGACTAAAGGAAGCATTCTCTATAAGGATACCGACATTGCAACGATTCCAAGGAAAGAAATGGAAGCCCTCCGTGCAAAGATTCAGATAGTATTTCAGGACCCGAACTCGTCACTAAGTCCAAGGATGAGTGTGGGCGAGGCGATAGAGCACCCGTTAAAGATTCACAAGATGGGTGACAGGAACGAGAGGCGCGAAAGGGTGCTTAACCTTATGGAAAAGATAGGCCTTACTCCGGCTTCCTTCCTCTACAGAAAGTATCCGCACCAGCTTTCAGGCGGCCAGAGCCAGAGGGTGGTGCTTGCAAGGGCTCTGATTACAAACCCTGATTTTCTTGTTGCAGACGAGCCTATTGCAATGGCTGATGTCTCAGTTAGGGCTTTAATACTGGAACTTATGAAGAAGCTTCGTGAGGAATTCGATCTTACCTACCTCTTTATAACCCACGACCTTGCAACGGCAAAGTACCTCTGCGACAGGGTTGCAATAATGTATCTTGGAAGGATAGTGGAGCTTGGAACAAAGAAGGAGCTTTTTTCCAAGCCGCACCATCCCTATACCAGGGCCCTCCTGCAGGCTGTCCCTGTTCCCGACCCCAAGAGGAAGAGGACTGCAGAGATACCGAGGGGAGAGATACCAAGTGCCATTAATCCACCATCCGGCTGCCACTTCCACCCCAGGTGCCAGTATGCGACAAAGCGCTGTAGCATCGAAAGACCAAAGCTGAGGGAAATTTCTCCCGGTCACTACTCCGCCTGTTTTTTGGATTAGAATCTTACCTCTATTTCGTTGCATTAGTTTTTCTTTTTAGGCATACTTTTATTAACGTACGGTGAATTGATATCTGTATATCCTGTCTCTGAGAAAGATTATTCAACGGTTAATAGTCCATTGCTTATAAATGTGAGAAGAGAAGGAATCCCCGCATGAAAGAAATAGGATCAAGATTCATAATTATATTATTAGTCTAGTCTATGGTTATCAATGTCACTCCTTTAAAAAAAATTCTTTTCGGGTTAAAAAAAGTTCTTTTACCGACAATTCTCAGCTTTCAGGTAAGGTATAATTATTAATGTGATATAAGTTCTTCTCCTTTGATGAAGCCCTATAACTTCAACACGAGGGGGTGTATTAATGAAGTTTTTTAAAAGATCCTTTTCAATACTACCAATTTTAATAATTTCAATATTTGCGGGTATCTCTCTTTTGGTCGTTCACTGTACGCTTCCTTTCGATGAAAGCATGTTAAAGCAGGTAAAGGATACGACAGCACCCACCATAGAAATAACCTACCCGGAAGATGGAAGTTCCTATGCATCAACTGTAGTTATCGAGGGAAATGTAAGTGATTTTTCTGCAGACGGAAGTGAGGGCAGTATTAAAAGGGTTTACTACACGATAAACCCACCTCTTATTGAGGGTACAGATACGGGTGTTGATGTTGAGGTGGAAGAAGATGGGAGTTTCAGTTTTAACTTTCCTACTGCAGGATTTTCAGGGATGATAATAGTAACGGTTTATGCCGAGGACTGGAATGGGAATGTTATAAGTGCAAAGGTTACACTACTTGATGAAGGTGCAATACCATCGTTCAAGGCAGAGGCGGGAAACGGGCAGGTTACCCTAAGTTGGGATCCCGTGCCAATGACAGACAGTTATACGATTTACTATGAAACGTCTGACATAATTCCCACAGAGCAATTTTCAAAAAAAATAGAGAATGCTACTTCTCCGTATGTACTTAAGAGCTTAAAGAATGGTGACCTGCATACATTTATCTTAAAGGCAAATTCAAGTTCGGGCGATGATAACTGGTCTGATGTTGTTAAGGCTTTACCCCTTTCACCTGCCCATCTTGCTCCTAGGTTAATACCAAAATACAATTCTATAGAGCTAGACTGGGTTCTTATTAATGGCATTGATGAATATGAAGTATGGAAGTCTACTTCGAGGGATGGGACTTTTGTTAATATATCAGGTGTAATAACTGGAAATCATTTTATCGATAATGCTGTTGAAAAGGGTGTTGATTATTATTACGCAATTAAGCCTTCAAAGTACAACAATAATTTGAGCTTTGCTAACACATCACAAACTTTCTTTTTTCCTTCCACTACTGAAAGGATAGTTAGCTATTTTGATACACCAGGTTCTGCAGAGGGTGTTGCCATTGAGGATTGTTATGTATATGTAGCTGATGGAGATAGTGGACTACGTATTATAGATGTTTCAGATAAAACAAATCCAAAAGAAATTGCTTTTTATAATACTGAAGGTATAGCCATGGATGTTGTTGTTAACGATTCAAAAGCCTATGTCGCAGATGGAACAAATGGTTTATGTATTATCGATATTTCTAACCCTTTCTCGCCTAAATTGTTAGGATATTGTGATACTCCAGGATATGCTAATGACATTGTTGTTAGAAATAATCATGCTTATATTGCCGATTCAGAGGGGGGATTACAAATTATAAATATTTCATCTCCTTCCGCACCATTTGTTGTGGGTTCATGGACAAATAATAATAGCGATGCAACAGGCATTGCAGTAGATGAAAATGAAACTTATGCCTATCTTGCGTATAATAGTGCAGGATTAAGAATTGTTGATATTGGAGATAAATCAAAACCTTCGGAAATTGGCAGTTGTTATCTTACTGGAAATCCATATCATATCACTCTTTCCGGTTCTTATGCTTATACAGTAGGTAACTTTTTTATGTGTATTGTTGATGTTTCTGATGTATCCAATCCTTTAGAAACCAGTAATTTCAACTTGAGTTATAATGTAAATGGAATAGATGTTAAAGGAGATTTTGTATATGTTTGTGGTAATTATCAAATGAGTATTATAGATGCCTCAATGACACAAAATCCTTCTTTGATTACATATTCTAATTTGGAAGATTTGGGTATGAATATAGTTGTTTCAGGCCCCTATGCATATATAGCAGCATATAGGGAGGGTTTATGTATTGATAATATCTATTTACTGAATGAAGGTAATGAAGTAAATAGCATTTCAACCAATGATTGGTCGATAGGAGTTTCTATTACTAATAATAATTTATATTTAGCAGATAATCATTCGGGAATAAGAATTTTTGATTCTTCAAATCCTTTATCTCTTACTGAATTATCAAATTATGATACCCAGGGACAGGCAAGAAAAGTGTTTGTTAGTGGACAATATGCTTATATAGCCGATTTGTTAAAAGGTTTTATCATTCTTGATATTTCTTCATCTTCTTACCCTAAAGAGCTAAGTGATTGTCTTCGAAAGGCACATGCTTTGATGATAAGGGGTAATTATGCATATATAGGAGGTAATAATGGATTAAATATTATTGATATTTCAGATCCCAAATCCCCATTTGTTGTCAGCAGTTTAACTTCTACGAACTGTTGGGATGTACTTGTTGAGGGCGATTTAGCTTATCTTGCCGAAGGTGATTCTGGATTGATAATAGTTGATGTTTCAAATCCTGCTTTACCATTTATTATAGGAAGTTATGATAGCCCTGGTTATGCTGAAGGAATAGCAAAAAGTGGAAATTATATTTATCTAGCAGATGGTTCTTCCGGATTAAGGATTATCGATGTATTTAATCCCAATTCCCCATCTGAATACGGCTATAAGCCTGTAAATAATTATGCAAAAAAAGTAGCTATCTATGGTTCATACCTCTTTCTTACTGATGGTTCCAGTGGATTTAAGATTTACTCAATAATATCACCAAATGATCCAAAAAAAATTGCCTATTATGATACACCTGGATGGACTGAACAAGTATTACTCCATGGCAAATATGCATATATTGCAGACGGAAGTGGGGGTATTCGCATAATCGATCTCTGGCCCTTTGATTAATGTTGAATAAAACAAAAAGGAGCAAATGCCATGAATAAAAAAGTATTTATACTAATTATGGTATTAATTCTAATATCCACCACACTCTTCGCACAGGATGCGGCAATAAACTACAACACACACTACAGGTTTCCGGTGTCGATAGGCGTGGAGTATCAATCTCTCTCACCATTTGCCGAGTACGGGAGCACCTTCAATATCTACGAGGTATCAGGTGCGCTAAGGGTTCCCATACCGCCCGTGCCGGTACTACAGCCCACCCTGAAGTTCGGAATGATGGCGTTCGATAGCAGGGACCCCGCAGAGCCGGAGAAGTGGGACAACAACCAGTACTTCGGGATGCTGGGACTCCTCTATTCGGACAGGTTCTCAAAGAACTTTGAAATAGGGGCAGAGCTTCTCGGAGGTTATGCCCATGCCGTGTTTCTCAACCTGATACCCGAGCTCGACAAGCCCGTGGGAGTACCCAACCTGTTGTTCGAGGGCGGGGCACATATCAACCTTGATCCCTCCTACAATTTTACGATAGATATCCACCCCAACGTAAAGTATCTATACTCGCTTAGCCCTCTAAAAGATTTCGATGGCCTTATCTTTGGAATAGGTTTTTCGGGGCATTTCAGATTCGGGCAGGACCCTGATGCGCCGGGAGCAATAATAAGGAGCATAAGGTTCGACACTGTCAAGTTCCAACCGCTCTTTGCGGCGATGCAAAGCTACTATGCAAAGCATCCCGTTGGGAAGGTTAAAATTACCAACACGGAGAAGTCTTCCATTACCGATGTGGAAGTTTCCTTTTATCAGAAGGGCTATATGGATTCGCCCACCCTGGCTGCCAAGATACCGGAGCTTAAAGGTGGCGAGAGCAGGGAGATAGGGCTACTTGCATCGTTCAATGATGCGGTATTCAAGACGGAAGGAGTCACTCCGCTTACAGGAGAAATCATAGTTAAGTACAAGTTTCGGGGTAAACCAGCAGAGCAGCGAGAATCAGTTTCCTATGACCTGCATGACAAGACAGCCCTTACCTGGGATGACAACAGGAAGGTAGCGGCCTTTATTACCCCTGCAGACAGTGCCTTAAGGAACTACTCGAGTTTCATAAGGCAGGCATGCAAGAATGCAGTTGTTGCAGGTTTTAACGAGAAACTTCAGATAGCAATGCAGGTCTACCATGCGCTGGGGGAGATAGGTGTAATATATCAGGTTGATCCTTCCTCGCCGTTTACCAAGGTTCAAGGTAACCCGATGATAGTTGATTCGATAAGCCTTCCAAGGGATACGTTAAAAAGGATAACGGGAGACTGTGACGATTTGACCGTTCTCTTCTGCAGCCTTCTCGAGACAGTGGGAATAGAGACGGGGTTTATTACTGTGCCGGGGCACATATACTCTGTATTCAACACGGGTGCTCCGAGCAGGGACTATAAAAAGATAAATCCCGACAGGGAGATGAGTATTAATGTAGATGGAAAGCTCTGGGTGCCTGTTGAGATAACAATGATTGGTAGGGAGAATTTTCTTACGGCATGGCGTGAGGCTGTAAAGGAGTGGGTAAGGTACAAGGACGATGTTGATAAAAGGGGATTCTACCGGACCAAGGAGTGCCAGCAGGTTTACAGGCCCGTAGGCTTAAAGGAAACGGATCTGGGACTTCAGTATGGGGATAAAAATAATATAGTAACTAATTTCAAGAAGGATATGAATGAGCTTGTGGGAGGGGTTATAAAGGAGTACAGGGTTGTTGCAGAGAAGCGGGGAAGGAAACAGGATTACAACAAGCTTGGAGTTGCCTATGCGAGGTATGGTCAGTATGGAAAGGCAGAGGAGGCATTCAAGAAAGCGCTTCAAATTGATCCTTCATACATATATGCAGAAGTGAATCTTGGAAACCTGAAGTTTCTCAAGGCGGAGTACAAAGAGGCGCTTGCCGAGTTTAACAGGGCGCTTGATATCTTTAACAAGAAGGGAATCGGAAACAGCAGCGGGGCCTTAAAGGTATTACTCAATATATCGAAAACCCACTATGCCTTAAAGGAGTATGACAAGGCAAAGAGTTACTATGAAATGGCACACAAGATAAACCCCGCCAAGGTGGAAAGGTATGCATATTTGGGTGAAGTTTCTTCGAGCGAAGGCCGTGGAGCAGCAGTTGAATCACACGAAAAGGATATTCTCTTTCTGGAGGAGGGAGAATGAGGAAAAGAGTTTTGATTGTTGGCCTGGGGTTAGAGGTCACCTCGCTGTATGGTTCTTCATTTTCACAAGGATATGTGGATAAAAACCGTATAGCTTTTTAAATGCTCTGGAGAAATGGCTTATACTTTTATAGCCTACGGCCGAAGATGCCTCTGATACATTTAAACCGCCATGTTCTAACAGGTATCGTGCTTTCTCCATTCTCAAGTTAAGGATGTTTTTCCCGATTGAGGTACCAAAAAGAAATTTGTAACCATTCTTAAGTTTATTGATATTCAGACCCACAAGGTTGGATAATTCAGACAGGGTCGGTGGATTGATAATTCTGTTTTTCAGTATGGATCTTATATAGTGCAGTTTTTCTACGTCCGTTTTAGTGAGGGCAAAAGGATGAAACCTATTTTTAGTATTTCCCAATAGCAGATCGAAGCGTAAAGCTATAAGTTCTATCGCCTTCCCTTCAAGGAATAAACGTTTTAAACTTCCGTTGTAGGGGCAGTCAAGTACCTGTTCAATAACGAGTTCAATACAGGGAGTAAACTTGCATTCATTAAAATAGAAATAGTGATCCGGGTTTTCCACTGTGTTTAAGAATTCTTTGGTTAAACTTTCGCGAAAACTTTCGATTATATGGCATAGTAATTCTGGGTCTATAACAATGCTTAGCCATTTTTGGTGGTTATGTGGTGGTATGAGAAGGTCGAAAGCTACATTGGGTGAGAGAATATAGGTATTCCCCTTGGCTGCAATGTGTTTAACCCTATTTTTTTTAATGGTTACAGAAACTGGTTTGGGAGAAAGGTTGAAGGTGAATTTGAAGTTGACTGACATTGTATCAGCTCTTACAGTTACAGGAGAACTCCCGCTTTTATGATTCGTAATAATTATTCCCAGGTTTTCCAATAAACGAAATATTCTGAATCCACCTGTACCATTTTCCGGAGGAACAGGTACAAACTGTTCAATATTATCACGTGCAGAAAAAAGGACTAATTTTTGCTGTTTATCTATGTCATTTCCTCTCTGTTTATATTTATAATAGAGAAGGTCTGTAAGGAGAGAATCCTTTGACATAAAATTATATCCCGTTTAATTTTAACACCATACTTTAATGCCTGCAAGAAGAATAATTATAATTTTTTGTTAATAATATACTATTTTTCCAGGGAATTCATCAAACTTTATGGTAAAATAATATTTAAAGTCTTTGAAAATGTTATTTTTGTACTTCTTGTTTTAATCATCACGATTCAAAGGAGATAAATCCTATGAAATCAATTAAAATCGTGTTTTCTTTTCTCTTATTCATCATTATTTCTTGCACCAATCCACTTGATAAGGCAATACTTCAACATGCAAAAGATAATATACCTCCTATTATAAGCATTATTTCACCGACAGATGGAAGCCCTTTCTCATCTACTGTGGTGGTTACAGGTACAGTTAAAGATATATCATCACCGGATCATGACAATGGTAAAGTAAGTGAGATGTGGTTTGAAGTATTGGGAACAAATATTAAGGATAATATTGCTTTTCAGTCAGATGGTTTTTTTAGTTTTCAATTTGAAACTACCAATCTCTCGGGACATATCACAATAAAGATTACAGCAGTAGATTGGAATGGTAATCAGTCTGATATCTCACTTACATTATACGATGCTGGTTCTGGAATCCCAAACTTCAGTGTAACACCTGGCAATCATTCTGTAACACTTACGTGGGAGCCTGTGCCTCTTGCAAAGAGTTACACACTTTTCTATACAGAAAACGAAGGTGTTCCCTCTGCAACTTATGGAAATCAAATTGATAATTTAACATCACCATATACTCTTAATAATCTTGAGAATGGCGCAATGCATGTATTTCTGTTACAAGCACACTCCTCTTCAGGAGAGGATAACTGGTCTGAACTTAAGAGGGCAATACCTCTATCTCACTTTTCTCTTGTTCCCAGATTGCAAGCTAAATACAAGAAAATAGTGCTTGAATGGCCAAAAATTTCAGGAACAGATGAGTTTTATGTTTTACGTGCAATTAGCAGAGATGGTTCCTATAATAATATTTCCGGTACACTAAATACAAACCGCTACGAGGATACCGATGTACAGGATAACCAGCTATATTACTATAAGATTGTACCATCACTTCCTGGAAGTATCGAAAGTTTTCCTGTTCAGGGAATGGCAAATATTTTTCCTGCCAGTTGGATAGAAATGAAGGGAGTATTGGCACAAATCTTTACAAATTACAGTAGTGTTGCAGTCTCTGGAAATTATTTTTATACAACAGAAATATCAAATTTTTTCGGCTCAGGACCGGTATATTTTTCTATTTATGATATTTCAAATCCAGAAAAAATTACTCTAACGGGGAGGATTTCTGATTTTGCTCCTGCGCGCTCCATGGTTGTAAGAGATTCAACAGTTTATGTTGCAACTACAAATGAAATTAGATTGATAGATATTTCCGATCCGATAAATCCTATACTTAGCGATACATATACAGGATGTTCTGATATTCATGGTATAGATGTAGTAGGAAATATTACCTATGTTGCAGATGGGGCAGGAGGTCTTAAAATATATGATCCTGCAGATCCATCTTTCCCTTTACCTGTGGTTATAGATGCCTCACCGGATTCTGCAAACGATGTGGCTGTGTATAATGGTTATGCATATATTGCAGTAGGTGCTTCGGGGGTTGATGTCGTTGATTTAAGTACCAATACAATAATCACGACCAGTGATACAGATGGAAATGCCAATGCACTTGTGACTGATGGAAGCTATTTATATGTTGCTGATGATACTTCAGGGCTTTCTGTTATTGATATTTCCAATCCATCTTTGGCAAGTGTAGTTGGAACATGCGCTACTCTTGTTAATGCAGTTGATATTTCCTTAACAGGGAATCTCGTCTGCATAGCTGATGGCACAGGAGGATTGGTGGTAATTAATATAAGTGATCCTACTTTTCCATTTATTACAGGTTTTGATGATAGTCCCACGGATGCTGTAAGCATAGCCGCTGATGGAGATACGGTATGTGTTGTTGATGATAGTAGTTCCTTTGACCTTATTGAAGCATATAAGCTAAACGATTATCGCCCCAGGGCAGTGAATAGTGCAACAACAAATTTTGACGGTAACATGGGATTGGCTTTTAATGATAAGTATATTTTTGCAGGTGCTAACAATTCTGTTAGCGGCAATGACGATATTAAGATTATAGATTCTCTAACTTACAGTGTTGTAAATACATACAGCACAGATTACTTTGATGTTTCAAGATTTATAGTAATCGGTGATTATCTGTTTTTCGGCTCCACGGAAGAAATGTTTGGTGATGGTAGAATGAATATCCTTGACATTTCAAAGGCACCGGATGTTTCTCTAATTTCATACTTTGATTTTAATTCTGTTCTTTTTGGCTCTGTAATTTCAGGTGACTATTGTTTCGCAGTAGGATCTTCAGGAATTATAGTTTTGGACATTTCAAATCCTCAAAAACCCGTTCAGATTGGTTATCTATCACTTCCTGGCATATCAGTCGATATTGATATCTCCGGCCATTATGCTTATATAGCTTCATATACTGCAGGATTGCAAGTTGTGGATATATCAAATCCTCATTCGCCAACAAAAGTTACCTCATTAAATATTCCGAATTTAAGTTACTCTGTAGCAACTACTGATTCGTATGCTTATGTTGGAATAAAAGATGCTTCTAATAATGGAGTATTCAAAATTGTGGATATCACTAATCCTTCAAATCCGCAGGTAAAGGGAAGCATAAATCTTGATAATGACCCGACAGATATGGTAGTTGAAGGAACATATGTTTATGCAATGTGTGAGGGACAACCTCTTTATATAATCAACGTGGCTGATGCTTCCAATCCCCTTCTGTCAGAAATACTTGGTTTGAGTTTTCAAACATTCCCTGGGATGATAATCTACGGTAATAAAGCATATACAGTTTCTACGCACGGCCTTGAAATATTAAACCTAATGGGAGGAAACTGATATACACCTTATACTCGGATAACAGAGGTAGCCTCTCTCGTTAGTTTGTAATGGGAGTTCTCAAGTTTGGTAATTATATCTATGCTATAGGGGCATCTTGGATTGCATTCACCGCACCCTGTACAGGCATCAGCCTTTTTCTCCAACCTTGAGTAGGCATCTGTTGCCTTCTTTCTGTTATCAAACCAGAATCGCAGCCTGTCCCTTAATGCAAACTCCGGTGCATCCCGTACAACCCAGTCACGCATCTGCCTGTCATACCATCCCTCATACAGAAAGACCCGTGGAATATCTATACCCTCAGGGCAGGGAAGGCATAGATCACACTGCCTACAGATATAATTTCCGAGAATAGGACTATTCTTGAAAAGCTCCTCCTTCTCTTCTTCCGTAATCGGAGAAAAGTTTTCTGCTATCTTAAGGTCTTTTTCCAGCATTTCTTCCGTATTAAAGCCTGCAACCATGATATCTATTGGAAGGGACAGGGCATACCTTAGACTTTCCTCCGGATAGTTCCAAAGAAACCCATCGGCGAAAGCCTTCATGCCCACTATTCCAAGCTTCTTTTCCTTTGCAAGCGGAATAAGTGCTTTCTCTGTTTTGGGGAAATTAAACCTGTCAAAAAAATTGAAAATAGTCATTAGTACGTCAAAATCGTACTTTTCAATAGCCTTTATTAGAACATCCGGTTGGCCATGTCCTGAAATACCGATGTAACGTGTTTTCCCGTCTCTTTGAGCCCTGTAAAAAGCCTCCGCCGCTCCTTTTGGTCCGAATATCTTTTTAAGCCCTTCCTCGCTCTGAACATGGTGAAATATGAGCAGGTCAACATGATCTGTATTAAGCCTTTTGAGGCTCTCATTTATCGTTTCTTCTGCGCCCTTTTCATCACGGATATGACACTTGGTAACAAGAAAGCAATCATCTCGTCTCTCTTTAATGACAAGTCCGACCTTACGTTCAGACTCTCCGTGTCCGTATTCCGGTGCTGTTTCTATATAGTTTCCCCCCGAATCCAGGTATCTGTTTATCAGTTTGACAGTGTCTCTGTCAGAGATTTCAAGGAGATGAAATCCTCCTAACCCTAAAATTGAGACTTTTTCTCCTGTTTTACCGAGAGTTCTTTTTTCCATAAGCTTATTATATTTTATTCTTACAAGGCCTGCAATATTGGGAGTCAACTCGACAAGTCTACGGTAGCCTAGGTATTTGTGGACTGTCACTTTCATAACGCACATTTCAAGCTCCCCTTTTAACCCCGTCGTCTTATCGACAATTACAAATGTTAGTGATATTTTAATAGTATGAGAATGACCAAAGAGAGATTGATAAATGAATTAGAAAAATATTTTTCTACCCGACAGGAAGTTGCCTTTGCCTTTCTCTTTGGTTCTGTCTCAAAAAAATAATGCCGGTTTGGATTCTGATATTGATATTGCTATTTACTTTTATCCTAAAGGGAAAGGATTTGATTTAGAAGAGGATGTGTTTTTTGAACAGGAGGATGAGATTTGGGTAGATCTCGAAGGTATCTCCGGAATAGAAGTTGACCTTATTGTTTTAAACAGGGCATCCGCAACAATAGCTTCTACAGTCTATTTGGAAGGAATACCAATCATTATAAAGAATCATTCTCTCTACCGGAAACATTTTCTCTCTGTAACAGACCTTGCAGAAGAGTACAGAGAATTCGTGAAAGATTATATAGCGATAAAATCACGTTCAAAATCTGGTTAATGCTTCGATCGATATAGCAAAAATTATTGTTGCTTCGAGAAAACAGCCGATTCCTCAAACTTAGCTCTACCAGTAGATAAGGTTTCCCCCGTATGTCAAACCCGCACCAAATCCGACTGTTATAATAGGATCTCCCTTTTTTAGAAGTCCCTTTTCTACCAGTGTGTGAAGTGCAAGGGGTATGGATGCCGTAGAGGTATTGGCATATTCGTCTATCACCATGAAAAACTTTTCAACAGGAATCTTTGATCTCTTTGCTGCTGCTTCTATTATCCTTCTGTTTGCCTGGTGAGGGACGATATACTTTATATCATCTATCGTCATATTGTTGTTTTTGAGTAGAGTGTTTATCGTATCGATTATTACTTTGACGGCGAAATTGTAGACACGCCTTCCATCCATGTATAGAAGAAGGTCCGTAGGGTCTGTTTCTCCCGGCTTGAAGGGATTTCTGGAGCCGCCTGCCTTTCTGAGCAGGTAATCAGCACCGGAACCGTCGGAGCGCAAAACAGAGGTTTTTATTCCCCTGTTTCCGTCTTCACCCGCCTGTACAACCACTGCTCCCGCTGCGTCGCCGAAGAGGACACATGTATTCCTATCCTTCCAGTTCGTTACTCTTGTCAGAATTTCCGTTCCTATTACGAGAATATTCTTTGCAGAGCCGGCCAGGATATAGTTCTTTGCCGTTTCAAGCGCATAGATAAAACCGGTACATCCTGCAAGCATATCCACAGCTCCTGCATTCTTGGCACCAATCTTGTCCTGGATTATGCATGCCGTAGAGGGAAAATCAGGATAATCTCCTGAAGAGGATGTTACCAGAACCATGTCAATGTCTTCCGGTTTCAAGCCTGCCCTTTCAAGTGCAATTTTGGAAGCATTTACGCCAAGGTCCGATGCAGCTTCGTCTTCTGCGGCAAAATGCCGGTACCTTATGCCTGTATGTGAAACGATCCACTCGTCGGTGGTATCGATGGTTTTCGCCAGTTCATCGTTGCTCACCCTTTTCGAAGGGACGTATATTCCGATTGATTGAATGAGTGCTTGCATTTTATACCTCCTTGGGAAAATTGGTGGTATTGTAATCCTCATAGGTATGAGGGTCAATACCTAGCCTTGTCATATATCCTTGACAACTGCCCTTTTGTATGTTATTTTCCCGCAGTAGTTGGACAGTAGCTAGACAGTAGTTAGAGGTAATTAGACAGCAGTTGGCCTGTAACAGTACTGTAGTTAGGCGACGATCATGTAGTAGTCTTAATGAAAGGGGAAAAAATGAGTAAGATAGCATTCCTTTTTCCAGGACAGGGAGCCCAGTATCCCGGAATGGCAAAAGACTTGTGGGAATCGAGTCAGAAAGTAAAGGAGCTTTTTGAACTTGCCTCTGATGTTTCAAAGATCGATCTTAAGAGGCTTCTGTTTGAAGGAACAGAGGAAGAATTGAAGGCGACTGACAAGACCCAGATTGCCGTTACCCTTGCAAGTCTCTCTGCAAGCCTCGTACTAAAGGAACATGGTATTGAACCGGAAGGTTTTGCCGGCTTTAGCCTTGGTGAGTACTCTGCCTTGAATGAAGCGGGAGTAATAAAGCTGGATGACCTCTTTAAAATAGTAAAGGTAAGGGGTGAGCTGATGGAAGAGGCAAGCAGAAAGCTTGATTCCTCCTCTGGAAAGGCCGGAATGGCAGCGGTGGTGGGTTTTACATATGAAAAGGCAATTGAAGCCATGGAAAAGCTGGAAGGAGCAGAGGTTTATCTTGCCAATTACTCCAGCCCTTCACAGGTCGTTCTTGCAGGAACGGCTGATGGCCTTGATAAAGCAGAAGGGGTTTTTAAAGAGGCAGGTGCAAGACGTTTTATCCGTTTAAAAGTATCAGGGCCATTTCATTCGCCACTCCTTGGCTATGCCAGGGATGGCCTGGAGGAGTATCTTAAGGATATTGATTTTTCAGATCCATCCAAGGCCGTTTATTCCAATGTCACGGGCGACAGGGTGAAATCAGGAAACGAGGCGAAGGAAAATTGTGTCAAGCAGGTGGTTACCACTGTAAGGTGGGTGACAGAGGAAGAAAGCCTCTTAAGGGATGGTTTCAATGATTTTTACGAAGCGGGACCCGGCAAGGTGCTTTCTGGTCTCTGGAGGTCCTTCAACAGGGAGTATGCCTGTAAACCTGCCGGAACCCTGGAAGATATAAAGGCAATTACAGGTTGAGGAGTTTAAAATGCTATTGAAAGGTAAGAATGCGGTAGTTACAGGTGGTTCCAGGGGAATAGGTTTGGAGATTGTAAAGGATTTCTTAAGGGAGGGAGCCAGTGTATACTATATTTCCAGGACAGAAAGCTCCCAAAAAAGTGAGCTTGAATCACTGGCAAGGGATAAGGGAGTTACCGTGAAATGGAAGAAGGGTGATGTTTCCGATGAGTCCGTTGGAAAGGTCATCGAGGAAATATTAAGTGAAGCCGGCAGCATTGATATTCTTGTAAACAATGCCGGTATTACGAGGGATACGCTGATATTCAGGATGTCAAAGGAAGATTGGGATGCAGTACTTAATGTTAACCTCCGTTCCGCTTTCTTTACCTGCAAGGCAGTTGCAATGAATATGGCAAAAAGACGAAGTGGTTGCATAATAAACATATCCTCCGTTGTAGGTGTAATGGGGAATGCGGGCCAGACAAACTATGCCGCTTCCAAGGCGGGACTTATCGGCTTTTCGAAGAGTCTTGCAAGAGAAGTTGCAGGACGAGGCGTTAGAGTGAATGTAGTTGCACCTGGATTCGTAGAAACGAGTATGACGGAAAAACTTGGCGAGAAAGCCAGGGAAATGCTTAAAACGCAGATTCCAATGGGGAGAACGGCACAACCGGAAGAGGTTGCAAGGGCCGTTACCTTTCTTGCATCAGATATGGCATCATATATCACAGGCCATGTCCTCATGGTAGATGGTGGAATGGCTATTTAAGGAGGAATCAATGGAGAGAAGAGTAGTTGTTACCGGACTTGGGACTGTCAATCCTATAGGGCATAGTATTGCTGAAACCTGGGAATCAGTTAAGAATTCTCGAAGTGGGATAGGCAAAATAACCCACTTCGATACGACTGACTATCCCAGCAAGGTTGCTGGAGAAGTTAAGGATTTTTCACCGGATAAGTATATAGATAAACGTGAAGCAAGAAGGATGGATAGTTTTACACTCTACGGTCTCCATGCCACGATGGAGGCTATGGAGGATGCGGGACTCAAGATAGGAGACTATGATCCCGAGAGAATAGGGGTTATCCTTGGTAACGGAATCGGAGGGATCGAGAGTCTTAGTGAGGCATTTGAACGGCTACATGCAAGAGGGCCAAAGGCCATTCATCCTCTTACCGTTCCGAAGATGATAATCAATATCGCTCCCGCCCAGATTGCCATAAAGTTACAGGCATTCGGGCCGGCCTATGCCGTTGTAAGTGCTTGTTCCTCGGGAACCGATGCCATCGGCCAGGCCTTTAGATGGATAAGATCCGGTGAGGCTGATATCATGGTAACCGGAGGGACCGAGGCGTCCATTACACCAATTGGTGTTGCCGGTTTTTGCGTACTGCAGGCTTTGAGTACAAAGTATAACGACACCCCGGAAAAGGCCAGCAGGCCTTTTGACAGAGACAGGGATGGATTTGTTATAGCAGAAGGTTCAGGAATCCTCATAATAGAAGAACTGGAACATGCAAAGAAGCGCGGTGCAAAGATATATGCAGAGCTCGGAGGTGAGGGAATAACCTGTGATGCGTATCACCTTACCGCTCCGCATCCGGATGGAAGGGGAGCAGTGGCTGCAATGGAGATGGCTTTAAGGAAGAGCGGACTAAAACCGGAAGACATCGACTACATAAATGCACACGGAACCTCGACTCCGATAAATGATCCGACTGAAACAAAGGCGATAAAGAAGGTTTTTGGTGAACATGCCAAAAAATTGAAAATTTCATCGACCAAGTCGATGACGGGGCACCTTTTGGGAGCTGCAGGCGGTCTCGAAGCGATAATGACGATTCTTGCCATAAAGAATCAGTATATTCCTCCCACGATAAACCTGGAAAATCCGGATCCGGAGTGTGACCTGGATTACGTACCAAACAAGGGAATAGAAGCACCGGTAAGAGCTGCCATCTCTAACTCCTTTGGATTTGGCGGCCATAACGCCGTAATGCTCTTTAAAAAGTACGAGGGATAAAATCCGTAAAATAAAAAATCAGCCTGCCGGTTTAGATTTATAGTTTATATTTACTGTTAAGATTTAAGCGGCAGGCTTTTTAATTTACTACTACGAGCTGTGAAGTACGCCGAGGGCAAGGGAGTAGAGCTTACTCTCGGCAGAGTCGGCACGAGAGGTAAGAACTACCGGAACTCTCGCCCCAACGATCAGGCCGGCAACTTTTGCCCTTCCAAAGAAGATAAGCGATTTGTACAACACGTTTCCCGCCTCGATGTCAGGTGCAACGAGTATATCGGCTCTTCCTGCAAGGGGACTTTCAATCTTTTTATGCTTTGCGGCCTCCACTGACACGGCATTGTCAAGTGCAAGGGGGCCCTCTACTCTTCCGCCTTTTATTGCTCCCCTTTCATTCATCTTTACAAGGGCCGCTGCGTCGAGGGTTGCTGGCATTGCAGGATTTACCACCTCGACTGCACAAACAATTGCTGCAACAGGATTTTCGACGCCGAGGCTTGCTGCCATGTCGATTGCATTCTGCACGATATCCTTTTTCTGTAATAGATCCGGTGCTATGTTCAAACCTGCATCGGTTACGAAGATAAACCGCTCGTAATCCTTATGGCTAAAAACCGCAACATGGGAGAGGGTCTTTCCAAGATTCAGACCGTTTTCCTTGTTTAAGACCTCCTTAAGGAGCTCCCCTGTGGCAATGAGACCTTTCATAAGAAGGTCTGCCTTACCCTCGGTAACAAGCCTTACCGCTGTCCTGGCTACCGAAACACCATCTCCGGGCTCTACTATCTCGTAGGGAGAGAGAGATATTCCCGAATCGGAAGCAGCCCTTTCTATCTCTTCCTTTTTCCCTACGAGAATCGGTTCAACGATACCCTCTTTCCTTCCGTGTTCAACGGCATCTAAAACAGTACCGTCTGCAGCCTGCGCTACTGCTATTGTTGATTTTTTCATGCCTTTAGCAGCATCTACCAATTCTTTGAAATCTCTCATAACTCCAATTTTAGCTTGAATGGGCAACCAAAATCAATATAATAAGAGAGGAATGCCTGGAAAGATTCTCATTGTAGATGATGAAGAGATGAACCGTGAACTTTTAAAGAGGTTTCTCGGTTCAGACGGATATGTAACTTTTGATGCCGAAAACGGTAAGCAGGCTCTGGAATCGATTTACAGAGAGAAGCCCGATCTTATTCTTCTCGACCTCAACATGCCGGAAATGGATGGCTTTGAGGTACTAAAAAAAATTAAATCAGACAGCACAACAAAGATGATCCCGGTTATTGTAATAACGGCGCTGGGTGACGATGCGAACCACCTGAAAGCTCTGGAGCTGGGTGCAGACGATTTCCTCTCCAAGCCCTTTAACATCCATTTTCTTAAAGCAAGGTTGCGGTCTCTCATGTCCCTGAAGAGGCTATACGATATAAACCTCGAATACCAGGAAGCACTGAAGCAGCACAATATCCAACTGATGAAGGAACTTATAAAGACCCAGGAAGCAACGATAGTTTCTCTCGCTACGCTGGCAGAGTTCAGGGACCCTGAAACAGGCGAACATCTGGAGAGGATAAGGGGTTTTACCAGAGTCCTGGCAGAGAGTTTGAGAAAAAGAGAGAAATACAAGGCCTACATAAATGAAAACTACATAGAACAGATATTCAAGTCCACACCACTTCATGACATCGGAAAGGTTGGGATACCGGACTCGATTCTTCTTAAGCCGGGAAAGTTGACAGATGGTGAGTTCGACATCATGAAGACCCATTCAATCATTGGAGGTGATGCAATAAAGTCTGCCATAGAAAAAGTGGGGCTCTCCCGCTCATTTCTCGACATGGCGGCAAAGGTTGCATACAATCATCATGAAAAGTGGGACGGAACAGGCTATCCTTTTGGCTTAAAGGGCGAGGATATTCCTTTGAGTGCCAGGATAACCGCTGTGGCAGATGTTTACGATGCACTTACAACGAGAAGGGTGTACAAGCCGGCTTTCCCCCATGAATATGCAAAAATGATAGTAAAGGAAGGAGCGGGGAAGCATTTCGACCCGGAGATAGTGGAGGCTTTCCTGGAATCCGAGGAGGATTTTTTAACGCTCAAAGAGAGGTACAAGGATAAGGAGGATATTTAAATTGGATGAATTGAAAGGAAAGATAGTATCGGGTGGTAGGGAGAGAAAGAGTATCTATATGCAAATGAAATTCACAAGGTTTGCCCTACCTCCGGTAAGGGACGCACTGGTTATAGGGAAAAAGGCTCATGTGGGATCCAATGCAATCCAAAAGGCTTTTGAAGTGATGTTACCCGGCTTGTATAAGGTGGTAAAGGTAAACCACCCCTACATCGAGGCTGTAATGGTTAGGAAATCGATACTGCGAAAGATAAAAGAGAGCATATGTATTCCAAAGATTATTAGCTATGCAGAATCCCTGATGGACGAAACAGATTCGCTTAGAATTGAAATCAACCTGGAAGTCACCTTCGAAGAAAAGTTAGAGGTTGAGTAATGGCCCCCGTAAGAATGATTGAAAAATACATAGAGAATATAAGACTCTTTGGAAGCTATGATTCCCTTAAAAGTGCAATAGAGGAGCTGGAGAAGGGAAAGCCTGTTGCAGTAGAGACAGATTCGGGGCTCAAGCTGCTTCTGCCTAAGGATGCTGTGGGTTTCCCCAATACGAGGATTCTTGGAGACCTTCCCCTTAAGGATATACCGATGGTTCATACAACCGATTCGATAGAAAAGGTCGAATCATCAATGAGGGGAATGCATACGGATTATTCGCTCGTCGTGGAAGATAAAAAGCTTGTAGGCTTTGTTTGTCTGGAAGAACTTCTTATAGCGGTAATGGAGGAGGCGAAGAAGAGTATTTCCCTTGGTATGGTTCTAGGTGAAATTCTGGAGAGTGAAAGAGCCATAGCAGTAAGGATGGAACTGCCGGAAGATACCGGAGATGTATTTACTCAACCGGTAGAGGTATACGGAAGTGCGGAAGGTATCCTTGGTTTTATTGTAAAGGAAAGAATGCCGGATATGAGCTTTCTTATCGATTTGCTGGGGAAGGCTGAAAGAGCAAAGTTGCAGGATGCTATCATGGGGGTTGTCTCAGGCGGATCAAGGAATGAAATCACACTTCCCATTAGAGAGAGTGGTAAAAGCCCTGGCTTTCTGAATATTTCGATAAGTCAAAAGTATCGAGAGGGAGAAAAAAAGCCCTCAATCCTGCTGTTCATTACCGATGTAACGGAGAAACAACTTCTCTTTGACATTCAGGAAACATTATCCACTGGCACACCCGAAAGTTCTTTCTTCAAATCGATGAGTTATATTGGTGAGCGATTCTCCCTTGCTGCATGTTTATTAATTTCAATGAAATCCGCCAATGGCTCGCAAGGGTTTTCCCCGAGCCTCTTTTGGGTGCGTCCCGATTTCAAGGTAAATTTCAAGAAAATATACCGTAATGAGAGAGAGCGAAAGCGATCGGGTCAATCGTATGGCAACCTGTGGAGGTCAGTGGAAGGCAGAGAAATCATATATGTGAGTAACATAGAGGAAGTTACCAGTGAAAATGTGGGCGAATTGTCATCCTGTGGCATCAAGTCATACCTGTTGATACCCTGTGTCACCGATGGTGAAGAGAAAGTTGTTGTTGCACTGCTGAGTGATAAAAAGAACGGAATAGATGAGAGGCTGAGGAACATTTCTTTGAAGCTCCTTCCCTCATTTCAGGGAACTGCAAAAGCCTGGATATACGAGAAAAAACTCAACGAATCAAAGAAGCTCCTGGAAAAGAGAGTAAGACAGAGGACCTACCAGCTCGAAGTTCTCTACCATGTAGCGAGAAGCCTGGGATACAGCCTTAGTTATGAAGAATTGTTAAAGGCAATGGTGGATTATCTTAAGCCTCTCTTTGATTACGATGTTGTTGCAACACTTCTCTGCATGGAAGGGAAGGTAAAGGTTAATATCAGCTACAGAAGGGCGATTACCCGGAAAATGAAGGATGACATGGTAGAGGTGCTTATCGGTAGGTATGAAGAGCTTACAGGTAAGAAAATCGATAGGGATAATACCGTAATTGAAAGCGTCGATATTTCAGAAAAAGGAGAATCAAGAAAACTACGAGGAAGGGGTGTCCTTGATAACCTTAAGACGAAGATGTTGATACCAATTAAAAGGGCAAGTAGCGGGGAAGTGATAGGACTTTTCTTCGTTGGATTGAAAAGGAAAAGAGTCTTTTCAGGGGAGGAAATGGAACTGTTGGAAACCGTTTCCAGGCAGGCCTCCCTTGCCATTGAGAAACTGGATGTTTTTATGCAGAGTGAACAGAAAAAACTTGAAAGAATAGTAGAACACCTTCCCGACGGAATTGTAATCCTTGACAATGGATATCACATAGTCTCATACAATCCAAAGGGAGAGGAATTTATCCGACATCTTTCTGGTAAAAGAATGGGCGAAAAGCTTGAAAAACTGGGCAACATGAATATAGAGGATTTAATACGTTTGAGTGCCAGTGAAATGGTATGGCGACAAATATCAATAGAGGATCCCGAAAAGAAGAGTTTCATGGTCAGGTTTCTCCCTATCAGCGAGGGAGAGAAAGAAGAACAATGGATGTTGATAATTCATGATGCTACAAAGGAGATGGAGATACTTGAAAAATCAAAGAGGCAGGATCTTCTTGCCTCTGTGGGACAACTTGCTGCCGGGATTGCCCACGATTTCAACAACATACTTACCGGAATAATCGGTTTTTCACAGTTTATGCAGACAAAGGATGATATACCTGCATATGCAAAGGGATACCTTAAGAGGATGGAGCAACAAGGTTTCAGGGCGGTTGATCTTATACAGCAGATACTCGATTTCAGCAGAAAAACAATCGTCATGAAATCGAATCTTGATCTCGTTTCCCTGCTAAAGGAAATTGTAAAACTTCTGGAAAGAACCATCTCTGAAAAAATAAAGATCGAATTGAATATCGAACCGGAACAGGCAATAATATATTCCAATCCTACACAGATTCAACAGATCATCACAAACCTTGCAGTGAATGCCAGGGATGCCATGCCTGGTGGCGGAAAATTGAAAATTGAACTGAAGGCCAAGTATTCAGATGAGGGAAAGCTGTTTATGCTTATAATTTCCGACACCGGTACGGGTATGCCAGATGAGATTGTTTCAAAAATATTCACCCCGTTTTTTACGACAAAGGAAACCGGCAAGGGTACCGGCCTGGGTCTTTCCCAGGTTTATGGAATAGTAAAACAGAACGGCGGAGAAATAGAGGTGGAGAGTGAACCGGGCAAGGGAACTACCTTTACCATATATCTGCCAGCCGTCGGTGAAGAAAAAGAATCAGAGGAAGAGCGAGAATCTCTCTTGAAGCTGGTAGAGAGTAAAAATATTCTTCTTGTAGAGGATGAAGACATGGTTCGTGACTCGGTCAAGCTAATGCTGGAACAGCTCGGTTTCTCCGTAGAAAGTGCCGCTGACGGTGAGAGCGCTCTGGATATCATTATGAAAAGGGGAGAGGATATTGATGTAATATTAACCGATATTGTGATGCCAGGGATGGGGGGAGTTTCCTTTGCTTTGAAGGTAAAGGAGATATTTCCTGAAAAAAAGATTGTTGCAATGAGTGGTTATCCCCTTGGCTCCGATGAAACAAGTATTCCCGATAATGACTTCAGAAACTCTGGATTTGATGGCTGGATAATGAAGCCTGTAACAATGGAAAAACTTTCCAATGAAATATCCTCTTTGTTTTCCGAATGATTCCTTTATTGAAAAAGGGCTTCCATCCCCGGGAGGTTGCTTCTGGGAGCGACATGTAAGGAGGGGAAGACAAATGGGGGATGGAAAACCCGTTACTTTTTTATTCTTGTTTCCTATTTCACAAGACCGATTATCAGTTCACTTTCGTTTCTCACGATGGTAAACATAATCTTTCTTGCTTTCGGATTGTTGATTGCCTCGTAGAAATCCAGTATTGAATCTACCCGGCTGTCATTTATTTTGGTTATTATGTCGCCGGCTCTTATACCAGCTATTGCAGCGGGACTACCCTGAACGATGTTACCGATGATTATCTTTCCGGTACCTGCAGGGATGTTCAGCTGTTTCCTTATGTCCTCCGTTATCTTTACAGGTGTAAGCCCCGGCCAAAGCTTGTTTGATTTTTTCTGTATCTTTGCCTCCTCCTCTCTCGTTGCAAGCTTGGCCTTGAGTGAAATTCTCTCGCCATACCTCACTACTTCGAAGTTTGTCAGTTTTCCGGGAGGAAGGTTCCCGATAATGAAGAGTGCCTGAGTAGAATCCTTTATCTTTTCTCCGTCTATGCGTGTTATAACATCGCCGGGAAGGAATCCTGCCCGGTATGCCGGTGAACCCTTGAATACCCCGAATACGAAGGCCCCGTTCCCGCTCTGTAGCTTCATGTCTTTCATGTAGGACTCCGGAACATCTGCTATGGATATACCGAGCCATCCATATTCAATCTTACCCTTTGTTATGAAATCGCCTATTGCCTTCTTTGCATTGTTTATGGGAATTGCAAAACCAAGGCCAATGCTTCCACCGGAGGGAGATGCAATCCAGGTATTTATCCCAACGACTTCCCCTTTGATATTTACAAGGGCTCCGCCGGAATTACCCTGATTGATTGCCGCATCGGTCTGTATGTAGTCTGTAAAGCTTGCAATGCCTGTTCCGGGAAGGGAACGTCTTCCTATGGCACTTACTATTCCTGCAGTTACCGTAGATTCAAAACCCAGGGGATTACCAATGGCAAGGACCCAGTCTCCGACCTGCAGAGAATCCGAGTTTCCGAGTTCCGCAACCGGAATATTCTTGTCCTTTGTTTCAAAGACTATCAGGGCAAGGTCTTTCTTTTCGTCCTTTCCGACGAGTTTTGCCTTGTACTGCCTTCCGTCGTGCAGCCTTACGCTTATCTGATCTGCCTTGCCTGCAACATGGTTATTGGTGAGAACGTAAACCTTGTTTCCCGTATGCCTCACTATTACACCGGAACCGAGGCCGTACTGTTTATACTCCCTCCACTGCTGTTTTTCCTTGTTCGGAGGAGTACCAAAGAAAAATTCGAAAGGAGACATAAACTGGGGAACTGGCTGCTTTATGATATCTACGACATTGATTTCCACTACAGTCGGAAGTACCTTCTTTGCAACAGCTCGAAATGAGTACTGCATCTGTTTCAATGCCTCTATACCTGCCGCTGCATTGGCTTCTGCCTCCTGTGATGAAACCTGGTTCTGTGAAGATGTGTCATACACTGGTTGTGGGGGCTGTTGTTCTCCGCGCCCGCCGAATCCTGAAAGGCTGATAACCAGTGCCGTAACAGCGATTACCGTTAGCACGATGTTGAATACAAGCAGATTTCTCGATTTCATTTGAAACCTCCTTTATAATTTTTGGGCTTTTCTTGATAACAATATAAATTGGAAATATTACAGGAAGATTACAGAAACATTACATATCTGTAATGTTTCATGTTACCGGAAGGAAAACGCTGAAGACAGAGCCTCCACCAACTTTACTCCTAACATTTACAAAGCCGCCATGAGCATCTATTATTGCCCTTACAAAGCTGAGGCCAAGCCCCAGGCCTTTCAGGTGGGTCGTGTTCTTTCCGCGGTATAGACGCTGCCATATCTTATCGAAATCCTCCTTCGGTATTCCGATTCCGGTATCTGCAACTTCAATGATGATGAAATCCTTATCCTCGAGTCTCTTCCTGTAGGTTTTAAGGGTCACCTTTCCCCCTTTTTGAGTGTACTTTATGGCATTATCGAGGAGATTGGCAATTGCCTGACGAATTCTGTTTTTATCGATACTTGCTTCTATCCCACCTTCGAGTTTCTGGAGTATGGCTACACCTTTTTCTTCTGCAACATAGGTATAGAGATCGGCAATATCATTTACCAGAGAGGAAATGTCTGTTTTTTCCCTTTGAAGTTCCAATGCACCGGTTTCGGCCTCCGAGATATCCATGAGGCTTTTAAGCATCGTAAGTATCGTATCAGAATTTTCTATGCAGTCCTTAAGAGCATTCCTGTAAACCTCACCGCTGTCTCCGGATTGCAGAGCAATCTCCGCCGAACTCTTTAGCCGGGTCATCGGAGTTCTGAGATCATGGGCAACGGTATCCATTGCATCACGCATCCTTTCCATGGAAGAATCGAGCCTCTCGAGCATCATGTTAAAGAGAACAACGAGTTTCGAAACCTCATCCCCCCTGTCCCTGGAATGTATCCGTGTTGCAGTGTCCCCTGTTTTCACAATCCTCTCTGCAGCTTCTATCAGTTTGTTTATTGGCTTTGCCAGCCTCTGTGAAAAGAGGAAGCTTACCGCAATGGTAAGTATGAGTATCGGGAGGAGAGCCAGTAGATATATCTGTCTGTAGTGAAATAGAAAAGTTTCAATGTAATTCGTGCCTATCCCTGCCTGAAGAATCTGGCCATCGGAAAGTTTTATAGAGATAACCGTGAATTTCATTCCCTCCCACTGAATGTACTGAACACCCTTCATATGGACGGAGAGATAGGCTTCCAATTCGCTTGAATCATGTCCCTGCCAGGACCCGGGAAGGAAGAAGAGGAGTGTCCTGTTGTCCCTGTCAGCAACACGCACGAGGTACGCCCTGTCGGTGAAACGATGAAAGGAAATCTCCCTTGCAAGCAATTCCAAGCCACCTGCCTCGTACTGGGCCCACATGTTCAGGAGTATGCTCTTCACTTCCTCCAGGCTGTCCTGTATCAGTGCCTGTTCGAGGAACAGGTACGATGCACCAAAGAGTATCAGCACCGTTACAAGGGTGAGCAAGACAAAAAGTAAGGTAATCCTGGTTTTAAGAGACCTGTAAAACATATCCTACACCACGGATCGTCTTTATGAGTTTCTTTTCGAAATCCCTGTCTATCTTGTTTCTCAGCCTGGATACCAGTACATCCACGATGTTCGTCTGCGGATCGAAATCGAAGTTCCACACTTTCTCCATAATCATCGTTTTCGTGATGACATTTCCCGCGTTTTGCATTAGGTATTCAAGAAGTGCAAATTCCCTTGGCCTCAGTTCGATTTTTTTTCCTCCCCTGTATACCTCTCTGGAATAGGGGTCGAGCTCGAGGTCAGCTACTTTGAGCTTCTCCTTTCCCGTGGCTGCAATATTGGCCCTTCGAATAAGAGCCTGGATTCGCGCCATGAGCTCTGCAAATGAGAAGGGTTTTGTAAGATAATCGTCTCCGCCCCGTTGAAGTCCACGAACCTTGTCGTCTATCGACTGTTTTGCACTTAGTATAAGAACGGGTGTAGTAATCCCACTTGTCCTCATCCTCTCTATCAATGAAATTCCATCCATGCCGGGGAGCATGATATCGATAATCATTGCATCGTAGACTGAAAGGTTGGGCAACTGCAGGCATTCTTCGGCACTTACAGTTGAATCGACCGTGTAACCGGCCTGAGACAAACCTTTTTTTATGAATGAGGCGATCTTTTCATCGTCCTCAACGATGAGTACATGCAATGCCGGCGGTGGGAGTCGAACCCACACGGCCCGCGAAGGCCACCAGATTTTGAGTCTGGCATGTCTACCAGTTTCATCACACCGGCTGGTACAATTTCGAGTGCAATTTCAGAGCATAAGAATAGAGGTCTTTCGCTTTCTTGTCAAGAATCAGAGCTTTGGAGTATCATCCCGTATGCTTGATATGTATGAGAATTGTGAGCTTTGTCCAAGAAGGTGCCGTGTGAACAGGAGAGATGGGAAGAGGGGAATATGCGGGGAGACCGATCTTCTGAGAGTGGCATGGGCAGGCCTTCACTTCGGGGAAGAGCCACCTGTAACGGGTAAGAGGGGTTCCGGTACGGTATTCTTTACGGGATGCACCCTGGGCTGCAGTTTCTGTCAGAACTATCAGATCTCGCAGACTGGATTGGGAGGAGGAGTCTCGGTTTCCGAGCTCACCGAGATGATGCTTGGGCTGGAAAGACAGGGGGCGGAAAATATCAACCTTGTAACAGGAACCCATTTCGTTCCTCATATAGTGATGGCGCTTGGGGATGCAAAACGGAAGGGCCTTGCGGTTCCCGTAGTGTGGAATACCTCCGGTTACGAGAACGGGGAGACACTGAAGCTACTCGAAGAGCATATAGACGTTTACCTTACCGATATGAAGTGTGTCGATTCCTCGCTATCGGCAGGGCTGATGAGGGCAAGGGATTATCCGGAAGTTTCAATAGATGCAATCGATACCATGGTGGGGCAGAAGAGGCTCAAGATAGTGGATGGGAGAATAGAGGAGGGTGTCATCCTGCGTCACCTGTTTCTGCCCTGGGCGCCTGAAAATACGGTAAAATTTCTAAGGCTCTTCAGAAAGCGGTGGTACGGGAAGGCTCTCCTTTCGTTGATGTTTCAGTATATTCCCCCTTCCCACCTGGAAGGCAAAGAGGAACTACGAGAAAGGGTTCATAAAAATCAGGAAGAGAGAATTATCAGGCTTTTGGATGAGCTTGGCATAGAGGAGGGCCTTATCCATGATGTGGAGGAGGATAATTCATGGGAACCTGATTTTTTACGCAATCCGCCATTTCCCGCTTCACTGTCAAGGACAGTTTGGCATTACAGGGGCAGCCAGCGGGCTAACAGGATTGTTTAGGTCAGTTCGGCATAGGTTCAATTCCGTGTAAGCTCAGTCTGGTACTATCGTGGTGCCGATATAATCTCTTCCCTTCAGTATGGCGAGCAGGTTATCGAGTTTTCTGCCATTGGCAATCACTACGGTAAGCCCTGCCTCCTCGGCTCTCCTGGATGCAACGGGATCGAAAGGAACGTTGATCCCGGGAATCCACTTATCTCCAACCAGTTTTCTGAAGGCAGACCATGTGGTCCTCTTAATGGGCCTTGCATTGGGCTCGACTTTCGGGTCTGCCGTATAGGCCTGCTCTATGTTGGAAAGGTTTATAACCATTCTTGCATGAAACTTTTCGGCAAGGATAACGGCATCGTAGTCCGTGGAAAAACCCGGTTTCCAGCCGGCTGCGACCATCACCCTTCCGGCAAAGAGATGCACTTCCTCCGGGTTTGTCACCGTTTTCTGGGGGCAAAGGTCGAGGAAGAGCTGTCTCATCAGTTCAGCGTTTAAGCGTGTGGCCATTATTCCTATCCAGTCAAGGGCTTCCGGTTTTTCGTCGGCTTGCATTTCCCCGAGGATGCCCCTGTAGGCACGTTGATACTTTCTCGCCGTTGCACCTCCCCCGCATACGAAAATGAGCCTGCTTTCCGGTTCCTCTGCGAGGTATCCCCTGAGGGCTTTATCGAAGGACTTTAAAAAATCCGTATCTACATCATCGGGTACGATTATCGAACCGCCCAGTGAAATCACATGAACCTTGTTTTCCATATCGCTTTCAAGGTTATTGCTTATTTATCAGTGATTCAAGGTGATTTTCGAAATATTTTCCTTGAACAAATGACACTTTTTGAATATCAATATATATCTTTAAAATTATTATTGATTAATCGAGGAGAATAAGCGGTATGAAGGTGCTTGTTTCTGACAAAATAGCAGAAGAAGGTGTGGAGGAATTCGCAAAGTATAGCGGAATAGAAGTTACGGTGAAAACGGGAATGGAGCCGGATGAGCTCCTTAAAACTATATCGGACTACGATGCCCTAGTAGTCAGATCTGCTACCAAGGTAACGAGAGAGGTTATCGAAGCAGGAGAGAAACTGAAGGTTGTCGGAAGGGCAGGAGCAGGAGTGGACAACATCGATCTGGAGGCAGCCTCTAAGCACAATGTATTGGTAATGAATACACCCGGTGGTAATGCAGAGGGTGCAGCGGAACTTGCAATCTCGTTGATGTTTGCCACAGCAAGAAATATTGCAAGGGCCGATGCCACGATGAAAGAGGGAAAGTGGGAGAAAAAGAAACTCCAGGGAGTGGAACTTGCAGGGAAGAAGCTCGGCATCATAGGAATAGGCTTTGTGGGAAGCATAGTCGGAAAGAGGATGAAGGCTTTCGGTATGGATGTGTCGGCCTATGATCCATACTACAGTGCCGAGAAGGCAACAAAACTTGGAATAAGGCTCACCACGCTGGATGATGTTCTTGCAAATTCGGATTTCATAACGGTTCATGTACCCAGGAACAAGGAGACCGAAGGTATGATAAACAGAGAAGTCTTCGGTAAGATGAAGGAGGGTGTTTACTTCATAAACTGCAGCAGGGGAGGAATCGTGGTGGAAGCCGACCTACTTGATGCACTTGATAGTGGAAAGGTAGCGGCGGCAGGTATCGATGTGTACAGCAAGGAACCCCCGGAAGACCTTGCTCTGGTCAAGCATCCCAGGGTGACTGCAACTCCGCATATTGGGGCTTCTACCAGGGAAGCCCAGATCAATGTTGCTCTCATGATTGCAAGACAGATAGGCGAATTCCTTACCACTGGCAAGGTTGTAAACGCTGTGAATCGATAATTAACCGTGGCAAAATTAACTGTGGCAAATTGGTTTCTCATTTAGTATTATATAGGTATGAGTAATGACATAACTCATATCCTTAGAGACTGGAAGTATGAATCTGGTAATCAGATAAGAATAATAGTTGCAGACGACGGCCGGGAGGTGCTCCAGGTTCGCCAGCCGCTTGGAATAGAACAGTACGAGCTGGATGGCAGGCCGGACGGAGAACGCCCCTTCGGGAGAGAATCAGTCCTCGATGAAATGCTCTTCAGGCTGGACAAATACAGGGCCGAACACGGTTCCGAGGAAGGTTTTTCCATTACTCATGATGATTTCATACTCCTTCAAAATGAAGGCATTATCTATTATTTCAGATATCTCGTTCTCTTCCAGGTTGGAGACTTCGTAAGAACTGCGCGGGATACGGAACACAACCTAAAGATATGCGACATCGTGGAGGATTTTGCCGAATCGGAAGAGGATAAAAAGGAAATACTCCAGTACAGGCCTTACATTCTTCGGATAAACGCCATATCAAGAGCGATGATGTCACTGCGCCATGAAATGAGAAAGACTGCAATAGAAATACTCGAATGGGCCATAGAAGAGATAGAATCCATGCCGGAAATAGATACGCCTGCCTTTCAATTCGAGAGGGTCAGGTCGATAAATTACCTGAAGTCAACCCTGAAGCAGGTAAGGGACGAGGAAGCTTCGCCTCTTGGGAAACTGAGGGAAGAACTGGAAAAGGCTGTAAGCGAGGAGAATTATGAGAGGGCAGCCGAGATTCGTGACAGGATAAGAGAGCTGGAGATGGGAAGGCACCCAGGAGGAGAGAGTCTCGGTGAAGATGCTCCCGGTAAGAACAACTAACGTGGAAGCTGCAGGGAAAGGCTTAGGTCGAAATAATTTTTCCTTTCATCGGAAGTACCCCATATGCGCTGGAATGTATAACCACCCCCGATAGATAGGTCTATGATGTTCGTCCGGAAGTTGAGACTCATCTGGAATCCGGTCTGAATAACATTTTCTATATTCCCGGTAAGAAATGTAGAGGGGCCGTAGAAAGTGACATTCCCGTTTTCATCATAGCCGTCATCGAATACGGAACCTTCACCGTGTCTGATGTATCTGAAAAAGGGTTTTATCTCGAAATCCCAGAATCTCTCGTAACCCGGGATTTCCCCGTAACCCCGTAACCCGGGATTCCCTACAGCTTTGCTTCTTCCATTCGGTAATCTGAAAATCTCCAAAGGCCTTATGGCTGCTGCGGCTGAGACCCTGTCCGAGTTTGGAGGAAGTTCGCTTCCAAGCTGTTTGCCATTGTGAGTGTAGGTAAGATAATTTATGGGTTGGAAGCTTGAGTGGGTGTACATGTAGGGCGTTATCATAAGATAGTTTATATCCACCCAGCCCAACCAGCCCATCCAGGGAGAAGGCGGAGTGTAGTACAGACCTGCCTGGAGGGCAAACTTGTTCTGTCCGGAGTTGAGATTAAGCTTCATCAGTTCGTTGAAATTCCAGTCGTCCACGTAGAATGAGAACCTGAAAGATATACCCGGGAGGATGGAAAGGGGGCCGATTATACCGGTAACGCCCATGAGGGAATTATCGTAGTCTCCTGCAAATACCTGGGAGTACATGAGTGCCTGAACGGGTATGAGGTACACGGGGGAAAAACGCTCGCCGAATACCACGGATTGTATGAAACCTGCTCGAAACCATGGGAACGGATAGAATTCGAGAAAGTGAAGGGAGAGGAATTTGGAGGGATAACCGGTAATCGATGCTCTGCTCTTAAGGAGGTAAATGCTGCCATCGGTATCAACACCGTACTTCGCAACGAGTTCCAGCAGAAGCATTGTGTAGGATATCCATTGATTTCTTAAGGTCATGGAGAAATGGCCGGCCTGAGGAGCCGTATCGCCTATTACTGCACCGTCCTTGAAGAACGGCCCGAATGCAGACCTCACGATACCGGCCTGAAGGTAGGCTTGCGGATTCCCGAATGATACAAGGGAGGACCATATCTGATCCACAGGAATGGTTCGTCCCCACAGGGTGACACTCCCCCCTCCGGATTGATAGTCCTCCTCCACATTCTGCCACATCGGAGAGAACACCCCGCTTCCCGAGGTGGTATCGCCCCTGTCCACAAGAAAAGCTCCGTATCTTCCGTCTATGGACAGGCTGTTAGTTTCCTCATCGGCTCTGCTAATTTCACCATTGGCTCTTTTGCTTTCCGCATCGGATACTGTGGTTCTGTTTCCCGCTGAAAAGAGAGTATAAATGCCAAGGCTGGTATACGGCAGGCTGTTTCCATTACCGTAGTGCATCTGGTACCTCGACCCCGGTTTGAAAGAGAGAAAGAAGCCTTTACCTGCAATGGCCATGTTGGAACCAGGCCCCCCAACCCCTGCAGCGTCATTTAGCTTAAAGAGAATCCTGCCTGCTTCGGATGAAGCATCATTGTCTCCGTTCTTTACCACCTCTCTCAGAGATTGTACGATCAGGTTTTTGGGGTAAGGCCTCAGCATCGGCAGAGCATGAATGTAGCCTCTGTTTTCCCACTCCTCAAGGAGCGAATAGATATGGTCATCGAGGTCTGTTATGTCTAATGCAGGTAGAGGTACGGGAATCAGGCCGAGAAGTATGATTGTAAAAAAAATTATCGTCACGAGAGGTGTCTCTTTCATTTCCATTTTGTCATTCGAGTTCAAATATAGCACCACCACCACCGAGAACAGGTATTTTCATCACTATTTTTTTCTTACATCTTTCAGCCAGAGCGGGCACGCCTCCGTTTCTTATGAAATTCCGAAAGTTCGAGTGGTGTCTCTTTCCGGCAAGCTTTTCTATGAATTTTATAAGACGGGCTGCAAGATTTCTCTTTTCAATGACTGCACAATCGTAGTCGAGGACGAATATCCTCCCCCCTGGTTTGGTTACCCTCGAAAGTTCTTTGAGCACGGGAAGCCTATCCTCCTCATCCATCTCGTGAAGGGCCAATGAGATGGCACCTGCATCGAAGCTGTTCTCTGAAAAGGGAAGGGATTTTCCGTCGGCTACAAAGAATTCGAAGTCCGGGGCTTTCCCCTCAGGAAAGAGTTCGTCTGAAATATCTATGGCGGTAACCTCGAGGCCTTCCCTTGCCAACAGCTCGGCCTGCCTGCATGTTCCGCATGCCACCTCGAGAATCTTTCTGTAGCCTCTCTTTAAAATCAACCGGGTAAGAGACTTTTTTGTTCCTCCGAGCAGTGGTTCGATGGCAAGGATGTATACGAGCCTTTGAAATTTCATTGGTGAAATTATATAGAGGATAGATATACTTTGCAATTCTTTGGCAGAACTCTTTACCGGTACTTTACCGTCTCTTTATAGCCGTTTTGTTGACAATGCCCTTTCTTCTTTACTACATTAATCTATCCAAAGAAAAAAGTATCTGTAAAAAGGATGTGCGAAATGAAAGAGAAAATCGTGGTAGAAGGAAAAAGCGGAGAGGTTGTAATTACTCGCCTGGAGAAGGGAGTCCCCCGTATCAAGGCAGGTAGCATTGAAGACGTGTATCTTGGTCTTGGATACATGCATGGCTATGATCGGGGATTCCAGATGTGGTTCATGAAGATACTTGCCGAGGGAAAAGCTTCGAAGATGTTCGGGGATCGCGAAGACCTTATAGAGATAGACAAGTACTTCAGAAAATTGAACTTTACCAAGCCGGTAGGGGAAGAACTGGACAGCCTTACCCCTCAATCTAAGATTTACATGGATTCGTATATAACCGGCGTAAACCTGTACCGTGAAAAAGAGAGAAAACCGCTGGAATTCAAAATCACCGGTGTCAATATGGAACCGTGGCGTTTCAACGATAGTCTGGCTCTCCTTAGAATGATATCGTACATAGGCCTTGCAGAGGCACAGGGAGCCGAAGAGAAGGTAATCATGGAAATCATTCTCCATGGGAAGGAATACTTCGATAAATTATCAGAACTCTTTAAACCGTATTTTAATGGTTACCAGTACGATTGGTTTGAGGATGTAACGCTGATAAATCCTCTGGAAGAGATTGTTAATTTCAATTCCGGTGCGGGAGGAAGCAATAACTGGGTGGTCAGCGGTAAACTTACAGGGAGCGGGAAACCTATTTTTTGTAACGATCCGCATCTCGAAGTTTCCCGCTTGCCAAGCGTATGGTACGAAGTAGTGCTCGATGCTCCCGGCATGTGGTGTGTAGGAACGACCCTTCCCGGAACACCGGGACTCGCTTCGGGATGGAATGGTAATGTTTCCTGGGGAATGACTTTTTCCTGTACCGATACGGAAGATTTTTTCATAGAGAAATGTAGGAACGGGCAGTACCTGAAAGATAACACCTGGTACCCCTTCAGAGAGAGGAAGGAGACGATAGAGACAAAGAAGGGAAGGAGAATTGAATACATTATATACGAGAACGAACACGGTGTGCTGGAAGGAGACCCTTACATAGAGGGTAAGTACCTTGCAAGAAGATGGAGCGGTTTTCAACCGGTAGCCGGTGAATCTTTCAACGGATTTCTCGAATTTCCTCTCTCGGAAAATGTCCGTAAGTCGATGGAAATTGCACGCAAGATAGCAATACCTACCCTGAACTGGCTTTTTGCAGACAAGGAGGGTAATATCGGTTATCAGATGACAGGAAATGTCCCCAGGAGGAGCAGAGCTTTAAGCGGAATTCTCCCTATTCCCGGCTGGGATTCCTCTTACGACTGGCAGGGTTTTTTGCCACCGGAAAAGATGCCTTCCTCCTATAACCCTGAGAGTGGAATGATAGTAACGGCCAATGACAGGCTGGATAAGGATTTTGGTATATCCGTGCAAACGATAACCTTTCCACCCTACAGGGCAAAGAGGATAAGAGAGCTTCTAAAGAAAAATGTGCCTCTCGATGTCGCGAAGATGAAAGATATTCAGACGGACGTATATTCACTTCAGGCTGAGAGGATAATTGCTTTTCTTGCTCCCTACCTGAAAAATGATTCCATAGGAGAGAGGCTTCTCTCCTGGAACAGGAAATTTGATTCAGAGGTAGTCGAGGCCACAATATTCAAGGAATTCTACAGAGAGCTCGTTATCGATACCTGCACGAAGAGACTTTTTCCCGAAGAAATCATGGAACATATCTACAACGAGAGTTTCTTCATACAGATGAACTATGATCTTATCGAGAATCAATGGATGAAAGAGGGGGGTCTCTTTGCGGATGTAGATTGGGAAGGTGTTACGAAAAGCATTCTCGAAAAACTGAAGGGAAGGAATTTCGAGAAATGGGGGCAGAGAAACTCGATAACCCTTCGCCACATTCTATTCGGAAGAACCTTTCTTGGTAATTTAGGCTTCAATGCAGGCCCCTTCCCCTTCAACGGCTGCGAGAGCACGGTTAGCCAGGGTACCAAGTACCGGACAGGTGGCCAGGAAATGACTTTTGGCCCTTCCTACAGGATGATAGTAGATTTCAATGAAGGAAAGATGTATTCGAATCTTCCCGGTGGTGCCAGCGGAAGACCCTTTTCCAGGTACTACAAGGCAGAGATAAAAAACTGGCTTGAAGGAAACTACAAGACAATAACAAGGGACAAATGATACTCAATATCTTCCGGAAAAGGGAAAGAAATCCCGATGAAACGGTCTATGAAAATTGGAGAACAACATTCGGGAGGCTGAGAAAAAATCGCTTTGTCCCCGAGGAGAGAGATGACTACTCTGCTGAAATAAGAAAGGGGAAGCTGGAGCTGACCCTGAAAAAGAAAAATCTCTTCGCCTGGGTGAATATAAATGGCTATATATACAGGGATTTTGTCCTGGAAGCATCCTTGAGTTTCGATAGTGAAAACGGCTATTCTGCCACAGGCTTTGTTTTCAGGTATGCCAATGAGGAGAATTTTTACTACTTTTTGATTTCGAACAGGGGCTACTTCAGGTTCGACGTGGTGTTCAATGGGAATCCGATACGTCTCATTGAATGGACAGAGAATCCTATGATAAACCCGGAGAGTAACAGGGTAAGAATAATAGCGCATTCCTCCCATTTTTCATTCTATGTGGATGATGAATGGATAGGTGAGTTCGAAGACGAGACAATTTACAGGGGAGAAATCGGTTTTGCCGCTCAGAATTTCAACGAGCAGGAAAGGGCCATTTTCAGGCTCGATGAGATTTCAGTCGATTCGAGGCCTATCTCGGTGGAGAGGTATTACTACAGGTGGGCAAGATACGTTCCACCGGAGCCTGATTTCCGGATAAGGCTTGCCAGAACCTTTTTGGAAATGTCTGCGAGCTCAGTATCCTACCTCGAGCCAGCCGCGCTTCAGTTGAAGAAGGCTCTTTCCCTTGGCCACCGCAGCAAGGAGGATCACCTGCTGTATGCCGATGTCCTGATGCGCCTTAAGCTATACGATACGGCTCTTTCCGAAACGGAGAGGGCTCTGGAAATGGACAGCAACTACCCCGAGGCAAAGGTTATGAAGGCAAACCTTCTCTATCTGATGAACAATTTTCTCGCGGCACGGGACTACATAAGAGAGATAATCTCCGGTTTCAGCGGAAATGCGATTCTGTGGGGTCTTCTCGGAAATGCGGAATACGCCCTTGGTAACTGGCAGAAGGCTACAGAGGCCTATGAAAGGGCAGCGGAGCTTGCGCCGGAAGAGGCGCTCTTTGTACTCAACCTGGCGAAGTCACTGGAGATGCAGGGCGATCGGGACAAGGCACTGGGTAGATATGTCGATGCTTGCAAGCTTTTCTTCGAGCAGGAGAATTACGCGGATCTTTCCTTTGCCATAGAGAGGGCAAAACGGTTGGACCCGCATAATCTTGATGTCGAAACTATTCGGGCAAAGATGCTTTTCAGCACAGGAGAGAAAGAGGCCTCCGAGGAAATTATCGACAGATTGATATCTGCCGGCACGAAGGACAGCGCGATCTTCTACCTGAAAGGGCTCCTTTTGGCTGAGCACGGCAACAGGGGGGAAGCGATTGAATTTTTCAGGAAAACCGTGGAAATGGAGCCGGATTATTCGCTTTACTGGTTCCGCCTTGCAGAAAATCTCTGGCTGAGCGGCAAGAGGGCTAAGAAGGAGATAGAGAGGGCCATTGAACTTGCGCCGGATGATCCCTGGATTAACAATCTCTACGGTGAAATATTGACCGACATGGGGAGATATGAAAGGGCGGGGGAGTATCTGAAGAGAGCGATTGACATGCTACCCGAGGAGGTAACGATAGTTATCAATTACTCCGATCTCTTAAACCGGATTGGTAAAAGAGAAGAAGCTCTTGCCATAACAGGGAAGCTGATTGAAAAGATAGAGAGAGAGGACCCGAGCGAGGAAAACAGGAGGAAACTCTCCATGCTTTACAATCACATGGGAAACATATTCGTCTCCTCGGGAAATTACCAGGAGGGAGTGAAGTGGTATGAGCGTGCGTTGAAGGAAGAACCGGAAAATACCGATTACTTGGAAAATTGTGCTTCGGCATGTCTTGATGCGGAAATGGTGAGCAGGGCAGAGGAGATTCTCTTGAAACTGACAGACATCCTGGAAAGGTCAGGAGGAATTACTACTTCCGTATTCAACTTACTGGGGAGGATAGCCTGGTTCAAGGGGGAATACAGGAGGGCAGAACTGGCCTTCAGGGAGGGGATGAAATCAGAGAGCCGGGTTGCCGAAACATGCCGCCTGAATCTGGCGTCCCTTATGCTGGAAAGGCAGAGATATGATGATGCTAAAAGAATCATATCCGATGTATTGGAAAAAAATCCAAACTCTGTAGCGGGACGCAAACTACTCGAGAGGATGCGAAGCCTCTATGAGAGAGAAATAAAATGTTCAGGTTGTGGCAAATCATGGTGGGTTCCCAAGATTGTCCCGCCCCAGTCCCCTTTGAGAATCGTCGGAGAGCCTCCGGGAGACCTGCCCGCAGGTAAATGCCCCTCCTGTGGTGCCATCTACTGTGTGAAGTGTGTGAGTGATCACATGAGAAACAGTAGATACACCTGTCCTGCCTGCGGAGAATATCTGAAGCTCTTAGATGATGCTCTGAAATACCTTTGGAATGAATACTTGACAAAGCAGGATGATTAAGTAATATGAGCTTAAGACCACTCTCGGATTGGAAAAGAAGAAATAGATTGAAGAAAAAACAGATCATAGCAGTGATATTTATCTTTCTCTTATTGTTTACAGCCGTTATGGCTCCTGCCCAGGAGATACTTACGGCCGAAAAGTATTTCGACGAAATTTCTGACCGATACGGAAAGGTACAGGACTACGAGGCTAATATAACGATTACAAAGGGAGACACCGTAATGAAGGGTGTTATCTATTATAAGTCTCCCAACCTTTTGAGAATTGATTTCACCGAGCCCAAGGACCAGGTTCTAGTTACCAACGGAGAGGAACTGACAATCTACATCCCAAAGTATGAAGTGATAATGAAGCAAAAACTGCGAAAACGAAGTAACGCCGCCGTGGCCTCTATGGCAAGCAAACAGGGACTTACCTTTTTAAAGCGCAACTATGGAATTGGCTACCTCATTGGGCCTTCTCCCGTCCCGCTGGATGAAAAATCGAAGGAAAAGGTAATAAAATTGAAGTTGACCTCACGTTCCAATATAGAGGGTTTCAGACAGATAATCCTTTCAATCGGAGAAAATGGTCTGATAAGAAGAATCAAAGCCGTTACGATAAACTACGACGAACTTGTATTCGACTTCACCGATATAAAAATCAACCAGAATATACCCGATACGAGGTTCGACTATGATGCACCGGCATATGCCAATGTATTCAATAATTTTTTATTTGAATCGGAACAGTAGTAGCTGATGGAATCGATTGGAAAAAAATTAAGAGAAGCAAGAGAAAAGAACGGTTTCAACATAGACCAGGTGGCAAGGGAGACACATATATCGAAGAGGTATCTGCGGGCTTTGGAGGAGGAAGATTTCTCCATTTTTCCCGGCGAGACATACACAATCGGTTTCTTGAGGAACTATGCAGAGTATTTAGGAATAAATGCCGAGGAGATTGTTAATCTCTATAAAAATCTTAAGATTCAGGAACAACCCGTACCTATTGATGAACTTCTCGATGTAAAGAAGAAGGGATTTCCCATTGGCAGATTACTCATTATCATTTTGATAATTGCTCTCGTGGGTGGTGGCGGGTATTTTGGGTATAAATACATTACCGGCAAGACTTCCGGTAGCGGGATAGAGGCTAAAAAATCCTCACCCTCCGGTAGCTCCACGGAAACAGCCAAGAACAAGATATTTGTTTTCGAAGAAGAGGCCCTTAACAGGTGGTTCGACGACGGAGAAACCATACGATACCCGGTGGGTAATGCTGAGTATGATGTTAAAATCTCGGAAATAAAAGAGGATATCAAACTGGAGAGTGCCGGGAAGGTCGCAACTCTTAAACTGGGGCAGGCTAAATTTTTCGATTTCAACGGTGACAATCAGCCGGATCTGAAAATTCTGGTAAACGATATCGACAAGAGTGGAAGGGTTTCCCGTGTGAACCTTGGCCTTTACAAGATAACGAGACCCGTGAAAGTTGCAGCTGCCACAGGAGAAAATGCAAACAGAGGTGAAGCGGAAGGTGAATCGTCACAAAGTGAAAGCAGCCAAAGGGAAACGACCGGCGTATCTTCGGCTGCGGTCGTCTCCGGTGTGATTGCCGAGAATGCAAATCCCTTTCCCTTCAAGATGGATTTTCAGTTCAGAGGTTACTGTTTTTTCCGGTATACGGTGGATGATTCTGACAGGGTGGAAAAGTTTTTTCACAAGGGAGAGTTTTTCAGTATCGATGTGAAGAACAGAGCAATGCTGTGGATATCCAATGCCGGTGTGATAAAGGCAAAGGTGGCGGGAAAGGATGTGCAACTGGGAAGGCCAGGGCAGGTGGTAACCAAGAAGATACTGTGGAAGAAAAACGAAGAAAAAAAGGTTTATCAACTTCAAATAATCGATGTATATTAAAAAATACTATCTCGAAAGTCTCGGTTGTGCAAAAAACCAGGTTGACAGTGAGCTGATGATGTCCTTTCTCGAAAGGAAAAACTGGGTGCCTGCAAAGGACCCGGGAGAGGCAGAGCTTATAATTGTCAATACCTGCGGTTTCATAGAGCCTGCCAGAGAAGAATCTATCGATACGATACTCTCCTTTAGAAAACTGTACCCTGACAAGAAGATACTGATGACCGGTTGTCTGGTTCAAAGGTACGCATCGGAACTCTATGATGATCTTAAAGAGGCCGATGGTTTTTTCGGAAACAATTTCCTCCAGGATATAGACAGGGTCGCATCGAGTGTTCTTGAAGGAAAGAGGGAAATATTCCTCGGGGATAAGGAAAGGATATCCGAGGAACAGTACAGAATCGAGCGTAAACGACTCCTCTCTTTTCCGGGCAGTGCCTATGTAAAGATTTCAGAGGGTTGTAACAACAGGTGTACCTACTGTTCCATACCGATTATCAGAGGAGACTTAAAGAGCAGGAGCATAGAATCCGTGATTATCGAGATCGAGCACCTTCTGGAGATTGGCATAAGAGAATTGAACATAATAGCCCAGGATCTTGCCTCTTTCGGGAAAGACAGAAATACCAATTTCATGGAGCTGATGAAGCGCATTTCGGAGATAAAGGGGGACTTCTGGGTAAGGCTTCTCTACTTTCATCCGGACAACTTCGAAAAAGAGATACTATCATTGATGAAGAATGATCCGAGGTTTCTTCCCTACTTCGATCTCCCCTTTCAGCATGCCGCGAAGAAAATCCTGAAGAAAATGGGAAGAAGGGGTGACGGTGAAGAGTATCTGAAACTCATTTCCCTTATCAGGAATACCCTCCCGGGTGCTGTAATACGTTCGACTTTTCTTGTCGGTTTCCCGGGAGAAACGAAAGAAGATTTCAAAGAACTCGTTGATTTTCAGAAGAGAGCGGAACTGGACTGGCTTGGCGTATTCACCTATTCCAGGGAGGAAGGCACTCCTGCATACGGTTTCAGGAAAAGAGTGCCGGAAAAAGTAGCGCTATCGAGGAAATCTGAGATTGAGCGTCTGCAGGTAGGAATATCGGAGAGACGCCTGGAAAGGTTTGTAGGGGCGAACCTGGATATCCTTGTCGAGGAAGAGGTTAGGGAGGAGGGACTTTTCATCGGGAGGGCATATATCGATGCTCCGGAGGTTGACGGAGCGGTTGTATTCAGAACTTCTAGTTCTGTGAGACCCGGAGAACTTATAAGGTGCCGGATAACTGGAAGGGCCGGTTTCGACCTGGAGGCGGTTGATGAAGGATATTCTTGAGGGTTTGAACGAGAAGCAGCGGGAAGCCGTTCTTCATTTCGGCCATCCCCTTCTGATACTGGCCGGTGCAGGTTCCGGGAAGACACGGGTAATAACTACCAAGATTGCATATCTCATAGAGGAGAGAAACTTCGAGCCAAGCTCGATTTTGGGGGTGACCTTTACCAATAAAGCCGCAGATGAGATGAGAACGAGAATTGCAGGAATGATTCGCAGGGAACCCCCTATGATAAAGACCTTCCATTCCTTTGGTGCTTGGCTTTTAAGGAGGAATTCCCATCTGCTTGGCTTGAATTCGAGCTTTCTCATTTACGATGAAAATGATTCGGTAAGGATACTGAAGGAACTCTTCGGAAAGCAGTATTCGGCGGAAGAGCTAAAGGCATTCATGCATCAGATAAGCAGGCTGAAAGACTCCTGCATAGACCCGGATGGTGATGTGGGAAAGGTCTCCTTCAATCCTGATCTGCGCAGGGTATACGAATCCTACCAGAAGAGACTTAAGGACACGGGGAACCTCGATTTCGGGGATTTAATAATGCTCAGTGTAAGGCTCCTCTCTGACCACGAAGCGGTGAGGAAGAGAATCAGGCAGCGCTTTCGGGCAATACTGGTAGATGAGTACCAAGACTCGAACCATGCCCAGTTCGAACTATTAAAGGAGTTGTACAGTGGGGATAACTACCTATGTGTAGTAGGCGATGAGGATCAATCTATTTACAGGTTCAGGGGAGCCGATATCGATAATATTCTATCCTTCCCAAGGCACTTTCCCGGCACGGATATAATAAGGCTGGAGAGAAATTACAGATCCACCATGCCTATTTTAAAGGTAGCCTCTGCTGTGGTTTCCAACAACATGAACAGGCTTGGGAAAAATCTCTGGACAGATAAGGAATCGGGAATACCTGTAAAGCTGGTATTTTTAAATGACCAGCAGCATGAAGCAGAGTTTTGCTGTGAACTCCTGGAAGACGGAAATTATGGCGGGACGGCCATTCTGTACAGGATGAATGCCCAGTCGAGGATATTTGAGGAATACTTCACCAACAGTGGAATTCCCTACAGGGTGATAGGTACCAAGCGATTCTATGAGCGGGAAGAGGTTAAAGATGCAATAGCCTACCTTGCACTTGCCCTGAATCCGCGGGATTCGGTCTCCTTTCATAGGATAGTGAACAAGCCGGCAAGGGGAATAGGGAAGGTGACTCTTTCCAGGGTGTTGACAAGGGGTGATGGTGAGAGGGATATTCTCCCGTGCATCCGAAAGAATCTTACCGATAGAGGTAGTGGGATAGGCACACGTGCAAGGAGAGGAATAGAGGACTTTCTCGGGATAATCGATGCCGTAAGGGATAGGCTTAATCATCACTCCCTGTCCGATACGATACGGTTCATAATAGAGGAGAGTGGTTTGTACCGATACTACCGCGAGAAGGATTCCTCCATGGGGAGCCAGAAGGCTGATAACCTCGAAGAACTGGTAAACGCCTGTAGCACCTATGGAAGCGGGGTTGATGAGGCACTGAGATTCCTCGAGAATATTTCTCTCGATTCCAGTGAAGAAAACCCGTATATCGAGGAAAATGCCGTAAGCCTTATCACACTCCATAATACTAAGGGTCTTGAGTTTGAAAGAGTGATAATAACGGGACTGGAACAGAGTATTATTCCACATCACTCCAATTCGGAATCGGATGACGAGGTAGAGGAGGAAAGAAGGCTCTTCTATGTAGGTATAACGAGGGCAAAAAAAACCTTAGTACTCACCTCATGCAGGAGGAGAAGGATATTCGGCAAGACACAAGTGCAGGAACCTTCCCGGTTTTTGAAGGAGATACCGGAAAAGTATATCGAAGTGGAAGACAGGAGTTCTGCCGGTGATGATGAATATTACCCCGCCGGAAGTCTCGTGTATCACTATGAGTATGGCTCTGGAATAATCCTAAAGAATTGGTATAATAACGGTATTCTTAACGTGGTGGTACGTTTTGAGAATGGCAAGATAGCAAGGTTGATTCCCAAATATGCCGGTCTTAAGAGGATAGAATACTATGATTGATGACAAAACCCTGGAATCGATTCTATTTATGAGTAAGCTTGATGTCGATGAAAATGTCCGGGAGAAATTCCGGAGTCAGATCGACTCTGTCATTACGTATTTCGAGATATTGAAAGAGGTCGATACGGAATCTGTAACCTCGAGTGCAGAAGAGGCAGTTGGAATGGATGAACTTCGTATGGATGAGAAGAAGGAATCCTTTTCAACTGCTATACTCAAGAGTTTTGCAATACACTTTATGGACGGTTACTTTGCCGTACCAAGGATAATAGAAAAGAGGAAGGCAGAGGAAAAATGAATATAATCGAAGCCCCTCTTTCTGAATTGAAGGAGATGCTGGACAACGGTGATATTTCTGCCGTTGAGATTGTAAGGGCATTCAGGGAAAATTACGAGAGGGACGAAAGGGAGGAGCTTCCCCTTAACGGTTACATCGAGTTCTTTGATGATGCTGAGAAAGCAGCACAAAAGTCTGACCAGGTAAGAGAATCAGGTGACCCCGGGATACTCGAGGGGCTACCCATTGCTGTCAAAGACAATATCCTAATAAGCGGACACGAGGTGACATGCGGATCGGCAATACTTGAGGGTTTCAAGGCGCCGTACTCTTCCACGGTTGTGGAACGCTTGAGAGCGGAGGGGATGATCTTTCTGGGAAGGACCAATATGGATGAATTTGCAATGGGCTCAACCTGTGAATATTCCGTGTACGGCCCTTCGAGAAATCCCTACGAGAGAAACCATGTAACGGGGGGAAGTTCCGGCGGATCGGCCTGTGTCGTTTCCGCCGCTCAAGCTCCCGTGGCGCTTGGTTCGGAAACAGGCGGTTCCGTAAGGTTACCGGCTTCTTTCTGTGGCATTTACGGTTTGAAACCCACTTACGGAAGCTTGTCGAGGTATGGACTCGTTGCATTCGGTTCTTCGCTGGACCAGATAGGGATTCTTGGAAGGGTTCCGGATGACATCGCACTAGTATTGAGTGTGGCCGGAGGCTACGATCCAAATGATTCGACATCGGCAAATGTGGATTTTTCCGGTATCTACCCTCTGAAAAGAATGAAACTAAAGGGGAAGAGGGTTGCAATCCCGGTAGAAATATCGGAAGAGGGAGTTGACGAGGAGATAAGAGGAAAGATAAAAGTTTTTTCGGATTGGCTTACCGGAATGGGTGTGACGGTAGAAAAGATTTCACTTCCCGTATTAAAGCTTTCCGTAGCCATATACTACATAATTGCTCCCGCTGAGGCTTCTTCCAACCTTTCACGTTTCGATGGGATAAAGTACGGTTTCAGGGATACCACCGGCGAAACCCTCGAAGATCTGTACGTAAGAACGAGGACACGTGGTTTCGGAGAGGAAGTAAAGAGAAGGATATTCATAGGGAATTACGTGCTCTCCTCCGGTTACTACGATGAATATTACAAGAAAGCAATGGAGGTAAGGAGACTTTTGAAAGGAAGGATTTCGGAACTCTTTACGAAGTATGATTTTATACTTTCTCCAACCTCTCCGGTTCTGCCCTTTAGGATAGGAGAGAAGGTGGATGATCCTCTGTCCCTCTACCTTACCGATATTTGTACCACCTTTGCTAACCTTGCCTCGATTCCGGCCCTCTCTGTTCCTCTAGGATTGTCGAAGAAAGGTCTTCCCATAGGTCTGCAGATCGCAGGGAACATGTTTGAGGAGGAAAAACTTTTGAGGGTTGCAAAGCTGTGGCATGAGGAAAGTAATTTTTAGGAAGTTTTGATGGTGAAATACAGCGTAGTAATTGGTTGTGAGGTACATGTTCAGCTACTCACAAAGACGAAGGCCTTCTGTTCATGTGAGAACAGGTTCGGAGGCATTCCAAATACACGTGTCTGTCCCGTTTGTCTTGGCCTTCCCGGTGCCCTTCCCGTTGTCAACAGAGCAATGGTCGAGTATGCAATAAAGGCAGGACTTGCCCTGAACTGCAAAGTGGCTTCGGTAACGAAGTTTGACAGAAAGAATTACATGTATCCCGACCTTCCCAAGGGATACCAGATCTCCCAGTACGACATACCAATCTGCTATGAGGGCTATCTCGATATAGAATCAGATGGCAGTACGAGAAGGGTAAGGATAAGAAGGCTTCATATGGAGGAGGATGCAGGCAAGAATATACATCTGGAGGATGATTCGGGCCTGAGCTATGTGGACTTCAACAGGTGCGGTACACCTCTACTTGAAATAGTATCGGAACCCGATATCACCTCACCGGAAGAGGCCGTTTCCTATGTTCAGGGTCTCAAAGAAATAATGCTCTACCTTGAAATTTCGGACTGCAATATGGAGGAAGGCTCATTGCGGTGCGACGCAAATATCAATCTGCATATAGAAGAAGGGGGAGAGGTATTCGAGACCCCGATTGCAGAGGTGAAGAATATGAACTCCTTTAAGGCAATGAAGAATGCACTTCACTACGAGGTTGAGAGGCAGTTGAAAGAGTGGAGAGAGCACAGGTATACTCTAAAGGATTTCGGAAAGATTACCAGGGGATACGATGACAGGACGGGTAAGACAATCCTCCAGCGTTCAAAGGAGGAGGAGTCCGATTACAGGTATTTCCCCGAACCGGACTTGAAACCCATTTTGATTCCGGAAGAACTTATCAGGGAGATCAGGCAGAGTATCGGTGAACTGCCGAGGGAAAAGCGAAAGAGACTGATTTCAGAGTACGGAATAACTGAAAAGGATGCAAAGATACTCTCATCATCGGTGGCTCTTAGTGCTTACTTCGAAAGAGCTGCAAAGGGTTACAGGGAGCCGAGAAAAATAGCAAACTGGGTGATTACGGAACTGGGAGGTTTCCTGAATTCCGAGGGAATATCGATAGAGGAGTGCAACCTGCCTCCTGTGTATATCAGAAAACTTGTAGAGCTCATAGACGGTGGAAAGATAAGCGGAAAGATAGCCAAGGATGTTTTTGCCGAGATGACAAGGACAAATTCGAACCCGGAGGAAATCGTTAGGAGAAAGGGGCTGAGCCAGATAACGGACAGAGAGGAGCTTCAGAGGGTGGTGAAAGGAGTTGTCGAGGGCAATCCCAAATCAGTGGCTGATTTCAAGGGTGGCAAGGATCATGCGTTTAAATTTCTCATGGGACAGATAATGAAAGTGACGAGAGGGAGGGCGAATCCCCGGATCGCCAGAGACATACTGAAAGAGATGTTGGAAGATGATTGACGTTCAGAATGGAATAGATACGAGAAACACCCCGATTGACAGGGTTGGAATAAAAGGTATGAAGTACCCTATCGTGGTTCAGGACAGACAGAACAAGAAACAGCATACCGTTGCAGAGGTTAGCGTTTATGTGAATCTGCCACACCACTACCGAGGAACCCACATGAGTCGTTTCGTGGAGATACTGAACGAATTCAAAGGCGAAATCAGCTATGCGAACCTGGGAAGTATCCTTGAGATGATAAAGGAACGCCTTGATGCGGAGGAGTCACACATAGAGTTTTCATTTCCCTATTTCATAAAGAAGAGGGCACCGGTTTCCGGGCAGAAATCCTTCATGTCGTACAGGTGTACCATACAGGGAAGTTATGGCAAGAAGCTACATATAAACACAAAAGTTTCAGTCCCTGTTCATACCCTCTGTCCCTGCTCGAAAGAGATAGCAGAGGTATCAGCACACAATCAGAGAGGGTATGTAACGATAACGATAGGCATGACGAAGTTTGTGTGGATAGAGGATCTCATAGAGATAGCGGAGGAGTCGGCTTCCAGCCCCCTGTATTCGCTCTTGAAGCGTGAGGATGAGAAGTATGTTACCGAGTATGCATATGATAATCCCCGTTTCGTTGAGGATGTAGTAAGGGAGGTGGCTCTGAGGTTGAGGGAACTTCCCGGGCTCCGTTTTTTCATCGTAGAGGCAGAGAATATGGAATCGATTCACAATCACAGCGCCTACGCCACCATAATGCGGAAGTTTAAAACAGAAGATTGAAGCAAAATGCTAAAGCAGAAGATTGAAACGGAAATTTGAAATTGAGTGATAGAATAAATCTACAGAAGCTCATTCCGGAGATAAGGCGTGCCAGGGGTTACAGGCTCTACTCTTATGATGGCAGGAGGTACATAGACTGCTATCAGAATGGGGGTAGGGCTGTTCTGGGACACAGAGCGGGAAAACTGACAAAAACCTTGAAAAATGTCATTTCAAAGGGTTTGATTCTTGATCTCCCATCGGTACATGCAAGGCGCTTGAAGAAAGCCGTTAGGGGGATTCTACCGGACTTCGAAAGGGTATTAATCTTTGGTAACAGGGAGAGGGCGATCGAGGCACTGTCCCTGGATGATAGTGAAATAGAAGACCCTGCAATCGAGAGAAGGAAAGAAGTGAAGGCGGGATCGAGGGGAGATGCGGCCCTGTGGAGACCTTTCCTTAGGGGAATAGACTGGTCCGGCTTCAAAATCCTTTTACCGATACTCCCATTTTCAATGGCTGATTCGCCCTGTGTGGTCTGTATCCGCAATGGCATAGATTTGAAATTATCAGAAGATGGGTTACCCGAAGACGATGTTGTGTCTCCCGTTATGCTGGCAGGTGCAACGAGGTCGATATACGACATGCCGAAGTATCAGATTCCGCCATGGGCAGAGAAGTTCTTTGGCAATACTTCGGGTTCGAAGAATGAAAACTCTGCTGCAGGCTGGAAACGTAATGGCCCTTACCTTACCTGCCTCTGCGAGAGGGAAGCATACGAAGGGATTTTTAGAGCTTTCCTTGAAAACGGAGTGTTGATTTCTCCGTACTATCCCGGGCCTACTATTCTTCCGGCAGAAGTCTCCGATGGTGAACTGAAAAAAATCGTTAGACTTTTTTACCGTTTTCCTGGAAAATAGCATTATGGATGTAGCATCTTTTGTTTACATGATGACCAAGATAATCTTCGGTGGCATAGCCACCTTTTTTGCCGTGCTGGTCTGGTCGAAAACCAGGGACATAGCATGGATACTGATTGTAATCGGCACAATCGTTTATTACATTGGTATAATATACGATACGCTGGATATGTTCGGCATCGTAGGTGAGTATGCCATCGTGATAAACGGGATATCACTTGTAAAGTTGATACTCTCCAATCTTCCCATGGTGATATTCGTATTTGCCTTCATAATAGTCGTGGTGAGGAAAAGAATCCCTAGATAGGAATCAGCCAAATTCCCTGTGTGCAGTAATAAGTATATCGTGTATCTTTCTTGCAAAATCCTTGTCCCCTGTGTAGCCAAGGAGGAAGCTCTCGATATCGAGTTCATCGGTCTTTTCCGCATTGTTGCCCGGGTTCCATAAAGGATCTTTCCCAAGTTGCTTGTACCTCATTCTGGCGTAATCTATCATATCGTAAGATTTTGCCAGGACATAGAGCCATACGATAAATGGAATATTGATATTACCCGGCGTATCATGCCATTGGGGAAGTCTCTCTGCATATTCCAATGCAAATTTCTTTCCAACTGCCTGATATTTTGTATTTTCAAGTCTTTCAATAATGGGAGGCAGTATATTTCCCGCCTCGGGAAGAAGTTTTAGACTTCTCACATGAAGGTCAAAATCCTTCGGTTTTGATGCCCCGATACTGAGAGTGTGGATTTCCGGATGTGAAAGACAGAACAGGTCGTTGAATGCCATGGGATGAAGAGGCTTGCAGAGTTCAATCAGCTTTTTTGGCGGGAGGTAGAGTTTTCCTCCCTTATCTGAGGGGCTTATTATAAAAACCCCCATGTCTTTCTTTTTCGCCTCCAAGATTGCAGGCCAGTTGTTCTGAAAGATATAGTACCAGTGAAGGTTAATGTAATCGAAACCATCGTTTCTATCGGTATTGATTGCCTCTACTATAAGCCTTGTCGGTGCGTGAGTTGAAAAGCCGATGAATCTCGCCTTTCCCTCGAGCTGCAGCTTACGTGCTGCCTCCAGGCATCCATTCTCGCTTAGGGTCCACTCGAGCCGCTCCTCGTTGTTTACCCCGTGTATCGCAAAGAGGTCAACGTAATTCAGGTTTAACCTCTTTAGGGAATCTTCGAATTCACTTACAAACTCCGATGAATCCTTCTTGGGTCCCACTTTTGTTTGAACTATTATGCTTTCCCTCTGCAAACGGGGAAGTATCTTTCCGAGCTGACGTTCGCTTGTTCCGTATCCCCTTGCTGTCTCGAAGTGGTTGATTCCGTGTGAGAGCGCCCTCTCTACTATGCTTTCAAGATTCTTCTGGCTTTCCTTGGGGATTAGCGAAAATGGACGATCCTGCCACCTGTACTGATACCTCATTCCCCCGCAGCTGAAAACGGGCATCTTGATTTCTGTTCTGCCGAAACGCCTGTAAATCATTGCCTGTTCAGAGATTCTCTATCCCCTTCTTCAGTTCCCTCGAGTAGCTGTACAGTTCTTCGAGGTTCATTCTCTTTATGAAAACCATCCCTCTGGTGCCCCTTATCAATGCTTTGGGATGATTGTTGAAAAACTTTCTCCCCAGGCAGGTTTTAAGCATCTGATACTGTTCCACTTGGATCTTCTGAGCAAGTTCACAGAAGGGGCCATCATGCTCGTAACTTGGGAATGAGGCTTGGCGCTGGGTAGAAAAGGAGTTGAGAAATGCATTGTTTTGAAGGGCAAACATATTCAGTGACACAGGAACATACAGGTCGGCCTCTGCAGGGTGAAACCTGTACCATACATTTCTGTAACCTATTATTTCAATGTCACTCCTTCCCGTTTCCTTCGAATATAACTTCAATGCCTCTGTTATGGCCTGGAGAACCTTGTAATGTGTATCCGGACCGCTGGCCTCGGGATCAAGGGCTACAGTCACCACATCGGGATTTGTTTTTTTTAGCAGTTCCAGTGTAGGCTTTACATCTCCCTCCAGTGTCGGTTCTTCGGTAAAAATATCTCCCTTGTAGAAGCCGAGCCTCAGGTGGAATATAGAATCGGAGTGCCATCCGAAATAACCCCACAGGCAGTCAGCCTCCCACTCGCGTGTCATGCCTTTTAGCATTTGGACCTCGTAGATATCTTTTTTACCCGGATACTGGGTTTCAAAGTAGTCGATAAGATAGTCGGTCTTCTTTTCCAGCTTTTCGAGGTCATATTCCCTGTATATGAATACCATATTTCTCAGGAGACGTCTCAGTTCGCCTTCTTCCCTCATGAAATATGAATCTGCAGCCACCCCGTCGAGATACTGCCATACGTCCCGATTTTTACCTTCAACATTTTCGGGCCTGAAGTACCCCTTGCTAAACAGTTCATCGAAGCGATGTTTTTTAAGATAAACATTCAATCTCCTCATTTTTTCCAGCATGAAGCTGTTCGTTACCGCCGTAAAACCACTTGTCAGTGTTGCAAAGTAATGGGTTGTGCTGTGTTCTCGTATATGCCTTACTATGTATGGGAGGTATCCCAGCATGAGATCATCGTGATGCGGTTCCGTATGAAGGAAGACCTTGTTCCCCTCTACTATGCTTCCCAGGGTTATCTTCTCTTCTATGCCTTTACGAGTCTCCTCGATTAAATTTGACAGACCTTCGGGGTATTTCTCCGCCAATATACTTGCAATTTCATCCCCTTTGAAATCTTCAGGCTTAAGAGTGTCGATGGGTTTCTTGAGCTTCAGTGAAAGATCGATGATTGTTTTTTGTATCTCTTCACCGGGAATTTCTGAAAATCTGGAAAGCCTTCTCCTGTTTCTCTCGGTAAGAAGTTTTGCGGCACCCTTTGTAAGGTAAAATCTGGCGTTCTTCAACTTTTGTAGTACCGTTGCCGGGTACCTGATATGCATTTCATTCTGTATTGCATCTGCTACCACCCTTGCCTTTGCATCTCCGGCTGCAATGATAATAGCGGTGCATTTTGGATTGTAGGTGATTGTAGCAAGGCCAATGGTTATTACAAGCCGCTTCCTGGCCACTTCAATACCTCCCAGGTCAGAAGCCGCAGCGGCCTGCGTTTCGTAGTTTGTCTGAGCCAATCTCGTGGTCGAGTGGAAATCCGAACCTTTTACATTGAATCCTATATGGCCATCAGGCCCGATTCCCCCAAGGAAAAAGCCTATACCGCCGAGGTTTCTTATTTTCTCCTCGTACTCGATACACCACTGATCTATTCCCTCCAGGAGATACTTCTGGAGCCTCTCCTGGTTGTTCCTTGCCTTCCTGTACCTTAAGGAGATATCCACTTCATTCTCCGGCCAGATATCAGTGAGGTTCTTGCCATGAGGTAGTGCAATATTGTTGCAATTTATGAGCATTGCCCTCTTTGGATCCAACCTGAATTTATCTATGTAGAACCTGTTCACATAGTGATAAAAGCTGTTGTGCTGTGAAGGGTCTATGGGATAAAATTCGTCTATCTGTACGAATGCAAGTCGTGACATATCTGGTTTTACTCCCGGGTCGATACCCGCCTCTTCCAGTTCTTTCCGTGTTTCCCTGTTTTCCCATGATTTTAAGTATCGTTCCGTCTCTTTTATGAAGTATTCCGGTGTCTTGCCGGTGGGAAGAGATATGACTCCCTCCGGATTACGCTGCACCCACTCTATGAATCGTAATGCTGCCAGCTTTCCGAGTTGCGGAAAATTATCTACTATTATGATTCCTGTTTTTTCTGTTGGCGGTATCTTTAGAGGTTCCCCCGAATGACGCAGAGCGTGTTCTTCAACCGGTGATTCCATACGCTTGAACCTCGCCCTTGAGTTTTTTATACCTTTCCCAGGTTTCCACGACGAAGGAATCTTCCCTTGCCGGAATGTGAGAAGCCTCGTAATCCGGAATTATGCGGGCTCCTCTCCTGTCATCCTTTTCCTTGGATTTCTCCGTCGCAATGGCTATTTCCTCTTCCAGGGCAATCAGCTTTTCGAGGTTTGTCTTGAGACTTCTCTCGAGGTATCCTTCTCTCTCCAGTATCGAGCGTTGATGTTTCCAATAGATACCTCCTCCTTCTCTCCCGTAAAGGGTTTCTTCCGATAGCTTTTCTCCCTTTTCCAGCATGGCATCTATTTTCTCTTTCAGACCCATCAATGCATAGTGTTCGATATAGAAGGAATAAGTTTCGATTGCCTTTAACCTGTTTTTCTCTTTGAGGTAATTCTTACCAAGACCCTCGATATCCTTGTCGAGATAGATCCGCTTTTTTTCTTCGATTTTTTCAAGTCTCATTCTTGCATCGATCATCAGTTCTACTATCTCAGGTCTGAATACATCAAAGACAAAGGAAGTTCTCTTTGCCTTGTTCCTCTTTCTGTACTTACCCTCGTTTCGCCTTACCGTATAGATATTGTCTGATAGTACCCACCCGGGAAATATCTCGTTGTACGCAGGTGATATCTCCGGGATATTATCTGCAGCCTTGTTTATCAGAGAGAATGGAAAGCGAACCTTCTGGGGCAGTGTGCTTACACCCGTGGCAATTATGCTGTACGGGGATTCCGAAAAATTGGACGGAAACTTGATATCAACACCCAATCCGAAAAAGGTACCTTCACCACAGTATATCTCCTGATCCGGGGCCTTGGATGTGTGGTTAGAACCGACATTTGCCCCGTATCCTACATTCCCCTTTCCTTCCGGCCAGATAGCTGCTATCAACAGTGATTGATGATGAAAACCTACGAATGGTCCTACCAGAGAAGAGGTAACCTCTCCTTCTGCAATTCCAGTATTTGGTCCGATTATGCTAGATGTAACCTTGCCATGTCTCTCCACATGTGAGTGCTCAGTTAAAACCGATGTATCCACGATTGCCATGGATTCGACTGAACATCCCCATTGTATGGAGGAGTTTTTTACTAGTGAACCTTCACTGATTGTTGTTCTTTCTTCGGCATTACTGAGTACCGTGCAGTTCTCGATTATTCTGGCACCGTCTATAATGGCAAAGGGGCCTATCAGAGTATCAGATATCTTTCCGACATTTAGAAGCAAGGCTCCCCTTTCTATTATTCCGTATGACGGAGAGAACCGAATCGCATATTTCTTTACTTTTTCTCTGTAATTTTTTTGCAATTCATCGTCTAGGAGGTTTGTTGCAATGAAGCCCGCAATCTCGATACTCATTTCTGCAAAAGATTGTATCTCCCTTCCTCCCGTTTCATTACCGATTGCGATGGTGATGTCATTTCCGTAGCCCGCCGTGCCGGAAGCAGAGATGATCCCGCAATTTATTACTGCCGAGCCTTCTTCCAGGATGTAATTCGACAAGAATGATGTATCCTGTACAAGCACCTCGTTGCCAATTTCCGTGTCTTTGATTGTAGAGTTGTATATGCCGGTTGGAATAGAGCTGTGGGAATCCGCAGGCACAGCTACTGAAGTATCTTTGCCTGGTTGATCTAAATCGATGTACCCGCCAAAATGTCCCAACACACATCTTCCCAGGAACCTGCTCCCAAAGATCCTGTTGCAATCGAACCTTTCCGTTACGAGAATATTGCTCCAATCTTCCGCAGTATTACCCTGTTTTTCCAGTCTGGCTATTTCATCTCCTCTCAAGCTTCTGAGCGAGTCTCTGAAAATCCTGCTCTTTGTCTCTTCTGCTGATCCTGCTTCTCTGAAGACTCTGAAAGCTTTCATGATTTCAGGGTCTTTGAATATTTTTTCAAGCATTTCCATTTTTATATCTGCCTATTTATATCTGCCCAGGTATTTCTGAACCATTATCTGCCCAGGTATTTCTGAACCAGGTGTTTATTGTCACGAATCCAGTTGTAGTACTTCTTTCGCTCGAGCATGGAGGCGGCTTTCTCTTCGAGAACTACCATTGCATGTGGATGTAGCTGAAGAGCAGATGCCGTTACCTGGGATGTTATCGGTCCTTCTATAAAGGCTTTGCAGACAGGGGCCTTGTTTTCACCATTGGCAATCAAGAGAATCTTTCTTGCCTCGAGTATGGTGCCAACACCCATGGTAATTGCAAAGTGAGGTACTTCATCCTCGTTTTTGAAGAATCTTGCATTGTCCTTTATCGTTTGTTCCTCAAGCGTTTTCACCCTCGTCCTACTTCCGAAAGATGAACCGGGTTCGTTGAAGGCAATGTGCCCGTCACTTCCTATTCCCAGCAACTGCAAGTCTATTCCGCCCGCTTTCTTTATCCTTTCTTCATACCATTCACAGAATGCTTCGGCATCGTCAACCAACCCCTGAGGAATGTGAACATTCTCGGGATTGATGTTTATGTGCTTAAAAAGGTTCTCCCACATGAAATAATTGTAACTCTGATCGTGAGATGGCGACAGGCCAAGGTATTCGTCGAGATTGAATGTAGTAACCTTGGAAAAATCGAGCCCATCCTCCCTATGCATCCTGATAAGTTCTTTATAGGTTCCAAGGGGTGTGCTACCCGTTGCGAGACCGATAACAGAATCGGGTTTTTTCCTTATCTGTGCAGCTATTATACCAGCCGCGGTCTTGCTCATTTCCTCGTAATCATTCGTTAAGATCACTTCCATTTCTATGTCACTCCTTTTTTTGTTTTATTTAAAATCCATCTGCTTGGATTTTATTTTCTTAAATAAAAAGCCTGACCTTTAAAAGAGTCAGGCTTTATTTTAAAAAATTCGCTTTACTCCTCGATAATGATAGCCTCTACCGGACAATCGCTCGCAGCATCTCTCACCGCATCTTCCAGTTCCGCCGGTACCTCGTCCACGATTACCTTGGCTGTGTCATCAGCCAGTTCAAAGACTTCGGGAACACTGTCCGAACACAACCCGCAAGCTGTGCAAAGATCTTCGTCGATTTTTACCTTCATAACCTACTCCTTGTAAATTAAGTTGTTTTAAATTTCAAGACAGTCATATGAACGAGAGAGAATTCGCTTTTTCAGACTGTCTGCTTATCTCCTTCTCCCAAATATGCGAAGAATGAACAGGAACAGATTAATGAAATCAAGATAAAGTTTCAAGGCACCCAGTATTGAAAGTCTCAAATAATCTGCTTCGGAAACATTATCGCCTATCTGATCACTCATTCTCTTTATCATTTGAGTGTCATACGCAGTAAGCCCGAGGAATAGAGCAACTCCCGCATATGAAACTAGCCAGTAGAAGAAAGCGCTTCTTAAGAATATGTTTACCAGTGAGGCAATTATGATACCCCACAAGCCCATGATGAGGTAATGTCCCATCGAGGAGAGATCCCTCTTTGTGAGAGTCGCATAGAGGCTCATTCCGGCAAACATACCGGCAGTTATAAAGAGTGCCGAAGTTATACTGGCACCGGTATATGCGAGGAAAATGAGCGAAAGGGTAACACCATTCAAAATCGAATAGGTTGCAAATCCTAGTGTTGCCGCAGCCGGACTCAGGCTCATTATCCTTGCGGAAAGAAAAAACACCAGTACAAGTTCACCTACTATCAAACCGAAGAATAGAATGGGGTTTTTTACAAGAGAGATAACGAGTTGCGGTGTAGATGCAAAGCCGAGTGCTACGACTCCGGTGAGGATCAAACCTAATGTCATCCATAGGTAGACATTCCTGATGATTGTTCTTTCCCTGACAGCTCTTATCCCTGCCTGAACCATGCTTCTTTCGGGCATATCTATACCTCCAATCTTGATTCTTTTTCTAATATCATACGAAATTGCCAGGCAGTCAAGTAATACCCTGGTGATAACAGTAACCTAATACCCGGGTAATACATGTTGGTTGCTTGCATGGTGTAATTATTTATATTATAATACTTGACTGTACCTGAAATTTTAATATCTTTGCACTTGAATAGTCTCAATCGGAGGTACCCGAATGGTTGCACTATTGATTGGTATATTGTTTATTCTATTTGCCATATACTCTGTTCTGCCTTTTTCATGGGCATTGAACTGGTGGGCTGATGTTCTGGAATTTTTGAAAGGGGGCATTCCGGTTTTAGCCATCTTTGTTGGTATTATTTCTCTTTTTATCGGAATTGCTGATATAAAGGATAAGATAGAGGCAAAGAAAGAGGAAGCGGAAGAAGAGGAAGAAGAATCAAAGACAGAAAGCAGCTGATACTTGACAATATCGATGTTATCTGTTAATTCTTTACACTCCCTGAAGTTTGTCAAACTTTCCGTATGGTGAACAATACTTGTTGAGAAACAAGAGTTGAAAGATTGAGAAAGGAAATGAATTGAAATGAAGACGATTTTCGTAAAACCAAAAGATATCACGAGAAAGTGGTATCTTATAGATGCCGAGGGCGTAATTCTTGGAAAACTTGCTGCACGTGTCGCCACGATACTGCGAGGTAAGCATAAGCCTATCTTTACTCCGAATATGGAGGTGGGTGATTTTGTTGTAATAATCAACGCCGAAAAGGTTGTCGTGACCGGGCGGAAAGAGCAGCAGAAAATGTACTACAGGTATTCAGGTTATCCGGGAGGCCTCACGGCTGAGAATTACAGTGATATGATAAAGAAAAAACCGACATTCCCCCTGGAACATGCAATCAAGGGCATGCTGCCAAAGGGAAGGCTGGGAAGGAAACTCTTCAATAATGTAAAGATATATGCCGGCCCGGAACATCCACATGCGGCACAAAAACCCGAAAAGATAGAAATAGAGTAATGGTAAGAGGAGAAGGAAAGTGGTAAAAAATCTTGCAATGGGAACAGGAAGAAGGAAAACCTCGGTAGCGAGAGTTTATCTCCGTGAGGGAAGCGGAAAGATAAAGGTAAACGGAAAGCCTTTCGAGAGGTATTTCCCGATTGAGGCTCACAGAATATTTGTAAAACAACCCCTTGTTGTAACTAATACGGAAACCAGTTTCGATATTCTGATAAATGTCAAGGGGGGAGGAATTTCCGGACAGGCAGGAGCATGCAGGCATGGTATTGCAAGGGCCCTGGTTGCCTACGATGAATCAAACAGGGCCGCATTGAGGGCCAATGGATATCTTACACGCGATGCCAGAATGGTGGAGAGAAAGAAATACGGGCAGAGAGGTGCAAGAAGAAAATTCCAGTTCTCCAAGAGATAATAGTATAATTCAATCAATAAGAAAGAAACGAAGTGCCGGAGAGAATGGTTTCATTATCAAGCTCTCAGATGGCACTTCTTTTTTTTTACTAGAGGATGTCTTTTACAGAAATTTTCTTTCTGAAGGGCAGGAGGTCTCCCTTAAGGAATTGCAGTCGATGGAAATGGATTCTCTGGTACTGCAGGCAGAGAGAAAGGCTTTTGGGCTTCTCTCACGGGGCATGCATACGAGGTTCCAGTTGGAAGGAAAACTCTTAAAAAGAGGATTCCCCCAAGATGTGGTGGAAAGAACACTGAAAAGGATGGAAGAGATAGGTTACCTCGATGATATGAAGTATGCAGAAACATGGATCGAGCTCAGAAAGAGGAACCATCCGGAGGGAAAAATGGCGATGGTGGCAGGTCTTGTCAGGCGGGGTATAGATCATGATGTGGCCGAGAGGAAAGTCAAGGAATTGTGCAGCGACGATGACGAGTTGAGAGCAGCAAGAAAGGTTTATGAGGCACTTGCCGGTAACAGTAAAATGACTGCGGAAAAACTCTACAGAGCACTTTTAAACCGTGGGTTTCATTATCGTATTGTTTCTAAATTGGTCGAAGAATTCAGGAATAGTACAAAAGGCTCGACATGAGGAAGTGTTTTTATTAAAACTGTCTCAGCCCGGCATATTAACATCATCCGGTGTATTAACGTCACCTAGTTCTTCTATCCTCTTGGGTCTGAAAGAGAAAGCCCGCTTCAAGACATACCTGGAAAGGTCGAATATCCTTTCCGCATTGTCCAGAATCACTGAATCCGAAGAGGCAACAGTTCCCTCGTAGCTCTTAAGGGGATAGTCTGCAGACTGGATTATTTCAACATTGAAATTTTTTACTCCAATTCTTTGCAGCCTCTCACGCAGTCTGTTTGCCATTTCCCCCGAGTGTGAAACAGGAGAATCGAGGTAAACATCAACCCTTGATGGTGCCAGTCGAAGTATAGCCTGCCAGATTTCACTGATGGCACGTTCTGTCACCTTACTTCTCCTGTAACTGCCGTGAATGCCCGCCGAATCCCTGACAAGGCCATCGTCAGAGAGAAATATGGGGACTCCTTTGAGGTAACTTTCCACGGTTATCAGTACATTGTACCAGTCTATCCCCATGGGTTGATGGGCAAGGTTTTTGATGCGGACTATCTTTTTCTTTCTCTCCCCGGCAATCCTACTCTTTACAATGCCACGGAAGAGACAGTTCCTCTCCAATTTTGTAAGCCTGTATCTGTCACCTACGAGTTTCAGTGAAGCCTTTTCCGGGTAATCCCTGTTTAGAAGGTATCTGTAATCGATTATCGCTGTTTTGAAATATTTCATTGACATTCTGGACATAATAAATATACTAAAGAGTATTGAGATGTAATTTTCACTTCAATGATAGGATATCTTAGATGGCAAAAAATGGAAAGAAGGTAAGAATTTTTTCAGCTCTGGAGGTGGCAAATATCTGTGGTGTTGTCAATCAGACTGCAATAAACTGGATAAAGAGTGGATACCTGAAGGCATTTGTCACTCCCGGCGGGCAGTATAGAGTTTACGAGGAGGATCTACTCGAGTTTCTCAAATCACGGGGAATGAAAATACCGGAAGAGCTTGAATCAGAGGAAACAGAATCACCTGAGTGGCAGAGGGTTCTGATAGTGGATGACGACAGGGATCTTAACCATGTATTGAAACGCTATATAGGCAGAAAGATGCCCGAACTGACAGTACTGCAGGCCTTTGATGGCTACGAAGCCGGCAGGATGCTATCCGAGTGGCGTCCGGGAGTCATTATACTCGATATAAACCTTCCCGGCATCGACGGGCATAAGCTCTGCAGAAAGATAAAGTCGGACCCGGGGCTGGGAGGACCGGTCATTATCGGGATTACCGGACTCGGTGATCCTTCGGAAAGCGAGAGCCTTCTTAAAGAAGGTGCAGATGCAGTTCACACCAAACCGCTGGACCTGGAGAATCTGGTCGAAGAGATAAAGACCTTCATAAAACGGTACAAAGGTGATGGCAAAAGGAATGACTGATATCTCTGCTTCCCCCGAGGTAAAGGTCCTGATTGTAGAGGATGAAGATTCGATTCGTCTCACATTGAGAGACTTTCTAAAGAGGAAGGGGTATACGGTATATGTGGCCTCCGATGGGGTAGGGGCTATCAAGCAGCTCCTTGACCACGATATAGATGTCATAGTATCCGACTATAGAATGGACGTGCTTGGTGGGGATTACTGGGTACGATTTCTCGAAAAATTCATGAAAAAAGAAAAAGTAATCATCATGAGCGGGTTCTTAAAATCCAAGGTGGCTATTCCCTTTCCCGTTCTTTACAAGCCCTTCGATTATGCAGAGTTGGAAGAGCTGATCCGGAAATCTCTTGAAAGTTAGGAAACTGAATTGTCGGAAAAGAAGGCTGTTCAGGTAAAAGTCTATGGAATTGTTCAGGGGGTGGGATTCCGCTTTTCGACGGTTTCCCAGGCAAGGCGGTTGGGATTAACAGGATACGTACGAAATGTAAGCGACGGATCCGTTGAAGTCGTTGCCGAGGGAAAGCAAGAAGCCCTCGATAAGCTGGTGAAATGGCTGGAAAAGGGACCTCCCGGTGCAATCGTGCGAAAGGTCGATGTGCGGGTCATTCCATACAGGGGTTTTTTCAGAAGCTTCAATATTGAATTCTAAAATGCTGCATTTAAGCGCGAATCGTACTTGATACTGTCAAAAATAAAAACTTAAGGCCAGGTCACCTGTTACGGTAACCCGGCCTTTCTTATTCTCATATCTTGTATTGATATTTGCCACCGGGGTTTTTCCTACTTCACCGGGATTTTTCCCGTCGATTCCCCCGGGTAGCTTTTTCTTTCGGTTTTTAAAGCGTTATTACCTCTTTCTGTAATTGAAGGCCTCCTTACCGGGGTACCTGGAAACTCCCTCCAGTAGTTCCTCTATTCTCATCAGTTGGTTATACTTTGCAATCCTCTCCGACCTGGAGAGTGAACCGGTCTTTATCTGTCCCGTTTCCAGTGCAACAGTGAGGTCCGCTATAAAGGAATCCTCCGTCTCTCCGCTTCTGTGCGATACCACTGCAGTGTATCCGGCTCTCCTTGCCATATCAACCGCCTCGAAGGTTTCTGTCAATGTACCTATCTGATTGACCTTTATCAGAATAGAATTTGCAACCCCGAGTTCAATTCCTCTCTGTAGACGAGCAGTATTCGTAACGAATATATCGTCTCCCACAAGCTGAATCTTGTTTCCAAGCTTTTCAGTGAGAAGCTTCCATCCATCCCAGTCATCCTCTGCCATTCCGTCTTCCAGAGAGATTATCGGATACTTGGATACCCATTCGGCATAGAAGTCTACCATTTCCGCCGGCTTTAGTTCCCTCCCGTCGGATTTCTTGAAAATATACATGTTCTTTTCAGTATCGAAGAACTCGGATGCTGCCGGATCCAGTGCTATGTAGACATCCTCTCCGGGTTCATAGCCTGCCTTTTCTATGCCTTCCAGAATCACCTCCACGGCTTCTTCGTTGGATTTGAGGTTGGGAGCAAAACCACCCTCATCACCGACCGCCGTGCTGTACCCCTTTCCCTTGAGCACCGACTTCAAGTTGTGAAAGACCTCTGACATCATCCTGACTGCTTCCCGGAATGATTCAGCCTTCACAGGGACTATCATGAACTCCTGAAGGTCAACGGAGTTATCCGCATGTTTTCCGCCGTTTAGTACATTTGCCATCGGAACAGGCATGAGAGATGCATGAAAGCTTCCCAGGTATTTGAATAATGGTAGTTCGAGGTAATTGGCTGCAGCCCTTGCAACTGCCATTGAAACACCGAGGATGGCATTGGCACCAAGTTTTCCCTTGTTCTCCGTGCCATCCAGTTCTATCATTGTCCTGTCTATTTCTACCTGTTCCAGTGCATCGAGTCCTATTACCTCCGGTGCAATGACATCGTTCACATTCTGGACCGCTTTAAGAACTCCCTTACCCATGTACCTCGATTTATCACCGTCACGGAGTTCTACCGCCTCATGTTCTCCGGTAGAGGCGCCGGAGGGAACAGCGGCACGGCCCATCGAGCCATCTTCAAGATATACATCTACTTCCACCGTTGGATTGCCCCTTGAATCCAAAATCTCCCTTGCTTCTACGTAATCGATCAAACTCATTTTTCTTCTCCTATTCTCATAATGATTGAATTGGTCATTATCAATATGCAGGTCTTTAGGTTATGGTGTCAAGTTTAAGATTAAAAAATTGGGATGATTCCTTTTCTACTCTCAATAATCCTTGACCGTAAGAGCTGTAAATCCTACTATTGTATTGATATGTATTACTCGAAACTTCTTGGCAAGACACAGAGAGAATTTCCCCATGACGTAAGGCTTCCTGCGCACGGGTTGCTTATTCAAAGTGGATTTATACGTCCACTTGGTCAGGGCCTCTTTTCCTTACTTCCCCTTGGTATAAGGGTAGTGGAAAAATTGAAAGCGATTATCAGGGAAGAAATGGAAAAGCTTGGGGGACAGGAGGTAAGGGTTCCACTGGTAAATCCGGCAGAGATATGGAAGAGAAGCGGAAGATACGAGTGGATTCACAAGGAGCTCGTCAGGTTCAAGGATAGGCATGGACACGAACTTGTCCTTTCCCCTACCCATGAAGAGGCCATGATTGAACTGGTAAGAAAATCTTTAAGCTCCTACAAGGAATTACCCATCCTGCTCTACGAGTTTCAACTGAAATTTCGAGATGAAGAAAAGCCAAGGGGAGGATTGCTGCGAGCCAAGGAATTTCTTATGAAGGATGCCTATTCTTTTCACAGATCCTACTATGAACTGAACAATTTTTTTCCAAAGATGTTTGCCGCATACAGTAATATCTTCAAGAGATGCGGTGTAAAGGTAATACCTGCAGAGGCCGGTGTCGGGTTTATTGGTGGAGAGAAGGCATATGAGTTTCTCATGCCTTCCCAGTACGGTGACGATGTAGTGATAGAGTGCGAAAAGTGTAATTATCTTGCAAACAGAAACATTGCTAACAGCGGTAAGGAGTACCACAGTGAACAGGAAAAACCACTGGAGAAGATAAAGACCCCCCTTTGTGTCACCATGGAAGACCTTGCCCATTTTACCGGACTTCCCAAATCTAAGCTGGCAAAGAGTGTGGTTTATTCTACGGGCGCAGGCCTCGTTATGGCAGTGGTCAGAGGAGATTACGAGGTAAGCGAAGAGAAACTTCAGAAAGTGATAGATGCGCCTGTTTTCGAGCTGGCAGACAATGATCTTCTTCAGGAGAAGGGATTGATTCCCGGATTTGTCTCACCTATAGGGTTGGACAGCGAAATTAGGGTGATTGTCGATGATCTTGTGAGAGATTCATCAAATCTGGTATATGGTGCCAATGAAAAAGATTACCATTATCTGAACGGGAATTTTGGGAGGGATTACTCGACAGAGGAGGTTTTCGACATAGCGGTTGCCAGGGAAGCCGATATCTGTCTTCAGTGCGGAGGAAAATTGAAGGAAATAAAGGCTCTGGAAGTGGGACATATCTTCAAATTGGGTGACAGATATTCCAGAGAACTGGAACTGTTCTTTCAGAATGAAAACGGGAAAAAGGGGTATGCACATATAGGATGTTACGGAATAGGGATGGGAAGATTGATTCATGCCATTGTTGAGTCCAACAGGGATGAAAAGGGGATGGTATGGCCGGCGACAGTTGCCCCTTACCTTTACTACCTGATGTCCATAGGAAAATCCAGGACTGTTAGGGAAACGACAGAAAATATCTATCGAGCTATAGAGGAAACTACACTCTACGATGACAGGGATGAATCACCCGGTGTCAAATTCAAAGATTCCGATCTTCTGGGTATACCTATAAGGATAATAGTTTCCTCGAGGAACATCGAGAAGGGTCTGATTGAAATTCAGAGCAGGAAAACGGGAGAAATACGTTTGGTTGAAAAAGATAGTGTCCTCGAGGCATTAAAAAGATTTTCAGACGAGGTTATGAAGCTTTGACAGGTATCTTCGATATTAGCCAGGAAATAATAGATCAGATAATCTTTGCCATGGAAGACCAGGAAAAAGATTTTGTTGTGGATTTGTCAAATGGTAATGTTGTAGAAAAGAGATTTATAGATTCCGGCCTCTTGGGAAAGAAGTATGCCGATGTACCACGGTGGCGCCCGATAGACGGTTTCAGATTGATGGAGAAGTTTGTTTCCAACCTGAACAACCCTATATACAGGGAAGAGTTGATGAATGCACTTGCCACAGGAAAGAAAGTCTTCAGAAAATTCAAAAACATCTTAAAGACCAATCCTGCAATTGAAAGAAAGTGGTTCGTGTTCAAGGCGCGGGAGATGAAAAAGATAATATTTGCATGGTATAACACTCAGCGGGAATTGAAGGGCCTTGAAAAGATATCCTTGGAGGAGGAAGATACGGAAGATCTCGTTCTTTCCGATTTTCTGTTCAAACCATGGGACAAATCCAACTATGAGGAACTTGCTGAACTTGATAGGAGTGCTTTTCTTGAAACTCACCTCTATGGCTCAGAGAGAGAGAAACTCCTGACCATCGATTCGGATGTCTCCCGCGTGACTGTGGCACTTGCCCCTACCGGTGAAATTGTTGGATTTATCTGGGCTATAGTGAGGGATGGCGTGATGATAATAGAACAGTTGTATGTAAAACCGGATTTTAGGGGTCTGGGAATTGCAAACTGCCTCATAGACAATTTTTTGGTAACCTTTAAGGATGAGGTCTCTGAAATATACATTGATATCCCGGGCAACAGGTTGGAACTGGCAAAAGTCTTTGAAAACTTCGGGTTTTCACTATACTCACAGAAAATGAGGCTGCAGGTAGAAAGTTAACTCCTCCTTCGCCTGGCAAGAATCATCTCTACCGCTTCCTGGAATCCTTCGCCCGAGGGTCTGGTTGTTATATATTTGGGATAGTATTTCAAATCCTCCATGAAATTGTTGATATTTGACACGGCTATCGTATTTTGCAATTCCTTGAACATCGGTTCATCATTGGGGGAATCTCCGATGAAGAGTATTCTTTCCTGGAAGTATCCGAGGTCCTTTCCGCTGTTTTCCTTGAGAAATCTTTTCAAACATTCCAGCTTATCATAGTTTCCGTACCAGCAGTTGACATGTATGCTTGATACTTTACACTTTGCACCTGCAGCCTTCATGATACTGCATATCTTTGAAACCTCTTCCTTACCCAGAGGGCCGGTATCTTCGCTGTAATCGATTGCGAGATCGGAAAACCGAAATGGTTGATCTGCTGCTATCCGACTCCCTGGAACCTCCCTCACTATCCTTTCTCCCAGGCTGATCAGTTTCTTGCCGTTCTCTTCTCTTTCACTTTCCTCGAGAAAGAATCGACGTTTCATTTTTCTCTCGCTTCTGTTGTACATGAAGTAAAAGGCACCGTTTTCTCCGATTACCGCATACACAGGCCACATCCTTGCTATATGGTCACACCAGCCCGCCGGTCTTCCGGTAACTGGGATTACCTTTATACCGTTTTTGTAGAGTTCCCAGATAGCATTGAATGCATATGCAGATATTATTCCGTCGGTAGTAACGGTATCGTCTATGTCGGTGAATACGAATTCGAGATTTTTGCACAGTTCTTCGGAAATATTCCTTATCTCGAGGGGTTTGTCTGGCATCTAATGAACCTTTGCTTCCAATTCTTTCAAGAGTTTCTTGCGCTTTATTTCTGTTTCTCTGTGTAGATACTTGAGATCCCTCATTACTGTATCCACCACGTGTTGTTTCACATCTCTGATGTTTTCATCAGAGGAAATGGCATTTCGCCTGTATTCCCTACAGTTGTAGACCTTGCTGATCGTGTAAATCATTATGTCTCTCTCCGGAATATCTTCATCCATGTTACCATTTGGATTGGGTTTCAATGTGTTCCCGTTTATCGCTATGAATACCATGTAGTCGTAAGACTTTATATAGGAGTCTATCTCTTTCTGGCCTCTGCCAGTGGTAGGATCCCACGGTCTGTATCTTGTTCCCGTGGGAAAGACCAAAATAAGTCTTCCCGAGGTTCTCAATTCAAATAGTTTTTTCAATGCTGCTATGTTGATTTTTTTTCTTCTTTCCATCGCATTTTCCAATTCTTCGGGGTCTTTTATGTTTTTTAGGCCGCTCTTGGGAAAAATAACGACACGTGTAAATATTTCGGTAAAAGACCTCACAAGGGCGCTTTCTTCGTTGAGCTTCATGCCTGCTACTGAAACTATGGAATCGGCAACCTTTTTGCCCATTTCTCCTTCTCTCCACATAAGGGTGTAGAAGCAGGGAATATCAAAGTTACTGTAGTGTTCCATCAGCATGAGACATTTTTTCCCTTTTTGGGCGAGGTTGTACAGTTCTACAAGATTTTCAAAACCGATGAGCTGGCTTCCGGGAAGCATCAATTCATCTATTATCTCCTTCATATAAGCCTTGTTCCTCGGGTCACCTTCCTGGTAAACATTGTTTTCGTTGATCGTAGTATGGGCATGTGCTGCGTTCTGTATCATTTTAGCGATTATTCTTTGAAATTTTCTGTTAAGGGGTTCTATCATTTCCTCCCTCCGTGATAAAAGGAGTAGTACTTTTAAATATAGTGAATATGTCCATATAGAATATAACAGATTTTAATTATTGGGAAGTGGTTAAAAAAGACTTTCCAAAGGCGATTATTTTTGATAATATTTAAAAAAAATATTATAAGGAGGCACCATGAAAAAGGTACTAGTATTTCTCCTTGTGTTGGGCGTTGCCTTTTCTGCCTTTGCAGGTGGAGCAAAAGAGACTCCTAAGAAGGAAGCTCCTCAGAAGGTAGAAAAGAAGGAAGAGGCACCGGCTCCGGCACCGGCAAAACCGACGATAAAGAATCCCGATACGTTGGTTTATGCCACCTATGGTACTATCGATACGCTGGATTCCGCTAAAGCGTACGATACCGCATCATGGACCATCATGAGAACAATTTACGATACCCTGGTGACGTATGATGGTTCTGCGACGGACAAATTTGTGCCGGTTTTGGCAACAGAAATTCCTACTGTTGAAAACGGCGGAATCGTGAATGGCGGCAAGACCTACAGATTCAAGATCAGGAAGGGCGTGAAATTCCACAATGGAGATACGCTGACTCCAGAGGATGTTGCATACTCTATAAAGAGAAACATGGTTCTCGATGTAGGTGGCGGACCGGACTGGATATGGTTCTACGTCTTCCTCGGAACATATTCCTCCAGGGATTCCAATGACAAAATTGTCGTAGATTTCAAGGACATCGACAAGGCAATTCAGGTTGATGGCGATTACGTTGTCTTCAACTTGAAGAAACCTTTTCCACCATTCGTTAGTGTTCTTGCCGGCGCATGGGCGTCTGTTGTATCCAAGAAGTTCGTCATTGAGAATGGCGGATGGGATGGAACAGAGGCAACCTGGAAGAAGTACAACAACCCGAAAGAGGATACGGAAACCCTCTATGACAAGGAAATGGGAACAGGCCCCTACAAGCTTGAAAGATGGGAGAAGGGCGTCGAATGCGTGGTAACGCGGTTCGATGATTACTGGGGGCCAAAACCAGCTCTGAAGAAAGGTATTTACAAGGTTGTAAAGGAGTGGTCCACCAGGAAGCTTATGCTCCTACAGGGTGATGCCGATATTGCCACTGTCGATCCTCTCTACTATCCGGAGATGGACAAGGAAAAGGGACTTAAAGTTTACAAGGATCTCCCAAGCCTCGTAGTGACCGGTGTAAACTTCAACGAGAAGATAGCAACAAAAGACAATCCACTGGTCTATTCGGGCAAACTGGATGGAAACGGAATACCTTCGGATTTCTTTGCCGACAAACACGTAAGACTCGGCTTCATATACAGCTGGGATGAGCAGACATACCTGAAAGATATTGCAAATGGTACGGCAATGGATCCTGTAACCCCGATACCTTACGGCTTGCCGTATAAGAATAAAGAGCTAAAGAGCAGGCCATACGACCCGAAGGAAGCGGAAAAGCATTTCAAGATGGCCTTTGGCGGAAAGGTATGGGAAAAGGGATTCAAGGTTGACCTTCTCTACAACACCGGCAACAAGGTGCGTGAAGCATCGATGAAGATGCTTGCGGAGAACGTTGCAAAGCTCAATCCCAAGTTCCAGCTTAATGTACGCGGTGTCGAATGGTCTGAGTATGTTGACAAGATTAGAAGAAGAACGATGCCCATATACTTCATCGGCTGGGCACCTGACTATCCTGATCCTGACAACTACGTGTATCCCTACATGCATTCCACGGGAACATTCGCAGGAAGGGCAAGCTACAAGAATCCGGAGGCTGACAAGCTGATCGAAGCTGCATCTGTCGAGCTGAACCCCGAAAAGAGGAAACAGATGTACTACAGGTTGCAGGAGATATGGCTCGAAGATGCCGTTGGTATCATAAGTGCACAGCCCCTCGGAAGACGTTACATGAAGGACTGGGTACAGGGTCATTACTACAACCCAATGCAGAGCAGTCCATTCGATCTGTTACCGGTACTTAAGAAAGGCTACTAAAATTAGACCCTTAGCTTTCTATAGCAGATAATATTAAAATGGCAGGGTTTCGGTATATAACTGAAACCCTGCCTATTTTCTACTATTGACTAAAGTTATTTTCTGATTTAATATTCTACGATTTCCCAGACAGACGGAGTAAAGCCTTGAGCCTTTTCAATTATATTATAAGAAGAATTCTTTTAATGATACTGGTACTCTTCGGGGTATCACTTTTAGTTTTTTCCATTATGATGATAATACCTCCTGGCAGGAGGGCAGCAATCTATGTAAAGCAGGAAAAGATTACTCCGCAGCAGATGGAGGCTATGATAAAGAAGTACGGGCTGGATGATCCCGCTCCCGTTCAGTACTTGAGATGGATGAAGAGCATGCTCTCGGGAAATTTCGGTTATTCCGTCACTGCTTCGGCTCCCGTTCTGGATGGGTTTAAGGAGTACTTTCCCGTTACACTGGAGCTGGTTCTTTATGCCACCCCGCTTATAATACTTTTCGGGGTGTGGCTGGGAACGATAGGCGCAGTAAACAAGGACAAACCCATCGACCATGCCACTCGTGTTTTTGCAATAATAGGTTACTCACTTCCCACCTTCTGGCTAGGCCTTATACTGCTTATGATATTCTATGGCTACCTGGGCATTTTCCCGCCCGGTGTACTGTCGAACAAGGGTAAGGATATACTTTTCAGTCCCTCCTTCAAGCGGTACACGTATATCCTTACGATAGATTCGATACTGAACTGGCGGTGGGATATGTTCTGGGACGCCCTGTACCATCTGATGCTTCCCACGATAAACCTTGTTCTTTTGAGCAGCGCCCTGATACTTAGGCTGATGCGTTCCAGCATGTTGGAATCACTGGGGCAGGATTACATAAGAACGGCACTTGCCAAGGGCGCAGACAAGAAAACAATACACAACATACACGCAAGGAGAAATGCACTAATACCCGTCATTACAATCTCGGGTGTACTCTTTGCAGGGCTCATGGGAGGAATGGTTATCACTGAAACGATATTTGCCAGAACCGGAATCGGGCTGTGGATGGCGAGGGCAGCTTTGCAGCTTGATTTGCCAGCCATAATGTTCAATGTTCTCTTTCTGGGAACTGTCTTTGTCGTGGTAAACCTTATTGTAGATATAGTCTATGCATATATTGATCCGAGAATCAGGCTTACATGATTTGTTTAAGAGGAGAGGTTTAGAAAATGGCTTTGCATACAGCTGAAGACACTATAAAGGAAAGAAATGTTGCAATACATCCGAGGCTTCAGGAGTTTACCTTTTCTGCAAAGAGGTTTTTAAAAAACCCGTTAACCATAATCGGCCTTGTGATAATTCTTTCATTCGCTATGATTGCCCTCTTTGCCCCTCTCATTGCTCCACCCCAGAATGCCGATCCGTACAGGATACCTCATACCGGGTGGAAAATGGCTCCTTCTCCTCCCTCTGCCGAGCATCCCCTTGGTACGCTCGAGCAGCAGTATGACATTTTTTACGGTATCATCTGGGGAACGAGGCTGGCGTTCAAGATAGGTGTTGTAGTGGTAGCGGTGAACCTCATAATAGGCATAATTCTCGGTTCCGTTGCGGGATATTTCGGTGGCATTACAGACGAGATAATAATGAGAATAACTGATATGTTCTATGCGATTCCTTTTCTCGTAATGGCCATGGCCCTTGTCGTTGCACTGGGAAGAGGACTCAAGGCCGTTATCATTACACTGATAATCCTGGGGTGGCCTACATACACGAGGGTTATCAGGGGTGAGATACTTGTTCTTCGAGACAGGGATTTCGTCCTTGCTGCAAGGGCAAGCGGAGCTTCTCATTTGAGGATAATCTTCAAACACATACTTCCCAACTCCATATACTCGGTATTGATAATAGCCTCGATGAACGTAGGAACCATAGTTCTTACTGCTGCTGCACTCTCCTTTCTGGGACTTGGCTCGGAAACGGGGTATGCAGATTGGGGCCAGATGGTCTCCATGAGCAGGAACTGGATAGTAGGGCCTGCCGATAACCGACTCGCCTTCTGGTATGTCGTTATTATTCCCGGATTGGTCATAGCGCTATTCGTTCTAGGATGGAACCTCCTTGGGGATGCAGCGCGTGACGTTTTCGATCCTAAGATGCGGAGAAGATAGTGCAAAGATTAATAGAAACCAGAGAGCTGTATACCGATTTTTTTACCTTCGAGGGTGTTGTCAAGGCTTTGAACGGTGTAAGTATCGTTGTAAATCAGGGAGAAACCTACGGCCTCGTGGGAGAGTCTGGGTGTGGTAAAAGCGTATCGGTAAGGTCGATGATGCGGATAGTCCAGGCTCCCGGTAAGATAGTGGGTGGGAAAATACTTCTCTTTTTAAGCAAGGAAGACAGGGAGAAGGGGATAGATATCCTTAAGCGCAGTGAAGCCTACATGGAATCGATAAGGGGGAACGACATCTCCATGATTTTTCAAGAGGCCAGCACTTCTTTGAATCCGGTTCTTTCCATAGGATACCAGGTCGGCGAGAGCTTTCTCCTTCACCGTCTCGATGAGATGCTTTCCGAAACCATCGATACCCTGAAAGGAGAAATAGAGAGTGGTGTAAATATCTTCTCTAGACTCTGGAAGTCTTTTCAGATAGGAATGTTTCGAAATGAACTTGAAAGCTATCTGAAGTACAAGAGAAGGGTAGAAGAGATAGATCGCAGGCTCTATGAACTGGAAGACAGTGAAGACAGCGAATCGGTGTCGGAGAGAAATCACTTGAACAGGGTGAGGGACAGGCTGTCAAAGAAGAGCGGTCTTGTGGAATTTGTCGAACATTTTCCCGTATTAAGAAGGTACAGGAAGAAATTGAATAAGACCGTAAGAAAACATATCATTATGCTTCTCGAAGAGTTGGGTGTACCGAATCCTCACAATATAGTGGACAGGTATCCTCATGAACTTTCCGGTGGCATGCAGCAGAGGATAGTTATCGCCATTGCACTGGCTTGCCATCCGACTCTTCTGATTGCCGATGAACCCACATCAAACCTCGATGTCACGATACAGGCACAGATAGTGGATCTGATAAAACTTCTCAAGAAGACGACGATATCCTCCGTTCTATTCATCACCCATGATCTCGGTCTTGTTGCCGAGATCTGTGACAGGGTAACCGTAATGTATGCAGGTGATGCATGTGAAACTACAAGTGTAACGGAACTATTCGAAAAGCCGTTGCACCCGTATACTAAAGGTTTGCTTCGTGCCGTACCGAAGATAGATTCAGAGGGAGAGCTCGAGACGATACCAGGTACCGTACCAAACCTGATAAATCCTCCTACAGGATGCAGGTTTCATCCTCGCTGCCCTCATGCAATGGAAATATGCTCGAAAGAAAAACCCCCGACTGTCGAGTATTCTGCGGGACATTCGGTGGCATGTTTTCTCTATTCAGAAAAGAAGGACATGTGAACATGGCAGAAAACCTTATAGATATTCGAGAGCTAAAGAAATACTATCCCGTTCATGGCGGAATTTTCAAAAGACATATAGCCGATATAAAAGCGGTAGATGGTGTCGACCTGAAAATAGAGAAGGGGGAATGCCTTGGTCTCGTAGGCGAATCGGGATGCGGGAAAACGACACTTGGCAAGACAATACTGCGTCTTCACGGAGCGACATCCGGAAGAATATACTTCGGACAGAGCGAAGATATCATTGAAAGGATCGAATCTCTGTTGAAGTCGGAAAATCCTGAGGAGAGGCAGGAGGGGGAAAAACTCCTGAGGCAGCATGACCTTACGAGGCTTTCGAGAAAGAATCTGCTACCCTTAAGGAAAAAGATTCAAATCGTGTTCCAGGACCCTTCCAACTCTTTGAACCCGAGAATGCTCGTAAAGGCAATAATTGCAGAACCACTTATAGCTCAGCGGTTGATGAGCGGAAAAGATATAGAGAAGAGAGTGCTGGAACTTCTATACACCGTTGGCCTGGCAAAAGAGCATATGATGAGGTATCCGCATGAGTTTTCCGGAGGTCAGAGACAGAGAATTGCAATCGCAAGGGCTTTGGCTACTTATCCTGAATTCATCCTTATGGATGAACCTACATCGGCTCTGGATGTTTCAGTCCAGGCTCAGATCCTAAACCTCCTTAAGAAACTCCAGGATGAATTCAAGCTCACCTATCTCTTTGTAACGCACCACCTTCTCGTTGTAAAACATATAAGTAACAGGATTGCCGTTATGTACCTCGGTAAAATGGCAGAACTCGGTCCTACTGCAGAGATATTTGATAAGCCATTACACCCCTATACGAAGGCCCTTCTTTCTGCAATACCGATTCCCGATCCAAAGACAAAGATGGAGAAGATAATACTTTCCGGGGATGTTCCCAACCCCATTAATCCGCCCTCCGGTTGCAGGTTTCATCCGCGCTGTAAGTATGCAAAGGATATTTGCAGAGAGGTAGAACCTAAACTTGAAGTTGCAGAGGGAAGGCACCAGGTAGCCTGCCACAGGTGGAAAGAAATATCATAGATTTTCTATGATTGCCGGTAGTTCTTGAAGGCTCTGTACCCGTATAATGCCATTGTTGGATTTTTCTTCTTTTCTTGATCCATGTTCTATAAGGATGGCTTTTCCTCCCATTTCTTTGAATGGTTCCAGGTAGATTTTCAGATCATCTATAAATACCGTTTCTTCCGGCTTGATCCCCAGATATTCGAGAACCCGCCTGTAGGCTGAGATGTTGGGTTTACCCACCAGTCGATTGAACCTTATATCGAAAATGTGCTGAAAGAAGTCTCTTATCTCCAGGTATTCCAGAACCCTCTCTGCGTGTTCTACAGGGGAGTTTGTCAGAACTGATTTTGGCAGTTTTATGCTTGCAAGCATTGTTTTAAGTACCGGGTCTTTGTCGAGGTAGATAGAGGGGTCTTCCGGATGAACTTCCCTGAAGAATCGATCGTATTCCTTGAAATCGTACTCTTCCATCAGGCCTCTCAAGGTTGTTCCGTATCGGTCTCTGAAACCGACTCTAAGGGCCTTTGCCTTTTCAGCGGAAATGCCAAGATACTCTACTACAAAAGCTGTCATGCGACTGTCAATTTCTTTAAGGAGGCCACCGTCAGAAGGATAGAGGGTATTGTCCAGGTCGAATAGTACGTAGGTTACCGTCATCTTGTCTTTTCTGCTGCTTTTCTAACTGCTTTCAGGATGGTCGCATAACCGGTGCACCTGCAGAGATGACCGGATAGATACTCCTCTATTTCCTCATCGGTTGGATCTTTCGTTTTTTCAAGGAGAGCGGAGGAGGCCACGACAAATCCCGGAGTACAGAAGCCACACTGTATGGCACCTTCTTCTATGAAACTCTCCTGGATAGGAGATAATTTAACGGTACCATCCTTTTCGACCTTTGAAAGGCCTTCCACCGTAACGATGTTCTTGCCGTTCATTTCGGCAGCGAGGATTATGCATGATCGAACAGGTTCTCCGTCCACTAATACGGCGCATGCACCGCACTCACCATTCCCGCATCCCTCTTTGGTGCCCGTAAGATGCAGACGCTCTCGAAGGACGTAGAGAAGAGTGTCTTCCTCGTCAACTATCAATCTGTAGTCCCTGTTATTTACGTTTATTTTTATCTCAACGCTCATCCTGCCAACCTCTCTTTCGCTATCTTATAAGTATCTTCCGCCAGGTTCCCTGCAAGAAGTTTTTTGGACATCGGGGCAGCCCTCAGGCTCGTGGCTCTGGGGTTCAAAGTATCGAAGAGGAGCCTTTTTACGCCCTCGAAATCTTCCCTTGCAAGAAGCTTTTCCGCCTCGACGATACGAATCGGTTTTCCTGCAACAGCGCCGAATGCCGCGCGTACCGCGAGGTTTTCAGCATCTAAGTCCTGCAACCTGATGGCGCAGTTGATAATTGCAAGGTCCATTCCATCCACCCTGGAGGCTCTCATGTAGCAGCTCGAAGAGCCGGAAAGAAGGGGAACAGAGAATCCTGTTATAACTTCGCCTCTCTCCATGTTTGCCTTGCCCGGGCCAAGGAAGAAATCCTCCATGGAGAGCTCCCTCTTTCCATCCTTTCCCGCCAATTGTACTGTTGCATCCAGAGCGAGGAGTGTAGATGCAAACTCCGCCCCTGGAGAGGCATGGGCTATGTTACCACCAATGGTAGCCCTGTTTCTGATTTCATGGCATCCGAAAACTCTTGCAGCGTCTTTCAATGAAGTAACCTCGTGGGGTAATTTTCCCCAGTGCAATATATCGGTGATGGTTGTAAGGGAACCTATTTCCAGCCTGTCATCTGAGAGTCTCATGTAGCGCAGTTCACCCTCGAGTTTTTTGATATCTACCACTGCGGATGGTTCTATCTTGCCCGAACGCTTCTCCACCATGACATCGGTTCCTCCGGCAAGAATAATCGCTCCCTCGTGTTCCAATAGTATGTTTATAGCCTCTTCAAGGCTTGCCGGTGCAAAGTATCTCATTTATCCCCTCCTTTCCCTTTCTCTCTCTGGTAGATTGCCTCTAACAGCCTGTCCTGGTTTAGGGGAAGATCATAGAGGTCTATTCCTATTGCATCTCTCACTGCATTTGCTATGGCAGGTGCAACGGAGACAATACCGTGCTCTGCAAGTGGCCTTGCTCCAAAGGGACCGTCAGGTTGTGGTGTTTCTAAAAAGATTGTTACAAGTTCTTCGGGTGCATCTTCCGGTGTTGGTATCTTGTAATCGGTAAGACTTGCATTCCGTACCCTGCCATCTTCACCATAAACGAGGGTTTCATTCAGGGCAGCTCCCATCCCCTGGACAACGGCCCCCTCTACCTGTCCCTTTGCCATGAGAGGATTGATTGCCTTTCCGATATCAAGAACCGTGACAAACTTCCTCACCCTTATTCTTCCCGTCTTCCGGTCCACGAGGACCTCAGCCGCCTGGCAGCCGAATGTCCATTCCGCGGCAAGTTCTCCCCTTCCCGTTTTCTTGTCGGGATATGTGAGACCGTGTGGAACGACAGCCCCTGTTCCGATTACAGGACCTCCGATTGCATGACCATCGGGGAAAACGTAGCCCTTTGCAAGCTCTTTGAAATCTATGGATTCATTTCCGTACCATACCTTTCCGTCCCTTACTTCCAATTCCGAAGGGGAAACATCAAATACCTTGGATGCGGTTTCCTTGAATTTATCAAGAACCGAAAGAGCCGCTTTTCTTACCGCACTTCCAGCCTTCCAGGTGGTGGAAGAGGCAACGGTCTGCCATTCGTACGGTGTCACTTCCGTATCAGCGGCGCGGTAATGCCTTACCTTTTCCACGGGAATACCGAGTGTTTCAGCGGCAATCTGAGAAAGTGCTGTTATGGAACCCTGTCCCATGTCTATCGATGAAACTAGCAGGTTGAATGTTCCGTCTTTGTTGGCCTTGATAATGGCAGAGGAACCTGCATTAGTTGCCATAACAGGTGATTTCATAAGAGGAGCTATTGCCCTTCCAACTGCAAAGCGTTCCTCTTCCTTCTTTGTTATAACGGGTATCGCCCTGCGGTCGAGGCCCTTTGAGGTGTTTTTTATTATTCTGACATTGTGATCTCTTGCAATCTCTTCCGTTTCTCTCTTTTCTTTTCCCAGGCCAATTTCATTTACTGCAATTTTTATGCTTGCCTCGAGGTTCCCGTTGGATTCCTTGATTATCTGGCCGAGATTGTTTTCCGAGCCGGGCTTTAAAATGTTCTTAAGGCGCAGTGCAACGGGATCTATTCCGAGCTCTCTTGCAGCGATGTCCATATGGCGTTCCGTTTGCCAGTGTGCTTCCGGATGCCCGTAGCCTCTGTAAGCGCCGACAAGGGGGGTGTTCGTATAGATTCCGTATGAATCGACATAAACATTCTCTATCTCGTACGGGCCGGTGGAGTTGTGACCGGCACCTGTTACGATATTTATGGCATAATCTCCATAGGCACCCCCAGCAAAGTGCATGGAGGCTTTGGCAGCTATCAATCTGCCATCCTTCTTGAATCCCATTTTGAGGGTTGAATAACATCCGCGTCCTATCAATGAACCGAAATACATCTCCTCTCTGGTGAGTATAAATTTTACCCATTTCCCGGGAAAGAATCGTGCAACATAGGCGGTGAGCGGCTCTATGGTCAGGTCTGATTTGCCACCGAATCCACCCCCGAGGTAGGGAACCGTTACCCTCACACTTGTACTCGGAAGGTTGAATACCCGTGAAAGCACCGAACGAACTATGAAGGGTGCCTGTGTGGATGAGTATATGTGCAGTTCGTTACCCTTTGACCATCTTGCAATCGCCCCGTGAGGTTCAATCTGCGCATGAGCGATATGCGGAAAACTGTAGTTTCGTTCGATTATTACATCGGCCTTCCTGAATCCTTCCTCTATATTCCCCTTTTCAACATGATAGTGATGAAAGATGTTTGTTCCGGGTTTCGGGTTGAAAGTGGGAAGATGAAAGTAGCTTCCAAGGTCCTCATGTATCAGTGGAGCCCCCTCTTTTATGGCATCCAGGGGGTTCAGCACGTGTGGCAATTCCTCGTACTCGATGCGTACAAGCCTGGCAGCTTTGATTGCGGCTTTCTCGGTTTCTGCAACCACGGCAACTACAGGCTCACCAACGTAGCGAACCTTTCTGCGTGCAAGGGGCGGCTGGTCGTGAATACAGATACCGACAAGGAAATCTGCTTTTTCCCCCGTGATTATTCCGTAAACACCCTCTGCTTTCTCCGCTTCTTCCGTGTGGATCGATTTTATTATCCCGTGTGGTATTGTTGATCTTACGACCTTTACGTGGAGAGTACCCGGAAACTGGATATCAGCTATATATACTGCCTCTCCAGTTACCTTCTCCCGTGCATCGAATCGCGGGACACTCTTACCGACAGCTATTGTGCTCATCTTTTTCTCCATTTCTAGGACTCTATGTTTCAAGTAATCCTACTTTTTTGCTAATGTATTTAAAAGTTAATCAACCCATACCGGATTGTCAATTTTAAAATCCCTTTAATCCCTCTCTTGGCCGACTTTGGATGATTGTTACTCTTTTGAAACTATATTTCAAAAAATGTTTGACTACATCAGAGCAATACTATATAATGGATTTATAAAAAAAATCAAGGAGGTCAATATGAAACGCTTCTTACTCGTTCTGCTGGGAATATTGTTTCTCTTTAGCGTGAGCTTTGCAGGTGGCGCTAAGGAGGAAAAAGCAGCTAAACCGGCCGGTGAAAAACCCTTCAAACTGGCTGCTGTCTTCCAGACAGCCATTGAAGAGCCGTGGGACGGTGTAATTCACCAGGCATGTCTTAAGGCCAAGAATGAGCTCGGGGTTGAGTACGAGTTTACCGAGAAGGTATCTGCAGCGGATTTCGAGAAGGTTCTGCGTGAGTATGCTGAAAGGGGATTCGATCTGATCGTGGGTGATGCTTTCCTTGCAGGTGAAGAACCCTCGAGGAGAGTGGCAAAGGACTATCCCGACATTGCATTTGCCTTCGGTTCGGAATTCGGACCGGCAGCGCCCAACTACTCAGTTTTTGACAACTGGATTCATGAGCCGGCATATCTCTGTGGTGTTATAGCAGGATCGATAACCAAGACCAATACTCTTGGTGTCGTAGCTGCAATTCCTATCGGAGAGGTGAACAGGCTTGTCAACGCATTCAAGGCAGGGGCTCTCTCTGTGAACCCAAAGGTCAAAATGAAGATAGCCTTCATAGGGAGCTGGTTTGATCCTCCCAAGGCGAAAGAGGCTGCACTTGCCCAGATCGAGGCCGGAGCAGACCTGATTTATGCGGAGCGATTTGGAGTCTTTGAAGCCTGTAAGGAAAGGGGTGTACTTGCATTCGGAAATATGTCAGATCAGAACTCCCTTGCTCCGGATGTTGTCATAACTGGTCCCGTTTGGGATATGTATCCTACGATAAAGTACTCTATAGAGGCAGTGAAGAAGGGAGCCTGGGTTGCCATGGACTTAAGAGAATGGTCGATGATGGCCAAGGGCGGTGCCAAGCTTGCTCCATTCCATGGTTTCGAGAACAAGCTTCCCAAGGCAGTTCTTGACAAAGTCAAGGATCTCGAGACGAAGATCAAAAATGGTACTTTCAGGGTACCTATAGACGAAGAAACACCTGTTTCAGATTAATATTCTTGTCATTCATTTTTGATACCGACGGCAATCTATTTGCCGTCGGTAATTTATTCTTAACAGTGGATAGGGGATTATGGAAGAGAAAACACCGGTAGTAGAAATGCGTTCGATCCGAAAGGAATTCCTCGATGTTGTAGCAAATAAGGACATAGATTTCAAGTTGTATCCCGGTGAGGTTTGTGCCCTTCTTGGTGAGAATGGTGCAGGAAAGACAACACTGATGAATATCCTCTTCGGTTACTATGCAAACGACGGCGGAGAGATATTTATAAGAGGAGAGAAAGTTGAACTCTCCTCACCCAAGGATGCTATACTCAAGGGCATCGGGATGATCCATCAGCACTTTACCCTTGTTCCATCCCAGACAGTTTTGGAAAATATCATTATCGGGGCAGAATCGGAAAAGGGTTTTTTCCTCGACTTGAACAGGGCAAGAGAAAGGGTGCTGGAACTTGAAGACAGGTTCGGGCTGAAAGTTGATCCCGATGCCAAGGTATGGACTCTCTCGGTCGGAGAACAGCAGAGAGTAGAGATACTGAAGGCTCTCTACAGGGAAGTAGATATTCTGATAATGGATGAACCCACTGCGGTTCTTGCGCCGAAAGAGGTAGAAGATCTCTTTTCCACCCTCAAGTCACTGGTGGCTTCGGGGAAGTCCATCGTTTTCATCTCTCACAAGCTGCACGAGGTAATTGAGATATCAGACAGGATAGTCGTTTTGCGAAATGGCGAAGTCGTTGCAGAGAGGAAGACAAAGGATACAAACACCAAGGAACTTGCAAACTTGATGGTGGGAAGGGAAGTGCTTGAAAGGCTCAAGAAAAAGAAGGCAAAGGTTGGTGAACCTGTCCTGAGAGTTGAAGGACTCACCGTTCTGAATGACAAGGGTTTGGAAGCGGTAAAGGGCATAAGTCTTACCGTTCATGAACGTGAAGTGGTAGGAATAGCGGGTGTATCGGGTAATGGTCAGACAGAATTGGTCGAGGCTATTTTTGGTATTCGTGACTATGTCAGTGGTACCATAAGTGTAAGGGAGAGATCCTTGAAAATGGGAAAGCCAGCCGAACGCGTGGAGGTTGGTATAGGAAGAATACCGGAGGACAGAATAGAAACAGGACTCCTGATGGATCTCACGATAAAGGAGAATCTGATTCTGGAGAATCATACCTCTCCCGAGTTCAGCAGGAATGGGTTGTTAAACCATGCAAGAATAAACGACTTCAGTGACAGGTTGATACGTGAATTCAGCATAAAGGCTTCGGGCCGTGAAACGATAACGAAGAGTCTTTCCGGCGGAAACCTGCAGAAGGTGATACTGGCACGGGAACTTTCCGGGAAACCTGGTGTCATAATTGCCTCCCAGCCTACAAGGGGACTGGATGTAGGCGCAATGGAGTATATCCATAACAAGATACTGGAGGAGAAGGACAGGGGTGCTGCGGTACTCCTTATATCGGAAGATCTGGACGAGATTTTCGATCTCAGTGACAGAATAATTGTAATGTATGAAGGAAGGCTGATGGGTGAGGCTTCGGCTGAATCGGCTTCCAGAGAAAAAATCGGACTTTGGATGAGCGGGGTGGCTAAATGATATCTTTCAGAATAGTAAAACGAGCACCATTACCCAACTGGGCTAAGGTTGTTATTCCGATTATTGCAATACTCGTTACTCTAATCCTTTCTGCAATACCTATTCTCATTGCCAGGGGAAACCTCTGGAAATCCTACTATTACCTCTTTTACGGAGCCCTGGGAACGAGGTTTAACCTCCTTGAAACCTTTGTAAAGGCAAGTCCACTTACATTTACCGGGCTAGCAGTTGCCTTTGCCTTCAGAGCCAAGTTCTGGAACATCGGTGCTGAAGGACAGCTTCTTGCAGGGGCTATCGTTGCTACTTGGATCGGAATAAGTTTCAATGGTTTCTCGCCATTTGTCCTTATTCCTATCATACTGATTGCAGGATTTATTGCCGGTGGTATCTGGGCTTCGATTCCTGCCTTACTGAAAACGAAGCTGCGTGCCGATGATGTCGTTACCACTCTTCTATTAAATTACGTAATGATCCACTTTATGGGTACATTACTCTTCGGCCCCTTACAACAGCCGGGTTCAAGCTGGCCAAGATCTCCCGAAATAGTTGAGGCAGCGAAGTACCCGATTCTCCTCGCACGTTCACGTTTTCACCTGGGTATCCCATTGGCTTTACTGGCAGTTATCGCCGTCTGGTTCATAAACAAGAAAACAGTTCTCGGTTACCAGACAAAGGCAGTGGGAGTAAACATCAGGGCTGCTCATTTTGGGGGTATAAATACTACCTCTGTAATTGTCAAAACTGCCCTCATATCGGGAGGATTGGCAGGGCTTGCAGGTGTCGGAGAGGTTTGCGGGATACAGTACCATCTTCTAATGGACCTTTCACCGGGGTACGGGTATTCCGGTATTGTGATAGCAATGCTGGGGAATCTCCACCCTGTGGGAGTCTTCTTCGCTGCTCTCTTTTTCAGTGTTATAATCGTGGGTGCTCAGTCGATGAGCAGAATGACAGGGGTACCTACATACATCGCAGAAGTTATACAGGGCCTGGCATTGATTGTCATGCTGATAGCTATTCTATTCACTGAATTCAAGATCAAGGTGGTGCGAAAGTGATAAGACAGATATTCGAGATTTCATTCATAACAGGTCTGCTGGGAGCCACAATGAGGATGGCGACTCCCATTATATTTGCAACCCTTGGCGAGATCATAACTGAAAGGGCCGGGGTATTGAACCTTGGAATCGAAGGAACGATGCTCATGGGTGCGATGACAGGATTCCTCGTAACTATGAGCACAGGATCACTGTGGTTCGGTGTCTTGATGGCGGCTGTTGTCGGAATGCTGCTTGCCCTGTTGATGGCATTTCTGGCCGTTTATCTGGGTTTGAGCCAGCACGTCTCCGGCCTTGGCATAACTCTTTTCGGTACGGGGCTAGCCATGTTCATATACCGGTTGCATTTCGGGTCTCCGACTGTTCCGCCCACTGTTCAGCCTTTCAAAGAGGTTGCAATCCCCCTGTTGTCGAAGATTCCGATTCTCGGAGAGGGGATTTTCGTTCAGTATTCACTCACCTACATATCCTGGATCATGATACCGGTGGTTGCAATACTTCTGTATAAGACACACATAGGACTGAAGATACGTGTGGTAGGAGAAAATCCCTTTGCAGCAGATACCGTCGGAGTTAATGTAAATCTCACCAGAACCTTAAGCCTTGTGGCAGGTGGAGCATTTATGGGTGTAGGCGGAGCCTTTCTTACCCTTGCACATCAGAATATGTTCTTGATCGATGTTGTAGGGGGCCGCGGCTGGGTAAGCATTGCAATGGTAATTTTTGGAAACTGGGACCCGCTAAAAGGTGCACTCGGAGCCTTGCTCTTTGGATTTCTCGATGGATTCCAGCTTAGGCTGCAGGCGCTCGGTTTTCATATTCCCTTTCACCTGTTTCTCATGATACCATACCTGCTGACAATAATAGCACTTATAAGTGTATCGAGACGTGCCGTCATACCGGCAGGTCTCTTGAAACCCTATAGGAGAGAAGAAAAGGGAGGTTAGTAAAGTATGAAAAGATTGATCCTATTGGCTACCTTGATTTCCTTCTTCCTCTTTGGTTGTGCGACTGAAAACGGTCTTTTCGGTTTTATAGCAACAACCGACTATGTGAAGAAAGAGATCGAAGCTCAGAAGAAGCAGACCGATACGGAAATCAAGGCTGTAAAGAGTGATGTGGAGGAGATGAAAACCCTTACCAACAGGGTGAAGAATCTTCTCGACGAAGTTGAAAAGACGAAACAGACTACAGAGGAACTTCAAAAGCTAGCAGACGCCCTGAAGCTGCGTCTGAATGATCTTCCAAGAGAAACACTCAAGCAGCTTGTTGATATACTGCAGATGTACCTCCAGGAGTCTGAAAAGGGAAAAGCAGCCAAGTAGAAGTAAATAAAGAGGTGTATAGTTTGCAGGGCACCTCGAATCAAAGGCTACATTGATATACTCTGTGAGTTTTATATATTCGGCTTCCCAGTGTCTCCAAGTCTTTTAGCATCAAGGTTGTACTCTCTGCTATCTGTGTTAGGTCCGAGTAGAGGTATCTGAGGCCGGAGCTTTTCACTGTTTTTTCCAATTCATAGTACAGTAGGGCATTTCCACCGAGTTTCTGATACTTGGGGAGTATCCCTGCGCCATTGATGATAAGCCACTCTGTCTTTCGGGACTCTCTCATTATGTCTATCATCGAAAACAGGTTTAGTTTCCCCTTTGCCCTCTGAAGAGCAGCGGACAGGTCGGGAAAGGCAAAGAGGAAACCGGCTATCTCGTCTCTGTAGTAGAGAATCTTCATGAGTTCGGGTTTGGAAACCAGCAAAAGGTTGTTGGTAAGAAGTTTGATTTCTTTCGTCGTAAGGGGACAAAAATCATCGTGGCTGGTAAAGGCTTCATTGTAAACCCTTCCTATGTCCTGCGCTATCTTCTTGAGTTCCGATTTTTTCCTGAACCTTGGAACCCTGAATGTTCCTCGTTTCTTGGATATTTCAACTACCCTCCTTATTTTTTCCGGCACATGGTACTTCTTGTTGTCAAGGAGGGCGGAGTAGAAATCTTTGAGCTTTGAAAAGCCATTCGATTCAACCAGATTTTTATAGTAGGGAAAGTTGTAATTCATCATTGTCATTGCAGCCCTGTACTGAAAACCATCTATAAGGATTCCACCTCCATTCATTGCGGAGAATCCCCTGGGGCCGACAACCCTGTTCAAACCTCTTTTCTTGGACCATTCCTTTATTCTGTCAAAGAGGGCTCTTGCCGCTTCTTCATCCTCGTAACAATCGAAAAAGTAGAAATGGGCCTCCCGCGTTGAGCGATAATTGTTGTACTGGTTGTTGTTGAAGACTGCAATTCGTCCTATCGTTTTCCCGTTGCGTCTTGCTATAAAAAAGTCTCCCTCTGAATGTTCGAAAAAGGGATGCCTACGTTCCAGTATTTCTGCAACCTCAGCCTTGAAAGGGGGAACCCAGTAGCCGTTGTTCTCATACAGTTTGAAGGGAAGCTCTATGAATTCTTTCGCTCTCCCTGTCCTTCCGTTTTCCACCCTTTCTATTTCTACTTTGCCTTCCGTATAACCTTTTGATCGATTCTGTTCCATTACTTCTCTTCCCCGTCCTTGCCTTTTCAAGATAAAGATAAGAGAAAGAATAGCACTGAAGTGATTGGTGTTGTCAAGTCTTATCCATGCTTGAGCTTTGTATCCATAAAGTTTAGTATATTGCTAAATCGATAATTTGATTTCGATGTCTTAATCGGAAAAGCAGAAAAACCGGAGGTCTTGAATTGAATTTGCGGTATATATTATCCAGTTACATGTTTTTCGATGACAGGCTGGGTGTGGAACACCTGAAACTGGTGGCAGCCTCGGGGATAGATGCCATGGAGATGTTCTGTTACAGAAAGCATTTCGACTGGAAGGATCAAAATTACGTCAAAGAAATATTTTCCTCAATGAAGAGCCTTGGAATTCGTGTGCATTCCTTTCATGCTCCCTTCGATGAATTTGCATCCTACGATCCCGCCTCTCTTGATTCCAGAAAGAGAGAGAGGGCACTGACAGAGATATTCTATGCAATAAAGGTACTGTCCGGTATGGGAGGGAAGAGTATAGTGATACATCCCGGAGGGCAGCCTTCGGCTGAGTCGAAGAGGATGGAGTACCTCGAGAATGCGGGAATGTCACTGAAGATGCTCATAGTATTTGCCAGGGAGCTCGGTGTCGATGTGCTCCTGGAGAATCCGCCCAGCCCCGAGCTCGGAGGAGAGGCCTCTGAATTCAGAGAAATATATGACAGATTGATGGATTACAGGCCGGGCTTCTGTCTCGATATTGGGCATGCATTCATTTCCCCAGGGGGGCTGGAGGGATTCTATGCTATTGGTAAGCGGCCCGATGAGATTCACGTATCGGATAACAACGGGGATAAGGATGAACATCTCTTCCCGGGAGAGGGAAGCCTGTCACTGGAAGAGGTGTTGGGAAGACTGAAGTACACTTACGGTGATGCTATGAAAGAGACTGTGTTCAACTTTGAACTTCGTAGGTTCCCAGGTCAGGAAAAACTGAAAAATCTTGTCGAAAAAATCAATTCATTAATAGAGAGTTGACATATAAAATTACATGTAGTAATCTCATAATCATAGGGCTTAATAATTAAGAATTTTAAATTATACTTAATGCAGCCGGGATATTGTTCCAATTTTATATTCGGGAGAAGAGTATGGATAGAGAAAGCGTGGATATATCGGTAAAAATGGGGAATTTAAAATTAAAAAATCCATTTGTAGTCGGTTCGGGCCCTACTGCCCGTTCGGTCGACCAGATAAGGGAGGCGGAGGATAACGGATGGGCAGGTGTTTCCCTTAAGCTTACAATAGACCCTTTTCCTTACTTGAACCTTCCTCCAAGATACAGATGGTTGCGAAGGGAGAAGTTGCACATCTTTACGGCAGAAAAGAGGCTGAGACCGGAAGAATCACTCAAACTCCTCGAGGAGGCGAGAAAGGCTACCAGTGAAATACTGATTTTCCCAAATATCACATACGATGGTGAGGATTACGAGGGCTGGGGAAAACTGGCAAAACGTTTCGAAGATGCGGGAGCTCATGCGATAGAGTTGAACATGTGCTGTCCAAACATGTCCTTTAACCTTCAAGCAACCGGAGAATCAACAACAAAGGCAACCGGTGCGAGTCTTGGTTCTGATCTGGAGGAGTTACCTAAGGTGGTAAAGATTGTTACCGAAGCAGTGAAAATACCGGTTATTGTCAAACTCACCCCGGAGGGCAACAAGATTGCCCAGGCAGCAGACGTGTCGCTGAAAGCAGGGGCCACTGCGGTAGGGGGTGTTGCAAACAGACTGGGTATTCCTGATATCGATATCTGGCAGCCAATGGGTTCCGTTTACAGGTTGCAGGATCAGATTACCCTTGGTTGTCTGTCGGGTCCCTGGATACGACCCCTTGCTCTGCGTGATACCTACGAGATGCGTTACTACCTTGGAAAAGAACCCTTTATACTTGGTTCGGGGGGAGTCTCGGACTTGCAGAGTGCTGTTCAACAGATAATGGTCGGAGCGGATGCCGTATGGATATGTACCGAAACGATGCTCAGGGGCTTCGACTGGCTTCCCGGGATGATAGAGGATTTAAAGAACTACATGAAACAGATGGGATACAGCAAAATACGGGATTTCAGGGATATTCTTCACAGGAATATAGCTGCTGCTGACGAACTTAAGGTTCATGACGGATATGCAGTGGTTGATTTGAACAAGTGTAATGCCTGTGGACTCTGCTGGAATATCGGTCACTGCCCGGCAATAACTCATCCCAACGATGTAACAACCATAGATGCGGAAAAGTGTCTCGGCTGTTCAACCTGTGTGGATGTTTGTCCCAGGAAGGCAATTTCAATGGTAGAGAGGGTAGCAAGATGAAAGAGTTGAATATAGGTGTTGTTGGTGCAAAGTTTGCCGGTGATTTCCATGTGAAAACATGGAAAAGGATTACGGGGGCAAGAATCGTCGCTGTGGCAGATATAGACAACGCGGCAAGGAAAGAATTCATCGAGCAGCATGGAATTCCAAAGGGTTATGAGGATTACAGGAAATTGATAGAAGACCCCGAGGTAGAGGTAGTGGACATCTGTGTGCCGAATTTTCTTCATGCAGAGATTGCCATTGCGGCTCTTGAAGGCGGAAAGCATGTGATAAGCGAAAAACCGATGGCAACGAGACTGGAAGATGCAGAGAAGATCGTGGAGACCCAAATAAAAACGGGAAGAAAGTACTTTTATGCGGAGGACTGGATATTTGCACCGGCCCTGAGAAGGGCGGAGGGAATACTGAAGGAGGGAGGAATAGGCAAGCCTCTTTATTCCAGGGGGAAAGAAAGTCACGGTGGGTCTCATTCTCCCTTTGCCCAGAAGCTTAAGTTCTGTGGCGGTGGATCCATGATTCACCTTGGTGTGCATCCCACCGGTTTCTTCTATCATCTCTTTGGAATGCCGGTCTCTGTAACAGGGTCCTGTTCAGGAGGAGGAAACAGGAATCTCAATCATCCTGAATTCGAAGGTGAAGACTGGGCTCTGGGTATCCTAACATATCAGGATGAAACGAGGGTTGTTGTTGAAGGTAACTATGTCACAAGAGGTGGAATGGATGATACTGTGGAAATATACGGTTCCGAGGGGTTGATAAAGGTCGACCTTACCTTCGGCAATCCCCTTTCCGTGTTTTCGGCAAAGGGTTACAGTTATGCCGTTGAAAAGGCTGATTTTACCATGGGTTGGACAAGGCCTGCTGTGGATGAGCACCTATCTCTTGGATACAAGGACGAGCTGGAACATTTCCTCCGATGTATCACTGAAGGTGTCGAGCAGGAAAAGGGCACAAGGGCTGAAGATGGTTATGATATCCTCCGAATAATCGATGCAATATACAGATCCAACAGGGAGGGTAAGAGAATTACCTTTTGAAGGCAGCTTTTTAGAAGAGGAGTGTTTGGGACAATGAGCGATTATAGAGTTGTAGTAACTGACGACCGGTTCGGAAGTTACAGAGAGGAAAATGAAGTATTAAAACAACTTAACACTGAGGTTGAAGTATACAATTGCAGTACGGAGGATGAGGTCTCTGAAGTAGTGAAGGATGCCGATGCTGTGCTCGTGAACCTCGCCCCGATGGGACGGAAGGTAATCGAATCGATGAAGAAGTGCAGGGTTATTTCCCGTTACGGTGTAGGATATGACAATGTGGATGTGGAGGCAGCGACCAGCAAGGGAATATGGGTTGCTCGAGTACCCGATTATTCCTTTGAAGATGTTTCGGATCATGCACTTGCACTTCTTCTGGGATGTGTAAGAAAGGTCCCGTACAAGGACAGAAGGATACGTGAGGGTGCATGGAATCTCAGGAAGGAACAACCGGTTCACAGGATAAAGGGGAGGATTCTCGGACTTGTAGGCTACGGCGGAATAGCAAGGACACTCCACAGGAAGGTTTCCGGTTTAGGCCTGGGAAAAGTACTGGTCTATGATCCCTTTGTGAACGAAGAAACTATTACGGCTGCAGGGGGGAAAAAGGTTGATTTTGAAGTACTGTTGAAAAAATCTGACTACATATCGATACATGTGCCCCTGACGGAGCAGACGAGGAAGATGTTCGGAAGGGATGAGTTCGAGCTTATGAAGAGAGATGCCATTATAATAAATACCTCCAGGGGGCCGATCATCGATGAAGGTGCACTGATAGACGCGCTGGAAAGAGGAAAGATAAACAGTGCGGGACTCGATGTATTCGAGAAGGAACCTTTGCCTCCCGGCCATCCCTTTACGAAGATGGACAATGTAATAATCTCAGATCATACGGGCTATTACAGTGAGGAGTCGATCGTAGAACTTAAGACGAAGGTGGCAAGGAATGTTCTGGAAGTTCTTAAGGGAAATCCGCCTGTCTATCCTGTAAACAGTTTGTAGTATGCTTGTAGTATGATCGAAGAAAACAATTGCAAGGAGTGTTTATGATGAACGAAGTGATAGAGAAACTGGGGCTTCTGGGAATAGTTCCGGTTGTAAAAATAGAGAATGCGGAGAATGCCCTGTCCCTTGGCAGGGCGTTGCTGGATGGTGGGCTTCCCGTTGCAGAGATAACCTTTAGGACAGATGCAGCGGAAGAATCCATAAGAACTCTAACGGGAAATCTACCTGACCTGCTTGTTGGTGCGGGAACCGTTCTTTCCGTAGAGCAGGTAAAGCGAGCTGTGGGAGCAGGTGCAAAGTTCATCGTGTCTCCCGGTTTCAATCCGAAGGTCGTAGACTACTGCCTGGAAAAGGGGATACCGGTGACACCGGGTGTAAACTCTCCTACCCAGATAGAAATGGCTTTGGAGAGGGGCCTCGAGGTGTTGAAATTTTTTCCGGCCGAAGCCTCCGGGGGATTGCCACTTTTAAAGGCTATGTCTGCTCCCTATGGCAACCTTAAGTTCATTCCAACCGGCGGTATAAACGCGGGTAACCTGAATACTTACCTTTCCTTTCCGAAGGTGCATGCGTGTGGCGGAAGCTGGATGGTAAAGGCGGATCTGATTGGTGAAAAGCGCTTCGACGAGATAAGGAACCTGGTAAGGGAAGCGGTATCCGTGATGCTAGGTTTCGATTTTGCCCACCTTGGAATAAATACCGAGAGTGAAAAGAAGGCAAGAGAAGCAACAAACCTTCTGTCATCGGTATTTGGTTTTCCGTTACGGGAAGGAAGCAGTTCGATCTTTGCAGGCAGGGGTATCGAGGTAACCAAGAGAAGATTCCCTGGCAGTAACGGTCATATTGCAATATATACAAACTACATTGAAAGGGCCATATTTTACCTGAAAATGAGAGGGGTATCCGTACTCGAGGATACGAAAAAGGAGAAGAAGGGTAAGCTGATTGCAGTGTACCTCGATATGGGTATAGAGGGTTTCGCCGTTCATCTGCTTCAGAGAAGCTAGTAAAGGGGAGGACAAGATATGAAGAAGAGCTATCTGACTTTTGGTGAGATCATGCTGAGGCTGAAAGCTCCCGGTCATGAGAGATTCTTCCAGAGCCCAGTGCTGGAGGCAACCTTCGGGGGCGGAGAGGCCAATGTCGCTGTTGGCCTGTCGTGGTTTGGAGAGAAGGTTTACTATGTGTCGGTTATTCCTGACAATCCTCTGGGAGATGCATGTGTGGCAGAGCTCAGAAAACATGGTGTTGATACTTCGCGAATTCTTAAGAAAGGTGAACGGCTGGGTATCTATTTCCTTGAACCGGGTGCGAACCAGAAACCATCCAGGGTGATCTACGACAGGGCACACTCAGCAATATCGGAAGCTCTCCCCGGTGATTTCGACTGGAATGAGGTGTTCAAGGGAATAGACTGGTTTCACATCACCGGTATAACGCCTGCCATATCACAGAATGCGGCCGAGCTTTCCATCGAAGCGGTGAGAAAGGCGAAAGAATTGGGACTCACCGTTTCGTGTGACCTTAATTACAGAAAGAAGTTATGGAAATACGGTAAGGATGCACCGGAGGTGATGCGGGAACTTCTGAAATACGTTGATATAGCAATAGCAAACGAGGAAGACTGCCAGAAATCAATAGGCATAGAGATAGATGTTGATGTGGAGTCTGGAAAACTCGATACCGAAAAATACAGAGCTCTCACGGAAAAGGTTCTGTATGAATTTGGAAATCTTTCTAAAATCGCCATAACAATGAGGGAGAGCCACTCGGCCGACTATAACGGATGGTCTGCCGTATTGAACAACAGGAGGGAATTCATAGTATCGAAAAAGTACGAGATTCATGATATAGTGGACAGAGTCGGCGGTGGTGATACCTTTTCTGCCGGATTGATATACGGTATCGCCAATCTGCCCGGAGACAGAGAAGCCCTCGATTTTGCTGTGGCAGCTTCCTGTCTTAAGCATTCAATACCAGGTGACCTGCCTCTTATTCGCAGAGAAGAGGTAGAGGCTCTTATGAGGGGTGGCGGTTCTGGCAGGGTCCAGCGTTAACAAGTACAGGGAAAATACAAGAAGCATAGTCTTCTCACTCCTCTTTGTTGTGGCGCTCGTGCTGCTCTCTGTAGCTGAAAGGGGGTTCGGCCAGGAAGAGGAGAAGTGGGGCGGTGGCAAGTATCAACCTAAAATCAACGTTGCGGTGGTGCAGTTTAGGGTAAGCGAGAAAACTTACAGCAGCGTCGAAGCTTTCAGGAATAGCATAGAGGAAGCGGTACAAGAGGCCCTTACAGACAGCAAACCACAGCTGATAATCTTCCCGGAGTATACATCCGTTTTCGTATCACTCATTCCTTTTTACCGTATCATAGAAGGAGCGGATACCTTTGCAGGGGCATTTGAAAAACTAAAGGCGCTCTACCCGGAGATGCGGAGTATCAGGGACGTGTTCATGAGGCAGGATGGTTATTCAAGGGCTGTCATAGACGAGGTCTTCGGAGGGCTTGCGGCGAGATACCACATATATATAATTGCCGGAACGTATTTTCATGCCACGGGGGAGGGCGGAGAGCTAAGGAACAGGGAACTCGTTTACGGACCGAATGGCAGGGTAGCTTATTATCAGGACAAGGTTTTCCTTACCGATTTCGAGAGAGAGGTGCTAGGGCTTTCGCCGGGAAAAATGGAGGATGCAGTCGGGTTCAGGATAGGGAAACTGAAGATAGCAACTACCATTTGCAGAGACACATTCTTCCCTGTCTGGTCCGGGATATATTCAGGTTATGATCTGTGGATAGACATAAAGGCCAACGGTGTCCGTTACGATGCTGCAGAGGCGGAGAGTTTCTTGAGGGCTCTGCCTGCGAGGCTGAAGGAGAGCAAGGTTCCTCTTGGAATAACGGACTGTCTGACAGGGCACTTTCTTGACCTCTTCTGGGAGGGAGAATCATCCGTTATGACTCCCTATCTCGCAGAGAGTGATGGGGCTGTAGCGGGGAGCGGGGGGACTCCGGTCGGCGGAGAAAATGCGGGGGGCGGTTTGAATGCTCGCGGAGAAAAAAGTGTTGGAATTCGCTTTTTAAGCCGAGCTTCCAGTTGCGTCAGCGGAGAAATTCTGTATTATAACGGACATGAGGCGAGATGAAAAAAAACATAAGAATAGTCATAGAAATGATACTGGAAATAAATTGGCAAGTAACCCGATCTGGGAAACCCACGGCATTCATGTCGGGACGGGTAAGGATCATATAAAGCACGGTATAGATGATATTGAAGCTGTAATAGAGGATTCGATTTCCAGAGGAGTTCCCTGTATAACCTTTGTGATACATTCTCCGCGACTTACCAGGTTCAGGTATGAAAAGGAAAAAAAGACAAGGGTCAAATTTGTTAGGGGACACACTGCATATTTCAACTACAGCAGGATGATAGAAGGACTGAAAAAGAGGTATGGCAACAGAATAGATATTCGCTACGGAGTAGAGTTGGATTGGCTGGGTTCCGGGCTAGGTATCAAGTGGAACCGGTCCAAACTCTTTCAGGCATGGGGAGCGGATTTCGTTATAGGCTCCGTTCATTTTTCTCCAAGGTATGGTCTTCCATACGACGGTTCAAAGGAAGAATCGGAAAGGCTTATCGGCCTGTGTGGGGGAGTGAAGGAATTCTGGCTGAATTACCTAGAGGAGATGATAGAGATGGTGGACCTTGCACATGAAATGATCCATGTCGTGGGACATCTCGATCTTCCCAAGAGATACGCAGAAGTTCCTGAGAGCATTCTGCATCCCGGAGAAAGCGCTGATATGCTTTCGAGGCGCCTGATTGCTCTCCTCGAGATGATTCGTGACTACAATCTCGTACTGGACCTGAACACATCTGGAATCAGACAGGGCTGTGGCATATATCCTGCAGAGGGCATCCTTGCAAAGGCAAATGAACTCGGTATCCCCGTTTCCATAGGAACAGACTCGCACTATACCGAGGAAATAAACATTGGTTATGAGGAAGCTTTGAATATTCTGGAGAAGACGAAATACAGGTACTATGTCTCTTTCAATCGTGGCATTCACGAGAAGCGTTCACTGAGTGGGGAGTATCCGGAACTGTTTAACGTTCTCAATTTAGGCATTGAGATGTTGAACTTGCGCTTTGACAGGAATAACAGGTTGAAAAAACCGAGGCTATCCCTTGGAGGTCATTTTGCGAAACTGAAGGAACATTTTCCCGATGCTTCCCTCCTGGGAAAGGTCGATGCTATTGCCCTGAGAAAAGAGAGAAAGTCGATAATACTCAGTGATAGACTCCCAGAAAATGGAGGGAATAACAATGGAGGAGAGATCGAAGGAAGTTGTCTCTACTCGCATCACCTCGATGTACCTGGAACCCTGTCGATACTATTCAATATGCTTGCTTCTGAAGAGATAAATATTGAAACGGCAAGGTTGGAGCCACTCGATGACGGCACAGCAGAGGCGTATCTCGAGCTCACTGGAACACGAGAAAGGATAGAAGAGGCCGTAAAATTCGTATTGGGAACGGCATCTGACAGGTTTATTGAGGTCTTACCGGAGACCAGGAGAAGGATACCTCCCTTGAGAAAGGCAGATGTGTACCTCTTATCTGTGGATGGTGTCGATCTTCCCCTTCCCCTCTCCAAGCAGATGATCCTGACTATCCACAGTAATACTCCTGGTGTGCTTCTTATTCTTCTCTCGGCACTTGCCTCGGTGGGAGCAAATGTTAAGGATCTCCAGATAGGGAGGAGGGGAGAGAAACAGTTTGCGGTACTCGGTATAGAGGGAGATATGTCGGAGGTAGCAGAGGTTGCGGGCAGGCTGGGGCCGCAGTTCTACGAGGTTTCCTGTATGGAATTGAATCTATAATTGAATCTATAATTGAATCTATAATTGAATCTATTGTGTCAGCTTACTAAGTGTTCATTAGTTGAGTATCCACTGACCGAGTATCAGTTAACCGATTATCCGCAGGCATCCCGGATGTCATGGGTTTATAGCTTATGAGTTTATCGTAGTGTAGATTTTTTTGGTAAACTCGAATAGCTTGAATGGCTTTTCGAGAATCTCTATTCTTCCCTGTTTAATCATATCCGATGAGGTGATGTCTTCTATATAACCCGTTATGATGAGGATTTTTACATTGGGATCTATTTTTCTCAAGTGGTAGAAACACTCTTTCCCGCCCATTTCGGGCATTATCATATCGAGAATTACCAGGTCGATCTCATTCTTGTTATCTTTGAAAAGTTCTACTGCTTCCCTGCCGTTCTTTGCTACGAAAACCCTGTAGCCGGATTTTTCCAGAGTACGTATCTCCATATTTCTTACCTGGGGCTCATCTTCTACCAGGAGAACGGTACCATTTCCAGGGTAGATTTCCTCTTCCAGCTTCTTCTCAAGTGTTATTTTCGAATTCTCTTCCAAAACCGGGAGGTATACCTCAAAAGAGCTTCCCACTCCAATGGAACTTCTTACATTGATGAATCCCCCGTGATTCTGCACTATCCCGTATGCAACGGATAATCCCAGGCCGGTGCCTTTTTCTTCCCTCTTCGTTGTAAAAAATGGTTCGAATATGTGTTCTATTATCTCCTGTGACATACCCTTGCCCGTATCCTGAACTTTGAGACAGACATAATTACCCGGTTTTGCATTTGGAAAGAGAGGTGTATTTAGAAAATCGAAATCGGCATTGTATGTGGTTATCTTGATCATACCTCTGTTTACTATTCGTTGTCCGCTTCCTGTTGAATCTGTTGGATCTATACCTGGTTTTCCTGCAGCATTGATGATTGCATCCCTTGCATTTACGCATAGATTCATCAGAACCTGATTTATCTGGTTTGTGTTACCCTCCGTTTCCTTGAGATCCTTGGCCAATTCAGTGGTTATTTCGATTTCCGGTGGAAAAGTTCTCTTAAGGAGCATTACCGTTTCTTTAACCAGGTTGTTGAGGTTTATCGGTTTCTTCTCCAGACTGGATCTTCTGGTAAAAAATAGAAGTTGTTTCGTCAACTCCTTACCACGCTCGGCAGCAAGTTTTATCTGCATCGTATCTTTGTACTGTTGGCTCGTCTCGGGAAAGTCGAGGAGCTGTAGCTCAGCATAACCGCTAATAGCGGCAAGTATGTTGTTGAAATCATGAGAAATACCGCCGGCAAGCTGACCGAGCGCTTCCATTTTCTGTGACTGACGAACCTGCGCTTCGAGTTTTTTTCTTTCTGTAATATCCACAAATGAAAACATCGCTCCGAGCTTTTTCTTCTTGTCATCTGTTATGATAGAAGCAGAGACGAAAACATTGATGTTTTCTCCATTCTTGCCGGTGAGAGATATTTCTCCCTGCCAGGCATTGTTCATGTCAAGTCTATGAAGTAGTTCTTCGGCTTTTCCTCTGCCTATGATCAGCTCTATGGGTAGAGGGTAAATCTCCTTTTCATCTCCAAGGTTGAAACTGCTCCTTCCCTCCTCCATGGCAACTATGACCCCGCTTTTCTTTAACAAATCTTTCAAAGCAGGGTTCATGTAGGTTATTTTTCCCTGAAGGTCTGTAAGGAGAATCCCATGGAGCGATGTCTCTATGGCATGGTTCATGATAAGGAGTTGTTTTTTCTGTTGAAGTATCGCTGTTGATAGTGCTTTTCTAAGTTGCTCCTGCTGTTCGAGGATCATTCTCTCTGTCGCTCTCTGGAATTCCTCTGCAACACTCTCCTCGAAAACAGAGAGCAGTTCGAGTTGTCCTGCAACACCTGTGTAAAGCTGCAGTTTCGCTATGTTCTTGTCACCGTCTATTTCCTTTGTCTTATCGATTCTGACATTTCTTACATAGGAAACTTTTGTGGCGGAATCTTTCCCTGTGAAATCTTTCCCGGTGGAAGTAGTTTGGCTTGAGGATTTTTCAGATGCGAGATCGGCCATTGATTCGGCTATGAATATATCCGTTGAATGAAATATTTCAAGCACAGTAAGAATTGTCAAACCATGAATAGCTGCAGTTTCTCCGATTTTCACAGGAAGGCTTTTGTCTTTTCTTTCGAGAAATTCAGCGAGGGAATCGACGTATTCATTTGCAATCTTTTTTATATCCCGCGGATGAAGTGTGTGTCTCTGTTCGAATATCCTTGATTTGATAATAGAGGATATCTGTTCTGCAACCTTCTCTCTGTTCTTTCTTAACAGGTTGAGATAGATCTTTCTTATATGCTCCTCCGTTTCATTTTTCATTTTTTTTACATTCTTACATTCTTACATTTTTTAAACAATTTCGCCCTCTCATCCGGTTTGGAAGCCGGAATCAGTCCTGAAAATCTACCCAATTATAGCACTATTCCCATGTGCAGTCCATTATTTATTTAAGAATGATTACCAGTAAGATCAGTGGGATATTGAATATGTAAAAGGTATGAAAGGATATGTTAGAAAAGGAGCGGTAAGAAATTGGTATATTTTTACCTATGTCATTTCTTAAGAATAGCGCCGTAGAATCCCTGGCCTTCCCATTCCTTCTGTACATAGTCCGTCACATTCGTTTTTATGTCGACCCATTCTTCCAGAAGCTTGAATCCTGGTTCTTCAACCTCCCAGGGGCCTATCAGCTTTTTCATGGTCTCTCTGGAGCGAGGAAACAATGGCTGATTCATGTTTTTATAAATTTCCATTATTTTCCTTGCCTTTTCAGGTGGAGCACTGGTAGCATCTGCATCACAGAAGAATAGCCTGGAACCCTTTCCTACCCATTGAAAAGTTGTTTCCATAAAGTGTTTTACCGCGTCGTCGGGCAGAAAGTATGCTATTCCGTTAAAACCTATCACCACTTTTCTATCGTCTCCCAGTAGTTCCCTCACAACGGGGGAATCGAGTACTTCCTCCGGTTTGGCAGCATCGCAGTGCAAGTACCTCACATTTTGAAGGTCTTTTATTATTTCCTTTGCATAAGCAACAACGACCGGGTCGATATCGGAATATACAACCTTTGTCCCTTCGGGAGTGATTTGATGAATATGGTCAACCGTTGGTAAGCCCGAGGCGAAATCAATGAATATCATATATCCCTCGTTGCTCAACCGTCTTACCACCTCACCGAGAAACCACCTGATGAGCTTGAACAGGTTGGGCATGAATGGGGCAACTTTAAGAAGACCTTCGGCTGCTATTCTGTCGATTTCAAAATTATGGTTTCCGCCGAGGAGGTAATCGTAGATTCTCCCGGCATTGGGAGTGTTGGCATCGGCAATACTTGAAAATCTTTCTGGAGAATTCATCTATACCACCTTAAAAAGAAAATATTACACCTTGCATCCATCGACTTCAATACGTACAAACTTCAGTGTTCCCTTTGATTTTCGGTAGATAATGCCATATATCTGAATGAAATAATCCTTCTGAGCCTTGAATAGAGGTTGATTTTTGCCACACGGGTTACACTACTGCAAAACATCCGATGCCCCAATGCAAGATACATCATTGCAAAATACACCGATAAAGATGACCTGCCGAGATTGAGCACCAGCGAAATTTCGGTCTGGTCGATCCGCTTGTTAGCCACTTAATCTTATTGGTTGTCTGATAATAGTTTTCCACTTCTTTGGTGCAGCTTTCCTGATATCACTTAAGTATATTTCATGGTGTTTGCCGTAAAGTTTATAACCATTATCCTTGATGAAATCATGGAGCTTTTCAATAGTCGGCCCTTCTTCTGAAAATGGACCAATATGCATTATCTGAGCTACCTTTCCTTCTGAAAATGTTTCAAAACGTACTTTAAACAGTGCGGGCAAATTCTTCTTCTTTTTGAGTTGTTCCATGGCCTCGGCGATTAATTTCTCCTCTACAAATTCTGGTTGCATAATCATCAATGTCCATTTCCAATCTTCTTTATTTTCTATGCTGAATTTAGACATGTCACCAGTCCACCATAGACCTTCTAATGGCATGACTCCATAATCAATAGCTAATTCACTCTTCTTTATCAAAAATTTTAGGGTGTAAGAAAGACTGAATAAAGCTTCAATGGCTTTCTGAAATTCCTTTGAAATATTTGGATCGCCTTTGCCATCTATCATAAGAAAATTCATTTTTGGTACATCTGCAATTGCTACCTTTTTTGAAGATGCACTGTATAACGGTTTATATTCCTTTTTGAAGTTAATTTTTTCCATCTGATTATCCTTTCATGGCCTAACGATAAAGCTAACCTGCGCCGATGGTCTCGACTGAAAGGAGAGATTCGGCATAGGTTTTTGCCTCCAATACAATATTATCATCTTCAATTTAATATTGCAAAAACCATGACGAAAATCGGCGTCTGGTTAAGACATTATGTTAAAATAACCTGGGAACAGAAATATTTCCGTTTATCATTTCCCATTATATTTTTCTCTTTAAGAGTTTACAATGAATAATAATTCCATTCCACTAGACTTTTCAAATCAACACTTTTACATCGGTCTAGATGTACACAAAAAACGATGGTCTGTCACCATTCGCAATAATAACCTTACCTTAAAAACCTTTTCCATGAATCCATCACCTAAAACTATTAATACATCATCTTCAATCTCATTACCCTCATGGTAACTACCACATCGTTTATGAAACAGGTTTTTCAGGCTTCTGGATTTACAGAAGGTTTAAGCAATTTAATATCGATTGTATTGTCGTAAATCCTGCTGATATCCCTACTGCTCATAAAGAAAAAGATAGGAAATCTGATCCAATAGACTCTAACAAATTAGCCAGAGAATTAGAAAAAGGAGAATTAAATCCTATTTATATCCCTCCTATCCGGATTCAACACCTACGTTCCCTTTCAAGACTCTATCATAGCATCGTTAAGAATATGACCAGAGTCAAAAACAAAATCAAAGGACACCTCTATTATAACGGTATCTCTCTCCCTTCTCATACCTCTCACTGGTCTAATAACTTCATTTCCTCCTTGAAATCTATCCCTATAGATAATGGACCAGCAAAGGACTATCTCTTCCTCCTAATTGAGGAATTACAACAGCATAGATCCAGATTGCTTATTACCCTTAAAAAAATAAAACATTACATCAACCTCTACAACTTTAATAACATTATCAATAACCTGTTGACCATACCAGGTATCGGTTTTAAATCTGCTGTTACACTCTTTAGTGAAATCATGGATATGAGACGTTTTAAAAACTTCGATAATCTAAAATCCTATATCGGCCTTGTCCCTTCAACTCATTCATCCGGTGATCATAATATTGTTAAGGGTATTACAAAAAGAAGAAATGCCTACTTAAGATACGTTATTATAGAATCAGCATGGGTCGCTATTCGTAAAGACCCGGTTCTCCTTCAATCTTATAATACCCTCGTTTCAAAAATGAAAAAACAACAGGCTATTATTAGAATCGCAAGAAAACTACTAAGCCGTATACGTTTTGTATGGCTTAATAATCATCCCTATAATTACGGTTTGGTTGATATAAGGTGAAATAACTCATTTAAAGTCATGTCTTAATCTTTTGTTAGAGTGGACCGCTTACAAGTCGCTGCGATTCTTTTTATATTAAGTCGCTTGGTGGAGACTGCGGCCACTATTTTGTTCTGATTTAATCTATATCTTGCAGCCTGTTTTAGACAGTTCTGCTTATAACAGCATGATTATGACTTTTTTAACATTTCACCATTAAATTATTTTTTCTTCTTGACCTTTTACATAACAGCGGCATGTTATCTTTTTATTTTCCTTCATTTATCTATAATATTATTAAATTATTTTTATCTGATATTACCAGATTTAAAATCAAGAAAAAGTGCATATCCTAATTATGGATATACTTTGCTGATTGTTCCTATATTCATTATTCTACAACTACATAGACCTTATAATTTATTTTCTTTGAGAAAATCAGATACTGTTATAATTCTTATTCCATCAACAATTTCCAATACAAGGAGATCATTATCTCCTGTGATAACATAATCTGCATCAGCACTTTTAGCACAATTAATAAATTTGTCATCATCCGGATCTCTTGAATATTTACCATTATTGATATTTTTAATAATAGTAAGATTACTCAACAATATTGGAATCATTTCCTTTGCTATATTTTTATTATATTTCTCTGTAAGTTTTTCAATAGTTTTGATGTATTCAAGAAAAATCTCTTCTGTGCAAACAATTTCATATTTTCCATCAAAACATTCTTTAAGAAGGTCTCTCGGTTTTCCATTGAAAAATATTCCAGAAACTATGACATTTGTGTCTGTAATTATTTTCATTCTTTTCTTACTTTTTCAATGGCTCTTTTTACATCATCTTCAGTCAAGCCTAGTTTATTCCTTACTTCGTCTCCTAATGAAATTAATTTTTTAAATTGTTCTTTTTTAGGGAGCGTAATAGGTTTTAGCAAGATATTATCTCCTTCTTGGATAACAATTAGTTTAGTTCCAGGTTCTAATCCTAGTTTTTCTCTAATTTCTCGGGGTATTACTATTTGTCCTTTTGTAGATAGACTTGTTACTTCTAAAGTGGCCATAGATAGACCTCCATAAGTGTTCTGCTATAATACACAATAATAGTAAGATATTCTTACATATAAATCAAGAATAAAATAAAAGCTCTCTGTGAGGGTTTTCCTATAAAAAGATAACGACAAAGCTCAGTGGTTTTGACGAGCATAGCGAGGAAAAATCCACTGCAGCGGGTTGTTATACATTTTTTTATCGTATCTCACAATGGTAGGCATATGGCAAACTGTCGCGAACATTATCACTATCATATAAAATGAAAATTGTAAAAATACTGGAATTTCTGCACCTGATGGATAAAATTCCGCTGTTTGCTATATGCTCATTGTTGCGCTCCGTTAATTATTCATATTTATTAAGTTAACGATTACTTTTATCATTGTGTCTTTTTCTTCAGGTTTACTTACAGCAATCATTAATGTTAAAGCAACTAATGCATTATCAGCAATTCTCTTTTTTCCGTCCTTTGTAAAAAGTAACCCGTTTTTTTCTAGAAAATATAAGAAAATAAATGCTGCAATTCTTTTATTCCCATCAGTGAAAGGATGGTTTTTAACTATAAGATATAAAAGATGTGCTGCCTTTTCTTCAATACTTGGGTATAAATCCTTTCCGTCAAAAGTTTGATAAATGGTCTCTATTGAACTTTTAAGGGAATTGTCTTTTTCTTGTCCAAACAATTTACTGTGGCTATAAGTCCTCTTTACTAATTCTATTTGTTTTATTACTTCTTCATAGGTCAGCCTATAGATACCTTTTCCGGAAGTTTTTTCTATTTTTAAAGTTTGGTGATCATATCGGTCTAGGATTTCAAGAGCATAAGAATAGTCAGATATTATTTTCAAGAGCCCTTTGCTTTCTTCATATGTCAGTTCTTTATCTTCAAGTGCGTTTCCAAGGATTTTTATTGTTTCTTTTAGTTCATTTAATTGTTCAACTTGTGTTTCTAATCGTTTTTGGTTAATGACATATCCTTTTATAAGATAATCTTTTAATATTTGATTTGCCCATATTCTGAATTGTGTTCCACGTTTTGATTTTATTCTGTATCCGACAGAAATGATCACATCAAGATTATAATATTCAATATTTCTAACAATTTTCCTTTTCCCTTCTTTCTGAACTGTTGCATATTTTGCAACAGTTGAAGCTTTTTCCAATTCTCCTTCTTTGAAAATGTTGCTTATATGTCTAGAGATTACAGATTTGTCCCTTTCGAAAAGATCAGACATTTGGTTTAAGTTAAGCCAAACAGTTTCTTTTTCTATTTTTACTTCTATTGAAACCTTTCCTTCGGGCGTTTTATATATTTTTATTTCAGACTTTTCCATTTACTTAAAATACACTTCTTTTTACTTATTTCTGAAATCTTTCTCCTAATACTTTACAACAATTTATTTCTTTTATCATTGACTGTTTTACCATTCTTTCAATGTATAACGACATAATTCACTTGCTTTGAGCTCTGGCACGTGTTTTTGCTTCTGCACCCATAATATCATGCTTTCATCTTAATTGCAAAAACCGTGACAAAGCGAAAAGTCAAGTGCAATGACTTGTTATAAATCAATTTTATTTTATCTCTTTTTAATGTAAATAAATTTAGCTTTCAAAAAATCCTGCTTCTTCAATATAAATCTGGCTATCAAATAAATACTCAAAATTATTAATGACCAATCGAGAAAAATATTCCTAATATTTTCCATCATATTTAAATAGTCAACAGCATGTATTATACTATAATTACTGTTTCTTTTAATTAAATTGAGAAGATTTGTATAATCATAAGTAGAAAATAGTATAAATGAGCTAATTGAGGTTAATAATATTAAAAATATTTCTTTTGTGATTAGCGACAATTATAATTCCCTGCTAGCGACAATTAAAATTCCCGTTTAAAAGAGAGGGGAAAAGGTCCAAGATGGACAATTAGAGGAGGCATCTTGGATGGTTAAAGACAGTCAGGTTAGGAG
>Ga0256830_1000028_pt1 | contig 130494 bp, 110 predicted proteins | sample 128326metaG_FD_190537 | JGI IMG/M metagenome (GOLD analysis project Ga0256830, IMG submission 190537) | Hydrothermal vent microbial communities from Lau Basin, Pacific Ocean - 128-326 | ecosystem: Environmental > Aquatic > Marine > Hydrothermal vents | place: Pacific Ocean: Lau Basin...
AGTGCCCGTATTGTACAGATATAAACAGGTGATAAGGGCAACAAAAACAAGTACCGTTAAATAAGCGCGAAACTCTGCATCTGCAAAATAGTAACGCACTGAAGCATTTCGAAATGCGAGAAAATGCAATGAAAAATTAACCCCCGCCAACAGCATAAAGACAACCGCCACAATTTCAATTGCCGGGCTTTGAAAATAACCCATGCTTAAGTCGTGGGTAGAAAAACCGCCAATGGCAACAGTGGAAAAACTGTGACCAATGGCATCGAACACACTCATCCCCGCCAGCCAATAAGCCAAGGCACAAGCTACCGTCAAACCCAAGTAAATATACCAAAGCGCTTTGGCGGTTTCGGCTATTCGTGGCGTAATTTTATTGTCCTTGATAGGACCGGGCGTTTCTGCGCGATATAACTGCATACCACCGATGCCAAGCATGGGAAGAATGGCGACGGCAAGGACGATAATACCCATGCCACCTAACCACTGTGATTGCTGCCGATAATACAAAATGGATTTCGGCAAAGAGTCAAGACCGGAAATAACCGTTGCCCCCGTGGTTGTCAACCCGGATATGGACTCAAAAACCGCATCAGTAATTGTCAGCTGGGGAAATTCAGAGAGTATCAAAGGTAAAGAGCCAGCCAAGCCCAATACCAACCAATACATGGCAACAATAATAAAGCCATCGCGCAAACGCATTTCTTTTCGAAAATGCCGCACAGGAAACCAAAGCGTCAGACCTACGGACAATGTCGTAACAAATGCCAAGATAAAAGGCATCATAACCCCATCGTCATACCACAAAGACACAAGTACAGGCGGCAACATACTCAAGCTGATAATCATCAGCAGTATGCCTAAGACGCGTTGTATGGCTGTTCGTTGCATTTATAATTCTGACTTAAAGGAAACTGACACCAACCTGAAACAGGTGTTCAACATCTTTAATTCGCTTTTTATCAACCACAAACAAGATGACATGATCATCCGCCTCAATGACCACTCGGCCACTGCTAATAATAACCTCGCCATGACGCACAATTGCACCAATTGTGGTGTTCGGCGGTAGCTTTATATCTTCAATTTTTCGGCCAACCACTTTTGAGGATTTTTCGTCACCATGCGCCACTGCTTCAATTGCTTCTGCTGCACCGCGCCGTAACGAATGCACTGCTGCCACATCACCGCGACGCACATGTGCCAACAAACTGCCAATCGTGACTTGCTGTGGTGAAATGGCAATATCAATCAGATCACTTTGCACGAGGTCAACGTATTCAGGGCGATTAATTATCGCCATCACTTTTCGCGCCCCCAAACGTTTGGCTAACATGGATGACAAAATATTAGCCTCATCGTCGTTTGTCATTGCACAATAAACGTCGGTACCCTCAATATTCTCTTCGAGCAGCAAATTGGAATCGGCGCAATCACCGTACAAGACAATGGTTTTTTCCAGCTCAGCCGCGATCTCATTTGAATGCTCTTTGTTGTGATCAATCAATTTAACCTGATAATGATTTTCCAACGCTTTTGCCAAGCGCTTGCCAATATTCCCGCCGCCGGCAATAATCACACGTTTCACGGGCGTATCCAAGCGGCGCAACTCAGACATGACTGCACGGGTGTTTTTTCTTGCGGTAACAAAAAACACTTCATCGTCCACTTCAACAACCGTATCCCCTTCAGGGGCGATAGGCATGCCACGCCTGAAAATCGCAGCCACCCGGGTTTGAATACCGGGCATATGCTCTTTTAACGCCTTTATGGCATGACCGACCAGTGGACCGCCATGAAATGCCCTTACAGCCACAAGCCTGACTTTACCGTTGGCAAAATCCAGCACCTGGAGTGCACCGGGGTATTCAATAATACGTTTGATATAATCGGTGACAACTTGCTCCGGGCTAATCAACACATCCACCGGCATGGCCTCAGCTGTAAAAAGCTGGGGATGAATCAGATAATCTTTTGCTCGCACCCGCGCGATTTTTGTCGGCGTATGAAACAAGGTATACGCCACCTGACAAGCAACCATGTTGGTTTCATCACTATTGGTTACCGCCAGTATCATATCGGCATCTTCGATACCCGCACGTCTTAACACTTCCGGCCGTGAACCGTGACCATGCACCACCTGAATATCAAGCTTGTCCTGCAATTCCCGCAAGCGATCGCGATCCATATCAACTATGGTGATATCATTTGCTTCGCCTGCTAACGTTGCGGCAACCGATGCGCCAACTTGTCCTGCACCTAAGATAATTATTTTCATATATGATATTGCGTTTGTTATTGCATATTAGCGTCACATCTTTTTAAGCCGCGCGTAATAAAAGCCATCCATACCATCGTCACCGGGTAATATCTGCCGACCAAGTCCTGCCCTCCTGCCCCATTGTGAATCAATTTCAAGCACCTGTACATCTGCGTGGGTCGCCGCAAATGCCGCTATTTGATTTTCATTTTCATCTTTCAGTATAGAACAGGTTGCATATAATAATATGCCACCGGGTCTTAATATCGGCCAAAGCGCGGCTAGCAGTTTACGCTGATTTTCGACCAGCTGCGGAATATCTTCCGGGTTACGATGAATTTTGATATCCGGGTTTCGACGAATAACACCAATTGCTGAACAGGGCACATCCAGCAAAATACGATCAAATGGCTTACCATCCCACCATGATGCCACTTCACTGGCATCGGCCACACAAGTCCTGGCCTTCAGCTCAAGACGTTGCAAGGTTTCATCTACGCGCTTTAAACGTGCTTCGCTCACGTCCAATGCCAAAACCGCTAGCCCAGGTTCGGTTTCCAGCATATGCGCAGTTTTACCACCAGGCGCAGCGCAAGCATCCAGTACACGCTGCCCCGCTTTTACATTCAATAAACCCGCAGCCAACTGCGCCGCTTGGTCTTGCACTGAAACCTCACCTTGTTTAAAACCGGGCAAGGCCATCACATCGCAGGACTTTTGCAATTGAATGCCATCCGCAGAGCAACACAGGCGCTCGCCAAGCATTGCTTTTTCGTGCAAGCTGTCCAGACAGGCTGAAACAGTTTGCTTTTGGCGATTCACCCGCAATGTCATTGGCGCATGCAACAGGTTTTGCGCAAGCACAGAGGCATAATCATCTGGCCAATCGGCTTTAATTTTATCCACAAGCCATTGAGGGTGGGAAAATCTCGCTTCCTCCACCGTGTTAATACGGCCAAGTAACGTCGCTTTGTCACGAATACTTTGCCGTAGTACGCCGTTTATAAACCCTTTTGCCCAAGCCTTTTTCAGCTTTTGCGTTAAGCGAACCGTTTCGCTTACCGCCGCGTGATTGGGCACACGCAGAAAAAAAAGCTGATACAGGCCAATCAGCAAGAGGCAATAAATATCACTGTCTTTTTCCTTCAGCGGCTTTTTTAGCAATTCACCCAGCATAAAGTCCAAACGCTCGTAATAGCGCAGCACCCCGGACACCAATTCGCGAGACAAACCGCGATCTTTAGGCTCGTCAATATGCTGCGTAAACTGGGGAATACAGCTGTTTAGTGATTTTCCTTGAAAAATAACCTGTTGAAGTATTCGGGTGGCGAGCAATCGGGGGTTCATATATGAGGTTTTTATTTTGCTTGCGAATCCGTGGTAGTCAAGAATCGCTGACCAAGCACATGGTGAGCATTAATGAAGCTGGCTGTATCCATTGGTTTTTTGCCCGGCAATTGCACAGTGAGCAGCCGCACCACACCATCACCCGTTTGCACATCAATGCCCTTTTTGCTTGCTTGTATAATATATCCGGCGGGTTTGTCCGTATTAATGCCCTTAGCCAGTTCCGACATCCAGATTCTCAACACTTTTTCATCAAACGTGGTTTGCGCTACCGGCCAGGGGTTAAATGCCCGTATTTGTCTATCAATTTCTTCTGCTTTATTGCACCAGTCAATTTCCGATTCGGATTTTGTCAGCTTATGTGCGTAAACCGCTAAACTAGCATCCTGTTTTTCCGGCCTTAAGGCGCCTGAACCTATTTTATCCAGTGCTTCTAACAAGGCACTACCACCGAGTTTGGCAAGCCGATCATGCAATATTGCCGATGTATCAGTAGAAGCAATTTCACATTCTTTTTTTAGTAACATATCACCGGTATCCAGGCCCTCATCCATTTGCATAATGGTAATGCCGGTTTTCGTGTCACCGGCCAAAATTGCGCGATGAATCGGTGCCGCACCACGCCAACGAGGCAACAACGAGCCGTGGATATTAATACAACCCTGTTTAGGGGCTTGCAAAATCGCTTTGGGCAAAATCAAGCCGTAGGCAGCAACAACCATTAAATCGGCATTTAATGCCATCAGTTGCGCCTGGGCCTCCTTGCTTTTTAAAGAAACTGGCTGAAAAACCGGGATATTGGCATCCAGTGCCACTTGCTTCACGGCACTGGGCGCAAGCTTTCGCCCTCTACCAGCAGGCCGGTCAGGCTGGGTATATACACCAACCACCTCGACAGCTTTGGTTTTTTTTGCCTTTTCTAACAGCGCTCGCAGCGCAACTGCGGCAAATTCTGGCGTACCAGCAAAGATTATTTTCATATTGGGCAAGTACTGTTATTGATATAAAACATTAATACGTTTCTTTACGCATTTTTTCCATTTTTTTACGGATACGAACCTGTTTCATTTGCGATAAATAGTCAACAAACAGCTTGCCGTCGAGATGATCTATTTCATGCTGAATGCAAACCGACATCAAGCCTTCTGCGTCCATTTCAAAAAACTCACCAAACTCGTCCTGTGCTTTTATTGTGACACGCTCAAAACGTTTCACAGGTTCGTAAATCGCCGGTACCGACAAACAGCCCTCTTGGGTTTTCACCTCCCCTTCAGACGCAATGATCTGCGGATTAACAAAACAGCGGGGGGCATTTTTTTCCTCGGTAATATCAATCACCAGCATGCGTATAAACTTGCCGACCTGTACCGCAGCCAAACCGATACCGGGTGCCGCATACATGGTTTCAATCATATCCTCTTTCAAGCTAATCAACGATGCGTCAAATATTTCCACCGGTTTACTTTTTACACGCAATCGCGGATCCGGGTAATTAATAATTTTTAATAAAGCCATGTTTTTTCAAATAATAACCAAGTTAAAGGGGTAACCGTGACACTCAACAACAAAAGGCTGTTCATAAAAAATGCTGGAGTTTAGCACGATTATTTTATAAACCCGCCAAAAATGCGTTGTTCAAATCAATTTTAACTCCATTGAGCGCAAAACGTGCCATAAAACACTGCCTCAACAATATTTTTTACCTTATACTTCAGGATATTGTTGTAATGGCCAAATCGCTAACCACGCTACTGGAGGCGTGATTGCAAAACAGGCCCCGCCATAAACCATTATCAGGTAAGCGGGCTTGCCATTTCGAACAAAACAAATTCAACCATTAAAAGTGAAAAGGCGCCGTTTCTAGCATGATGATCAAACGTATATGTCTCCTCATATTGGCTTTATTTACAATTGCTTCAACCACAACCACCTATGCGGAAGAAATCGTATTAAAAACGCAATATCCAAGCAATTACGTCATCAAAGAAGGTGATACACTCTGGGACATTGCCAGCCGTTTTTTACGCGACCCTTGGCGCTGGCCCGACATTTGGCAAGTCAATCCGCAAATTAAAAACCCGCATCTGATCTACCCTGGTGATGAAGTTGTGCTCACCTTTGTGGACGGCAAACCACAACTGGTGCTAAAACGCGCAAACACAACACGGCACGATTTACGCACTGTCAAGCTCAGCCCCAGCATACGTACCCGACCGCTACGAAAAGCGATTCCCACTATTCCTGTTGATGCTATACAGCAATTTCTCTCCCGACCAGCCGTTGTTACCAAGGAAACACTGGAAAGCCTGCCTTACGTGCTAAACACCAGAGAGCATCGCCTTATCGCCGGCACGGGTGACACATTATATGTGAGAGGCGTGACACCCAGCAGCAGTACTCGCTACACCATCGTGCGTCCAGGCAAGAAATATATCGACATTGTCGATGGCGATAAAGTCGAAATGGGCCTGGAAGCAACTTATATTGGTGAAGCTAACATTGAAAAATTTGGCGACCCGGCGACCGCCATTATTACCCATGCCGCCCGAGAGGTTATTAAAGGCGACAGGCTCATGCCAGCCATATCACAAGCCATGGAATACAACTTCACGCCACACGCACCGAAAAATAAAATTGACGGCAGAATTATTTCTGTTGTTGAAGGACTTTCGCGCATTGGCCAGTTTCAAACCGTCGTCATTAATCGAGGTACCGCTAACGGCATGGAAAAAGGTCACGTACTTGCCATTTATCAGAAAGGCAACACCATTGATGATGAGTTTTATGACGGCTGGAACGACGAAGTTACCTTGCCCAGTGAACATGCCGGTTATATCCTGTTGTTCAGGATTTTCGACAACATCAGCTATGGCCTGATAATGAAAGCCTCACGGGAAATTCACTTAATGGATAAAGTTGCCAACCCCTAGTCCGAACAATTCACCAGGCCGCCGAAAAAAGGTTAAGCTATTGTTATTGATAGATATTATTGGAATTCTAGTAAAGTGCAAAATGTAACCGACCAGTTGGCCAAGTCCGCCCTCACACCCTGATGACACACCCCACAACAGAACTCAAATACTGGCTTGCACTAAACCGCACGCCTTATATCGGCCCGGTTACTTTTAAGGCCGTGCTTGACGTCACCGACTCCCCCAAAGATATTTTTGACAATATCGATGACATCAAAAAAATGGTAAATCTGAATGCGCGCGCGTTAAGTTATATGAAAAACCCGGACTGGCAAGAAATAGAGTCCGAGTTACAATGGTCGGAAGAGAAAAACAACCACATCATCACCTTAAATGATGCGCGCTACCCTCAATTGCTTAGGCAAATTCATGATGCGCCACCATTACTTTATATCCACGGTAATACCGACACGCTCAACCAGCCGCAACTGGCCATTGTCGGTAGCCGCAACCCAAGCCCATCAGGCAAGGAATGCGCTTATCAGTTTGCCAAGTATCTTGCGCAAACACCTTTGACTATTACCAGCGGACTTGCCCTGGGGATTGACTATGAAAGTCACCGCGGCGCATTAGCCGCACAAACATTATCCGGCGAAAAAAAACAGGCAACAACACTCGCTGTCATAGGTACCGGCTTAAATCGGGTATATCCAGCGGCGCACCGGCAATTAGCCCATGAAATAGTCAATGCCGGAGGCGCACTTGTCTCTGAATACCCCCTGGACACACCCGCAAAAAGGGAGCACTTTCCAAAACGAAACCGAATCATCAGCGGCATGAGTATGGGTGTGCTCGTCGTCGAGGCTGCACAACAAAGTGGCTCACTGATCACGGCGCGCTATGCCGGTGAATACGGCAGGGAAGTTTTTGCCATTCCCGGCTCCATACACAATCCGTTGGCCAAGGGCTGTCATGCATTAATCCGCCAAGGCGCCAAACTGGTTGAAAAAGCCGAAGACATACTGGAAGAAATCACCCATCTTTACCCCGGTTTTCGGGCAAGAGCGCACAGCCAACAGACAGCAAAAGCGGATTTATTGCCGCTTTCAGCAGTGGATAATTCCCTTGACGAAAAACAATTAAATCTCTTAAACCAATTGGGCTTCGAACCAACCCATATTGATACTGTCGTACAACGAAGTGGATTGACTCCGGAAGCCGTTTCGTCCATGCTGTTGGTACTTGAATTGCAAGATTACGTGCAATCTTTGCCCGGTGGCACATACACGCGCATAAAATAGGATTTATATAAAAGCATAGAGGGCGAATTATGAAAGAAAATGTGCTAGATGTCTTAATGTATCTATTTGAAAATTATATGGATCATGAAGAAGACTCAACCAAGCAAGATAGAACAACATTAACCGTTGAATTACAACAGGCCGGGTTCCACATAGCTGAAATTGAAAAAGCCATTTCCTGGCTTGAAGGCTTGTCTGATCTTCAGGACGCCGATACCCAGGCCATTAACACTGTCGGAAGAAAACAAAACAAGGCATCTTTTCGCATTTTTGCTGAACAGGAAAAACGAAAACTCAACCGCGAATGCATGGGGTTTATTCTTTTTATGGATAATATCGGTGCATTTGACCAAAATATTCGCGAAATTGTTATTGACCGCGTCATGGCACTTGATGCCCCGGAAATTGATCTTGAGCAATTAAAATGGGTAATTTTATTGGTTTTATTTAACCGCCCCGGTCAGGAAGCCGCCTTTGAATGGATTGAAGATGTCGTATTTGACGAAGTATCCACTAGCATTCATTAAATTAATACTCCTGAATGAATGCGCTTGTTATCGCCGACTCCCCCGCCAAGGCAAAAACTCTGACACAATGCCTTGGCGACACAGCAATTACTTACACTGTGCTGGCAACACAAGGTGCCGTCCGTGAGCTGAAGGGTAAAGACGGTGATATTGACGTCGATCAGCATTTTCAGATCCGTTTTCAACTCGTCAATAAAAATAAAAAATACCTCGAAGCAATTGTTGTTGCCATTGAATCTGCCGAGGTAATTTATCTGGCCACCAACCCCGGTCGTGCAGGCGAAGCCAGTGCCTGGCAGTTGCTTGAAGCAATACGCAATTTTTCAGCTACGGCCCAGAGCCGGCTTGAAACACTGTTACACAAAAAGCATGTCAAACGAGTCGATTTTCATGAACTCAGTAAAGCCGCTGTTACAGCTGCATTGGACAATGCGCGAAATATTTGCATGCCCCGGGTACATGCTCATCACACAGAACTTGCCATCAATCACCTTTATCAGCAACATCTCGCAGGCTTATTAGGGGCAAAAATACGCCACGGCCTACGAATCTCCCGCCTGCAAAGTGCAGCATTGTGCATTATTGCCAGGCAAGAAAAAAAAATACGCCAATTTCAGGCAAAAGAATACTGGCTCGTTCGTGCCGAACTGTGTGCAAAAAAACAAGAATTCACGGCACAACTCACGCATTATCAAAACACCACACTCTCGCAATACAGCGTTGACAGCAAGGATATTGCCGACGCCATTGAAACCACCTTGCGCATACTTGCAAAAGGTCATTTAACGGTTTTAGACAGCAAAAAATCTCAACAAACACTATTACCACCTCTTCCTTTTATCACGGCAACATTACAGCAAGCGGCCTCACGCAAACTGAATTTCACCCCACTAAGAACTGCGCGCGTCGCACAGCAGCTTTTTGAGGGCATTGATTTAGGCGAAACAATAAGCGAGAGTGGTATCAACCAACAACCCATGGGGTATTGCGGCCTAATCAGCTTCATGCACTCGGACTGCACTTATTTACCCGAAAAAACAACAAGCCAGATACGCGATCTTATTGCAAAAAAATACGGTAAAGCCTATTTGTCGGCATTTGCCGAGACTGACTGCGTCACGACATCAAAGCCGAAATCATCAGGCACAGCTATTTACCCGCTTGACGCCCACGTACTACCAGACCAAATCAAGTCCAGATTAACGGCTGACCAGTACAAATTATACAAGCTCATCTGGGAACGCAGCATTGCCAGCCAAATGGCTCCCGAAGTGACAGATAAAATCGAGCTGCAACTGGATGCAGTACAAGGTATTTTTGTTATCTCCAGCAAAATAATGACTTCATCAGGGTTTAACATCATTTATCTGCCAGATCGCAGCAACAAAGAAGCTAAAAATGACCTGCTGCCTTTACTCCTTAAACTAAAAAGGGGAGACAAGATTAAACTGAAAAAAATAGATTCAAGGCAATATTTCAGCAAGCCGCCAAGTCGTTTTCGTATTGCCGATATATTAGAGCAGCTTGATAAAAACCAAATAGCACAACCCTGGGACTACGCCACTGCCATTGCAAATTTACACCAGCAGGAATACATCGAAATGGATAAACAACATTATTATCCCACTGATATTGGCCAAGTCATGGCAAAACTTCTCGATGAACATTTTTCACCGTATGTCGATCCTCAATCAATCGCCCGGCTTAACCAAAAGCTCGATGCCGTTTCACAAGGCAATTCCGATCAACTTTCGTTAATACAAGCCTTCTGGCAACCATTTAGCCATTTAATCCGGGAGAAAAACCAAAGCCTGAAGAAAAAAGACATTACTCAAAAAACAATTGAAGAAAAGTGCCCGCAATGCCACGCACCTTTATCCATTCGACTAGGTCGTCGAGGTTATTTTATCGGTTGCTCAACTTACCCAATATGTGATTACACCCGAAACCTGAGCGAGAACGGTGAAGAACCACAAACCGAGATTATTGAAGGCCGTAGTTGCCCCAACTGCCAATCCGCACTTATTTTAAAACAAGGTAAATACGGAAAATTTATCGGCTGTAGCACATATCCATCTTGCAAACACATGGAGCCATTAAACACGCCTGAAAACAGCGGCGTAAAATGCCCGTTATGTGCTAAGGGGACAATATTGAAACGAAAATCCCACGCCGGCAAAACATTTTATTCCTGTTCACGCTACCCGAATTGCAAATACGCAATCTGGAATCCACCACTAGCCGAGAACTGCCCCGATTGCGACTGGCCAATATTAAGCATTAAAACAACAAAAAGAAAAGGTAAAGAAAAACACTGCCCACAAAAGTCCTGTCGATTTTCACAACCCTATGAAACTACCTAATACACTGAATACAGCAACACGGTAAACGCTGATTTCTTTTATACCTGCTTTGGCTTGTGTCATAGCCGACATTCAGTTAAACAAGAAGAAAAAACAAAACGCAGTTGAACAAAAAGAGAACAAGTGTATAGTACAAGCACAGCAACAGAAAAACACCACACATGCACGTCCATATTATACGGCATATAAATTGATACACACGCAGACATGAAAAAAACTCCACATTTGCTTCGCCAGGCAAGCATTAACGGCCTCATTTTCTGCATACTAATGCTGCTGAATTCCCCTGTCTTCTCCATTCCCTCTAACACCTCAACAAACCTGACAACTACAAGCGCGAATACCGACTATCAAAAAGCCTATCGTTACGAAAAAAACAAAAACCTGAAAAATGCCATCAAGTGGTATAAAAAAGCTGCAAAAAAATCCCATGCAAAAGCACAATATCGCTTGGGAATACTGTATTACCGGGAAAAGAATTATAAAAAAGCCAAGTACTGGTTAAATATCCGTGCAAAAGCCGGTGAAGCAGATGCCCAGTATCATTACGCCAATATTTTGCGGTTTGGCCTTGGCGTCAAACAGCAAACCTCATTGGCGAGAAAGTGGTATCAAAAGGCGGCAAAACAAGGGCACAAGCAAGCTCAATACGAGCTTGGAATTATGTTTAAAAAGGGCATTGGAGCCCAGGTAAATCTCAAAAAAGCCAAAAAATGGCTTGCCAAGGCGGCCAAACAAAATCACAAACAAGCCAAGTACGCCCTAAAATCCCTTACCACCACGAAAAAAACCACACCGCACAAAACACAAAAGCGCATAACTCAAAAACAATTTCTCAAAAAGACCACCAAACTCGCCAACGCCGGCAACACCCAAGCGCAATATGAACTGGGAAAAGCCTATAAAACCGGTAAAAATGCCCCTAACAATCCAAAACAAGCCTTCAAATGGCTTAACAAGGCAGCCAAGGGCAATCATGCTGATGCCCAATATCTGCTTGCCAAAATTTATGCCGAGGGCAACCGTGTGACCGCAAAAAATCCGGCCAAAGCCAAGTTTTGGTATGACAAAGCCGCCGACAACGAGCATAAAAAAGCCGCTAAAGCACTCAGCAAAATTGCCAAACTTGAGCAGAAAAAACAGCAGATTCAACTCTTTGACAATATGATTAACTCGGCGCTTCTTGGCAAAGCCGAACAGCAATACGCGCTAGGCATGCACTACCTGCTCGGTTTCAAAACAGATCCCGATGCCCGGCAAGCATATTACTGGTTTAGCCTGGCTGCGGAAAAAAACCACCCACGCGCCATGTACCAACTTGGCAACCAGTACTTGCAAGGAAATGGGGTTGAGAAAGATACCAACAAAGCCATCCACTATCTTGCCTCTGCTGCCAGACAAAAAATAAAACCGGCACAAACAGCCGTACAGTTATTTGCCAACAACGGTTACAAAACGCAAATCAATGCCGAGAATGGCGATAAAGTGGCACAACTAAAACTAGCCAAATCCTATTTGGCAAAAACCAGCGTATCGCAAAAAAGAACTGGCCTGAAATGGCTGCAAAAAGCAGCCGGACAAAAATACCCACCCGCGCTTTTTGAGCTGGCAAAAATTCATGAACATGGTGATATCGTGCCAAAAGATCTGGAAAAAGCCTTTAATATCTACAAAACGGCAGCAGCCCAAAACAACCCAAAAGCACAGTACAAAATTGGCCAAATGTACCTCACAGGTACCGGAACCCGGAGAAACCAAAAACTCGCCTACCGTTGGTTTGAAATGGCTGCCAGCCAGGGCCTGCGAGAAGCCGAACAGGCGCTTCAGTTTTCCGGACTGTAAGCGCTTTTGCCCTACCCAAAGTGCGCATTTGACGAAATAACATTGGACATCGGGCCACTTTTGCTAACGATTGTGCAAATTGTGTCGATATCTTTTGCTCAAAGCGTCAGATGTCGGTAAAATGCGCGTCTTTTAAAATTGTTTGAATTCCCGCCCATTTTATTACCGAGGCCAAAGTCAAACCAAATTGTGCTCGCCAGTGCCGCTAAATTGTGTTTTGCGTGTTTTGATGATTCTGACACGTTGCAGAATTTCATGGAATACGGCGAGATTTGAAATTACCAATCTAACTCAACCAAAAAGCAAACCATCATGAGCAATCTGGAAAATCTACGCAACATTGCAATCATTGCGCACGTCGATCACGGCAAAACAACCCTTGTTGACAAACTGCTTCAATACACAAACACCTTGGAATCTCGGGGCGAAAATGAAGACAGGGTAATGGACTCAAACGATATTGAAAAAGAACGTGGCATCACGATTCTTGCCAAAAACACCGCCATTACCTGGAACGAATACCGTATTAATATCGTAGATACTCCTGGTCACGCTGACTTCGGCGGCGAAGTTGAGCGCGTACTGTCCATGGTTGACTGTGTGTTGCTTTTGGTTGATGCAGTTGACGGCCCAATGCCTCAAACCCGTTTTGTGACCCAAAAAGCCTTCGACATGGGACTCAATCCCATTGTGGTAATCAATAAAATTGACAGACCCGGTGCACGCCCTGACTGGGTAATGGATCAAACCTTCGATCTGTTTGATCGTCTGGGAGCCAATGACGAACAGCTTGATTTCCCCGTTGTGTACGCCTCTGCCTTAAACGGCTATGCTGGCCTGGATCCCGAAGTGCGAACTGGTGACATGAAACCGCTGATGGAAACCATCATTAATCACGTTAAATCACCACAGCTTGATACTGAAGGCCCTTTTCAACTTCAGGTGAGTGCGCTTGATTACAACAGCTACGTCGGTGTAATCGGCATAGGCCGTATTAACCGCGGAAAAGTAAAAACAAACTCCCCGGTTAAAATAATCGACACCAACGGTGAACAACGCTCAGGCAGAATATTAACCATAATGGGATTTCATGGCCTTGACCGCGTTGAAGTTCCTGAAGCACAAGCCGGCGACATCATTGTATTCACCGGCATCGATCCACTGAACATCTCGGATACCCTGTGTGATCCGGGCCACGTTGAAGCATTGCCGGCGCTCTCGGTTGATGAACCAACGGTAAGCATGACTTTTCAAGTCAATAATTCACCCATGGCTGGTCAGGATGGTAAATTTGTTACCTCGCGCAATATTCGTGAGCGCCTGGACAAAGAGCTGTTAACCAATGTTGCCTTACGGGTTGAAGAAGGTGATGACGCTGATAAGTTTCGCGTTTCCGGTCGCGGCGAATTACATCTTTCAATCCTGATCGAAAATATGCGACGCGAAGGCTTCGAGCTTGGGGTATCACGACCGGAAGTTATCATCAAGGACATTGACGGCGTCAAGCACGAGCCATTTGAGCAATTAACGGTCGACGTTGAAGAGCAACATCAAGGCACTATTATGGAGCGATTAGGCTTACGTGGCGGCGATTTGAAAAATATGATTCCCGATGGAAAAGGCCGGGTACGTCTTGACTTTATCATTCCTTCACGTGGCTTGATTGGCTTTCGCACCGAGTTTTTAACAGCTACCCAAGGTAGCGGCTTGATGTATAACGTTTTTGACCATTACGGCGAAATGAAAAAGGGCACTTACGGCCTTCGAAACAATGGTGTGCTTATATCCAATGGCGCTGGCAAAGCGGTCGGCTTTGCCTTATGGAACCTTCAGGAGCGCGGTCGCATGTTTATCGGTCACAATGATACCGTTTATGAAGGCATGATTATCGGCATCCACAGCCGTTCCAATGACCTGGTTGTTAATCCACTAAAAGCCAAACAACTGACCAACGTACGTGCCTCCGGCACCGATGAGTCCATTGATTTAACACCGCCCATTCGTCAAACACTGGAACAAGCCCTGGAGTTTATTGATGACGACGAGTTAGTAGAAGTGACTCCTCACTTTATCCGCTTGCGCAAAAAACTGTTAACAGAAAACGAGCGAAAACGCGCCAGCCGTGCGCAAAAAACGCCATAATATTTTCTTTTTAGCGCGCAATAAAAACGCCCCTGTCGGTTTTTAACCGGGGCGTTTCGGGCTAATCCACACCCGATAATTGCCACCGTTTAGTGGCACCGCACTAGTTTAGCTATTAAATTTTAAACACTGAAATTTCGTTACTCAGGTTTTCGATCAATACTGAAACGTCATCACTTTTTTCTTTTGCGATATCCGAATCTTCGGATAATTGGGCGACAACCTGACCAAGATTGGCCACATTGCCGTTGATTTCTTTTGCGACTGCATTTTGTTCTTCGGTTGCGCTAGCTATTTGCATATTCATGCTACTAATATTGGCAATACCCTGGGTGATTTTTTCCAGTGAACCTTTTACCTCACCCGCATTACCGACACTGGCTTGAGCTTGTTCCCGACCTGAGATCATGCTGTTAACGGCATTTTTGGTTCCTGTTTGCAAACGACTGATCATGTCGTTTATTTCCTGTGTTGATTCATGTGTTCTGTTGGCCAGCGTTCTCACTTCATCAGCAACAACCGCAAACCCTCTGCCTTGTTCGCCAGCACGGGCAGCCTCTATGGCGGCATTCAATGCCAGCAAATTGGTTTGATCGGCGATATCACGAATCACATTCAACACCGTGCCAATGGATTCACTGTGTTTATCCAGCGCTTCAATAACCTGCGCCGCTTTTTCAATCTCATCGGCCAGCAGGCTTATGGATTCCATATTTTCAGTGACCACCTCATTTCCCAACTCCGCTTCCTTTTTCGTCGATGCCGCATATTCCGCAGCTTTACCCGCGATTTCTGTCACACTGGAGACCGTAGTACTCATTTCAGCCATGGCTTGTACAACCCTGGAAATATCTTCATTTTGCGCATGCATACCAACAACACTCATTTCCGCAACCTTTTTCATCTCTCCCGAGGCATCGAAAACCTTTTCCGACGACGTTTTTACCATAGCAATTATGCCGTGAAGCTTGCCCAGAAAGGTGTTAAATGCATGCACCAGCGCACCAATTTCATCGTTGCTGCTGCTGGTCAATCGTGCAGTCAAGTCACCAGCACCTGAAGCAAGTGACTTTAATGATAAAACCACGTTATCGATGTTATTTACAATCGAGCGGCTAACAACAAAACCAACAATCATCAATAACACCAAAATCACAAACCCACTGCTAACCCCGGTGAATATTGCCGTATTCGAACCCATATGGGCCCCCTCAATTGCCGAGATAAAACGCTGGTAACTTTGTGTCCTGAAATCATTCAACTCACCTTCTACTTCAGACAGCTCTTTTAACATCTTATTTTGCAGTACTTTTATTTCATCAGATCCAATTTCTTCGTTTATCATTTTCAAGGTAAACGCGTTTGTATCTTCAATATAAGTGTTAAATGCATTTATCAAACGGTCTGTCATATCTTTTTGTGACGCTTCCAATTCAGCCACTTCAGTCAAGGATTTATTAAAATCCATCGCCACCACTTCGACTACCTCTTCCAGCACATCCTCTTCGGCCATAGCAACCGCATTGGAATAAGCTTCTTTAATTTTTTCCAAACGTACGATATTCATATCCAGACGCTCAAGCACTGGAAAATAAACATGACGCACATTCTTCAGGGTTGTCTGGTTTTGACTAATTGCCATATAATTCACGCCGGAAACCAGTAATATGCCAACAACCCCGCCAAACACAAGGGACAATATCTTGAATCGAATCGACAAACTGGATATACCGGACAAACCTGAACTTTTTTTCATGGCAAGTAACCACGCACTGGTTGATTGAAGTAAAAATCGACATCTCCCAATAGCTATCGGGTAATTGAAATTTTACTTTAGCGTCGACAACAATCTCAGCAAATGACTTTACTTAATCACACAATAACAAGCCCCGTTTCCAGGGCTTGATTTTTAACAACAATACAACTTGATACTCTCTGGCATTAGCTGGCGAACCTGCCATCCCGATAATCCTGAATTGCCTGATCTATTTCCTGTGGCGTATTCATCACAAACGGGCCGTATTGTACAATTGGCTCACCTATAGGCTTACCAGCAAAAACCAACAATTTGGCGGGGGCCGTTGCCATCAGCTTTATTTCACCTTTTTTGCTTAATGAGGCCACATCAAATGCCTTTATCAAGCTGCCACCTTCGCCAACACCCACTTCATTTTCATACACATACACCAGCGCGGTATGGCCATCCGTTATTGGAATGTTTAGCTCGGAATTTTCCTTCATATGAATATCGAGATAAACCGGCTCGGTTGACAAACCAGTTATTGCCCCCGTAACAAGCTCACCATTTAGCCTCACTTCACCTGCAATAAGTTTGATATAAACACCATTTGTTTCAACTTCAGGAATATCGGTTGCTGTAATATCCTGATAATATGGTGCTTTCATTTTTTCCTTTGCTGGCAAATTTACCCACAACTGAAAGCCGCGCATCAGCCCTTCGTGTTGCTGTGGCATCTCGGAGTGAATAATGCCACGTGCTGCTGTCATCCACTGCACATCGCCACCATTCAGCAGCCCTTTATTACCCAGGCTGTCTTCATGCTGCATTTTGCCATTTAACATATAAGTCACCGTTTCAAAACCCCGGTGAGGATGAGAAGGAAACCCGCCAATGTAATCCGATGCCCGCTCAGAGGCAAATTCATCCAGCATTAGAAAAGGATCAAATGCTTTATTGGTTTTCTCCCCACCAAACACACGACTTAACTTCACGCCTGCGCCATCAGAAGTTGGTCTTGCGGTTAATACCCGGTTTATCGTCCTAAACATTGCGTGACCTCCTTATTCGCTATTCTGTGTAGCACCTGTCATATATTTTATTTACGACACTCATGATTCCTGCTTACAATAAGAATAAGTGAAATTTTCGATCGGAACAGGCCCATTTTAGATGATAGTCATCGATTTATTTAATCTTTTAAGCATAATACACAGCGACGAATGAACTTGCCAAAGGTCACATTGGAGCAATGGGCAACCTTTAAGGCGGTTGTTGATGAAGGTTCTTTTGCCAAAGCCGCCGAGCGACTCAATAAAAGCCAATCCAGTGTTAGCTATGCCATTGCCAAGCTGGAAGCACAATTACCGGCACCGGTATTGAGCTTGAATGGCCGAAAAGCCGTACTTACCGAACAAGGCAAGGTGCTGTATCGACGTGCCATCGAGTTACTCAATCATGCACAAGACATTGAACAAACCGCCACTTGTTTGTCCCAAGGTTGGGAGTCGGAAATCATCATTGGGCTTGAGGCGATTGTAAACCCCGTTGGATTATTCAATGCAATTGCGCAATTTAGCAAGCTCACTACCCACACCCGTATAACGCTACTCGAAAGCACGCTATCGGGCACAATGGAAAGCCTGCTTGAACGAAAAGCAAATATCGTTTTGTCTGGCCAACCACCACCGGGATTTCTAGGCCACACCATTAATGCTGTCACCATGATTCCTGTGGCACATACAAATCACCCGCTCTCACGCATGAAAAATGAAATTACGGATCAAGACTTAAAACAACACCGACAAATTGTGGTTCGTGATTCAGGGACCAAACGCAATCAGGATGCCGGCTGGCTGGGTTCCGAACAACGGCTAACCGTCACCCACTTCAGCCTGTCTGTGCAAGCCTTGCTCCACGGCCTTGGCTACGCCTTTATTCCACTGCATTTTGCTCAACCGTATATTAACAACGGCCAGTTAAAAAAATTACAACTCCACAGCGGCTCGGAACGCGATATACAAATGTATCTTACCCTTGCTTCCCCAGACAGTGCCGGGCCCGCAACCAAAGCCATGCAGGAGATTCTCATGAAACTCTACAACACCTGAATTCAGGATTGATTATCTGGCAGTTAATATCCGCTTCCTGTAAGCTACACGCCCATTAAACAGACAACACACAACAACTTGGAGTCACTTTATATGCGCTTTGACTCGCTGGGCTTATCCGCATCCATCATTGATGCGGTAAAACAGCATGGCTACAAAACACCCTCACCAATCCAAAGCAAGGCCATACCTGCAATCATCGAAGGCAGAGACGTTTTGGCCGCAGCCCAAACCGGCACAGGAAAAACGGCCGGATTCACACTGCCTGTTTTAGAGCTTCTATCCCGGGGCCAGCGTACGCGCGCAAATCACAGCCGCGCCTTAATACTCACGCCTACCCGTGAACTGGCTGCACAAATAAATGAAAGCATCATCACCTACGGCAAAAACCTGCCACTGAACTCTACTGCGGTATTCGGTGGTGTCAAAATTAACCCGCAAATGATGAGATTACGAAAAGGAGCCGACATACTGGTTGCAACACCCGGTCGACTTCTGGACTTGCACAATCAAAATGCCATTAAGTTTGCTCAACTGGAAATATTGGTGCTTGACGAAGCAGACCGAATGCTGGACATGGGTTTTATTCACGACATAAAAAAAATTCTTGCCATTTTGCCGAAAAAACGCCAAAACCTGCTTTTTTCTGCCACGTTTTCCAATGATATTCGCAAACTGGCAAAAAAACTGCTCAATCGCCCCGTTGAAATATCCGTAACACCCCGAAACAGCACGGCAAGCAGCGTCAAGCAATGGGTCTACCCCGTTGATAAGAAGCAAAAACCAGCGCTACTCACACAGTTAATCAAAGACGGCAATTGGCAACAAGTACTGGTTTTTAATCGAACCAAACACGGTGCCAATCGCCTTTGCCGTTATTTGCAGGAAAAAGGTATTAGCGCCGCCGCAATTCACGGAAATAAAAGTCAAGGGGCACGTACAAAGGCCTTGTTTGATTTTAAAAATGGAGAAACCGCAATCTTGGTTGCCACTGATATTGCAGCGCGAGGCCTGGATATCGACCAGCTCCCTCAAGTGATTAATTTTGATTTACCCAATGTCGCCGAAGGCTATGTGCACCGTATCGGACGCACGGGACGTGCAGGTGCGAGTGGACACGCCATTTCACTGGTGAGCGCGGACGAGTTTCCCCAATTAAGCAATATCGAACGTTTGATTAAACAGGTGCTGCCACGCAAATTAATTGATGGCTTTGAGCCGGTTCACGATTTACCGAAATCAACGCTCGACACCCGGCCCTTTAAGAGCAAAAAAAACAGGAAACCGAAAAAGCCGAAAGCAGGGCATAAAGATGGCCAACACCCGCCCCACAAACCAAAGCAGAATGGCGCGCAAAATAAAAAATCAACGGCCTCGTCCGGTGGGAAATCAGCACAAAAACCGACTCGTCGAAACAAATCAACACGCCGCAGCAACCCAAAAACGTCGAAAACGCCACGTTAAGCGCAGTGCAATAACACTCCCTCTACCTCAACCACAACCCTGATTCTGTTTCGTCAATCAAATCAGCGGCTGCGTGTAATCAACTACGGGTCCTTTGGGCACTATGCGTGTCGGGTTGATTGCTGTGTGGCTCCAGTAATAATGGTGCTTTATGTGATCCATATTCACCGTTTGCGCCACACCTGGTCGCTGATAAATAGCCCTGAGGTATTTTGACAAATTCGGGTAATCATCCAGCCGTTTTAAGTTACATTTAAAATGGCCAACATACACCGAATCAAATCGAATTAAAGTTGGAAACAAACGCAAATCGGCTTCTGTCAATGTATCACCGACCAAATATCGTTGATGAGCCAGCCTTGCCTCTATTTTATTTAATGCATCAAACAATTGGGTAAACGCTTTTTCATAGGCTTTTTGAGATTTTGCAAAGCCGGCCTTATATACACCATTATTAATATTGTCGTAGACAAAACGGTTTACCTCATCAATCTCGGCGCGCAGTTCTTCAGGATAATAGTCCGCTTTATTCCCACTGACATCATTAAAGGCTGAATTGAACATGCGAATTATTTCAGATGATTCATTATTCACAATGGTTTGCTTTTTTTTATCCCACAAAACCGGCACAGTCACCACACCGTCATATTGTCCCGCAGCCTTGTCATAAATCTCCTGCAAGGTTTTTGATTGATAAAGCGTATCACCTGTTGCGCCGGGGTAGTCAGCGAAATCCCAGCTTATTTCTGTCATTTTTGGATTCACAACCGATACCGAAATATGTGACTCCAGGCCCTTCAATTTGCGATAAATCAAAGTACGGTGCGCCCAGGGACAAGCATAAGAAACATATAAATGATACCGGCCGGATTCAGCTTTAAAACCGCCGACACCACTTGGCCCGGCCGAGCCATCAACCGTTATCCAGCTTCTAAACCGGGACTCCCAGCGAACAAACTCCCCTTTTTCCACCGGGAAATCCAGCTGATTTTTTTGTAAATGTTCTTGTTTGCTATTTGCCATTCTTTGCTTCCTGCCATTTTAATTGCCTGCTTATGTTGCATCCATCATAACGGTAATGGCCACGCTAATGATCTAATTTCCCCATTAACAAGATCAATTATTTGCACGCACACAAAAAAGGGCAGGAGAATATCCTTCTCCCGCCCCTTACAGCTTAACATTGAACCCCTCGGCCAATATGCCAGTGCAGTAACTTATTTGCCCAGTACGTCTGCCCGGGTACTTTCTGCAATGGCTGCCGCCTCTGCAATCAGGTCAGCCGGCACATTCAACTCGGTCAAGGTGGCTCCCAGGTGCTCCATAATTGCATCAAAATGGCTGTCGTTTAAGCCTTTCGCTACCAGATGGGCATGACCTTTACGCATATCCTCGCCGGTATAATTGTGCGGACCACCAAAAGCCATGGTCAAAAAAGCCTTTTGCTTGGCTGCCTGTTTTTCCATATCGACACCCTCGAAAAAGGCATTCACGCGATCATCGGCCAAAACCTTGCGATAAAAAATATCAACTGCGGCATCAACAGCCCCCTCACCACCAATTCGCTCAAATAGACTTGCCTTTGTTTCTGACTTTGCTTCCTCTGACGCTCCACCAAATAATTTTTTTAACAGTCCAAACATGGGTAATTGCTCCTCGGCTCGTTATGACATTTTCAATAATGCGGTTACTTTACGCTCATTAAGGTGTATTGTAAATACACATTATGAGATGAATTGACTAATAGTTACCAATATTTTATGAAACAATAGCTTATATAACAGCTTACGCATAAGGCGTATAGACCCTATGGATAATTATTTTATCCATTTCATTGCAATATCGCCGCTTACAAGTCCTTAACCCGAATATTTCACCCGACCGCCGAAAAACAAGGTTAAGTTGTTGTTATTGACAGATATTATTGGAATATTAGCAAGCTGAAAAATATAACCGGCCATTTGACTAAAAATGCCCTCACACCGATTTTGCTGTCCAGAACCGATATTTCCACAATCATTAATAACTTAAGCTACGGACCCAATCGCAAATTCAGCTCCGAACAACAATCTCGGTACGATCATCGGACTTCCGGGTGAAATATCGGGGTTAAAACCACGCAGTTTGTGGGCTCAACTCAATCACATTTTACAAGGCCCTGATTAAGCGTTAACTTATGAGGCTTGCACGAAGTCCAAATCTAAAAAAACAGGAGGTAAAGAAATGATAGGGAAGTACAATATTGTCTTTGGCTTTTTATTCTTGACCCTGACTGCCGGCCTTGGCCCGTACATGGTTCTCATGTATCAAGACAATGAGCCCGGCTCATTTGTTGACTCCAGTGCAAAAAAACAGGAACAGCTCGGACGTTTGCAAGCGCTCAAAACAAATGACTTCGAAGAAGACCTGGAAGAAATGCCTGCCGATGCCATTGCAAAAGCAAATACCGATGGTGTACTTGCAATCAACCAATTAAAAAATGCCGAGTTCGCCATTGATCACATCAAGGGCGGCCCACATGCACACGGCAACCTTGAGGCGCTGCTGAATATCGTTGTTGGTGTCGTGCTGCTTTTTATTAGTGTTGCCCCGTTGTTTAAAAGCATTGTCAGCTGGATGTTCATCATCGGCACCCTCCTGCATTCAGGCATGCTCTATCTGGAACGCATATTCTCAATACCTTGGGCGACCACATTACTGGAAACCGGAATCGGGCCGGCGCTGATTATAATTGGTTTGTTTTGCATGGGAATTATGGCCTTGATTGGTTTTGAGAACCGACTGGCACATGACTAATCAATGATTGCGGTGTTGCAAAGAGTCTCCTCGGCAAATGTCGTTGTTGAAGATAAAACTATTGGTAAAATTGATCAGGGCTTAATGGTACTAATCGGTGTTGAACGGCACGACTCCAAAGAAACCGCCATACGCCTCATCGACCGACTGTTGCACTATCGCGTCTTCGCAGACAACAATCAAAAAATGAATCTGAGCCTGACCGTAACCGGAGGAGGTTTATTGCTGGTGCCACAATTTACACTTGCGGCAAATACAAAAAAGGGGACTAGGCCAGGGTTTTCAACGGGCGCATCCCCTGAGCTGGCGGAAACCTTATTTTTATTTAGCGTCGAATACGCACAATCGATTCACAAAAACGTCGCGAGTGGAAAATTTGGCGCCGACATGAAAGTATCGTTAACCAACGACGGTCCCGTCACTTTTATCTTGAAAACATAGTAACCAGCTTGGTCACGACGAATTGCAATTTATTACTTACAACCAAATAACAGGGTAAATAATGTCAAAAACACTAATGGACTTCGTCAAAGAAGCCAGAACAAACACCGATGAAATTTCAATTGATGACTTTTTGGAAATTATTGAAGAAGAACCCGAACTCTTGATACTCGATATCAGAGAAGAAAGTGAATATGCCGCAGGTCATATAGAAAATGCCGTACTCGTTCCCCGTGGCACATTGGAGGGTGCCGCAGATGTCAACTATAAAAAACGTCATGCTGAACTTTGCCAAGCGCGAGACAGACCAATTGTTGTTTATTGCGCCACCGGAGGCAGAAGCGCAATGGCAGCCAAAACTTTAAAAGAAATGGGGTTTAAAACCGTTTATAATTTGTGGGGTGGCATCGAATTATGGGATTCAGAAGAACACCCGGTTATTTCAAATTAACACATAGATGATTAACACACATAAAGTAACGTCATAAAATGAAACAAAAACCACTGGGCAACACCGACCTAACGGTTAGCGAAATTTGTCTTGGCACCATGACCTGGGGCGAGCAAAATACACAAAGCGAAGCCTTTGCGCAAATGGATTATGCGCTGGATGCTGGTATTAATTTTTTTGACACGGCCGAACTTTATCCCGTACCACCCAAGGCCGAAACCTATACAACAACCGAAACGATTATTGGTAACTGGTTAAAGAGCCGAAACAACCGCGACAACATTATTCTCGCCAGTAAAGTTGCCGGGCTGGCAGACTGGGTGCCACACATTAGAGGCGACAAGGCCTGCCTAGATAAAAAAAACATAACTCAGGCACTGCACGGTAGCCTGAAACGCTTGCAAACCGATTACCTTGATTTGTATCAATTGCACTGGCCAGACAGGCAGACCAATTATTTTGGCGAGCTGGCTTATCAACATTCCGATAACACAGGCACACCAATTGAAGAAACACTCATAGCACTGGGCGAACTTGTTGCACAAGGCAAAATCAGGCATATTGGCCTTTCAAACGAAACCCCTTGGGGAACCATGAAGTTTTTACAGCTGGCTGAATCACTCGGCTTGCCTCGCGTTGTCAGTATTCAAAACCCCTATAACCTGTTAAATCGCAGCTTTGAAATTGGTCTGGCAGAAATTGCCATGCGAGAAAATTGCGGATTGCTTGCTTATTCGCCGTTGGGATTTGGAGTTCTGTCCGGCAAATACTTGAATGGCCAAAAGCCCGCAAAGGCCAGAATCACCTTGTTTGAAAGATTTTCACGCTATACAAATACGCAAGGCATACTGGCAACACAAGCCTATGTCGACATCGCCATGAAACACCAAATTGATCCAAGCCAAATGGCGCTGGCCTATGTAAACTCGCGTGAATTTGTCACCAGCAACATTATTGGTGCAACTACCATGAGCCAACTTAAGAGTAATATTAGCAGTGTTGACCTTGTTTTAGCTGATGAAGTCATCGCGGATATTGAAGCAGTCCATGTAAAATACCCCTATCCGTGCCCTTAATACTATCGAGAAAATGAGAGAATAAAGAGAAAAATGAAAATATCACGTATGACAAATATGCTCGCCAGCAGTTTATTACTTGCATTGGTTATCCTATTCAGTGCCTGTACCACATCGGTAATTAAAACAGAAAACCCTATGTTTGCAGCAAAAGGCGCGAAAGATTATGCATTAGTTTACTTACTTAGACCAATGCCAATTCGCACCCGTGGCGTTGCTGACAATGACATTAAAGTTGAGTTTGGGGAAAACCAACTGGTCGCCAAACTGAGTGCAGGTGAATATGTTGCATTTAAGGTAAAACCCGGATCAGTTGATATTATCACGCGCTCCTTTGCTTTTGTTACCGCCAAAACGTTACCCGAAAAAGTATGGCGTGCTCGACACTTTACCTTCGAGGCAGGTAAAACTTATTACATTCACACAAAGTTTACCCAGGAAGAATTTCGCGGCATGTATTTTATTCCCACAGAAATCACCAAAGAAGAAGCGCGGAAAATGTTAATTCGCATAAAACCTGCCGGCGAACTGGCAAAGCAACTTCCAATCACTTGATCAGTTTTCATTGTATTTCAGGCGGCAACTCATAATCCACCGCCTGAAAAACCCGCCTGCGAGCGTTTTATCATGTATTGTATTATTCGTTACACCTTTACTTTGTTACTCATCCTCTTATTAGGCACTAACACCCGATTATTATTTTCAGCAGAAATAAGCTCGGTTACACCTGATTTTATTAAAATGCGCCACGCGGCCAAGGTCGAAGTGGCGGTTAAAAACTTTGACAACGATTTACATCTTTCAGTTATCCCCGGGGGAGCATTTGTTAAAAAATCGAAAACCGTAAGCCCTCTTTCCATTCTCCATAAAAACTTGCTCATTTCTGTGGAAGATAAATTCTCAATCGTAATTTATCAGGCAAACAAGTCGTCATGGCAAGAAATTGGCTTTATTGAGATTGAATCAATCACTGAGCATCAGCCAATCATTGCGCTTTCTTTGTCGAAAAACAGACTACGTGCTAGCACCAAAAATAAAATAATTGAAATAAACATCAACCAACCTGCACTCCCCCAAATTGTTTCTCATACAGCAATCACCAAAATCACAAGTACAGAAAAGCCCAGTATATCCGTAAATCAGTTCACGCTATCATTAAGTGCTGAAGACGGAATACAAGTCTGGAAAAATGCTGAAACCAACTCACTGCCCGTTTCCCAATATAAATCAAATACAATTTCGCGTGACATCATATTAGCTGATAAACTCATTGCCGTTGCCGACGGCACTACCGGCATCACGCTACTCAGCCTTTCCCCAAAAGGGGATATTCAATGGCAAGGTAGTTACAATAAGTTAGGCAACATCATTCACGTGGCCTATGCTGATGGACACCTGCTTGCCGCTGACGACAAAGGCGTGCTTTCCGTTTTTGATATTTCCAACCCCGCTACGCCATTATTAATTTCTGATTTTCACACCCACCGACCAATTACCTCGGTACAGTTTCACAACAAACAAGCTTATGTTCTAACCGATGATGGCAATATTAAAAAAATTATTAACGTAGACTTCTCCGCAAACAGCTCACCGATGATCAGCACACTCGGTGTGAACCAAGGCGGCAGTCGTCGCTCGTTTATCGACAACGATATTCTATACGTCGCCGACTGGTTTTCAGGCCTGCACCTTTATGATATTCGAAACCCAAACATACTGCGTTTGCTTTCCAGTTTTCCCACCCCCGGCTCACCTAAAGGCGTTGTTGTGCAAGACGGTGTTGCCTTCGTAGCTGATGATGATCATGGCTTGCAGGTAATCGATGTTAGTAATCCGCGAGACCCCGCTTTTATCAGTGAAATTCCGCTGAGCGGATTGGCTTATACAATGAAACTCGTCAACAAACTGCTTTATATCGCATCACACCGCGGCGGCTTTCATATTGTCGATGTATCCAATCCGGCGTCTCCCGTATTAATTGGCAGCTACGACACACCAAGTAAAGCCTGGGCATTGGCATTTCAGAACGGGCTGCTTTATGTTGCCGATGACAGTAGCGGCTTGATGGTATTTGATGTCACAAAGCCTTCACAACCCAAGCTGATTAATCAGTTTTCTCCCGCCGGTTATGCAGGCACCGGCTTTGCTGAAGATGTTATTTTAAAAGACAACAAGGCTTATATTGCCTTTTTTGATTTGGGTTTATTCATCGTCGATATCACAGACCCGCTAAACCTTAAACAACTGGCTCATCTGCCAACACCGGGTAACGCCCGTGGCATCGAAATAAAAGACGACTTGCTTTACCTCGCCTCGTGGGAAGCCGGTGTGCAAATTATCAATATTGCCAGCGATACAAACCCGCATATTGTTGGCCATTACGACACTAAAGGCGCCGTCTGGGGACTCAGCGTAAAAGATAAAGTAATTTATGCCATGGACTGGTGGGGCGGCGTAAAAGTTATCGACGCCAAGCAAACTGACAAGCCACATTTAATCGCCCAATACCAAACGGCCGGTTTAATCAATGGACTGCAATACCATAAGCGCTTTATTTACAGTGCACATGGTTCTCGTGGTTTGCAAGTTTACGACGCAAGTAACGACCTGAACCCCGTTTGGGCAACCGGCGTTGATATTAATGGTGAGGCAAAATCCGTTGTCATCAACCAGGATCAAGCTATCCCTCTGGCCATAGTGGCAGCAGGTGATGGTGGTATCGCGATCGTGGATATTAGCAACCCCTTCCAATCCCGTTTGTCAGGGCAACTCAAACTGCCGGCTGCTGTTTCCCTTGTCGAAACCCAAAACACGCTGATCTTTGCCGCCGAAAAAAACGGCGATCTTTTTCTGGTTGACATGCAAAACCCCCGCGCGCCGGTGTTGCTTAAACGCATTTCCTCGCGTGTAAACCAATTGGCAATTTATGACGGTAAATTGTTCGTCTTGCACAATAATCACACGCTCAGTAGCTACTCCGTCGAAAAGTTGACAGGTAATGCGCCCGAACATCAATATACCCTGCCAACAAAAAGTGACGGATTTCAATTTTTAGATAAAAATCGTTTTATTTTACGCGCGCAAAACCAATTGATATCCTGCACACTCAGCGCAGGGGGCATTCAATGCCTGAATCACATCAATATACCGGCAAACTTTATCGCAATGCATTTGCGTGATAACCAGCTCTATACAAGCACTACAGACAATGACTTATACGTGTTTAATATTGAAACAAATAACGCAATCAAGCTGAATACCATTTACCCAACCAGTCATCGCATCACTGAGATAAGCACTTCAAAAGGCGGCATATTTTTCGGGGGAGAGAACATTATCGCCTCCGCTAAACTGCTGCCAGCACTGAACATTCAAAAACACAACGACTATTTCACTATCCATATTCCAAACAATATGCCCAAAGGTGCTTACCATTTAGCCTTGACCCACCCCAACGGCAAGCAAAGCATTCGTAAAAATGCACTCATTATTGGCTTTCCGAAACTGAAATCAAAGTTTACGCTTGAACAACTAAAAGCTATTATGAAGCAAAAAAACTTTGACGGAAAAGCCCCAAAAACCCCTTAAAGCCAAATTATCAGCGTCAATTTAACTTACATCAATTCAGGCATATTTACTGCAATCTCCCCAATACAGCTTGTAAATACCAGGAATATTGATTCAGCATACTTATGTCAGCGCTACCCCGTAATTTTCTGTCCCATGAACAGCAAAACACTCAGGAAACTGAATTCTCGCTGGATCAGCTCGCACAAGAAAACAGACAACTACAACGGCAGTTGCGCGCACTGCTTGCCAACGTGCGCCAAAATGAAGAAAAGCTCAAACGCTTTCAAGAACTGGAACTTCGCCTCATAGCTTGCAGTGAGCTATATGACTTATTGCAAATCGTGATTTACGAATATCGGGCAACCTCAAACCTGGATCATGTCAGCATCGTACTTTACGACCCGGAATATGAATTACGCCGTATGCTCGAAGATGAAGGTGTGCATATTAACGAACACCCGGATATAATTTTTACTGAAAATATCAGTATGATTGACTCTTTTTACGGTTTTTCCTTAACCCCTTATCTCGGCAGTTACGACTGCTCCAAGCACAACAAGTTTTTTCCGCGACAAATGCAAAATACGGCCAGTGTTGCATTACTCCCCCTTGCACGCAATATGGAACTTATTGGCAGCCTGAATTTAGCCAGCCACCATTCCGACCGATTTGAATCGCATACCGCCAGTGATTTTTTACAACGCCTTGCTTCTATTGTCACAGTTTGCCTGAACAATACATGCAATCAGGAAAGACTAAAAAAAATTGGCCTAACCGACACACTGACCGGTGTCAACAACCGCCGCTTTTACGACCAACGCCTGTTGGAAGAAGTTGGCCGTGCGCAACGGGATAATCTCGTCATTAGCTGCCTCTTTTTTGACGTGGACTTTTTCAAAAACGTCAACGACACATACGGCCACAACGAAGGTGACATGATCTTGCGTGAAGTGGCAACCCTGATTCGCCTGAATCTGCGTACCAGTGATGTAATTGCCCGATATGGTGGCGAAGAATTTTCTGCCATATTGAATAATACTGATGATGACAAAGCTGAAGAAATTGCCGAGCGAATTCGTCTCAGCATTGCCGATCGGCGCTACAAACTGGCCAATGGCGAAAGTATTCACATCACCATTTCAATTGGCGTATCAACATTGCATGCAGGAAATTATCGGCTCGATGTAGACAGCCTGAGCCAACAACTCGTAAAAAAAGCTGATGCTTGCTTATATCAAGCAAAGGCAAATGGCAGAAACTGCATTGTCGCAACAAGTGACCAGGAATCGAAAGAACATGAGAAACAAATAGAACTGTTTAACGAGTAAAGCACATAATTTAAATGCTATTGTTGCTTCAATAAAAAAGCCCGCGTTTAAAACAACGGGCTTTTTACTACATGCGATTAAAACGAATTAAGTCGCCATGTCTTTCAATGCTTTTAATGCAGTCACTTTTACGACGTTTCTTGCAGGTTTTGCCTTGAACATCATTTCTTCCCCAGTAAAAGGATTGGTTCCTTTTCTTGCCTTCACAGCTGGCTTTTTAACAACTTTGATTTTCATTAAGCCAGGAAATTTAAATTCACCCGCAGACTTTTTCTTAACATGACGATGAATCAAAACCGTTAGCTCATCAAACACCGCTGTTACATCTTTTTTGCTTAACTCAGTCGCCTCAGCAATATGAGTTAAAATCTGGGTTTTAGTCATTGGCTCGGAAATCGCCGTCATGACTGTTTTTTTCTTAGCAGCTACTTTTTTCTTAGCTACCACTTTTTTCTTAGCACTTGCCTTCTTTTTAGCGGCCATATTCAATCCTGTATAGTAACAAAATAAAAAAACCTCGAATCAAATCATTCGAGTGTGAAGAAACACTATAAAAATAGCACATCCAAACAACTTGTGAAGCAATATTATATGTTTTAGTCTGGTTTTTCCGTATTTTTTTGCTTTTCACTCCATTTACCTTAAAGCTGATTAAACAGTATTCAAATAAAATCTGTTTTTTGCAGCAATACAGACTAACGCACCATAAACAAACACCAGCCACGCACATAGACGAAAACAACTTGGATTTTAATCAATCAGCCGGTATTATTAGCGCTCAACAATATCCTGCTTGGGAGAGACTTCTCGGAATTCTTGGTAAGTATTTTCAGCCTCGAATCAAATATAGAGAAGCGCCGAAGGCGCAACACGCCCGGAATCGCTCAGGCAAAAGGACCCGGTAGGATTGACGAGCTCAAACTAAGCAAGAATATCGTCATGTTGACTCTGGAGAGCGGTAACTTTAAGCATAATAATCAACTAATTATGGTTTCAGTCAGCCCACCGAAGGGGAGGATTCCAACAGCGAGTCTAAACTCTCAGGTTAGTGGACAGAGGGGTTTGAACCGTTAATTAGCACTGTGGCCTCATTTACTATTTTTTAATAGCTCACGTGGTAAGAAACACTATTTCAAACTTAAGCATCACTGGAGATAATAAATGGGCAACAATCGCACCCCACTGTACGACTGCCATGTCAAAATGAAAGGAAAAATCGTTGATTTTTCCGGCTGGGACATGCCAATTCACTACGGCTCACAACTCAACGAACATCTTCAGGTGAGAAAAGACGCAGGCATGTTCGACGTGTCACACATGACTATTCTTGATATCACCGGCCCCGATGCCAAACAATTTTTACAAAAGCTTTTCGCCAATGATGTTGGGCGTTTGAAGTCTGCCGGCAAGGCATTATACAGCTGTATGCTCAATGAAAACGGTGGCGTCATCGACGATTTGATTACCTATTATATGAGTGATGACTTTTATCGCACCGTTGTCAACGCCGGCACCCGCGATAAAGACATCGCCTGGATTACCCAGCAGGCAAAACCATTTAATGTAACAGTTGTTGAAAAACGCGAACTTGCCATGATTGCAGTGCAGGGCCCTAACGCCAGGAAAATTTCTGCGGCCTTGTTACCCGAACCTGTTCGCCAGACCTCTCTTGAGTTAAAGCCTTTTAGCGCGTTGGCCCATAAGGATTATTTTATTGCCCGTACCGGATACACAGGTGAAGACGGCTTTGAAATAATGCTTCCCAAAGAAGATGCTGTCAACTTGTGGAATGCCTTGTATGAGGCTGGCGTCGCGCCCATTGGACTGGGCGCCCGCGACACCTTGCGCCTTGAAGCCGGCATGAATCTGTACGGCACAGACATGGATGAGTCGGTCACACCATTGGAATGCGGCCTCGGCTGGACAGTCGCCTGGGAGCCAGCCAGCCGTGATTTTATCGGCAGAGCGGCAATCGAAGCTAAAAAAGAAAATAGCAATACACGATTTGTCGGAATTATTCTCGAGTCACGCGGTGTTATTCGCAATCATCAAAAAGTTTTTATTAACGGCACCGAGGCCGGTGAAGTGACCAGTGGCACATTTTCACCAACCCTGAAACAATCCATCGCAATGGCACGCATCTCCGCCGGAAAAGAAAAAACATGCAGCATTGAAATTCGCAACAAACAGGTACCAGCGAAAATTATCAGACCTGTTTTTGCCCGAAATGGTAAAGCGTGTATTCAAGATATTTGATTTTTACCATGTCTTAAAAGACCTGTTTTATATACCCAGGTTTACATAAACAATACTTTAAGAGGACCATACCATGAGCGAAATACCAGCTGATTTAAAATATTCTCAAACACACGAATGGGTTGAAATTTCTCACGACGGTACTGCTCGTATCGGCATCACCGATCACGCACAAGCATTATTAGGTGATATCGTCTTTGTTGAAACACCAGAAATCGGCACTGAAATTTCTTCTGAAGAAGCGTGCGCTGTGGTTGAATCAGTCAAAGCAGCTTCCGACGTGTATGCACCAATATCGGGGGAAGTTGTAGAAACCAACGAAGACCTTGCTGACAATCCAGAATACATCAACGCCGGCGCTTTTTCGGATGGCTGGCTTTTCTGTGTCAAAATCAATGACGAGAAAGAACTAGATGCATTAATGGACGCAAATGAATACGCCGAATTTATCGAGTCAGAAGAACACTGATAACAAACATAATCGAAAAAACAATTTAAAGTAATTAACGTAAAAAGCCCAGTAATATGCCTTACATTCCACACTCTGAAACCGATGTGGCAGAAATGCTACAGTCAATCGGTGTTGACAATATTGACACTCTATTTGATGAAATCCCCACCGACTTGATTCACGCTGATTTGCCAAAAACACCCGCCCGCGCCTCTGAAATGGAAGTAAGTCAAATTTTATCCCGCCGTGCCGCACAAGATGGTACACCGTTGTGTTTCGCCGGTGCCGGTGCGTATGACCACCACATTCCTGCCGCCGTCTGGCAAATCGCCACACGTGGCGAATTTTACAGTGCATACACGCCCTATCAGGCAGAGGCCAGCCAGGGTACATTGCAATTAATTTACGAATACCAAACCATGATGACCTCGCTAACCGGCATGGAAGTTTCTAACGCTTCGTTATATGACGGTGCTTCGGGTTTAGCCGAGTCTGTTCTTATGGCTGTCAGGGCAAATCGTAAATCAAAATCCAAGCGAATATTGGTGCCTACAAACGTCAACCCGACATACCGTAAAACCACCAAAACGATTGTGACAAATCAAAAAATCGTGCTTGAAGAACTGAATTTTGATAGTCAAAGCGGCAGCATCGATGTGAGTTCATTACCAGAATCACCCGGTGATTTTGCGGCACTGGTTATCGCCCAGCCAAACTTTTTTGGCGCACTGGAAGATGTTGATGCACTTACCGATTGGGCACATAAACATAACGCCCTCGTCATTGCCGTTGTTAACCCCATGAGCCTTGCTGTCTTAAAATCGCCTGGCAGCTGGGGCAAAAAAGGCGCAGATATTGTTTGCGGTGAAGGCCAGCCATTTGGTATTCCACTGGCGTCCGGCGGGCCTTATTTTGGTTTCATGTGCTGTAAGCAAGCGCTGGCTCGTCAACTCCCTGGCCGAATCGTGGGACGTACCGTTGACCTGGACGGCAAACAAGGTTTTACGCTCACCTTGCAAGCACGGGAACAACATATTCGTCGCTCTAAAGCCACATCAAACATTTGTACCAATCAAGGTTTGATGGTAACAGCTGCGACAATTTATTTATCTATCATGGGTTTTGAAGGCATCAGGAAAACCGCCATGATGTCGCATCAAAATACCCAAAAACTCATTTCTCTACTTAATGAAATTGACGGCGTATCCGTGTTATTTAACGGTGCCAGCTTTCACGAAGTGGCCGTTAAACTGAGCAAGCCAATTGATGACGTACTCAGTAAATTAGCTGACAACAATATTGTTGGCGGTGTTTCATTATCAGCCGACTACCCGGAGTTAAAAAACACCTTATTAGTTTGCGTTACTGAAACCAAAAACGAGGCTGATTTAAACTTGTTTTGTGAACAGCTTAAAAGCTGCTTGAGCTAGATTTTGGCTTAAACTTTAATAAATAAGAGATAAAGAATGGCTCAAACATCCTTACAAGGCTCAGTATGTAATACCAATGCGGCATTACCCAACACTGGAAATGCTGCACCGGATTTCGCATTACTAGATACACAGCTAAAAGAAAAATCATTAGCTGATTTTACTGCCGACTTTACGTTTATTTACGTTGTACCCAGCCTGGACACCATGGTCTGCGCCAATACCACGAAAAAATTGAACGACTTGGCCGTTGCGCACTTAAATAAAAAAGACAATATTCATTTTCTTGTCATATCAGCTGATTTGCCGTTTGCCCAACAGCGATTTTGCAAGCAAAATAAAATCAAGAAATTAAAACCGTTATCCATGATGCGATCCAAGCAATTTGCGCAAGACTATGGCTTGCTGCTTATTGATGGCCCTTTGGCCGGTTTAACAGCAAGAGCGGTTTTTGTATTAGATAGCAAAAAAAATATTTTACATACTGAACTGCTTGCCGATATTGCCGGCGAACCAGATTTTGAAAAAGCATTTACATTTTTTCAGCAGCAAGAAACAACTTAAGAAAGGCACAGCATGCTTATTTTTGAACAATCACATCAAGGCAGAGAAAACACTTCTCAACAGGCGCCGAATTTTACCGAACAACACAACATTCCTTCGCAATTTCTGCGTCAAGACAGCGCCTTATTGCCAGAAGTCTCTGAATTGCAAGCGGTCAGACATTACACGAATTTATCGCAAAAAAACTTTTCTATCGACACGCACTTTTACCCCTTGGGTTCTTGTACCATGAAGTACAATCCGCGCGCCTGTAATTCCTTAGCCATGTTGCCGGGCTATTTGTCTCGTCATCCGCTGAGCCACCCCAAATTAAGCCAGGGGTTTTTAAGCTGCATGTATGACTTACAAACGATTCTGGAAGACGTCACCGGTATGCAAACCGTCTCTCTCGCACCTATGGCCGGTGCGCAAGGCGAATTCGCCGGTATCGCCATGATTCGCGCCTATCACGATGCCAGAAAGGACGACGAGCGTAACGAAATTTTGGTGCCCGATGCAGCGCACGGCACAAACCCGGCAACGGCGGTCATGTGTGGTTACAAAGTCAAAGAAATTCCCACCGATAAAAACGGCGACGTCAACATTGACGCACTAAAGGCTGCCGTTGGCCCTCAAACCGCCGGGCTAATGTTAACCAACCCATCTACACTGGGTGTTTTTGAAAGACAGATCAGCAAAATTTCCGGCATCATACACAAAGCCGGCGGTTTGCTTTATTACGACGGGGCAAACCTGAATGCCATTTTAGGCAAAGTAAAACCCGGGGACATGGGTTTTGATGTGATCCACATGAACTTACACAAAACCTTTTCCACGCCTCACGGTGGCGGCGGCCCTGGTGCGGGTCCGGTAGGTGTTGGTGATAAATTGAAGCCTTATCTGCCAATCCCGATGGTCGATATTAAAGACGGGCAATATTATTTGAAATATGAAAGTGATTGCCCTGACAGCATTGGCCCACTTTCCGCTTTTATGGGTAACGCCGGCATATTGTTACGTGCCTATATTTACGCACGTTTACTTGGAAAAGAAGGCATGATTCGGGTTGCCGAGTTCGCCACACTTAATGCAAACTACCTCATGGCTGAATTAAAAAAACGTGGCTTCACGGTCGCCTTTGAAAATCGCCGTGCGACACATGAGTTCATCATCACGCTTAAAAAAGAAAGTAAAGAACTCGGCGTTAACACCATGGATTTTGCAAAACGATTACTGGATTACGGTTTCCATGCACCAACAACTTACTTTCCGTTATTAGTACCCGAGTGTTTACTCATTGAACCAACTGAAACCGAACCCAAAGAGCTGCTGGATGCTTTTGTTGATGCCATGGAAAAAATACTGCTCGAAGCTAACGAAACGCCGGAGATAGTGACCACTGCGCCTCACACCATGCCCGTTAAACGACTGGATGATGTGAAAGCCGCTCGCCAGCTTGATCTTCGCTGGTTGCCAAGCGAAGCTACAGGACAATAAAATGGCCGCTGAAAACCGGGGGTTTCTACGCTTTATCGAGGCCGCTAAATTTTCCTCACAAGGATTAAAAGCGGCCTACAAAAACGAGGAAGCGTTTCGCCAGGAAACATGGCTAGCCGTTATATTGACACCGCTGGCTTTTTTTCTTGCTGACAACGGCATTGAACTGGCACTGCTTCTGGGCAGCCTGATACTTGTCTTGATCGTTGAATTACTGAATTCAGCCATTGAAGCCGTCGTTGACCGAATTGGAACTGAGATACACCCGTTATCCGGCAGGGCAAAAGATATTGGCTCTGCTGCTGTTTCTTTTGCTCTGCTCAACGTCGTCGTTATCTGGGCTTGTATTATTTTGATCTGAGAATTTTGTATTGAGAAGTTATTTGTCCGGAAAACCATTTACCTGAAAAACAAGGAATATTACCAATGACAGCACTTATTTGTGGCTCTTACGCTTACGATACCGTAATGACATTTCCCGATCAGTTTAAAAACCACATACTGCCCGACAAAGTGCATATGTTGAACGTTTCTTTTCTTGTGCCAAGCATGCGCAGAGAATTCGGCGGTTGTGCTGGCAATATTGCCTATAATTTAAAGCTGCTTGGCGGTGAACCTTTGCCCATGGCTGTCGTCGGAAAAGATTTTGGTCCTTACTCGGACTGGATGAACAGCTGTGGGATTTCACAAAACCACATTAAAATCGTCAACAGCGAATACACCGGTCAGGCTTATATCACCACCGATCTTGACGATAACCAGATAACCGCCTTTCACCCAGGCGCCATGAGTCTGGCACACGAGCAGTCGGTATCAGATGCCAGCAATGTCACCATCGGTATTGTCTCCCCTGACGGACGTGACGGCATGATCCAGCACGCTGCCGAATTTAAAGACGCCAACATTCCTTTTATCTTTGACCCGGGGCAGGGTATGCCCATGTTTAATGGCGATGACTTGTTAAAATTTATCGAACAAGCGACATATGTTACAGTGAACGATTACGAAGCTGAGCTGCTGCAAGAGCGCACCGGCTTGTCGGCTCACGAAATTGCCGAAAAAGTAGAGGCCTATATTATTACCCTGGGAGGGAATGGCTCGCATATTTATACCAGCAAGCACCGTTACGAAATCCCCCCGGCCAAAGCAGAAACACTGGCTGATCCCACAGGTTGCGGGGATGCTTATCGGGCTGGTTTGCTATTTGGCATTATGAAAGGCTTAAGCTGGGAAACCACCGGCCGCATTGCGTCATTAATTGGGGCAATAAAAATACAAAGTCACGGCCCGCAAAACCATACGTTTACGAAAGACGAATTTGCGAAACTGTATGAAAAAAATTTCGGCTCTCTACCGGAAGCTTTTCTCGATTAATCCACACAGCCATATTACGCATAAATACGATAGTTGAACTCAATCATTCAGATAATGGTTACCCTATTTAACAGGCTCGGGCCTCTTGGCCCGGGCTTTGTCCTTTTTATGTTCTGGCTACTGCTTTTTTCCCTTAACCGGATAGCATTGGGCATTTATTTCGAGGAGAACATTCAACAAACAAACGGAGTTCTTTATTTTCTCCCCATTGGAGTACGCATGGATATCATCGTGCTTTGTTTGTTCTTTGCATTGCCTCTACTTGTCACCCTGCTTTCACCAAGCGCATTATTAAAACAACTCTACCTTGGTATCGGCATTTACTATTTATTAATTTTCGTGTTTTTTATTTTTATGGAAATTGCCTCTTGGCCGTTTATCGAGCAGTACAGCAGTCGGCCTAACCAGCAATTTTTTCAATACCTGAGCCACCCCAAAGAAGTGCTTCTGATGCTTTGGGCAGATTACAAAATACTATTTGTCAGCACCGCGCTATTTTTGGTGTATTTTGTCAAATTTGGCTGGCAGGCCATCCAGTTTTTACTTCACAATGCAAAACCATGGTCATACAAAAAACAACTTGTCGTTTTACCCATCGCCATCACCTTACTCACCCTCGGTGCTCGCTCAGGCATCGGCCAAGCAAACGCTAACCCAGGGCTTGCTGCCTTTTCAAATAATCACCTGCTTAACCAGCTCGCATTAAACGCGTCATATTCCTTAAGCTATTCATATTACCTGTCCCGGCGCTCTGCTTTCAAATCCAGGGCGTGGTTCGGCAATATGAAAACCAGCGAAATTATTTCACGTATAAAAAAATACATGGATGTCAACGAAAAAGATTTCACCTCAAAAGACATTCCAACGCTGCATATTCAGCGCCCTATATTTGACCGAGAAAAACCGCTGAATCTTGTCATCATTATTATGGAAGGCTTTGGTTCAGATCACATCGGCACATTAGGTGGGCCACCATTAACACCTAATTTTGATAAACTCAGTAAAGAAGGGGTGCTGTTTACCAATGTTCACGCTATTGGTACACGTACCTCTCGCGGAATCGAAGCGCTGGTCAGTGGCTTGTTACCAACCGCAAAAGCCAGCAGCATAATGAAAATGGAATTGGCGCAAGGCAATTTTTTTACCATTGCCTCTTTGCTCAGGGATTACAATTATCAAACCAGCTTTATTTATGGTGGCGAATCCCATTTTGATAACATGTCGGCATTTTTTCTCGAAAACGGATTTCAGCAGATTATAGACGAAAACGATTTTGAAGATCCGACACACTCCGGTGCCTGGGGTATTTCAGATGAGGATACTTTCACAAAAGCAAATAATGAATTCAAACAAAAGAAAGGCAATTTTTTATCCGTTATTTTAACCATTTCTAATCACCCGCCATTTGATATACCCGAAGGCAAAATAGCACTTTACGAAACACCGACTCATACACCCAACAACGCAACCAAATATGCCGATTATGCCTTGGGAAAGTTTTTCGAGCAGGCAAAAAAAGAGGACTACTACAATAATACTGTATTCCTAATTACCGCCGACCACCCGTTGCTGATACGTGCAGACTCACTCGTGCCAGTAAACAAGTACAAAATACCGGGCCTGATTATCGCGCCCGGTCTTAGCCCTGAGCGAATTGACACCTTGGGCAGCCAAATAGATTTACTCCCAACAGCACTGGGCTTACTCGGCATAGAAACACAACACCCGATGATTGGCCGAAACCTGCTTCACGAAAGTCCGTCAATCCCCAATAAACAAGTATCCATTTACAGTCATTCAATTGCCTTTCGAACAAATGAAAAAGTCTCTATTCATCAACCGAAGAGTCCGGCTAAAATCTTCATCATCGATGACGAAGGTAATTTTATTGAAACTTCAGATAACGCGGAGTTCACTAAGGATGCGCTCGCGCACATACTTTTCCCTAGTGTCTCCTATTTCAATCAATTTTACCGTCACAAATAATTTCAGCATCAGATCTCATCAATTCTCGCCTAGGGTACCTCTGAATAATTCCCTGGTGAGATGAGAGCAAGGCAAAAACAATCAAAAAAGCGGAGTTTATATGTAATAAATGAGCATTTTGAGAGTATTTTTAACACCGCTATCGCTCGCTAGGGAATTATTCAGAGGTGCCCTAGCTTATATTTTTACGGTATAACGTAGATATAAATCGTTTCTTAATTTATCGCTGGCGACAATATTTTCTCTCTGCCTGATTCGAAATTCAATTTTTTGCTTTTTAGCAAACTTCCAGGCGTAGCGTAGTTCTTTTAAGGTATTGTTGTTGGTAAAGTCAGGGGAAAGCAACCATGCACCACCGGCTTTATTATATACGGCACCTATACTATGCTTTGGTGCAAAGCCAATAAAATTAAAGGTCAGCTGATAGGCTACACCATCGTCACCGCCGTTCACTTTATTCTTATCTGCGGTTGTTGGCGAATAGCCAAATTCTGTACCCAATAAAAATTTTGTACCGCTATCCGAAATTTTCCATTGCGATGCAAGCCGAACCACCCCGGCGACATAGGTTGACGCAAGGCCATCATTACACCCATTTGCTGCTGCATTGATTCCACTTTCACAAAGGGCGGCAGGCATAATCGTCAAATCAATTTCACGTTGCACAAAAGGTCCTTTGGTTTTTGTGTGTTGCAAACCCAGAAAATAACTCAAGCGACTTTTTGTCCGTGCAAAATTTAACGGTTTACGCAGCACTGTTGTCGCATTTTCAGGATTGTATTGTGCAATAGCATTTAAACGATGATGGCCGGGGAGTTTCATACTCAAATGCGCCCCATCCGTCCAGGTGATATCAGAGTTAGGGCTGTTATTTCTGTCTAGGGATTTTTTTGCAACGCCTTTTAGCTCGTAACTGCTTCTGAAACGCCCCACCCGAACATAACTTTTATCACCAAACGTGTATTTTAAAAAGGCATTATCAATTGAGGTTTGGCCTGCGGGAATTGAGTCTTTATATTGCGGTATCGCATCAATATAATCAAAACCCGTATCATTCCTGCGATAAGGGTCGGTAAACGCATAAAAGCGCCCCGCAAAGCGCAAACTGGCCGATAATTTATGACTTATTTGGGTTTTCACACCCGCGCGAATACGAAACCGAATCTCGGACGCAGCCTTGTTAGCCTTTCCGGTTTCGCTACTTTCTTTCGAATAATACCCCGTCCTTAAGTCGCCGATCGGTTTTACATCTAATGCTTGTGCAGCAAATGGAATTGTCAGACACAACACCAAACTTCCTGTCTTTTTCATCATGCCAGTACCTCTCATTAATTTTCTCCCTTATTAAGCGCAAATCCGAAATAATCGACGGTTTTTTTCACTATTGATCACAAAATACAAACTGATACCCAGTTCTCACAAATAACTATCGACCGTTTATCCCCACAATGAAGCCTGTATGATTAAGCCGCTATGTGAGGAATAAAGTTTTCACAACGAATGCCGATAAAAACGCGGAATTATCAGTAAGAACAGCCAGATGTGATAAAGCAGGGGCAAAATACTGGTATATATTATGCACAAAGCGAATACGTAAGTTGGATCAAACGCTTCAGCTTTTTTACATAATCATAGGAGATTACAGGGCATGATTGCAGGAATCAAAAAATTGGCACCTAGGATTATAATGACAAATTTTGTTTTTATATTGCTAGCTCAAACTTTTATTACCAAAGATGCGGAGGCCATACCGGCTTTTGCACGACAAGTGGGTCAACCATGTACAGCATGTCACGCCCAACACTTTCCCACACTAAACGGTTTTGGCCGGATGTTTAAATCTCAGGGTTATACCATGGCTGGAACACAAGAAATGGTCGAAGGTGATGGTCTGTCAATACCCAGTTCCTTGAACGCGGCTATTGTTGGTACCTTGGGATTACAAGACTCCAAGAACGAGCCTAAAAAAGCGGGCTTTCCAAGCTCACTATCGGTTTATTTTGGTGGACGGGTATCACCTAACTCCGGTTTCTTAATGGAGATGCCTTTTGAAGATGCCTCATATGTAGACGCCAACGGCGACGAGCAGGAAGTAGAACCAGGTGCGGGTCCTGCATTTGCTCAGCTAGGCAGCTTGAAATGGAATTACGCGAAAGATGTAATGGGCCAAACAGCAGGATTAAACGCATACAGCACAGCGATGGCCGGTCCCGCTTATGGTTACGAGCTAATGAGTACCGGCGCAATGGGCATGAATGTCGCGCAAACCGGCGCCAATGCGATGGGAGCAATTGGCTTACACATGGAACACGGCGCAACGTTGATGGGCGCGGTGATGGATGACATGACCCCGGGTATGAACATGAATATGAATATGGCGGGCAAAGCAACCGGTTTTGGTACCAGTGTGCAAAACTCCATGGGGTATGTGTATTACAGTGCTTACTTCGGCGCCCAATCAATGGACTATGTTGACAGTCCTGAATTTGCACACTATGTCCGTGCAGTCTGGACGCCAATGATTGCTGGCTGGGATTTAGGCCTGGGGACTCAGCTTTATCGTGGCGGCTGGAGCATTAAAAACGGCCAAAAATACAGCGCCGAAGCCACAACGTTTGACTTTCAGGCACAGGGTATGATTGCAGGTCTGCCGGTAGGGGTTTATGCAAGTTATGCAACGGCGCCGAAATCCGCATCATTATCCGATCTGAACTGGTATAACTTTTCAACATTAGGCGATAACAAATCATTTGGTCTGTTGGTTGATGCCGAAGTTGTCCGCAAGTTATCCGTGTTTGCCGGCTATACCAGTGCAACCTATTTTGTCGATATGCTCAATGCTAATAGCACAATGGTAATGGCCGCGATGTCAACGGATTACAACAATACCATGACACAAGTTGGCGCGAACTACCTTATAGCACCCAATAAACGGTTTGGTCTTAAACTAGCCAGCATTGGTGGTGATTTGAGTGATACAGTTACTGCTATTGATTTGATGGTTGGTTACTAAGCCATAAACCTTTCCGGTTAAAATTAAAATGCCCGGGTTTTACCCGGGCATTTTTTATTGCCTTACTCACACACGAATAGCTCTCCTTTTTACAACAAACCTGATCGCTGTTCAGGCTGAATATTTTATGATATGTTTTTTGTTTACATGATTTTCGTATCAGTACAATCAAAAAAGCCTAAAAACTTTATTGAAATAAGCGAGTAACTATTCCAGGCCATGAAAACAACCCGTCGCTTACGCTTAGTGATATTTGTAATCACCCATGAAATATCGAACTAGCTTTCGGTTTTCATTCACCAACGCAATCTATATTCAGATTGTATTTTTGTTCTGCCTTGTTTTCTCTCACACAGCTTTTTCTCAACCCAATATCGTACTAAACACTGCCTTCGGCCCCCCAGTGAGTAATGATTCACAAACCGGCTTTGCTGATCAAGTCATCACCGAGGCTTTTCGCCGTATTGGCTACCAACTGGAAACTATACGTATGCCGGCCGAAAGAGCGTTAATCAATGCCAACCGTGGGATAGACGATGGCGACCTGGCACGTGTTGCCGGACTGGAAACAAAGTATCCTAATCTGATTCGCGTGCCCGAATCTTATTTAAGTATTGACATGGTTTTATTTTCCAAAAAAAAACCTGAATTTATTGTAAACGGCTGGGAAAGTGTAAAGTCCCACAGCTTGGCCATTATCTCTGGCTGGAAAATCATGGAGACCAATTTTGCCAGGCTCGGCAACAGTGTGGAAATTATCAAGACGGATAATATTGAACAATCCATCGCACTTCTGAAAAAAAATCGGGTAGATTTTATCGCCTATTCCAACTGGTCAGGACTGGAATACCTAAAATCACGCAATATTGGGGACATCAAATTACTCAAACCACCACTGGCTCAACCCACATTTTTTGTCTATTTACATAAAAAACACGAAGATCTTGTTCCCAAACTTGCCAACGCTATTCGGGAAATGAAACAAGATGGCACTATCAAAACAATGTTTGAAAAAATATTGAAACCCTATTTGACTGGGTCGGCAGAAGAAATTAACTAGCAGGAGAAATATTCAATGCCAACACCCCAAACTGTAAAATCACCTATCGCAAGGCGTTTTATATTTTATATTATCTTGTTCAGCTCCCTCATTACGCTCATCATCACAGCCATACAATTATACCGAGACTACAATACAGACATTGGTCTGATACATAGCGAATTGGAACAAATTAACGATGTCCATCTCAGCAGCCTTTCATCTGCCTTGTGGACATCAAACCTTAAACTACTGCAAACCAGTATTGAAGGCATACTAAAAATTAGAGATGTACAATATGTTGAAATACGTGACGAAGAAAGACTCTGGGTTAGTACAGGCAAAGTAAAGGGAAACAACAATATTCAACGCAGCTATCCGATGTTTTTCAAGCATCGCAATAAAAACATAAACATTGGTACGTTGACTGTCAATGTCAGCCTTGATGGTGTTTACCAACGACTTCTGAACAAAGTTGGGGTAATTTTAATATCAAACGCCATAAAAACCTCTCTGGTTGCGCTGTTTCTTTATTTTTTATTTCGGCGCCTCGTTGCCCGGCATCTGACAAAAATTTCCGAATATACCAAACTACATAACACATTATCAGACAACACTTTATTAAGACTTGATCGCAAATCCGAAAGGGACGATGAATTTGCAGTATTAGTCTCTTCAATTAACAATATGCACAAAAGATTGCAGGAACAATTTTCTGAAATCAGCCACCAAAAACAATATTTGTCTCAGACCTTAAACAGTATTGGCGACGCAGTAATAACCACAGACAAAAACGGAAACGTCACTCGCTTAAATCCAGTAGCAGAAGATCTCACAGGCTGGAAAAATAATGAGGCACAAAATGTCTCGCTAAAAACCATTTTTCCCATCGTACACGCCACAACACGACAAGTCATTCCCAATCCGGTCGATAAAGTACTCTCAACAGGTGAAACAGTTTACTTAAGCAATCACACTACCTTAATTTCAAAAGACGGCACCGAGTACCAAATTGCTGACTCAGCAGCCCCCATTATCGATGAAGGTGAAATACTGGGTATGGTTCTCGTTTTTAATGACGTCACCGAGCAATACCACTTGCGGCAGGCATTACAAGAAAGTGAAAAGAAATTACGCCTTATCCATTCTCAAGTACCTGGTATCGTTTATCAATTTAAAATTGACGCCCAAGGAAATCGCTCTCTCCCCTATGTCAGCAAAGCAGTTGAATATTATATCGGTTTAAAGGCTGATGCAGTTATGGAGAATGCCGAAAAATGGTTTGATATGGTTCATCCTGACGATTTTTCTTCCCTCGAAAAATCAACCACTGCCTCGTTAAAAAATTTAACCAACTGGATTTGGGAAGGGCGTTTTATACGCGACGACGGCAAAGTAATCTGGCTACGCGGAACAGCGGCACCCGAAAGGCTTGATGATGGCAGCACACTCTGGAACGGCCTGTTCATCGACATGACCGATCGCAGATCTCAAGAAGAACAATTGCGACGTAGCCAGAAAATGGATGCTCTCGGCAAATTAACCGGCGGAATTGCACACGATTACAATAATATATTAGGTATTGTCCAAGGCTATGCCGCACAAATCAATGAGCATGTCGATAATGCAGACAAGGTAAAACAATATGCCCACACCATAGAAAAAGCGGCAGAACGGGGTGCCGAGCTCGCAAAAAAACTGCTTTCTTTTTCACAAAACAAACAGCCAGTTATATCAGATGTAAACATTAATGACTTGCTTCTGGAAGACAAACATATGCTTGAGAAAACCTTGACCGCAAATCACAAACTTGTTTTTAATCTGGAAAAAGATCTGTGGCAAGTCGCACTTGATGCCGGTGACCTTGAAGATGCCATTGTTAACATGTGTATAAATGCCCAACACGCCATGACCTCTGGAGGACAATTAACCATTAGTACCAGTAATACATCACTGGATATGCATGATACGCAATCCCTGAATATTGCAGCTGGTGATTATGTGCTGTTAAGCATTACCGATACCGGCAGCGGCATGGATAAAGACACCAAGGAAAGAATATTTGATCCTTTTTTCAGTACCAAAGGAAAGCGCGGAACCGGCCTTGGTCTCAGTCAGGTTTACGGTTTTGTGGAGCGTAGTGGAGGCGCCATTAATGTGTATTCTGAAAAGGATCATGGGAGTCGCTTTACGCTGTATTTCCCAAGAAGCACGCATCAACTAACATCAACATCAGATAAACATACATCAACCGAACCGGACACCGCTTTCAACGGCAATGAAACATTGTTGATAGTTGACGATGAACAGGCAATGGTCACCCTGGCAAAAGAAATATTTTCCGCCAGGGGATACACCGTCTTAACGGCGAATGATGGTGTACAAGCATTATCTGTACTTGACAAGCTGGCAACAGAAAACAAACGTGTCGATTTGATAATAACCGACGTTATCATGCCCAATATGGACGGCTATCAACTGGCTGCAAAAGTTCAGCAACGTTATCCAGACATTAAGCTCCAAGTTGTCAGTGGCTTTGCTGACAATAGACATATCGAAATGATAAACGAAGACTTGCATAAAAATATGCTACACAAGCCTTATGCATCAAATACATTATTAAAACGGGTAAGAACACTGCTCGATGATAAACTCTCAACAAATATTCTTGCTAACCGTACTGTCCTGACGCTAGATGACGACGAGGATATTCAAACACTATATAAAATCAATTTACACAAACTTGGGTGCAAAGCTATTACCTGTTTTAGTGGTAAAGAAGCAATTGACATATACCGTCAAGCATTATCCTCAAGCCACGCTATCGATATTGTCATCGTCGACCTCTCCATGCCCGGGGATCTGGGCGGCATTGAAGTCACAGCGCAAATTCGTAAAATGCATCCTGCCGCAAAAATTATTGTAGCCAGTGGTCATTCAGAAGGACCAGAGATGACCTCCCCGCAAAACTTTGGCTTTGATGCAGCATTAGAAAAAAACTTTAATTTATCAAATATAAAACGCACTCTTGAACAGGTATTAACACCGTAAGTAACACCCCTGATACAAAACTGCCGGCCTGATTGCTGCTTTGTCTTTTAGTGTTTGTGAATAACATTGTGCTTGAACAAAAACCGTGGAGTCATCAAATGATTAAAACACTCTCCTTCCTCTTTTGTTTTCTCTCAAGCTTTGTACTATCGGGCTGTAGTCCGAATGATCCCACTCAGGTAACTCACAGTGATACCACCACTGCAATAATTGACAACTCAAACGCCCTGGATATTGCCATACAAGTTTACCGGATAGCTGCCATTGACGTACCTTTCACAGCCTCCGAAGCCATGGACAATCAGGGAAATATCAACAATAAGGCGTGTACCAACCCTGATGCCATATCCGGTGGTTCCATGCCTGGCATGGGCAGCATGCCGCAAAGGGGAATGCCCATGTTTTTTGACAACTGCCAACTTGTCAATACAAATGCTTCCGGTCACACACTGATTGTGGACGGAGAATGTAACAACACAGCTGATTCCACCTCGAGAGAAACAGTTACTGGTGAGCAAATCCGTTTTACCGTACCACCCGATGCTGGCGCACAGCACTCCCTGGCACTGCACGGCTTTTCCATCACTCGAGACAACGACAATATGACCAAGGCCTCTGGTTCTTTACACATGGCCAATGGTGATGTCGTCTCGTTCCACACCACTACTGATTTCAGCGGCACCGCACAAAACCCCACTGCTGGCAGCATGGTAATTAGCGGCGCAAACAATACAAGTTTACGTCTCAGTATGTCTACCACAACAGTCGGTGTATTTAATTTAGATGTGGACAGCAATGGCGACGGTGACTATCAGGACGCCAATGAATCTCTATTTAGTTCTGCAAACTGGGTAAACGCCTTTTGGTCTGCGATTCCTTGACGACGCAGCAATAAAATCCTGATTATTTATCTTTAATATCACGTGATTTCAACAACAGTGATTAACATAAATAATCAGAGAAGCTTGATTTTAGGGATTGCCGTTAACTGATATCCAGAAAGGGAAATCGGCAATATCAAATGACCTGGCAATAGTGAATGTTTTCGTGTCAATGACAACAAGCTTGTTATCTGCGCTTACCGCAACATAGAGCCAATGCCCATCCTTACTGGTACGAACACCGTGCGAGCCAAAACCAACCTTAATCTGTTTAACCACATCCAGTGTTTTCGAATCAATAACCGTCACAATATCATCCGCAATCGCTCCGGTAAAAACCAGCTTGCCATTTGGAGACACATCAATACCTGCATGGCCTTTACCTACCGCGATTACTTTTTTAACTTTTTCGGTGTTAAGATCAAGCACCGCAACATTGCCTACGGTATCGCGTATAAAAGCCAAATGGCCATCCTTGGAAATGTCCAGATTATGTGGGCCTTTGATTCCCGGCACCGAAATCACTTTTTTTACTTTTCGGGTTTTTGTATCAATCACCCCAAGACCGGCACCACCTTGTAAAGTCACGTAAGCATATTTACCATTGTCACTAAAACGGATATTGTGCGGCATATCATCAACCGGAATCCTTGCCACCTGTTTATAGCTGCTCAAATCAATCACGCTGACAGTGGCCTCTCCTTCATTCGCGACATAAGCCTCCTTACCATCCGGTGATATCTTTAACCCTTTTGAAGCTTTACCAACGTTTATTGTGGCCAAACGCGCGTGATTTTGAGCATCAAACACATAAACTTTTCTCATCTTTGGACTACTAACAAGCAAACGCTTTGCATCAGGTGTTATCGAGTTGTACAGCATTACCGGATCACCTTTCCACACATGCCAACCAGCAAACCGGACCAACTCGCCCGAGTCCTTCAAACTGATATAAATATCTTCAGGAAATAAATTTGATGCCTGAGTGGCAGATACAAAAAAGCTGCTGGCCAAAACGGCACATGCTGCGATTGTTACTTTTAACTTCATATTACACCCTCACCCGTTAAAGAGGCTTTTAGCCAACCCGAATAATTCACTGCTGAGATAAAAGCAAAACAATCGAAAAAGCGATGTTTATAATAAATACGCATTTTGATTGTATTTTTAACGCCGCTATTGCTCACCAGAAAATTATTCAGGGGCCGCCCTCGCAACCACTACCAATATTCCAACACTGGACAGTATTTACTAATACAGGTCGATATTGTCAACCGTGCATTCAGCAAGGCTCAAACTCGCGCTGGTTACTTCTTTTGATGAACTAAAAGGGAATTTAAACTTGATTGAACCACTCTCGTTACCAAGTGCATCCAGGCTATGTGACCTGTCGTTCGTTAGCGAATCAAAACGGGACGATGTGGATTGACGGCTGATATATTCCACCTCAACAGTACACACAACATCAAAGTCCATACTGGCACTGCCTTTATAATCGGTTTCAAAATCATAATTTAATTTAACAACACAACTTCGATAAAAACCTGCGCCAAAGCTTTTCTTGCATTTAAAATCATCTTCGGTAATTTCTACACAAACGTTTGAATGCGTCTTGTATTCTGTTTCGCAATTACTTTCATACGCCTTTTTCTTCAACGCCGCTTTTAAGGCTTTTTCCCGTTCCGCTTGCTTTTTCAACTCCTCGGAAGACATGGCAGCACAGGCACCATCCACTTTTTTGTAACCTTTCACACAGACCCAGCCATTCCCTAAATCATTCATAACCGCATTTGCTGGCACCTTGATTTTCAAGCAGCTATTACCCAACTTATAATAGCCTCGCTTGCAGTCCCAACCATCACCGCGATAATTTAACTTTCCGTTTGCCGGTATCTTTACTTTTAGACAACTATTCCCGGATTTTCGAAATCCAGGTTTACAAACCCAAGCATTACCCAGATAATTTAATTTGGCATTTTCCGGCACCTTCAATTTAAAGCACTGATTAGCTGATTTGTAATATCCCCGACTACACCCCCCGCTGCTATCAAATACGCCATTTTGACCGTTCAACGGGATTCCTTCCGCCGCCATCACCACAGCAAATGGCAACATCAACGCGAAAAATATTGTTGTTAATTTCAAACCTCGCTCCTGTAAACAGATAAATTCTTAATCGGCAGAAACCCTGCTGTCCAGAGCCGATATTAACTCAATTGCAAATTCGCCTCCGAACAACAATCTCGGCGCGATCATCGGACTTCTGTGTGAAATACTCGGGTTAGAGCTTAATATTAAGTCAGAAAAACAAAAGGGGGAAGCGAAAAAAGCAAGTAAGGCAAAAAATTACGGCTTAACCTACTTATCAGATATGACAGCAATAATATCAACATATTGCTGATATAGTACGGATCAATCCTGATTCCCGGCTCATCTTGGCTGACTCAACAACCAGTCTGTTGACAAAAAAGGGTGCCAAGGCACCCTTATAGCTTATCACTCGCGTCGCGACACACCGCGCATATATCAGGAAATCGTTTGATAATACAGATTCTGCGGATGATTAACCTGTGCAAAGAAATACCACCTTTCCGCAAGCAAGCCAACATACTGTGTAACAAACGCCAGTAACAAGATAAAACTGGACTCTGCACCCATACCTAAAAACAACAACACGACAGGAATAGGGAATGCCAAAATCAAAAATGCTGATTTGACCTTTTTCACGGTTGCTGCGGTTTTATGATGAAAAAACTCTCGCGTATTATATGAGCCACCCATTTGCCCCTGCGATACCTGGCGAACCTGCGAATGTTTTGCACCAATCGCGGTTTGCGTTGTGGTTTTCGGTTTTAACGCCGCATTACGACGCAAAGTCCAAATGCGTGTCGCCCAACCTAACAGCGTTAACACTATAGAAAAACTCGCATAAATACTGATGAGTTCAGGCGCTGAAATCGAGGCATAAAAAGCCGCAAAAGCAAAACCCGATGCCGTGCCAAATAAAATGAAATTGACAATCGTCAACGGCGTTGCCCATTCACGTAAAAAAGTCAGGCACGCGTAAATCATTCCGGTGCAATAAAATAAAATAAAGCTGGCAATAACACCAATCAAACCCACTAACAATGTCGTGCTTGCTTGTGCGCCGGTGTATTGCAAGTAAGCATAAAAGAAAGTCACGGCCATAAAAAAGGGAATGGCAATAACCTCACGCGACAACCATGATGTGCGCCACATCATAACGGAGCGCCACGCTCTTTCTGGTCGGCCCAAGTGAAAAAAGGAGGCAATCAAGCCACCACCCATAAAAAACAGCACCAGCACCGCGCCGATCGAATAAAAATCATTGCCAAAGTTTAAACTACTGTCAGACAGCTCATAAGTCTGACCTATCATCAAGGCAGTAAAAAGCCCCTGAGCCACGCCGATTAACGTGGTTAAAAATATAACTGAAAACGCTGGATGCATTGTATGCAACTCCGTAAAAATTTAATAATAACAATCAAGCCCGGCTTCATGTAAAAAGTCAGGTTGAGAAATAGTTAATCACCAGACCGATTAGCACGCGGCAAGTATTGATTCGCGGGTTTGGTTCCATGCTCAGGCATTAGTGAAAAGCCGTTATTCTTTTGAATCATTTTTGATGCTTCTGATTCCGGGTCATGCACATCACCAAAAATTCGTGCACTCGCAGGACAAGCAATAACACACGATGGTTTACGCTCTGCCTCTGGAATTTTTTCATCATAAATGCGGTCAACACAAAGTGTGCATTTTTTCATGACCTTTTCATGTTCATCGAATTCACGCGCACCATAAGGGCAAGCCCATGAGCAATATTTACAACCGATGCATTTGTCATAATTGACGAGTACAATGCCGTCCTCTTCACGTTTATGACTCGCGCCCGTTGGACACACAGGCACACACGGCGGATCTTCACAATGTAAGCAGGATTTCGGTAAATGTACGGTATCCGTATTTGGAAAAGCCCCTACTTCATAGGTTTGCACACGATTAAAAAACACACCCGTCGGATCTGCACCATACGGATTGTCATCGGGTAACGCACCAGCATAACCTGATGAAGTATTCCATTGCTTACAACTGGTAACACAAGCGTGGCAACCAACACAAACGTTCAAATCAATAACTAAGGCTAGTTGCACCATTATTTATTTCCTCCCGCTTTTGCCTTTTCTCCCACTGTGGTCTTTTCGCCAAAAAGACCTTTACCCGCAAAAAATGACAAAACAGATCGACGCTCAGGTGTGCCGGGCACCGCTTTCATCGGGCTAAATTGCGGCCAGGAAACATTGTCTTCTCCCTCTGCCTTATAGACTTTAACGCGCACATCATACCAACCAGCCTGCCCCGTTACCGGATCAGAATTGGAAATATGATCTCCCTCATTACTGCCTGCAAGCGGTGGCAACTCTTCAGAGATTAAATGATTTAACAAGAACCCTTTGCGCGATTCATTGGCATCAGATTCCAAGTTCCAGGCACCGGATGCTTTTCCAATGGCGTTCCATGTCCAGACGGTGCCCGGCTCAACCGCTTCAGAAAAACGGCACATGGCGCGGACTTTTCCGTGCATGGACTCAACCCACACCCAGTCACCATCACCAAAACCACCTTGCTTACCAAGCGTAGGACTCATGTATAAATAATTATGCGCATGAATTTGACGTAACCAGGCGTTTTGCGAATCCCAACTGTGGTACATCGCCATTGGGCGTTGTGTTAACGCACTTAAGGGGAATTCGTCATTATCGGTACGCTGCTGTTCAATCGGCACATAGTAAAATGGTAGCGGATCAAAATACGTTTCTACGCGTTCACGCAAACGCGCTGGCGGCTGCCTCCCTTCGCGTTTACCTTGCGCGGCCAAACGAAAACTTTGTAAAATTTCAGAATAAACGTGAATCACTATCGGATCATCCTTGCCGATAAACCCGTTCTCCTTTGACCATCCCAGGTAGCCTTTATTCGCATTTCGCATGTATTGATGCTCCAACGGAATATGGTGCTGAAAAACACAATTGTTTTTTTCATACATATCCCATTGCTTTTGATTAGGCTCGCCTTTTATGGATTTTTTACCATCTTTACCACGCCAACCGGCAAGAAAACCCTGACCGGAACCGGGAGCAGTTTCAAAATTAACAATAAAGTCAGTGTAACCATTAAACTTCCGACTACCATCGTCCTTGGTGAACGCCGGTAGTTTTAAGCGACCGGCCAGCTCAACCAACATTTCCTGAAACGGTTTGCATTCAGCTTTTGGTTCAACCACCGGAATACGCACTGAATCAACCACCGCGTCATATTCTGAAATAGGCCGATCAAGAATCGAAATCGTATCGTGACGCTCAAGGTAAGTTGTGTCAGGCAATACCAAATCAGCAAATGACACCATTTCCGACTGAAACGCATCACAAACAACAAGAAAGGGAATTTTAAATTCGCCATCTTCATTTTTGTCATTTAACATTTCACGTACCGAAGCGGTATTCATTGTTGAGTTCCACGCCATGTTCGCCATAAAAATAAACATGGTGTCGATCGAATAAGGGTCGCCGCGCCACGCATTGGTAATCGCATTATGCATCAAGCCATGCATCGAGAGCGGATGCTCCCATGAAAAGGCTTTATCCAGTCGAACCGGCTCACCTTTTTCATCCACAAACAATTCTTCGGGGCTGGAAATTGAACCCAACGGCGCGCCATTTAACGGCGTATTGGGCTGCACCGCCTCTGGCCCGTTGGGTACTGGTGGCCCAGGTGGAATTGGTCGCGGAAATGGCGCTTTATGTCGGAAGCCACCAGGGCGATCTATCGTACCCAGCACCGTTAGCAATAGCGAAAAGGCGCGAATCGTTTGAAAACCATTTGAGTGTGCAGCCAAACCACGCATGGCATGGAATGACACCGGGCGGCCCGTAACAGAGTCGTATTTTTTACCCCAACTGTCTTCCCATGCAACGGGTTTTTTAAAACTTTGTTTTAGTGCGGTGTCGCCAAGCTCTCGCGCTAAACGGTAAATATCGTCAACCGGAATACCCGTCACTTTTGACGCTTCTTCTGGGGTGTATTCGTTAATACGGTCAGCCATTAGCTGAAAAGCCGGTACGACTTTCGTTCCATCAGTTAATTGGTAGCTGCCCAAAAGCGCAGGCTTAGCACTTTCAGTTTTAAACGGCACCAAAGCATTTGTATTTTCATCCCACCAAAGTGGTTCGCCTTTTTCATTACGCGCCATCATACCGAAGTCACTACTGGCTTCGTCTTGAATAACCATCTGCCCTGAGTTGGTGTATTGCGTTAAAAATTCTTTGTCGATTAAGTCTTCATCGAGCAATACGCGCAACATGGCCATAATAAAAATGCCATCGGTGCCGGGTTTGATTGGCACCCATTCATCAGCAATAGCGGAATAGCCAGTACGAATCGGGTTAACCGAAATAAATCGACCGCCGTTACGCTTAAATTTTGAAATAGCGGCTTTTAAAGGATTTGAGTGATGATCTTCGGCGGTGCCAAACATCATAAAGACTTTGCTCTCGTCCAGATCCGGCCCACCGAATTCCCAAAACGAACCGCCAATAGTATAGATCATGCCGGCAGCCATGTTGACGGAACAAAATCCACCGTGGGCTGCGTAATTTGGTGTGCCGAATTGACGTGCAAAAAGGCCTGTAAGCGCCTGCATCTGGTCACGGCCGGTATATAAGGCAAACTTTTTGGGGTCTGTGGCCCGTAAATGCGATAAACGCGTTTCTAAAATATCAAAGGCTTTATCCCAGGAAATTTCTTCAAAGGCGGCATCACCGCGCGCGGTACCCGGCTTTCGCAATAACGGTTTTGTTAATCGCGCAGGCGAATACTGCTTCATAATACCCGAAGAGCCTTTGGCACAAATGACCCCCTTGTTCAAAGGATGCTCGGGATTACCCTGAATATATCGCACTTCATCATTATGTAATGTCACCCGAATACCACAGCGGCATGCGCACATATAACAGGTGGTATTTTTGACTTCGACTTTTACGTCGCCCGCTTGGGAATCGCCTTGCTGCATATTTTTTCCTATTTGATCCGGCCTGACTTCTACACTGCTTTTCATCGAAATTCAGGCTGGTTTCCGTCTTATATTCATACAATTATTTGTTTTTGCTTACAATTAACCCAGCAAATATTATCACTATCTTATATTCGCGTACTTTAACGATTTCACTACACATTCGCCAATTAAGCGTTTTAACACTCCCATAAAAATAACCAGTGGTAAGCAAGACGCGATAATTACCACAAGCCTGATAGCGAAAAAGACTGTGAGCCATGAAGAAATATAAGGCAACGCCCTTGCCCTGGCAGCAACGCAACTACTGCACCAGCAAAAACAACCCGCTGTCACCACGGCGCACATTCAACAATACACCTCGGCTGGCACGGTTCAGTGCGATCTTAAAATCATCAAAATTGCTTATCAGCACCCGGTTAACAGCAACAATCAAGTCATCTTTTCGCAAGCCAACATCCCAAGCGGGACTGTTACGGATAATTTTTACCACCTGAATCCCCGAACGCTGGCTGGAATTGACTTCGTCGAGCTTTACAATAGCCAAAACCGCACCAGAAAAAATTTTCGATATAACCTTGCCGTCAATCCTGTGCTGCTCTTGGGCCGTAATAACAGCGGAGACATTGATTGTCTTTGCATTCCTGACAATTTCCAGGTTAACCTTGCGGCCAACCCTCAGTAAGCCAATAACATTGCGTAAGTCAGCACTGTTATTTACCCGCTTCCTGCCAATGGCAACGATAACATCTCCAGCCCGCAAGCCGGCCTTTTCCGCTGGGGAGCCTGGGTGAACCTGGGAAATAATGGCGCCTTCCTGTTGCCTCATCCCAAATGCACGTGCCAGTTCTACCGTTAAATCCTGAACATATACCCCTAACAGACCGCGCTTCACTTCACCATCGGACACCAATTGATGCATGATATCCTTGGCCATGTTTGTGGGAATCGCAAAGCCAATTCCCACATTACCGCCACTTTTCGATAATATCGCCGTATTGATTCCCACCAACTCACCACGAAGATTCACCAAAGCACCACCGGAGTTTCCCGGATTAATGGATGCATCGGTTTGAATAAAATCTTCAAAACCCTCTATGCCCAAACCACTGCGACCCAAGGCGCTGACAATACCCGAGGTAACAGTTTGCCCCAAACCAAACGGGTTACCAATTGCAACCACATAATCACCGACACGCAACTTGTCGGAATCAGCAAATTTAACTTCGCTTAGTTGCCTGGCATCGACCTGAATAACCGCAATATCCGTATCCGGGTCACTGCCTAATAAAACGGCTTTTAATTTGCGATTGTCCCGCAATGTAACGGTAATCTCATCAGCCTTATCAATGACGTGGTTATTTGTGATTATGTAACCATTTTTGGCGTCAACAACCACACCCGAGCCCAGACTTTGTGACTGCCGCTCTCGATAACGTTCGGGCAAATTAAAAAAACGACGAAAAAAAGGGTCGTTTAACAGGGGATTGTCGCGCACCAGTATGCGACTGCGGGTGGAAATATTCACCACCGCTGGCGTAACCTTTTCCAGCATCGGTGCCAACGAAGGCAACGCCTGCCCACTGGCCGTAGCAAGTGCCTGAGCAGGCACAGCAGCAATAACATTTGTCACTGACAAACCCACAAGCGATGTCAATATCATGACCAGTAACAGACGATTTGTACTCATTCAATAAACCTCTATGTTATGTAATTCCCCACTTCTCAGTGCTCTCACAACAGCGCCCCATGTTAACAGACAGCAAGTTGGCGGCACACATGGCTTTCCATTAAAGTTTGCGCTATGCTCGAAACCAATTCGCACAAGGAGTGTCTATTTAACATGTCCGATAATACGACTGAAACGGCTAAAACATGAATCCGGTATTCCTCTCAATATGCGCGGCTTTGACAGGAATCGTATGGATGGCGTCTGCGCCTATAAAAGCAGCATTGCAAACTATCGGTTATGACATTGTTCCTGACGATAATATTTTGCTTGCCATTACGGGAATATTTTTCTTGCTTGTCATCAAACGACTGCACTTTATACTGAGCTATACCGATGAAGCCATACCATTTTACCTCAGTCTGCTGGGTTTGGCGCTTTCGCTGGCCGGTGCATTTATCTATACCCGTATGATGTTGCTTGGCCTTATATGCTTGGTTACTGCCGCCTATTGGAATAACGGCATTGTGAGAAGCTATTCACGCTAGCTTGTTAAGTGTCAAGGCATATAAAGTATCGCCTGAAACTACCGATAAATTATCAGGCGTTTATTTGTCGGAATTTGTGTTATATACTCGGCTGGCATTTTACTTGTCTATTTAGCAGGCATCTGGTTATTGAATATTTGGACTTTATCTAAAACAGTGTTTTTTAAAAACCTCGTCATCTGCCTTTTTCTCACAAGCCTGCTCAGCAACAGCCTGGGTTGGGCAGGTCAAATTGTGTTTGATAGCAAGACAAATCACAGTGATCACTTTTCACAGGTTTTCCACACGGCGTCGAATCCTGCAAATATCAACCAAAACGATGAGCACAATAACGATTTGAAGCATCACTTGAATGATAAACACCACGGCGGCCACGACTGTCACATGTCTGCTCATTTACTCGGGCTCAACTCTAACGCAATAATTATTGCTCTCGTTGCTGACTCACAGATTTATTCTCCACTTAATATTCAGTTTTCCACACACCGATCCCCTCCACCAAACAAACCACCTCGCGTCTAGGGCAAGCTCTGAATAATTCCCTAGTGAACGACAGCGGCGTTAAAACACGCTCAAAACGCGCATCAATTACATATTAACGCCGCTCTCGCCGGGAAATTTTTCTCAGATACGCTATTTTTCAGGCACAGGAATATATGAAACGTTTTACCGTCACCGTTGACAAACCGTGATACACGTAGCCTTGCCTTCGGGCGGCACCGTCATTTATGGAAAAACAAATGGCATCCGGTAATAGCAAAGAGAACAAAAAAGTGACCGTTAATATTTTAACCAGGAGTAATCAAATGCCTATCCGGTATTTTCGCCGGCCACGCCTACTCGCGGGCCTGCTAGTCATGAGCATAAGCACATCTTCTTTTGCCTCATCCCCCGCATTAAGTCAATTTATGCAGGAAGTGTGGCAAAACAACCCTTCAATCCAGGCAGCTGAAGCGGCCTTACTTGCTGCAAAATCACGCAAGCAAGCCGCCAGTAAAGCCATTTATAATCCCGAGCTCGATTTTGATTTGGAACGCACAGCAGTTAACACCTTTAGCCTCGGCATTAACCAAACCCTCGACAGGGGTAATAAACGCGCCGCTGCCACCAGTAAAGCAGATGCCGAAATTCAAGCCTCTGAGGCCGAATTAAAAGCCCGGCGCCTACAAGTATCGGCAGAAGTACTAAACGCACTTGTTGGCCTCCAATATGTTGACAAGTTACAGCAGCTAGCGAAACAGCGGGTTTTACTTATGCAAAACTTGGTAAACAACACCGAGTCACGCCAAAGTGCCGGTGATGTTGGCCTGCAAAACCTCGCCCTGGCCCGAGTGGCACTGAGTGAGGCTAAAATGCAGTTAGCCAATACCGCTGCGCAAAAAGCCAAAAACCTCGGCCAACTTCAAATTGCCACGGGTTTTTTCGTCAAGCATTGGCCTGCGCTTGCCAGTGAGCCACCAGCTCCGGCACCAAGCCTGTCAAATCTGGAAAAATACCTGAACCAACTACCCGAACTAAATCGCTTAAAAGCCATGTTACTCGCCTCGAAATCCAATTTGCGTTTATCTCAGGCAAACAGAAAATCGGACCCTAGCTTCGGTGTCAGAGGCGGCATGGACGGTGAAGATGCTTTACTGGGTGTCAGCGTCTCAATGCCCCTTTTTGTTCGCAATAACTTCCGCGCAGAAGTGGAAGTTGCTAACCAGGAACGCTTTCAAATCGAAAACACGCTTATGTCAGCCATACGCAGTGCTGAAGCCACATTAAATGCATCGCATCGACAATACCAAATCGTTTTTGATGCCTGGCAATCTTGGAAGCAAAACGGTATCAATAATCTGGACGAGCAAATGAAACTGATACAAGCCATTTGGAAATCCGGGGAGATGAACACAACCAATTACCTTATACAGGCCAAACAAAATGTGGATGCACAAGAAACTGCTGTTGAGCTTTCTACCCAGATGTGGAACGCCTGGATTGACTGGCTTGTCGCTTCGGGCGAACTGGAACAATGGATAAACGCATCTCGCAATAAATCAAATTAAACACCAATCAGATAACATCTTCGTCGCAAATACTATCGCGACGAACAATGGAGACACTCAAATGAATAACAAATTATTGCCCTTTATACTGCTTGTTGCATTAGCGGGCAGCAGCATTGTTTATGCCGCCAATGACGACCACGATCACAATGAGGGTAGCAACCATCGCGAAGACACAGGTGACATGAGCATTGATTTCGTGCTCGAACCGGAAACAACGGATGAGCATGGCGATCATGACGACCATGGCAGCGAAGAAAGTGGACACGGTGGCCATGATGAACACGAAGAAGAAGGCGGCGTTGAGTTAAGCCCGGCACAATTGTCAGCAGCCGGCATTGTCGTGGAAGCATTAAAAACTCAAACCGTTTCCAGCATAATTTCTGCACCAGGGGAAGTATTTTTCAACCAATACAAGTCAAAAAAAATCACACCCCGTATCAGCGCGCAAATTATCAAACGCCTCAAACACCTTGGACAAGTCGTTAATAAAGGAGATGCCCTTGTTTCCCTTTCAAGTGTCGAAATGGCAGAAGCCCAGGGCCAGCTTATTGTTTCTGACCGGGAATGGCAGCGAGTAAAGAAGCTGGGCAAAAAAGTGGTTTCCGAACGGCGTTATATCGAGGCGCAAATTTCTCGCCAACAAGCTGAAGCAAAAGTCCTCGCCTTTGGTATGACCAAAAGGCAAGTAAAAGCCTTGCTTAACAACAAAAGTATCAGCAGCGCCGTAGGACAATTCAGTCTCCTGGCTACACAACATGGCACCATCACCAATGACAACTTTGTTGAAGGTGAAATTGTCCAGCCAGGTCACGTGCTGTTTGAAATCAGCGACGAGTCATCCATCTGGGTAGAAGCGCGCCTTAGACCAAACGTTGCTTTTGACATTAAACCAGGAGCAGCTGCCCGCATTTTGGTTAATCAACAACAGTACAGCGCCAAAGTCACCCAAATCCACCATATGCTTGACGAAAGTACTCGAACAATTGCGGTTCGTATGGAAGTGAAAAACAATAACGACAATTTACACCCCGGGCTATTCGTCGAGGTGCAAATTGAAAGCACTAACACGCAACAAGCCTTGGCACTGCCTGAAAACGCCATTTTACGCAATCCCGATGGTGACTGGGTGGTTTTTGTTGAAGAACAACCCGGCCACTTCAAAGCTCAGGAAATTGAAATCGCCGGCAACTCAGGTGAGCTCGTTATCATTAAAGGCATTGAAGCCGGCACACGGGTGGTTAGCAAAGGCGCTTTCTTTGTGCAATCTGAAATCGCCAAGAGCGGCTTTTCCGTACACAACCATTAAGAGGTCAGTCACATGTTAAATAAATTGATCGATATGGGTGTGGCGAATCGCCTGCTTGTGGTATTGGCGCTGCTGGCCACGCTGGTTGGCGCAACCATGATTTTACCCAAACTAAACCTGGACGCATTTCCTGATGTCACCAATGTTCAAGTTCAAATCAATACCGAAGCGCAAGGTCTGGCTGCAAAAGAAGTGGAGCAGCTAATTACCTTTCCAATTGAATCGGTAATGTACGCACTCCCAGACGTTGAGGAAGTACGTTCAATTTCAAAAACCGGCCTTTCCGTTATTACCGTGGTTTTTAAGGAAGGTACCGATATTTATTTTGCGCGCCAACTGGTCTTTGAACGCTTGCAAATTGCCAAAGAAAACATTCCCCGTGGTATCGGAACCCCGGGCATGGGCCCGAATACTTCCGGGCTTGGGCAAGTATTTCAATACATATTACTGGCTGAAGATAGCGAAAAATATGATGCTATTACCTTGCGCAGTTTAAATGACTGGGTTGTCAAACTTTTGCTAATGCCGGTGGAAGGCGTAACAGAAGTACTTTCCTTTGGTGGAGAAGTTCGTCAATACCAGGTTCAACTAAATCCACAACGCTTGTTGGCTTACAATATCAGCAGTGATGAAGTTGCCGAAGCCATCGAAGCCAACAATCGTAATGCCGGCGGGTGGTATCTGGATCGAGGTCAAGAACAGCTTGTTATCCGCGGTGTTGGCTGGTTACGCAGTGACGCGGATGGTTTAAAAGACATTGATAATATTCCATTGAAAAACGTTGACGGTATTGTCGTACGGGTAAAAGACGTGGCAAAAGTTGAGTTCGGCCCGGAGATTCGCCAAGGTGCAATCAGCATGACACGGCGTGATGCCAACGGAAACCCGGAACCCTTGGGTGAAGTTGTTGCCGGTGTCGTGTTAAAACGTATCGGCGCAAATACCAAAGCCGCCATTGATGGCATTAACGCGCGCTTGCCTGCCATTCAAATGGCACTCCCTGACGGCGTCACCATCGAGCCTGTTTACGATCAATCCCAATTAATTGATCAAGCCGTTAAAACCGTATCGACTGCTTTACTCGAGGCATTTATTCTCATCGTTATCGTGCTGATGCTGTTCTTACTCAACCTGCGCGCCAGCTTTTTGGTATTAATATCCGTACCAATCTCCATTTTACTCGCCTTGATGGTAATGGCGCATTGGGGGATTTCCGCCAACCTGATGTCATTGGGTGGCCTGGCCATTGCCATAGGTATGATGGTAGATGGCTCAGTGGTAATGATGGAACATATTTTCAGCCACTTGACCCATGCCGATGCCGAGCATCAAAAAGACGCTAGAGAGCGTTCCGGTGGGGAAGCACATCCCCACAATTCCGCTGCGGATGATCATGGTATCGCGCTCCGCATTCAACAAGCGGCGCGCGAAGTTGGCCGGCCGGTATTTTTTGCAGTGCTGATTATCATTATCGTTTTCGCACCGCTGTTTACGCTGGAAGGCGTCGAAGGCAAACTATTCCAACCGATGGCCATTTCTATCGCTCTTGCCATGCTGGCTTCGTTGCTGGTGGCACTTGTTGTGGTTCCCGCACTGGCCACATATATGTTTCGTAAAGGTGTACGTGAAAAAGAAAGTTTTATTATGAAGCCACTGGACAAAGGCTATCGCGCACTACTGGGCAAGGCTCTTAAGAAACGCACAGTTGTTATCGCCAGTGCACTTTCGCTTTTTGCCGGTTCCTTGGCACTGGTGCCATTTCTGGGTACCGAGTTTGTACCCGAACTGGAGGAAGGCACAATGAATATTCGCGTTACACTGGCACCTTCATCCAATCTGGATACCTCATTGACGGTCGCACATAAGCTTGAACAACAGCTCATGACTTTTCCTGAGGTACTCTACACCTTTAGCCGGGTCGGTCGCGCGGAAATTGGCGGTGACCCCGAACCTGTTTCCAATGTTGAAATTTTTGTTGGCTTAAAACCCGTAAAGGAATGGACAACGGCCCCCAATCGCAAGGCCCTGCAAGTATTAATGGAGGAAAAAATGGCTGTTCATCCGGGCTTGTTGTTCTCTTTTTCACAACCCATTGCAACGCGAGTTGACGAACTGCTATCCGGGGTAAGAGCTCAGTTAGCGATTAAGCTATTTGGTCCAGACCTTGATCAACTCTCCAAAACCGGCCAGGAAATTTTGGCGCTTGTGAGAAAAGTGGAAGGTACCCGCGGTGTAGAGATGGAACAAATCGGCGGTGAAGCACAATTGTCGGTTCGGCCTGATCGCGACAAATTGGCGCGCTACGGTATTTCCGTCGCTCAGGTAATGGATCTGGTTTCTGACTCCATCGGTGGTAGAGAGGCTGGACAAGTCATTAATGGCAACGAGCGATATGACATTTATGTTCGGCTTGACGAACAATATCGTAACAGTGTCGAGGCTATCAGCAGTTTGATTTTACAAGCGCCAAATGGTGCCTGGGTACCACTGGGCGATATTGCAAAAGTCAGTATTGAATCAGGCCCGCCACAAATTCGCCGAGACGATGTTCAACGTCGCGTGGTTATCCAGGCCAATGTGGAGAACCGGGATATGGGCGGGTTGGTTGCTGAACTGCAACAACGTATTGCCACCGAAATTGATTTGCCCACTGGTTATAGTGTGGTTTTTGGTGGCCAGTTTGAAAATCAACAACGCGCACAAGCCAGGCTAATGATTGTTGTACCCTTGTCATTGGGATTGATTTTTCTATTGCTCTACTTTGCTTTTCATTCGGTGGGGCAAGCCGCACTAATCATGCTCAATGTGCCTTTGGCATTAATTGGTGGTATCGCTGCGCTGTATTTCAGTGGTCAATACTTGTCAGTACCCGGTTCAATTGGTTTTATCGCACTGTTTGGTGTAGCAGTCTTAAACGGCGTAGTTATGGTAAATGCCATTAATCAACGTATCGAAAATGGCGCAAGCATCAGTGAAGGCGTGTACGAAGGCGCTTTGTCGCGATTACGCCCGGTGTTGATGACAGCCAGTATTGCCGCCCTGGGTTTGATTCCCATGCTGATGTCCACCGGTGTCGGCTCTGAAGTTCAACGACCATTAGCAACTGTAGTGGTTGGTGGACTTGCCTCTTCCACCTTGTTAACGTTATTTATCTTGCCGGTATTGTACGAGTTATTTTCCCGCTCAAGGCTCAAAAGTTAACAGGGCGATAATAAAATTAAGCTGAGGCAATTAAAAACGCCGCAAGAACATTTCTTGCGGCGTTTTTTGTTTATCGCAATCAAATCGCTTTTACACAACGAAAACCGATATCTTCCGCCATGGTATCGGCCGGTGCATATTGCCGTGTAGCATTGCGATAAAAATAACTGATCGCATAGTGACCCATCCCACCACTACCACCACGAATGACTTTATGTTTTTGACCATATTCCGGATCAATATAGTCCGACCCCGGTATGGCTTCATACCAGTCAGCAGTCCACTCCCAGACATTACCCGACATATCAAACACACCATAAGGCGAAGCATTTTTCGGGAATGCACCGACCGGTGCTATGCCTTCTTCCTCTTCTGCATCATCACCTGTGTTGGTGATTTTGGGATCCCAGTTATTGCCCCAGGGAAATTCTCGACCGTCAGTGCCTCTTGCGGCTTTTTCCCATTGTTGCTCAGTAGGCAATGCGGCTCCGCGCCATGCGCAATACTTAGTAGCATCATCCCAGGTAACGCCGGTTACAGGTTTTGTATCCGCTATTTTTTGCGCTGCTAACATTTCGACAATTAACGCTTCTCGCGTCATTTCACGCGTGTCCATGTCGAGTTTAAAATGCTCTGCGGCGATCATGCGTAAAGTGTCAAGCTTCATGCTTTTCATTTGGCTAAGCGCCAGGCCGTATCCATTTGTGCCCCATGAAACGGGTACTTTTCCACGTTCGCCCGCGCTGGATTTCAATAAAAACTGTTTGTATTCAATGTTGGTGGTTTCATACTTATCAATTTTGAATGCCGCTAGCAACACCTTTCTTTCTGGGTGTTCATTCAAATACAACGGCGCCGGAAAGCCGTAACGCTCCTGCATACCTTCGTTGTCAACTTTATTACTTCCCATCGTAAACTCGCCGGCAGGTACCAATTTCATTGAAACCTGCATACTGGCCTCTCGCGCTGCTTTTTGTGAAGCGTCTTTACTTGGACCGGCAACCTCACCAACGTTTTTTCCACAAGCGGCAAGCGCAACAGCGCTGGCAATGACTGATAGTAAAATCACGTTTTTCATTTTTTGTCTCTTAATTCTTTTCGTGTTTTTCTCTCGAAGCTATTTGGCACAACGAAAACCGAAGGTGTCATTTTTTACTTTTTTCGCAAAAAATGCGCGGTTATAAACTGGCGCTGATATGCCGCATTTATAAAACGAACAATCAAACCAGGATCCACCTTTTAAGGTTTTATAGCGCTCACCATAGCTTTCCGAAAACACCTTGTTACCCGGATAAGCGTAGTACCAGGAACTGGTCCATTCCCAAACATTTCCCGACATATCAAGCAAACCAAACGGACTCGCACCTTTAGGAAACATACCCACGGGCATTGTGTCACCAAACTTTCCAATTTTTTGCCAGCGTAGCGGTGTATTACCACTTTCCAGTTCAAAATCATTGCCCCAGGGATAAGTGCGCTGATCCGTTCCGCGTGCCGCATACTCCCATTCTTCGTCCGTTGGCAAACGCTTGCCGGCCCATTCACAATAGGCTTTTGCATCCATCCAGTTAACATAGGTTACCGGGTGATCAACTTTTCCGGCAGGATAAGTCCTGTTACGAAAATGATTGGGTGACTTTCGCTTGGTATCGTCGATAAAGGCTTTATATTGGCCATTTGTCACTTCGTACTTGTCAATCTGAAAGCCTTTTAAGGTAACCGTATGCGGAGGCCCTTCATCTGATAAACGCTCGTCAGTACCCATAATAAAAGAACCACCAGGAATGGATATCATTTCACCCGGCTGGCTACCATAACGGGACTGTTTATAATACACCTCGGTTTCTTCTCGCAAGTTAACCACCACCGCTTCGCGTTTGGTTTTTTTATCTCTTGCATAGTCTCCATTGGCAAGTTTTGTCACCATGGATTTTAACTCGGTGGATTTATGACACTGCGGACAGGAATGATCGGCAAGCATTATGCGCGAAATATCCACCCCATCAAGATGACATTGCGCACAATCACCCAAGCCATGTAAATGGTCCTCAGGCACCTCTCTGCTGTTTGCCACACAGGTTAATGCTTGTGACAAGATCATGATTGATGCAATGGGATAAAAGTACCGCGTTTTCATTTTTCTCTCTTTATAAACCTGTTTGTGCGGCAATTATATCGTAAAATCACAGACAGCATCGAAGTTAGAATATTACGCCTGTCAACATTTCATAATGCATCAACCAACATCCCCAAATGGGCCCGATATATTGCCCAAGACCCCGACGGCAGTTGGTGGGCGTACGAAGTTGGACCCCACAGGCATGACAATGGCTGGTATGAAAATGAATTAGGTCGATTCAAGAAAATAACCACTGGTGCGGCAAACAGGCAATGGCAAGAAACATTACAGGCTGTCTGCCAAATCCGGCCCGCCTAAATCAGTGCTCTGCCCCCGGGTTATTAGGTGCAGCCTCCCAGGCCGCGATAAACTCCTGGGCGTGTGTCGATGAATGCAGAGACGAAAACTTGGCGACTTGCTGGCCCAGATTCAACAAACGCTGTTTTGTCCCGGCGTCGACTTTATCGCCAGCAAAAACCTCATCTGCCAAAGGAATGGACACCTGATCAGGCACTACCCAAGCATGGAGTGATCGCCCTACCGATCGCAAAGTGTTAATTGCGTTATTTGCCCCCAATGCGCCTGCAGATACACCAACCAGCCCGATCATTTTTCCTTCGAATTCCTCAAATCCCATCAAATCAAGCGCATTTTTTAATACACCACTGTAGCTACCGTGGTATTCCGGCGTACCCAAAATAACACCGTGCGCGTTTTTTACTTGCTGACGAAGCCTTAACACATCCTCAGGATAGTCATCTTCCGGGTTTCCATTGCAAAACACCAGATTGTAGCTTCGCAAGTCTATTAATTGCGTTTCTACGCCCGCTTTTTCTGCACCATACAGACAAATTTCCAGTGACCGCCGCGTAAGGCTGTTTTCCCGTAAACTGCCGCAAATCGCTATTATCTTAATTTTATTTTTCATATACCTTCATCAATACACTTAAAACACATCAAATTCGCGTGATTATTCTTAATACAACTGAAATGGGAAGCCACATGAATTGAAATACAACAACCAGCGAGAAGATTAAATGCGCAAAATACAAGCATGACACAAGCACTTGTGCAGATAAAGCCTTTTACCCAAATTCTTGCCAGCCGAGCACCGTCAAAATTTTTTCGCCATAGCGTCAATATATTTACCGTGCCAGAGTCTCGACGCCAGGCAATCACACCAAACCTGCACCTGAAACCACCGGCTATCAACACGGCCATACTCGGGCCTGAAGATTGCTTGATTTGATTCGACGTTTTAGCTCCCCTGAAACGTTCCCGGTTCTGCGTGTTTTATACACGTCTCAAATGCGTTAGCTGCCTTGGCGCATACGGATTTACTGCGCCTCACATCCAAGCACGCCATTCTCCACCATATCACGCGGTTATTGCCTAAAAAACAAACCACAATATATAGTGTTTGATACTTTCAGGAAAAATTCACTTCAAATTCACTGAGCAAGTTGTTGATACCACTGATGTTTTGTATAACATATTGATAAGTAAAGAAAAAATAAAGTATCCTTATTTCAGTTTTGATCTTGACAGCAGCAAATTTTAGACATAACCTTAGCCAGCATAAACACAAGATATAGTGTTTCAATATAAACTTGTAACAAGCATCAAAAAGTCACAAAGCATTACACTGGTACTTTTCAGGGGAGCTGAAATTCCTTTAAGCCAAACGCTTTCAGGGCAAGTTCTGTATTTCGTGTCCATCCGTACAAACACTGTTTTTTCGCTAAATTTAACGTAAGTTTTTATAAACATACGTCAACTTAATATCAAAAAAACATCGCCTATGGATAGCCACCAACCTTGCCCTTTACCGCTGGCTTTTCAACCCCAGCCTTAAAGAAGGATTATGCATGACAAAAAGCACAAATGTGAGAAACATGAGAACAGCCCATTTAAAAGCCGTACCTAATCAAGTCACTGATATTGAACTTCAGTCGGCATCCCTGGATATTTGGGAAAAAAAATATCGCCTGACCAAAAAAGACGGCTCTCCCGTTGACCACAATATCGATGACACCTACAGACGTGTTGCCGCCGCCATCGCAGAGGTGGAAGAAACCCCCGAAAAGCGAAAAGAATGGGAAGAAAAATTTCTTTGGGTTCTACGTAAAGGCGCCATTCCTGCGGGCCGCATCATGTCTAACGCAGGTGCATTGGCCTACAAGCCAGCAACTTCAACAATCAACTGCACCGTTTCTGGCACTATCAGTGACTCAATGAATGACATTCTTGATAAAGTTCACGAAGCAGGCCTTACCCTGAAAGCCGGATGCGGAATCGGTTATGAGTTTTCCACTTTACGCCCTAAAGGCGCATTTGTGTCAGGCGCCGGTGCTTACACTTCCGGGCCTCTGTCGTTCATGGACATCTACGATAAAATGTGTTTCACCGTTTCATCAGCCGGTGGACGTCGCGGCGCGCAAATGGCGACGTTCGACATCGGTCATCCTGATGTTGTTGACTTTATCCGCGCCAAACGGGAAGACGGTCGTTTACGCCAATTCAATCTGTCACTGCTTATCACCAAAGAATTTATGGAAGCAGTTAAATCAGATTCAGACTGGCCATTAGCATTTCCGCTCACAGAAAGCGAAGCGAAAATGGACAGCATAGATATATACGACACTTCCGCCGTTGTTTGGCGAGACTGGCCAATTTCCGATACTTACATTAGCAACACTGACGGCAAAGTGGCATGTAAAATTTACCGCAGCATAAGAGCTCGACGCTTGTGGGACATGATCATGTCTTCTACTTATGATTTTGCCGAGCCCGGCTTTATTCTCATTGATAAGGTCAATGAAATGAATAACAACTGGTTTTGCGAAAATATTCGGGCAACAAACCCATGTGGCGAGCAACCGTTGCCCGCATACGGCTCTTGCTTGTTGGGCTCCATCAACCTCACCCGTTTTGTTAGCAATCCATTCACCGAAAACGCCACGTTTGACTGGGATGAATTCAATAAAGCCGTTGATGTGTTTACCCGCCTGCTTGATAACGTTGTCGAAATCAATGGCCTACCACTTGAAGGCCAGGAAAATGAAATTCGACGCAAACGCCGCCACGGCATGGGCTATCTCGGGCTTGGTTCGACCATGACCATGCTGGGCATGAAATACGGCGACAAGGATTCTCTTGGCTTCACTGAAGATGTTACTCGAGAACTAGCTGTTCAAGGTTGGCGGTCATCACTTGCATTGGCAAAAGAAAAATCCCCCGCTCCTGTCATGACAGAAGAATTTACCGTAACCAGCCACATGTTAAGCAAGCGCCCACAAATGAAAAAGGACGGCATAAAAGTCGGCGACAAGATCCCAGGCAGGGTTTTACACGCCAAATACAGCAATTACATGCAGAAAATCGCTGAAGTTGAACCAGACTTGGTTAAGGAATTGGCCGAAGTCGGTGGTCGTTTCACTCATCACAGTTCAATCGCGCCAACCGGCACTATTTCATTGTCGTTAGCCAATAACGCCAGTAACGGCATTGAGCCCAGTTTCGCTCACCACTATTTTCGCAATGTTATTCGTGAAGGCAAAAAGAGTAAGGAAAAAGTCGACGTTTATTCTTTTGAGCTGCTCGCCTACCGGGAAATGATAAACCCCAATGCCCAACCATTTGCAGAAGAAAATGAAAACAAGTTACCAGACTATTTTATTTCCGCTGACGACATTAGTCCAACCGCCCATGTCGATGTCCAGGCGGCTGCACAAAAATGGATAGACTCCTCTATCTCAAAAACAGCAAACGTACCAACCGAATACGACTATGAAGAATTCAAAGATATCTACCTGTACGCCTATGAAGAAGGATTAAAAGGCTGCACCACATTCCGCTTTAACCCAGAAGCATTTCAAGGTGTTCTGGTAAAAGAACAAGACCTGCAAAACACCGTTTACCGTTTTACCCTGGAAGATGGCAGCATAGTCGAAGTTAAGGGCGACGAGGAGATTGAATACGATGGCGAAAAGCACTCTGCCGCCAACTTATATGATGCGCTAAAAGAAGGCTATTACGGCAAGTTTTAACTATCACTTTTAGGTTTATTTTAAATTCGAATAAAAAAATGCAGGAGAGACTCTTGTGAGCATCCAAATTGAAAAAAAAATTGTCGGCTTCAGTGTGGTTAAAGACGATGAAACCCCTGACAATCAAGTGGAAGCGGTGACGGACAAAAAATTAACACCCGAAGTCGAACAAATGAATGAAAAGGTCGCCAGACCTGATATGTTACTCGGCTCCACATATAAATTAAAAACACCGCTATCAGAACATTCACTGTACGTCACCATCAATGATATGGTATTAAATCAAGACACCGAACATGAAATACGTCGCCCTTTCGAGGTCTTTATCAATTCAAAAAACATGGATCATTTTCAGTGGATTGTAGCCTTGACACGTATCATTTCCGCAGTATTCCGTAAAGGTGGCGATGTTACCTTTTTGGTCGAAGAACTTAAAGCCGTGTTTGACCCGCGCGGTGGCTATTTCAAAAAAGGCGGCAAATACATGCCTTCTCTTGTTGCTGAAATTGGCGATGTCATTGAGCAACACATGAAAATGATTGGCCTGTTAAAAAGTGACGAACTTGATGACCATCAAAAAGCGTTTATCGCCACAAAAAAGGCAGAGAATGACGCTAAAGTATCAAAAGCAGCGGCAGCCGCCATCGAGCAAACCGATAAAGATGACAACGGTTTTCCTGCAAATGCCGAACTCTGCAAAAAATGTTACACCAAAGCCATGATAAAAATGGACGGATGCCTCACCTGCCTGAATTGCGGTGACTCCAAGTGCGGCTAAGAAACAGCCCCTGCACAACACTCATAACTGGCAACAGTTAACACCCCATTACCTCCCGGTAATAACCCAGCCCCCCGAAATCGCGGTAGTAACTCACTACTGCGATTTCACCTAATATCCCTGTTTGGTCTTTTGACCCCACTTTTGCCACCCACTTAAATTTCGTATTGCCATGCACTTGTCATTAAAAACTCGCCGAAAAACAATCGATTAAAAATACAAAATAAAAACGGAGCCAATCACCAATTTGAAATGGATCAAAGACCCTATAAATACGGTCTAAATGGCCGATAGCTACTATCAACTCATGAGACAAACACTGTATTTGCAAGCAAATGCTGATAAAATACCTTTACAAAAAATGGAATTCGTTGCGCACGCGCATCATACTCAGTGTGCTCATCATGCTGGTACCAGCCAGCGTGCTTATGTACAGCTCATACAACTCCATCACATCCAGCCTGGACTCCATTACCGATATTGTAGATACGCGTCTTTCAAAACTGGTCTTCGCCAAACGCATTCAAACCAAAATATTACGCACTGAATTACCCTTTCACTTGTATTTAAACCGGGGAGAAACCGGCGATAGGGAGTCATTTATCAAACGCAGTATTGAAATAGACATGCTATTTGACACTATTTCCAAAACCGAAAATCTCTCTAGAGACGATGCTGAATTAATAAAATCATCGCGACACGAATGGCAAAAAGCCAAAAATCTTGGCGAGAGTCTGCTCACCATTACCAATATACCACCAAATCACATACTCATTGAAAAAGTGGATAAGTTTGGCAGACACCTGGAACGTTCTGCGTTATTGCTTGATGAAGTTGCCGAGTTATCACTGGAAAAAATAAACGATATTCAGTTCAATGCGCAAAACAATGAATGGGAAAACATTGGCATGCTAATCTTGATCTATGGCCTTAGCATGTTGCTCGCACTACTCGCAGCACTTTCCTTAGGACAGTCGATTATCCAGCCAATACTTAACATAAAACAAAATGTCTTGCGACTTATCGAAGGTGACACAGGTTCACGCATAGAGCCACAATCAAACGATGAAATTGGCGGACTCAGCCAGGCCATCAACACACTTGCTCAACGATATGAGCTGACAAAACGCGAAGTTAACCATCTTTCAACGCAAGACACTTTAACGGGCTTGTTTGACAAGACCAAACTGCAAGAAGAAGTGAGAATGGAAATCGAACGCTCAAAACGCTATGGCCACACTTTCTCTATTCTCTTGATTGATATTAATAATTTTTCTGAAGTAAATAAAACCTACGGACGACTTGTCGGTGATTCGGTTCTATGTTCTGTGGCTAATCTAATACGAAGCACAATCAGACCAACAGATGTGGTAGCACGACTTGATAACGACGAATTTGCTATCATACTTTCTGAAACAAATACATTTGGTTCTTATAAGGCAACCCAGCGTTTATTCGAAGCAATTGAAAACGAGCCTTTGAATATCGGTGATGGCAACACGCTCACAATCGCAATCAGTGTCGGCTATGCAACCTATCCGACAAATGCCGACTCAGATTCTGAGCTATTTGCACAGGCAAAAAGCACCCTTTCCCAATCGCGGTTCCGCAAAAAAGCAACATTACATTTGTTGTAATTAACGCCTGCCTCAGCATTCCGCTGACAAGTCAATTTTGCAGTAATCGCCGCTGGCACTCAGCAGGAAAACTACCCAGGCTCACCCTGGCGGGTTTTTCCGCAATTCCAGCACTGAGAAAACTGAGGCTCGATCAACTCGTCACATTCCAGACACTTCCAGACCGATGCATTCGCTGCAACAGCGCCTTCCCTGTCTTCAAACACCTTGACCAGCGCCCTGGCTCTGTCAAAATCGGCATCGTCAAGTACCCAGACCGAAGGCGTTGTATCCGCCGGAATTTCACCTATGGCTCCCAGTAGCATGTCTCCTTTAATCATGACTTCAATTTCATTTTCAGAAATAAAATCTTTCAGAAATTGCGCATCCATCAAACTTTGCGCACTGTAAACTTGCTTCATTTTTCAACACCCTGTTTCGACGTGGCGGCCGCAAGCAACGAACAATATATGTCCCTCCCATTTGACCTGGCAACAGCCTAATTCTATTAGGCGCAAATCAGGTCAACGATATCCCCTCATTCTTGAGGCACAATAAAAATTTCATTCGCAAACTTGGACAATACTCTGCTAGTATGAACCATTAACAAATAATTTTGAACACGCATGCCTGAACAACAAAACCAACTAAACTCTCCCGAGGCAGACACCACGCACTCGTCTGAGCCACTTACCACTATTGAGCTTGACGGCCGCAAAATAACCATACTGGGTACCGCCCATGTATCTCGCGCCAGTGCAGACAAAGTCCAAGAACTTATCTCAACTTCCGAGTATGACGCCATAGCTGTCGAACTCTGCCCCAGCCGCCATAAAGCGATTGTCAACCCGGATTCCATGGCAAAGATGGATCTTTTCAAAGTGATACAAAGCGGTCAAGCCAGTATGGTTGCCGCCAGCCTTGCTCTTGGTGCTTATCAACAGCGTATGGCCGATCAATTTAATATCGAACCCGGTGCTGAGATGAAAGTCGCCATCACGGATGCGCAAAAAGCCAGTCTGCCGGTACTGTTAATAGATCGAGAAATCGGAACCACGCTCAAACGCGTTTACCGGAATGTTCCCTGGTGGAAACGTTTCAGCCTTTTTTCCGGCTTGTTTAGCAGCATACTCAGCAAAGAGGAAGTTTCAGAAAAAGAAATTGAGCACCTTAAAGAAGGTGATGTACTGGAGAGTACGTTCGCCCAGTTTGCTGAAGATGAAAAAGACCTGTTTAAACCGCTAATCCATGAACGCGACCAGTTTATGTCTGCATCTTTACTCAAAGAACTAAAAGACAGTAACTACCAACATATACTTGCCGTGGTTGGCGCCGGTCACATGGGCGGTATGGAGAAGTTACTGAAAGACCGCACCATCGAACAACCAACACAACTTATCGCCGAACTAAACACCATTCCCGACGGCTCAAAGTGGCTCAAATATTTACCCTGGGCAATAGTCGCACTTATTCTAATTGGTTTTGCTATCGGGTTTAACCGCAGCCCTGAACTGGGGACAGCACTAATCATAGACTGGGTGCTTATTAACGGCGGATTAGCTGCTGTTGGTGCCGCCATCGCCATGGCGCACCCGCTGACCATCTTAACGGCATTTTTAGCCGCACCACTGACATCTTTGAACCCGATGGTGGGTGCCGGAATGGTCACTGCCGCCGCCGAGATTTACTTGCGTAAACCTCAAGTGGGTGATTTCAGCCGACTCAAATCCGACGCATCAAGCCTGAAAGGCTGGTGGAACAATCAAGTAACCCGGGTGCTCCTGATATTTATGCTCAGCTCTTTAGGCTCGGCCATCGGTACATATGTTGCGGGCTTTAGGATATTCGACAAACTAAGCGGCTAACCCATCAGCGTATCTCTAACATAGCCTTGGTTTAATATTCCAATAGAATACCCAGGCGATAACTGATACCGCCCAAATTCGTTACCGGCTCTCCCACCTGCGCGCGCACTATTTTCCCCTCAAGCAGAAAATACGAATTCAAAACGCCGTAGTTGACCAGCATCTTTCTGGCTGCCCTTGGCTCCAGCACGTCAAGCAATAACTGCAAACCGGCCTTTGCATGCATGGCATCGACTGAACCACGCGCATATCCTACACCATCAACGGACTGCCGGTAAAAAAAACGGGTATAACCACCACCTGCATATGGTACAACCCATTGCTTGTCCGAAAAACCCAGCCTCAACACCGCAAAAAAATCCAGCGGAAAAATTTCATAAGATACTTCACCTGCCAATAGCTGGCTCTCTGGCAAACGCCCTTTACCCATATCCTGTGCAAAAGAAGTGCTAATACCAACATCAATCACGCGCATAAAACGTTTGGCAACAGTGACATTCATCTCCAGCATATTCGGACTACCGTAGTAAGACGCCCAGTTTGGATCGGCAGGTTGATAAAATCCACCTTGCAACTCAAAACTGTATGAAGGTGATTGTCGCGCTGAAGCCGCCTGCAACGACAGGGCATAAAACAGAAAATACAACATTACCCACCTTAGCATATGCTGCACCGCCATTTTGTGTTGTATGCAGCACATAATTGTCGGCATACAAGCTTTATCACCATAACAAAGGCAAATAAATAAAAAACAATCAATGCCCAGAAAAGAAACACACTATATGCAATCAATTCAGCCGCGCCAATAAGCGGGTACAAACCAACTCGAACAATCGGTTTTAAAAAATCATACTCATTGATTAACGCAGCTGCTTTAGGCCCAAAGCGGTAATACCATGCCACAAAAGCGCCACCATAATCGTTTGTAAGCAAATAGTTATCACGAAAATCCCGCAACACCTGCACTTGTGAATGAGAATAAAACCCAAATGCTGCGGTTGCAATAAAACAACCTTCATTTGGCAAAGACGGATACGGTTCAACTGATTCCGGAATCGCAGAGATTGACGCTGAGTTTTCACTAATAACATCTTTATCGCTACGCAAATATTCCAGGTCATTATTTATAAACAAACCTTCGACCAATTCAGAGCCATTTTCAATATAAGGTACCACTTGAAAGTAGTACTTGTATTTATTATTTGCCGTTAACCAAACCGTGTAATTTTCACCGTTTCGCAAATTCGCCAATGTATAATTGTCAACATCCCCTACCGAAACCGCATTCACCTCACCACCATCAAGACGATAATAAATTGTATAGTCTGTTGCATCATTTACTTTTTTCCACTTTATCGCCAGTTTACCCGTGCTTACTGGTGACACTGTTGTTAATTCAGGCGGATCAGGCTGGTTCGCCGTAATAGCCAAATCATCAACAACATAAGTGGTCACAGCCGGTAACACTTTACTTTGCAAGTCATCTCTCGAGACCAAAAAATCATAGGCGTCCATTTTTTTGCGGCTATAATAAATTTTATACCCATCCACACGATAATCGTTATTTGCATTCCACGATACAATAACACCCGTGTCTGATTCATCTTGCACAACATTCAGCCCTGACACGGGAAACGCATACAGGTCTGCCCCTGAGCCGCCGTAAGCCCCCATATCATTCACGCTATCATTTGCCTTACAAATGGAGTTCACTGTTAAATGAAAATCACCTTTCTCAATATCAACCAAGCCCAAATCAGTAGCGTATTGGCTCTGCGGTAGTGAGGCCAATGGAATATCTTCATCAAAGCAATTTGATGATATAACGCCATCAAGTACATTAAACAATAAATTTTCAGGCGTATTGAGACTGGAGAAAATATTATTTCTGATTTCGACGGCCACCAAAAAATCCAGCACCTCAACAGCTGAATTGATTTTATGAAATGTATTATTCTCAATAATCATTTTTGAATCACTGTCCATCTCAACCACTTGATCAACTTCAAAAATGTTATTTTTTAATGTTACATCACTTAACGATGAATATAATGCAAAATCAGCATCAGAAAATGTAAAGTTTTGTATCACTGTCGTTGCATTTCTGACATCGAAAATTGCCCCCGTACCAGCACTTTTTAGAACAACATGTGCAGTTGAAATTCCTCGCAAGTTTATGGATTTATCGATCACCAAATTTAACGTGTAAGTGCCAACATCAAACACCAGCGTATCATTTTCGCTGGCTGCTTGGTATTTTTGCTGAACATCATCACTGGCGCGCACCAGTATCTCTCCATCACTTAATTGCGCCTGATCAATAGCAAATACAGCAAGCGAATTCAGCACAAGACACAAAACCGAAATAAGTCCAGTAAATTGCTTTGTCATAATCCATTTCATTTTTTATAATACATTTTCAGTTTTTCCAATTCATTTTCATGCCAGCCGCGCTCCTCAAACGCATCATTTATGACAATGACGTTAAGCTGATGAAGTTTTTCATAAAAGCCTTTTCGTGGTATTGTTCTCGTGCCCTTTTTGCCTTTTTGCACCACAAGTGCCGATAAAATTGGGCGACCACTTTTAACATCCTCATCAATCAGTGTCTCAAGCAAGCCGGTTATCGTCGCAATAACCGGCGCTGTGCTTATATTCAGCATATTTGCCAGCGCTTTGTAAGAAATACACTGTGAATTTGGCGCCCGGCGCTTTAATATCTCCCGTAAAGACGGGAGCAAATCTGAACGCATTTCTTTATCGATGTTTTTCACCATACTACGCCGATAGATTTAACATACTGATTTCACGAATTATTTTTCCATTGCTACAGCCGATAAATAAAGGCTAGTCAAAATCAAAAACTCTCTGCTATACTCATTTTTCGTAACCAGGCAAGTCGTTTTCAGTTTTTTTATCTAGCAGGATATTGATTATAAAACAATAACAAGCTTAATTACGCGGTAAGCGGCTCAATGGAAACGTCTGTCATTTGCTGGCCGCTATTGTATTATGACACGATGAACCAGACCCACTTCAAACACCTTGTTTTCGCTTTTTGCATCACACTTAATGCCACATGCAGCTATGCAGCAGGCGACGATGCATTTGAGTCGATAAAAACCGTTGCGGTTGAACTTAACTCGCCCAATGCACAATACCTCCTGGCAAGGATGTACGAACTTGGCAAAGGTACTCGAAAAAACCCCCAACAAGCCCTGAACTGGTATAGCGCTTCTGCGGAACAAGGCTTCGTCAAGGCGCAAAAGAAAATGGGGCTAATTGCGCTTAACGGCACATTAAATCAAGCTGTTGATAAAAAGCGCGCCATGTTCTGGTTCGAAAAAGCCGCCCAACAAAATGATTCAGAATCCCAATACCAGCTTGGCATGTTGATGCACGAAAACAAGGCGCACGATAAAAACAACAAACTGGCGCTACGCTGGTGCCTAAAAGCTGCTGCAAACAACCATGTCGAAGCCCAGGCAATGGTGGGGGACATGTATCTCAAAGGTCAAGGCACCGCACCTAGTCCTGAAAATGCTGTTTTATGGTACGAGCAAGCGGCTAGCCAAGGTCATGTGAAATCCGCCTTTATCCTGGCACGACTGTACGAAAGCGGCCGCGGCACTGACAAAAACCTGCGCGAAGCCATACGTTGGTACAAATATGCCGCCCAGGAGAACCACACAAAAGCCCAAGTTAAAATAGCCAAGATGTACCAGGAGGGCATTGGTGTCCCACAAAACCGCCGAGAGGCTATCAAATGGTATACCAAACTCGCCAACAAAAATAATACCAATGCACAATATCAATTAGCGGCACTCTTACTTGAAGAAAACGACACGGCAAGCACACAAGCAGCCATCCCATGGCTTGTAAAAGTGGCGAACAAAGGTAACGTCGATGCACAATACGAACTTGCTGTTCGATATCAAACAGGTAACGGCCTTAATAAAAATCTCGAAGACGCCATCTACTGGTATGAAAAAGCCGCAAAAAACAATCATCGTTACTCCCAATTTAAACTCAGCCGACTTTTTTTACATGGCAATTTATCTATTCGTGATAGTAAAAAAGGGATTTACTGGCTAACAGTTGCGGCAAAAGACGATACCGCCGCCGCCCAGTTTGAGCTTGGTATCCGCTATTACAAGGGCAACAAAGTAAAAAAAGACGCCAAAAAGGCTTACTACTGGTTACAAAAAGCCCGAAAAAACAAAATTATAAAGGCAAGCTACCAAATTGGATATATGAAAATTAAGGGCATTGGCACACCGAAAGACGTCAAGCAGGGCTTGAGCCTAATACGATACGCAGCAGAAGAAAACTACGATGTTGCACAATTAAAGCTGGCGCAGATTTACGAGCAAGGCATTATTGTACCGGCAGATCTTGGGCTTGCACAAAGTTGGTATTTAACCGCCGCGGAAAACGGAAATAGTTATGCTCAAGAAAGATTGGGGTTACTGTTTTAATCAACAGGGGTTACCGCATAACCAGCATTTTTAACAATGCTTAACACCCCTGTCCTCCCAGGCAAATGTAATGCACCAATGGCAATAAATGCATTTCCCTTTTCGAGTGATGGCATCATGCGCGTGGCCATATTGATATTCCTGTCGAGCAATAAACGCTGATTAAATTCTTCTGCAACATCGTCATCCAGCAAAGCCATATACCGCGCGTTGAGATCATGTATTTTCAACAGATCATGGCTCAAGTATATATCTGTGGTTTCTTCAAGAATTTTATTTAGCTCATCTGCACTGTCCAAGGTAGTTTCAAGCAACGAAACCTGCGTCTTCATATTCATCTCATCAAAAACATCCAGCTGCTCTTGTGTTGTTTCGAGGCCAACAACATCTTTACCCTGCTTTAATGCAGCCTCATACAACATTGCATCGAGGAATAATCCAGTCTTTTGTTCTGGCATGCTTAACACCGTAAACACGGCCCACGGCTTCATAATACGAACGATTTTTTCCGGCATGCCCTTTTGCGCCAGGGCTTCAACAGATTGCCGATATATTTTATCATTTGTTACCGACCGCAATGTGCGGCCATCATCGAAATACATACCTTGCATTATTTTTTTCGTGTTGCTGTCATCCAGCACCATTTCCATCACAAATGTGTTCGCAGCAACGAAGGCATCATTCACTGCTTCAGAAACTTCGAGTACCCGCTTGTCTTCAGAGTGCATCGTACCAAAAATATAACTGGGCGTTGTTCCAGGTTTTGCAATTTTCCATAGTAGTCCTGTGCTACTTATTTTCTCGGTATTAACAGTCGGGTTATTTGCACAACCGACAAACAAGAATATGACAAGCGTAAACAGCAAAGAAACACGATAATTTTTCAAGTTGATTTCCTGTTATCAAATTAAGTTGCCAACATGGTAACAATTCACACAAGAAATGAGGAGGGGAAAAAACTGCTTTCAGGCACTTCCATAAACACTACTATTCATTGTTTCTGGAAAAACAAGTACCTGCTCTCACATATAAACGACGGCACACGATCAATCTCGTTGACAACTGTCTAAGATTATCACTTTCTATTAAACCGAGATTAACCCAGTATTTGTTTTTCCATTTGCTCAATCGTAGTGTGACGCACATCTTTACCTTTTACAAGATACATAACATACTCACAAATATTGGTTGCCCGATCCCCAATACGCTCTAATGCTCTTACCGACCAAAGCAAGTCAACCACATGGGGGATTGATCTGGGATCTTCCATCATATATGTCATTAATTGGCGCATAATACCTTCATATTCTTTATCGACTTTTCTGTCTTCATACCAGACGCGCAGCGCAGCTTCGGCGTCCATTCGCGCAAACGCATCAAGCGCATCATGAACCATTACACGAACATGGTTTCCCATATGACCAATGGCTGGCATGGTGGCATCGACATCTTCAGAACGCTGCAACTTCAATGACATTTTACTGATGCGCTCCGCTTCGTCACCAATGCGCTCCAAATCAGTAATCGTTTTGATAACCGTCATTATCAGTCTTAAATCACCAGCAGCAGGTTGACGACGTGCAAGAATTTGTACACACTCCTCGTCAATCTCGACCTCATAGGAGTTTACCTTGTAGTCTTCAACGACAACATTTTCGGCGAGTTGGTGATTATCTTCTTCCAGCGCCAATAGCGCATTACTCAACTGCTGCTCAACCAAGCCGCCCATTGCCATGACTTTGCTTCGTATGTCTTCAAGCTCTTCATTGTATTGACGTGAGATGTGATGACCTATGCCTTCGATGTCCATGTCATTTCCTTAAAATTTCAACAGTGTTCCCGATAAGCCGAATAATGCAAACTAAGCGGCTAGCCATAACGACCAGTAATATAGTCTTCGGTTTTCTTTTTTACCGGATTAGTAAAAATTGTATTTGTCGATCCAAACTCTATTAAATCACCCATGTACAAAAATGCGGTATAGTCTGAAACGCGAGCAGCTTGCTGCATGTTATGCGTTACGATTAAGATAGTATAGGTTTCTTTTAGCTCATATATGAGCTCTTCAATTTTAAGCGTTGAGATAGGATCAAGTGCCGATGCCGGCTCATCCAGCAATAAAACTTCCGGTTCAATAGCAATGGCTCGAGCAATCACCAAACGTTGCTGCTGTCCGCCGGATAATCCCATGGCACTTTCAGTTAAGCGATCTTTCACCTCATCCCAAAGTGCTGCACCCTTAAGTGCTTTTTCCACTGCTTCATCAAGTCTACGTCGATTGTTTACGCCTTGAATACGCAGACCGTAAGCAACATTTTCATAAATGGATTTTGGAAATGGGTTTGGCTTTTGAAAAACCATACCAACCCGTCTACGTAAATCAGCAACATTTACACCTGAGTCATAAATATTACTGCCATCAATTTCAATTTTGCCTTCAATTCGAACACCGTCAACCAGATCATTCATACGATTAAAACAACGTAATAATGTTGACTTACCGCATCCCGATGGGCCAATAAAGGCCGTTACCTTATTTTTTGGTATATCGAGGTTTATTCCATGCAATGCTTCATTTTCCGAATAATACAATCGTAGATCACGTACATTAATACACACATCTTCCGTTTCCGGTAAATTACCTGAAAATGCTTGTACATCATTGCCGGAGATATTAGCTGTATTGCTACTCATATTATCAGTCATACTAGTGATCTAAACCTTTGTATTTTTCTCTTAAACGATTTCGTATCGCAATTGCCGTCAAGTTCAAAACAATAATGACACAAACCAGTAAAAATGCGGTTGAATAAACCAAGGGGCGTGCGGCTTCAACGTTGGGACTTTGAAAACCAACATCAAATATATGAAATCCCAAATGCATAAATTTTCGGTCTAGGTGCAAGAATGGAAAGTCACCATCCAAAGGCAATGTAGGCGCAAGTTTTACAACACCGACCAGCATTAACGGCGCCACCTCACCTGCCGCTCGGGCAACAGCCAATATTAAGCCCGTCATCATTGCCGGGCTGGCCATGGGTAATACGGTTTTCCATAGAGTTTCCCACTTTGTTGCGCCCAAAGCTAAACTACCTTGACGAATACTGATAGGTACTCGCGACAAACCTTCTTCAGTCGCAACAATAACTACCGGCACGGTAAGTATCGCCAGTGTCAATGAGGCCCAAAGAATACCGGGGGTACCAAAAGTTGGAGCCGGTAAGGATTCTTCGAAAAATAATTGGTCAATATTGCCACCTAGAAAGTAAACAAAAAATCCCAGTCCAAATACGCCATATACAATTGACGGAACACCAGCAAGATTGTTTACAGCAATACGAATAGTTCGCGTTACCACACCTTGTTTTGCGTATTCCCTTAAATAGATCGCGGCAACAATGCCAAATGGCGTAACTATTACAGTCATGATTAAAACCATCATCACCGTACCAAAAATCGCTGGAAATATACCACCTTCCGTATTGGCTTCCCGAGGATCATCAGATACAAATAGCCAGACACTGGAAAGATAGAAACCCATTTTTTCAATCAGGTTCATCGCATTTGGTTTGAATGCCCTTACAACATGGCCAACGGGAAAATGAACTGTTTTTCCATTGGCAATTCTTACCTGCACACTGTCTCTATTGAGTTGCTTGTATAAATTGCTCAGCTTGCTTTGCTGAGATCTGTATCGATTATCAAGTAAGGATTTTTCACCGGCAATTTCACTTTCATCTTGCGCAGTAAATGCATTTTCTAGCTCCAGCTTTCGCTGTCTCAAGCGCAAACGTTCCATCTCATAGTTAATACTGCCGATTTCATATTTTTCTATTTGCGTTATTTCTTCTTGAATTTCTATTGCACGATCTAACACTCGCATAAAAGCAGACCATTTGGCAGAAGAATCTGAAATCAAGTTTCCATTTTCGTTTACACTTTCAATAAAGCCGTACAAGTTCCCCCATTCTTTGCGCTCAAAAACAACTATATCCCGAGGAAAAGTTTCACCAAGAATATTGTCTTCAATAATCCACCGAAAATCCGGGCCATCAACATCCCTATTACCTGTTTTTACCAAATACCGGGTAATAATGGTTTTATCAGTTTTAATAATGACGCCCGAATCGGTCAAGCGCTGTTTTGATACTTGCTCTTTATCGTATATCTCACCAATTATTGTTTCTGATTGACCATTGTCACCTCGTAATTCAATTTGATGAATGTCGCTTGGCCAATACATACTTAAGCCACGCACAGCAATTAAGCCAACAAGGCCAACAACCATAATCAGACTGATACTCACTGTTGCCGAAGACAACCATATCCAAGGAGAACCGCTTTTTATCCAGTTTTTCACTAAAACGTTCCTTACAACGAGCTATATTTGGATCGAAGCCGCTGGCGAACAACTTCTGCAACCGTATTAAATACAAATGTGAATAAAAACAAGATCAGCGCGGCTAAAAATAACACCCGATAATGCGTGCTACCCACTTCAGATTCCGGCATTTCCACTGCTATGTTTGCCGAAAATGTTCTCATGCCTTCAAAAAAGCTGAAGTCAAGTACCGGGGTATTGCCTGTAGCCATCAACACAATCATGGTTTCACCTACCGCACGACCAAAGCCAATCATCACTGCTGAGAATATTCCGGGACTGGCCGTTAATATGACAACCCGTGTCAGCGTTTGCCAAGGTGTCGCACCCAAGGCCAAGGAACCCGCCGTTAAATGTTTAGGCACACTGAAAATTGCGTCTTCTGCTATGGAAAAAATTGTTGGAATAATGGCAAAACCCATTGCAAAACCTACAACCATCGCGTTTCGTTGGTCGTAACCAATGCCCAGCTCTTCGTTTAACCATACCGGCAAGTTACCGCCAAAAAAAGCGGCTTCCATTTGTGGGCTAACTGCTATTGCACCCCAAACAAACACAATAATAACGGGTATTAACAAAACCGGCTGCCATCCATCAGGTACCCAGCCTACCAGCGAGTGTGGTAATTTGTGCCAGACATACGCAAAAACCAAAATCGCTATTGGCAGAAGTATTGCCACGGAAAAAACACCGGGCATATGTGTTTCCAGAAACGGCGCAAACCACAAGCCCGCAAGAAATCCCAATATAACCGTCGGTAATGCTTCCATGATTTCAATGGTTGGCTTTACTGATTGGCGTAACTTGGGTGACATAAAATAGGCAGTATAAACAGCGCCAAGAATCGCCAATGGCATTGCAATAAGCATGGCATAAAAAGCCGCTTTCAAGGTACCAAACGACAATGGCACCAAACTTAATTTTGGTTCAAACTCATTACTTGCCGATGATGACTGCCAGAGATATTCCGGCTCCGCATAACCCTCATACCACACTTTGCTCCACAAGGATTCAATTGAAATTTCGGGATACTCATTGATAACTTCCCAAAACTGAATTGCACCACTTTCAGACTCGGCAATAAAGCGGTTAGCTCGCGGTGAATAGGTTAGCATTGATATATTGCCAGCGGCGATTTTTTCTTCCAGCAATGTTGAATGCGCGGTCAAATGATGAATGCCTAGCTCACCTGCCTCATTAATACTAATAAAACCCTTGCGAAAAAACTCTGAGGAAATTTTACGCACAGGCGAAGCACTCAGGACAAACTCCCGTACAAAGTTCAATGAATAGGCGTTATTTTCATCTCGCACAGGAAACCATTGTGCGATCGTCCCATTTTCATAACCGATCAAAAGCGAAAAACTGCCAGCGGCAAACTGGATATCAGTAATTCTTGAACCGGACTCAATCAGACTCTTGCTTTCAAAAAGCTGAACATTGTCTTTATCACTGATATCGTAAAAATACACCGCTCCATGATTATCAAAGACAAAAAGCATCCGCTGGGTGGAATCAAGCAGTATTTTACTGGGTGTATAACTCAGGGTTTTAACGTCATAATCCGATTGTTCAAATGAAAGCTCATCGTCAAACATGGATTCTTCAAATTCAAACGCGGTAATAAGCATGCGGTTGGCAGCGGTAATGGCAACAATAGTTATCGTTTCTTCGCCTTTTTGCAAGGCGAGATAACTTATCGCATCACCATCAGTGGATACATCGATAGGATCTTCACCTAACAGATACTCATACTTTGGTGTTATTGTTTTTTGCTCACCAATATAACTGACATCAAATCCAGCTTTAACCACGATAACCGAACCATTTTCCAGGCCGTATGCAACAATACCACTACTTTGCTCTGCCGCGGCAAAGCTGGTAACCACCTCATCGGTAAACTGCTTTTCACTAATGACTTTGCCGCTGTCGGTATAAAAGGCTATCGATTTCCCTGTTTCAGTAAAACGAATACCAACCTTGCCCTGCTCGTCCAGCAAATAATGCCGGGTTTTGCCTGACTCAAGTGACGGTACCGTGTAGGAGTGCAATTTTTTGATTTCAGCCGACTCGAACAGTGGCATCACCACCATAAGCAAGTAAAAGAAAATCAAAGTAATCGCAACAATTACACTTAAGCCGCCAAGCGACACCACCCAACGTGCTAGTTTGTCATTAAGTATGCGCCACTTCTGGCGTTTTGGTGTGTTTGCGATCGCGTCGCTTTTGTTTGTCGAGAGAGTAGTCATAGGTCGCGCATAATATTACAGTTATGTGACAGTTTTATTACAGCCATTTTGTTGGTCGCCGCAAGCAATCATAAAACAACCCTCAAATTAGCCACTGGCAATTGAAATTAATCAGATTTAGCCAACATTTTCATTCCGTTAACCATACTGACCACCTTGCACTTTATTTCATCTCTTGCCACCCGAAAGGCTTGTCGTACTTCCTCTTGCGATCCAGTGACTACTGCTGGATCAAGCAATGACCAGCACTTCTTTTTCACATGACCGGGTAAAGTGGGGAAATTTTCATCCATCTGACCACAAACTGTGACCAGCAAATCAGCCCATGCCAGTAATTCCGTATCAATTACCCGGGATGCCTGGGTGGTGATATCCACCCCTTCTTCAGCCATTACAGCCACCGCATGTGGATTTCCTCCATTGGCTTCAAGACCCGCTGATTTGGCTTCTATCCAGTCTTGACCCAGGCGATTTGCAAAACCTTGTGCCATTTGAGCGCAGCAAGGGATTCCCGTGTCAACAAACACCACACGGGCTTTACGTTTATACATGCGCATCTTCGTCAACGTGTGGTGAATATTTACTGGTCACTATTCGCAATACGGCCAGTACCGTAATCACAACCAGACTCAACACCACTTCCATCGACGTATATTCCCGATACCACAGACCAATTAACTCCCCTATCAATACCACTAAAGCAGCATCAATGATAAAGGTTACTTTTACCCGGCCTAATTGCAGATACGAATACAATGTTCGCAAAAGCTCGAGCAAGGCCAGCATGGTGATGATTTTCATCACACTATGTTGTGCTATTTTCTCCCAACCCTGATCAAAAACATGCGTTAAGTTAACCAGCAATGCGATTATTCCGCTTAAGATCCATATGCTCACGGCCATCATTAACCCGGCAGTCAAAACCTTTACAATCACCTCATAATAGTCACCACTAAATATTTTCGGTAATTTTCGTCCCTTCTGAGGATTAGCGATATCGTTTTCATTATTTTCTTGCATTGATTTCTGCCTTTAGGGTCTGTTCATGCTCAGATTCATTATAAATTGCATTACAGTATATACAAAAAAAGGGGGAAGAACGTGCTCCCCCCTCAACTCCGCAATTAAGCAATCACTTAATTATTCAGCTTTTTCATGTACTTCTTGACGACCTTTGCTGGCAACGGAATATAGCCGTCCTTAACAACCACTTCTTGCCCCTGCTTTGACATCACCATTTTTATAAATTCCCGATCTAAAGGTGATAGAGGTTTGTTTGGTGCTTTATTAACATAAACATACAAAAAACGGGACAAGGGGTAGCTACCATTAATGGCATTTTCTGGCGTTGCTTCAACAAACTTTCTGCCAGGCTTTTTCGCCAGTGGCACGGCCCTGACACTGGATGTCTTATAGCCGATACCGGAATACCCAATACCGTTTAATGAAGTACCTGTGGATTGCACAACTGATGCCGAGCCTGGCTGCTCGTTTACATTGTTTTTGAAATCCCCTTTACACAACCCTTTCTTTTTAAAATACCCGTAAGTACCAGACACCGAATTTCGACCAAAAATCTGGATACTGCGCGAGTCCCACGCGCCACCCAGGTTTAGGTCACCCCAGCGGGTAATATCGCTTTTATAATGGCATTTTCGGGTAGACGAAAAAATCGCATCAACCTGGGGAATCGTTAATCCTTTAATCGGATTATCCTTGTGCACATATACCGCCAGGGCATCTATCGCCACCGGAACGGCAGTTGGCTTATAGCCATGACGCCGCTCAAAAGCTTCGATCTCCCTGGACTTCATTTTACGGCTCATTGGGCCAATATTTGCCGTACCCTCAGTGAGTGCCGGCGGTGCAGTGGAAGAACCTGCTGCCTGAATTTGCACATTGACATTCGGATAAAAGCGCTTGAACTGTTCAGCCCACAATGTCATTAAATTTGCCAACGTATCCGATCCAACACTGGAAATATTACCCGAAATACCACTAGCGGCTTTGTAATCAAGCAATTCAGGATCAAGCTTGGCGGCAGCAATGCTCACGGATGAAAAACCAAATGTCAGTGCGGCGATTGTCAATCCAATTTTTGAGTAGGACTTCATATGAGCCTCCTGTTTAATATATTACGTGTAAATTCGTTATTGCTCTATTTATAGAGGATTTGCGGAGCACATTATCGAACTGCTTGCTGACAGTTTTATTACATTTATGTGACAGTTTTATTACAGCGCGACAAATCAAGCACTATTGAAGGCAGAGTGAATGGCCAGCAAATTGTCATCCTGACCCAGTTTGTGAAAAAATCAAATTAACATCAACAACACAGCCCGAAAATTAGCCTGTGTGATCTATGGTCTGTTCAATTTCCTTGGGCTTAATAATTCTGGATTCCGGAAAATGACAAGAAAACCGACTGCCTTTATTTAGCTCACTGGCTATCGACAACTGACCATCATGTCGCTGTAGGACATGTTTAACTATCGCCAAGCCCAGGCCGGTTCCGCCTGTTTCACGGGAACGTGCTTCATCCACCCGAAAAAAACGTTCGGTCAAGCGCGGAATATCCATGGCTGAAATCCCCATACCGGAATCTTCAACCACGAAATGCGCACCACTGACATCACGAAACCATTTGATGTGAATTCGACCGCCTTTTGGTGTGTATCGCACTGCATTGCTTACCAGGTTGGAAAATGCACTCTGGATATCTTCACGCCGCCCCATAATTTTCAGCTTCGAATCGTAGTCGGCTGTTAAAGCCTGAGTTTTATCGTGCCCCAACATTCGCGCTTCTTCGAGCAACATTTCAATAAGCTCAGGTACATTGACCTCGCTACCCGTAACAGAATCCGCATAATTCTCCAAACGCGTTAGCAATAAAAGGTCTTTGACAATTCCCTGCATACGATTGGTTTGCGCATACATATGCTGCATGGGCTCAAGCCAGGGATTGTCCCGGTTTTTTTTGTTTGCCGTCAACGTTTCCATATAACCGCTTAATACCGTTAACGGTGTTCGCAATTCATGGGAAATATTGGCAACAAAATGCCGACGCACTTGTTCCAGCCGATTCACCTTGGTGACATCACGCGCCACCAACAGCGCCTTGCCTTTGCCATAAGGTACAATACGAATTTGTAGAACCAGGGATTCATCAAAAGGGGATAATATTTCCAGGTCATTATCACCCTGATTTTCAACAAATTTTTTAAATGCCGGGTAACGAATAAGATTAGTGATGTGCTGCTCGATATCCTGGGGGGATTTAAGGCCCAATAATCGTTTGGCCGCCTGATTAAACCATTCTATTTTACCCTCCTGGGTCAAGATAATCATTGCATCGGGCATGGCAGATGCTGCATCCTGAAAGCGGGTAATTGCCGCAGCCAACTTTACTTTTTGACTTTTATTGCGCTTTTGTAATTCATAAATCCGGTTAAAAATACCAAACCAGATGCCATCACCTTCCGGAGGCTCAATATTGCCTTTTGACCGACTCAACCAACCATCTAGCTTGTTGATATACACCAGGTGCCGAACAAGATATACCGACATGCCAACCAGCATACCAAATGCAATTTCACCAAACAGGAAGCCGACAAAACCACCTAAACTGATAATAAGGATAAGCCGCCAATATTCCGCTAACAACATATACGTCACAGCTCCTGTTTAAAAAAACTATGTCGGAGAAAAACGGTAACCTGAACCACGCACGGTTTGCACCATATGATCATGGCCGTCAATTTCCAGTGCTTTTCGCAATCGACGAATATGTACATCGACCGTTCTTTCTTCAACATAAACGTCATTACCCCAAACATTATCCAGCAATTGGGCGCGGGAAAACACTCTTTCAGGGTGTGACATAAAAAAATGCAGCAACTTGAACTCGATTGGCCCCACATTTATCGGCTTTTGGTTACTGGTTACCCGATGGCTTTTTTCATTTAGCACCAAACCTTCAAACTCAATAATTTCTTCCGTCACTTGGTGGTTGCTTACCCGACGCAAGACCGCGTTAATGCGGGCAATCAACTCCCTTGGCGAAAACGGCTTGGTTAGATAATCGTCGGCACCCGCATTCAGGCCTTGAATTTTATCATCTTCTTCAGCCTTGGCGGTCAACATAATGATCGGAATTTCTTTATGGACATTATCTCTTTTTAGACGTGTGCATAACTCAACACCACTAATACCCGGCAACATCCAATCCAAAACCAACAAATCGATATTATTCTCGGATAAACATTGCATGGCTTCTTGCGCGTTTCCCGCTTGCAAGACCTCAAACCCCGAATCCTGAAGCACAAACAACAACATTTGCCTGATCGCAACTTCATCTTCTACTAGTAATACTTTTTGTGCCATATACCTGTCTTTTACTTTTATCAATACAGAACGGTATTACAGCGGAAAAATGTGACAAAATTGTTACAATTTTAAGCAAAACACCATCGAACCGACTTAATTTACGCCTTTATATACGTCAGTATTGACGAACAACCGTCTATTTCAAAACAAAGTCGTTACAACCAAGGGAAATGTGGTTTAATCCTTTTTCAGAAAAGAATCACCTCTAATAATGAGAGCCCCATGAAATTATTTCAACGCTTTTTAACACCAAAATGGAAACATAAAGACCCGGGAACGCGAAAGCAAGCGCTCATCAACCTCGACCTTGAGACCAGCCAGGCAATATTTCTCGACATCGCCAACAACGATCCGGTTTCTGAACTGCGCCAACTCGCCACCAAACGTCTAAACCACCTCGACAAGCTGCTCACAATCGCAGCACACAGTAGCGACACCAAGGTTAAAGACCTTGCCACCAAAATCATTAACCAGGTTCTTGCCGGTTCCACAGATGCGCAAACAGCCTTTAGCCTGGATGAAGTTCAGCGTATAAATCATATAAACGGATTAGACGAAAATTCAGTGGAAAATCAGAATAGCCTTGAGTTTATTGCAAGAAATGGAGACTCGGCAATCATTCGCTCAAGTGCCATACACAAAATCAACCGTGAGGCTTTGCTCGGTGATCTTGCCATAAACGACCCCGACCGCCAAATACGTATTCTTTCAGCAGAAAAATTACATCAAAAATCCACACTCGAACGCGTATATAAAGCCGTAAAAAATAAAGACAAACAAATTAGCAAAATCGTAAAATCCCGGCTTGAAAGTATCATCGCTGAAGAACAACGGCCAAAAAAATTACTGGCCCAACAGAAAGCCTTATGCGCAAGCATGGCACAGCTCGGAACTAAAGGCTTGTGGGAGCGGGATAAAATCCAGTTCGATCAGATAAGCGAGCAATGGAACAAAATTGCCGATGAAGCCATTGCCGAGTATCAAAGCAAATTCGACGATGCCGCGCAGCAATTTAACGAAAAATATCACCAATATCTTCAACGAAACAAAGCCCGCCTTGAAATGGAGGCGGCATTGCAACCACTTAAAGCAGAAAAAAATACCTTGCTTGCACAGCTTGAGGAATTATTGTCGACGCTAAACCAGCCGAACCAATCAGCACCCATCGACATTCCGGATATTCGCCATAAAATAACGCAAGTTGAAAACCAATGGCAATCTATAATACTGCCTGAGGACCACGAAGCCGAATTTTTGGTCCGGTTTAACGCTATGCGCTCTCAAATTCACGCTATGCTGAACAACATTGAAGCCTTAAGCAAAACCGAAAATGAACTGCGCAGCCTTCACAAAAAAATATCAAATTTACTTAAAACTCCCTTTAAGCTTGATCAGGCCAGTATTACCGCTATAGAGAAAAAACTGGATGCAATCAGGGGCGATACAACAGACTTACAAGCACTCAAAAGCGACGTAATAGCCTTGCTGGAAAAAGCAAAAACCTGCATCCAAAACAATTTATCTCAGGCCAAGCAACTAATTTCATCATCCCAAACATTACTGGCATCACTTGAAAATGCACTCACAAGAGGCGAGATAAAAAACGCCAATGATTCCCTGAAACAAATCCAAAAAAATATCAAACAACTCGATAAACTTGGAAAAGCCGTAGATGCACAGCGCTTGTCTGATATCAAATCCCAAACAAGCGAATTTACCGCAAATATTTCGGAATTAAACAAATGGCGAAACTGGGCAAACACCCCCCAGAAAGAACGCTTGATCAGTGAAATTGAAGCATTAATTGACAGCGACCTCGACCCAAAAGAAATTGCTTTTTTGGTTAGCAAGGCACGAAAGGATTGGCAAAAACTTGGCGCATCAGAGCCCGATAGCTCGCAACAACTTTGGGAGCGTTTCAATCAAGCCTGTGACAAGGCATACGAGCCTTGCAAACAGGTATTTAGCCAGGAAGCTGCTATTCGTGCTGAAAATTATGGCAAACGCCTCGCTTTCCTAAACGACCTGGAGACATTTGTACACAATGCCAACTGGGACAGTGTTGACTGGAGAAAAGTGGAAAATCTTTTTCAACATGCCCGAAGCGAATGGCACAACCTGGGTACAATTGACAAAGACAAGCGCAAAGCGGTTAATACGCGTTTTAATTCAGCCCACGCAAAACTCAAAGACAAGCTCTCCGGCTATTGGAAAAAAAACCAGTTAAACAAACAGAAAATCATTGACGAAGCAAAAAAACTCGCCGATCTCGACGATTTACATTCTGCTGTCATCTCAATTAAACGCCTACAACAACAATGGAAAACTGCCGGGCACGTTCAACACCGTACCGAAAAAAAATTGTGGGCCGAGTTCCGTCAATATTGCGATATCATTTTTGCACGCCGTGATTCGGCCGCCATACAAAAAGCAGAAAACAACAAACAACTTTCAGACAAAAAAGCCACTTTATGCGCCGATCTTACTTCGCTATGCAATACGCCCAGCAAGGAGATTCTTCGTAACAAAGAGTCCATATTACAGCTAAAAAAACAAATTGGGGAACTCCCATCCGGTGATGCAAAAACGGAGAAAATATTTGGCGAACGCGTGACCCACGCCTTGCAGATTTTCGAGCGTAAACTTGATACTGCCAAACGTATAGCACAAATGGAGTCGCTTTGCCTTCTAAAATCAAAGGCTGACTTTATCCAACAACTGGAAACTCAAATTGAACAACGAAAAAGTATCGACTGGGATCTCAGTAAATCACAATTCAACATGCTTGACCCAGTTCCCCGGTCTGACTGGAACCGTCAAATCAACGCACGCTTCACTGCTGCGCATAACATCACAAGCGATTCTGCGTTTTGTCAAGCCGCTGAAGATAATATTGCCGACATTCGCAGCGCAATTATTCAGCTTGAAATTATTGCAGAAATCGACTCACCCAGCGATGATGCGGCAGTGCGACTGCAAATCCAGGCTCGTCGCCTTAAAGACAAGCTTGGTCGTCACGATGAAGAGAATTCCTGGGATTCTTTTCTTAAAGCAGAGGCAGCCTGGCTATTAATCGGACCTTTATCAACAGCACATCGCCAATATCTCGAAAAACGTCACGATGCTGTTATAGCAAAGCTAAAACAGCAGTTCCCCGAAGAACTGGAAAACTATTAGCAAACTTCGCTATCATTGAGCCAGAAAATTAACAAGGAAAAGGACAAGACATAATGGGATACCAATTTATATGTTCGCTAGACTCAATTGCCGAAGGCGAAAAAAAAACTTTCGAAATAAACGGTGAAAAGATATTACTTATTCAAACCGCAAATGGTTTGTTTGCAACTCAAGCCAAATGCCCTCATCTTGGTGCGCCATTGGAAAAAGGCGTATTGGTTGACGATGACACCCTACAGTGTAAATTTCACCGTGCTGAGTTTAATATCAAAACCGGCAAGGCCGAACAATGGGCCTGCTTTCCTCCGGGTATTCAAGCATTAAATTTTTTTCGCGGCGAAAAAAACCTTGTCACCTACGATCTTAAAACGGAAGACGGGAAAGTGCTGATTAATTTATAGGGTACCTCTGAATAATTCCCTGGTGAGATGAGAGCAAGGCAAAAACAATCGAAAAAGCGGAGTTTATATGTAATAAATGAGCATTTTGAGCGTGTTTATAACGCCGTTATCGCTCGCTAGGGAATTATTCAGAGGTGCCATAGAAATATCGCTCCTTAAGTTAGGGCCCACAAAGGAATCTTTTCCGTCGCATATTGCAATGACTTTTCCACTTTTTTATATGCCGGAAATGCGCTTGACACCAGCGCCCAGTATTGCGGGGAGTGATTCAAGTGAACGGTGTGGCAGAGCTCATGAATAATGATATATTGAACTTGAGTCGGTGTTAAAAATAATAAATTTCGATTCAGGTTTATGTTTTTTTTCGATGAACAACTTCCCCAGCGGGTTTTCTGTGCCTTTATAAATACCCGGTTATATGGCAACCTTAAGTCAAGGCTGTATTTTTTCAAACACGCGGTAAGCTCCTGCTTAGCCAGTTGATGAATAAATTCCCGGAGTGCCAGCGTTTTTTCTTCGTCGTTATTGGCATAAATTGTTATCTGGTTTTGCTTAACACACAGTCTTAACTTTTTATCGCGAGCAACATAATTGACGTAATAGGTTTTATTTAAATAGGCAAAATGTATATCTCTTGGCGGACAGGTTGATAAGCCCTTATCCTGAGGACGGGCAGACAGTATTTTTTGCTGGATCCGCGCTATCCAGTCTGTATGACGATGTAAAAAGCGTGCCACTTCTTGTTGATTAAGCTGCACGGGGGAAACCACTTCAATTTGAGCCAAACGGTTTATTTTTATCTGTAAGCGTTTGGCGCGTTTACTGACTCTCAAAGAATAGGGATATTGATCGCTCAAGAAGATAATTTACCGAAATTTTCAAGCACACTTTCCGCAATAACAGTGGAGAATTGCCGTGAGTCCGTGTCTTCCAAGAGTTTACTCAACTTGTCAACGGCTTCGGTATAATCCTCAATATCCAGCTCATCCACTTTACCTTCCCGGGATTTTGCCAGGGCTTTCTTTGTATTGAGGTCTTCAATGCCAACAATGTCCATCAATGGTGAAAACTTCCACAACAAGCCCTTGCCTTCTTCCAGCTCGTTCATATAGGCCCGAACATCCTGACGAATAGGATATTCCATGCGATTTTTTGCAATTTGCCAGGCAAAAACACCCAACAAGGTTGTGGGTATCATTAATATCCAAACCAGTTTGGCAAAACTCTCCAACGGCAACATATTATTTCCCATGGCGGTATATGCCAAAGAAAAGCCGGCAATATATAGTAAAGTCGCTACACCTAAGCCAATCACGGCAGATTTGGGCTTAAGCGGAATACTCCGTTTGCGATAATCGAGTCTTTCCAGATCGAAGGATTTTTTAAAAAGACGGTGAACCTCTTTTTTCGCGTTTCTTTTATTTTTGGGTTTTGCAGCCATTTTATTCTCTTGTGTATATTTCGGGTTTTTAGCTTTGTTGTTGAGGATAAAGCCCCGGCAGGGATTTTAGCTTGCTATCACTTGTATTCCGAGGTTTTTTTAAAACAGAACCGAGTGCTTTCCAGAATTTGGCCCCATCCCATGAATAAGCAACACCCGCATAAAGTATCTTGTCTAGGTTATTTATCGCCTGCATTGCCTCTTTATCTTGTAAGCGCTTACCAACTGAAATCAAACTGCGTGTTTTGCTATCCCCCGGCCAGGCCGCATTTGCCCATGCAAGCAAGGCATCTTTGGCCTTGTTGGCATCGTTTTGCTCGCACGCCGTTTTTAACTGTTTTCTCGCCTGATCCAGTGATACAGTATCAATAAGCAATGCGGTTTCAACGGGCTGCTGAGCCAGACTGGGCCGCTTTGCCTGATACAGCCAACCTATAATCGTCAGTAACCAGCCAACACCGAGTGCAAGTGCAACAAATGGCCAGTAAGAAAATGCCATTAACCGCCCGATAATCTGGCTGTTTTGATTTGTCGTCAAATCACCCACGGGTGCCCCACCTGCTTCCACCATCTCGGGATTAACACCATCTTCGGGGCTGCTTGGCGTTTCTGTCAATTTTGTATTTTGTGTATTGCCGGTGCCAACATTTTCATCAGCTACCACGTTTATCGTTCTCGAGGCGATAGTAACCACTTGCTCTTTATCCAGTACCGTATCCCACCAATACAAACGTATTTCCGGGAGTTGCAACTCACCACTTTGGGTGGGAATAATGGCAAACTTTTCTTCACGAACACCCAGCAATGAACCATCACTCAATCCAGTTTTCACCGTCGGTTGATCCACATATTGCTTGATACCATCGGTATTTACCAACCTAAACTCTGGCAGCTGAGCGCCGGTTTGCCCTTTCGCCTCAATCCTTAATGTCCGTGTTATTGGTTCCCCGACTTTAAAGACCAGTGGGTTCTTCGACCAGGATTCAGATAGCACCAGGTATTTTGCCGGTAACCAGTTCTCGCCCTTAAATGAAGGAGGTTGCGGTAAAACCTCCAACACCACCGCATCACTTTTTACCTTTACCCGCCGCAAACGTTGCTGGGATTGAAAAAACTGATCAAAAGGATCCATCGCCCGACCCGGCTGGACTTTTCGTGGCACAAACACTTTACCTTCAAAAATGGTCGGAGGAATAGCAAGGTTGCCGCTTTTTTGGGGAAAAATGGCAAAACGACGCTCCGTAACCTGATAGCGCCTCTGATTTCGCATGGCTTGATACGTTACATCCTCACCCATTCTTTCCACGACTGCCGATGCGATCTCCGGCTCGGTTAAGGAACCGTCGCGAATCTCCACTGCCCGAAACAACCTTGCAGTATAAATGACTTCTGACTGTACGTAGGCGCTGTTGGTATCAAGTAATACTTCCAGGAAAATGTCCGCACCTTGTGTCGCACTTACCGCCGTTGATTTTACCACCTGGATACGAATTGCCTGAGTTCTTTCATTTCCTGCAACAATGGGTGGTATTATGCTGACCCCATTTTTTTTCGGGGACAGGCTAATAATCCATTCTTTTTCACTACTCACTTTACCATTAACAAAGCTCACCTTACTGCTTTGTGAAGTACCCAAAATTTCAAAATCCCGCTCCAACACTTCAAGCTCGGGACTTTCATTATCCGATTTAATAGTCAAAGTGAATGTTTCACCCTGTTCAATTATTGCCCTGTCAACCGTCGCAGTCACTTTTGCAAACACTGAAACGGAAAAAAGCAAGGTAAATACGATAACAATTAAACTGAATATCCGAATCACCACTGATTCTCCGTCTCTGTTCGTTGTCTCGCCCTGTCTCTGAGATTCTGTCTGCGCATTTTTTCACGCAAAAGCCCGCCCGGGTCATCCGGAATACGCCTTAACCACTGATCCGTCGCTTGTTCTATTTCTTTTTGTTCCGTATTTTTTTCCTGTTCAAGCTCAGACACTTCGTTTTGATCATCGGCTTTGTTTTTTTCAAGATCCTGCCGTTCTTTTGATTGCGACTCTTCTGTTTTCCCTTTCTGCCTATCGTCTTTCAAATTTTCTTCACTGTCCTCAGTATTTTGCTCATTCGCATCAGATTGCTGCTCGGCGTTCTCTTGATCCTGTTTACTGGACTGATTTTTATCGCCTTGCTCCTGATCAGCCTTGTTTTTCTGTTCTTGATTATCTTTATCCTGATTACTATCGTCGTTACTGTCACCTTGCTTATCTGATTGCGGCTTCTGTTCTTGCTTTTGTTTTATTTTTTCTACCAGAGCTTTGTTAAATTGCGCATCTTTGTGATTAGGCTCACGCTCCAATACATTATTGTACGCCTCAATAGCCTCCGACAACTTTCCCTGATGAGCCAGCGCATTTCCCAGATTATAAAAAGACTCGGCTGATTCTGATTTTGAAAAAGCTTCTTCCGCTTTTTCAAAATTGCCGGATTGATATTCAGCAACACCTTTCCATTCATTGTTTTCAAATAACTCCGCCGCTGCTTTTACCCTGCCTTCATTTAAAGCCTCCTCGGCCTGTTGATTTTTATTTTTCCACAAATCATCCCAGCTAAATGCGTAGGCATTTTGTGCTGGCATTATGAATGAAACAAGTAATGCCGTTCCCAGCCACCCCCGGCGAAACCCTAATGCAGCAAAAGGTAATGCCAGCAATAAAAACAAATGGCCCTGATCACGCCACAAATCTACTTCTCGCACAAATGGATTATTTTTTTGCAAACCGTCATTCAAGTCTGGTTTTTTTAATCGGCGTATATCCTCGCTACCAATACTTATGTCGGTGTACACACCCGATCCAGCCATGGCCAGTGTTTTTAACTCATCGCGATTTAGCTTTGGAATCACAATTGTGCCTTGGCTGTCTTTCAAAAAACCCTCCCCACCATTAGGTATTGGCGCCCCCTGTTCTGTGCCCACACCAATAACATTGACACTGTAACCGGCTGCGGCCACTTTCTCTGCAACACTCACACTGGCTTGTAAATCGACGCCATCCGTGATCAGCACGATGTCCCCATCTTTATTGCCAGCCTGTGTCAATAATTGCGCCGCCTTCATTATCGCCTTGTCTGCACGACCGCCTCTACCTGGCATGATTGATGGACTTAAACTTGGCACCATCGATACAATGGTATTGCTGTCATCGGTCAACGGCGAAACAATATGGGGTGTATTTGCATATACAACCAGCGCTGATAAACCTTCTTTCGTGTCTTTCAGAAAATCGATTAATTTTAGTTTTGCACGACTTGCCCTGTTTGGTGCCAGGTCTGTCGAATTCATGGAACGAGACATATCCAGCACAAATACGCGCGCCGTTTCTTTTTTGTAAACGGCTTGCGGCAATTTGCTCCATGTAGGCCCAGCCATTGCCAGTATGAGCAAGCTACCGACAATGCCAAGCAACATCAAATGCAGCCATCCCTGCTTTTTTTCTATACCTACCAATAAATAAGCGATTAGTCCCGGATCACAGGCTTTGCTCCAGGTGTTTGATTGCCGTGAATATCGATATACTCGCCAGATAAACCACAACAACACAACAAACAACAATAAATACAGCGGACGAATAAAATGAAACTGACTCATATCCGCAATCATCTTTCGTATTCCATTTTACTTGCAGAAGCTGGCGTTGAACTTAGCCGCGTGGCTATATAACCATAAATTATCAACAACACGATACATAAACCCAGTGGCCAGTAAAACAACGCCTTTTGCGGTCGAAGTGTTTCCGGATCCTGCATTGTCGGTTCAAGTTCATCTATAGCTTTATAAATAGCTTCAAGGCCTTTGGTATCCTTGGCGCGGAAATAGGCACCACCAGTTAAGGCGGCTACCCGTGTCAACGTTTCTTCGTCCAGATCAGCCGATGGATTTATTCTGCGTGTGCCAAAAAAAGACTGCACTTCCATGCTGTCTGCTCCCACGCCTATCGTATAAATTTTCAAGCCCAGGCCTTTTGCCAACTCAGCCGCTTTTAATGGCGCAATCTCACCGGCTGTATTAGCACCATCAGTAAGTAAAATAAGCACACGACTTCCTTCCGGCCTGTCTCGTAAACGCTTTACCGCCAAACCTATTCCATCACCTATCGCCGTTTCCTTGCCCGCAAGTCCGATTTCCGCTTCATTTAACATATAACGCACCGTTGTTCGGTCAAACGTCAACGGCGTTTGTACATAAGCCCGTTTACCAAACAAAATTAAACCAATTCTGTCTCCCTGACGGCGCTGAATAAAATCACCGGCGACGTTTTTTACCGCTGTCAGTCTATTTACCCGATTCCCATTTAAAACAAAATCATCTGCTTCCATACTACCGGATAAGTCAACCGCCAACATTAAATCACGACCACTAACCGGAATATTTACCGGGTCTCCAATCCACATCGGTTTTGCCGCAGCAACAAGCAACAGCAACCACGCTGTATAAAGAAACCATACCCTTTTATTTTTGGTTTTAGGAGCGCCACTCGCCCCTTGCTGTATACGAATCCACTTTTGATAGAAGGGCACTTTTAACGCTTGCGTACTAACTTCCGCGGCTGGTAACACAATTTTCACAATCCACGGCAGAGGAAAAAACAATAATAACCAGATAATATCAAACTGAAACATTACAACCTGCCCAGCAGTTTTTTTGTTACTTTCAACAGTTCATTAATATCCACTTCACAGTGTTTTTGGTAAGGTGCAGACACAATGAATCGCCCCGAGCCGCTAGTAAAACAATCTGTTTTACTTAATTTATCCAGATAGGATAACCATTCTTCTTCTACTAATCCGGCAACTTCCTGGTTTCCGAATTTGGCGACTAATGCTCTGCGAATCAATAACGATATTTCACCGCAAGCCTTAGTTGCATCTTTTGATATCGCATAATCAACTTCTATCGCTGCCAATTCTGCCATTGCCAATTTTTTGTATTTTGGCCTGCGTGCCCATCGTACGATGTATCGAATGAAAAAATACAAAACAGGTAATATAACCAATAACGCCCACCATCCCGGTGCTAGTGGCCAAAAGGAAACCGGATCAGGTAAATGAATATCTCGCAACTCTTTTAGTTGAGTTTGCAAATCATTCATCGCAATCTACCCCCAGCTTTGCGCTGCAAATGCCTTGTAATATGCTCTGAAAGCTTATCCGTACTGCAAATAGAAAAAAAATGAATACCGCTTTTCAAGCAAAATTGTTTCAGCCTGGATTCTGATTGATTAAATGAAGACAATATAAGCTGATCCGTCTGCTGTTCAGCTACGCTAAACTTTCCTGAGTGCTTACCATCTGACAACATATAATTTCCGGCAGGTGGTGCATGTTTTTCCAGTTCATCATAGACTTTAATCATTGCCAGTTCACAGTGATACGATATTTGTGTCAAATAGGTTTTTGCCGTATCACCAATCGACTCAAAGTCACTAATGATAAAAATCAGACTTCCCGGCTTTGCTATGCGTTTAAGCCGCAATACCACATCAACAAAACCTTGCGAATCTGCTGGCTCAAGTGACTTCGAGCGTGTTATCTCAAAGGCGTTTCGGTTCCAGTCAACCAAGCCTTTAAGCAGGGTAAGCACACCGCGTTTACCACCAACGGGTTTTATTTCCTTGTGTTCGTTGGCACAGAACAAAATACCACCCACCCTGTCACCGTGTGACATTGACGACCACGCCAGCAATCCAGCTACTTTCGATGCGACAACGGATTTGAATGACACTTGTGTACCAAATTGCATACTCGGACCAGCATCAACCACAAAATAAATTGCCCGCTCTCTTTCTTCGGTAAAAAGTTTTGTGTGTGTTTTTCCTGTTCGCGCCGTTACTCGCCAGTCTATACTGCGAATATCATCACCCGGTTGGTAGAGCCGAACCTCTGAAAAATCCATGCCTCGCCCTCTAAACGGTGAAGCGAAATTTCCTGATCGTTGTGCCGCCGTTTTTTTTCGGCTAACACCGATAGCATTGCCCGCTAGCAGCCGCAATCCAATTAAGTTTTGCATGCTCACAACAACAGTATCCGGGATCTCTGAGTGCACCACTGTTAGTATCCTGTTGTTTCGTTAATGTCGCAGACTGCCACCTGTGCCACACGCACTAAGGTGCGGGCACCAGCTCAATTAATAACTTAATCACATCATCCGCCGATATGCCCTCCGCTTCAGCCTCAAAGGTCAGTAGAATTCTGTGACGCAACACATCATAAGCAATTACCTGCACGTCTTCCGGGCCTACATAATCTCGACCATCTAACCAGGCATGTGCACGGGAACAACGGTCCAGTGCAATTGTGCCGCGGGGGCTTGCGCCAAAATTAATCCAGCGGGCAAGTTCCTGGCTATACAAATCCGGGGTTCTGCTTGCCGCGATTAATTGCACAATGTAATTTTCCACCGAGTCGGCCATGTGCATATTAAGGACTTCGCTCCTTGCCTTGAACATGTCCCCTTCTGTAATTACTTCAGGTCTCGATTTGACTTGTACTACCTGATTGCTTTCCTGGGCACGAACCAGACGCAATATTTTTTTCTCCGCTTCTACGTCTGGGTAATCAATATTCAAGTGCATTAAAAATCGATCCAACTGTGCCTCAGGCAGCGGGTAAGTCCCTTCTTGCTCTATCGGGTTTTGTGTAGCCATTACCATAAATAATTTTGGTAATTGGTAGGTTACCCGGCCAACCGTAATTTGGCGCTCGCCCATTGCTTCAAGTAATGCCGATTGTACTTTTGCCGGCGCACGATTGATTTCATCTGCCAACACCAAATTATGAAACAATGGCCCTTGCTGAAAATGAAAAGTACCATCTTGTGGCCGATAAACTTCTGTGCCAGTTAAATCTGCCGGTAGTAAATCCGGGGTAAATTGAACACGATGAAAATTTCCTTCTATTCCATCACTTAGCACTTTTATCGCTGTGGTTTTTGCTAATCCGGGCGCACCTTCCACCAACAAATGACCATCTGATAACAAGGCAATCATGAGTTTTTTTGTTAGATCAGGCTGCCCGACAATAATTTTGTTTATATAGGATAAATAACCATTAATACGTTCAAATGGAGAAGACATATTCAGATTCCGATAATTTGTTATGTGTCTATAAGATCAGGGATTGGGAAAAACTCGATTAGTACGATTATTCCGGCCGTTGAAGGGGTTTTTCTACCGCTTTTCGCTTTTCAATGCCGGACAATAACTCAATAAGTGTTAATGCAAAGTCCATTGCTGTACCGGGGCCACGTGATGTAATAATCTGCCCATCGACAACAACAGCTGCTGTAGAGTACACCATTCCCTTAATGTCAAAATGTTCCAGACTACCCGGGAAGCTGGTAACTTTTTTATTTTCAAGCAAACCCGCACTGGCCAGGACTTTTGGGGCAGCACATATTGCTGCTATCCATTTACCTTTTGCATTCATTTCGCACAGCAAGCGTTGTATTCGACAGTCTTCATCCAAAAAGTCTGCACCAGGTAAACCACCGGGTAATACGATCATATCAAAATCACGATCCATTACCGCCGTTAATTCCACATCGGGCATCATTACCACGCCGCGACTTGCTTTTACTGGCTTGTTATCAAGCCCAGCTGTCACTACGGTAATTTCCGCTCGACGCAACAAATCGATAATCGTGACGGCTTCTAGTTCTTCACAACCTTGTGCGAGCGGGATAAGGACGCCTGCCACATTAAACTCCTCGTTTTTATTAATGATATATAACGACTCACTGGCACGATTTCAATGCCTTGTGCTTTTAACTTTGGCAACCAGTTTTGCAATGCTTTAACCGTTTCAGCATGTGGGTGTCCAATTGCTAACGCATGCCCAACTCTGTTTATCTTTTTCAATAAGCGTTGAAACTGGCGTTCTATTTCTTTCGCTGTGACCACGTGATCCAAAAAGATATCCCTCTTGGCATTGGGAATGTGGTACGCCTGTGCCTGCACTGCAGCAATGCTTGCCGCATGTGTTCTACTATCAAGAAAATAGAGGTTTTTATTTTGTTTTAGTTCCTCCATCAACCACTGCATTTTGACCTTGCTTTGGGTGAGCAAACTTCCCATGTGATTGTTCACACCTACAGCACCCGGAATCGCACGAATATTGGCTTTTACGATATTTACAAATTGCTGACGCTGCATGGAAACATTTAGCCCACCCGGACCCATTGCTTTGTTGGAAATTGCCTGCATGGGCATGTGCAACATAATTTCCTGTTGTCGCATTCGGCTTAGCTCAATTAATTTTTTTGCGTACTTAGTGTGAGGCAAGAAGGCGTATGTCAGCGCATGGGGTAAGCTAACCAAACGCTCACCCAATACAAGATCATTTCCAAGATCGTCAATCACTATTGCCGCGAAACGCGACGAATCCTGTGCAAATAGCACATGGGAAAAAATCACAAGCTGCATCAGCAGCAAATTTGTTGCTATCAATCGCATGTAATACTGTAGCTTTCCCCTCCCCGGAATACAGCCATATTACACTTAAGCCCCGCTCGATCAAATTACATTTATTTATTTTTCAAGGCGCATAAAAAAACACCCGAAAAAGGTGTTTTTTTATTCAAAATTGGCGTTTATCTATTTAATCCTTGAAATTGATATCGCCTTTAAAGTATTTAACGCCTCATATAATTGATAATCCGTGCTCGGCAAATTCGACATAAAATCATCAACCTTGTCTTTATCATCTTCCTTCACTGTTGCTCCGTTTTCCAGATGCCCCGATAAATCGGCTTCTTTAATTCGCTTGAAGTCGTTTTTTATTGACTGCACTTTCAGCGATTCCAATTTAATATGGGGCATAATTCCCTCGGCCTGAATCGAGCGGCCCGAAGGCGTGTAATAACGTGCTGTGGTCAATTTCAATGCAGACTCCGCATTCATGGGCAAAATTGTTTGCACAGAACCCTTGCCAAAGGTTTTTTCTCCCAAAATAATCGCCCGATTGTGATCACGAAGCGCGCCAGCAACAATTTCCGATGCCGACGCAGATCCACCATTCACCAAAACGACCATCGGATTTCCGTTCAAAACATCGTTTGGAGTTGCACTGAATTTTAGTCGGGATGCGGAATCACGTCCTTCTGTGTACACAATCAAGCCCTTTGTCAAAAAGGCGTCCGAAACATCCACCGCCGCACTTAAGACACCCCCCGGATTATTTCTCAAATCCAGCACCAGGCCTTTTAAACCGTCTTTGCTGCTGTCCTGTAATTTTTCAATTTCTTCCAACAGGTTTTCTCCGGTTTTGGATTGAAAGCTGGTAATACGAATATAACCAAAATCCTCACCCAGCATTTTACTCTTAACCGATTTAACACGAATAATATCTCTGATGATTGTGATTTTTAGTGGCTTGTCTACACCTTCTCTAACCACCGTCAATACTATCTCTGAACCTGGCTTACCACGCATTATCTTTACAGCCTGGCTCAACGACAAGCCTTTTACCGGCGTTTCATCAAGCCGCACAATTAAATCGCCGGCGTGCATGCCCGCCTTTTTCGCTGGGGTGTCATCAATAGGGGAAATAACCTTTATAAAGCCGTCTTCCATTCCCACCTCGATGCCTAAGCCACCAAATCGGCCGGTCGTGCCCACTTGCAATTCTTTATAGCCATCAGGATCAAGATAGGTCGAGTGTGGATCCAGGCCAGACAACATACCGCGGATGGCATTTTCCAACAGGGTTTTGTCGTCGACTTCTTCTACATAATCGTTTTTAATTTTGGCGAACACCTCAGTAAAAGTACGTAACTCGTTGACGGGCAAGGAAAACGTCTCCTGCGCTTTTCGCTCGGCAAATACACCCTGAGTAATTGCCAGCATGAGCCCAAACACCAATCCGATACTCAGTATTGATAATGTTTTAAAAGTTGGTTTCATTCATTGCTCCCCGGTATGCACCGGCATAACTTGTCTAAATTCCACGGGCACTGATTCAGTTAGACTCTATCAAAAATGTGCAAATAATCATACGATATGTTTGGTTAATCATATATTTAGCCTGGATTTTGGTGATTTTTTGCTATATCCAAGGCTTGAAGATCAAGATGATTTTCTGGCAAGTATCCATTTTTCCGGATTCACTGGCTTGCCTTTGTAGCGTATCTCAAAGTATAACGCCGGCTTGCCACGACGGCCACTATTACCCGCCCGTGCTATTGACTGATTTTCCCGCACCCTGTCACCCACATTTGCCAGGAGTTGTTGATTGTGGGCATACAAACTCATATAACCCCGGCCATGCTCGATAATAAGCACAAAACCATAACCGGATAACCAGTCTGCGAATACCACCCGTCCGGCGGCAACCGCATTCACACTGGCACCTGCACGGGTTTCAATTAAAACACCACGCCATTTTAATCGTGTGCCTTGACGAGTACGACCAAATTTATTAACTAAACGCCCCTTTACAGGCCATGTCAACCCGCCTTTTTGCTTTGCGAAAGATATGCCGGTCGATTTGCGTTGATCCAGCTCTGAAATCGCCTTGGCGAGCTTCCCCAAGCGCTTTTGGTCATTTTTTAAAAGTGTTATTCTCGACTGACCAGTTTTGATTTCTTTTTCCAGCCGGCTTAACGAAGCACTGCGCTTGGCATAATTTTCCTCCAACACAGCCAATTGCCGACGGTTTTTTTCGAGCTGCTTTTCTAGCGCTTTTTGTTCTTGATCGAGTTTTTGATCAACTTCGGCAAATGCCGTGTATTTAGTCGTCAGTGTCTGATATTGCTGGTTATAGTCTTTCACAAGATAATCAAAATAGATTTTGACCCTGTGTGGAGAAACGCGATTGCCTGGCGTTAACCAGGTTTTTAGCGAGTTGTTTGCTCGCAAAATGTAAAATGCCTGCAACAATCGGGACATTGTCCTTTCAACCGCTGCCAAATCAGCCAGCAAACTGCGCCGTTCTTCGGAGAAACGGTTAATACGCGCCTGAATCTTGTCCTGCTTGACCAATATCGCCTGGTATTGCTGGCCCAGCTTTTGTATTTTTTGATCAAAAGAGTATATCTTTTTCTGGAGCTTACTTCTTTGGCTTTCCTTTAGTTTGACTGAATTGGTAATACGTTGAATCTTTGCCTTTAAACGCTGAGAATCTGCTTTAACCTTGGCAGCAGAGGGATTACTGGCGGGGGGTTCGGCTGAATGGGCCTGTAAAACGTGGAACACTGAGAACAAAACAAAAAATACACAACGGCAAATAATGCTGATATTTTTCATCCTGCTCCTTATAACCGCACAACATTAATCCTGACGCATCAATTGAAAAACCAACCGCACTGGAACCTCATCCATGAAAAAAGCCATTTTACGGCAAATTTCGGCAATAACCCCGCCCTAGTTCACCTGCATATTATTTGATCGTCACCAGCGACTGGCCACCCATTTCATCGGGCTTTTCAATACCCATTAAATATAACATGGTGGGTGTAACATCAGACAATGCCCCTGTTGGTGCTAGTTCAGCATCACGCCCAATGTAAATAAACGGCACCGGATTGGTGGTATGTGCCGTATGCGCTTGACCAGAATCCACATCTGCCATTTGCTCTGCATTTCCATGATCCGCTGTAATTAATACCTCGCCACCAACGGCCAATATGGCATCCACCACCTCTCCAACACAAGCATCCAGCGTTTCAATCGCCTTTACCGCAGCTTCAAACTTACCGGTATGACCAACCATGTCCGGGTTGGCGAAATTACAAATAATTGCATCGTATTTATCAGATTTGATTGCATCAACCAGCTTTTCGGTTAGCGTTGGTGCATTCATTTCGGGCTGTAGGTCATAGGTTGCCACATCTGGGGAAGGCACAAGAATACGGTCTTCCCCTGGTAGTGCTTCCTCAACACCGCCATTAAAGAAAAATGTGACATGGGCATATTTTTCCGTTTCAGCAATCCGCAACTGCCTTAAACCTAAATCCGAAATATAAGCACCAAAAACATTGTTCAATCGCTCTGGCGGAAATGCCACCTGCACATCAAACGTGGATTTATATTCTGTCAAGCTCACAAACGAACCCAGTTCAGGCAAGGGATCAGACACAAACTGATTAAAATCAGGCTCGATAAACGGTTGCGTAATCTGGCGCGCCCGATCCGAGCGAAAGTTCATAAAGATCAGCGAATCACCGTTTTCGACCCGAATCGGGGATTGCCCTGGCGGATGAATGCAGGTTGCCTTAACAAATTCATCTGTTTCACCCCGTTCATAGGCCTGTGCCAGGGCCTGTTGTGCTGAAGCCGCCTGATGCGCGGCCTGCCCATGCGCAATCATGTCAAAACAGGTTTTAATCCGATCCCAACGATTATCCCTGTCCATGGCAAAATAACGTCCGACGATTGATGCAATCTGAATGGTCACATCCCGATCCTTGGAGGCTGTTTCAATGCAGCAAGTCAATGCCTGTAAATATTTTTCAGCACTTTTGGGAGAAGTGTCTCGACCATCCAAAAAAGCATGAACGTAGATTTTTTTTGCACCACGTTCGGCAGCCAGCTCAACCATCGCATGAATATGTGAGTCGTGGCTATGCACACCACCATCAGACAACAAGCCCATGATATGAACGGCTTTTCCATGCTCAATGGCATTCTCAAGGCTTTTGATTAAAACACCGTTTGAGAAAAAATAGCCCGATTTCAAGGCATGATCAATTCGGGAAATTTCCTGGTGTACCACCCGACCTGCACCCAAATTGAGGTGCCCTACTTCTGAATTACCCATTTGACCAACGGGTAAGCCAACCGCGGTTTCAGATGCCTTGATCAAGGTATGTGGGTATTTCTCCCATAACTTTTCCCAATTTGGTTTATTTGCGGTATAAATTGCATTGTTATTTTCTGATTCGCTGTATCCCCATCCGTCGAGAATAAGAAGTACTACCGGCTTTTTTCTATCACTCATATATCTTCTATTTACCAATTATGTCCGTAAGGCTGGTCTTTTTTAAACAAAATCTAAAAAAACCATCCATATTCGCCCAAAAGCGCCATATAATCACAGTAGCATCAAGGTATTTGGCAACAAACACCTTTCTCTACAAGAGTATTATTGTATAATGTTTTAATAATAAACGCAGTATAATTGCGCCCAAGCAAATTGCCCCTCAAATCCAGCAACCAGAGATAAAGGGCAACTTAACAAACCAAAGTAAAGACAAAGAGACTAGCCCTATGCCTGACACCTATACAATAGATGAGCCACTCATCACGAAAAACGAGGATATAGAGCGCGCTGCACAATCAATGAAAGCCATGGCCCATCCTCTACGCCTTAAAATTCTTTGCTCTCTTGGCGGCAGCGAAGTCAGCGTTCAGGAAATTGTCAAACTTGTTGGCACCTCGCAAAGCAATATTTCCCAACATCTCGCTATATTACGTGACAAAGGGATATTATCTTCCCGAAAAGATGCTAACCGCGTCTATTACAAAGTTGGCGACACAAGAACCTTGCGCTTGATCGGCATGATGCGTGAAGTTTTCTGCACTGTAGACTAACACCGCACAACCTGGGCATAAATATTTACCCGTAAGCCAAAAACCGAGCTTCCAAGCCGTTTCCTTCGGGGTCTATAGCCCTGATAATTGAGAAAGCAGCGCCGCCAGCCCTGGCACCCACTTTGGCATTTATTTTCGTGGCGCGCAGTTTATCACCGCTCATCCAAGTTAACCAGTCAAAATCCCCTGCGCTTGTACGCCGCTCCCATGAAATACCAAACCTGCCGAGGCAAAAATATCCCGGGGTTATTGCAGCACAGATGATAAAACGAAGGAATTAGTCACATTTGCTACCTGTTTTCGGTTAAAATAGCCGACCGAAAATAATTCAAATACCAGCCAGCTTTCGCTGGTCACAAATTACATATAACAAGAGACAATATGGAAGATTTTACTAATTTTTTGTTCGAGCAATGGTTACTTTCCCTTGCATTCCTATTTATCGTTATTTTAATTGGGCGCTCATACCTTGAGCCCATGCTAACAGGCGTAAAAAACATCAAAGCGCAGGATGCTGTCAGACTGATGAATGATGACAACACTGTGGTACTCGATGTGCGTCTGGAAAAAGAATATAAAGAAGGCCATATCCTCGATGCGGTACACATACCCGTTGGCGCGCTTGATTCCCGGGTTCGCGAACTTGATGCCTATAAAAACAGCAAAATTGTCATTTACTGCCAAACTGGCATGCGCTCCAAACAAGCCGGTGGCATATTAAAAAAACACGGCTTTACAGAAATGTACAGCATCGACGGCGGCATCGGTGCCTGGGCTGCCGCTAATTTGCCGGTAAATAAAAGTAACAAGAAAAAAGGCAAAAAATCAAAAAATGACTAATATTGTGATTTATCTCACAGCCGGTTGTCCGTATTGTATTCGCGCAAAAATGTTGCTCGACAATAAGGGTGTCGAATACACTGAACACCGGGTCGACCTTAATCAAGACTTGCAAGCTGATATGGTTCGCTTATCGAATCGACATACAGTCCCACAAATATTTATTGACGATTTTCATGTAGGTGGTTTTGACGACATGTACATGATGGATCTTGACGACAAACTGGATCCTTTACTTTTTCCGGAAAAAAACAGCGACTAAACAATATGGCAAATTTAATCATCGCATGCCCGGGTTGCCACAAACTCAACCGAGTACCAGAAGAAAAACTTCACAGCAACGGCAATTGCGGCAGCTGCAAAACACCCTTGTTTCAAAAAGCGCCTCTCGACCTAAGCCAAGCCAGTTTTTCCAATCACATTGTAAAATCTGACCTGCCAACACTCGTTGACTTTTGGGCACCTTGGTGCGGGCCATGTAAAATGATGGCGCCGGTACTTGCGCAAGCAGCCAGTACATTCGAACCCCGCTTGCGTATCGCAAAAATTAACACCGAAGAAGAACAACTACTTGGTGGTCAATTTAATATTCGCAGTATTCCAACGCTGGTTTTGTTTAGCAAAGGCAAGGAAATTGATCGTATCTCCGGTGCAATGAATCTGCCTCAACTCAGCCAATGGCTAAACCAAGCACTGAGCAAAATATAGCTAATTAAACAAACATTATCTCAACTCTAACCACACAAGAATTAACGAAAAGGGCGCATACCTATGACAGAAAACAACACCGCTGCAAACAAGGCCGACGAAAGAAATTTTCAAATCCAAAAAATTTACATAAAAGATGTGTCATTTGAAACCCCGGACACCCCTGCTATTTTTCAACAAAAATGGGAACCGGAAATTGGCCTGCAATTGGGTAACTCGGCTGTTACGCTTGGTGATAACGTACACGAAATCGTATTGACGATTACAGTCACGGCCAAGCTTGGTGATAAAACCGCTTATTTATGTGAAATCAAGCAAGCGGGTATTTTTACTATTTCCGGTTATTCCGATCAGGATATGGGCGCAATGGCCGGCGCTTACTGTCCCAATATTTTATTCCCCTATGCCCGGGAAGCCATTTCAGATCTTGTGGTAAAAGGCGGTTTTCCGCAAATGTTGTTGGCACCCGTCAACTTTGAAGCTCTGTACCAACAACACTTGCAGCAAGCCCAATCTGGCGACACCCCCAAGCCCGAGACAACACATTAACAAATATGCCCGTAGCACATCCCAGTATTGCCGTCATCGGTACCGGTTCATGGGGTACAGCGCTTGCTGTACTCCTGGCCAGGAATAAAATGCCTGTTAATTTCTGGGGTCGAAATCTCAAGCACCTGAACACATTAAAGGCCTCTCGCTGTAACAATCAATATCTGCCCGGTATTCCGTTTCCTGCTTCACTCAAGGTCGTTACCAGCCTTGAGCGTTGTATCGCTCAATCAGATGACATTTTGCTTGTTGTGCCTTCTGCCGGTATCCGTCAGTCACTGGAAAAAATAAAACCCTTTATTGCGTTTTCCCCCCCAAGAATTGCAATTGCCAGCAAGGGCCTTGAACAAGACAGCCTGAAATTGCTGCATGAGGTAGCCACGGACGTGCTTGGCGACAAACTTGAAGTTTGTATTATTTCCGGGCCAACATTTGCCAAAGAGGTTGCCAAAGGCCTGCCTACCGCTATTACCGTTGCTTCCAACAACCCCCAATTTGCCGAAACCTTTGCATCGTATTTATCAAACGAATATTTTCGTGCCTATACCAGTGACGACATCATTGGTGTCGAGGTTGGCGGTGCGGTTAAAAATGTTATCGCCATAGCTGCCGGCATTTCCGACGGATTGGGTTTTGGAGCCAACACCCGGGCCGCGCTTATAACTCGCGCACTTGTTGAGATATCACGGCTGGGTAAAACACTTGGAGGCAAACCCGAAACGTTTATGGGTATGGCCGGCTTGGGGGATTTGATATTAACCTGCACTGACAACCAAAGTCGAAACCGTCGCGTCGGTCTTGGCCTTGCTAAAAACAAATCCATCGAAGATATTCAAACCGAACTAGGTCAGATTGCCGAAGGCATTCCCACCACCCAAAAAGTTTACCAGTTGGCAAAAACATTAGACGTCGAAATGCCTATTGTCGAACAGGTATATTCCGTATTATATGAAAACAAAACACCCCAGCTGGCTGTTAAAGGTTTGCTTGACAGAAATACCGGCACCGAATTTTAGGGCGCATTATGCTATTCTCAACAATAGAGAAAATACCCGAGGCCACCATGTTAAATATTCGCGCTAACACCCCAAACAGAAACCCGCTTTTTTATTTATCCGCTTTCTTCATTTCAGTTTTTGTCTTTATCCTCGCTGGGTGTGGTTCAGGCAGTCTTAGTGATCTACCGACCGAAAACACGACAACCAGCCAGCCAGTCGACGCCTTAGGTAATTATTCGGGTGATGTTGTTATTGATCTATTGGAAGACAGTCCCAAAATTTCCTTACAGTCTGATGGCCGTACCAATATTGTGCTGCAATTTATCCCAAGAGACAGCAACGGTTTTTCCCTTTCTTCAGAACAAATCGACATCGATTTACTCATCGATGACACGGAAGTTAGCGTGGAATCTTATCTGCAAAGTGACGCAAGTGAGCTGCAATTTAACGTCAATTTCGGCTTGGTATTAGACGCCAGTTATTCCATGGTTGACCGAAACGCATTCGAGCCAATGTTAAAAGCCGCCAGCGAAAGTGTGCAATCCGGCATTACTATCTGGGAGTCTAAATCGGGCACATTCAACTTCCATACTACATGGTTTAATGACTTTATTTATTCTGCTGATCAATCCACATCACCCTGGACAGCAACGGATATTTTGAGTATTGCCCCACCGGCATCAAGCATCAAAAGTTCTACCAAATTATTTGCTGCCGTTGACTACATGGTAGACAAACTCAATAAGCTGCCCACCCTCGATAAGCAGGCGCAAGCGCCGCAAGATCAAAACATTATTCTGGTTTTTTCTGATGGTAAAGATGAGTATAGCTGGTATGACAATGCCGACATAGAAACAGAAAATGGCATTACCGACAGTGGCGCTGAGTATATCAAAATGGGCTACAAGGCAATCGACTTAAACGACCCAGACTCGCCTAACGAAGACCTCATACCCAATATCGAACAATCCAAAAACCTGACCATTCATGTTATTGGTCTTGGCGACACAATTGTGGAAAATGATTTACTGCAAATAGCCAAAGCAGGCCGTGGCACTTTTAGAAAAAACCCTGACGCAGAAGATTTAAACAGCGTATTTAATAAAGTCGTACAGGAGTTTACCACCTTACAAACCCGTGGTGTAAGCATACCAAAGCAACCGGGAACGTATACATTTACCTTACGCGTAACTAATAGGTCGGGTAATAAATTTGCTGAATACAGCTTTGATTTCCGCACCGATTCTGAAGCTGCCTCAATTATTCAGCCAGAATAACACTATTTGAGTTTTGCCAGGCTCGCTTGCAAACCATAATTTTTATTCAAACGTAATACTTCAATATAGGCAAACGATTTGCTTCTGGGGATATCCTGAACAATATAATACATTGACTTGGCCCGTTTAAGTTTTAAATTCGGTATTAGCAGCACCTGAGAATAAGACTCGAGCCGACTTTTGATCAACTCAAGGTCTTTTGATTGATCAAGAATAACAATATAATTTTTTTGTTGTGTACGGAGATTAAATTTAATTCCCATTCCCAAGGAATTTGCTGACCCAAGGCTATCGGCAGCATCCTTGTTATCGCTGTTTTCAGCCGCATAAGCACTTGAAATAAACGGCAGGTAACCCCTAGCATCAACCGACACGTCTTCCAGTGAAGACACCTCAAAGTCAACCACCGGCACATCGGATAGTCCTGACACTTCGTGCAAGGCCGATTCAACCATTTGATATTGGAACTCCAGTTCTTTTAATGATGCTTCACCACTGACTGTGGTACTGGACATGTTTATTGCGCCACTGATTACCGAAGGCAATGCCAAGGCTGTCATAAACAGGTTATTGGTGGTTTCTTTTTTTCCGTAATTCAGCCACACCATCGATATACCGATAACAATGGCAAACAAACTCGAAGCTAGAAAATATTCCCCACTGAAAAAACTTAACTCAACACTTTCTTCAGATACCGATAAATAGGTAATTAGCCGCGGCAATATCGTGGCAATATAGCCTGCTGTTAACCCCACAAAAAAGACAATAAAAGGGTTATCTGTTTTTTTCACATCCTGCGAGCTATCTTCCATAATACTGATTACCGTTACATTATAAGGATCCTAAAAAACCATTTTGACGCCAGGCTTCGTATAAAATAATCGCAGTCGCATTGGATAGATTCAAGCTCCGGTTATCAGGTAACATCGGCAGTTTAATGACTTGCTCGGCCGGTAATGCAGCCATCAATGCCTTTGGCAAGCCCCGGGTTTCCGGCCCCATTAACAACACATCACCTGCCTTAAAGTGCACATCACAATAGCGACTCTTACCGTGCGTTGAACAAGCAAACACTCTTTGTGGTTTTACCACGGACAAAAATGCGTCATAGCTTTCATGTTGTTTCACATTTACCCATTCATTATAGTCCAATCCGGCGCGACGTAGTTTTTTATCATCCAAATCAAAACCCAAGGGTTGTATTAAATGGAGTTCTGCTCCCGTGTTTGAACAAAGACGGATAATATTCCCTGTGTTTGGCGGTATTTCCGGCTCAAATAAAACAATTTTAAACATGTTCCTACCAGCGACCCCGGTTCAAGACTCTGTAATATTCAGTTCTTTTATTTTTCGCGTCAGTGTATTTCGACCCAAACCAAGTAATTTCGCCGCTTCTTGCCGGCGACCACTGGTGTGATATAGCACCGTCGAAATTAAGACTTTTTCAAACTCCGGCGACGCAGTTTCCATAATGCCTTCCTTTCCACTGTTAAGCTGTGCCTTGGCCCAGATTTTTAACGCATCTTGCCAATTGTCGGTGGTAACCGGGTTCTTTTCACCTTTTCGCAGTTCAATGGGTAAATCATCAATATGAACCTCTGGCCCCGGCGCCATTACAGTGAGCCACCGACACAAGTTTTCCAGTTGTCTGACGTTTCCCGGCCAGGCAAGATTACTTAAGAATTTTTCAACTTCCGGTTTTAGCTTTTTCACATCAACACTGAGTTCTTTTGCCGCATTTTGCAAAAAATAATGTAACAGAATGGGGATATCTTCCTGACGATCCCTTAACGGTGGCAAGTTAATTCGAATTACATTTAAACGATGAAACAAGTCTTCCCTAAACAAACCCTGTTTTACACGTTCTTCCAGGTTTTGATGGGTCGCGGCGACAATTCGCACATCGACTTTAACCGGATCATGTCCACCTACCCGATAAAACTCACCCGTCGATAAAATTCTCAGCAAACGGGTCTGCAAATCAGCCGGCATATCACCGATTTCATCAAGGAACAAGGTGCCACCATTGGCTTGCTCAAATCGCCCTTTCCGCAAATTTTGTGCACCAGTGAACGAACCCCGTTCGTGACCAAATAACTCTGACTCCAAAAGGTCTTTTGGAATCGCAGCAGCATTTAAGGCAATAAATGGTTGACTGGCCCGGGGGCTATGTCGATGTAAGGCACTTGCCACCAATTCTTTTCCGGTTCCCGATTCGCCATTTATCATCACCGTAATATTTGATCGGGATAAACGTCCCACTGCACGAAACACTTCTTGCATGGCTGGCGCTTCACCAATTATTTCAGGTGCGCTATCGGCTAATCGTTCCGGTCCAGCACTTTTAGTTTTTTGCGCCTGTTCCACCGCCCTTGTTACTAACTCAACCGCATCGTTAATATCAAACGGCTTTGGCAAATATTCGAATGCGCCACCCTCATACGCAGAAACCGCACTGTCCAAATCGGAATGCGCGGTCATGATAATCACCGGAATTTCCGGATATTGTTTGGAAACTTCCGCTAACAAATCCAGACCGTCCATACCCGGCATACGAATATCACTCACAATTGCATCCGGTTTTTGTTTTAAAAGCCTACCCATAATACCAACAGCACTCTCAAAACATTCCACATTCATATTGGCTTTGCTCAGTGCCTTATCCAACACCCAACGTATTGCCTTATCATCATCAAAAACCCAAATATGCTCTTTTTTACTCATGCTTTTAATCAATTTCCAAGTTTTACTCATACGGTAATAAAATCGTAAATACCGTTTTTCCTGCCTCACTGCTACATTCTATTAACCCACCGTGATTGGCGACCAGCGTTTGTGATATGGATAAGCCGAGCCCTGTTCCATCTGCGCGTCCTGTTACCAACGGTACAAAAATTCGGTCGATAATGCCCGGGTCAATACCTGGCCCGGTATCGAGAATTTCAATTTGGGCTAACAATCGGTGATGCTGAGAACCAATTCGCACGTTCCGCCTCGACCTGGTTCGCAAGGTAATCTTGCCTTTTCCCACCATCGCTTCTGTTGCATTTTTGACGATATTGAGTACCGCTTGTATCAAGTGATTTTTATCCGCGTAAATATCCGGCAAGCTGGGGTCATAGTCTCGCTGAAAGACAATATCAGAACCCGATTCGGCCAATACCAATTGTCGAACCCGCTCCAGTACAACATGTATGTTAATCGTTTCTTTTTGCTGAGGCTTGTTAGGCCCCAACAATTCATCAACCAGCTTTTGCAACCTGTCTACTTCACCGATAATAACTTCTGTGTACTCTTTCAGTTCCGGGCTGCGTAGTTCCTGTTCCAGTAATTGTGCCGCACCGCGAATACCACCTAACGGGTTCTTCACCTCATGCGCGAGACCGCGCACCAGTACCTTCATTACATTTTGTTGGGCAACGATATTGTCTTCCATTTCGATTTTGAGTTTTTCATCAACTCTGGTTAGCTCAATAATCAGCCACTTTTCTGGTGCAACAAAGGTGAAAATACAGTCGACTTTCAAGTGCTTTTGAGAAGGCGATATAAACAGCTCGACACTATGATCAGAAAAACCAAACGCACTTTCAATGGCGTGTTTTACTGCATCGATAAATTGTTCAGACCCCCAAAATAACTGGTCAATTCTGTATTCTTCTATTCGACGGGCACTCATGGCGAGCAGGTTTTCTGTTGCTGGATTGACGCAAATAATTCCCAAATCCAGACCAACAACCAACACTGATGTTGACAGGTTTTCGAATAATTTATCCAGATCACCAAGCGCTTTTAAGTTCATTCTGCTCATACTGCAATAACGTACCCAACTTTGCGGCAATATCTGTGATTATCTAAAAAAAATCATGCAATCAATAAGTTAAAAACTTAATTCAGCAAACTGTTTTTCTGTAAAGGCAGGACTGTCAATCATTATGCACTATTGTGGTGCAGTATGTAACAGCTTAAGTAACAAGATTGCGGGCTTTTAATGTTTAAAGAGAATGGAGTGCCGTAAAAAATGAAAGGTAATTTGTTTACTTTGCTTAACTATTTTGCCTTTGTCATCGACCACTATCGCGGCAAGTGTATGTGTACCTCGATACACCTCTTTCAGCATTATGTTATTGCTTTGCCATGAACCTGGCAGTTTTTTTCCATCAAAGAGCAACTGGATTTTATGGCCAAAACTCGTTTGAAGTGCCGGCATCAGCGCTACACTGATAAAAAGATCCCCATTATTCCCTCGTACACCCTCATCATCTTTGGGTTTGGTTATTTCCACGCGTGTATAAGGCTTGGCTTTTTTCGCCTTTTCAGGCACCGCTATTTTCTCATTCGTAAGCAAATTAAAGCGGCTTTCCGTCTTTGGAGGTGCCGGGACAGGCTTTTGAACTGGCAATTGAATCTGTTTGATACGTTTAGCACCCTGAACCGGCTGGTCCGTATAGGTGACATTGCCGTCTTTATCGATATATTGATAGATCGCAGCATTTGCTGTGAACGAAGCAAATAATAAAAACAGCACAACAAAAATTGTTTTCAAGCTTTGCACGATGAAACCCGGTTCCTGTTTACCCCGTTAATCAACTGTCACATATATCCCGCTAACAGTATAGGCAAAAAAACGCCCCAATAAATGGGGCGTTTTTTGTTACTATTTTTTACGTGCTTTGTCAAACACAATCAAAAATCAACCACTGTAGTACATATCAAACTCAACTGGATGCGTTGTCATGCGTAAACGGGTCACTTCTTCCATTTTAAGCTCGATATAGCCGTCGATCATGTCGTTGGTGAAAACGCCACCAGCAGTCAAAAAGTCACGATCTTTATCCAATGCTGCCAAGGCTTCATCAAGTGAGCTGGCAACAGTCGGGATATTTTCTGCTTCTTCTGCTGGAAGGTCATACAAATCTTTATCCATTGCATCGCCAGGATGGATTTTGTTTTTAATTCCGTCAAGACCGGCCATTAACATACTGGCAAATGTTAAATATGGATTGCCTGAAGAATCCGGAAAACGCACTTCAATACGACGACCTTTTGGATTGTTAACAAAAGGAATTCGAATGGAAGCAGAGCGGTTACGCGCTGAATAAGCCAGCATAACAGGTGCTTCAAAGCCGGGAACCAGGCGCTTGTAGCTGTTTGTTGAGCCGTTTGTAAATGCGTTTAATGCTTTGGCATGTTTAATAATACCGCCAATATAGTAAAGCGCTGTTTCAGACAGCCCGCCGTACTCGTCACCGGAGAACAGATTAACGCCATCTTTAGACAAGGACTGGTGAACGTGCATGCCGCTACCGTTATCACCAACAATTGGCTTGGGCATAAAGGTCGCTGTTTTTCCGTAGGCATGAGCAACGTTTTGCACACAGTATTTTAGTGTCAACACTTCATCTGCCTTGGTCACCATTGTCGCAAACTTGGTACCAATTTCACACTGTCCGCCTGTTGCAACCTCATGGTGATGCACTTCTACTGTCAGCCCCATGTCTTCCATTGTTCCACACATTGCACAACGCATGTCATACAAGGAATCAACCGGCGCTACCGGGAAATAACCGCCTTTTATACCAGGACGGTGCCCCATATTGCCATCGGGATATACTTTTTCAGAGTTCCATGAAGCTTCTTCTGAATCCACTTTACAGAAGCTGCCAGACATGTCTGCGCCCCATTTAACATCATCAAGTACAAAAAACTCCGGCTCAGGACCAAAATACGCAGCATCAGCAATACCCGTGGATTTCAAGTATTCTTCTGCTCGCTTTGCCACTGAACGTGGGTCACGCGCATAACCGGTCATTGTGCTTGGCTCTAAAATGTCACAATTAATGTTAAGCGTACATTCTTCCGAGAAAGGATCGATAACTGCCGTGTCCTGATCAGGCATCATTATCATGTCAGATTCATTAATCCCTTTCCAGCCATTAATTGAAGAGCCATCAAACATAAAGCCATCAGCTAATGCATCTTCATCAATTGAAGATGCCGGGAATGTAAGGTGCATTTGTTTTCCGCGTGTATCAACAAAACGGAAATCAACCCAACTTACGTCGTTTTCTTTAATCATATCCAGAACTTTAGACATCTCTTCTTCCTTCCCATCAAATGTGGTTATTTTTTATATGAACTTGAAATACCCGGTTCGTTTTTTAAGCAACAGTACAAACCGCTTGAATAAAAATTCTTGTAGCGGAACATTTAACACGCTCGAGAATATAGATGCAAGAAAAACGTATCAAGAAAAGCAAATTTGAGACTATATCTGATAACGCAGCGGCATTCGCACAACAGGTGTGCAAATTAATTTGAATCCGCACTATTTATGAACGCAAAATGAGCTTAACCAAATCGGATATTCACGGCTTCAATGTGTAGCGCTTCATCAAACTCACACTTAAAGCTGTTCACTATTTGCTCGGCTGTTGCGGCATCTGTAACTAAACCCAGGGGCAAAACAATATTAATGGTTATTTTTCCGTCTAGATAATGTAGCGTGATGTCTTTTTTCTTTTCATAATACACATTGTCCTTAAAAATTCCGTTCAGCGTTTGTAGCAATTCATTGCGTAAAGGCAACTGCGTACAGCTTGCATTTATTTCATCGTCCTCCGGATCAATGTGGACCGTTACATCCGAGACTTCATCGATTTCATTGAGTAGTCGCCGCATAACCCGTTCACTAATCTGATGCCCTTCTGAAACACTGATCATTGCGTTTGAGACCAATATATGGACATCGACCAAGGCATATGCCCCCATACTGCGGGTCCGAAGCTCGTGCACAGCCTTTACACCATCAACTGATAATATTATGCGTCGAATTTTTTCAACTTTTTCCGGGTCTATTGCCGTGTCGATTAACTCCCTCAAGCTACGCCAGCTAATATCCCAACCCACTTTTGCTATCAGCAAACTCACACCAATCGCTGCAATGGAATCCAGTATCGGAAAACCCGCCATTGCTCCGCCAATTCCAATGAGCGCGACCAGGGATGAAATCGCATCGGTGCGATGATGCCATGCATTCGCCTTTAATAATTGGGATTGGACCTTTTTGGAAACGTAAATCGTATAGTGATATAAGCCTTCATTCGCAGCAATTGACACAAATGCCGCCAGCAGTGCAAACCATGTCGGTATCGTCTCAATTTCCGATGCAAAAATGCGTATCACCGCGTCAAGCATGATACCGGCTGCAACGGCAATTAAAAAAACACCCAGTATGACTTCAACAACTGTTTCAATTCTGCCATGACCGTATGGGTGATCAGCATCTGCTTTTCGACTACCCTGCTTTGCTGCCAGCAGTACGATTGAATCACTGAGCAAATCAGCAAGAGAATGAACACCATCGGCCACGAGTGCCTGACTTTGTCCTATATAACCGAGTGTTATTTTTCCGATCGCCAAAAAGACATTGACAATCGCACCAACGATCGTGACTTTTTTAATTTGCTGAAATCGATGCTCTCGTTCAGCTGACTCCTGGTCAACAACCCTGGCTGTCTTGCTCATCAATACATGCCCGATATTTCATGGTGTCTACACGTCACCGACTTCGATATTCAGAATAATTTCATCATCCTGTTGCTGGTAATCAATAAATTTGTGACCATTTATGCGACACCAGGCGGGTATATCATTTATCGCGCCCGGATCAGTACAAGTGACCGATAAAGTATCACCGGCTTGTAATGTTTTTATTTTATTTTGGGTTTTGATAACCGGCATCGGGCAAAGCATTCGCCTGGCATCCAAGTTATGACGCATTTTGTTTTTCCTTTATCAAGGTTTTCTTTCCGTTAAACCACCCAGTCTTTTTTAATCTCATGCGGTGCGAAGGGTGTCACATCAATGGTTTTTGAAACACCGTTGAGATCTGTCATTTCAATTGTTACCGAATCTTTGTTTCGATCTTTGCTGTAACGCGCCACAATTTGTGCCGCAAGTTTAAAATCGTCAACATCTTTTAACACTCCATCCACTAGTACCGAAGGACCAACACAACTTGATGCATGTAAATGCACATATTGCTTGCGATAGCCTTCCATGTATTTGTTCTCACCATCTTCGCGGCCGATGATGAGCTTGAAGTATTCTTTCGGGCGAATGTGGCGACCAATTTTCAGTAACATGATGTCATCCATTTCATAGTCTCGCTTGTCATCACGTGATTTCCACAAATCAACAAGTTTTTCTGAATAGGATTTATCCGTGAGAAAACAACAGCCGCCAGCCGGTTGTGCCCAATCTTCAAACCCAAATTGCTTTGCCAATGCAATTTGCGGCTTACGTGATCGACCACTGAAGTCATAGAGTTTTTCTCGATCAACCCAGCCCTCAATTTCTGGCTTTGTTATGGGTAAGTTTTTCGCACAAAGCGGTCTTAACAACAAATCATTGGCACCCGATTCTCGGGCAATAACCGGCATGGTATCTTTGCGCTGCGACATCGGCCGCTGACCCATTACCTCTCCAGTGACAATAAAATCAAATTCATTTTCTTTTATCCACTCCAAGGCTTTTTTAACCATAAAGCCTTTACAGTCCAGGCAGGGATTCATGTTTGCGCCATAACCATGTTTGGGGTTAATTAACACATCTTTGTATTCTTCTATGACATCAACAATATGCAATTTAATACCGAGCTGCTCCGCTGACCACAGCGCATTATTGCGTTTGAGTTTTTTTTTGTCTTTTGCGCGAATAGCATGAGTATGGCCTTCAACACAAAAGCCGGTATAAAAATTAATGCCCTCAACATGCACTCCCTGCTCGAGTAATGTTTTTGCCGCGAGCAAGGAATCCAGTCCTCCTGAAATCAAGGCGATAGCTTTGGGTTGTTTACTCATAAATACTCACTCTGGTTTGGTGTTTTTCTCTTGCAATCTGATCCGGCTAGAATAAATTGTAGACATAAAAAAACCGAAACAATACGCGTTTCGGGGCGTACATTTTAACAGCAATTAAACGCTAATGTGAGTTCTTTACGGGATAAAGTGGATTTTATGTGCTTGGCAATTATTTAACTCGGACAAAAACCCGGTCTTAGTGTTTAAAACGGGATGTATCCAGGCAAATAGCTGCATCAGTCCTGTTTTGAACCGTTTTCAGGGCCATTTTGCTCCGTGTATCAGCCCACAGCTCCGCGGCTGCCAAAGTTGAGAGCACTTCGGCGGGCTTGTTCATATTACGTATTACAGCCAAGACATCCATTAAATTGACAAATTTCTCGGCAAGTTGATGATAAAATTCACAAAGCTGTATTTTACAGGTATCAGCCAAAGCGTGATAAGCACTCATACCAATCGCCACAAAATAACTGACCTTGACCATTCTGACTTCGGCAATCTTTGGAAAAAACCCGGAAAAAATAAGACATTGATCCCCGACGTCTCTTAATTTATCTTGCTGAACCTGCCCATTGGCGGCTAGGCTTTCAAGATAATCCACAGCCATTACATTTGAAGTGATTTGAGGTTTTTTAATATGCCGCATTAGTAAAAACACCAGATAACTTTCCAGCTCTTCATTCAGGATCGTTTCACAGCTTGCTTCTGCTTCATGAACCAGTTTATACCAGTAGGCTGTACTGTTGGATTCGAGGATAATTGTTGACATAAGCCACCCCTTTGATAACGACTGCACCTTTTATATCGGCTTTTACAGGCTATAACTTTATATTCTAAGTTATTGATTATACTGAATATGGTTTGTTTTCTTGCCGTAACAGTAACAAAAATCGGTTTTTAAACCATTTTGTCTGTCAAATATGCTTATAATTGGCCTTTTTTTATGACTCAGACCTAAACATATGTACAAACCGCCTTCAGACATTGATATATCTACCTTCCAGGGCTTAATCCTGGCTTTACAGCATTATTGGGCAAAGCAAGGTTGTGTCATTATACAACCTCTCGATATGGAAGTCGGTGCCGGCACCTTCCATCCAGCGACTTTTTTGCGTGCCATCGGCCCCGAGCCGTGGAATGCTGCCTATGTACAACCTTCTCGTCGCCCAACAGATGGCAGGTACGGGGAAAACCCCAATCGCCTGCAACATTATTATCAATTTCAAGTGGCACTTAAACCGTCCCCGGAAAATATACAAGACTTATATCTGGATTCATTACGCATGCTTGGCTTTGATCCTTTGGAACACGATATACGCTTTGTTGAAGACGACTGGGAATCACCCACACTTGGTGCCTGGGGGCTTGGTTGGGAAGTTTGGCTAAATGGCATGGAGGTAACGCAATTTACCTATTTTCAACAAGTCGGTGCGCTGGAGTGCAAACCCGTATTGGGTGAAATCACCTACGGGTTGGAACGCTTGGCAATGTACATTCAAGGAGTATCCAGTGTTTACGACTTGACCTGGGCCAATGGCCCACTGGGCAAGGTCACTTACGGTAATGTGTTCCACCAAAATGAGGTTGAAATGTCTACTTACAACTTCGAACACGCCGATATATCCGTATTATTTGACCAATTTGACAAATGCGAATCCGAGAGCAGCCGCTTAATTGCCAACAACCTGGCCTTACCGGCCTATGAAATGGTATTGAAAGCCTCTCATACATTTAATTTGCTCGATGCACGAAAGGCTATTTCTGTCACCGAACGGGCTCGCTATATTAGCCGCGTTCGCGCCTTGTCTAAAGCAGTAGCACAGGCTTACTACGCAACAAGAGAAACGTTAGGGTTTCCCATGTTATCTGCATCTGCAAAAGGAGAGTCTAAATGAATAACGCGTCAATTGGCACAGCCGACTTTCTGGTAGAGCTCGGTACGGAAGAATTGCCGCCAAAAGCACTTTCCAAATTGTCACAGGCTTTTTCCAGCCATATCGTTAATAGTTTAAACAAGGCAGGACTTTCTTTTGGAAAGGTCGACGCCTTTGCCACTCCTCGTCGACTAGCAGTTAAAATCGACGATTTGCAAATCCGACAACAAGACAAGGCAAGTGAAAGAAAGGGCCCTGCTATCCAAGCTTCATTTAAGGAAAACGGTTGCCCCACACCTGCTGCCGAGGGCTTTGCAAGATCCTGTGGTGTAGAGGTAAACCAACTTGACACCCTTGAAACCGACAAAGGGGCTTGGCTGGTATTCAGAAAAACCGTAGCCGGAAAAAAAACGTCTACGTTATTGCCCACAATAATTGAAGAATCACTCAAAAATCTACCGATACCCAAACGCATGCGCTGGGGTAATCGGCAAGCGCAGTTTGTTCGTCCGGCCCACTGGCTAGTAATGTTGTTTGGCAATGATATTATTGATTGTGAAATCTTGGAACTTAAGTCCGGCCGTACAACAAGAGGTCATCGTTTCCACAAACCGGATATAATTGAAATACCCAATCCGGCAGATTACGAGACTCTCCTGGAGTTTGAAGGTCAGGTTGTTGCCAGTTTTAGTAAACGCCGAGCGGCAATCAAGGCGCAAGTTGAACAGGCCGCACTAAAAATCGATGGCACTGCCATTATTGACCCGGACCTGCTTGACGAAGTCACCGGACTGGTTGAGTGGCCGGTTGCCGTGCTCGGTGATTTTGACGAAAAATTTTTGCAGATTCCGCCAGAAGCATTGATTTCCGCCATGAAAGGGCATCAAAAGTATTTTCATATCGTAAAAAATGACAAGCTACTGGCTCATTTTATTACAGTCTCCAATATTGACAGCCTCAATCCGGTTAGCGTAAAAAAAGGTAACGAACGTGTTATTAATCCGCGACTAAGTGATGCGGATTTTTTCTGGAATACCGACCGAAAAACACCCTTGTTCGCCGAACTGCCTCGACTGGAGAAGGTAATTTTTCAGAAGCAACTAGGCACAATGCTGGATAAAACCAAGCGACTTGTATCGCTTAGCGACAACATCGCCACCAGCCTGGGTGAAAATAATCACCATGCACGACGTGCCGCTGAGTTATGTAAATGCGACTTGATGACCGAGATGGTAGGGGAATTTCCAGATTTACAAGGTATCATGGGTCGTTACTACGCCTTACATGACCAGGAAATACCCGAGGTGGCGCAAGCTATTCTTGAACATTACATGCCGCGTTTTGCCGGTGACCACGTCCCTCCTTCAACATTGGGCCAAATTGTTTCTTTGGCAGACAAACTCGATACCCTGGTTGGTATTTTTTCTATTGGCCAAATCCCAACCGGTGACAAAGACCCTTTCGCTTTGCGGCGGGCCACGCTGGGTGTCTTGCGAATAATGATCGAACAAACCCTGCCTTTGGATTTACGCTCGCTTATCGCCGATGCGGGAAAAAATTATGGTGGTGTGAACACAGACACCCAGCAAGCGATTTTCGATTTTATGATGGATCGTTTAAAAGCGTATTATCACGACCAAGGTATCCGGCCACAGGTTTTCGATGCTGTACTGGCCGTTACCCCAACATCTCCGCTGGACTTTGACGCGCGCATAAAAGCCGTTGCAGAATTTGAGAAATCAGAAGCAGCACAAAGTCTCGCTGCCGCCAATAAACGCATTCACAATATTTTGAAAAAAAACAAGGAAACATTGGCTGACCAGGTTGATGCCCGGCTATTTGACTCTGAAAAGGAATCAACGTTAAATGCCTTGTTAAATACCTTGCAAAACGACGTACAATCACTCACTGAAAAACAACAATATGCCGATGCCTTAAACTTATTGGCAAAACTGAAGGAACCGGTTGACGCATTCTTCGATGAGGTCATGGTTATGACCGAGGACCCTAAAGTCAGAGTCAACCGGCTAACCTTATTATCAACAATGTATCAGCAATTTACCAAAGTCGCAGATATATCCAGATTGTCGTAGGGAAAAAATAAGAGGGGAAAGACTCGGTAAATTCCCGGTAAGTCAGGCAAAATCAAATGCGATAATGCGGTTTACTCAAGCATGCAGTTTTTGTATTTGATTTTAACACCACTAATACTTGGGAGAAGAATAATCAAATATTCCGCAAATTTTTCCACTATCGGTCAACGCGGATCGAATATCCGGATTTTTGCTGCGCATGTGACAGTATTAAACACATTGCAATTACTGATATTTTTTGCCTTGCTTCTTTACTCACTGGCAAGCCATGGATATTATTTTGCTTATATTCCTGATCAAGCAAATGATAGCAACAATAAATACCTGCACGTTATCAATACGACTCTCGGGCTTTACGTCGACAAAATTTTACTCAATGGCACGCCTCGCGATGTCGCTTTGAATCACCGTGGCAACTACGTTTTCGTTTCAGCCATTGTAAACACGGGCTCATCCACCAACTCCAACATTAACGTTATTGATACATCATCAAACCAAAATCAACTGATATTAAGCATCGATGCCAATTCCGTAAAGGGTATGACATTATCTTCCGATGACAACACCTTGTATGTCACCCACGACAAAGGCATTACCCGCATATATCAGTATTATGAGCAAACGACCCTCGATCTCACCTATCGGGGTGCCTCTTTGGTGCTTGGCTACCAGGACAGCGTTCTGTTTGTTATTGGTACCGACGATAATAATACTGATGGCATTTCCGTCGTGGATGTTTCTCAACAAGGCATGAGTGAAATCGCAACTTATCGCCTGGGCAGTGAGCTTGCTGCTAACGCAGTAGTGTTTAATCCCTCGAACAATGAATTATTTGTACTTACTACAGCAAATCACCCCACTGACAATATATCCGGCGGGCAAGTCGTTCGCCTTGCGACAAAACGCGTATCCACCGATGCCATAAAATTGGACTTTATCCAATCTCATGCCTTTCCGCGCAATTCATTCCCTGTAGATATCGCCTTAAATCCGAAAAACACCGAGCTGTACATTGCATTGAGTTACATTAATCCCAATGGCAGTAAGCATGATCTCGGCTTTGGCAACGGTTATATTTCGTTAATTGATATTGACAACTTCGACAAGCAAAACAATGTATCGCTCTCTCCCCAGGGTGGGCAATACGCATTGACTGGTGGCTTTGGTGCTGTCCATCCACTGGCCATCAGTTTTGATGACTCCGGCAAGGCCCACGTTGTCAAACAACTCTGGAACGAGGTTTCTGGTATTTATGTATCGGCGTTGAAGGAGTCTATTTCTGGTGCTTCTGACAGTCGCGTCATTCGCGAAGGTTCCGCCATCAATCTTGGAAGAAGTGCTTCTACCCAATTAACCGGGAAATTTATTGGGGCAAAATGCACAGATTGTCCCAGTGGTTTAACGCCGCCAAACCAAACTGTACCAAGAGCGTCTGCAATTGATCCTCTTATCATACTCTTTTTTGTTATTTTTTTTCTTAAACGCCTAACCGTCGCTCAACTAAAGATGCGATTTTTGAATTTATAATGAATTTGATCATTCTCGACCGAGACGGGGTTATTAATCACGACTCCGATCACTACATAAAATCCAGGGAAGAGTGGATTCCCATTCCTGGCAGCCTTGAAGCTATCAGCTTGTTAAACAAACACGGTTATATTGTCGCTATTGCAACAAATCAATCCGGTATTGCGCGGGGTTATTATAGTGAAGCAACTTTAGCTGATATGCATCAAAAAATGATTGATCTGCTAAAACCTTTAAACGGAAAAATTGACGGCATTTTTTATTGCCCTCATGGTCCAGACGATAATTGTGACTGCCGCAAACCCAAGCCCGGGCTCTATTTGCAAATCGCCAGGCAATTTAACACAACACTTAATGGTGTCATTGTCGTAGGCGACTCCTATCGCGATCTCGAAGCGGCGCTGGCTGTTAACGCCAACCCCGTTTTGGTCAAAACAGGTAAGGGTTTACGCACATTCCGCCGCTACGGAAAAGCGCTTCGTGGCCATGGCATTCCCGTGTTTGATGATTTACGTTCGGTTATTAACACGCTACTACATGAAAACGCTTGATCTACTTCGCTTTCCACGGATAATAAGCCAACCAATTTCAACAACGTCAATTTCATGCTTAATACAAAAATTTATGCAAAAGTTTAAATCAATAATCTATTTTTCCATCATGGTTGGGTCTGCAATTTTATACTCCATTCCCGCAGTGCTTACCTTCCCCTTCCCATACGAAAAACGTTATGCCTTTATTCGTCAATGGGCACGTTTCAACATTTGGACATTGGGCAAAATCTGTAATTTACGATTTGAAGTTAAAGGACAGGAAAATATTCCAGAGCAAGCGTCCATTGTTTTATGTAAGCACCAATCGACCTGGGAGACCTACGCATTGCAACTCATTTTTCCGCAACAAATTTGGGTATTAAAAAAAGCCTTACTTAAAGTGCCGTTTTTTGGCTGGGCACTGGGGATGTTGGAGCCAATAGCAATAGATCGCAACAGTCGAAAAAAAGCCATGGAGCAAATCCTTGAGCAAGGCGAGCAGCGTCTTAACAACAACCGATGGGTGGTCATCTTTCCCGAAGGCACAAGGATCGCGCCGGGCAAACGCGGCAAATATAAACTCGGCGGTGCCCGCCTTGCCGAGTACACCGGCAAGCTTGTCGTACCCGTGGCGCACAACGCGGGTGAGTTTTGGCCCAAGCACAGTATGACCAAAAAGCCCGGTGTCATTACCGTATCTATTTTACCGGCTATTGACCCGGCTAACAAAACTGCCGCTGAAATTGGTCAGCTGGTTGAAACGGCCATTGAAGATGAAATGCAAATTATCACTACTTTAAAATAGCTTTGCATATAGACACCTAAGGGCGAATATACCAGCCTGTAATTGTACATAATTGGTTCAGGTGATATGATTCGGCCCAGAAAATTACAGGTCTCACTTTATTTAAGGAAAAACAATGGAAAACAACGCCATTACTTTAAAGCAATATTTGATTGCTGAACAACGCGCAGGCCAGGCCATAGATGCGCAACTTATTGATTTACTTGATGATGTTGGATCAGCATGTAAAGAAATTCACGATGCTATCAGTCATGGCGCGCTGTATGGTGTTCTTGGTTCAGCAGATGTTGAAAACGTACAGGGCGAAGTTCAGAAAAAACTGGATGTGATGTCCAATGAAATGTTTATACGCCGTACAGAATCCAGCGGCAATCTTGCCGGCATGGCCTCCGAAGAAGAAGAAGACGTTTACCGCATTCCAGCCAAATATCCACGCGGCAAATACTTGATGTATTTCGATCCATTGGATGGTTCTTCCAATATAGACGTGAATATCACCGTAGGCTCTATTTTCTCAATCGTTAAATGCCCAGAAGGCGTCTCAGACCCTAAATTAAACGACTATTTGATTCCCGGAACCGAACAGGTTTGTGCTGGTTTTACTTTGTATGGGCCTTCAACACTGATGATTCTGACCATTGGTAATGGTGTAGTCGGTTTTACCCTCGATCCTGGCACCGGTGAATTCAAACTTACGCATGACAATATCACCATTCCCGAAGACACAGCCGAGTTTGCGATTAACATGTCTAACCAACGTTTCTGGGAAGAACCTGTTCAAAGATATGTGCAAGAATGTATTGACGGTGTTACAGGTGCTCGAGACAAAAACTTTAATATGCGTTGGGTCGCTTCGATGGTGGGTGAAGTATTCCGCATTTTAACTCGGGGTGGCATCTTTATGTACCCGTTTGATACAAAAGACCCCGCAAAAGCCGGTAAATTGCGTTTAATGTATGAAGCCAATCCCATGTCTTTTATCGTTGAACAAGCCGGGGGAATGAGTTCTACCGGTCGCGAACGTATCATGGATATCACGCCTGACGCCATCCACCAACGTGTCCCCGTTATTCTAGGCTCTAAAAACGAAGTGGCACGCGTGATTTCTTATCACAAATAATAATACTATTAATTACATTGTGTATTGAAGGAAAGCCCGGTAATACACCGGGTTTTTTTTAATCTTATTCGGGAAAGATTTGTCCTGAATATTTCACCCGGAAGTCCGATCATCGCGCCGAAATTGTTGTTCAGAGGTAAATTAACCGGGTTAGGGGGTTTATATCTTAATATAGAAACTACCTAATCAAATACGGCTGAAGCAGCATACGGATCATGTTTACTCCACGTAACACATTTTTTTCAGAGGGCTTTTCACCAAGCACATCAAGATAAGGTTGCCAGAACAGGCCATAGAGCAGCGCAGTTTGCGCAATAAATTCTCGCTCCTCTTCATTTAGCTTCAGAAGAATACCCATACTTTCAAACCTGCTGAGCAGTAATTTTATTTCTTGCAAACGACGCTGGAATACTTGTTTGCATAGACGTTTCAACTTTTCATCCTTTTCCAGAAGAGACACCAGCTCTCGATGCACAAAACGGTATTGCCAGACGTATTTAAACGTTTTTTTGAGTTGCTGATCCAGAATCTTATCCAGGTTGCTGCCTTCTAAAGCGATCTCTTCACTTTCCCATTCCAGGATCATTTTTTCAAACAGGGAGAAAATGATTTCTTCCTTATTTTTGTAGTGGTAATAAAGATTTCCCGGGCTTATCCCACTGGATTTTGCAATATGATTTGTCGTTATCACTCGGCTCCCATGCTGATTAAACTGCGCAAGTGACGTGTCTAATATTTTTGTCTTGGTTTTACTCAATTGGACCGTCTCTTTTAACAGGCAGTTGACAGGGCGTTCCCTCAGTAATCAAGAAGCAGCTTGCATTGATCTTTACTGAGTCCTTGACGAGGCAGTAAACGTAATATGGCATTTCGTGTTGCCATTGCCCAGGGCGCTTCCCACTGGGCTATTTTTCCGACCTGGTAGGATCGATCACGAATAAATTTTACCCTTTTACAGCGGCGCGCTTCATAATTTTTCAATGCTGCGGGTATCTCTTGGTCGGAAGCCAGACATTTCCCAAGAATATAGGCATCTTCAATCGCCATGCCTGCCCCCTGCCCCATGTTGGGGGTTGCTGCATGGGCGGCATCACCAATTAACGCAACTTTTCCTGTTTGTAAATGTATCGCCAGTTGGTCGTACAAGTCACCGTGAATCAGCACATTTTCATCCGATAGCGCATTGAGTATCTCCGGCACAACGCCTCCAAATTCTGAAAAAAGCAGTTTGAATTCAGTGCTGCTAATATCTCTATGTTGTGTATTGTTTTCCTGAGAATTTACCGTGGCAAAACAGTAAAGCTGGTTTTCAGCCAAAGGAACGACGCCAAAACGCCGGCCCTTCCCCCAATACTCGTATCCGGTTTTGCATGCCAGCAAACTTTCTGGACACTCCATCACAAAGCGCCAGCAAGTGTATCCTGAATAACGTAATTTAGAAGGTAATCCCATCAGTGAACGAGTAGAGGAGTGAATGCCATCAGCAGCGATGACCATATCAAACATTTCAGTCTCGGTATTACTGAACGTTACCTGGATGGCGAGTTCTTTTTGTTCTAATTTGGTGAGGGTAAGATGAAATCGTATTTTTTCCTTGTTCAACGCCTTCGATAATATTGTCTGCAATAGTCGCCGATGAATGGCGACAGTGTTATAACCCGTTTGCGCTTCCATGTATGTAGAATCTGAGGTAGCAATAAGGCAGCCCTGGCGATCAACCATGGAAAAAGAGTCCAATACTTGT